>Ga0207757_100005_pt1 | contig 445580 bp, 460 predicted proteins | sample A23P3SouthBayCA_2_FD_187752 | JGI IMG/M metagenome (GOLD analysis project Ga0207757, IMG submission 187752) | Aerobic enrichment media microbial communities from Eden Landing Ponds, California, USA - A23 P3 (2) (SPAdes) | ecosystem: Environmental > Aquatic > Marine > Unclassified | place... | reverse complement strand
GTGTTACTGAGCTATATGCCACGAGTCTAAACTCGTGCGACTAGCATGGCTAAATCGGACTCCGATAGCAATGGCCTCCGGCAGGATCAACCGGAATGTATCCCGGCACAAGGCCGGGGGGTTAGGCGGGATCACACCCATATAATGGGTGTGGTCGCTATCGAAGGGTGTTCGAGGACACCCGTCGACCGAGTGTCACCGAACTATCAGGGCTAACATCAGATCCCATCTTGACGGCGGACCGCAGGGGTGGAATCCTCATTTCTTCGGACCTGATTGTTGTCTCGAAGCCATCATAAAGGCTTCGAGTTTCGTTGGCGAGTCGGTCCCGCCTGGTCCGTGTCGGCAGGGGTCCGATGCCCCGACCGAACGTCGTTCGCGTTCATTCCGAATGCCCTGTTATACTTAAGGGAATCGGATCGGGCTCGCGTCGAACCGCACGACGCGAGCGACCTTCGCGTTCATCCCGAACACCCTGTTACACTTAAGGGCGTCGGAACGAGTGCGTTCGTTCGGGGGGCGTCGCCCCCTGACCGCGTTCGCATTTCATTCCGATGGGTGAGCCACACTTAACCCCGTCGAAGGAAGTCGCCTGCGGGACGAGATTACACGGGTGTAAGTGTCCCACACGTGTACAAACAGAGAGTACGGGTCACAGCACAGCGATGGCCGGAAGACGAGTAGTCCACTCGCGCGCACGTGAGCGCGCGGCCGAGTACACACGTCAGAAGGCCACCGAAAATATCGGGAATGCGACCTAGATCTCGTCTAGGTGTTCAACGCCCTGCTTCGAGACGTTCCCTTTCGTGATGTCGCCGGGCATCCAGTCGGGTTTGTCGTCCGGTGCCTCCTCGACCCATGCCCACGCCTCGTAGATGTGGACCTTGTGGGTCCCTTTCTCCCGTAGTCGTATCTCCTCAGGGTCAGCCTGATCTTCACCGTCGGCCGGTTCGAGTCGACGTGCTGCCTTCAGCGCAGCCTGTCGAGGTGTTCCGCCCGAGAAGACGCTCGATTCGTCACCGTCTTCGCGCAGTGCGAAGTTGCGCTTGTCACTGTCGGGTGCCATGGATTTCACCGCTCCATGCCAATTCAGCACATGCCAGAACATAAATATACCCCCCAATCCGCCCTCCGTCGGGGGGTACTTTTATACACTGAAGCCACCGCGTACCGCTTCAAACCTGCAAACCGGCCGGTTCAAGCCGAATATTGGGGTCGAAATCGTCACGCGCGTCCACAAAACCACCAGCCAGCGGCCGGCGGCACGGTAGACTTAAGTGTATCCTGCGGTGAAGTGCGGAGTAGGATAGCGCGATGGTGCGAAAGAAGAAGCTCAGCCCGAGTGGCGCCAAAGATGAGGACGGCGAGTACCACAACGTACATATCAACATTCACGAGGACGAGCTAGCCGTCGCCGGGATGGAGATCGGCGACGAGGTGTTCGTTCGCGTCCGGGATAACAAGATTATCATCCAGAAGGCCGACCCCGAAGAGGTCGAACACGACTTTTGAGGTCCCATCGACGGTGACACAGTGCCACTGGGCGGAGCTGTTGGGGCCGACGCCCGAAATCGGTCGTTCACCGCCGTTCTTCGAACCAACCCGAATACCAACACAATGAGACCGTACGATATCGCGAAACCACTCCTGTTTTTTCTGCCAGCAGAAACCGCCAACCGGAGCGTCCACCGACTGTTAGAGGCAGTCGACGGAACGCGGGTCGCCGACGTGATGGCCGACCACTACACCGTCGCTGACGACCGACTCGGCGTGGAGGCGTTCGGCCACACCTTCGACAACCCAGTCGGGGTCGCCGCCGGGTTCGACAAAAACGCCACCATTCCCGGAACGCTGGCGTCGCTCGGGTTCGGTTTCGCCGAGGTCGGCGGCGTCACGGCCGAGCCACAGACCGGGAACGCCCGCCCGCGAATGTTCCGTCTCAAAGAGGACGAGGCCATCATCAACCGGATGGGGCTGAACAACGACGGCGCCATCGTTATCGGCGAGCGGCTGAAGCACGTCGACGCACCGTTCCCAGTCGGGGTCAACATCGCCAAGACGGAACACGTCGGGACGGATGAGGCCCCCGACGACTACCGGACCACGTACGAACACGTCGCCGAGGGCGGGGACTTCTTCGTCGTCAACGTCTCCTGTCCCAACTCGGAGGGCTTCGAGGAGCTCCAGAACCGCGACGCGATGGAGGCGATCCTCGGCGAGCTCCAGGACGCGGGGGCAGCCCCGCTGCTCGTGAAGCTCTCGCCGGACCTCCCCGAGCCGGCAGTCGAGGACGCGCTTGACCTGGTGACCGAACTCGGCCTCGACGGCGTCGTCGCGACGAACACGACGACTGAACGGCCCGCAAGCCTACGCTCGCCGAACGCGGTCGAGACGGGCGGCCTCTCCGGGAAGCCGATCGAGAACCAGGCGACTGAGATGGTCCGGTTCGTCGCCGAGCGCGTCGACGTGCCCGTCGTCGGCGTCGGCGGCGTCTCGACGGCGGAGGGTGCATACCGGAAGATTCGGGCCGGGGCCTCGCTCGTCCAGCTGTACACCGGCCTGGTGTACCGCGGCCCGTCCATCGCCTGCGAAATCAACGAGGGACTGCTGGACCTGCTCGCGGAGGACGGCTTCGACTCGGTCGAGGACGCCGTCGGCGCGGACCTGTAACCAGCGAATCTTGAAGTACGGTTGCAGCGAACCGCCGGCATGGGCGACAGTCCCCGCACCCACCACATCGCCGCCTGGGACGACCGCTTTCTCGCCTGGCTCCTCGACGTCCCGCTCGTCGGTATCGTCCTCTCCGCACTGGGCGAGGCCGCTGGCGTGTTCTCACTCCTGACCCGGGGCTCTCAGTTACCACCCCAGCCATCGGCCTGAACGGCCTCGGCCTGTTCATCTACTGGACGGTCCTCAAAGGTCGACAGGGCCAGTCGGTCGGGAAGATGGTGATGAACATCGCCGTCGCGAACGAACGCGGCGACGCCATCGACTGCGGGACGACAGCCATCGAGAGTTTCGGGAAAGCGTTCCTGCTCCCCTATACTCCTAGACATCCTCGTGGGCTGGCTGGCCTACGAGGAAGACGGAGTCCGGTTGTTCAACAAGCTCTCCTCAGCCATCGTTATCGAGACCGACGAGGAGGTGGCCGGGAAATCGACCGCTCGCTTCGCTCGCAGTCGAACTTACTCCAGCGCGTCGAGCCGGAACTCGAAGGCGGCGACTGGCAGTTCCAGATCGTGCTGCAACCACCTTTTTCTGCGTCGGGTAGCCTCGCTCACGCCGTTCGCTTCGGATACCGCTCCTTGAAAAACGTGGGCGAAAAAACAGCTCGCTCCGCTCGCAGTCGAACTTACTCCAGCGCGCCGAGCCGGAACTCGAAGGCGGCGACCGGCAGTTCCAGATCGTGCTCGACGAGCACCTTCGGATGGATTTCACCGATAACGCCGACCGGCTCGCCGTCGAGAACCACTTCGGCAACGCGGCCGCCGATGAACGATGGATGCGTGGTCGGCGGCGTTTCGAGGTCTTTGTCGAAGGCATCGGCAAGCGCCTGCAGTCGGGCTTTCGCGTCCTCGTAGGAGGCGTCGGTGCGCGCGAGCGCGGCCGCGACGGTCCGGTGTTCGGCGACGCCGGTGTTCTCGGAGTCGTCGAGGCCGGCAGCCAGCCCGATTTCGGCGAGGTCCTGTGGGTAGCTCCGGTGAGTGTTGTTTTCGAGCACCATCATGATGGAGGGGAGCGCCCACGTCCGGAGGATGGTGTAGTCCTCGCTGTAGGGTTCCTGGATGGTGACCGGGTCGGCTTGACCGACGGCCTCGGCGGTTTGCTCGTCGGCCGGCGGGACCGACAGCCCCATCCGCTCGAAGTTCTCGGCCTCGTTTATCATGTGGAAGTTCAGCAGGTCCTCGAAGCCCAGGCCGACCAGGGCGTCGCGGGCGGCGTCCTCCAGTCTGGACCGCTCGTGGCGGCCGCCGACCGTCGACACGTCGGGGTACGTCGGTTCGAGGCTGTTGAATCCGAGCGCCCGGCCGATGTCGTCGATGATGTCGAGCGGGTGGATGACGTCGACGCGGTAGGGCGGAACCTCGACTTCGTAAGCCACGCCGTTATCGGATTCCGTCTCGGTCGCATCGAGGCCGGCGCGCTCGGCGTAGTCGACGACCTCGCGGCTGTCCAGTGAGACGCCGAGGATGGACTCGATACGGTCGTGCGTGACCGTCTTCGTTCGTACCGAGAAGTCCGGCCGTTCCAGCGTCTTGCCGGCGTACTCACCGGGCGCGTCGTCGGCGTAGGACACGTCGACTTTCTCGACCTGGCCGCCGCGGGCGGCGAGCGCGTAGCAGACGATGTTGCACATGTGGTCGATGGTCCACTGGTCGGTCCCGGTCATCTCGATGAACAGGTCCCGGGAGTCGACGCTGACCTCGGTCCGGCGGCCGTTGATGACTGGCGGGAACGAGAACAGCCCGATGGCGTCGTAGATGGCCGGCACGCGGTCGAAGTCGGCCACGAGGTCGCCGTAGGTCTGGCCGGTCTCGTGGGACGCCACGACCTCGCCGGGGGTCATCTCCGCGTCGGCGTCCAGCGGGACGAACGTCGCCTCGTCGGGGTCGGCGCTGGTGTAGGTGATGGACTTGCCCTCACCGTCGGTCGCGGCCGCTCCCTTCAACATCGTCAGGTCGTGAACCCCAATCGCACCCTTCGCTCGCTTGCGGCCCATCGTCGCATGGAGCTTCTCCTGCAGTTGGATGAGGGACTCCAGCGCGGCGTCGTCCATGTCCAGGCCGCGGACGATAGCGCCGGTGACGTAGGGGCGCTCGTCGGGCTGGTCCTCGACCTCGATGGTCCAGTCGGCGCTGTTCGTGTTGGGAATCTCCACCCCGCGGTCGTCGCCGTAGTGATACCGCAGCGACCGGGCGACCCCCTCGACGGAGAGGCGGTCCAATCTATCGGGCGCGAACTCCAGTTGGAACTCGTCGTCCTCGGTCCAGCCCTCGAATTCGAGGCCGAGATCGAACAGGTCCGACTTGAGTTCGTCGTCGTCTTTCTCGCTGTGGCCGGTCAGATATCGCAGTTCGTCGGGGTCGACGTCGACGACCGGCATCAGCGAATCACCTCCGTCTCCCGCAGTAGTTCAAGGTCACACAGCGTCCCGTGCACGTCGCGGATGTCTTCGAAGCCATACATGAGCATGAGTAGTCGTTCGAGCGAGAGGCCCCACGCCATCACGTCGCAGTCGACGCCGAGCGGCGTGAGCACCTCGTCGCGGAAGATACCGGAGTTGCCGACCTCGACGACCTCGCCGGTCTCGGGGTGGGTGCCGAACAGTTCGAAGCTCGGCTCCGTGTAGGGGTTGTAGTGGGGCTTGAACTCCAGGTCGGTGATGCCGAACTGCTCGTAGAACTCCGTGAACGTCCCCATCAGGTCCCGCACGGAGAGGTCCTCGGCCATCACCCAGCCTTCAATCTGGAAGAACTCGAGCAGGTGGGTCGGGTCGAGCGTGTCGTTGCGGTACACCTTCTCGACGCTGAAGTAGCGTTCGGGCGGGTCGAGTTCGCCGACCTGATGGCCCGAAAGGTACCGCATCGAGAGCGAGGTGGTGTGGCCGCGCAGGTCCATCCCGCGGGCGATGTCCTCGGTCCACGGCGAGTGGTACCCCTCGCCGTCGGGGCCGACACCCTCCTTGTGGGCCGAGCGGACCCGTTCGACGAGGTCCGGGGGGAGGTGGCCGATCTCCTCTGGCTCCTCCAGGGCGAACTGGTCCCAGTGCGTTCGCGCCGGGTGGTCTTGGGGCATGAACAGGCAGTCGTTGATCCAGAACTGGGCGTCGGCGTGGGGGCCTTCCATCTCGGAGAACCCCATGCCGACGAGCGTGTCCTTCACGCGGTTGGCCGTCTGGCGGAGGATGTGCTCCTTGCCGTGGCTCACGTCCTCGGCGTCGGCCTCGACGTTGTACTCGGTGAACGCCACGTCTTCCCACTCGCCGCTCGTCAGCATCTCGGGGGTGAGCTGGTCGACTGTCTCGGCGGCTTCGACGCCCTCCATCAGCGCGGTGACGCCGTCGTCGGTGAGCCGGACCGACCGAACGGTTTCCTCACGCACGTCAAGGAGGCCGCGCCGTTCCAGCTGGTCGAGCGCGTCCGCGTCGGCGTCCGCGACGCGTCCATCGGCGACGGCCTCCAGCGCCAACATCTCGGGGTCGGACCCGGGGTCGGCGTCCGGGTTGGCCGTGATCTCGCCGCTGTCGATCCCGCCGTAGGCCTTGCGGGCGTAGTTCGAGAGCGCGATGTCGACCGCGCCGCCTTCGAGGCCGGACGCGCCGATGGCCTGCCCCATCTGGACCGGGTTGTCGGCAGCGCCGGCGTCAACGGCCGCCTCGTAGAGGTCCTGCTCGGGGAGGCTCTCCCGGACGTACTGGTCGCCCTCCTCGGTGAGTTCGTAGTGTTCCAGCATCTCCTCGGCGACGGCGAGCAGCCCGTCGGATTCGAGTTCGAACGCCGCTCTGGTGGCCGCTTCCGGCTTGAGGTCAGCCTCCGCAGCCACGTCGTCGATACGCCTGTCTTCCTGTGCGTCGGCGGCCTGCAGGACGGCCACCTGTGCCTGTGGTCGTTTCATACGGGTGTCTCGGTCTTGTGGGGATAACCGCGGGTCGCTCAGTTAACGGTTCTCACTTCCTGCTCGCGGTTTCGTCTGACCACGCCTCTCGACGCCGTCAGAGTCCACGCGCGGTCAGGCAGCGAAAAAGAAGCCGAACCCCGGACTGTCGGATAGCTGGCGAGCGACGCCGGCACGGTGGGATTCGGGTGCCATATCTGAGCGATTGTGATTAGCGCCTAAAAGCGTTGCGCGTGTACTCGTCTCGACACGAGACGGGGTGTCTCGGCTCGGTTCTCAGTCCGCGGTCGTCGGCGCGCGGTCGGAGTCGAGGTCGATATCGAGTTCGTCGAGCTTGTCCTCCCACTCTTCGCGTTTCTCCTGGTGGTCTTCGAGGAACTCGGCCATCAGTTCGGCGGCCTGCTCCTTGCAGCCGCCACAGAGCCGTTCGCCGCCGACACACTCGTCGTACACCTCCTTGGCGAACTCGTCGTCGTCGCCCGAGAGCAGGTAGGCGTACAGCTCGTACACCGGGCACTCGTCGGCCTTCCCGCCCTTCTCGCGCTGTTCCTCGGCTGTGGAGCGACCACCGGTGGTGGCCGATTTCACTTTGTCGTAGCCGTCCTCCGGGTCATCCAGCAGCGAGATGTGCGAGGCCGGAATCGACGAGGACATCTTGCCGCCGGTGAGGCCGGTCATGAACCGGTGGTAGATGGACGATGGCGGCTGGAAGCCGTAGCCGCCGTTGTCGAGTTCGACCTGGCGAGCCAGCTCCTCAGCCTCGGCGTGGTCCAGGTCGAACGTGTCGATGTGCTCGTCGTACACCCGTTTCTCCCCGTCGATGGCTTCGATGAGCGCCTCGAAGGCCGCGTCGGTGGCGTTGCGGTCGAGGAACCGGATTCGCGGGCGGAGCGGTTCTTTGCCGGCCTCATCGAGTTTAGCGACGACGGACTCGCGGGCGTCGGCGGGCGCTGGCTGATGGTTGCGCAGCCAGTCGGCGGCCTCGCCACACCGCGGCCGGTCGGCGTTCTCGGCGTACTCCTCGCGGGCGTCGTAGGCCTGCCGGAGCAGCGTCCGTTCGACGGCGTCGGCCTCGAAACTGGCGAAGGCCTCCGTCACGCCGAAGTACCGCATCCGCGCGGCGAGATCCCGCGCCAGCCGCATGTGGGGGTCCTGGTCCGGGCCGACGGGGATGACCGTCGGCTTGGGCTCGTCCAGTTGCGGGTAGAGGATGTCCGCCATCTGGGTGACGACCGACTGCATGTGGGAGATGTCAGTCTCGCCGTCGAAGTCGTAGATGGCCTGCAGTTCCGAGAAGTTCGCCTCTGCGCCGAGTTCGAACGCGAGGTCCTGCACCTCGCGGTTGTCCGACTGGCGATACAGCGTCCCCTCGTCGGGGTCGAATCCGAGCGCGAGCAGCGAGAGGACGTAGTCCGTCGCGTGCTCGTCGATTTCATCCCACGAGAGCCCGCGGGCGCTGTGGGCTTCGAGGTCCGCGATAAGCGCGTGAGCGTCCCCGCCCTGCTGTTGATGCCAGATGATCTCGTCGAAGACCAGCTTGTGGCCGATGTGGGGGTCGCCGGTCGGCATGAACCCCGACAGCGCGGCGAAGGGATCGTCGTTGCGCATCGCCTCGGCGACCGGTCGGTAGTCCCGGTGGCCGAAGATGACGCCCCGCCGCATCAGGTAGTGGGGATTGGGGACTTCGGGGAGCACCTCGTCGAACTCCTCGATGCCGAACTGCTCGAACAGTTTGCGGTAGTCGGCGATAGTCGAGGAGCCCCACGGGTCGAGCGTCGCCTCGTCGGCCCCCTCGGCCTCAGTGCCGCCGTCCGGTAGCACCGACTCGCCGCCGGAGCGGGCGTCGGACTCCCGCCACTCTCCGCCCGACTGGCGGCGGTCCTCGTCGGGCGATGCGTCGTCGTGGTGGGAATCGTCTGTCGTCATGGATGTGCTCGGCTCGCGGTGAGCCACGTTACAGGTGCTTTGGTCCCGGTCGGCGCAAAAAGGGTTCGTTTCGGTGCGCCACACAGAGCGGCGTATCAGGGGACAGATGAACGACCACCGGCCGGTGAAGTGGCGACCAGATCAGGGCGTCAGCCGCTCGACGGCGATCCACTCGAGATCGTTGCTGTTGCCGCTATCGCCACTACCGTCGCCGCCGTCCGCCGTGAGCGCGAACACCATTGTCTTCCGGACGCCGTGGGCCAGGCGAACGTCCAGCGCGAGGTCCCGCGGCTCGAATCGGTGGTCGGCCGGCAATACTCGGACGAGGAGCTCCGAGTGCCCGAGGTTCTCGGCGCTCTCGACATTAGCGTAGGTCCGGAAATCCGCGCCGAATTTGAAGCCAGTCTTCGGAGCGACGCCGCTCGCTCGCAGAGCCGCATAGACGGCCAGCCGACGGTCGAAGCGGTCGCCCTCGACCTCGCGACCCCGCCCGACGACAGCGTCGGCCCCGCCATCGACCGTGAGCAGCCCCTCCTGTGCGAGATACGCGGCCTCCACGAGCGAGAGCTGTACCGCGCCGTCGTCGCCGAGTTGCTGCCCGTAGAATGCCTGATCGTACAGCTCCGCCGGCGGTTCCCAGCACACCACCCGCTCGGCGAGCAATTCGCCCTCCGTCGTCGGGACGGCGGCGTCGCTGGTCCCTGTAACGTCGCGCCGGTCGGTGTCGAGATACGTGACCTCGCTCTCCTCGTCGACGACCGCCAGAACGCAGTCGCCCAGGGCCGTCGCGTCGACGGTATCACGCTCGCCGATAACCCGGACGCGGTAGGCCACTTGGTTATCCCACGGCCCCTTTCCCCGCGGGTAGACCACGAAGTCCGCGCCCGCGGCGTCGTCGACCCATCCTTCGCGGGCGGGCGTGAGGTAAAAACCGCGGTCCCGCAGGTCTTTGTAGACGGCGAAATCGACCTCGGAGACGGCCGCCGACCCCAGGAAGGCGCGGAAGTCCATCCCGTCGATGCTCTCGATATCCCCGCGGTAGAGGAGGTGTGCGGCTTCCACCGGAGCCAAGTCGATGTCGCCGTTGCGGACCTTCCCGTAGCCGCGCGAGTCGTAGAACCGCTCGCGCGCCTCGTAGCCGGCCCGGACGACATCATCGTCGAGCGTCAGTTCCATGCTCTGACGTGGCCCCCGCGGCGACAAAGCCCCTGCGGGTCCGAACCGTCAGAGATGGTGTATTGATTACAGCGGCCGCGGATGTGTAGTATCAGAACTCACACCAGTTCCGAGCAGGATCTGTCCAGACAGCGCGTGCCGCCGGCGGTTTCGAACAGCGACAGGCCACAGTCACAATCGCCGACGACGACGCCGGACGGCATCGAGAAGCCGGTGTCGCAGTCGGGGTAGTGCTCACAGCCGGCGAGCAAGCCGCCCCGGCGGAGAATCAACAGGTCACCGTCGCAGTTGGGACAGTCCCACTCGCGGTCGAAGGCCGCGGTGACAGCGTCGTCCAGCGAATCACAATCCCGGTCGAGACACAGTTCGAACGCCCGCCCGCGTTCCACCCGAAGCGTGGGGAGTCCGCAGTCTCCGCAACGGCCGCCGGTGACCGCGGCATCGCTCGGAATCCCGTACGAGGCGTCACAGCCGGTACAGGTGACCTCGCTCCGAGCGCGTACAAGCGTCCCGTCGCAGTCGGGACAGTCGCGTACCGGGACACCGGCGTTCGAGGCCGGATAGCGGGCGCTGCCGTGTTCCTCGTGGGTGACCACGCGGAGGAGTTCGTCGCCATCGCGGGCGGTCACCGTCCCCTGGTCGATAGTGACGCTTTCGGCGCGCGTGAGCCACGCGACCGGCTGATACCCCGCGGCGTCGTGGACGAGCACGGTGTTGTCCGGTTTGACGACGACGAGCACGTCGCCGCGCTGTTCCCGCTCGCGCGTTCCCTCGAAAACAGTCGTACACTCGCCAGCCATCACACAGGTTCCGTCGTGCATGGACCGGTCTGGGCCCGTGCTGGTATTTGAACGTTCACACGAATTTGGTTGTGTGATTGATAGCTAAAACCGACAGCGAAGACGGCAGCAAATCGAGAGGGGGAGTCGTCATCTGGGTTGTAATTATATAGAATTGAAACCTGGTTCATCCACGTTTGTTAGCGTTTTGGCCATTAATTATCAATGCGAAGAATTCGGCGGTAAGGGTTAAGTTCCGGATTAGACGACCCGTGGTATGGACCTGCAGGTTAAGCTAATAGTCTTACTCCTTACAATTTCACTGGCACCGCTAGCCGGTGTCGGATTGCTGTCAGCCAACAGTATGGGACAGCTGAATCAGGACGCCCAGACCCAGAGCGGGAACTACCTCCGGGGGGCGATGACCGACCAGCTGAACAACAGCGTCGAAGCGCGACAGGAAGGCATTCAGAACCAGATGAACCAGCGCGAGGTCGACGTCCGGTCGCTGTCGGACTCCTCAACGATGGAGAACTACCTGGCCGCGCAGGACGGCGAGATGGAGCTCGTTCAGGAGTCGAGTCAGCGCCAGCTCGGGTACACGTCCCTCCAGATGCGTACCAGCATCGACAACGCGATGCAGATGGTGCTGGAAAAGCAGTACGACGGCCGGGACTGGGAGGACCTCTCGCCCTCGGAACAGGAGCAAGTCAAGCAGGAAGTCGAGTCGATGATCGGCGGTACGGCCGGGGACCAGACGCGCCCGGCCGGGACCATGTACGACTCGTTCCAGCCCGGCTACTTTGGTGATACGGGATACGCCTACATCACCGACAGCGACTCAAACATTGTCGTCCACCACAGCCTCGACGACGGCCACAACCTCAAGGAAGACAGCGGCGGGACGCTGGTCGTGTTCGACGACATCAAAGCCACCATCGAGTCCGACCAGGCGATCCGCAACGGCGAGGAATGGGGCATCGCCGAGTACGAGTGGGAAGACACGACCCAGGAGGACAACCCCAAGATGACGAAGTTCATCGCCTACACCTACTACGAGCCCTTCGACTGGGTCATCGCGCCGAGCGTCTACTACTACGAGCTCCAGGAGACCGCAGTCACCGATGCGGAAACCGAAATGGCGGATTCCTTCGAGCGGTACCTCCTGACGCGGACGGTCACCGTCGGTGACGAGGAACACCTGGCCTACGAACAGATCACGTTCGCGGGTCCGAACGGGGACGAAATCATCCACGCAGACCGGACGGGCCAGGACGTGACGACCGGCTCGGACAGCTCGCAATCATACGCCGATGCGGAGTGGTTCACCAGTGCCGCGTCCGGCAGCAAGGGCGAGGCCTACTTCGACGAGGTCCGGACTTCGGACGGCCACGAGACGATGTACATCTCCACGCCGGTGTACAGGGACGGCGAGTTCCGCGGCGTCGTCGCGACCCAGTTCAACTACTCACTCATCACCGATACGACGAACCGCGTGACGGTCGGTGAGAGCGGCTACCTCTACATCCTCAACGACCACGGCGAGATCGTCAGCCATCCGGACCGGGCCATGATCGAACAACGGACGAACGTCGCAGACGGCGAGTACGGTGCTGAACTCGGGACGATCGCACAGAACCAGATGCTCGCCGGCGAGTCGGGAATGACGACCCACACGAAGCAAGTCGAGGGCGAGGGGAACGTCACGAAGTACGCCGGCTTCGCGCCGCTCGAACTCGGTGACAAGCAGTTCACCCTCGTCGCGACCGTCCCCGAACAGGACATCAACGAACCGATTGCCGCGCTCGGCGCGACGCTCCAGAGCACGACGGACTCCGCACAGAACCTCGTCATCGGGCTGTTCGGTCTCGCGGCTATCGTGGTTTCGGTGATGGGATACGCAGCGGCTAGGTACATCTCGAAGCCGATCGAACAGGTCCGCGACCGAGCGATGGCACTGTCCAAGGGGCAGTTCGACCAGACGGACGACATCTCGACCGGCGACGACGAGATCGGAGAGATGGTGACGGCCTTCGAGGATATGCAGGCGAACTTGAACCGGCAGGTCGACCAGATCGAATCCGTCAGTGACTCACTCAGGGAGGGTGATCTCGACGACGAGATACAGACTGACATGCCCGGGAAGTTCGGGGAAATAATGGAAGGGCTCGAAGACGGAATGACCCAGCTCGGGGCGAGCTTCACCGAGATCAGCCGAGCGAGCCGGAACATCCGTGCCGGGGAGCTAGACCAGGACCTCGATACCGATCTCCCCGGCGACTACGGCGAGGTCATGCGCGAACTCAACTCCGGCCTCACGCAGCTCTCGGAGAGCTTCGAACAGCTCGAGGCCGTGAGCGCGGATCTCCGGGAGGGACACCTCGACCAGGATCTCGACACCGACCTGCCCGGTGCCTACGGCGACGTCCTAGAGAACATCGACGAGGGCCTCGACGCAGTCGACGAAAGTATCGCAAAGGTCCAGTCAATCGCACAGGACGTGAACGAGGCGAGCCAGGAAGTCGCCGCGAGTACGACCGAGATCGAGGAGGCGAGCCAGGAGGTCGCCGAGTCGGTCCAGGAGATATCGAGCGGGGCCGATACCCAGTCCGGCAACCTCCAGGAGGTCGCCAACGAGATGAACGACATGTCGGCGACCATCGAGGAGATAGCATCCTCGTCGGTCGACGTGGCCGACACGGCCCAGGAAGCAGCCAGGCGAGCCCAGATGGGAAGCGAACAGGCCGCCGAGGCGTCCGCAGAGATTCAAGAAATCGAGGACGGGGCCGATGATGCAGTCGACCAGGTTTCCGATCTCCAGACGGAGATGGAAGAGATCAGCGAGATCGTCGCCATGATCACCGACATCGCCGAGCAGACGAACATGCTCGCCCTGAATGCCTCCATCGAGGCCGCACGGGCCGGCGAGGCTGGCGAAGGCTTCGCCGTCGTCGCAGACGAGATCAAGTCCCTCGCGTCGGAAGCCGGCGAGGCCAGCGAGGAAGTCGAGTCGCTCATCACCGAGATTCAGGACTCGACGGACGAGACGGTCGACGACATCGAAGCGATGCGCGACCAGGTCGAGAGCGGCGTCGAGACGACAGAGAACGCCATCGATCTGTTCGACGAGATCGCCGAGGTCGTCGACGACGCCGAGAGCGGCGTCACGGAGATAAGCGACGCCACGGACGAGCAGGCCGCCACCACCGAGGAGGTCGTGGCGATGGTCGACGAGGTCAGCAGCGTCAGCGAGGAGACGGCCGCGGAGGCCAGCAACGTCTCGGCCGCCTCCGAGGAACAGTCCAGTTCACTCACCAGCGTCTCCGAGAACGTCCAGTCGGTCGCCGGCCTCGCGGACGACCTGGAGGACCTGGTCGACGAGTTCGAGGTCAGTGACGACACGGACACGGACGAGTGGGACTCGACAGATATCGACGGAACCAGCCCGGCCGCCGTGGACGATTGACTGACTCGCGAACACGATGTCACCGCGGACGGGGTCACAATAGGCAGGTGCTGACGGCGACGATGCCGGCGTATCGCTGCCGGAGTCGCAACAGCCAAAGCCGTCGCCGAGCGACAGGAAGGCAATGAGCGAACCACCGGCGGCGGTCTGTTTCGATATGGACGGCGTGCTCGTCCGGTCCGAAGAGCACTGGGTCCGAGCCCAGCGCGAGGATATTCTTCCGACGGCCGCACCGAACGACGACATCCCTGTCTCCGCGATTACCGGTCGGAACTACCGGGAGGTCTATCCGGACCTTGACGCAGAGTACACCCTCGAAATCAGCCGCGAGGCGTTCGAAGAACTGTTCGAGGAGCACGGCGAACGGATTTACGGCCAAAAGGCGACCTTTCTCGACGGGGCGCACGAACTGCTTGACGACCTTCGGGACGCCGGCGTGGCGCTGGCGCTGACGACGTCCGCGCCATGGGCCTGGATCGACGTGGCTGACGAGCGGTTCGACCACCTCTCGAAGTTCGACGTCGCCATCAGCGCCGGTGACATCGACGGCCCCGGCAAGCCGGAGCCGGATATCTACGAGCGCGGTGCGGCGGAACTGGGCGTCGCGCCCGAGGACTGCTGGGCCGTCGAGGACTCCACCGCGGGCGCACGCGCCGCCGTCGCCGCCGGGATGACGACCATCGGGTTCCGCGGCGACGGCGACGAGACGGACCTGTCGATGGTCCACGAAACCGCCTACGACGCCGCGTCGCTGCGACAGGTGCTGTTAGGCAGTGTATAACAGTCGAGTATGCAGTCTTTGACGGATATAGTAGATGGGCCAGAATCAGAAGCGGTGAGACCGCTGTACGGTACGGAGCTGGTCCGAAGACCGAGAAGATACGGGACGGACGCCAGTATAGCCGACAAGAGTTCGAGAGGTATAACCGGAAAGCTGCGTGCCAGAAATGCCAGCGTGGAGGGGAGGGAGTCCCGGCCAGGTCAGGCGGGATCACCGTATCCTCGGCCCGCGAGGAGGCCGAAGACGTTGAGGGCAACGACACCCACGAAGATGAGGAAGCTCTGACTGTCCAGCCCGCCCAGTAGCAGCGGCGGATATGCCAGTGGCGTGACGATGGCCAGCCAGAACGCGATGAATTGCAGGGGACGAGTGAGTGATCGGAGGTCAACGCTGCTTGGGGCGGCTTCCGTCGGGGAGCGGAAGGGCGATGCACTGGACATTGTGGGCTTCCTCAGTTCTTCGTAAGAACCCATACCCCCATATAAACGCCAGACCCTTGGGGATAATTCGTGCTCTTTTCGGAATGTTAACCGGATTTCAGCACCTTTCAGCGATGTTTCACGGAATCGTATAACGCTTTTAGAGTTCTTTATAAATTTTATCGCGCCCATTGAGGTCGTTTCAGAGAGACGGCTGAAACGGCGATTACCGGACCAGCACGGATCGAGTTTCGGTAATCGTCGGGAGCGGCAGCGCGGGGAACGCGACCTCGACAGTGAACGTGAGTTCGTCCGCGTCCGCGCCGAAGACGGCCACCGGAAGCGTGGCCTCGCCGAGATACGACGGCTTTGCGGTCATCTCACGCCCGTTAACCGTGACCCGCAGGCCCGCGCGGGCGCTGCCGCCGGTGTTTTCCACAGTTACCTCGCGCATATCGTTGTCACCGGGCGCGATTGTCTCGGGGAAATCGCCCCAGTCGACCGTGACGACGGGGAGGTCCCGCGCGTTCGCCAGCACCTGCTCGGCGACGCCTTCGGAGAGTCCGGCACGGACGAGGCCGTCTTCGCCAGCTTCGACCACGTCAGCGGGCGACGTGAGCCCCGCAGCGGCGAGTTTGCCCGCGCGGCCACTGCCGACGCCGTCGATGGCCGTCAGCCCCACTGCGTCGGCGCTGATGCCGTGTTCGACGCGGGCCTCGACCCGACAGGCCAGGTTCGCGTAGCGGGCCGGCCCCAGCGTGTCGACGAACTCCCGCATCGCCGCGAGCAGGCGGAGGGCGTTCTGGCGGATGACCCACGCGTCGCTTTTCAGTTCCGTCGGCGTCGTCCCGGTCATGCCCGAACGGAGGATGGCCAGCACCTTCCGCTGGCCGGCGTCGAGGCTGTCGTCGACGCTGTCCCCCAGCACTGCGTGGACCGCGTCCTCCTCGTCGGAGCGGGCGCTGACGCTGTCGAACTCCGTCGCGCCGGCCACCGCGGTCAGCAGGTCGTCCGCGTCAACGGAGACAGCGGAGTCGGGGTCGGCGGCGTCCTGGCAGCGCTCGGCGACGTCCGCGAACCGGCGCGCGGTTGAGAGCCGGAGGTAGAACTTCGAGGCTAACTGCCCGAGCCGCGTCGGCTCGACGTTGAGGCCGTCCTGCTCGACGAAGCCCTCGTCGACGAGCGAAGAGAGGGTATCGCTGACCCGGTTTCGGAGGTCGCTGCCGGCGTCGTACTCGTCGGGAGCCGACTGCGAGCGGGCGTAGTAGAAGGTCGTCGCGAGCCAGTCCATCACGTCGTCCACGTCGTCGATGGTCCCGAGCGCGATCTCGGCGTTCAGGTGGGCGTCGAGTTCCGCCGCGAGTCGGGATTCGATCTCCTTGCCGTCCCGGAGCAAGCGGCGGTACTTGTCGGCGTCCGACCGGTCACAGACGACCCAGGCGTAGCCCATGTCGTCGTAGCCGGGCCGACCCGCGCGGCCGAGCATCTGGAGCACGTCGAGCGGACTCATGTCGACCTCGCCCTCCAGCGGGTCGTGGAGCTTCGTGTCGCGGATGACGACACAGCGGGCGGGGAGGTTCACGCCCCAGGCCAGCGTCGAGGTCGAGAAGAGGAGCTGAATCTTCCCCTCCTTGAACCACTGCTCGACCTTGTTCTTGTCCTCACGCGCGAGGCCGGCGTGGTGAAAGCCCACACCGTCCAGCACGGACTGGCGGAGCGTGTCGTTCGAGAGGTCGGCGGCGTCGTTGTGGAAATCGTAGTCTCCGCGTGCACCCATCGGAATGTCGCGCTCGGTAATCTCGTCGCGGGCCTTCTTCGCTGCCTGTACCGTGTCCTGACGCGAAGAGACGAACACGAGCGCCTGCCCCTCCTCGCGGATGTGCGGCTCGGCGAGGTCGAGCGCCCGGTAGAGCCGGCGGTACTTGTCGGCGAAGGCGTTCTCGCCGTGGGAGTAGGTCTTCACGTCTGCGTTGAGCGGGACCGGTCGGTACTTCTCACCGAAGGCGAACGTGGTTTCATCGGGCGCGTCGAGCCAGTCAGCCACGTCGTCGATGTTCGGCATCGTCGCCGACAGCGCCACCACGCGCGGGTCACACAGCCGGCGGAGCCGCGAGACGGTGACTTCTAGTACCGCCCCCCGGCGGTCCGAGTCCAGCAGGTGGACCTCGTCGATGACACAGCAGTCCACGTCTGTAATGAAGGAGTAACGGCTGGTCTCGTGTTTCCGGGTGGCCGAGTCGGCCTTCTCCGGCGTCATCACGAGGATGTCGGCCCGCTCGGCGCGACGGGGGTTCAGGTCCCGCTCACCGGTGACGACGTAGACGGAGTAGCCCAGGTCCTCGAACCGTTCCCACTCGCTCTCTTTCTCGTTGGTGAGCGCACGCAACGGCGCGAGAAAGAGCGCGGTCCCGTCCTCGGCGAGCGTCTTGCAGATAGCCAGTTCCGCCAGCGCGGTCTTCCCGCTGGCCGTCGGCGCGCTGACGACGACGTTGTCGTCGCGGTTCAGCAGAGCCGGCAGCGTCTCCGACTGCATCCGGTTGAACTCCTCGAATGGGAAGGCGTCGGCGAATTCCGGGAGCACCTCCGCGACCGCCACAGTCGGCTCACTGTCGGTTCGGGATGACACGTCACAGTCGCAGTTCCGCGACGGCAAAGGCGTTTCTATGGCGGCGTATGCGGTGGGGCGGTCCGCCCTGCTCGCCCAGCACATGGCCCTCGAAAGGCCGTGGTAGCACGCCTCCCTGCTAGTTTATCTATATCTCTGTTGTATATCTATACGTTATGAGAACCATACTCGTCACCGGCGCAACCGGCACTCAGGGCGGCGCAGTCGTCGACCACCTGCTGGCAGACAGCGAACAGTGGGAAATCTACGGACTGACACGCGACGCCACGAGCGACGGTGCCGAGGCCCTCGAAGCCCGCGGCGTCACCGTCGTCGAGGGCGATCTGACCGACGCCGACCGGATGGCGGAACTGGTCGACGGCATGGACGCCGTCTACGGCGTCACGATGTTCATGGAGCAAGGGACAGACGTGGAAGTCGAACAGGGCGTCACGCTGGCGGAGGCGGCGGCCGACGCCGGCGTCGACCACTTCGTCTACAGTTCCGTCGGCAGCGCGGACGCAGACACAGGACTGCCGCACTTCGAGTCCAAGTGGGCCGTCGAACAGCGGATCGCGGAACTCGGGCTCCCCGCGACTGTGGTCCGCCCGGTGTTCTTCATGCAGAACTTCGCGTACATGATGCGCGATGACATCATGGACGGCCAGCTCACGATGCCCCTGCGCGAGGGCGTCTCCCTGGCCGTCGTGGACGCGACCGACATCGGCCAGGCCGTCGTGGCCGCGCTGTCCGACCCCGACGCGTTCCTCGGCGAAGTCATCACGCTTGCCGGCGACGACCTGACGCTCGAAGAATTTGCCGCGGCGTTCAGCGACCACCTCGGCCACGAAGTCGAGCCGATTCACGCCGGCGTCGAGGACTACCGCGAAATGGCCGGCGACGAACTGGCCGACATGTTCCAGTGGTTCAACGACGTGGGTTACGACATCGACATCCACGCCCTCGCCGAATGGGGCATCGAGACGACGTCGTTCGAGGCGTACCTCGACGACAGCGAGGCGTGGCAGCCGGCAGCGCCAGCAGCGAGCAACTGAGCCGCAGTACCGCCAGGTGAACCCGCGCCGCTCTTATCTGTCTGGATGACCGTATCGGACCTGTACGCATATGCACTGGGAGCCGGAGACCGTGTTCGAAGTCATCGGCAGCGAAGAGGCCCGGCGAATTCTCGCGGCCGCTAACGTCGAACCGGTCTCCGTCCAGGCGCTGTCGGACCGCCTCGACGCCTCGGAGCCGACGGTGTATCGCAACGTCAACGTCCTGCAGGAGTACGACCTACTCCGGGAGGACACCCGCGTAGATACCGACGGGAACCACTACAAGGTGTACGAGACGACGCTGGAGCGACTGTGTTTCGAACTCGACGGGGGTGGCTTCGAGGTCGACATCGAACTCCGCCGCGAACTGGTCGAAGAGCGTACCGCAGTCCGGGACGGCGAAACCGAAGCGGACGGCGAACCGTGATTTTTCGGACACCCCAAGCCTGATCGCCAGCGGTGGCTTCACGAACTGAAAAGACGACGTGAGAAGCCAGTAGCCGCTGGTCCGGGCCACGAGCAGGTAGATTTCGAGTCGGGGCGACCGTACAAGCTTGGATAGAGAAATCGGGGTTTCAGCACCTGAAGCCCTGTCTGGCGTTATAACACCCTCGCATCGTAACGTGTCCAGTGCATCCAATGTCTGTCCTTGAGACTGTCAAAGAGAAGGTCGGGCTCGCAGACGAAACGCCCCAGTACGAGTGTGACGACTGCGGTCACGAGTTCGAGTCGGCCGCGGACCCCGACTCGTACTGGATGAAGTGTCCGGAGTGCGAGTCACAGGACCACACGCGACTGGAATAACGCCGAACGGGGAGTATTGCTAGCGAACGACGGCACTGTCTCGACAGGCGTGCGTCGAGTCGCTGTGTCCGCGGCCGACTGCGTAGTGAGGAACCCAACTTCTTTTGAGCGGAGCCACCAAGGAGGGGTAATGAGTCGTTCGCGCAAGCCCGACTGGCTGAAGATGCGGCCACCGTCGGGCGAGCGGTTCACCGACATCAAGCAGACGCTCCGGGACCGTGACCTCAACACGGTCTGTGAGGAGGCCAACTGCCCCAACCTGGGGGAGTGCTGGAGCGGGCGCGACGGACCGGGGACGGCGACGTTCATGCTGCTGGGCGACCGCTGTTCGCGGGGCTGTAACTTCTGTGACGTGGAGACGGGCGGGATGGAGCCGCTCGATCCCGACGAGCCACAGCAAGTGGCCGACGCCGTCGCGGAGATCGGGCTGGACTACGTGGTGCTGACCAGCGTCGACCGCGACGACCTGCCCGACCAGGGCGCGGGCCACTTCGCCGAGACGATTCGGGCGATCAAGGAGCGCGACCCGTCGATTCTGGTCGAGTGTCTCATCCCGGATTTCCAGGGCGAGCCGGAACTGGTTCGGAAGATCATCGACGCCGACCCGGACGTACTCGCTCACAACATCGAGACGGTCGACCGCCTCCAGTGGCCGGTCCGTGACCGCCGGGCGGGCTACGAGCAGTCCCTCTCCGTGTTGCGGCAGGCCGACCGCGAGGGCGACTGCTACACGAAGACCAGCCTGATGCTGGGCGTCGGCGAGTACGCCCACGAGGTGTACCAGACGCTGTCGGACCTCCGGCAGGCCGGCGTCGATGTAGTCACGTTCGGCCAGTATCTCCAGCCCTCCCGCTCGCATCTGGAGGTCTCGGAGTATGTCCATCCCGACGCCTTCAACACCTGGCAGCGGGTCGCCGAGGAGGAGTTCGACTTCCTGTACTGCGCGTCGGGGCCGATGGTCCGGTCGTCCTATCGCGCCGGCGAGCTGTTCGTCGAGAGCGTCCTCCGCGAGGGGCAGAGTGCAGACGAGGCGCGGGCCGCGGTCCGTACAGACGGCTGATACATCCGAGTTATCACGGCGAGGAGGCACGGAACTGAGTTCGTCTCAGAGCCGCTTTTGGGGTTATACTCCCCGTAATACCCACGTCGGATAGATTTTTCAGGGCCGCGAAAGCTCTAAGCGTAGCGCGAGTGAACAGTTGTCGTATGCCACTTCGAGGGAGGCGGGTTCTATGAGTGTCCTCCAGCGCGACCCCACAGATCGGGTACAGATTCTCGATGAGGACGGGACGGTGGTCGACGGCGCGACGGTCCCGGACCTCTCGGACGACGACCTGGTGGAGATGTACCGGCATCTCAAACTCGGCCGTCACTTCGACCAGCGGGCGGTGAGCCTGCAGCGGCAGGGCCGGATGGGGACATACCCCCCCATGTCGGGGCAGGAGGCGTCCCAGGTCGGCAGCGCCTTCGCCCTGCGGGACGGGGACTGGCTGTTTCCGAGCTACCGCGAACACATCGCCCTGTCCGTGCGAGGGTGGGATCTGGCGGATGACCTGCTGTACTGGATGGGATCCGAACGGGGGAACTCGCCGCCGGAGGACGTACAGGTGTTCTCGCTCGCGGTCCCGATCGCGACGCAGATTCCGCACGCGACCGGAGCGGCGTGGGCGTCGAAGCTCAAAGGCGACGACACCGCCTTCCTCGTGTATTTTGGGGACGGCGCGACCTCCGAAGGGGACTTTCACGAGGGGCTGAACTTCGCGGGCGTGTTCGACGTGCCCGCGGTGTTTTTCTGTAACAACAACCAGTGGGCGATTTCGGTCCCGCGGGAGCGCCAGACGGCCAGCGAGACGCTCGCCCAGAAGGCCAACGCCTACGGTTTCGACGGCGTCCAGGTCGACGGGATGGATCCGCTGGCGGTGTATCAGGTGACCCGCGAAGCCATCGACAAGGCCCACGATCCGCCCGAGGACGGGCTCCGGCCGACGATGATCGAGGCGGTGCAGTACCGCTTCGGCGCGCACACGACGGCAGACGACCCGTCGGTGTACCGCGACGACAGCGAGGTCGAGCGCTGGAAGCAGAAAGACCCCATCCCGCGGATGGAAGCGTTCCTCCGGGACCGGGGTCTGCTCGACGACGAGCGGGTCGACGCCATCGACGAGTCGATTCAGGAGGAGGTCGCGGCGGCCATCGACACCGCGGAGGCGACTGAGCGGCCCAGGCCCGAGGAGATGTTCGCGGACGTGTACGCGGAGATGCCACAGCGGCTCGAACAGCAACTGGACTACCTCGAAGATTTGCGCGAGCGACACGGCGACGAGGTGCTACTGGAATGAGTACACAGGACGCAACGACACAGAGTTTGACGCTCGTACAGGCCGTCCGTGACGGTCTCTACGGCGAGATGGAGCGGAACGAGGACGTGATCGTGATGGGCGAAGACGTCGGGAAGAACGGCGGCGTCTTCCGGGCGACACAGGGACTCCACGAGGAGTTCGGTGACGAACGAGTCATCGACACCCCGCTTGCGGAGTCCGGCATCGTGGGGACGGCCATCGGCATGGCCGCCTACGGGCTCCGACCGGTGCCGGAGATGCAGTTCTCCGGGTTCATGTACCCCGCATTCGACCAGATCGTCAGCCACGCCGCTCGCCTCCGCACGCGAAGCCGCGGACGATACAACTGCCCGCTCACCGTCCGGGCGCCCTACGGCGGCGGCATCCGCGCGCCGGAACACCACTCCGAGTCCAAGGAGGCGTTCTACGTCCACGAGGCGGGCCTGAAAGTAGTCGTGCCATCGACGCCGAAGGAGACGAAGGGGCTGCTGACGGCGGCTATCCGGGACCCGGACCCCGTCATCTTTCTCGAACCGAAGCTCATCTACCGGTCGTTCCGCGAGGAGGTCCCCGACGACCCCTACACCGTCGAGCTCGGCGAGGCGAAGGTCCGCCGCGAGGGGACCGACGTGTCCGTGTTCACCTGGGGCGCGATGACCCGGCCGACGCTCGAAGCCGCCGAGGAACTGGCCGAGGAGGGCATCGACGCCGAGGTTGTCGACCTGCGGACGCTGTCGCCGATGGACACCGACGCCATCGTCGAGTCGTTCAAGAAGACCGGGCGAGCAGCCGTCGTCCACGAAGCGCCCAAGACCGGCGGGCTGGCCGGCGAAATCATCGCCACCATTCAGGAGGAGGTCCTGCTGTACCAGGAAGCCCCCATTACGCGGGTGACAGGCTTCGACGTGCCCTACCCGCTGTACGCGCTGGAGGACTACTACCTCCCCGAACCCGCCCGCATCAAAGACGGTATCAGAGAGGCAGTCGAGTTCTGACGCATGTTCGAGTTCAAGCTGCCGGACCTCGGGGAAGGGGTCGCAGAGGGCGAGGTGCTGACCTGGCACGTCTCGCCGGGCGACGCCGTCACCGAGGACCAGGTCCTCGCGGAGGTGGAAACCGACAAGGCCGCCGTCGACGTGCCGTCGCCGGTCGACGGCGTCGTGCAGGAACTGCACGCCGAAGTCGGCGAGATGATCCAGACCGGTGAGGTGCTCGTCACTATCGCAGAGGAGGGCGACGCCGAAGCGAGCGACGCGGCCGCTGGCGGTGCGGACGGAGCCGAATCGTCGGGAGCCGGGGCGGAGCAGGCAGACGGCGCTGCGACCGCCGCTGGGTCCGACGACTCGCAGCAGGCGGACGCAAGCGCGGCTGACGGCCGCGTGTTCGCCTCGCCGAGCGTCCGCCGACTCGCCCGCGAGCGGGGTGTCGACATCGCGGCCATCGACGGGAGCGGGCCGGGCGGCCGCGTCACCGAGGCGGATGTCGAGGCGGCCACAGCGTCGGTCGACGGGACGGCCGACAGCGACGACGGCCCCACGTCGGTCGTTTCGAAAGTGTCCGACGACGGTGACGGGTCAACCGCAGTGGCCTCACAGGTCGATGACGGGGGCGACGCAGACGACGGGACCGCTGTGAAGTCAGCCGTTAGAAGCGTCTCCGGAGACGGCCAGCAGGTCGAACGGCGCGACCAGACGCTTGCGACGCCGGCCACCAGAAAGGTCGCCCGCGAACTCGACGTGGACATCGACGCCATTCCGACCGACGCGACGAGGGACGGCCAGCCCTACGTCGACGAAGGGGCGGTCCGGGCGTACGCGGAGGCCCAGCAGGCCGCGCAGGCGGCCGACACCGAAGCCGTCAGCGCCGAAGGCGATACGGCGAGTGCAACGGCGACCGAGACCGGTGGCACGACGGCGGCCGGCAGTGGTGGAGCCGAACCGACGGCGGTCGAGACGAGCGAGGGCGAACGCCGCGAGCCGTACCGCGGCGTGCGGCGATCCATCGGCGAGCAGATGGCCCGCTCACGTCGGGAGGTGCCCCACGCCACCCACCACGACCGGGTCGTCGTGTCCGGCCTCGTCGAGGCCCGCGAGCGACTCGAACCGCTCGCCGAGGCGCGCGGCGTCACCCTGACGTACACGCCCTTTGTGGTGAAATGCGTCGCCGCGGCGCTGGACCAGCACCCGATACTCAACACGGCTCTGGACACCGAAAGCGAGGAGATCGTCTACAGAGACGCCCACAACATCGGCGTGGCGACGGCGACCGACCACGGGCTGGTCGTCCCGGTCGTCGACGACGTGGACGGGAAGGGGCTGCTGGAACTCGCCAGCGAGATCAACGACCTCGTCGGGCGGGCCCGGGAGCGAGACATCGAGCGATCGGAGATGCAGGGCGGGACGTTCACCGTGACGAACTTCGGAGCCATCGGCGGCGAGTACGCCAGTCCGATCATCAACGTCCCCGAGACGGCGATTCTCGGGATCGGGGCGCTGAAAGAGCGGCCGGTGGCTGAAAGCGAGGTGCAAGGCGCCTCGGGGACTGCGAGCGGTTCCACCGCGAGCACCGGCGAAGTCGTCGCGAAACCCACGCTCCCGCTCTCGCTGGCAATCGACCACCGCGTCATCGACGGGGCCGACGCAGCCGGTTTCGTCAACACGCTCAAGGAGTATCTGGCGGACCCGACGCGACTCCTGCTTGAGTAACCGCCGGGGTCGGAACCACGCTACTCGCGGCGTTTGCGGTGTCAGTGCCGGTCATCGGATACTATTTGTACCGACGGCGCAGGCGAGACGCGACATCGGGCTGAAGGGCGATACCTTTTCACCGGTCCGGACGAGGTGCCGCTATGGTCGTCGGAGATGTCACTACGGGAACCGAACTGCTGGTTATCGGCGGCGGTCCGGGCGGCTACGTCGCCGCGATCCGGGGCGCACAACTGGGACTGGACACGACGCTCGTCGAGCGTGACGCCTACGGCGGGACCTGCCTGAACCACGGCTGCATCCCCTCGAAAGCACTCATCTCGGCTTCGGACGTGGCCCACGACGCCCGGCAGGCCGAGTCGATGGGCGTGTTCGCGGACCCGGCCGTCGACATGGCCGGGATGACCGAGTGGAAAGACGGCGTCGTCACACGGCTGACACGGGGCGTCGAGTCGCTGTGTAAGAGCGCCGGCGTCAATCTGGTCGAGGGGACCGCCGAGTTCGTCAACGACGAGACCGTCCGGGTCGCCCACGGTGGCGAGGGGCAGGGCTCGGAATCGCTGTCGTTCGAACACGCCATCGTCGCCACGGGGAGCCGACCGATGGAGGTCCCAGGCTTCGAGTTCGACGGCGAACACATCCTCTCCTCGAAGGACGCGCTGGCGCTGGAATCGGTCCCGGAAAAACTGCTCGTCGTCGGGGCTGGCTACATCGGAATGGAGCTCTCGACGGTGTTCGCGAAGCTGGGCGCGGAAGTCACAGTCGTCGAGATGCTCGACGACGTGTTGCCCGGCTACGAGGACGACGTCGCGGCGGTCGTTCGCGACCGCGCCGAGGACCTGGGTATCGATTTCAGCTTCGGTGAGGCGGCCGACGACTGGGAGCGGACGGAGGAGGGCATCCGCGTCCAGACCGTCGACGAAGACGACGAGGTCGTCGAGTACAACGCCGAGAAATGCCTGGTCGCGGTCGGCCGCGAACCGGTCACGGACACGCTTGCGCTGGAGAATATCGACCTGGAGACGGACGAGGACGGCGTCATCCCGACCGACGACCAGTGCCGAACGGCGTCCGAGTCGGTGTTCGCCGTCGGCGACGTGGCCGGCGAGCCGATGCTGGCCCACAAGGCAATGGCCGAAGGGGAGGTCGCTGCGAAAGCCGCCGCCGGCGAACCCGCCGCGTTCGATCACCAGGCGATTCCCGCCGCGGTGTTCACCGATCCCGAAATCGCTACCGTCGGCATGACCGAATCCGAGGCCGAGGCGGCCGGCTTCGACCCGGTGACCGGACAGATGCCGATGCGGGCCAACGGCCGCGCGCTCACCGTCGACGAGAAGGAGGGGTTCGCCCGCGTCGTCGCCGATGCCGATGAGGAGTTCCTGCTCGGGGCACAGATCGTCGGCCCGGACGCATCGGAACTCATCGCCGAACTCGGACTGGGAATCGAGATGGGCGCGCGACTAGAGGACATCGCCGGGACGATTCACACGCACCCGACGCTCTCCGAAGCAGTCCACGAGGCGGCCGCGGCCGCGCGCGGCGAGGCGATTCACACGCGCTGAGGACGTTGCCGCGGCGGTTTGCACGCGCCGCCGGCACGTGAATCCCGCCAATAATGTGACTCTAAAACAACTTTTTATTGATAGACGCACTGAGTGTTGCGCTGTGCAAAAAGGTTATATTGCGGATTGAGTAAACTGTCGGTGGATAGGAACCGGTAAGATATGTCTACTGATTCACAGCCCGACGACACCATCGCCCAAGCGATCATTTCAGGATCGACGTACGAGCGACTCCGCTACGAACGCCACTCATATCTCAGACAGACGGTCCCACGGACGCTCGCGCTCCAGAGCGCCCTGCTCGGCGCGCTAGCGCTGTTGCTACCGATCTACGGCCTGTATCCGGACAGCACCGCGGCGTTTCTCCCGGAAGTTGATCCCGCCGTCGCCTCGCCCAAGGTGCTGTTGCTCGGGCTGTTCGGCGGCTTCTTGGAGTTGTTCGGGGCGACGTTGCTCGTCGGCTCAGTCCTCTACCGGGTCCGGCTCGCTCCGCTGACTGAGCGGCAGGCACACGCGGCCCTCAACGCCGAGGACTTCGCGCGCTACGTCGGCCTCGGAACCGGCGGCCTGGCAATCGTGCTCTCGCTTTGCCTGTTCGCTGTGGGGCTTGGCGGTGGCGAGATGGTGTCGTCGTACATCGCGGCGATGGGTCGGAACCCGTTCGTCGACTCCGGGTTCGGCGTGTCGGTCGCGGCCGTCTCGCTGTTCGCCTTCGCCGCCAGCGTCGCGGTCTATTACTCCTCGCGATACCTCTTCGTGTACCTCGCGCTGTTCCACCTCAGCGACGAGTAAGCTGGCGGCGCGAGGTATCGACGTAAGCGACACCGACTGCGGTAACGGCTGTGACATACGCGGCTGTTTTCAGGCGCGACGACGACCGTGTTTGTATGGTCACAAACGAGAGTGACACCTTCGATATCGGCGGGGAACTCACGGTCCACCGGCTCGGGTTCGGCGCGATGCGGCTCACCGGCGAGGACGTCATCGGCGAACCGGACGACGAAGAAAACGCCCGTGCAGTGCTGGAGCGGGCAGTCGAACTCGGCGTCGACTTCATCGATACGGCAGACTCCTACGGGCCGGGCGTCTCAGAGCGGCTCATCGGCGAGGCGCTCGACACCGAGCGCGAGGATCTCGTCATCGCGACGAAGGGCGGCCTGCTCCGCAACACCGACGCCGACTGGCTGGCCCACGGCGACCCGGACTACCTGCGCAACGCGCAGTTGTGCTCGCAGGACCGGCTGCGGATGGACCCAATCGACCTGTACCAGTACCACCGGCCAGATCCCGACACGCCGTTCGAGGACTCGATTCACGCGCTCGCCGAGTTGAAAGACGAGGGGCTGATCCGCCACGTCGGCGTCTCGAACGTCTCCGTCGAGCAACTCGACCGCGCCCGCGACATCGTCGACATCGCGACGGTCCAGAACCAGTACAACGTGGCCCACCGCGACGACGAGGACGTGTTAGCGGCCTGCGAGCGCTACGACATCGGCTTCATCCCGTGGTTCCCGCTGGGCGCTGGCGACCTCGGCGACGTCGACGGCATCGAGGAGATCGCCCAGCGTCACGACGCTACGCCCTACCAGATCGCGCTGGCGTGGCTTCTGGGACACTCGGACGTGACACTCCCGATTCCCGGTACCAGCAGCCTCGACCACCTCGAACAGAACGTCGCCGCGAGCGCCATCGACCTCGGCGACGAGGAACTGGCGCAGTTGTCCTGAGCGACGGGAACTGTACCGGTACAGCGCCCGGCGACGACCGCGACCACACCGGCACAGCGCCCGCCGATGACCGCGGTTCTTTTGGTTCCCACCGCTGTACCCCGGGTATGACCACTGTCACGCTGGGTCCCGAAGGGACCTACTCCCACCGCGCCGCACAGGCAGTCACGGACGACGAGATCTCCTTCTCCGAGTCGGTGACCGCCATCGTCGAGGCCGTCGCCAACGGCGAGGCCGAACGCGGCGTCGTCCCCGTCGAGAACAGCATCGAGGGCTCCGTCACCGAGTCACTCGACGCCTTCGCGGAGTACGACATCGCCGTCGTCGAGGAGATTATCACGCCGATCCGCCACGCCCTGCTCGCACAGGACGAGTCGTTCTCGCTGGTGGCCAGCCACGCCCAGGCGCTGGCCCAGTGTCGCGGCTGGCTCGACGAGCACTACCCCGGCGTCGACGTGGAGGCCGTCGCATCGACGGCCCGCGGCGTCGAGCGCGCCCGCGGCGACGCGGACATCGCCGCCATCGGCCATCCGGAGAACGCGACCAACGGGACCGAACTGGAAGTGCTCGCTGAGGACATCCAGGACCAATCCTCGAACGCCACCCGCTTCGTCGTCGTCGCCCCGAAAGGCGAGCGCAGCGAGGCCGGCGGCAAGACCTCCTTCATTGTCTACCCCGACGTCGATTACCCCGGCCTGCTGCTGGAACTGCTGGAACCCTTCGCCGACCGCGACATCAACCTCACCCGCGTCGAGTCCCGGCCAAGCGGCGAGCGGTTGGGGGACTACGTCTTCCACATCGACATTTCGGCCGGCCTCTACGAGCAGCGCACGCAGGACGCCCTCGCTGACATCGAGGATATCGCCGAGAAGGGGTGGGTCCGACGGCTGGGGTCGTACGACTCACAGACGGTCGTCAACTGAGCCGGCGGTGGCGTTCTAAGGGTTAAGTCCCGGGCCCGCATACCCCCGCATATGTCCGACCGCGATCCGTTCAGCGAGCTCGAGCGCGCGTTCGATATGCTGGGAGAGCAGTTCGGCGTCGACATGGGCGCTGTCCCGGTCGATGTCGTCGACGAGGGCGACGCCTTCGTCGTCCACGCGGACCTGCCCGGCTACGACAGCGAGGACATCGACGTCCAGCTCGTCGAGGACCGCAAGCTCACTATCAGCGCCACGTCGAGCCAGGAGCGGGAATCCACCGACGGCCAGTACGTCCAGCGCGAGCGCCGCCAGCAGTCGCTGAGCCGGTCGGTCCGCCTCCCCGAGGCCGTCGACGAAGCGGAGACCACCGCGAGCTACGACAACGGCGTCCTCACGGTGCGGCTAGGGAAGGTCGTCCACAGCGAGGACGACGACGGGACGGACATCCCCGTGAACTGACGATGGTGCTCGAACCCGGAACGGACGTGCCGACGATCAGAGCGACGAACCAGCACGGCGACGCGATCCAGCCAGGGTTCGAGGAGCCGACAGTGCTGTACTTCTATCCGGTAGACGACACCGCCGGCTGCACAACGGAAGCGACGCAGTTCGAAGAGCACGCGAACCGGTTCGAGCAGGCCGGTGTCTCGGTGTACGGCGTCTCGACCGACGGCGTGGAGAGCCACCGCGACTTCGCCGAGGCGAACGGCCTCAGCTTCGACCTGCTGGCCGACCCTGAGGGGCGGCTATGCGAGGCGTTCGACGTGCCGCTCGTCGACGGTCGGAGCCAGCGGACGACGTACATCATCGCGCGGGAGCGCGTCGTCGCCGTCTACGAACGGGTCGGCCCCGACGGCCACGCGGCGAGCGTCTTCGAGGACCTCGTCGACACGGGGCTGGTCAGCGCCGAGTAAGCCGCGACGGGCGAAAATCGGACGGCCGCGGGCTACTCGTCGATGTCGATGGCCGGGCGGCCGGGGCCGGCCTTGCCGACGAGGTCGGGGTCCGTCTCCGCTGGCCCCTGAACGACCACGTCAGCGCCGAACTCGCGTTCGACGAGCCACGCGGCCCGTTCGAGGGCCGCCTGTTCGCGCTCGGGCGGCAGTTGCTCGTCGAGTGACTGCGCGCGGCCGGCCAGTTCCTTGGCGAAGTCCGCGGCCGCCTCGCCCTGCTCGCGCAGGTCCTCGTCCTGCATGACGGTCCCGACGACGTTGCCGTCGGCGTCCCGGGCGAGGTCGAGGACGCGGTGCTTCCACTCCGGTGCGACCGCGAGTGTGATGGTCTGTGGGTCCTCGATGCCGACCGTGTCGACGATGTCGCGGATGTCCTCGCGGGTGTTCTCGACCAGCCGGCGCTCCATCTCGTAGTCGGCGGGGGCCTCAGCGGCCGGCCACTCGGCCTCCGCGATGAGGTCGTCGTGGCCCAGTTCGGTCCACATCTCCTCGGCGGCGTGGGGGGCGACCGGGGCGAGCAGTTTCGCCGCCGTCGCCAGCCCGCGCTCGAAGGTGTCGGCATCAGGGTCGGTCGCCTCCTGGTACCGGCGCAGCAGCGACACCAGTTCCCGCACGGCCTGGAGTGCGTGGTTGAACCGGAAGTCCTCGAACTCCGCCGTCGCGTTCGCGGCGGTGGCATCGATTTCGCGGTCGACGTAGGCCGCGATCTCGCTGGCGTCATCTGTATCAACTTCGCCGCTTGCGTACTGCGAGACCAGCGTGTACACGTTCTGGAGGAAGCTGTGGGCGGACTGCACGCCCTCGGGACTCCAGGCGAACTCCTTCTCGGGCTGGGCGGCCTCCATGATGAACAGTCGGGCCGTATCAGCCCCGTATTCCTCGATGATGCGCTGTGGCGAGACCCCGTTGCCCAGACTCTTGGACATCTTGTTGCCGTCCTCGCCCAGCACCATCCCCTGGTTCGTGAGGTTTGTGAAGGGTTCGCGGACACCGTCGACCATATCGAGATCGTCCAGCACTTTCGTGAAAAAGCGGGCGTACAGCAGGTGCATCACGGCGTGTTCGATGCCGCCGACGTACTGGTCGACCGGCATCCAGTCGCTGGCCCGCTCGGCGTCGAAGGGGGCCTCCTCCATCTCCGGTGAGGTGTATCGCAGGAAGTACCACGAGGAGTCGACGAAGGTGTCCATCGTGTCCGTCTCCCGCACCGCGTCGGCCCCGCAGTCGGGGCAGTCGACGTGTTTCCACTCGTCGGCCGCGTCGAGTGGGTTCCCGGTGGTGTGGACGAACTCCGGCAGTTCGACCGGCAGGTCTTCATCGGGGACCTCGACGTAGCCGCAGTCCTCGCAGTGAATCATCGGAATCGGGGTGCCCCAGTAGCGCTGGCGGGAGATTCCCCAGTCCCGGAGGTTGTATTCTGTCCTGTGCTCACCGTCGAACTCCTCGACGAAGCGGTCGCGGGCCTCGGCGCTCTCCAGCCCGTCAAACTCGCCGCTGTTTACCAGCACGCCATCCTCGGGATAGGCTTCCTCCTGCACGTCGATGTCCTCGGGGTCAGCGTCGGCGTCCTCGGTGGGTTCGACGACCTGTACGATGTCGATGTCGTGGGCCTCGGCGAACTCGTGGTCACGTTTGTCGTGGGCCGGCACGGCGTACAGCGCGCCGGTCCCCACGTCGGTCAGCACGTAGTCGGCGACGTAGACCGGAATTTCCTCGCCAGTGGCGGGATTGACGGCGTACTCGCCGGTGAACACGCCCGAGGTCACGTCAAGTTCGTCCTCGTCGGCGTGTTCGGCCTCGTGGATGTACTCCGCGACTTCGTCGTTGTCCTCGGCGATTTCCTGGGCGACGGGGTGGCCCGGGGCCAGCGAGAAGAAGGTCGCCCCGTGGATAGTGTCGAGTCGGGTCGTGAAGATGTCCACGTCGCCGTAGCCGGGAATATCGAAGGCGACGCTCGCGCCCTCCTGCTTGCCGATCCAGTTGCGCTGCATCTCCCGGACGTTGTTCGGCCAGCCGTCGAGGTCGTCCAGCGACTCCAGCAGTTCCTCGGCGTAGTCGGTGATGGTGAAGAACCACTGGTCCATCTCGCGGGCCTCGATTGGCGTGTCACACCGCCAGCACAGTTCCGCCTCGCCCTCGACCTGCTCGTCCGCCAGCACTGTCTCACAGGAGGGACACCAGTTCAGCTCGGCGGCCTGGCGCTCGACCAGCCCTTCCTCGCGGAACTGTTTGAACAGCCACTGGTTCCACTGGTAGTAGTCGGGCTCGCAGGTCGCGAGTTCCCGGTCCCAGTCGTAACCAAAGCCCATCTCCGTGAGTTGCTCGCGCATCGACTCGATACACTGCATCGTCCAGTCCCGCGGGTTGGTGTCGCGTTCCTCGGCGGCGTTCTCCGCGGGGAGGCCGAAGGAGTCCCAGCCCATCGGGTGGAGGACGCTCTCGCCACGCATCCGTTCGAAGCGGGCGTAGGCGTCCGTGATGGTGTAGTTCCGGACGTGGCCCATGTGGAGGCTCCCGGAGGTGTAGGGGAACATCGCCAGGACGTACTCCGGGTCGCTCTCGTCGTCGTCGATACGGAACACGTCGGCCTCGTCCCACGTGCGCTGCCACCGGGGTTCGATCTCCGTGTGATCGAACCCCCGCTCGCGTTCCTCACCGGTCGTGGTCATGATATCGGAACATCCGGTAGGGACGGTGCTATACCTTTCCCTTCGGGAGACCGCCAACATTCGACAGCCATTGCCCGGCGCTCCAGCGGCCGCCGCTGGCTGTGAAAGGAACGCAGCCGACATGGAGGTGGCAGGGCTCCAGCCGGTTTCAGCGAGGGACGTTTATCACCTGGGAACAGTGGTTACTGCAGCGTGCCCGAACAAATCGCCGTTCTCCATGTCGACGATGACCCCGATGTCGCCGGAAGTGACGGCGAAGCCCGATCGTAGCGGAGGCGTCGGCACACCGGCGGTCGGTGTGCGGAACCGAAGCCGTCGCAGGAACCCGGCCGGGCGGGGGGCGAGACCCACACAAGATTTTTGCCGGACTCCGCTGGTGTCAGGAGTGTATGGTACACTGCCCTGACTGCCAGACCTCGCTGGAAACGGCCGACGACATCGAGTTCGTCGAAGTGGACGCCACGACCGGCTTCATCAAAGCCTCGAAGCGGTTCTACACCGCCAACTGCGCGGCCTGTGGGGTGACTATCGGTAGCGGCGTCGCCGGCGCGAAGTCGAACGGAGGTGCAGCCTGATGGTGCACTGTCCGGAATGCGACACAGAGATGACCGACCAGGACGACGTTGAGTTCCTCGACATGGAATCGACGACCGGCTTCTTTACGGCCTCCAAACGGTTCTACCTCGTCGCCTGTGGGAACTGCGGGGCCGCCATCGGCAGCGGCGTCGCCGGCGCGATGTAGCACACCGGGGGCCTAGGCTTATACACGTCTCAGTGCAAGAGAAAGTATGGCGGAATCACCTGACGACGACGCGGGGGACAGCGGACGACTGCCGACGGCGCTCCGGTCGGTCACGCCGGGGTCGCGTAGCCGTCCCAACGAGGGCATGGACGTGATCGGCTGGGGCATGCTCGCCGGCCTGCTCGTCCTGCTGGTCCCGCTCCTGCCGTTCATCATCATCGTCTGGGCCATCTCGAAGGTTACCGACATGCTCACGCCCTCGTCGTGATCAGGTCGTGTCGGTGTCGACGAGCGAGAACGCCGTCCCGTCGCCGTCGGCGCTTGCGTTCTCGTAAACCACGTGTGCGGCCGCGACGTCCTGGATAGCCAGCCCCGTCGAGTCGAAGAGCGTGATGCCGTCGTCGTCGGATCGCCCCGAGAGCGTGCCCGCGACGATGTCGCCGAGTTCCCCGTGGAGGTCGGTGTCGGTCAGGACGCCCTCGCCCCACGGGACGTTTATCTCGCCGGAGTGGGTGCACTGCTCGTAGTTGTCGATGACGAGCTTCGCGTCCAGCAACGTGCGTTCGTCGTGTTCCTGCTTGCCGGCGGCGTCGGCCCCGATGGCGTTGACGTGCGTGCGCTCGCCGAGCCACTCCCGCTTGACGATGGGCGACTCGACGGGCGTAATCGTCGACAGCACGTCACAGCCCGCGGCGTCCTCGATAGTGCCCGCCCGCACGTCGAACCGGTCGGCGAAGGCGTCGACGAACGCTTGCTGTTTCTCCGAGTCCCGGTCGGCGACGACCACCGTCTCGATGTCCCGGACCGACGAGATGGCCTCCAGTTGCGTGTAGGCCTGCGTCCCGGCTCCGACCAGTCCGAGCGAGTCCGCGTCGGCGACGGCGAGGTGGTCGGTGGCGACGGCGGCCGCCGCACCGGTCCGCAGGCGCGTCAAGACTGTGCCGTCCATCACGGCCAGCGGGAACGCGGTCTCGGGGTCCGAGTAGATGAGCGTCCCGAGCACGGTCGGCAGGTCGTGGTCGCGAGGGTTGTCCAGATGGACGTTGACCCACTTGACCGCGGCGGCGTCCCACGTCTCCGTGTTGACGTAGGCCGGCATCGACCTGAAGTCGCCGTTGTACTGCGGCAGGTCGACGTAGGACTTGGCCGGCATGATGGTGTTCTCCCTGGCATCGGCGGCGAAGGCCGCGGCAACCGCGTCGATGACTGCCGGCATCGCCGCGTGGTCCTCGACCGCATCCGCGCCGAGAAGCAGCGTCTGCATATGAAACAGTGGCATTCGATAGCACTTATACCTCCGCCGTCACAGGGGTTATATCGCCACACGACCAGTCACGGGTATGCGTCGCGGGGCGGCGATTGCCGCGGTCTGTCTCTGTCTCCTGAGCGCCGGGTGTGCCGGCCTGTTCGGGGACGACACGGCCGCCAGGGAGACGGTGACACCAGCCCCAGTCCCGACCGCAGACGCGCCGACGAGCCCCGAACAACCCGCCCCAGGAATCGTCGGCGAGCGTGTCGTCAACGCCACCGCGCTCGGCCGCGCCCACGTGGCCCAGCTCTCGAACACCTCCTATCGGGTCCAACACACCAGGACCGTCATGAACGGCAGTGAGCTGCACAAGCGCGTCCGGACCCGTGCCAGCATCACCGCGGGCTACCAGTCGTACACGGCCACCCGAACGGTCGCCGGCCAGGGCGTGACAGCGCGCGAGGTTGACAGCACCTGGCGGGACGGCCGTGCGCTCAGGCGGACGACCGTCAACGGGTCGACATCGGCGGAAGTGGCCGCGGACAGCCGTGGTATCGGTGGCCCGCCACGCTCCCCTCGGGCCGCGCTGTTCTTCGAACCCACGTTCAACGGGCGTCTCATAGCGCTGCTTTCGGTCACCAACATCACGTCCATCCGGCCCGGCGATGAAGTCATCAAGCAACTGTACGGGGTCTCGCTGTATCGCATCAAGGGAACCGGAGCGACCGACGACAGTGCAATCGCCACCCGCCCCGTCGACCGTGTGACCAACGTCTCCCTCTCGGCGACCGTGACGCCCAACGGCGTCGTCCGGAGTTACGCCCTCCAGTACACGGTCGTCAACGGGACTGCTACCCACCGAGTGACCGATATTCTCCGCTACAGCGATCTGGGGACGACGGACGTGGTGTTCAAAGACCAACGGCGAACCGAGCGCCATCGGAACCGAACAGCACGCCCTGACTGAAGCGAGCGGCGACTAAAGATCGTAGAAGCAGCCCTAAAACGGAGAGAGGCCCCCACCCGCTGTCACCAGTCCGTCCCACCAAACGGACCGGGACAGTCGATACTTCGCAGAGACGCACCTAACTGTTTCTCCGGTTTCACGGTTCGATATCGTCGGTGTCACGGCGTGTCCGTAGCCGCGGGAAACTAAACGGAACCGGCGAAAATATCGTCTGCAAGTCGTTGACGCGCCGGGGCACGTCTGACGGGGCTGCTTCGGGGTTCGTTCGGAGGCCACCCTCCGGTCGACCTCCCTGCTCGCGTGTCGCTGCGCTCCCGCTCGCGATTCGAGGTTTCTTCGAAACCTCGCTTACATCATGCCGCCCATACCGCCGCCCATGCCGCCCATGCCGCCGCCCATGCCGCCGGGCGCGCCGCCTGGGCCGCCGGGTCCGCCTTCGTCCTCGTCGTCGTCGCCCTGGCCACCCTTGAGGTCGCCAGCAGCGATGACGTCGTCGATGCGGAGGATCATGACGGCTGCTTCGGTTGCGCTTTCGACGGCCTGGGTCTTGACACGGAGGGGCTCGACGACGCCGTCCTCTTCCATGTCGACGACCTCACCGGTGTACGCGTCAAGCCCGGAGGTGACTGCGCCACCGTCGTGCTTGCTGCGGAGGTCGACCAGCGAGTCGATCGGGTCGAGACCGGCGTTCTCCGCGAGGGTGCGCGGAATGACGTCGATGGCGTCGGCGAAGGCTTCGACGGCGAGCTGCTCGCGACCACCGACGGAGTCGGCGTGGTCTCGGAGACCGAGGGCGAGCTGCGTTTCGGGGGCACCGCCGCCGGGCAGGACCTTACCGTCTTCCAGCGTGGCGGCGACGACGCCGAGCGAGTCCTCGATGGCGCGCTCGACTTCGTCGACGACGTGTTCGGTGCCGCCGCGGAGAATCATGGTAACAGCGCGGGCGTCCTCGACGTCCTCGACGAAGATGCGCTCGTCGCCAGCGATGTCCTTCTGGGCGACGGAGCCGGCGAAGCCGAGATCGTCGGCTTCGATGTCGTCGATGTTCGAGATGATGCGCGCGCCGGTCGAGCGCGAGAGGGCCTCGATGTCGGACTTCTTGGCGCGGCGCACGGCCAGGATGCCTTCCTGGGCGAGGTAGTGCTGGGCCATGTCGTCGATGCCCTTCTGGCAGAAGACGACGTCAGCGCCGGCTTCTTTGAGCTTGTCGACCATTTCCTTGAGCTGTTCCTCTTCCTGGTCGAGGAACTGCTGGAGTTGGTCGGGGTCGGTGACGTTAACTTCGGTGTCGAGTTCCGTTTCCGGAACTTCGATGGCCGTGTCCAGCAGGGCGACGTCGGCGTCCTCGACGGCGAACGGCATGTTGTCGTGGACGCGTTCCTTGTCGACGATGACGCCTTCGACGAGTTCGGACTCGTCGGTTGCGCCGCCGACGACGGTTTCGATCTGGATGTTGTCGGTGTCGACGCTACCGTCGTCGTCGACGACGGACTGTGCGGCGCGGACGACGAGTTCGGCGAGGATGTCCTTGGAGGACTCCGCGCCCTTGCCGGTCATCGCGGTCGCGGCGACCTTTTCGAGGGTCTCCGTGTCCTCGGGGTCGACGTCGATGGCGTTGTCTTCGAGAATCTCCTTGGCTTTCTCGGCGGCCTGGCGGTACCCCTGGGCCAGGATGCTGGCGTGGATGTCCTGGTCGAGGAGTTCCTCGGCCTTCGAGAGAAGTTCGCCGGCCATGACGACCGCCGTGGTCGTGCCGTCGCCCACTTCGTCTTCCTGGGTCTGGGCGACCTCGACGATCATGTTGGCGGCGGGGTGCTCGATGTCCATCTCATCGAGGATGGTGACGCCGTCGTTCGTGACGACGACCGAGCCCGAGTTGTCGACGAGCATCTTGTCCATGCCCTTCGGACCCAGTGTCGTCCGAACGGCCTCGGCGACGGCCGTCCCGGCCGTGATGTTCATCGACTGCGCGTCCTTTCCGGATGTCCGCTGGGACTCCTCGGAAAGTACAATCATGGGCTGGTTGCCCATCTGCTGTTGAGCCATAGTCAAACGATGATTGAATGTGATTCTATATAAAAGCTACGGTGGCCGCCAGTGTATCGCCCTATTGCACGCCACACTCGACGGTGTGATACCGTATAACGTGGGTGGTTTATATACCTGTTCAGGGCCGCTCAGCGGCCCATTCCGAACCGACGGTGGCGCAACTCCGGCGTAATCTGGATGCGAGAGATGTCCTGCCCGGTCCGGTACCAGACGAACGCCGCCCTGGTGAACAGTTCTCGACACTCGATACGGACATCGCGGGGGTTGCCCCCGGTCCGCTCGTGAATATCCTCAATCGCAGCCCGGGTGAACAGGTCCGGGGTCTGTCCCTCGTAGGGTTCGTCCCGGAAGTACGCCAGTGAGCGAGCCGCGTACTCAGCCACGTCGTCCGGCGAGAACGGGTCAATGCCCTCGTAGTAGCGAAGCCGTGAGTCTAGCGTCCCACGAATCTCTGCGACCCGGCGTTTCCCCTCCGGTGTCCCCGTGAGAAACAGCCGAACGCCAGCGTCGCCGGCCACCTGCAGTGGCGACAGCAGGTCCGCCTCCAGCACCTCGATCTCGTCGACGACCAGCAAAAGTGTCTTACCGTCGTCGCGCACGCGACGGACGATCTCGTGGACGGCGTCTTTCGCTTCCGCCGTCGCCCACGGAATCCCGTCGCGGACCTGCGAGTAGTTTCGCTGGTCGATGGAGTAGCCCGCGGCATAGGCGGCGGTCAGCACCGTCTGGTACAGCTTCCGGGGCGTCGTCTCGCGTGGGTTGTCCAGATGCGTGATGACAAAGCCCTCGTGTTTCGAGAGGTCACGCAGGACGATTTCCCGGAAGGCTGTCTTTCCGGTGCCGTAGGGACTCACTAGCCCGATGTGCTGGTCCTGAAGGAGCCAAGAGGTGACCTGGTTCAGCATCTCGGTGTCGTGGCGGACGTACAGCGGTTCGGGCATGTGGTCTAGCCCGGCTTCTTCGGTGAACGGGAGGTCGGTCACTGTGTCGGCGGTCCCGCCCAGCGCCTCGCCGAAGGCCAGCAGCCGCTGTTCGACTTCCTGCAACTGGTCCAGTAACACGCCGGCGGTGGCGCTCTCGGAACGTTCTTCCCCCTCGGACCGGAGCGATTCGAGCCGGTCCATGACCTCAGAGACCGACTGCCCCGCGCCGCTGGTCTCCGGTTGCTCTGTGTCGTCCACCACGGCTATCTCTCTCAGTGTTGCTGGTCAGGCGCGTTATATGTTACGCCCCGAATTTCGGGGAAGATAATGCGACCTACCGTCAGTTGCGAACTGACTACAACGGGATCGGGAACGGAACTGACCCGTAGGCGTACCCTTCCATGCTGCCGTCCGGGCGGGCGCGGAAGACGATGGTCGGCGAGTAGCCAACATCGGGCTGTTCGCCGAAGACCCGCCGCCAGTCGTCGTCCGGGAAGGAACTGCAGTCGACCACGAGGACGGCTCCCGGGTGGGCCGCTAGCTGGTCGCGGGTCTTGGCGTCACCGGATGCTTTGACCGCGGCGATACCGGTGTTGACCTGCCGTCGGGACGGCGGCCGTGGGCGGGTGACCTCGACGAGCGTGTCCTCGACCCGGAAGTCGACGGAGTGGCCCGAATCCAGTTCGACTTCGGGTCTGATGTCGTTGCCCGCGTCGACGAGCAGTTTGGCGACGTTGAACTCGCCCATCGTCGCCCGCATCCGCGAGAGGTCAAAGCCCTCGCTGGTCCCGAGTTTGCTCGCCATCGTGTAGCGGTAGTCGTCGAGTTCGCCGGTCGCGAGGAAGTCATTGTAGAATGCCAGCCCGTCCGCCCGGTCGGCGTCCGGGAAGCCGCCGGCGTGATCTCGGAAGAACGTGCGGGTCGACTCCCGACCGTCCTTCGAGAGAAACACGGGCAGGAAGAAGTGAGCCAGCGTCTCGTACTCGGTGAGCCACGGGTCCTCGACCTCTAACTGGGCGAACAGTTCGCGCTGGACCCATTCGCTGATCTCGTCGGGCACCTCGTCGAACGTGTACTTCTCCGTCCGCCACAGCGTCTCCGGGGTCTCCGTGTTCCCGACCCAGTACGCGCGCTGGCCGTTCCAGCAAAACAGCGCGAGGTCGCCGTTATCCATCTCCAGTCGGCGCGCGGCCCACCCTTCCGGCGGGGCGAACCACGGACCGCTCATCGTCGCACCGAAGGTGTTCTGCAGCGGTGTCAGCAGATCCGTCCGCACCCGCTTCTCGCTCCATCGCTCGTTCGACTGTCGCAGACGTAAGGGACCAGCCACGGGTGCGTGTAGACGGTCAGCGGTCTTGGGCGTTCCGCCCTGTCAAAACGCCCCTGTTCGGACCGCTTGCCCGCTCTGTCAACCGTGTGGTACGGTTTCGGGGACCACCGTTACATTGATAGTCACTAACAGCCAAGCTTCACCGTGGTAACCTATGTCGATGGGAGCGTACGACGACGACGAACACGAACGCCGTGAACGCAAGAACAGCGAGGTCGATCTGTCGGAAGACGACGACCGGAGCACGTACCACGGGAGTGTCGACTACGACGGTGACGAGTCGACAGAAGAGCTGCTCGATCAGTTCAAGCAGATCAACTCTGACTGACGGCGGCCGTTCTCGACCGGTAGCGCAACAGCCCGACAGAGACGGCCGTCACGGCTGTGACGGCTATCACGTGGCCGACCAGCGCCGCGAGCAGCACCGGCTGGTTGAGCACAAACGGAACGAGCACGAGCTGGAGGACGCCAAAGCCCCATATCTCTAGATCGGCCCGGATGAACACCCGCGCCGTCTCGGGGTCGAACCGGTAGCGTGCCGACCGCCAGAGCCCGGTGACGCTGGCCCACCAGCCCGTGCCGATGCGGTAGCTCACATCCCAGAGGATGAGCAGCGTTAGATACACGACCAGCACCGGCGGTTCCGAGCCGAACAGTTGGTCCAGCAGCGGCATCGAACTGACCTGCGGGTCGAAGACGAACAGGTGGGTGAGCAACGCCACGTACGCGAGGACGGACAACACGACCTCGACGTTCGAGGCGAACAACAGCGCGCGATAGGTCGGCGGCACGTCGATGCGGCGGATGAGCGTGCTGATACGGAGCATCTCCGCGCTCCCGATGGTGGCGACGAGCACGACGACCGTCCCGGCGATCGCGGCGCTCCAGACCCCGTAGTACCACGACAGGGCGACGATGGCGACCTCGAAGATGAGGAGCTGGATCGCCATCGCTGCCCACGTCGGCAGCCGAATCCCTGGCAGCGCGCCGATGATGCTCTCGTACACCCACGTCTCGCCGTATTCGGGACGGGCGCTGTCGCCGCTCATCTGCCCGCACCACCCGTGGCCGCGGCCGCCTCTGCCGCTTCGCGACTCCGCGGCTCGCTGAGGGCCAGCTTGACCGCGTCTGCGAACGGCGTCAGGTCGACCGTGAACTGTGCCTGAGCGGCATCGGTGTCCGCGACCACTGGCGTCTTCAGTCCGTGGATGAGCGGTCGGGCGACGCTCGATGGCACGTCGGTCATGAGCGCGACCCAGTACGCCGATAGCTCCGGCGTCAACACCGGTATCGGCACGATCTTGGGTTCGCCGGTACCCATGACCCGGCCCGTTCGCTTCAGAATCTCCGCGTAGGTCAGCACTTCTGGCCCGCCGATTTCGTACGTCTCACAGGCTGTTTCGGGTGTGTCGAGCACATCGACCAGGTACGCGATGACGTCGTCGATAGCGATGGGATGACAGTCCGTGCGCACCCAACGCGGCGTGACCAGCACCGGCAGCCGCGTCGTTAGCTCGCGTATCATCCGAAAGCTGGCCGAGCCCGCGCCGATAATGATGGCCGCCCGGAACGTCGTCAGGTCGTACGCTCCATCCCGAAGAATAAATTCGACCTCCCGACGCGACCGGAGGTGCGCCGACAGCGTCTCGTCGTCCTCGCCGAGGCCACCGAGGTAGACGACCCTGTCGACGCCGGCCTCGTCGGCCGCCCGACGGAAGTTCCGCGCCGCGCGCCGGTCCCGCTCGGCGTAGTCGTCGCCCGCGCGCATCGAATGGACGAGGTAGTACGCGACGTCGACTCCGGCGAGGGCGGCGTCGAAACTGCCCGCGTCGAGCAGGTCACCCGCCGCTACGTCGACGCCGTCGGGCGGGGCGTACTCGCTCGGGTCGCGAACGAGCACGCGGACGCTGTGGCCGGCCGCGAGGAGCGCCGGGACGAGATGACCCCCGACGAACCCCGTCGCACCGGTCACGAGCACATGCATACCCTTCCTGCAGGACGGGACGGGGTTAAAACCGTGGCCTGTTCGTGTCGCACGTCAGGACTGTCGAACGAGCGGCTCGTACCAGTCGCGGTTGTCGCGGTACCAGTCGATGAACTTCGCGACGCCCTCCCGGATGGTGTGGTCCGGGTCGTAGCCGAGCAGTTCTTCGGCCCGCTCGGTCGCGGCGTGGGTGTGTTCGGCGTCGGCGTCGTGGCGTTCCTCGTAGACCAGGTCGAGATCCGGCTCGATCTGGTCCCGGATCTCCGTCGCGAGCGTCTTGATCTCGATGTTGTCCGTCGACCCGATGTTCACCGCTTTGCCGTCGGCGGCGTCCTCGTGCAGCAGCGTCATGTTCGCGTCGATGACGTCCTCGATGTAGGTGAAATCGCGCGTCTGCGTGCCGTCGCCGTAGATGACCGGCGGCTCGCCGTTGTGACACCGAGAGACGAAATTCGAGATCGCCATGTTCGGGCGCATCCGCGGGCCGTAGACGGTGAAATAGCGCAGCGCAACGGCGGGGAGGTCGTACACCTCGCTGTAGGCGCAGGCGTAGCGCTCGGCGGCCAGTTTCGACGCGCCGTAGGGCGAGACGGGCGTCGTGGGGTGTTGCTCGTCGTAGGGCAGGTACTGTGGGACGCCGTAGACGGAGGAGGAGGAGGCCATCACGAACCGCTCGATGCCCTCGTCGCGGCAGGCGTCGAGGAGGTTCAGCGTCCCGTCGACGTTGACCTCGTCGTACTTGCGGGGGTTCTTGACGCTCGGGCGGACGCCGGCCTGGGCGGCCTGGTGGTAGACGTAGTCGGCGTCGGCGACGAGGTCCGTCACCAGCTCCGCATCACGCACGTCGCCCTCGATGAACTCGTAGCTCCCGTCGCTGTTCCGGGCGGCCGCCTGTCCCGCTTCGACGTTGTGTTCCTTGATGTCCAGATCGTAGAACGGGTCGCGGTTGTCCAGCACGACCACGTCGTGGCTGTCGGCGGCGAACCGCTCTGCCAGGTGACCGCCGATGAACCCAGCGCCCCCTGTGACCAGTATTTGCATTATTTGGACGGTACCCATCGGACGACAAAAGTATGTCGAGAGTTAACCACGCTGAACTATTCGAAGGGGCCAGCTACCTTGAAGTGTATACAGTGCATAAAACCGGATAGTGGCTTCAAGAGCCTGCGACGGGTGCGATACGAACGTTTCGATAGCCGGCGGTATCGCCAACATCTGGTCGCAGGAGTCCAGACCGACCGAGGGCATCGTCCTCGAACTCGGCGACGACACGGAGCATTTCCTCTGTTATGACTGCATCGACCGGTTGCCCGACGACCGGGACGTGACTGCGGCGGACGTGGCCGCGCTGTCCGCACAGGCCGACGACTGATCGTCGTTTCTTGCCTGGGTTACTGAGAACCGGACGCTGTCGCTTTTCGAGTAGTCTGATAAAACAAAGTGTCAGATGTGGTCGCCCGAAGGCGACCGGAAATCTGCCTTAGTTGCGGACGACGTTCGTCGCGCGGGGGCCTTTGTCGGCCTGTTCGATGTCGAATTCGATCTCCTCGCCTTCTTCGAGGTCAGGGCCGCCAACGTCTTCCATGTGGAAGAAAACGTCATCGTCCGCGTCCTCAGTCGAGATGAAACCGTAACCGCCTGTGTCGTTGAAGAAATCAACCTTACCGTTTGCCATTGCAAATATACGTACAGGGGGTATATGTATAAGAGTTCCGAGAGTATCAGTACCACGACCGTGTGCCTGTGAACACGACCCACTCCCCGTCATCTCGGCTAGCCGCCGACGCTCATCCAACGACAAGAAAGGTTTAGGCCGCCTCGTCCGTTGCTTTCTCGCGTGTACCCCGCGCGGATTACCGACGAGTTCCCGGCCCCCTCCTACCGGGGCAACCAGAAGCAGGCCCTCGCTGACATCCGTGCGGCCTTTGAGAGCGGCAAGGACGTGGTCCTCGTTCGCGCGCCGACCGGGAGCGGGAAGTCCCTGCTCGCTCGGGCTATCGCCGGCTGTGCCCGGACCGCGGGTGAGGCCGCCCCGGAACAGGTCGTCGACGCCTACTACACGACGCCGCAGGTCTCCCAGCTGGACGACGTGGCCGAGGACGCCCTGCTTGAGGACCTCTGTGTCATCCGCGGGAAGAACAACTACGACTGCATCCTCCCCGGCGAGACGGATACGCCGGTGAACCAGGCCCCGTGCGTGCGCGAACGGAAGTTTGACTGCCAGGTCAAACACCGCTGTCCGTACTTCTCGGACCGCGCCATCGCCTCGAACCGCCGCATCGCCGCGATGACGCTGGCGTACTTCATGCAGACCGCCGGCAGCGACGTGTTCGGGAAACGCGACGTGGTCGTCATCGACGAGGCCCACGGCCTGGGTGAGTGGGCCGAGATGTACGCCACCATCGACCTCTCGCCCGAGACCATCCCGATGTGGAACGACATCGACGTGCCCGACATCGGCGGGCTGGACGAGGCCGTCACCTTCACTGAACGGGTCGAACACCTCGCCGAGCGCCGGGTGAAGGAACTGCGGAACAAGGCGGAACTCACCGGCGACGAGGTGGCCGAACGTGACTCGCTGAACACGCTCCGGCAGGACCTCGGGTGGTTCCGTGAGGACTACACCGACACCGAGAGCGCGACGACGTGGGTCGTCGACCAGGCCGACAGCGAAAATGCCCCGGTGACAATCAAGCCGATGAACCCCGAGCGCTACCTCAAACACACCGTCTGGGACCGTGGCAACCGCTTCGCCCTGCTGTCGGCGACCATCCTCAACAAGGAGGCGTTCTGCGCGAACGTCGGTCTCGACCCCGGGAACGTCGCGCTCGTCGAAGTGGGCCACACCTTCCCCGTCGAGAACCGGCCGCTGTACGACGTGGCCCAAGGGAAGATGACCTTCGAGCACCGCGACGACACGCTACCGGACATCGCCCGCACCATCGTGCGCATCATGGCTCACCACCCCGACGAGAAGGGGCTGGTCCACTGCCACTCCTACGCTATCCAGGAGCAACTGAAGGAACTCCTCGACGACTTCGGGGTCGGCGCACGCGTCCGCACCCACGACAAGGAGGGCCGGGACGGGGCGCTCGCGGCGTGGAAGCGCAGCGACAACCCCGACGTGTTCCTCTCGGTGAAGATGGAGGAAGCCCTCGACCTGGAGGGCGACCTCTGTCGGTGGCAGGTGCTGTGCAAGGCCCCCTATCCAAACACCCGCGATTCCCGCGTCGCCCGACGCCTCGAAGACGACCAGTGGGGCTGGTACTACCGGACGGCACTGCGGACGGTCATCCAGGCCTGTGGCCGCGTCGTCCGCGCGCCTGACGACTATGGCGCGACCTATCTCGCGGACTCGTCACTGCTGGACCTCTTCGAGCGGGCCGACCACGACATGCCCGACTGGTTCCGCGCCCAGGTCGACCGACTCTCACAGCCAGACTTGCCGCGGTTCGCGCCGGACCAGGCGCTCTCGGGTCTCAGTTCGGGGACGAAACGCCGGCACGACCGCTCGCGCTCGCGGTCCGGGGACGGCAACCACCCGCTGTCGGACGTGTGGGACTAGAAGAAGGCGAAGGCTAACCCGTAGACCACCGACGACCCGACCATCAGCCCGACCAGTATGATGGCGATAATCTGCTGTCTGTTCATGCCGTCCCCTTGACTACTCGCCTAATTAGGCGTTACGACCGCCCGTTCGACGCTCCTCGTTACAGACGACCTACTCCACCCGAGCGTCGATAACGACGTGGGCGACACCCTCGCTGTACTCCTTGACGCGCCGGGTGTCCAGAATCTCGACGGCCCGGTCGGCCTCAGCGGCGGCCGCCCCCAGTCGCTCGACGGGGCGGTCGAACACGAGCGGGTCCGGCGTGGCCTCGTGCATGTGAAGGACGCCGCCGGGCGCGAGCGCGTCGAGCGCGCTGTCGAGGTACTCGTGGGAAGCGTTGGGCGGAGCCCGACTGTCCTCCGCGCGCGGCGCGGAGGCCTCGTAGTATCCCATCACGATTCGGTCGGCGCGTGCCTCCTTGGCAAAGCCTGGCACAACGTCCCGACAATCAGCCCGATACGGGTGGACCCGCTCGTCCACGTCGTTCAGCATGACGTTCTCGACCAGAAAGCGAAACGCCGTGGAATTGCGCTCGACGGCGGTGACCTGCGCGCCGGCACGGGCCATCGGGAGCGTGAAGTAGCCGATGCCGGCGAACATGTCCAGCACCCGCTCGTCTGCCGCGACGATGTCGCCCATCCGCGCCCGCTCGGCCTTGTTGCCGGGCGAGAACATAACCTCGGCGAGGTCCATCGCGTAGCGCGTGCCGTGTTCGGTGTGGACCGTCTCAGTGTCGCCGTCGCCGGCGATGACTTCGACGCTGGGTTCGCGGTGCTCGCCGGAGATGCCGTGGCGGGCCAGCACCGTTTCGGCCTCGCCGTGGAGCGCCAGCAGCGCCTCGCCGACTTCCGCCGGCCGAGGGCTGTCGCCGATGTCGACCAGCACGACGGAGCCGAGGACGGCCCAGGAACTCGGCGCGGCAGCGATTTCGTCGTCGCTCCAGCCGCGCTCCCGGAGGTGGTCATCGAGCGTTCGGAGGCGGCGCTCGCCGACCTGCCGGACGATCTCCCGGAACTGCGTCTCCTGTGGCGGGGCAGTTACCGGGACGGCGACGCTGTCCTCGGTCCACTCGCTGACGCTTCTGGTATCGTCGTAGACGCCCTCAGCCCGTAAAGATTCGATAGCGACTTGCGAGCGAGGTTTGGCGACGACAGCGGCTAGCTGCTGGTCGTCCGTCTCGCCCGACTCGCGTCCGGCACCGTCCTCACTCATCGGTATCCGTGTCGTCTCCCTCGGACGGGAGAATGTGCAACCCCGCGTGGCTCTTCAGCACCGGCACTTCGTTGGCGTCGGTGTCGAGGTAGTCCGGCCGCGGGACGGTCTTGCTCTCGAAGGTTTCGGGGTCTAACACCTGGACGGCGTTGTCGTCCTCGACGGCGACGAGAGTGGTCGTCTGGGCGTCCTCGCGGAATCCCAGCCGCCGGGCGTCGGGCGCTTCGCCGGCCTCGAAACTGGCCTCGTAGTCGTCGCCGGTCGCTAGCCGAACCCCTTTGAGGTTCCCCTGAACCGACCGGACCAGCACCGGCCCGTCGCCGTCCTCCGGATCGATTATCTCGCCCTGTCGGTACCTGGGCAGGCGGACAGCGTAGGTCATCCGGTACAGCTCCTGCCCGTCCTCGTCCTCGGAGATGAGACGCCGTGAGTCGGAGTACGAGCCGCCGAGTTGGGCGGTGATTCGCTTGGCGATGCCCAGCCCCATCTGATTGGTCGAGATTTTCATGTCCAGTCCGTCATCGACGGACTTGGTCTCGGTGATGAAGGCGTTGCGGTCGCCCGTCTCCTCGCGGGCGGCGATGTACTCTTCTGCGATCTCCTCGGCGCGCTCGCGTTCTTCGTCGGTCGGGTCGCGGCCATCGGCCCGTACCTGAACGATACTGGCGAAGGAGCCGCCAGCGATTTTCCCGCAGCGCTTGCACGTCTGCCGGGAGATGCGGACGGGGACGGTGACCTCCTCGGTGACCGGCGTCCCGCGGATGACGCCGGAGAACTCCGCGTGCATCCGGATGTTGTTCTTGTCGAGTTGCTCGGGGGCGACCTGCCAGGCGACCGACTGGGCGTCGACGTGGATACCGAGCGCCTCGCTGACCTGCTCGACGGCGATGTCGGTGTAGTCCTCCGCGCCGATGTCGACCCAGCGGTTTCCCTTGTGGACCGCGCCGCACCGCGAACAGACCCGAACCTGGATGGTGTCGGGGGCGTCCACCAGGTCGAACTCCTCGAAGTAGCAGGCGTCACAGAGGACGTGCTCGGAGTTGCGCTGGCCGCCGGCTCCAGCCAGCTCCGGGCGCTCGTCGGTGCCCTCCGGTATCTCGTCACCGCAGCGTGGACAGAACTCTCCCGACCGGCTCATTACCGGTCTTACTGTACTGAACTGTTTAAGCCGTGTGTTCCGCCGCCGCGGCAGGACGCCGTCGGCAGGTCCAGCACTGCTCCCAAGCGCTCACTCACCCGTGAGGGTCGGCGCTGCAATGTCGGCGTCGACGGCCTCACGCCAGTCGTATTCCGGCTCCCAGTCCAACAGGCCCTGCGCCTTCGCAGTTGAGAGCGCCGACTGGTCGTCGTCCAGTTCACACTCTGCGGGAAGCTCACCCCACTGCTCCTCCACGAGGTCAGCCGTCGGCCGGCCGACGTAGTTCTCGGCGGCGGCGACGTTGAACGCTTCGTGACCGCCGATGTCGGCATCGAGCGCCGCCGCGACCGCTGTCGCCACGTCGCGCACATCGACATACGACCAGCAGTTACCGGTGCCGCCGGCGAGGTCCCCCGTGGCCACGTCCCGGCAGTTGTACTCGCCGGGGTACTGAATCCACGACGGCCGTATCGACGCCACGTCAACGCCGTCGCGCCGGGCGACCATCTTCGCCACCTCTTCGCCAGCGACCTTCGACGTGCCGTACGGGTCCTCCGGCGCAGTCGGATGTGCCTCGTCTATCGGGAGATACGCCGGGAGCGGCGTCTCCTCGGCGAAGGCCAGTCCGTAGGCGCTCTCCGAGGACGCCCAGACGACGTCCGCGCCGGCCCGACCCGCCGCGTCGACGACGTTGTACGTCGCGGAAACGTTGGTGTCGAACACTCGCGTGCCCGCGTGGCGCTCCGGCGCCGGCAACGCGGCCCAGTGGACGACGGCGTCCGGCTCGATCTCGCTGAACAGGTCACGGACCTCGACGCCCTCAGTCACGTCGACGGCTTTGAAATCGATGTGCTCCCGCGTCGGGACCTCCCAGCCTGGGTGGTCCAGGTCCACGCAGACGACGTGGTACTCGCCGGCGAGGTGGTCACAGATCCAGCGCCCGGAACGTCCGCGCCCGCCAGTGACGACGACAGTGTCGGTCATGCATCCGGTTGTTGCCCCGAGAGTAAATGTGTGTGGACCATTCGCTGACAGTCCCTGGCCCTGCCGTGTGGTGCTTTCGCACGATAGCGAGGTTTTAGAGTGTCGACCGTCTATCACTGGGTATGGAGTGGCAAACAGACTGGGGGCTCCGTGGCCGGATGGTCCTGACGATGTTCCTGCTGTTCGCGCTATACATCGTCTTTCTCGGAGCGCTCACGCTGTATTTCGAGAACCTCGCGCTCATTGTGGTCGTCATGGGACTGTTCCTGGGCGCGCAGTTCTTCTTCAGCGACAAGCTCGCCCTGTACTCGATGGGGGCCCGGACGGTCGAACCGGAAGAGTACCCTGAACTCCACCGAACTGTCGACCGACTGGCTCAGCAGGCCGACCTTCCGAAGCCGAAGGTCGCCGTCGCCGACTCTCGGGTGCCCAACGCCTTCGCCACCGGCCGGTCGAAAGACAGCTCGGCCGTCTGCGTGACGACCGGCATCATGAACACGCTGGAACAGGATGAACTGGAGGGCGTACTGGCCCACGAACTGGCCCACATCAAGAACCGCGACGTGATGGTGATGACCATCGCCTCGTTCCTCTCGACGATTGCCTTCCTCATCGTCCGATGGGGCTGGCTGTTCAGCGGCGGCCGCGAACGCGGCGGCCAGCAGGTGCCCGTCATCGTCGCCATCCTCATCTCGCTGGTCGTCTGGATCGTCTCGTTCCTCCTGATCCGGACGCTCAGCCGCTACCGCGAGTACGCCGCCGACCGCGGCGGCGCGATGATTACCGGCAAGCCCGCCGCCCTCGCGAACGCGCTGATGAAAATCGACGGCCGGATGGACAAAGTTCCTAAAGAGGACATGCGCGACCAGGCGGAGATGAACGCCTTCTTCATCATCCCGATTAACGTCGGGTGGATTGGCCGACTGTTCAGCACCCACCCCTCGACGGAGAAGCGGATCGACCGCCTGCAGGACCTCGAACGCGAACTCGAAGGCCGCTAGTAGCGGTTGATTCTCTCACTGCCGTTATGAAGTAGTACGTCTTCTCGTGGTCGCTACTGCGCAGAGCCAGAAAGCCCCGAAACGCTGGACTTCTGCGACTCGCTGCGCGCTTCGCTCATTCCATTCGCTCCAGTGCTTACGTCGTCTCGTACGCCCAGCGTCTCGCCCCTTTCAGTCCCACCCGTTTCGGCTGCTCAATCAGCTACAGGGCGGGGCTTTCTGGTTGTTCTACTACCTGTTCCTGAATCTGACTCCTCCCGCTAGAGACACAAACCACCTTGGTCCCCGGCCCGTAGAGGCTCGCATATGGGATTGCTCGACGGACTCAAGAGCGTCCTCGGGGTGAAAGCCGAGGCCGACGCGACACGCGACGCCGACCCCGACGATCTGTTCGGAATGAGTACCGCCTACATCACGATGGAGGCCGATCTGGGGTACGAACCAACCGGTGAGGCGGCGCTGTGTTTCGCTGACGTCGACAGCACGGACTTCCAGGACGCTGTCGACGAGGTGGAATCCATTCTCGACGCCGGGATGGTCGAGACGGGGACGCGGGCGACCTTCGAGACCGACGACCACGGCTACCAGTGGGTCGTGCTGCACGACGACGACTTCGAGGACCTGCTCACGTCGATCCACTTCGCCGCGGACACGCTCGTCGAGCGGCGCTACGGGTCGCGCCTGCTCGCGGCGCTGTTCGCGTTCGAGCACGCGCGCGACGACCAGACCGTCTACTGGGTGTACTCCTTCCGCCGGGGCGCGTACTACCCGTTCGCGCCGGACCCCCACGACAGCCACGAGCGGGACACCTCCGCGGAGTTCAAACTGGACAGCAATCTCAGCGACGAGATCACCGTCGAGGACGACAAGGAGTACTGGTATCCGCTGTGGCCGGACCGCCCCGGCTACCACCCCTGGGAGTGAGATGCCCGACGGCGGCGTCGCTATCGGCGACCACATCCGGCCGACCGAGGCCGCCCGCGACAGCCGCGTTCCCGACGGCGTCTACCGCGTCGTCGGCACGAGCGAGGACGCGCTGACGCTGCTACTGGCCGGCGACGCGGCCGGCCGTCGCGTCCACACCGGCGAGGTGGTGACAGTCGCCCGCGGGGACCTCGACGCGTTCGAACCCGCCGAGAACCCGGACGTGAGTCGCCCGCTTGCTACACGCGTCATCTCACAGTTTGACGGCCTCCGGTGGTCGCTGTGGCTGCTCGGGCAGTCGGTCCGGTCCAGACCGGTTCCCGGCGCGATTGCCATCGCCCTCCTCCTCGTCGGTGCGTTCGGCGGGGGGATACTGCTGGTGTCCGAGACGGCGCTGACCGGGCTCGTTCTGCTGGGAACGCTTCTGCTCATCTACCTCGCTCGGGAAGGGCCGACCTGACGCCCCGTTCCCGCCACGCTCCGCCACCCTTCACTTCTAAAGCTCCCGATTCCGTTTCGAACCATCCCACCGCAGTCCCGCACTTTCACTTTCACTTTGGTGTTAACGAGGCTTTATACCCCCGGACGCACAAGGCACGTCCATGTCCGCAAGTGAGGACCTCGAAGAGCTGCCGGGTGTCGGTCCGGCGACAGCAGAGAAACTCGAAGAGAACGGCTACGACTCCTACCAGGGGATTGCGGTCGCCTCTCCCGGCGAACTGTCGAACACGGCCGACATCGGCGAATCGTCGGCGGCCGACATCATCAACGCCGCCCGCGAAGCGGCCGATATCGGCGGCTTCGAAACCGGGTCGACGGTGCTCGAACGCCGCGAGCAGATCGGGAAGCTCTCCTGGGGCGTCGACGAGGTCGACGATCTGCTAGGCGGCGGCGTCGAGACCCAGTCCATCACCGAGGTGTACGGCGAGTTCGGGGCCGGTAAGTCCCAGGTGACCCACCAGCTATCGGTCAACGTCCAGCTGCCGGCCGAACACGGCGGGCTGGAGGGCAGCGCTATCTTCGTCGACTCCGAGGACACGTTCCGTCCCGAGCGTATCGAACAGATGGTCAAAGGCCTCGACGACGAGGTTCTGGCAGACACGCTGGTCCTCCACGGCATCGTCGAGGAGGAGGCCGACGCGGACCCCACCGACGAAGACCTGCTCGATGACCTCGTCGCTTCCGTGCTGGAGAAGATCCACGTCGCGAAGGCGTTCAACTCCAACCACCAGATCCTCCTGGCCGAGAAGGCCCAGGAGATCGCCAGCGAGAGCCAGGACGAGGAGTTCCCCGTCCGCCTGCTCGCAGTCGACTCGCTGACCGCCCACTTCCGCGCCGAGTACGTCGGCCGTGGCGAGCTCGCCGACCGCCAGCAGAAGCTCAACAAGCACCTCCACGACCTGATGCGGGTCGGCGACCTCAACAACACCGCCGTCGTCGTCACGAACCAGGTCGCCTCTAACCCCGACTCCTTCTTCGGCGACCCGACCCAGCCCATCGGTGGCAACATCCTCGGCCACACGTCGACGTTCCGAATGTACCTCCGAAAGTCCAAGGGGAACAAGCGCATCGTCAAACTCGTCGACGCGCCGAACCTCCCGGACGGTGAGGGCGTCATGCGCGTCGAAGAGGACGGCCTGCTGAACGAGTAGTCTGAATTCGCCGGGGCGGCCGTCGCCCACTGTCTTTTGCGTCGGTTCCTGCTATCGCGCTCCAATTTGTCCCGACTACAATGTGAATTGCTCCCGCAACACGACCCCTCTGTTTCACCTCGAACCCGCTCCCGTCCGGCGTCTTGCGGCCGTCTGACGGACCGGAGTGAATGTGAAACTTCACCATCCTAACCGCCCGACTGCGATACATCTCCTATCGAAACGGAGGGGTAGCGGCCGAGAACTGGCAGACGGCTGTCTGGTTGTCGATGCTTTTTGAGGGGCAGTTGCCGACTGGAGATTTCGAGTCTATCCGTCGGCGCTCGAACGCTGACGATTACGCCGTACTAGAACGCAAAACGCAGTTCGCTGTGGCGGAATCAGTCGCCCGCCGACTTCATGCCCGTCTCTTCGAGGTCCGCACCGCCGACCGACGAGCGCAGGGCGTCCATCCCGTCATCGCGGTCGATGCCGAAGTTGTCCCGGTACAGTTCCTGTACGCGGTCGTACTCCTCGTCGCTGAGCGGCGGCGTGTCGGGCGCGCCGGCCCACTCGTCGATGTCGGCGTTCGTCCGGAACGTCGGGGTGACCGACGCCACTTCGTCGTTGTAGAGGAGCCACTGGATGGCAGCCTGCCCCATCGTCCGTGCCCCATCACGCTCGAGGAACCGGATCTCCTCGACCTTCTCCCAGCCGGTCTCGTACCACTCGCTCGGCCGGTGGGAGCGATGGTCGCCCTTGCCGAGTTCCGTCTCGGGGGTCACCTGCTCGTTCAGCAGCCCCGAGGAGTGAGGGACGCGAGCCAGAATCGACGTGTCGGCGTTTTGCTCGCGGATGGTGTCGATGAAGTGCTGGCCGGGGGTCTGCTCGAAGAGGTTGAAGACGGTCTGGAGCGCGTCGAACTCGTTGGCGACTGCGGCGTCGCCCTCGGCGAGCCAGCCGATAGAGGGGCCGAGCGCCCAGCCGATAGCGTCGACTTTGCCTTCCTCGCGGAGTTCGTCCAGCGCCTCCAGCACGTCCTCGTCGACCTCGTCGACGTTGGCGTTGTGGAGCATCAGGAGTTCGACGTGGTCCATGCCGAGGCGGTCGAGCGAGCGGTCAAAGGCAGTGTGAACCCACTCGGGCGTGACTTTCTTCGGGAGTTCGCCGTGGCCGGCCTGTGGGTTGTTGTAGAAGTCGTAGCCGATCTTCGTCGAGACGGTGACCTCGTCGCGGTGTTCCGCCAGCGCCTCACCGATGATCTCCTCGCTGTCGCCGTGGCCGTACACGTCGCCGGTGTCGAAGAACGTCACGTCCTGGTCGAGCGCGTGCTGGACCATGTCGATGGCGTCCTCGCGAGTGCGGTCGCCCCACCAGTCCGTGCCGACGACCCAGGCACCGAACCCGACTTCCGAGACCTCGACGCCGGAGTTTCCGAGTGTCGCGTATTCCATATCCGCCATAGCGGCGCTGTCCACTTAGCCGTCTTGGTTTGCGGTGTCGGACCGCGTCCGAATCCGGAGCTCGGGGATGGCGATGTCATCAAGCAGTTCGACCGTGCCGTACTCGCGGCGGACCCACCAGTACAGCGCGGCCCCGCCGGCGCCGAGCAACGGGAGGGCGATGAGGCCCCCTTCGGGGCCGAACTCTCCGCCGGTGACCAGTGCGGGGCCGGTCGTGTCAGTCGAGAGCAGGGCGACGCCCATCCGGAGGCCACTGACGGGGAAGCCAAACAGCGCGAGCGTGTAGTTCCAGGCGACGTGGAAGCCGCTGGCGAGTCCGAGTCGTCCGGTCAGAACGTAACACGCGCCGAGCAGGAGGCCGTAGAGGGTGATGTTGGCCACGCTGAGCAGCGACGCGCCGGGGTTCGTCCAGTGGAGGAAGCCGAACAGCGCGCCCGTCAGTGCCGTTGCGGCGATGACCGCGCGCCGCTTGCCGACCCAACCGGCGAGACCCTCGGCCGCGTTCGTCAGGAGATAGCCGCGGACGAGCACCTCTTCGGCGGTCGCCTGCACGAGGAAGAACGCCCCCAGAACGAGGACGGCAACTGGCGGTCCGAACGCGGTCAGAGGAAGCACCCCGCTGTCGACAGTCGCGAGCGCGATACTGACCTCCACGAACCCCGCGGCCAGTTCGACGAACAGAACCAGTGCCGGGAGCCCGATGCCAAGCACAAGGCCGAAGACGGCATCGCGCCACCACTGCCGGTCGAACCCCAGTCCGTAGTCACCGAGCGTCCGTCGGTCCAGCAGATAGCCGATACCGACTGCGACGGCCGTTGCGGCGGCGAAGACGCTGACTTGCCGACCGACGACGAACGCTGGCCCGGAGAGGTTCGCCACCTCCTGCAGTAGTCCCACAAGCCCAGCGACGACGATGAGGCCGAACCCAGTGAGGAACACCCAGACCGTGACCCGCCACGGCGCTCGCAGCCGGCGCTCCGCGGGATTGACAATGTAGCGCCGTATCTCCATGATGAAGTCCGATCTGACCATGTCATCGCCTGGAACGGCGGCGTCTTAACTGTGGCTTGCTCGCCGAACTCAGTGTCACACGGTGTCGTGACACGGGTGTTACTGGGTGGGTTTCACGTAACGGAAACCCCTATCTGCCCGCGAAGCTACGTACTCGACATGACGAAGCGTCACGTGTCGCTGCCACCGCTCGCCGAAGAGGGGCTCAGGGCGTTTATCGACGAGGTCGACGAACGCCTCTCCGGCGACGAGGACACCTGCGACGTTGTCACTGACGTACTGGTCGACCTCCACGGCGACCGGGACGCCTACGAGCGCTGGCAGGACGGCGCGGATATCTCCCCGGCTGAGCGGGTCCGACTTCAGGGCTATGACCCCTGTAACACGACCCTCGAAAGCGAGTACTACGCCGAGAAAGACGAGGAGCGGTTCAAACGCTCGAAACACCTCCAGTGGCTCTGGCGGCAGTTCGACGCAACGCCGATGGCGGACAACGTCGAGTTCGCGCTCCGGTTCCGTCGGATGCTCGCCGACCACCTCTTCGAGTCCTGCGGCGAGGGCTGTCGCTTCTTCAAGGGCATCAGTTTCACCTACGGCCACAACATCGAGGTCGGCGACAACGTCGTCGTCCACGACGACGTCCACCTGGACGACCGCGGGAAACTCACTATTGGCGACCGCGTCTCCATCTCCGACGACACCCACATCTACAGCCACGACCACGACGCCGTCGACCAGACCCACGTCGACAACTACCACACCATCATCGAGGACGACGTGCGCCTGACCTACGACTCGATGGTCCGGGCCGGCGTCAAGATAGGGGAAAACGCCATCCTCGGCGCGAAATCCATCGCCGGCAAGGACATCCCCGCCCATCACATCGCCGCCGGCACACCGGCGAAGTCCCTGACGGTCAAGGACGGCTGGGAGTCCGTCGCAGAGCCAATCGAGGGGGCGAACGTCGACCGCCGTGCCGAGCGGCAACTGTCCGTTGACCTGCCTGATAATCTGGAACAGTTCGACGAGTTCCAGCGCGACCTCTCACCGCCGGACCGCGAGTAGTCGCAGCGCCGCGTCGTCACTCCTTTTGTTGCGCCCGCCGACGATCACGTATGCAAAGCGTCGCGATCAACGTCGGAGCGAACACGAACGAGCCCGGCTTTCGCGGTCCGTTGTTTCCCGACGGCTCCTTCGAGTACATCCCGATTCCCGAGTCGAAACCGACCAGCGAGCCCGTGCCGACCTACGGCGACCTCGACCTGGGGACCGACGTTTCCGGGGTGGCCGATCAGCCGGTCCACTTCGACCCGGAGTTCCCGGAGGCTGGCGGCGAACGCTACACGTACGGGGACGAACACGGCGTGAAAGCGGGCCCGCTCTCGGACCTGTCGGCCGGTGACTACCTGTTTTTTTACGCGACGCTGTCGATGGCCGACGAGTGCCCGTCCTGGGCGCCACCGGAGTGGGGTGCCCACGTCATCGGTCACTTCCGACTTGCCCGCGACGCGGTGTCCGGCGAGGCGTACCGCAACCTCCCGCCCGGAGAACAGGCCCAGTTTGCCTCGAACGCCCACGTGAAACGCGACCCCTTCGACGCTCGCGTTCTCATTCGCGGCAACGCCGACGAGTCACGACTGTACGATACAGTCGTCCCGCTGTCGGCACCGAGCGGCGGCACGGACGCGAACGAACTGGTCACCGACCTGTCGTCCGACTCGGGGAAGGGACCGTGGTGGCGACGGCCGATGCGGTTCGACGAAGTCGGTACAGAGCGGCTGCTCGAACTGGCTGATAGCCACCCCAGCGCCCTCGAACACTGACGCAGCCGAATGAGTTATCACCGGTGAAAATAGAAGGTGAAAGCATATGTCCAGACGGACTCAGGTAGCTGATATGCGTCTCTCTAGCGGGGTCCCCGGTTTCGACGAACTCATTGAGGGGGGGCTGCTCCCGAATCGGCTCTACGTGGTCAGTGGCCCGCCGGGCAGCGGGAAGACCACGTTCTGTTCACAGTTCATTACGCAAGGCGTCAAGGAGGGCGAGACGTGCCTGTACGTGACGATGCACGAGACCAAGTCGGAGCTCATGCAGGACATGGCCGGCTACGAGTTCGGCTTCGACCGGGCCATGCAGTCTGACGCCATCCAGTTCCTCAATCTCGTCACCGAGAGCGGGAAACGAACGATCACGCAGTTCGGCAGCGAGGGCGGCCTGACGAACCGGCTCGTCGCCTACATCAGACAGAACGACATCCAGCGGGTCGTCATCGACTCGACGATGCTGTTGCAGCACTTCATGAACGACGTCGAAGACGAGATCACGGGCTTCCTCTCCGCGCTGAAACAGACGGACGCGACGACGTTGCTCATCTCTGAGATGACCGACCCGTCCTCCTACAGCGACGAACACTACCTCGCCCACGGCGTCGTCTTCTTCCACAACTTCCTCGAAAACGGGAGCATGACCCGCGGCGTCCAGGTTATCAAGATGCGGGGCACCGCCATCGACTGTGACATCCGGGAAATCTCCTTCTCTGACGCCGGACTGCAGGTCCACGCTGATCGGAAAGTGGAGACATGAGCCGCTACGAGCGCGAGTTCGGGACCGATTGGGAAACCCTCGACAAGGACGAGGCGACCGACCGGGCCTACGCCATCGGTGTCGCCGAGCGCCTCGGGGAGTACAACCGCGAGGAGCTGGAAGCCATCTACGCCGAGATGAACTCGGCGTACCACAAGAGCATGGTCGAACTCGCGTACGACGAAGGGCGCAACGAAGCGAAGGAAGCGGCGGAGACGACCAGCGCCGACCGGGACGCCCTCTGGGCCGACCTGATCAACGGCGAGAAGACGTACATCGACGAAGACGACGTACCGACCGGCGGCCGCGACGGTCTGCCGTCGGCGCTCGACTCCTCGGAACTGCTGGACAGGCAGTCAGTCGACAGTACTGATGCCGTCGACAAGCCGGACTTTCTCGATAGGTAGCCGCTCCGGTGCGTATGTATTCATCGTCCCCGACAGCGCTGTTGCTCGTCTGTGTAAAAAACGAAGGGAGACGGGAAACCCGTCCAGAGCTGGGTGACCGTGTGCGGGGCGCGGTCAGCCGAAAGTGGCCGACAGGGCCGTTAGAAGGAGACTTCGTCAGGCCCGTCTTCGCCCATGCAGATCGGGTCGCGGTCGGAGTAGCCCTTCCGGCCGATGGCCTTGCTCGAGACGCCCGAGAACGCCGCGAACTCGGCGTCTTCCGCGCTCTCGAAGGTTTCCGGGGCCGACCGGCTCAGCGCGTCGCCCAGCCGTTCGGTGCCGTTTGGCAGTTCGAGCTCCATGTCGCCGTCGCCCTCGATGATTTCTTCGGCGGAAACCGGGTAGTCGTACGATTGGAAGGCGTCCGTTGCGTTGCTTAGCATTCGCATATCTCGAGAAAGTTCATGGTCGATAATAAACCTTCACTATAGATAATCATAATATCCCTTAATGCGTATAAGGCACTCACGTGCCGTGTGCCCGCGACACATGCATACATCAGAAGCGGCTTCCTGCTGGGGGCTGTGGGAGTCATATGGTCGTCGCTGACTTGCACGTACACACGACCCGCTCCGACGGGACGCTCTCCTTCGACGAAGTCCCGGCCGCCGCGAGACGGGCGGGCGTCGAGGTTGTCGCCGTCACGGACCACGACCGCCTCCAGCCGCGGCTCGACGGTCCCGTCACCGAACGGGACGGTGTGACGCTTCTCCACGGTATCGAACTCCGCGTCGAAACCGAGACCCAGCGACTGGACCTGCTGGGCTACGGCGTCGACCCGACCGACGAGCTCCGGGCCGAATGTGAGCGCATCCAGCGCAACCGACGCGAGCGCGGCGCGCGCATCATCGATTGTGTCGAGGACCGTCTGGGCGTCTCGCTGCCCGTCGAACCGCGCGACGGCCTGGGTCGCCCCCACATCGCCCGTGCAGTCGCCGAGGTGTCGGACCACACCTTCCAGTCCGCGTTCGACGAACTCATCGGTGGCGACTGTCCCTGCTACGTCGCCCGGGAGGTCCCGTCCTTCGAGCGCGGCTGTGCAGTCCTCTCGGACGCGTGCGGGCTGGTCGGCCTCGCCCACCCGTTCAGATACCCCGATACGGCGGCCGCACTCTCCCGATGTGGCTCGCTCGATGCCGTCGAACGGTGGTACCCGTACGGCCGTACGGTCGACGACAGCCTCGTCGACGACGCTATCGGGCGATACGACCTCGTGCCGACGGGCGGTAGCGACGCTCACGGCGAGACGCTGGGTAGCACCGGCCTGGACGCCGACGCCTGGGACCAGGTCCAAACAGCCCTCAGCGTCTGACAACCGGCAGACGGAACCCGAGGGTTCAATGTCGTCCGGGACTAGCATTCAGGTATGCAGTGTCACTACTGCGACCGTGAAGCTGACATCGCCGTCGAGAACGACGGCGTCAAGGTCGGTGTCTGCAAGACACATTTCCGTGAACAGATGGCGGAACTGGAGGACGCCGACTGGCTCGAAGACCTCGACGAGGAACTCGATATCGACCGACGCGAGTGATCGCCGCTCCGTTTCTCTGCTTCTGCCGTGGCGGAACTCCCAGTGCCACCGCTGTCGCCCGGTCTGACTAACGGTTAAGGACTGGCCGCCTGTATATGGCAACTATGGAAAAAGTCAGTCTCGACGCCGTCGAGTCGCGAATGGGGCCGGCGTCAGTCAAGCGGGCGCTCGCCGGTCCGCTCGGCACCGACGACATCGCGCTGAACTACTACGAACTGGCACCGGGCGAGTCCTTCGGCTTCGGCTACCACCGCCACCCGGACCAGGAGGAGGTGTTTCTCGTCCAGTCGGGCACAGCGACGTTCGAGACGGAGGACGGCGACGTGCGCGTTGGCGCCGGCGAGGCCATCCGCTTTGCCCCAGGGGAGTGGCAACGCGGCCACAACGAGGGCGACGAGCGTGTCGTTGCGCTTGCGCTCGGCGCACCACAGGAGATGGGCGACACGGACATGCTTCGGCACTGCGAGGAGTGTGGCGGTCGCACGCACAACTACGTCGAGATGACGGACGACCGGGACGCGCTCGTCACACGCTGTGAGGAATGTGACGCCGAGACCGGCCGGTTCACCTGACCGTCAGAAGGTACTTCGACGGCTTAGTCATCGGAAGCAGCGGCGGTGCCGGTCGCGTCACCAGTCTGATGCGCGGCGAACTCGGTGAAGTTGTCGAACAGTCGCTTGGCCTCGCAGGCGGCGCGGTAGTTCTCCTCGGTGACGCCGTCCAGCACCGCCTCGATGCGCTCGTCGGAGAGCTGGTCGTCCTTGCCCTTCGTCACGGTCTCGGCTGTCTCGGGGTCGTACTCGGGGTGGAACTGCACCGAGAAGACGTTCCCCTTCCGGAACCCGTGGACGCCGTAGTCGTTCTCGGCGAACGTGGTCGCGCCCGGCGGCACCTCGGCGACGCGGTCCGAGTGCGTCGTGAAGACGGTGAAGGACTCATCGACGCCGGCGAGCAGTTCGTTCTCGCCGTCGTGTTCGACCGTCCGATAGCCGATCTCGTACTCGCCCATCGGCTCGACAGTCCCACCGAGTGCGTGCGCGAGCAGTTGGTGGCCGAAACAGACGCCCAGGAACGCGATGTCGCGGTCAATTGCGTCCCTGGCCCAGGATTCGAGGTCCCGGATCCAGGGCTCGTCCCAGTAGACGGACGCGCGACTGCCAGTGACCAGACAGCCATCGAACGCGAAGGAGTCGGGCAGTTCGCGCTCGGTCACGTCGTATTCCACGAGGTCGGCGTCGAGTTCCCGCCGGAAGTTCCGGCGGTTGTCATCGCCGTCGTGGGCTGCGTTCAGCAGGGCGATTCGTGGCCTCATTACCAGTACGCAACGGCTCAAATCGTAAAAACATGCGTACCGACGGCAGTGATTGCCGCTCGCAGTGACGGGGACGCTGGCGTCAGTGCGACTGGGGGTTCAGCGGTCGCCGAGAACTATCGGATCTTCAGGACTGTCTCGCTGCGGGCCGTCGACTACGATATGCGCGTTACGTCCGGTCCGCTTCCGGGTTGTTCGTCCGCCGATAGGAGCCGACCATTTTCCACAGCGTGTCGTTGAGGTCGTCGTTGCCGGTTTCGCTCTCGATCTGGCGGTACAGGTTTTCCGAGACTTCGATACGAGGCATCGAGTGTGTATAGAGAGTGGGAGTAAATAAATCTCCGCTGACACGGAATCGAGTAAAAGCTTCAACGCGCCCTTCTAGGGGCCGTATAACCATTTGGCCCCGAAGAAGACGAACCAGGCCATCCAGATGCAGAAGATGACCAGCCACGTCCCGTACTGGACCGTCGGGTCCGGCACCAGGACGTACGCTACGACAAGCAAAGCGGCAATGCTCGCCGCGGCCGTGGCGTCCCAGCGGTCCAGTGCGGGCGGTGTGACCATCGGAGGCTACTGCGAGATGCCGTAGGTGTGATCGTCCCAGTCGTTGACGCCGGTGTCGTAGACCGCCTGCTCGCGGTCGATGGCGTCGATGCGCTCGCGGTCGGCGGCGTCGAGTTCCCAGTCGAACAGTTCGAGGTTCTGCCGGACGTGTTCGGGCGAGGAAGACTTCGGTAGAACCACCACGTCGTTCTCGACCGCCCACTTCAGGATGACCTGGGCCGGCGACTTGTCGTGTTTCTCGGCCAGGTCCTGAATGACGTCGTCGGCGAACACCTCGGTCCGACCCAGCGGCGCGGCCGCCTCGACGACGGTGTCGGTGCCGCGGCAGAACTCGACGACCCGGTCCTGTGTGTTCCAGGGGTGGTACTCGATCTGATTGACGGCGATGGGCACGTCGGCGACGTGCTGGGCGGCCCCGAGCTGGTACGCGCTGAAGTTCGAGACGCCGACGTTGCGGACCTTCCCCTGGTCGTGGAGCGTCGCCATCGCGTCCATCGTCTCGCGGATGGAGGTCGCGGGGTTGGGCCAGTGGACGAGATACAGGTCGAGATAGTCGGTTCCGAGGCGGTCGAGGGACCCCTCGCAGGCTTCGATGACGGACTCGTAGTCGAGGTGCTTCGGCAGCACCTTCGACGTGAGGAACACGTCCTCACGGTCGTAATCGGCCAGGGCCTCGCCGATCTCCGCTTCGTTCTTGTAACCCTCGGCGGTGTCGACGTGGGCGTAGCCCGCGTCGAGTCCGGCTCGAACGGACTCCTGAACCGTGTCGCCGTCGATGTCCCACGTCCCGACGCCGACCATCGGTAGTTCGTCGCCACTCGGTAACGTCACTGTTGGGGGTGTCACAGTACGTGCCTCACTCGCCGCAGTCAAAACCGTTTCGCGCTCGTCGTATCACGGCACACGCCCGGTTTGGGTCTCACTCGCGACTGGCGATGCCGACCGGCTCTCCGGTGTCTGCGCTCCGGGCCAGCGCGTCCATCGCGCGCATGTTCCCCAGCGTCTCGGCGCGGTCGATGGGCGGCGTTTTTCCGTTCTCAACGGCGTCAGCGAACGCCTCGACCTGCAACTGGTAGTGGTCCACCGGGTCGAACGTCTCGGTGACTTCGCGGCCGTCGACGCTGTAGGTCAGCGAGACGGACTGGTCGTGTTCCGGGCCGAAGCAGTTCGGCGCTTCGAGCCAGCCGTCGTCGGTCTCGGCCCGGTAGTAGTCCCGGTCCGGCCCGTCGAACCCACAGGAAACCGAGGCGACGCGCCCGTCGTCGTACGAGAGGACGCCGCTGAGGTTCGTATCCACGCCGCTGTCCCGGGAGTCCCGGATGTGAGCGAACGCGCGGTCCGGCTCGCCGAGGAAACCCCGGGCCGCGCTGACGGCGTAACAGCCCACGTCCATCAGGCTCCCGCCGGCCAGTTCCGGGTCCAGCCGAATGTCGTCGGGGTCAGCGAGCGGGAACTTGAACGACGCCTGGACGGTATGAATCTCGCCCAGTTCGTTTTCGACGATTTCCCTGGCGCGCCGAGTCCGCGGATGGAACTGGTACATGAACGCTTCCATCAGCGCGACGCCCTGGTCGGCGCAGTAGTCGTAGAGATCCGCCGCCCCGGCGGCGTCGACCGCCAGCGGCTTCTCACAGAGCACGTCGAGGTCGTGGTCGGCCGCTCGCTGGCTCCACTCGGCGTGGAACGCGTTCGGGAGCGGGTTGTAGACCGCATCGATGTCCGCCTCGGCGAACATCGTCTCGTAGTCGCCGAACGCGCTGTCAATATCGAGGGCATCGGCCACCTCGCTGGCACGGTCCCGGGACCGGGAGCTGATCGCCGTGACCGTGTGATCCGACTTCTGGATGCCCGGAATCACGTCTTCGCGTGCGATTTTCGCTGTTGAGATGACACCAAAGCGCATACCCTTACCCGACTCCCCTCCAATAAACAATTACCGACCGTTCGGCGCTGACTCGATACTGGCTCCCTGTTCGGGTGGGGCGGCCAGTTCACCCGCTGACGGGTCGCGTCTGTCGGGCACGAGTTCGGTTGCCACTTCGCGAGCGCGCTCGAAGTGGGCCTCCGCGTCTTCGCATGCGGTCGCGGGAGCCCCTCGTTCCGACTCGTCGCTGGCTTCGCGTCGCTCCCGCCCCGCCTCGCGGTGCGCGTCGACCAGCTCAACGGCGATGTCCGCGAGCGCTTGCCGGAGCGACGCCCGGTCGCCGTCGAACCGGCGGTCACGACCCCAGTCCAGTTCGTACGCCGTTCGGTATCGGTCGAGAGCGTCTTCCCAATGCCTCGCTCGCTCTGCCGGGTCTGCCGTAGCTCTGGCCGCACTCGCAGCCACCTGCGCCGCGTCGACTGGGGCCGACAGGAGTTCGGTGTACTCCGCTTCGACTGCGTTCCGGGCGTCCGTGATTGCTTCTGTCGACGGCTCCGGTGCCGTCACCGCCAGCGCTCGTTCGTACTCGACGTTGGCCCGCTCGTACGCGTCCGCGGCCCGTTCGTACGTCCGGTTCTCCCATGCGTACCGGGCCGCGTCGCGGTGCTTCTCGGCCGCTTTGACGTGGCGTCGCCGCTGGGCGGTGTCGATCCGTGTCTGCGCTGACTGGAGGCGATCACCGATGGCCGCTGTCGCCCCCTCGCCCAGCGCTTTGACAGAGTCCCGTCCGCTGTCGAGCGCTTCCTGTGCGGCCGTGATATGCGTGGCTGCTGTGTCGAGGTCTGTCGCCTCCAAGGCCTCCGCTGCGGCCTCGACCTGGGATTCAGCCCGGTCAAGCACGGTCAGTGTCCGCGTCCAGATCTGTGTGGCCTCGTCGACGAACGCCCGAACCGGCGTCAGGTCGCCTTTACACTCGAACGCCCAGCGGTCTTCGTCGACGGTGACGATTTCGAGCGTCGACGTTCGAAACCCCGACGTGCAGTGTACGGCCACGATGTCTTCGTAGGGGAGCGAGATGGTCCGGTCACCGTCGTCATCGCCGACGACGAACAGGACTCGAACGGTCGTGGCGAGCAGAAACGCGCGGTAGTCCCCAGCCGGCGTGAGCGACTCGTTGTCACCCCGGGCAGCGACGACGCCGGACCGGTCGTTGTGCGCGAGATACCGTGGCGTCTCTGCCGCCCGTAGATACTGCCCCAGCGGCTGCTCGAGCCGGCGTGTGCGTCCGAACAGCCCATCGGCGTTCGCTCGGTCGAATATCTCCGGTCGGCCCGAGGAACGTACGTCGATAACGGTCTCCACAGTCCACCCCCGTTCGTGACAGTATATTCAAATTTCTCTTCAGAGAAATAAATCCTTTGGCCGACAACAGCGCTGGGGCTGCTCGATTCGACCCGGGGCTTGCGAACGCTGTCAGTACGGCTGGCTTCGGTCCGTCGGCTGGCGCTGCGGGCTACCGCTCGTCAGGTCGGCGACGCACTGCCGGCAGAACTGGTAGTCCTGCTTGTTCCTCGCCCCGCAGTGGGGACAGTCGATGGATTCAGTGCTGTCGTCGGTGGCGTTGCCACGGCGCCCTTCGGCATCGCCCTGCCCGGTCGCACCGGCGGGGTCACCCCGGTGCCGGTACGCATACAGCATGGTCAGGACGTGGAGCCCCACGAGAAGCGCGATTGCGCCGTAGAGCCACTCGCTCACCATCATATGTTAGTGTACGGTAACGTGCTACTTGAGGGTTGTGCCGAGTTACCAATGGCCCACGATTTCGTGGGGTTTGGTGCCCTATCCGGCGCCTGTGCGGGGATCTGACAGGTGTCGTGTAGGCCAGCGTTCAAATAGGACCACGCAGCCAGGGGCGCTCATGCTCAATGACACGCCCGGTGGTGCCTGATGGGCCGCCGAACGCTCGTGGCTGTCGCCCGCCCCGACGGCCGCTACGACTGCCGCATCGCACACTGGGGCGTTGACGCTGATCCCATCACGCAGTCCCGGCCGCTGGGGAACGACTGGACGGCGTCGGCCGTCCTCGCTGCCATCGATGCTACCTACGACCAGTTGGTCGTGCTCGACGGGCCGGTCCGGACCTACGCCGTCTGCTGGCTCGACCCGACGCTGTCGGATCTCGACGATATCGTCCTGGCCCGCACTGACGACCCGGATGCGCTCTGGACGTGGTGGGTCGACCGCAAGGACGAGGCCTGTCGCGCCCTCGACAGCGAAGGCTGCGACCCGGCAACCGTCCGGCGCGTCCTGCTCGCGTCCCTCCGAAACCGCGCTTCGTCCGTCCACTGCTGCGACGACGCGTCATTTTTACGCGGGGACCGCTAACCGCCATCCGTGACCGCCGTCGAGACGCTGACTTACCCTGACCCCGTCGATGCGCTGGACCTCGCGTCGCGTAACGCCGACCGCGGCGCGCTGGTGACGCTCGTGGGTACCTGTACGGTCGAGTACGAAGGCCGAGCGGCCAGTTCGCTGGGGCTCGGCGACCGCCACGTCATGCTCAAGCCCGACGGGGCCGCGCTGGTCCACACCGACGAGGGCCAACAGCCGGTGAACTGGCAGCCGCCGGGGTGTGAGCACAGCATCAGCGTCGACGACGGCTCGCTGATCGTCCGCTCCACGCGGTCGACCCCCGAGGAATCGCTGGAGGTCGTCTTCGAGACAGTCGCCCACGCCGCAGCCTTCGACGTGACTGACGCTAAAGATCTCGCGCTCACCGGCACGGAGGCCGATCTGAAAGACCGCATCCTCGACGAACCGGCGCTGGTCGAGTCGGGCTTTACGCCGCTTGCGACCGAACGCGAGACCCCCGCCGGCGCGGTCGACATCTACGGCGAGGACGCCGACGGCCGGACGACGATACTCGAACTCAAGCGCCGGCGCGTGGGTCCAGACGCTGTCGGCCAACTGGGGCGGTACGTCGATGCCCTGGAACGCGACCTGCACGCCGACACCGAGGTCCGGGGTATCCTCGTCGCTCCGTCGGTAACGGATCGAGCACGTCAGTTGCTCGCAGAGAAAGGACTGGAGTTCGTCTCGCTGGAGCCGCCGTAACCGTCAGATTGCCACTTTTACACCGAACGTGTCCGTGTTGCGCCTGTTCTGACCATCGCACAGCCAGGTGATGCAGCTACCCGTCTACGGTGACTGTTCCATCGGTGTCGACGACCACGCGGTGGCTGCTGTAGTCGAACGCGACGTGGCCGTCAGTGTTCGAATCGGCGATGCACGCCGTCAGTGCATCAGGATTGATACTGTCGGCCAGCGGCGGCAGAGTTCTGGTCGATCGTTCCTCCGCGACCGCTACGGCGCGAACGACTGCGGTGACGATGGACTGGTCGGTGCCGTGGGCTTCTACAACGGATGGTGATGTTCCAGACACAGTTCTCTGAGCCTCATGCTGGATTCGTCGTGTAGGCGTAAAGTTCAGTGTGGCTAGGATGATGAACGATAAAACACGCTGCATGCCAACACTCTTCACGGAGTGTCGACTACTATTATATATGTCCCAACAGCCTGGTAACGGCCGGGCAGTTACTCGTGTAGAGTTTGATCTCTCTGATGGATCGTATCCTTTCGTATCGGTGTCTGCGTCCGAATCGTGCTCAGTGGTTCTTGAAAAGTGTCTTCCACAGTCGGACGACACGTATGCGGAGTTCTTCTCGGTGGAGGGTGCTCGTCCCAACTGTCTTGTCGAGCGCGCCGAGGACGACAACGGCGGTGAGGCGCGGGTACTCAACCGAACCAGCGACGGCGGGCTCGTCGAGATAGACGTGCAGAACAACTGTCCAATCGTCTCGCTTGCGGATGCTGGAGCGGTGCCACAGACCGCCCGGAGCGTCGATGGGCAGGGGACTATCGTGGCTGATGTTCCGAGTCAAACCGAGACGGCTGCGGTTATCGATTCGTTCCTGACGGCCCATTCGGAAGCCGAACTCGCGGCGAAGAAACAGCGTGAGTCCATCGTGCCGCTGTTCGGGTTCCAGAACTACGCGTCCCATACCGATTCGCTGACCGACCGCCAGCGGGAGGTCCTCACGACGGCCCACGAAGCGGGGTACTACAACTGGCCCCGGGGGGCGACGGCCGCGGACCTGGCTGAACTTCTCGACATCTCGGAGCCGACGCTCCACAAGCACTTGCGGGCAGCCGAACAGAAACTCGTCGCGACCATGTTCGCCTGCCCACACGACGAACTGGCCGCTGACGGCGATAGCTGACCGCCGCCGTTATTCGAGTCGGTCCTGCAAGTCCGCGAGCGCGTTCATCGCCTCTATCGGCGTCATCGTCGCTACATCGAGCGAGGCTAACTGTTGTGCCACTGACTCCGGCAACTCTCCCTCGACGGCGGCCCCGTTCGTCCGAAGCGTCTCCTGTGTGTGGCCGTCCGATGTAGCCTCACCGTCCGAAGCCGCCGCTGTTCCGTTCTCTGTCGGCACAGTCGTCTCCGTCACGGTGGAATCCGCGTCGGAGTCCGTCGTCGCCTCGGTCTCGGATTCGCCGGCGGCTTCAGACTTTCCCGCTTCGTCAACGTCGGTGTCGGCCGTCTCGGCATCCGCCAGGAGGTCCCGCGACCGCGCGACGACGGACTCGGGCACGCCGGCCATGCTCGCCACCTCGACGCCGTAGGAGGCCGCTGCGGGACCGGGCGCGAGCTCGTGGTCGAAGCGGACGTCGCCGTCCTCGCGGCTGGTCTCGAAGTGGCGGTTGGTCGCGCCGGGCAGCGCCGCGGCGACGGCCGTCAGGTCGTGGTGGTGGGTCGCGAACAGCGTGTACGCGCCCACCTCGTCGTGGAGATGCTCGGTGACGGCGCGGGCGATAGCCAGCCCGTCGGCCGTCGACGTGCCGCGGCCGACCTCGTCCAGCAGGACCAGCGAGTCGGCGGTCGCCGCGTCGAGAATCGTCGCCAACTCGGTCATCTCGATCATGAACGTCGAGCGGCCGCCGGCGATGTCGTCGCTGGCCCCGACGCGGGTGAACACCCGGTCGAGTATCGGGAGGTCGGCGGCCTTCGCAGGGACGAATCCCCCCGCCTGTGCGAGCAAGCAGATGAGCGCGACCTGGCGCATGTACGTCGACTTCCCGCTCATGTTCGGCCCCGTGACGACAGCGAGGAACGGGTCTTGCGCGGGGGCGTCCTCGCCCTCACGCTGCCCGTCGATTGCCGTGTCACCCTCGCTCGCTCGCCGGTCGTCGCTTTCCCGAAGCGGTCCGCTCCCCAGATGCGTGTCGTTGGGGACGAAGGCGTCCTCGGCACGCTCGACGACAGGGTGGCGGCCGGCAGTGATGTCGATGCCGTCGCCGCCGACGGTCGGCCGGCAGTAGTCGTACTGCGCCGCGACCTCGGCGAAGGAGACCAGCACGTCCAGGCGGGCGAGGCGGTCGGCCAGGGCCTGCACGCGCTCGGCCTCGTCGGCCACCTCGTCCCGGACCGCACAGAACAGGTCGTACTCTATGTCATCCGCCGCACTTTCAGCCCGCAGAATCTCGTCCTCGCGCTCCTTGAGTTCCGGCGTGTAGTAGCGCTCGCTGTTTTTCAGCGTCTGGCGGCGCTGGTAGTCCTTGGGGACGGAATCGAGATTGGCGTTCGTTACCTCGATGTAGTAGCCATGCACCGATGTGTGGCCGACCTTCAGCGAGTCGATGCCGGTGCGCTCGCGCTCGCTCGCTTCGAGGTCATCGACCCACTGCTTGCCCGACTGCTCGGTCGAGCGAAGCCGGTCCAGTTCCTCGTCGTAGCCCTCGCGGATAACACCGCCTTCGGTCACCTGCTGTGGTGGGTCCGGGCGGATCGCCGCCTCGATTTCCTCGCGAGTCTCGGCCAGCGGGTCCAGCGTGGCGTGCAGGTCCGCGAGCAGCCGGGCGTCGGCGTCCGCGAGCTGGTCCCGGATGTCCGGTACGACTGACAGCGTGGCGGCCAGCGACCGGAGGTCACGGGCGTTCGCCCGACCGCGCGAGACGCGCGAGATGAGCCGTTCGAGGTCGTACACCTCCGCGAGCAGGCCAGAAAGCGCCTCTCTGGTCGCGGGGTCGCGCTGAAGCTCCGCGACTGCGCCGTGGCGGGCCTCGATGCGGTCCGCATCGAGCAGCGGCCGGCGGAGCCAGTCGGTCAGTTTCCGCCGCCCCAGGGCACACGCCGTCTCGTCGACCGTATCGACGAGCGTACGGTTCTCGTGGCCCCGGACCGAGCGCCGTTCGAACAGTTCGAGGCTCTCGACGGCGACGGCGTCCAGCAGCATGTACTCCCGCGGATCGTACCGCGTGAGGTGATTGAGGTAGTCGAGCGTGCCGGCTGGGTCCACGTCCGGGTCGACCGGTTCGCCGTCGGGGCCGACTGCCCCGCTGCTGCCCCGAGTGTACTCTGCGTAGGCCAGCAGGCCGCCGCAGGCCCGGATTTCCGCGTCGCCGGCGAGGAGGCGCTCCGCCGGGCCGAAGTACTGCCCCACGCGGTCCTCGGCGCGCTCCCGGGCAAAGGCGTCCGCGTCGTAGCGCGTGACCAGACAGGCCGGACCGAAAACGGCGTCCCGGTCCACATCGACGTCGGGACCGACGATGGCCTCGGCGGGACCGAACCGGCTGAGTTCGTCCACAACAGCGCTCTCCGAACCGACGCTCGTGGCGTAGCAGTCGCCGGTCGAGACGTCGAGCAGCGCCAGCCCGTACCGCTCGCCGGCAGTCAGGGCCGCGACGTAGTTGTTGTCCGCCCCGCCCAGCAGTTCGCTCTCCGTGAGCGTCCCCGGCGTGACGATTCGCGTCACCGCTCGTTCGACCACGCCGCTGACCTCGTCGGGGTCCTCGACCTGGTCGGCGATAGCGACCCGGTAGCCCGCGTCTAGCAGCGTTTCGACGTACGACTCGGCGTTGTCGATGGGGATGCCGGCCATCGGGTACTCGCCGGTCGAGTCCTCCCGCTGGGTCAGCGTAATCTCACACAGCCGGGCGACCCGCTGTGCGGCCTCGCAGAAGGCCTCGTAGAAGTCCCCGACCTGAAAGAGGACCAGGGCGTCGTCGTACTGCCGGCACAGCTCGTAGTACTGTGCCATCATCGGCGTCAGGTCCTCCTCGAGCTCGGCCATCTTCTCGGGCGGGCCAAGCGCAGCGTCCATACCGGTGGGCAACAGCCGGCCACTCATAGGCGCTCCGCTCTTGTCTGTGGCGTGACCGCTCGGCATCGCATGGCCGGCCACTGATTTTTATACCGTCCGGGAGAGGTAGCTCGTATGTCACGTCGCGCTAACTACGCGCTCTGTCAGTTTCAGCAGCACCTCGGTCCGTCGGCGGACTCGCTCGACGTGCCCTGGGCCGACTACACCGGTGATTCGACCGATCCGGTTTCGTTCGACCTCCCGACCTCGTCGCCGGCGGACCCGTACGTCCAGATGCAGGTGTTCGACGTCGAGGATTTCGACCACGAAATCGTAGTCAACGGCGAGCCGCTGTCGGGGTTCGATATCGCACCCGGCGAGGGGTGGCAGCTCTGGATGGATACGATTGCGCCCGAGCGACTGCACCTCGGAGAGAACACGATTCGGTTCCGCCGAAACCCCGACACGAAGGACGCCTTCGTCGTCGGGTCGGTCACAGTACACTGGACTGAACCCGTCGAGTGAATATATAAACAGGCCGCCGCCGTTCTGATGGGGCGTGCCAACAGCTACCACTTTTGACGGACAGTACTCCCTCTGTCTGGTGGTTTCTCCTGTTCTGGCTGCCTCAGCAGGGGACCGACGAGCGCCCTATAACCCCTACTTTTATATAGAACCACATGCAATCTTCGCTTGATTATGAGCCAACGCCAGATGCAGGGCCAGCCGATGATCATCCTGGGAGAGGACTCCCAGCGGATGAAGGACAAGTCTGCACAGGAACACAACATCTCGGCCGCTCGCGCGGTCGCCGAGTCAGTACGGTCGACGCTCGGCCCGAAGGGGATGGACAAGATGCTCGTCTCCTCGATGGGTGACGTCACCGTCACGAACGACGGCGTCACCATTCTCACGGAGATGGACATCGACAACCCGACAGCCTCGATGATCGTCGAGGTTGCCGAGACACAGGAAGACGAGGCCGGTGACGGCACAACCTCCGCCGTCGCCATCGCAGGCGAACTCCTCAAGAACGCCGAGGACCTCCTCGAACAGGACATCCACCCGACGGCGATCATCAAGGGGTTCAACATGGCCGCGGCGCAGGCCAAGGACGAACTCGACGACATCGCCACCGAAGTCGACCCCGATGACGAGGAACTCCTGAAGAAGGTTGCCGAGACCTCGATGACGGGCAAGGGCGCGGAGCTCAACAAGGAACTGCTCGCCCAGCTCATCGTCGATGCGGTCAACGCCGTCACCGTCGAGGCCGAGGACGGCTCCGTCATCGCTGACCTCGAATACCTCAACCTCGAGACCCAGACCGGCAGCTCCGCCGGCAACTCCGAGCTCCTCGAAGGCGCGGTCATCGACAAGGACCCGGTCCACGAGGAGATGCCGACCGAGGCAGACGACGCCGACATCATGCTCGTCGACACCGCCATCGAACTCGACGAGACCGAAGTCGACGCCCAGCTCTCCGTCGACGACCCGAGCCAGCTCCAGAACTTCCTCGACAAGGAAGAACAGCAGCTCAAGCAGATGGTCGACCAGATCGCGGACACCGGTGCCGACGTCGTCTTCTGCCAGAAAGGCATCGACGACATGGCCCAGCACTACCTCGCCCAGGAAGGCATCCTGGCCGTCCGCCGCGCCAAGAAGTCCGACATCGAGTTCCTCAAAGAGGTTCTGGGCGCCCGTATCGTCTCCGACCTCGACTCCGCGACTGCGGACGACCTCGGCCGTGGCTCCATCTCCCGCGACGAGGCCGAAGGGCTGTTCTACGTCGAGGGCAGCGGTGACGAGGCCCACGGCGTCACCCTCCTGCTCCGTGGCTCGACCGACCACGTCGTCGACGAACTCGAACGCGGCGTTCAGGACGCGCTCGACGTCGTCGCGTCGACGGTCGCCAACGGCAGCGTCCTCGGTGGCGGCGGCGCACCCGAAGTCGAAGTCGCTCGCCGGCTCCGTGACTACGCCGACAGCGTCGAAGGCCGCGAACAGCTCGCTATCGAGTCCTTCGCCGACGCGCTGGAGATCATCCCGCGCACGCTCGCCGAGAACGCTGGTCTCGACAGCATCGACACGCTGGTCGACCTGCGCGCCGCCCACGAAGACGGCGACGTCAGCGCCGGCCTGAACGTCTTCTCCGGTGACGTCGAGAACACGCTCGATACCGGCGTCGTCGAGCCGGCACACGCCAAGCGACAGGCGATCTCCTCGGCTGCAGAGGCCGCGAACCTGGTCCTCAAGATCGACGACATCATCGCTGCCGGCGAGCTCTCGACCTCCGGCGGCGACGAAGGCGGCCCCGGTGGCGCCCCTGGCGGCATGGGCGGCATGGGCGGCGGTATGGGCGGCATGATGTAAAACCACTTTTTGCACTTCACTCGCGCCGCTTCGCGGCGCTCGTTCAGGCAAAAACGTGGGGAAAAATCGCAGCTTCTGCGAGCGGGCGTGCCCGCTCGCACGGGCCGATTGATCTCCGATCCCTCGCGGCTCCTGTCGCGCCGCTTCGCGGCGCGGTAGTCACTCGCTGCGGTTGAACCGGCGCGCTTCGTGCGCCGGATGGTTGCCCTACTCGTCGATTCGAGCGACAATCACCGCGGTTCTATATTTTTATTTTCAGTCTGGATCAGTGACGACGCTGTTTCAGGCAGTACGCACTTCGCAAGCAGACGCCACGGTCAAATCGCCGCAGGACAATGATTCAGCATGGACCTGACACGGACCGAACGGCGGCTGCTGTGGACCGGAACGGCGCTGGCGGGCGTGCTCCATCTGCTCGTTCCGGGACTGTTACTGTCGATGGCGCGGCTGAGCTATCGCTGGGTGCTAGCGGTGGAGTTCACGCCGCAGAAGGGAGCCCGTCGCCGGGTCAGGTTGCTCGGCGTCGCGTTTCTCGCAATTGCGGTGGGACTGAAGCGGATACTCGACTGAAAAGAGAGTTACTGCACGGCGGACTCGACGTATTCGACGGCTTCAGCGGGGGTGTCGACGTGTTCGATGGCGTCGCCGCCGGCGAGACGGTGCGTTCCGAGCCCGGCGACCGGTCGGTCTATGTCGAGGGCGTGGCCGAGTTCCGAGAGCGTTCCGGTGCCGCCGTCGACGGCGATGACGGCCGCACCGTTCATCACGACGAGGACGTTGCGGGCGTTGCCCAGCCCCGTCGCAATAGCTGTCTGGACGTAGTCGTTCGCTGCCGCGGTACGCTCGCCGGGTAAAATACCGATAGTGTGACCGCCGGCCTCGCTCGCACCCCGGCAGACTGCTTCCATCACACCGGTGAGGCCGCCACAGACGACTTCGTGGCCATGCTCACCGAGCAGTTGCCCGACCTCACGTGCCTGTTGGTACTGTTCGTCAGTGACCGTCGAGCCGCCGATGACCGAGACGCGCATGGCTGGTCGTGCAGCGGGAAACAGAAAAGGGGCGCCGAATTACAGTTGATCGAGCCAGTCCTGGGCTCGGGATTCGGTGGTTTCGGCGATGTCGGCCAGGTCGGCCGCGTCGTACTCGGCCAGGTCCGCGACGCTGTGAATGCCGGCGTCGTGCAGCCGTTCGGCGTAGGTCGGGCCGATACCGGAGACGCTATCCACGTCAGCAGGTTCGTCGGTCGCATCGTCTTCGGTAGCGTCGGCATCGACATCGTCGGTCGCGTCGACGTCGATGTCGGTGAGTTCCGACTGGTCTACCGCATCGTCTTCGGCCGCTTCGGGGGACTCGACCTCGATATCGACTTCCTCGCTCCCCTTGCTGCGCTCGGAGTACCACTCGGCGACCTCGGGCCAGAGGTCAGCGTGGGTCGACGACGAGACGGAGAGACCGATGTGGCCCGTCGAGAACTCGATGGTTCGCGTGTCGTCGCTGGCGATGACATCGTTGAACGGCTTGGAGGCCTCCGGCGGGATGAGGTGGTCGTACTCACCCATGAGCTGGAGGACAGGCATGTCGATGTTGTCCAGGTCGACGTGCTTGCCGTCGAGTTCCAGTTCGTTCTTGTAGAGCTTGTTGTCCTGGTACACGTCTTCGAGGAACTGAACGTAGGCCTCGCCGGCCACGTCGATGCCGTCACCGAGCCACTGCTCCATGCGGCCGAAGTTCTCGACGAAGCCCTCGTTCTCCATGTTCTCCGCGAACCGGATGTACTTCGTGACGTAGTTTTCGACGGGGTCCATCAGCGCGAAGCCGATGTCGAGCATGTCCGCGGGGACGTTGCCGAACGTATCGACGACGTCCCGCGGAGAGTAGTACTCCTCGGAGCCCCACTCTTCGAGGACGCCACCGGTGTGGTCGAAACACAGCCCGGCGGCCATCAGCCCCAGGGTGTTGACTTTCTCCTTGTGGAGCGCGGTGTACATCACCGACATCGTGCCGCCCATACAGTAGCCGAGGATGTTGATGGCGTCCTGGCCGGAGCGCTCGCGGACCACGTCGACGCAGTTGTCCATGTAGCGGTTGACGTAGTCATCGAGCGTCAGGTGCTGGTCGAGCCGCGAGGGCTCGTTCCAGTCGATGAGGTACACGTCGTGGCCCGCCTCAAGCAGGCGTCGGACGACTGACCGCTCCTCCTGCAGGTCGAGGATGTACGGCCGGTTGATGAGCGCGTAGACGATGAGTATCGGAACCTCCTCCTTCTCCTCGTCCGGCACCTCGATGCCGGCAGCCTCGGCGTCGTAGTGGAGGAGTTCGAGCTTGTTCTCCTCGTAGACGACGTTGTTGGGCGTCTGACCGACTTCGACAGACTCCATCAGCTCCAGTCGCTCGTCGGCGATCTGACTGGTCTCGGCGGCGTCGGTCATGTTCTCCAGCGTCTTGCGCTGCCAGTTGAGCGCGGCCTCGAACGGATTGAAGGGGTTGCTGGACATGATTTACTCTTCCAAGTGTTCGAGGACGCGGTCAAGCTTCTGTTCGACCGCGTGCTGGCGGCGTTCCAGTTCGATGAGCCGCTCGCCGATCTCGTCGACGTCGTTGCGCGTCGGGAAGCCGAGCTGTTCCAGGGTATCCTGGCTCAGTTCGTCGGCCTCCTGTTGCATCTCCATCATCGACTCGACGAGTTGCCCGTTGGCGGCCGCGAAGGCCGAGGTTCCCATGACGTGCTTGAACGCCTCGTTGGCGGACTGCAGCCAGATATCACGGAACTCGGCGGGATCGACATCCTCGCCCTGCGCGGCGTCGGTCGAGCGTTCGACCATCTGCTCGGCGGCGTTGATCCACTCCTCGTAGGCGCGGTTGTAGCCGTCCATCCCTTCGGCAAGGTCCTCTTCCTCGGGAATCGTATCCTCGACGGCATCGGCCCACGACTCCACGAAGGCCGCCTGAGCCTTCATGTTCTGCTCCATCGAGTCAGCGACCGCGTTGTTCATCTCCTCAACCATCTCCGTCCATTCGTCCTGGATGTCGTTTGTGTTACTCATAATAGTGTCTCGGCGGCGGGCGCACAAAAAAACCGGCTGTCGGTGTTACGCTTCGACGTCAACTGCGTCGGCGGCTTCGGCCTGCACTTCCTCGACCTGCTCCTGAATCTCCTCGACCTGCTCCTGCACTTCTTCGAGCTGCTCGCCGAACTGTTCGGCAGCCTCGACGGACTGCGCTTCGAGTTCCTCGTGGGCCTCGACGAGCATGTCGACCTGCTCGTTGACGGCCGTGACGTACTCGTCGGTCATCTCGTCGTAGGTGTCGACGCCCTCTTCGAGCTCCGTTTCCATGTTGTCGAAGACTTCGGCGTGGTTCTCGAGCAGGAAGTCGAACTGCTCGTCGACGGTCTCGCGGATCTGCTCGACAGTCTCGGTCATGCCGGGCATCGTCGACGCCATCGCGTCGAGATAGCTGTGGAACGCGGTCTGCTGGAGCTCGACACCGCGGCGCTGGGCCGACTCCTGTGTGTCGAGGCTGTCGATGACCGCGCTGTTGACGTTCTTCTGGAAGGAAACGCTCTGTTCGAGCGCCTTCTGGCTCTGCTCAATCGTGGCGCGCTGCATCTCGAACGCTGTCGTGACGGGGGTTGTGTAGTCTACCATTGTTGGATTACTCGCTGTTGTTGTTAGTGACCGGGAGGACGACGGTTTGAACGATATCACCTTCGTCGATGCCCAGCGCCTCTCGCTCCGCATCGGGGATGCTGATCCGACCCCCGCTTTGCACGCGGGTCTTGAACGTCGCCATCTGGCTCATGGCACCGAGCTGATTCATATCGAAACTCGGCATGCCACCGTTGGCGAACATCTGTTTCATCAGCTGCTGTTGCTGTTCCATCGCGTTCTCGCTCGCCTGTTGCATCCCCTTGAACATCGGAGGCCACATCAGGCCATCATCCTCGTCGGCCATCGGTCAACTACATGTACACTCCTCAACAATATAAAACTTCCGCTGAAAACCATTGATTACCATTGAATGGTAGAGAATGGTATTAGCGGTTAAGCGGCGTCGAGGGGAGTGCTGCGCCCTGCAGCACCGGTAACCGCAACCCCAAATACGCGTCTGACGCCCGTTAGACGGCGTTTACCGACAGCTGAGGCGAAACCAACACCAAGGTTTAATACTCCGACCAATAAACTACCAGAACAGATGAGTTCTGAATCGCCCCGAAACCCGCTGTTAAACACATGGACTGAGACATCGTCGCATATGTTCAACAGCGTCGTCGCAGCTAACCGGGCAGCGTTCGCCGCGTTTGGCGTTCAGCAAGAGGACGAGAACGGCGTAACGCCCGCAGACCGTATCGAACCGGACGAAGACCTCCCGGAATGGCACGTCTCGATCTCCGAAGACCACCCGGGTCGCCTCGGCGTCGGCGACCACGTCGATTTCACGAAGACGATCTCGGAGAACGACGTTCGTCAGTTCGCCGCCGCGAGCGGTGACACGAACCCGCTCCACCTGGACGACGAGTTCGCGGAGCAGACGCGCTTCCGGGGCCGCATCGCCCACGGGACGCTCGTCGGCAGCCTCATCAGCGCGGCACTCGCACGCCTGCCGGGACTGACGATCTACCTCTCACAGGACCTGGAGTTCCACAATCCGGTCCGCATCGGTGACCGTCTCACCGCCGAATGTGAGATCGTCGAGGACCTCGGCGACGAACAGTACCGCCTGACCACGCGCGTCCTCGCAGACGACGAAGTCGTCATCGACGGCGAAGCGGTCGTCCTCATCGACGACCTGCCGGAATAACTCAGCAGAACGCTCGAACGGCTCGGTTGAAGCGGTCGGGGTGTTCCCGCGGCGGACAGTGCCCGCAGCCGTCGAAGATTCTCAGCGTACTATCAGTGACTGTCCCAGCCGCCTGCTCGGACCACCGACGGGGGAGCAGCGGATCGACGTCCCCGTGAATCAACATCGTTGGCACGTCTATCTCCTCTAACCGGTCGGAGTAGTCGGTCCGGAAGCCACACCACTGGAACTCGCTGCGCTGCCAGCGCCGCATCGCCCGGACCGTCTGCCGGTCGACGGCGCTGTCGACATCCTCGACCAGTTGCTGGGGTGGCTCGCCGGGACCCATGCTTCGGAGACTGTTCCGGATCGCCGGCTGGGACGAACCGACGCCCTGCCACAGCATATTGCCGAGTATCGGCGTCTGCAAGACGCTACTGGCTGCCGTTCGCCAGTAGGCGTCGGCTCCCAGTCCGTAGCTGTCGACTAATACCAGCCGTTCGACCGGACCGCCGTCGAGCGTGTGGCCGAGCGCGATTGCGCCGCCCATTGAAAGCCCAGCCAGCGCGGGTTCCTCGATACCGAGCGCGTCGATGAACTCGGCGAGGGTCTCCAGGTAGTAGTCGGTCGTGTACGCGCGGTCGGGCTTGTCGCTGTCGCCGTGGCCCGGCAGGTCGAGCGCGTACACCGTCCGCTCCGGCGCGAGCGCGGGGAGCGCGTGCCGCCACGAGACGGTCGCGGCGTCCAGCCCGATGCCGTGGAGAAACACCATCGGCGGCCCCTCGCCGCCGGTCCGGTAGTGGATGTCAACGTCCTCGCCGTCGACGGACAGTTCGACGCGTTCGGACGTAATCCCTGTAGTCATCGGCGTCCGCTCGGGACCGAACGGGTATGAGCCTTTGTATCCGCTCAGTTAGGACGGCGGGAATACCCGAGACAGCTCACTCGGAGTCGTCGTACGCGCCGTCGCGCTGGAGCCGTGCCTGTTCCCGGACGATAGCCGGCGTCCGGCACCGTCCCGGTTCGCCGGTGACCTGCGGAACAGTGCAGTTGTTACAGCTCTCACACAGCGCGTCCGCGCCCTCGAGCAGGCGAGCGCCGAGCCACGGCTCCGCGTAGAAGGGGCGAGCCATCCCGACGGCGTCAGCGGCAGGGGCGTCTCCAGTCGCTCCGAGAAACCGGTCACAGTCGTCGCGCGTTCGCAGCCCGCCCTCCAGCAGTACTGGCACGTCCACGCGCTCGCGGATCGCCCGACAGAAGTCGGCGTTCCAGCCCGGATCGGGGCCGAAGCGGCGGGCCTGCAGTCGATTGAGCAGCCGGACGGCGCGCGCTCGCAGCCGGCCGCCGAAGACAGCCGCGTAGTCGTCTTGCAGATCGCTCGCGTCCCAGGCCCGGTCGGGGAACGCGCCGCGGACGATGCTCATGTCCCAGAACGGCGACACCTCGACCGGGACGAGCCCGTCGTAGCCGATGTCCGCCGCCCGTTCGGCGATACCCACGCCGTCCGCCCGGGAGAGATACCTTCGAACGAACCCGGGCGCGGCGGTCTCGGCCGGGACCTTCGTGACCAGCGGCAGGTCGCCGGCGTGCTCACGGACGGCATCGTGAATCGCTTCGAGGAACCGAACGCCGTCGCCGAACTCGTCGTCGCGGCGGTTGTAGAACGGCGAGAGGAACTGCTGAATCAGGCCCATGTTCGCCGCCGAGAGGTGGATGCCGTCGTAGCCCGCGTCTGCGGCGTAGCCGGCACAGCGGCCGAACTGCTCGGCGAGGTCCCACACCTCACTCGTCGAGAGCACGTCCGGTTGCAGCGAAATCAGCCCGGCCCGGTCGAGCGCCCGGAGCTGCCAGGGCGGGCGGCTGACGGCGAGCTGGCGCTGGTCCGGGTGCTGTCGGCGGTACTCGGCGTGCCACGTCGCCATGCTCCGGAGGCCGCCGTGGGCCAGTTGCAGAAAGATACGACCGCCGTGGTCGTGGATAGCCCCGGTGAGTCGTTCCAGACGTTCGACGAAGGCCGGGTCGTGGACCCGCGTCATGTTCGGCGCGGCGCAGCCGCCGCGGTCGGTGACGATGCTCGCTCCCTGGAAGAGGAGGCCGACACCGGATGCTGCTGTCGGTTCGAGTTCGTCGACGAGCGTGTCGACGGCGGCCTCGCCGTTGCCGGCACACTCCAGTACCGGTGCGCGGTACAGCCGATTCGGGACCTCGACGCCACCGATCCGCAGCGGCGTCTCCAGGTCGGTCACGACTGCTCGCGCTCGTCGAACGTCGCCTCGGTACGGCTGCCCCCCTGTGGTGTCACCTGCTGGATGGCCGCCCGGACCTCCGTCGGCGAGTCGAACTCGCCGTCGGTACTGCCCGCGAGCGCGGCCGAGAGTTCCTCGGCGGGCGGGTCGGCGCTGCCGTACTCGTCTGCCAGTTCCTCCACGCGGACCGGGTACGCGGCCCCACCGGTGGTGCGGTCGACCGTCGCCTCGACCCGGCGGGCGCGCTCGCTGGCCCGCTGCCGTGCCGTCCGCTGTGGGTCCATGTGTGAATATAACACGGTCGTTGTCAAAAATACTGTCGCTACTTCTCGACCGGCAACAGCGCGACGTGCTCTCGGACGGCGTCGGGAAGCCCGCCCGCCGTCGCTGCGAGCTCGGTGTCCGTCACGTCGAAGAACGACCGGACGCGGTCTTCGTCGTACGCGCCAAGCGTCGACCGGGGCGTGAGGTGGTCACGGACCTCGTCCACAGCTGCCGCGATAGCGTCATCGCCCTCATTTCCTTCGTGCGTCTCTCCAGAGTCGGGGTCGACGACGGCCACGACGACGGGACAGGTCCCCTTGCTGACGCCCATCGTCAGCGCGCGGTTGATCTGGCGGCGGCCGGCCGCGTACAGCAGGATCTCCACGCCGAAGTCCTCGGCGATGCCTTCGCCCCGGTCGTGGGCCCGCGTCGCAAGTTCGACGGCCAGTTCGAGGTGGGCCCGGTCCACGACGTAGCGGGCGTCGAACGCCTGTACCGTGACACCGTGGCGGTCACCGATTGCACCGAGCGTCTCCACGAACGCGCCCACGTCGTCGATATCGGCAGTGCCTTCGACGACCCGCATCAGAAATCACCCAGACTGGACTGGTCGTCGGTGGCTGTCGATTCGGCGTTCGTGCCCCCGTCTGAGCCGTCGTCGAGGTCGACAGAGACGTCGGGTGCGGGCTCGACGCCCTCCATCGACGGGTCCCGGTGGCCGGCGTTTTCGAGGACGTTCTCGGCCGTCTTCCGGCGGCCCCGGAGCGCCGCCAGCACGACGGCTTTGTCCGCGTCCCGGAGTTGTGCGCGGTCGGTGATGCCGGCCTGGAACAGCCGCCGGGCGCGCTTGCGGCCGACGCCGCGGACGCCGGCCAGGTCGACCAGCTCCTCCCGGACGCCGTGTTCGACGCGGATGCGGGCCTCGCTGATGGCGCGTGCGGCGTCCAGGTCGACCTCGCTGGCCAGCGATTCGGCGGCCCCGAGCAGCCACTGGGCGGTTTCGACCTTCCCGCGGATGTCGCCCGGGCCGACGCCGTACCGCTCCGTGATGGTCGCCTCGTCGACCTCGGTGGCCCAGTCTTCGAGCAGCCGGGCGGTCTTCAGCGCCGAGAGCCAGTCCTCGAAGCGTCCCTCCTCGAACTCCGACGGCGTAGGGCCGAGCAGCTCGTCCTCCCGTTCGAACAGTTCCATCTCGTACTCTTCGCGGTCGCCCGAGCGGAGGTACAGCTGGTACATGTCCGGCGTGCGCGAGACGAGGTGGTACAGGCCCAGCGCGGAGATGTCGTCCGGGTCCGCGTCGGGGTCGTCGCTCCCGTCGGTGTCCTCGGCGAGTTCGCTTGCCGTGGTGAAGCCGCTGTCTGCCGGTGGTTCCGCAGGCGAGGCGGCTGGCGACCCGCTCGCCGACGTGCTATCGCTGGCGCCCCGCTCCCAGTCCCGGAGGCCGTCGACGATCTCGGCGGCGCTCATTGGGTCCAGATAGAGCCGCGAGACGGTGTGGCCCAGCGAGGTGGCGTCGAGTTCGCCGCCCTCGATTTCCAGAAAGTCGTTCCGCTGGAGGTACGTGAGCACGTCGTCAACCACCCGTTCGAGCTGGCCGCTGTCGTCGGTCTGGCTGGCGTACAGCGTCTGTTCGAGGAACTCGAGCAGGCCCGAGCGCGAGCGGGCGAAGCCGGAGGCGACGGTCGCGAGGATGTGGGTCCGCAGCGCCGGTTCGGCCGCGAGTTTCGACCGGACCGGCTCCGGGTCCGCCCAGACGTAGCGCTCGAACAGCTCGTCCACTTCGTCGTGGCTGGACGCGATGAGAACCGCCTCGCCGTAGGGGTCGAGTCCCGGGCGGCCTGCCCGCCCCATCATCTGATGCACTTCGAGCACCGAGAGCGGGGCCATTCCGCCGGCCGAGCCGTCGTAGCGCCGCCAGTCGCGGACGACGACGCGCCGCGAGGGCGTGTTGACGCCGGCCGCGAGCGTCGGCGTCGCACAGACGACCTTCACCAGCCGGTCCCGGAAGGCGTCCTCGACGAGTTCGCGGTGGCCGCGCGAGAGGCCGGCGTGGTGGAACGCCGCCCCGTCTGCGACGGCGTCCGCGAGGTCGTCGCTCGTCTCCGTGTCGCTCACGTCGCGGATCTCCTCGGCGATGTCGGCCAACTGGTCCCGCTCCTCCGCGGTAAGGTGGGGCCGGACGGTGTTCGCCAGTCGGCCCGCCGCCGCCTCGGCGTTGCGCCGGGAGTTGACGAACACCAGCGTCGACCCGTCGTCTTCCAGCGTATCGCGGACGATTGCCGCCGTCTGCTTCTCGTTGTTCCGTACCGAGAGCCGCTGCTGGCTCCCGTCTTCGAGATGGAGTGCCTGCCCGTAGTGGACCCCCTTCTGGAGGTCGATAGGCCGCCAGTCCGAGTCGACGAGCCCCGCGTCGAGCCACGTCGCCAGCGCCTCCGCGTTGCCGATGGTCGCCGACAGCGCGACGGTCTGCAGGTCGGGGTTGAGCCGCCGGAGCTTCGCCAGCGTCACCTCCAGGGTCGGGCCCCGCTCGCCGTCGTCGACCAGGTGGACCTCGTCGGTGACGACGCAGGTGAGGTCCTCGATCCAGGGGGCGTCGTTGCGGACCAGCGAATCCACCTTCTCGCTGGTGGCGACGACGATGTCCTTGTCCGCGAGCCACCCACCTTCCGACTCGTAGTTGCCCGTCGAAACGCCGATGTCGAGGCCGTACTGTTCGAACTCCTCGAAGTCGGCCTGTTTTTCGCTTGCCAGCGCCCGCAACGGAACAATATACAGCGCCTTCCCGCCGCGAGCGACCGAGGAGAGCATCGCTAGCTCGGCGATGAGGGTCTTCCCGCTCGCCGTCGGAATCGACGCGACCAGGTTCTCCCCCTCGGTGACGCCGGCCTCGACAGCCTCGGCCTGGGGCGGATACAGCTCCTCGATGCCGTCGTCGCGCAGGTGGTCCGGGAGCCACTCGGGCACGCCCGGCAGGTCCGCAACGTCCATTACACCCCGCTTGGGTCCTGTCCCGATTTAAACTGTCGCACTGCAACCGCATCGACTCGCTGGCGCATCGAGCGCCGAGGGGAACGCCTTTGCCCGCGAACGGCCAACACGAGGTATGCGAGTCGAGTACGACTACGACACCTGTATCGGGATGTTCCAGTGTGTCGCGGAGTGGGACGCCTTCGAGCGCGACGAGGACGCCGGCAAAGCGGTGCTGGCGGACAGCGAGGAAACCGATTCGGACGTGTTTGTGCGGGAGGTCCCGGACGACGCCGAACTGGACGCGAAGTTCGCCGCCCGGTCCTGCCCGGTCGACGCCATCACGATTTACGACGAGGACGGCGAACAGCTCATTCCCTGATTATTCCTTCGACGGTTGCTTCAAGCACCACGGTTCCGGCGGTAGCACCACCTGCCGAGTTCGCGGCTGCTGTGTCGGCCTGCTCGGTTTCGTTGCCGCGACTGACGCGCCGGACAGTCACGTCGCCCACGAGAGCGACGCCGCCGTCGGCACGGGGATCGACGCTCGCCACGGTCAGTTCACAGACCAGCGTCTCACCGGTGTACACCGGGCGCTGGAACTGTAGTTCCATCCGCGAGGCGAGCACTTCCAGGTCGCCGCCGATGCTGGTCAGCAGTGACGCGGTGAGCAACCCCTGGACCATCCGCCGGCCGTCCCCGTCAGGCTCGGTGTGCCGGGCCTGGTCGTCGCCGGAGAGGGCGGCGAACTGATCCACGTCTTCGGGCCGGAACGTCTGCGTCTCGGTGAACGTCTCGCCGATTTCGACGGGAGGCATGTGCTGGGCTGTCGGCGCTACGGGAGAAAAATCTACGGCCTCGTCCCGAAACCAACAGGGGGCTGGGCCCCTCAGGTCAGGGCGATGTCGACTGGTGGTCCCCTCCGCCGTCTTCTGACTGCGTTCCCCGCATTGCTAGCCAGTGCAGGGCTCGTCGACCGAGAGAAGGCGACTGCCGCGACGGATCTCGCCGCGCCGGTGATGGTCACCGGCGGGCTCCGGATCCTGCTGCGCCTCGCCGACTTCCTGATGGTCGGCCTGGCGCTCGGTGACGCGGCTATTGCCGGCCTCGAACTCGGCTTCCAGTACTACTTCGTCGGGTTCGGGCTCTCGCTGGCGGTCTCCTCCGGGACGATCAGCGTCGTCTCACGGCTGCAGGGAGCCGACCAGCCCGAGCGCGCGAACCTCGCCGTCAAGCAGTCGCTGTGGATCGCGTTGCTCATCTCCATCCCGCTGTCGGCGCTCTGCTGGCGCTATCCGGATCTTCTGGTGGGGGTTCTCACCGACGATCCGGCGACCATCCGGTTCGGCGCGACGTATCTGGCTATCGTGATGCTGTCGCTGGCCCCGCGGTTCTGGAGCATGGTCGCCGCCCGCGCGCTGGCCGGCAGCGCCGACACGAAGACGCCGATGTACGTCCGCCTGCTCACGCTGCCGACGAACGTCGCGCTCAACGCCGTCCTCATCTTCGGGGTGGGCCCGTTCCCCGAACTCGGCATCGCCGGTGCGGCGTGGGGGACGGCCATCGCGAACACGCTCGCGGCGGTGATTTTCCTCGGACTGTTGCTGTCCGGGCGCTACGTCGTCACGCTCCGGCCCGGCGGGACACAGTTCAGTGCCGAGCTCATGCGCGAAATCGTCCGCGTCGCCCTGCCGCTGACCGGGATGCGACTGCTCCAGACGTTCGCCCGCTTCCCGTTCCTGTTCATCCTGGGCGTGCTGGGGACGCCGACGCTCGCGGCCTACGCCATCGGCCGCCGGGTCATGCTGCTCGCGCTGATGCCGGCGTGGGGGTACGCCACCGCCGCGTCGACGCTGGTCGGGCAGTCGCTGGGAGCGGGAGACGAACGGGAAGCGACCGCCTACGGCTGGCAGACGCTCCGGGTGGCACTCGCCGTCCAGCTCGTCGCAGCGGTCCTCTTGGTCGTGTTCGCCCGCCCCATCGTCGCCTTGTTCGGGACGGCCTACCCCGACCTGGCGGCGGCGTTCGTTCGCGTGTTCGGCCTGCTCGTCGCCGGTTTCTCCATCTCCCGAACGATGCGGGGCAGCCTGCGGGGTGCCGGCGACACCCGCTGGCCGCTGTACGGGACTGTTCTGGGCGGCTACTGCTACCGGCTCCCGGTGGCCGCCCTCGCGCTCCCCTCGTCGTTCGTCGTGACGGTCCCTCTCGTCGGCGTCGCCGTCTCGCCGGGGCTCGGGCTCGGGCTGCCGGCGATCTTCGCCGCGCTTGTCGGTGACTTCTATCTGAAGGCCGCGGTCAACGCGGGGCGGTTCTGGTCCGGCGGGTGGCGCGACGTTGCCAGACGGGCGGGTGTCGGTGCGACTGACGACTGACGCCGGGCGCTATCGTCCACACCGGCCCGCTGCCGGCCGCTTCACTCGACCTGCGCGACGGCTTCCACCTCGACGACGGCCTCCGGCGTCGCCAGCCCGCTCACTTCGACCATCGTCGCCACGGGACGCACGTCGGCGAAGAACTCGCTGTGGGCCTCGCCGACCCGCTCCTGGTCGTCGATGTCGGTGACGTACATCCGGGTCTGGACCACGTCCTCGATAGCGGCATCGAGAGAAGCGAGCGCGTCCGCGACGATACCGAAAGCGTGTTTCGTCTGTTCGTACGGATCACCCGGCGCGACGACCTCGCCGTCGTCGTCGGTGGCGATGGTGCCGGCGACGCGGACGGTGTCGCCAGCGCGTATCGTCCGCGAGTAGCCGACCTGCTGTTCCCAGTCGGTGCCCGTCAAAGTGCGTTCGCGGCGCATACCCGATGGACGTTGGAGACCCGGAAGATCGTTTCTCAAGTTTTAATGTCCGGCCCGAGATACCCATTGGCATGAGCAAGGCCACGAAAATCGTCCTCGGAACAATCGGCGTGTCAGCACTGCTATCCATCGGCATCGTCATCAACCTCGTCCTGTTCTCGGCGTAGATGTTCACCGAGCGTTCACTGACCGGCGATCTGCCGGCAGTACGTGAGGCCTACGCCCCGGAGACGCTCGTACTGAACTGCGACCGTGACTTCGAGACGCTGGACCCCGCAGTCGCCGAGGAACTCCTGTTGGTGACTGACAGTCTCGATCAGATTTCCTACGACGGCGCGTGGCTGCCGACCACAGCCCCGGAAGTACTACAGGAGTATATCGGCGGGACCCTCACTATCGGGATGCCGGGCGACGGCGGCGTCGCCTGGACTCACCAGACGGACCCCCCCTGCGTGTTCGTCAAGCCGCGGCTGGAGACTTCACCGGACGACTTCGTCTCGTTTCTCATCGCCGAGGCGCTGGTCGAGGTCAGCCTCGACGAGCCTGAGCATTTTCTGGGCTTCTTCCGAGAGCACTACCCGGAGTTCGCGACCGCCACCGAGGACCACCTCGATGCGAACGCCCGGTACCAGCTCGCAGCGGCGGTATACACGGCATATCTGGGCCTTCAGACCCGGTCAGAGTTCGCCGACTGGGCCGACGACTACCCCGAGCTGTACGCGGCATGGGAGGATGCCGGCGAGCGCCTCCAGCCCCGCCTCGAAGACCTCCCCAGCGAGATCGCACAGGGACAGACGGAATTCGCTGCGGCCGCCGAACTGGCCTGTAGCGGTGTCAAGCACGGACTCGATCTGCCCGCACCGTTTGCCGCGCTCGACACCGACGCCTATCTCGAGTACGGGGCCGACTACGCCGTCCAGTGGGCCGAGACGACCTTCGAGAAGCTGGAGTAAGCCTGCTCCGTTACAGTGGTTCGGCAGGATACGGTTTAGTACGTTGTACTACAGCCGCTCCAGCACTGCGTCAGCGTCGTAGTTGAGTGTCAGCTCCCGCGAACGGCCCCGGCCCTCGACATTTGTGTAGTCGGCATCGATGATGTCGAGCTGGTCGAGCTTATTGATGATCTCGGAGTATCGCGTGTAGCCCAGGTCCGTCTGCTCGGAGAAGGCGTCGTAGATGTCGCCGGCCTGCTGGCCGTCGTGGGCGGCGATGACCTCCACGAGCGCGGTTTCCGAGTCCGACAGCTCCCGCAGCCGACGGGAGAGGTGGACGTATTTGGACTTGTCGTAGGCCTCCTCCACGTCCTCGGTTTCGACCGAGCGGGAGGCGCGCATCTCGGCGTTCATGCCGGCCCGGCGCAGAAGGTCGATACCGACCCGGAGGTCACCGCCCTGTTCCTCGGTCAGTTCGGCGACGCGGTCGAGCACCGTGGGCCCGACGACACCCTCGTTGAACCCTCGCTCGGCGCGCTCGCCCAGGATGTCCGCGATTTCGGCCTGTCCGTAGGGGTTGAAATACACCTCCTCCGGGCGGAACACGGACTGGACACGGGTATCGAGGGCGTCGATGACGTCCAGTTCGAGGTCCGAGGAGACACAGATAACGCCGATTTTCGCGCCGGAGTGGGCCTCGTGGGCGCGCAACAGCGAGTACAGTGTGTCGCTGGCCTCGCTCTCGTAGAACAGGTAGTTCACGTCGTCGAGGGCGACGACGAGCACCTCGTCTTCCTCGACCAGTTTGTCGGTGATCTGTGAGAACAATTTCTTGAACGAGATGCCCGAGGACGGCGGCTCGTAGTCGAATATCTCGGCGAACAGCCGCGAGAAGACGGCGTAGCGCGTCGAGTCCATCTGGCAGTTCACCCGCACGGTTTTCACGTCCGTCTGGGCGGTCAGTTCGTCGAACAGGATCTGGACAGCCGTCGTCTTCCCCGTTCCGGGCGGTCCGCGGGCGATGACGTTGAGCGGGCGCGACCCGCGGACGGCCGGCCGGAGCGCGTACTTCAGCGTCTCCATCTGGGTGTCCCGGTGTTTGAACGTCTCCGGGAGCCAGTCGATTTCGAAGACGTGTTCGTCCCGAAAGACGGACTCGTCCCAGCCGAGCATCCGGTCCTCGGGGTCGTCGCTCATCACTTTCACCGAGCTTCGCGGCGCACTTAACCATTTGCCACAGCTTCGTCCAGAGTGACAGGTCCGCGGCGTCTCGGCTACTCGAACTTCCCGAGCAAGTCGCCGTAGAACCCATCGGCATCGTCGGCACCGTCGTCGGCGAGCTTCTCGACGATGAGTTCCGGCGTCGACCGGGCGAGCTTTCCCTTCACCGGTGAGCGCTCGACCCGCAGTTCGCCGTTTTCCAGCCCCTTGGCTTCGATGCCGTCGATGCTGATGTCGGTCTCGGCGGCCTCGCGGATGTCGCGTGCGAGGTGGGAGACGAAAATCGCCGTGGCCTGCCGTTCGCCCAGCGCTTCGAGGATGCCGGCCATGATCTTCGCGCTGGCACCGGGCTCGGTGATCGATTCGAGTTCGTCGACAAGCACCATCACCGGGCGGTCGTCGGTCCCGGCCGCTGGCCCGTCGCCGTCCGCCTCCGTCCCGTCCGCTGCCGCCGGCGACCGATGGTCCACGTCGGCGACCAGATCCCCGAACTCCCGCAGCGTGGCCTCGAATGCGCCGGCGTCCAGCGTCCCCTGGGTCTTGGCGTGGTAGTGGAGTTCGGAAATCCGCCCGACTTGGGCCGACGCCGCTGGGACGGGTAGGCCCATGTGTGCCAGCGTCGTCACCAGCGCCACGAGGTCCAGTGTCGATGTCTTGCCGCCACTGTTGACCCCCGAGAGGACGGTCACGCCCTCAACGGCGTAGTCGACGGGCTCGACCTCGTCGAAGGGCACGTCGAGCAGCGGCGAGCGCCCGCCCTCGATGGCGACGCCTTCGGACTCGGTCAGCTCCGGCATCGTGCAGTCGAAGTCCGCGGCGAAGCGGGCGATCGCCAGCTCCACGTCGAGTTCCAGCGCGGCATCGACCAGGGCGGCGGCCTCCTCGCGAATCTCGGCGAGGTCGTCGGCCAGCTCCCGCTTCCGGCGGGTGGCGCGCTGGTCTCGCGCGGCGGTCAGTTCCTCGCGGAGACGGGCAACGACATCCTCGCTGTGTTCGACGGGATAGGCGGGCTCGTCTGGAAACGCCCGTCGTGCCGTCGCCTCCATGTCCCGGAGCGCCAGCGCGTCGACGAGGTGGTCGCGGGCCTTCTCGACGGCGTCGGCGTACTCGTCGGCCAGTTCCCGCTGGAGCAGCGAATCGACGCCCGCGCCGCGCTCGACCAGCGACAGCAGGTCCGTCCCCTCGATGGTCACGTCCTGCTCCTCGATGGCCTCGCGGAGGTGGTCGTTGGCGACGCTCTCGGCGGTCGACACCGCCGCATCGAGGTCGTCGACGGCGGTGGCGAGGCGGTCGAGCTCCTCGTCGCCGCTGACGCTCCCGTCCTCGTCGAGCTGGTCGAGCGCCGACAGGAGCGTCTCCGGGTCACACGGCGCGTCGAGGTCGGCGACGCGGTGGACCTCGGCGGCGGCCCGTATCCGGTCGCGGTTGCGGGCGAAGAAGGTGAGCACGCGTTCGGGCACGACGGATTCGGGCTCTTCGAGCGCGTTCGGTTCTACCCGGACATCGCCATCCACGTCAACACCGGCGAAGGCCTCGTCCAGCGCGACGACCGTCGAGTACGAGCGGGCGAGTTCGGCCAGCTGGCGGGCGTCGTCGACGACCTCGACGCTGACCTCGGGGATCGCGGCCTGTGCGTCGGCGTATCGCTCGGCGTCGCGGGTCGCCAGACAGCGGTCACGGACCCGCACGTCGCCGGGCTCGGCCAGCGGTTCGACGGCCGAGAGGGCGTCGAGAACTGCCGGATCGGGCTCGCGGGCCATCGCCGACTCGGCGAACGCCCGGACCTCCTCGATGCGACTGCGGACGCCGCTGGGATAGATCGTCGCCAGCCGCTTCGCGGCGTAGTCGGTCACCGTCCGGTCGGTCAGCAGTGCCAGCGCGTCCTCGTGGATTTCCCGGGCGCGTTTCGTCGCGGTGAACCCACCGGGGTCGTCGTGTTCGGCCCTGATCGCGCCGCGAGCGATGCGGGCGGCCCGACCCTCGCTGATACCCGGTGCGCGTGCGAGCGACGCCACGTCGCCGTCCCGGAGCGCCGCCTCCGGGTCGTCTAGCTCCCGGAGCGCCGCGGCTGTCTTCGCCCCGACGCCCGGAACCGATTCGAGCTCCATCTGCCCGCTCATTCGACGCCAGCGAGAAAAAACCCGTCGCCAGCGCCGCCGGCGACGGAGTGAGCGGTCGACACCGTTTCGGCCCGTCAGCCGAACACCGAACGCGAAGGCGTTTTTGCGCTCCACCGAGAAGGAAATCCCATGTCTGCTGTTTCGGAGAAGCTAGCGGCCGCCCGCGAAGACCTCGAATCGCGAGACGGCGTGCTGATCGCCTTCTCCGGTGGTGTCGATTCGAGTGTCGTCGCCGCGCTGGCTCACGACGCCCTCGGCGACGACGCCATCGCCTGTACCGCCAAGTCCGAGACGCTCCCCGCTGCCGAGCTTACCGACGCTACCCGCGTCGCCGAGGAGATCGGCATCCGTCACGAAATCGTGGAGTTCTCCGAACTCGACAGCCAGGAGTTCATTCAGAACGACGACATGCGGTGTTACCACTGCCGGTCGATGCGGCTGGGCGCGATGTACGACCGCGCCCGCGAACTCGGCATCGACGTGGTGTGTGACGGGACGAACGCCTCCGACGTGGGCGAGGGCCACCGCCCCGGCCTGCGCGCCGTCGAGGAACTGGACGCCTACTCCCCGCTGCTGGAACACGACATAGAGAAATCCGAGGTCCGCGAGATCGCCCGCGAGTACGGCCTCTCGGTCGCCGACAAGCCCTCGATGGCGTGTCTCTCCTCGCGGATTCCGACCGGCCTCGAAGTCACGGAGGAACGCCTCTCCCGCGTCGAGAAGGCTGAACGTCTCCTGCGGACGTGGGGCTTCGAGCAGTTCCGCGTGCGCGACCACGACGGCCTCGCCCGCATCGAGGTCGGCGAGGAAGAGCTCGAAACCGCGCTCGACCCCGACTTCGTCCGCACCGCCCGCGACCACATCGAAGACTGCGGCTTCGACCACGTGACGCTCGATCTTCACGGATACGAAACTGGCAGTGTGAGTCCCGAGACGGAAGGATCAGCCGAAGAAGAGACGGAGGACGTGGTCAGCAACGTCTTCGACGCCGATTACCCGTCCGTCGACTGAGAGAAGACCACTCAGTCCAGCAACGTCCGCCACGCAGTCATCTCTTCGCCGACCAGTTCCGGGCCGTCCCCGTCGAGTCGGACTTCGTTGACCGCGCAGTTCGCCTGTGAGTGTTCGGCCAGCGCCGCGTCCGGGTCTCTGTCCGTGAGCTTCGCCAGCAGGACCTTGATCACGCCGCCGTGGGTGACCACCAGCGTCGTCTCGCCGGCGTCGGTGGTCGCCATCGCTCGGTCCCACGCCGACTCGACCCGCCCGCGGAAGGTCGGAATGCCCTCGCCGCCCTCCGGGGCCGCATCGAGCGAGATGACGCTCGCGTCCCGGTCGTGGTCGGGGAACTCATCGAGCAGTTCGTCGGCGTACAGACCCTGCACGGTGCCGAAGCCGCGCTCGCGCCAGTCGGTATCGAACTCGGGGTCGGGCAGGCCGCCGTAGCCGTCACCGACCACGGCGGCCGTCTCACGAGTGCGCCGAAGGTCGGAGGCGAAGACGCGGTCCACGTCGTAGCGGTCGTCGAGCCACGCGCCGAGCGCCCTGGCTTGTGTCTGTCCCCGGTCGGTCAACCGGCTCGGCGCCCACCCCTGGATGCGCCCGTCGCGGTTCCAGGTCGTCTCGCCGTGCCGGGCCACGAGCAGCGTCCCCATGTTATCCCTCCCGGTTTCGCCAGCGCGCGACGGCGATGGTCCCCTCGTAGAGGAGGATGAGGCCGGCGGCGACAGCGATTGCGGCGTTTCGCGGGAGGCTGAACTGGTTCACGAGGCGGAACAGCGTCGGGTCCGGGCTGCCGAGGTAGCCGACGACGATGGCGACGGCCCACACCGGCAGGCGGGCGGCCCGGAACCCGCGCCAGAGTTTGACGGAGCCGTAGTAGTTCTTGTTCACGTAGGCTAGCGCCTCGAACAGGACGATCATCCCGCCGCCGACGAGCATCGGCGTGGCGTTCCCGAGGCCGACCGCAGCCAGCGTCTCGGTGACGGTGGCCGGAAGCCGCTCGTAGTAGCCCGTCGGGACCGGCGCGGGGCTGAGCAGGTAGCCGGCGATACCGGCAGTCAGCCACGCGACCGGACGGCGCGTAGCGAGGTCGTCCGCTGTCGGGACCGGGGACGTGCTGCCGGTCCAGCGGAGGAGCAGCAAGGTCCCCTCGAACAGCCCGATCATCGTCACGGCGACCATGAGCGGGGCCATCCCGGTCGGGTCCGGGCTGAACAGGAACGCCACGGCAGCGAAACCACCCCAGAAGTACAGCCGCCGGTCCTGGAGCCACTGGCGCGTCGTCACGCCCATCATCACCGCGAGCATCACGAACAGCGGAATCTGGAAGATGAGCGCGAACAGCCCGAGCATCAGGATGATGAGGTTGAACGTCTCGCTCAGGCCGAAGGCCAGGTCGGCCGCGCGGTCGGAGTAGGTGATGAAGTAGTCGAACATCGCCCGCAGCACGGCGAAGTACGCGAAGCCGACGCCGACGGCTGCGAGGACCAGACTGGTCGGGACTGCCGCGAGGTAGTAACGTCGTTCGCGGGGGTACAGCCCCGGCCGCATGAACAGGTACGTCTGGTAGACGAACACCGGTAAGGCGGCGATGAAGCCGACTAACGAGGATACTTTCAGCCGCGCCAGAATGAGCGCGAGCGGATTGTACACGTTCGGACAGTCAGCGCCCTCGACGACGCTGCCGTCGGCATTCGTCGCGACCTGTCCGCAGGCCTCGGCTGGCCCGTCGAGGAAGGAGTACCACAGGAAATTGATGAGTTCGTCGGAGTACGGTAGAGCGATGACGGCGACGACAGCCATCACGCCGACGACGACGAACAGCCGCATCGCCATCTCCTCGACGTGGTCGGCCAGCGGCATCTCCTCGTCGTCGGGTGCGCCCTCGTCGACGATGTCGGCGTCCGGGTCGTAGCTCGGTGCGTTCCCGCCGCCGGTCGTCGGCGCGGAACCGCCGGTACCAGCCGGTGACGGCGTCGACTTGCCCCAGTCGGTCGGAACGTCCGCCGGCACAGCGGCGGCAACGTCCGACGCGTCCCGGTCGAACAGCCCGGCGTTGGATTCGGATTCGATTGGGGCGGCGTGAGAGCCAACAGTGTCCTCGTCACCGCCGGCCGGCGCTGGACCGGGGCCCGTTACTTCGTCCGTCTCCCGATTGGCGTCGGCCTCGGCCACGGGGTCGGTGGGGATCGACGAATCGTCGGACTCGTCGTCGGACGGCAGTGGCGGCTCTTCGGACCCGCGCCGCTCGTCGTCTGCGTCACCGTCCTCCATCTGTTCCGGGCTTAGACGGTGGGTGTTGTAAACTTTCTTTTCGAGCAGTGACCGTCACCGGGATGAATAAATTGATAACGCCCACTGGGCTAGGCACAGAGAAGATGGCGAGTGCTATCGACGAGGACACCGTCCAGACGGTTCAGAGCGGGCGCGCCACGCTCGGCGCGATGCTCCGCTCGGCGCAGGTGCACCTCCAGAAGGTGTTCATCGTCTTCGTCATCGGGATGATCGGCACGATCATGGGACTGCAGTACGGCGTCTGGGACACGCTACGCGCCGATCTCCTGTATTCGCAGATGGACCTCACCACGCAGGAGGCCACGAGCATCGTCGCGGTCACGCCCTTCGACGTCATCCTCCTCCAGGTGAAAATCGGGGCCGTCATCGGGATTCTCATGTCGTTGCCGCTGTTGATCTACTTCGGCCGCGACGGACTCCGCCAGCGCGGCTGGTGGCCGGCCGAGCACATCCCGACCTGGAAGGGCGCGCTGTTCGTCACGATTAGCTTAGGTCTGTTTTTCGGCGGCGTGGCTTACGCCTACGAACTGTTCTTCCCGCTGATGTTCAACTTCCTCGCCGGGGACGCGTTCAAGGCCGGCTTCACGCCGCAGTACTCCATCGTCAAGTGGTTCCAGTTCGTCTTCCTGCTGGCCGTCTCCTTCGGACTCGCCGCCCAGTTGCCGCTCGTGATGACGGTGCTTTCCTACACCGAGATCGTCCCCTACGAGACGTTCCGGGACAAGTGGCGCTACGCGGTGATGGGGATTTTCGCCTTCGGCGCGCTGTTCTCGCCGCCGGACCCCTTCACCCAGATTATGTGGGCCGCGCCGCTGTGTGGCCTCTACGGCATCAGCCTCGCGCTGGCGAAGCTTGCGATGCTGGTCCGTCGCTCCGGTGACCTGGTAAGCACGCGGAACGTCGCCCGCGGGCACTGGAACACGATTCTCGGCGGTGCAGTGCTGGGCGGCGGCGTGGTGTACTACTTCCTGGCGACGCCGGCGTTCCAGTACATCCAGCGGTTCGCCGAGGTGTTCCCCTCAGACCGACTCACCGGCGACATCCAGCCCCCGGCGCTGTTCGGACTCCCCGTCGAGAGCACGGCGCTGCTTCTCGCCGCCGTGTTCGGTGTCATCGGCGCTGTCGTCGTCCTCTACTACCACGTCCTGACTGCCCTCTCTGAGAAGGCCGGTCCCGGCCAGGTCGGCGACCCGGCGGCTATCGACATCGGGGAACTCAACGCCTCTGCGGTTGAGGTCGCTCCGCCGGAAGTGTTCGAGGAGATGGCCGAACACGAGGCGCTGGCCCACGCCGACACCGCCCTGGCGAACGACGACGAGAAGAAGGCACAGGCGGTGCTCAACCGCTGGGACATGGTCCACGAGGAGGACCCGGAGGGCGGCGACGACGCGGACGGGACCGCCGAAGCGGACGAGGAAGACGCGGGCGTGTTCACCTCGACGACCGCCGGCATGGTCGACGCCTTCACCGAGGACGAGACCACCGAGGACGAGATCGGCGGCTACTACTACGACATCCAGTTCATCCTCAGCGCGCTGGCCTCCCGGGCGTTCGTGATTCTGGGGATCTTCGGGGCGGTGCTCGCCGCCGCGTTCCTGTTCCTCTACCAGGGCGGCATCGGGTCGATACAGCGGACGTTCGTCAGCCGGCTCCCGCCGGAGATGGCCGCCGACGTGAGCATCGTCACGCTCCACCCCGTCGAGCACCTGGTGTTCATCGTCAAGTTCTCGACCATCCTGGGGGCCGTGTCGGTCATCCCCGTGGTGCTGTACTTCGCGTGGCCGGCGATGCGCGAGCGCGGCCTCGTCATCGGCAACCGCAACATCCTGGGCCTCTGGGGCGGGACGCTGTTCGCCGCGCTCATCGGCGGGAGCCTGCTCGGCTTCCTCTACGTGGCCCCGATGACCATCTCCTGGATCGCCTACGACCAGCTGAACTCGAACATGGTCATCGCCTACCGCGTGAGCAAGTTCGGCTGGCTCGTGTTCTTCCTCACCATCGGAATCGGCCTGCTGGCGGAGATCCCGGTGACGATGTTCCTGTTCCACAAGGGCGGCATCATCCCGTTCCGGCTGATGTACGAGCGCTGGCGGGAGGTCGTCATCGCCATCGTCGCCCTCTCGGCGATTCTCTCGCCCAGCGGCATCTTCACGATGTTCATCGTCGGCATCCCGACTGCGCTGGCGTACATGCTCGGCCTCGGCATCCTCTGGGTGTACACGCTCGGCGGCCGGCGGACGACGAACCGCCGCAGCGAACCGGCTGACTGACCGCAGCCACGGACGCTTGGAATCTTACTCGACGATGATTACGCTGTCGTCGCGGTCACGGAACACACGAGGGGACTCGTAGCGGCCGGTAACGGCGCGATCACCACGAATACGGCCTACGAGTCCGACCGCCAGCAGGATACACTCGAACGCTGCTCAGCGCTTCAATCTGCGTGTATGTTCCACAACAACAGCTACAAAACAAAACGATTCAGACAGTCATACCGGCGTATACCGCCTGTGTGAGTACAGACAGCCGTCGAACCACAGTACATATGCTTACCCCTGATATATTCTTCAGATATGCCCAAAATAAGCGTGGAGGTTCCGGCCGAACTGCTGAACGACCTCGACAAGCACGTCGGCGAAGACGGGAAGTTCGTCAACCGGAGCGAAGCCATCCGCGCCTCGGTGCGAAAAACGCTCGACATGCTCGACGACATCGACGAACGCCAGGGCCGGCTCGACGATGAGCAGTGAGCGTTCTGACACTGTGCGTGTCGGCCTCGTTGCGCTGTTCGTGACAGCGCTGGTCACCTCACAGGTGACCGCCTCGAAGCTGCTCGCGTTCTCGCTGCCGTTCTCGTTCCCCCTTGCCGGGTCGACGCTCGTTCTGCCCGGGGCCGCGCTGGCGTACGCGCTGACGTTCTTCGCCTCCGACTGCTACGCCGAACTGTACGGCCGCCGGGCCGCGACGGTCGTCGTCAACGTCGGCTTCGCGATGAACTTCGTCCTGCTGGCGCTGGTCTGGAGCACGATTCTCGCGCCCGGCCTGCCCCAGGCGGCCCAGCCGGTCGACCTCGCCGCCTTCCGGAACGTCCTCGGGGCCAGTACGGCCATCGTCGTCGCCAGCCTGTCGGCCTACGTCGTGAGCCAGAACTGGGACGTGTTCGTCTTCCACTGGCTTCGGGACCGAACCGACGGCGAGAAGCTCTGGCTCCGCAACATCGGTTCGACGGCCTCCAGCCAGCTTATCGATACGGTCATCTTCGTCGGCGTCGGCTTCGTCCTGTTTCAGGGCGTCCCGCCGGGAGAGGCACTGGCGCTCATCGTCGGCCAGTACCTGCTAAAACTCGCTATCGCCGTCCTCGACACGCCGTTCGTCTACGCTGTCGTCGGCTTCGCTCGGCGGAACGGCATCGCCCCGACCCCAGCACGGGCCGACTGAAAAACGGCTGCCAGCGGCTTACTCGACCGGTTCGGCGAACGCGTACCGGGGCTTCACGTCGTCGACGCGAACCTCGACTGTTTCGCCGTCCTCGACGCCGCTGACGAACACGGTGAAGTTCTCGACCTTGGCGATACCGTCGCCCTCCTCGCCGATGTCGTCGATGGTGACCTCCACGATGTCGCCCTCGCGGACCGGTGCAGTCAGACGGTGTTTCGCCACCAGATACAGCTCCGAGGAGGAGTCACGGGAGGCGTCGGGGCGGACCTCGCGGACGTACTCGAACTCCGGTTCGATGTCGGCGATGAGGTCATCGAGGTCCTGCCCGTCGAACACCTTCGCACAGAAGTCCCCGCCGGCGTCGAGCAGGTCCGTCGCAACCTCGAAGGCCTGCCGGACCAGGTGGACCGACCGGGCGTGGTCGAGGTCGTACTGGCCGGTCATGTTCGGGGCCATGTCGGAGATGACCACGTCGACCGGGCCGCCGCTGCCGTCGCTCTCTCCGACAATCTCGCGGATTTCGTCTTTCGTGCTGTCCTCGGTCATGTCGCCGCGGACATACTCGACGGTCGGTTCGGGGTCCGCTAACTCGTCGATGGTCTGGCGGTCGACACCGACCAGCGTCCCGCGCTCGCCGATCCGCTCTGCCGCGACCTGCATCCAGCCGCCGGGGGCGGCCCCGAGGTCGACGACGGTCCGCCCCTCACCGAGGAGGCCGGCCGTCTCGTCTAGCTGCTGGAGCTTGTAGGCCGAGCGAGCGCGATAGCCCTCCTGTTTCGCTCTGTTGTAGTAGTCGTCTTTTCCCGACATTTTTACCTCACACCGCGTGTGTCTTCAGTGCCGAGACCTAGCGAAATCGTAGTCATAGTACTACGAAGGCGGTCAGCGCTGAAATGGATGCCGACTCGGGGCTTCCGGTCGAGTCACTGCATGACGGACGCCAGTCGGTGTCGGAACGGACAATCAGGGTAAGCGTCGAGGTCATGGCTACGTGCTTTACCGTCAAGCCGAACACGTTCAGTACCGTTCTTACCGAGCAAGAACACGTCTCAGCGGCTGAGATTGTGCGTTCTAGTATATACCTGTCACGCGCTGAATCCCATCTGTAGGAAGTGACCTCCCAATGTCAAACATTCCGACGGCGACGCGGAGGCGGGTGTTAGAAGCTTTGGGCGTCGGCACGGCCGCGCTTGCGGGCTGTGCCAGCGCGCCGGGCGCACAAAAGCAGTCGACCGAGGCGGAGACGGAGACGACCCCACAGGAGCCAGCTATGAACGCCGCACAACAGACCGACGTTGACCGTATTGCCGCGGACCCGACCGCAATCCCGGCCCCCATCGACCGGTCGGAGCCAAAGACCGTGTCGGTCGAGATGACCACCAAAGAGCAGGTCGCAGAGGTCGAGCCGGGCGTCACCTACACCTACATGACGTTCGGCGACCAGATTCCCGGCCCGATGATCCGGGTTCGCCGGGGCGACACCGTCGAACTCACCATCACGAACGAGGAAGGGAACTCGATGCCCCACAACATCGACCTCCACGCCGTCCGCGGCCCTGGTGGCGGTGCTGAGGCGTCGATGGTCACGCCGGGCCAGACCAAGACGTTCCGGTTCAAGGCCACCTACCCCGGCGCGTTCATCTACCACTGCGCCGTCCCGAACCTCGATATGCACATCTCCTCGGGGATGTTCGGGATGATACTCGTCGAGCCGAAAGAGGGGCTCCCCGAAGTGGACCACGAGTTCTACTTCGGCCAGCACGAGCTGTACACCACCGGCGACACCGGCGAGAAGGGGCACCACGACTTCGACATGGAGGCGATGGCGGCCGAAGAGCCGACGTATGTCCTGATGAACGGCGAGAAGTACGCCATCACGCCGGATCGACACGGTTCGCCGAGCATGTCGGTCGGCGACACCGCTCGCGTGTACTTCGTGACCGGCGGCCCGAACCTCGACTCCAGTTTCCACCCCATCGGGTCCGTCTGGGACGAGGTCTGGCAACAAGGGTCTATCGCCGGGCCGCCGAACAAGTACGTCCAGACCACGCCGGTCAAGCCCGGGTCCTGTGCCATCGCGACCCTCCACGCCGAGGTGCCCGGCCCGATCAAGCTGGTCGACCACGCGCTCTCCCGGGTCGCCCGAAAGGGCATGATGGCCGTCATCAACCGCGAAGGGGCGGCGAACCCCGAGGTGTTCAACCCGGAGGCCTGACCGCTTCGGCGTAGGAGTGCTCCCGCACTGCCTTCTCGCGCTGGTGCTCGATTACTCGATATACGGACTCGCTCGCAACCGTCGCCGCGCTGCCCGCGGTCGCTCGCGCGCACGCGGTTTCAATGAGGGACTTTTTAATGGATGGGGGCATAGTCCGGTTCAAGATGTTCAACGCCATCGTGAGCGCAGACACGCTCCAGGCGACTCTCGACTCTGTGAGCGTGCTGGTGGACGAGTGCAAGATCCACCTCGAAGAAGACGGGCTGGAAATCCGGGCAGTCGACCCGGCGAACGTTGGAATGGTCGACCTGCGACTCGACGCGGCGGCGTTCGAGTCCTACGAGACTGACGGTGGGCTCATCGGCGTCAATCTCTCCCGCCTCGAAGACATCGCCGGCATGGCCGACGCCGGCCAGCTCGTCCACCTCGATCTGGACGAGGAGACGCGGAAACTCCACATCTCTATCGACGGTCTCGAATACACCCTCGCACTGATCGACCCCGACTCCATCCGCCAGGAGCCCGACCTCCCGGACCTGGACCTCTCGGCGAATATCGTCATCGAGGGGAAAGACATCGACCGATCGGTCACCGCCGCGGACATGGTCAGCGACCACATCGCGCTGGGTGTCGACGCGACCGATGAGCTGTTCTACGTGGACGCCGAGGGCGACACGGACGATGTCCACCTCGAACTCACCCGCGACGACCTCATCGACCTCACACCCGGGGACGCCCACTCGCTGTTCTCGCTGGATTACCTGAAGAACATGAACAAGGCCATCCCGAAGGACGCCGAGGTCGAGATGGAACTCGGCGAGGAGTTCCCCGTCAAGATGCACTTCAGCTTCGCCGAGGGGCAGGGTCGAGTCACGTACATGCTCGCGCCGCGCATCCAGAGCGAATAACGACGGATGGCGTCCGCGCCGCCGATTCCGGCCACCGACTGGCTGCCTGACGATTCCGAGACGGAATCGCTCTCGCTTCCTGACGGTCGGCGGATGGCTTATGCCACCTACGGCGACGACGACGGGTATCCGGTTCTCTTCTGCCACGGCACGCCGGGCTCACACGTCATCGCACGGCTGCTCGCCGCACCGGCCCGTGAGCGCGGCGTGTCCCTCATCGCCCCGGACCGGCCGGGTATCGGGAACTCAGAGGAGGCCCCAGTCAGTATCAAGGACTGGCCGGACGACGCCGCACATCTCCTGTCCCATCTCGACATTGACGCAGCCGGTGCCATCGGCTTCTCCGGCGGCGGTCCGTTCGCGCTGGCCTGTCATCGACTGCCCGAAATCGAACGCGTCGCGCTCGTCGGCTCCAGCGGCCCTCCCGACATTGGTTCGACCGGACGCGTCCAGCAGTTCGTGGGCACGCTATCCCGGCACGCCCCGTGGGCGCTCGGCCGTCTCTTCCGGCTGCAGCGGTGGTTCGCCGTCCGCCGGGACCCGTCGTACGCTGTCGGATTCGTCTCCGAAGAAGCGCCGGAGACGGACGCCCTGGCCGCCGACGAGGTGGCCCGGATCGTCCGTGCAGACATGCTCACCGCGATGGCACGCGGTCCGAGCGGAATCATCCGCGAGCAGCGACTCCTCTCGCAGTCGTGGCCGTTCGCCCTCGAAAACGTGGCCGTTCCGGTGACGGTGTTCCAGGGGCAAGAGGACGCTAACGTCGCACCATCGACGGGGAAAGCCCTCGCTCGGCGGCTTCCGGACGCCTCGCTCGAACGCGTCGACAGCGACCACCTCGGCACGCTGACAACTGCCGGCGACGACGCGCTGGCCGCCGTACAGCGTCGCACGCGCGTCTGACGTACCGTTTTGTGGGTCGGGTGCCAACGGGCCGGTATGGAGAACCTCGGGGACGCGTACGACAACCGGCGCTGGGAGGGGCGCGACCCCCGCCGCGTCGTTGCCGGTGCGGCCCTGGGGTTCGTCGGCGCGCTGGCAGTTATCGTGGCGATACTCCTGGTGACGACCCCGCTGTCGGCAGTCGTCGGCGCAACTGAACCCCATGCTGCCGAGAAACTCGGCGGAACGCTGGGCGGGCTGGGGATCCCCGCGATGTTCCTGAGCGTCGTCGCCGTGCTCCCCTCGAGCCGCCGGGAACAGAGCGGCGTCGCCGTCGGCGCCGTCCTCAGTCTGGTCGGCGTCGGGCTGTTCCAGGTGGCGTATCCCTACAACTGGACGGTCGGCGAGCAGACGCTGGCGTTCGAGACGACGATGGCGTACTTCATCGGGTCCTGCGTGGCGTTCTGGTTCGTCTTCACTGCGATGGCGAGCTTCCGGCGTCGGAACGACCCGCACGGCACCGTCAAACTGGAAATTTCTCACAAAGGCGAGACCAAGACTGTCCAGGTTTCCCCCGAGGAATACAAGCGCTACACGCAGGCAGTTCGCGGCGACGGCGGCACGACCGACGAGGTCATTCAGGAACTTGAGTCGCGAATCGAAGAGTAACTGGGCGCTACTCGGCAGCCGTCGTTTCGTTGCCGCGCTGGTCCGAGTCCGCCGTCGAGTCACGGTCGGTTGCCTCGATTGCCGTCGTCTCGACTTCGGTCTCCTCGTCATCGTCGGTCCCGTCGCTGTCCGTTTCTGCATCGTTGGCTGCGTCTTCCCCGTCGTCGTTGCCAACCTCCTCCACGTCAACGTCCTTACCGGCGACCCCGCTCTCTGAGATGACCGGCAAGAGGTTGTAGCCGCCGTTGCCCTTCCTGACGACGTTGATGTCGAAGACGAAATCGACCGATTCGCCGGCGACGACTTCGAACGGCTTGGTGATCTGGAGCTTCTCGCTTGGGATCTTCACGTCGACCGACTCGCCGTCGACGACGCCATCGACGGATTCGGCGTACAGTTCGATCTTGCTGTAGCGGCCCGCTTCGATTTCGCCGTCGAGGACGCCGATGGCTTTGTCCCCGACAACCTCGGTGAGGTCGATAGTCGCGCCGTCGAGGTCACGGACCTCGAAGCCACCCTCGCCCTCATCGGCTTCCTCGTCCGCGTCTTCGCCCTCGTCTTCGGGGCCGTCATCGGACGCCGTCCCCGTTGCAGTAGGCTCGGCCGTTTCCGTCTCAGTTGCTTCGGCCGTCGCCGTTTCCGTGGGTTCGGCCTCGGTCGCGTCGTCGCGTTCGTCCGTCTCCTCGCCGTCTTTCGCCTGAAAGATACGAGCTTTGGAGAACGATACGTTGAGCGAGTCGAAGTCACCGATAGCTGCGGGCTGGTCGCTGATCAGCAACCGGAACGTCCCGACGGTTCCGCCGTCGTCCGTCATCGCGTCCTCGTCAGTGGGGCCCCCGTCACTGGTTCCGTCACCGCTGGTTCCGTCGGACCCGCCGGAATCGCTCGACCCGGAACAGCCGGCGAAGAGACCGACTCCGACGCCCGCGCCTGTCGCGATGAACCGTCGCCGCCTCATCGGCATCGCCCCTCGTTCCGCGCCACTGTCATTACTGTCTCCGCTGGTACGTACGGACTCATGCCATGACGTGGGATGATACTGGCGCGTATATGCCCCGCGATAGGTCAAACCGATGGACGCCCGTTTGAACGGAATGAACGGTCTGGCTGTATCTGAACGGTTTTACCCCCGTCGCTCTACCTCCTGATAATGGCAAACTCGAACGCGAAGGGCGACCGCCGCGAGCGCGAACTGGTCAACGCACTCGACGAGGCGGGCTTTGCGGTGATGCGCGCGCCGGCGAGCGGCAGCGCGACCGAGCGGGAACTGCCGGACGTGCTCTCGGGCGACGGCGAGACGTTCTACGCTATCGAGGCGAAATCCAGCGCCGGCGACCCGATCTATCTCACCGGCGAGGAGGTCGAGGCGCTGCTGTTTTTCGCCCGGAACTTTGGCGCGAAGCCGCGTATCGGCGTCCGGTTCGACCGCGAGGACTGGTACTTCTTCCACCCGGCGGACCTCCACACGACAGACGGCGGCAACTACCGCGTCAAGAAGGAGAAAGCCCTCTCGGACGGAACGGACTTCGAGGAGTTCGTGGGCCACTCCGAGAAGGTCACGCTGGACGAGGTGGCCGACGACGGCCCCGACCAGAGCGTGGTGGACGTGCTGTCGGCCTTCGAGCGCGGCGACCTCGACAAGGAGGAAGCCGCGGCGATGCTGGAATAGCGGTTCGCAGGCGTTTGATTACTGGGCCCCACCGCTGACGAGTTCGGCGTCCTCGACGCGGCGGAGCCGCGACAGGGGAAAGGCGTACTCTCGCGGGTCGGTCGCGCGGACAGCGTCCGAGAGATACGTCACCAGCACAACGAGGTCGTCGGATGGGTAGCCATCGTTGGTGTCGTAGTCGGCGACTGTCTCGCCCGTCGCCTCGATGGTCCAGTCGTCGGCTGGCGTGTCGGTGACGGCCGTCACGACGAGTCTGTCGCCCGTCTCGCGGTCCCGCACGATGTCGCCGGTTTCTAGCCGACAGCGCCCACAGAGATGCGGCGTCTGTGCGTCCGGGGCGACGAAGGTGACGGTGCCACAGGCGTCACAGGTCGCCCGCTCCTTGCCGGGCGGCGCGACCCGCCGCGCGGTGATCTCGATGGCGACGCGCCGGAGGTGTTTGCAGTGCTCGCCGCGGATGCGGTTGTCGGGACAGGAGCAGGAGTGCTGTGCGATGTCGACGAGGTACGTGCTGTCGCTCTCCGTCGTCACGGCGTACGTGCTGCCCGCTCGCGGGCGCACGGCCATGCGCTCGGTCCAGGCGCGGGCGGCCCGGTCCGGGAGGGAACGGAGGTCCGGTGCAAGTGCGGTATGCTGCCGGTCGGCTGCTGGCTCGATGAGCGTCATAGGTGCGGACGCGGCTGTATTTTCCAATGCGTCCAGTTGAAACGTAGGTGCTACAGCGGCGTAAATGACTCGGCCAGGCGGCTCCGGCGCTTCGATACCCTTTTTGCCGGCCCTGTGAAACCGCAGGACATGGATATCGAGCGGGAGACGCTCCTGCAAATCGTCATCTCGGCGGTCGCCGTCGTGCTGTTCATCGGCACGACCGTTACCGTCTCACAGATGCATCTGGACGGATCAAGCTCAGAGGCAATGGGCGGCTACGCGCTCATCGGCGCAATCGGGCTGTTCGTCGTGTTTATGACCGGCGCCGGCCTCTGGCTCGAACGCCAGCAGTTCTAGGCGTCGGCCTCTTCGTCGCCCTCGTCCTCGCGCCAGTCGACCAGTTCCTCCTCGTCGGTGTCGTCTAGCTTCTGTTCGTAGTACCCCATCGGATGTGAAATCGTCTCACAGAGGTCGTCCATGTTGACACAGTCGCCGTAGGACTGCATGGTCGAACACGCCGGCGTCGAGTACTCTGTCGGGCTGGTCTCCCCGCGGATGTGGTCGACCTGGTAGCGGGTAGCTTCCTCGCCGAAGCCGGGGTTGACCTGAAAGAGATCGACGATTTCGTCCGTCGTCATCCCGATGCCGATGAGGAAGGTCGCGATGGCAAACCGGGAGTGGTGTTCGAGGTGCTCGCCCTTCTGCACCTGATCGAGGAGCGACTTCATGCAGGGTGGGAACAGTTCGGGGACGACGGTGTCGATCTCGCGGGTGAGTTCCAGTTCCGAGAGGACTTCCTCCAGGCGCGCGACCTCCTCGGTCAGTTCGTCCGCGATAGCGTCGGGCACGTCGAACGGCAAGCCGTCGGTGACCCGATGGCGGATCGCCTGTTTCAGCAGGACGTTCAGTTCCTCGGCGGTGACGGTCACCTGCCCGTCGGCCAGCGGCCGGTTGACCAGCCGCCAGGAATCGCCCCGCTGGTCGGCCGCCAGATCGAGATACGCGCCGACTTCGACGCGGTAGCCGTCACCAGTGTCGCTGACGGCACTTGCGAGGTCGAACTCCGCGAGCAGTTCCTCGCGGTCCAGCGTCTCGCGCTGGGTCGATTTCAGTTCCGTCGTCGTCGCGAACTCCTCGGTGAACCGCTCGTAGGCCGCCTCGGCCTCCGCCTGTGCGTACTTCCGGGTACAGATGTGCACGTCGACGAGCGACACCAGTACGCGGGCGACCGGGTACGACAGGAGTTCGACGCGGGTCCGCCGGTGTGGCTCCCCGACAGTGCCGTCCGTGATTGCCGATTCGACCCGCTCCAGCGCGCGCGCCGTGACCGCCTCGTCCGTGGCGACAATCTCACCTAGATCCACCGCCGCGGCTTCGACGGCCTCCCGCGACCGCGCCAGAAAGGGGTAGCGTGCGTGGAGCGGTTCCATTGCCACCACCTTTCGGATGGGAGCGAATAAAATTGCCGTCACCGCGACGGTCGGTGTCGGATTCCCGACAATCGGTCCGAGAGACGGGGGCAACCATGTTGTGGGGCTATACACATAGACCCGGACCGGCGGCGAGTGAATACAGCTAGTAGACAAGCCGATACCTGCCAGCCCCTACTGACAAAGTGTGGTAAGGACGCGGGTCGGCGACTGCACTCGGTTCGGTCAGCGGACTGGGCCGGTGCAGTCATCCCCGACGAGGTAACTGCCAAACGAGACACGGAGCACACCGATGACACACGAGCACGACACCGAATCACGGGATGGTATCAGAGCAACCTTCGAAGAGTACGATGTCGGCGTAGACACAGTCGCCCACATCGGCGACCCCGAGAACCCGTCGGCCTGGATTCAATCAACGGTCACCGTCGACGTTCGGGAGTGAGTTCCGTGTCGTTTTTCGCCCGCTGTTGGTTCTGAGGGCGTTTTCTGTCGACGTGTCGTCTCTACTGAGTCAGTAGCCATCGTCGCGACACCGTTCCGGTTCGAGGCTTCGCCGCTCGACTGAAAGGCGGTCTTCGCTCCGCTCTGCTCGCGGGTCGTTCCTCCCCGCTCGCTACCTGGCGATTTTCGGTCGCGAAGCTCCCTCAAATCGCCCTACGTCCCGTGCTGCCAGGAATCCATATACTCGGCCTGGGCATCCGTCAGCGAGTCGAAGTCGACGCCCTCGGCCTCCAGTTTGATCTCCGCGACCTCCTTGTCCAGTCGGTCCGGAACGGCGTGGACGCCGGCCTCGTAGTCCTCGGCGTTCTCGACCAGTTCGCGGACGCAGACTGCCTGGATACCGAAGCTCTGATCCATCACCTCGACGGGGTGACCAAGCGCAATCGGCGTCGCGAGGTTTACCAGCCGGCCCTCGGCCAGCACGTTCAGGCGGCGACCGTCGGCCATCTCGTAGGTCCGGACGCCGTCCCGAGATTCGTAGGTGTCGGCGGCGAGGTCCGACAGCGCGTCGAGGTCGACCTCCACGTCGAAGTGGCCGGCGTTAGCCAGCAGGACGCCGTCCTGCATCGCTTCGAAGTGCTCCTCGACGATGACGTCGCGGTTGCCGGTGGTCGTGATGAACACGTCGCCCTCGGCGGCGGCCTCGGCCATCGGCTTCACGTCGTAGCCCTCCATGTGCGCTTCGAGCGCGCGGCGGGGCTCGACCTCGGTGACGACCACGTCGGCGTTCTGGCCGCTGGCCTTCTTCGCGACGCCCTTGCCGCAGTAGCCGTAGCCGGCGACCACGACGGTCTTGCCGGCCCACGAGAGGTTCGTCGTCATGGCAATCGAGGCAAGCGAGGACTCGCCGGTGCCGTGGACGTTGTCGAACAGGCGCTTCATCGGCGTGTCGTTGACCGCGAACACGGGGTAGTCGAGTTCGCCGTCTTCGTCCATCGCGCGCAGTCGGTGGACGCCGGTCGTCGTCTCCTCCGCGCCACCGACGATGGTGTCGATGAGTTCCGGGTAGTCCTCGTGGATGGCCGCGACGAGGTCCATCCCGTCGTCGACGGTGATGGTCGGCTTGTGGCCGATGACGGCCTCGATGGCCTCGTAGTACTCTTCGTCGTCGACGCCGCGCTCGGCGTAGGAGGTGACGCCGTCGACATCGTCGAGGGCGGCGCTCACGTCGTCGTGCGTCGAGAGGGGGTTACAGCCGGTGATGGCGACCTCCGCACCGCCGATAGCCAGCAGTTCGGCAAGAACTGCGGTCTTGGCTTCGACGTGCATCGCCATGCCAATGCGTTCGCCGGCGAAGGGTTGGTCGGCCTCGAACTGCTCGCGGAGCGCGCCGCAGATGGGCATGTGCTGGACGGCCCAGTCCATCTTACGGCGGCCGGAATCGCGAGCCTCGTCGAGGTCGTCAAGTCGCTCCGAAATAGGCGTCGTCATGTCGCGACAGAAGAAGAGAGTTCCTAAAACGCTACCGAAGCCGCTCAGTTACCGCGCTCGTCCGGCGGGCCGGCGTCGTCCGGTCGGCCGCGGTCGCCGTCGTCATCGTCGTCGTCGGTATCGGTGTCATCGTCACTGTCGTCATCGTCTTCCGACTCCTCGGTTTCGTTCTCGTCGTCTTCGGTCTCGTTCTCCGCGTCGTCGCGGTCCGCAGGCGGCCCGGCGTCCTCCGGGGGGCCGCGTCGGTCGTCGTCCGTCTCGTTCTCGTCTTCAGTCTCGTTCTCGGCGTCGTCATCATCGCGGTCCGCAGGCGGCCCGGCGTCTTCCGGGGGGCCGCGTCGGTCGTCCGTCTCGTTCTCGTCGTCACCGAAGATGTCGGCCGGCGGCCCCTGTCGCTCGCTGGGGTGGGTCTCGTTGTCGTCGGACTCGTTCTCACCGGTGACGTGTGCCGGCGGCCCGGCGTGGTCCGGCGCGTTGCCGGGGTTGTTCGCCGTCACGAAGCTGGCGACGGCCGGACCGATGCCACCGGTCCGGTTCTCGTCGCTCAACAGGTCGCTGACGTAGGCCGACACTTCGAGTCCGAAGGTGTCGAACTCGGTCATGTTGGTGGCGTTCATCGACGCGACGGTCAGCTCCGCCGTCGTCGACGCGGTGTGATTGTCGGTCGTCGCCGTCACGTCGACCGTCACATTCTGCTCGGGCGCGGGCAGTCCGACCGTCCCGTCGCTGTCGGTCGTGTAGTTGCCGGTCCCAGCGTAGGAAGCGTCGTCAGCCGTCTCCACGGCGACAGAGGCGTTCTCGACGCCCGTCTCGTTCTGTGTGACTGTTACCGTCGCGCTGCCGTCGTCGGCCTGTGAGACACCGACTGCGAGAGTGTTCCCCGCGTCGGTGTTGCCGGCCGAGTCCGCAGCGGCCGCCAGGCCCGGACCGACGGCCAGCAGGGTCAGTCCGACAGCGGCGTACAGTGCGAAGAGTCTGGTGCGCATCGTACCCGATACGTTCGCTGAGAGAGCGATAAACACCCCCTCCCGTTCAACTCGTTCACGTCGTTCGCAGAATCGACAACACCGCCCGAGATGTAGTTATATCGTTTAAGACGGGTTTTCAGCGTTTATTCCGGATCTGTCAGTCGCCGGCCCGTTCGACCAGCGCGGCCGCGTGCTTGCTCGCTCGTTCGCGGACGGCCTGCTCGTCGAACACCTCGACCGTGCGGTCGCGCATCAGCACCTCGCCGTCACAGACCGTGTGGCGCACGTCGCTCCCGCGGACGGCGTACGCCAGGTGCGAAACGAGGTCGTGGGCCGGCGTCAGGTGGGGGGCGTCGAGGTCGATGACGGCCAGGTCCGCGTTCGCGCCGGCCTCGATGCGGCCGCTGTCGAAGCCGAGCAGCGCCGCGCCGTTTGCGGTCGCCATCTCCACGACGGTCCCGGCGTCGACCGCGCTGGCGTCGTCGGCCGCCAGCTTGCCGAGCATCGCCGCGTCGCGCATCTCGTCGAATATGTCGAGGTCGTTGTTCGAGGCCGCGCCGTCGGTCCCGATACCCACGGTGACGCCTGCATCCAGCAGGTCCTGGACTGGGGCCATCCCGCTGGCGAGTTTCATGTTCGAGGCCGGGCAGTGGGCGACGCCGGTACCGGTCTCGGCCAGCAGGTCGATTTCGCTCTCGTCGACGTGGACGCCGTGGGCCACGTACGTGTCGCCGTCCAGCAGGCCGACGTCGTCTGCGTAGGCGAGCGGACGCTGTCCGTGCTCGTCCACGATGGGCGTCACCTCGTCGCGTGTCTCGTTGGCGTGCAGGTGGATCGAAAGGTCGTCGTCGAGAGCCTTCGGGACGAACTCCCGCAGGTATCCCTCGCCGACGGTCGTCAGCGAGTGCGGCTGGAACGTCGTCCGAACGCGACCGTCGGCCGCGCCGTCGAGTTTCCGGGCCACGTCGAGGCTCTCTTGCAGGTCCGCCCGTGCGCCCTCGTCGTCCTTGCCGACCGTGACCGCGGTGAACCCGAGCACCGCCCGCATACCGGCCTGGTCGACTGCGTCCGCGATCTCCTCGACCTCGAAGTACATGTCCGAGAGGAGGGTCGTCCCCGACCGAATCATCTCGACGAGTCCCAGTTCCGCTCCAGCCCGGATGTCCTCGGCGGTCAGTTCCGCCTCGACGGGCCAGACGTCCTCCTGCAGCCAGGCGTCGAGGGGCTTGTCGTCCGCGAGGCCGCGCAGCAGCGTCATGGCGACGTGGGTGTGGGCGTTGACCAGCCCGGGAATGACCAGCCCGTCGCTGGCGTCGAGTTCGTCGTCGCCGTCCAGTGTGCCGGGGTCGTCGACGGCAACGATGTCGCCGCTGTCCTGTGAAACCAGTACGTCCGCACGCTCGACGGACAGGTCCGGCCGGAGGAGCTGCCCGCCGGTGACGAGGAGTTCGCTCATGGCGATGGCTTCGCAACCGCGGGTCTTAGTTCGCCGGGTCCACAGCGCCGCTGTGTGGCGTGTTGCCACGCCGATAAACAGTGTCACCGCCGAATCAGTGCCTGTTCCGCAGGGGTCTTTCCGTTCCGGCGCGTCCGGAAGGTCAAGAACATGGCGACGGCAGAGCGCATCCGACAGCGGATCAGCGCCATGCGACACGGAAGCCCGGCTCGGATGTTGCTCGCCGTCGCCGCCGGCTGGTTCCTCGTCCTCGGGATGCGCTTCGTCGTCCCGGCCATTCTGCCGACGATACGCGAGGAGTTCGTCATCTCGAACGCCCAGGCCGGGCTCGCAGTCACGGTGCTCTGGCTCACGTACGCGGCGATGCAGTTCCCCGCCGGCGTCCTCATCGACCGGGTCGGCGAGCGGACGCTGCTGGTGGCCGCCGCGCTGCTGTCGGGGGTCGGACTGTTTGGCTACTTCCTCGCGCCGGTGTTCTCGCTGTTCCTCGTCGCGACGGGCGCGTTCGGCCTCGGGACGGGGCTGTACGGCCCGACCCGCGGGACAGCCCTCTCGCGGACGTTCGACGCCCGCGAGGGGACCGCCTTCGGCGTCGTGATGGCCGCCGGCTCCCTCGGGGCGGCCGCCCTGCCCGCGGTTGCCGCGTTCGTCACGACCCGCTACGGCTGGCGGCTGGCGCTCGCCAGCGTCGCCCCGCTGTTCCTGCTCGTCGCCGGCGCGCTCTGGCTGTCAGTCTCGGACCGCCCGACCGTCGAGTCCGAGCGGAGCCTCCGGCGGGACCTCAGAACGGTCGTCGCCGGCTTCCGCGACCGACGGCTCGTGCTGTCTGTCTCCGGCGAGACGCTCATGCTGTTCGTCTTCCAGGCCGTGACGGCGTTTCTCACGACGTATCTGGTCTCGGTCCGGGGCCTCTCACAGGGTACTGCCGGCGCACTCCTCTCGGTACTGTTCGTCGGCGGCGCGCTCTCTCAGACAGTCACCGGGCGGCTGGCCGACCGGTACGGAACGCCGATCGTCCTGACCGGCGTCGCGCTGGTCAGCACCGTCCCGCTCGCGCTCGTTCCGTCCGTCGAGGGCCTGCTTCCGCTGGCCGTCGTCTCCGGCGTCATCGGGATTCGGATGAGCGCCGGCCCACTGGCCAACGCCTACATCGTCGACACGCTGCCGGACGCCGCCGAGGGCACCGGCTGGGGGCTGCTCCGGACCGCCTTCTTCGCGGTCAGTTCGCTCGGCTCGACGGCCGTGGGCCTGCTCGCCGACCGCGGCCTGTTCGCCCTCGCGTTCTACGGGCTGGCCGGGCTGACGCTGCTGGCCGCGGGCGTCTTCGTTACCCTGCCGCGTCGGGACAGGGTGTGAAGGGACCGCACACAGGCCCTCGGCGCGAGGGGAAAGACAGTTGCCCCGCGGCCTGCCAGTAGGCGTATGCGAATCGCCGTCCCCAACAAGGGCCGCCTGCACGAACCAAGCGAGGAACTGCTCGAACGGGCCGGCCTCCACCTGGTCGACGGGGCCGACCGGCAGCTACACGCCGACACCGTCGACCCGGACGTGACCGTCCTGTACGCCCGTGCCGCCGACATCCCCGAGTACGTGGCGGACGGCGCTGCCGACGTGGGTATCACCGGCCTCGACCAGGTCCGGGAGTCCGACGCCGCCGACCTCGTCGAACTGCGCGACCTGGAGTTCGGCCGCTGTCGACTCGTCCTCGCCGCGCCGGAGGACAGCGATATCGAGACCGTCTACGACTTCGATGGCGGTCGCATCGCCACAGAGTTCCCGACCATCACTCGGCGCTACTTCGACCGGGTCGACGTGGCTGTCGACGTGACCGAGGTGTCCGGCGCGACGGAACTCACACCCCACGTCGACATCGCCGACGGCATCGTCGACATCACCTCGACCGGGACCACGCTCCGGATGAATCGCCTGGCCGTCGTCGACGACGTGCTCGAAAGCTCCGTCCGGCTGTTCGCCCGCGAGGACACCGCCGAGGACGAGAAAGTCGAGCAGGTCGACACCGCGCTTGGCTCCGTCCTCGCCGCCGAGGACAAACGCTATCTGATGATGAACGCCCCCGAGGACACCCTCGACGACGTGAAAGACGTGCTTCCGGGCATGGGCGGCCCCACCGTGATGGACATCGCCGGCTCCGATCAATTGGCGGTCCACGCCGTCGTGGAGGAGCGCGCCGTCTTCGAAACCATCAGTTCGCTCAAGGACGTGGGCGCGAGCGATATCCTCGTGACAGAAATCGAGCGGCTGGTCGAGTAGTACCTTTTGTATCATCCGTCTCCTCGCGCGCTTTCAGCGCGCTGCGGGGCGGGGTTCGCAAAGATCTACGCTAAAAACGACCGCCGAGTCGCGGCCGAGGCCGAACTCGTCGTGAAACGGCGGCCTGTGGCCGCCGTATGCTCGCGGCAACGTTCGGCTGCCGCCGCTTCCGCACTGCAGCCCTAGCGTGCTTGAATTGTAACGAAAAGAATAGGTCTTGATGCCAAGTTGCCAGGAGAGTATGAAATCAGAGACGCTGAAGGGGAAAGTTCCGCCGTCAGTTAGTCCGTATCCACGGGCGTCTGTGACCGCTCGACCCTGATACGCTCGTCCGCACCGACCGTGACGAGGGACTCGCTGAACCGGAACGAGACCAGATCGCTCCGGCGGGCCTCGTGCTCGGTGTCCCGCCTGAATAAGTCATTCAGTGCTTCGGGGTTAACAACGCCGTACAGTGACGGGAGCGCCCGCGGATGGCAGTCCTCAAGCGTACTCACTGCATGGACAACCGCCTCGCTTACCGATTCGGCGGATCGAACCTCACGGTTAATCATGCTAACACCATAATTCAGTATATCTAATTAATTTTGTCTTTCATTTTCTGCGTGTTATTTATTATCTGGGTGAAGCATCGGATAGCCCGCTGAGTAGCCGCTCCGGGATACGCTTACACTAACCCGAAGATGTTGTTCAGCGCGAACCCCAGAACGGCGGCGAAGGCCAGATGCAGCGCCACGAGCGGGGCCGTCGAACGGTTCGAGAGCCGATACGTGAAGCTGATCGCGATACCATCGGCCAGCATTGTGAGCACGAGGACGACCAGCACGCCCAGGTCTGCCGAGACAATACCGGACTCGACCCCCCAGCGCTGGAGGACCAGTGAGACGGCCGCCGGCGCGAGAGCGGCTTTCGCCGCGAGCTGGCTCGGGACGTCACCGATGAAAAACGTCGCGGCCAGGTGGAGCGTGACAGCGTAAAAGAGCCAGGTGACGAGAACGGTCACGAGGACCGCGAGGATACCGCCGCCGGTCAGGCTGGAGAACCCGGACTGGAGCATACCCGAGGTTCGGCGGCCGTTCGCTTGTGCGTTTTGTTCCCGGGCGCGACCGGCACGCTCATAGCCGCTCGCCCACACCGCTCGGGCGTGTACGTCCTCGAACTCGGCGGGCAGGACGACGCGTTCGCGCGACGGGAGGCAGCAAGCGCCGCGAGCGCCGTCGACACTCTCGCGCCCGGACTGGCGACGGCACGGGGCATCAGCGACCGCGTTCGTCACCTCGCGTTCACCCATCGGGCCTGTGACCTGCTCGGAACCACGGAGCCGGACATCGAAAGCGCCGCCGCGCTGCTGTCGGCCGCGACTATCGACCGCGAGGGGAGCGTCGCCGTGCGCGCGGTCGACGTGCGAGCGAGCACTGGCATCGACACACAGCAAGCCGAACGGACGCTTGGCGGCGTACTCACCGACCGTGGCTTCGGCGTCGACCTCGACGATCCAGACCACGTCCTCTATGCCTATCTCTCGGACCCCGACGGCGACGAGGAGGGCGGGACCGGCGAGGCCTGCTGTGCGCTGGGGTGGCTCGCCGCCGAGAGTGTTCGGGACTTCGGTCAGCGCCAGCCGACGGACCGCCCGTTCTTCCAGCCCGGCAGCATGGACCCGCTGGAGGCCCGCGCGCTGGTCAACATCGCCGGAGCAGGTCCGGAAGCCACGATACTGGACCCGATGTGTGGCACCGGCGGCCTCCTGCTGGAGGCTGGCCTGGTCGGGGCCGACGTGGTCGGTGGTGACGCGCAGGCAAAGATGGTCTCGGGGACGCGCGAGAATCTGTCCTACGTACTCGACGGTGACGGGCACCCAAACAGGGACTCATATCCCGAACCGGGCGACTGGGGGCTGTTCCGCTCCGATGCGTCCGCACTGCCGGTGGCCGACGACGCCGTCGACGCCGCCGTCTTCGACGCCCCCTACGGTCGCCAGTCCCGTATTGAAGGGGAGTTGGCCCCGCTCGTCGCCGGTGCGCTCGGCGAAGCCGACCGCGTCGCAGGGCGCTGCGTCCTCGTCGCCGACCGCGACTGGCGCGAAAGCGCGACCGACGCGGGGTGGACCGTCACTGACTACTTCCGGCGGCGAGTCCATCGTTCGCTAATCAGGCACGTCCACGTTCTTGAGTGAACATACGTCCAACTTCTCTGGACAACCGTTGTAATTTATCCTGGTATGAGCAAGGTTTATGTCATGACAAATGCCAATTAGTATCAAGTATGCCAACGTGGTCAGACCCCGCCCCATGCGACGACGACGAACAACTGTTCGAATGTCCGGACTGCGGGAAGCGCCTCTGTAGCGAGCGCTCGACAGTCACCTGTGGCCGCTGTGAGACGGAAATGCAGAACCTCAGCGTGCCACGGCCGGAATAGAACCCGCCGCGTTTTTCGCCGGCTAGCCCGACACGAGTGCAATCGCTCGCTCGGCGTCGCCGTCCATCCGCTCCAGCAGCGACCGGACTCGGTCCCGCGCTGCCCCGTCGCAGTCGGCCAGCACCATCCCCTCGTCCGGCTGGCCGTACACCACGCTGGCGCCAGCAGGCGCGGCGAGCACTGCAGGGAGCGCGGCGAGGTCCTCTTCCCCCTCAACGTCCAGAAGTACGGTCTCCTCGCTGTCGATGCCGCTCCTAAGTGCAGTAAGCAGGTCGGCGGTGAGCGTCGCAGCCGGGTTGTCGACCGAGCGCGACCGGTCAAAACCGTCGATTGCCGCCGTCACGTCCGCATCGACGACCGAGCGCTTGGTCCGTTCGTCGACCAGCGCGAGATCGGGCGTCCGGCCAGCCTCGATGAGGTGGTAGGTGACCATGTCGCCGACGGCGATGATCGGGTCCCCAGCGTCGGCCAGTAGCGCCGCTGTATCGGTATAAATCCGTCCGAGGGGCTCCTTCAGTTCGTGTCGCAGGCCACTCGGGAGTTCGAGAACGACGTCAGACACGTTAGCGGACTTTCAGCGCGTACTTGCCCGGCTCGGTCACTTCCATCTCCTCGGCGATGTCGGAGCGCTCCGGGTGCGCGATGACGACGTAGCCGGCCCAGTCCTCGGTCAGTGCGGTGCCGCCACAGGCCTCACACTGGCTTTCGATCTCCGCGCTCTGGACGCGGTGACAGTCGCGACAGACGAGTCGGTCGGCCATCAGCTATCACCCGCTTCCGCCGTGCCTTCGCGGCGCTCGCGCTCCTCCTGGAGCCAGCCGTGCTTGCCCAGGCCGACCTGTTTCGCTGTCAGGCCGATCTTGGAGTCCCGCGGGTTGCGCTCGTCGATGCTCTTGGTGACGATACGCGCCCGGACGGCGTCGCCGACGGTGAGCGTCCGGTTGGACTCGCGGGAGGCGAGTTGCTGGTTCTCCTCGTCGTAGGCCAGATACTCGTCGGAGATCTGGGAGACGTGGAGCAGGCCGTCGACCGGCCCGATGCCGATGAAGGCCCCGAAGTTGACGACCTCGACGACCTCGCCGTCGACCACTTCCTGCATCTGCGGGTCGAACGTGAGCGCGTCGAACTCGGCCTCGTAGTAGACGCCGGGCTTGTTCGGCAGCACCGCGCCGGTGCCGATGTCGTGGACCTCGATGACGGAGACGACGCTGCCGACGTCCTCGTCCATTCGACCTTCGAGCTTCTCTTGCAGGAGCCGTTTGACCAGCCCCGGACTGACCTCCGCCAGAAAGCGTGGCGGGACTTCGACCGTATCGCGTAGGCGTACCCGTTTATACATGTGTTATGGTTGAGTGATACCCAGTTTGTTCCGGCCCCTTAAACTAATTACTGGAACGCCCGCGTCCAGCAGGCGTCGTTTGAGGGGGGTGTCGTTCGTGACCGCGTGCGTCGCATCGTCTGCCTGTGCCAGTTCGAGGACGGCGTCGTCCGCGTAGTCCGCCGACGTCTCCCGAACCGTACACCGGTCGAGCAGGTCCTGCCCGACAGAAGCGGCGGTCGCCTCCGCGCCGGCCCCGTCGGCCAGTTTCGCAAGTTCGTCGCGGACGGCGGCGGGCGCGACGTACTCCGTGGCGTCCGGCAGAACTCTGTCGAGTTCCTCGAACAGTCGCACGTTGCATTCGACCGGCATCATCAGCGCGTTCGTGTCCAGCACGATCATCACCGCAGCGTGCCGACGCCGATGAGTCGCCACCGAGCGCCGACACGGCGGTTGATGGCGATCTTCGAGCCCGAGGCCGCACAGACCGGGCGCTTGAGCGCGACTTCACATTCCTCGTCGCGCGCGCTCGTGACCGAACCGACTGTGGTGGCGGTACCGATAGTCAGCATCAGCGGTTCGCCGGTCGAAATCTCGTCGACTTCGCCGCCGTCGTCGCCGACGATGCGTTCCAGCAGGTCCACGTCCATCGTGAACGTCTCGTGGACCGGCGGGAGGCTGCCGGGCGGGCCAGCGACCTGGCCGGCGAGGGCGTCGCCCTTCGTGATGGCGGGATCGAGACCGGTCCCGACGCCGAGCAGGCCGCCCGGCGTGACCGTGTCCACGAAGTCGCCGCCGGACTGGAGCGAACGGACCGTCGTCGTCACCGGCTGCCACTCCGTCTGGCCACCTTCCTCGACTTCGCGGCCGGGGCGGAGTTCGATTTCGTCGTCGACTTCGAGTTGGCCGCTGACGAGCGAGCCGCCGAGCACGCCGCCCATCAGGTCGTCCCAGGTCGTGCCGGGTCGGTTGATGTCGAACGACCGCGCGACCATCATGCGGGCGTCCACGTCGGGGTCCCGCTCCGGCGTCGGAATCTCGGACTGGATAGCCTCAATGAGCAGGTCGATGTTGGCCTCCTGGCCCGCGCTGATGGGGACAATCGGTGCCCCTTCGGCGACGGTGCCTTCGACGAACTCCTGAATCTGCTCGTAGTTCTGCATCGCCCGATCCTCGTCGACGAGGTCGACCTTGTTCTGGGCGATGACGATGTTGTCGATGCCGATGATGTCGAGCGCGCTCAGGTGTTCTTCGGTCTGGGCCTGCGGGACGGGCTCGGTCGCCGAGATGACCAGGACCGCGCCGTCCATGATGGCCGCGCCGGACAGCATTGTCGCCATGAGCGTCTCGTGGCCCGGGGCGTCCACGAACGACACCGTCCGGAGGTGGTCGGTGTCGACGTCGTGGTCGTCGCAGTGCTCGTCGACGGTAAAGGCCTCCGGCTCCTCGGCCTCCGGGCAGCGACGGAACGTCGCGTCGGCGTAGCCGAGTCGGATAGAGATACCGCGCTTCATCTCCTCGGAGTGCTGGTCGGTCCATTCGCCGGACAGCGCCTGTACGAGCGTCGTCTTTCCGTGGTCGACGTGCCCGACGAGTCCGATGTTCACCTCCGGTTGTTTGTTCGATGTCATTTCGAGAGTAATCTTGGTGGAGTTTCGCCGCGTGCAACTGATAAACCTACTGTTTGCGCCCGGAGCACCCCCGCCGAACCCGGTTCAATCGCCGGTCTGGTCCCCGCTGACGGCGGCAAAGTCACCGGATTGTTGGATGTCACCCCCTATTGCGGTGTGTCACCCACGTAACCGAGCGCAAGCGACGAGTGATGGACGCGGGGCTTTTGGCCGTCCCGGCCCTGCCTCCGGTCGTGCGGGAGTTCGACTTCGAACTGGCGCTGTGTGCCCACCTCGAACGCGAGGGCCGCCTGGTGAGCCGCCAGCTCGGCGGGGCCATCCACGGCCGGCGCGTCCTCGACACCGTCGTCGTTGAGCCGGGCCCCGAGTTCGACGAGCGGGCGGCCATCACTCCCGAGCGACTCCCGACGGCGGCCATCGAAAGCAACGTCGGCCCCGGTCGGGCGCGGTACTGGAAGGACGCCTTCGACTGCCACCCGGACCGCGCCGAGCGGGCCGTCGAACTGGCGGCCGAGCGCGGGTTCTTCGAGCGCGAGCGCCGCGGCGGTCGGACGTACGTCCGTCAGACGACGCGGTACCCCGACTGGTTCGACGGAATCGTCGCCATCGAGAACAAACCGGACCTGGGCCGACCCGGTGACCTCGAATCACAGCTCCGGACCGACGTGTCGCTGGCGCTCGCTGACCGCGTCGTGCTGGCGACGGCTTCCTACGTCACTGGCGCCCATCTTAACCGGATTCCCGAAGAAGTCGGCGTCTGGCGGTTCGATGCCGACAGCGGGACGATAGACGTCCGCCGGGAGGCGACGCCACTACCGACCGACGACGCGGGCGTCGAACTGCTGGACGAGGGGGCGATCCGAACGGACGTACGGGTCGTCGATTCCGCTGAAAAGGGCCGTGCCCGTCGAAAACTGGCCGAGCGGGCCTACGGCAAGGGGTGGCGGAGTTTCGACTATCCGGCGTGTGCCCGCTGTTCGCCCGACGGCAACGGGATTCCGTACTGTCAGTGGAAAGGGCGCGCTGTTCGCGAGAGCGACGAATGCGGTCCTGACTGCGGGGGCTATGATGCGGCCGACCCGCCGGCCGTCGACGGCGACTCGCTCCGGGCCGAGCGGACGCCGTGGCGGGCAGACCCCGACGGGCGGGGGCGTCGCCAGTCGGGACTAGATCGGTTCGGGTAGCTGTGCTACCGGTCGTCGTTTGAAGCCGCATCATCGGGCGGGACGCCGCCGTCGCCGGCGGTCGGACGGCCGTGCTGTTCGTAGTTGTCTTCCGTCACCGCCGGTGCCTCGGTCGCGACCTGGGCCGCGTGTTTCGTTCTGGCCTGGTAGTTCGCCGCGGCCGCGAGTCCGACACAGGCTACCAGTCCCACCACCAGCACCCAGTCGATGCCGCCCACGATGACCCGCTGGGCGGCGATTGCGAGGACGCCACCGGTCAGCGACAGCCCGCCGATCTCCGCGATACCACGCCTGTCCATGCAGAGAGGTCGTCCGCCATGACCTATAAGGTACGGCCCGTTTCACGGAGCCGAACGCAGCATCAGAGCGTGAACCGCTCGCCGTCGAGACCGATGTCGTCGGCGAAGGCCCTGTCCGCGGGGACGTAGTGCGCGGTGTGGACGATACGGTAGTCGTCGGCCTCGATATCGGCGGCGAAGTCCCGCGCGCCGGGCAAGGTCATGTGTTTCGTGCCGAAGGTCCGCGGCACGCCGTTCTCGTCGTGGTGCGTCCCGCCTTTCGGGTGGTACTCGCAGGCCTCCGGATGGACGATGCCCTCGACGAGCGCGAGGTCGGCCCCGGTCAGCACTGATTTCGAGCGGTCGGGCACGTCGTAGCAGGTGTCGCCGGAAATCGACAGCACCGCGCCGGTCTGTGGTTCCTCGATTCGCAGGCCGTAGCACAGCAGCGGCGGGTGCGTGACCGGGACGAGCGTCACCTCGAAGCCGGCGACGATGAACGGCTCGAACGGCGTCTGTGCGTGGACAGACACCGTATCGAGGTAGTCATAGCGGCTCCGGACGCCCTCTGCGACACTCTCGCCCGTGACCGGGTCTGTCTCGTCGGCGGCGTGGACCGGCAGTTCGTCGAACAGGCGATAGGCGTTCCCGAGACCGTCGAGGTGGTCGAAGTGGACGTGGGTGACGATAGCCGCGTCCGGCAGCGGGACCGACTCGCGGAGGAACTGGTGGCGGAAATCGGGGCTCAGATCGATCAGCAGCGACTCGCCGGTTTCGTCGTTCGCCACGGCGACGGAGAAGCGCGACCGCTCGATGCCGTCCGTGGGGTCGATGCCGCGCTCGCGAGCGCGAGTCCGGAGTTCCTCGTCGGGGTCGCGCGCCCGTTCACACGTCTCGCAGTCGCACTGGACCGTGGGCGTCCCCGTCGTGTCGCCGGTCCCAAGCAGCGTGACCTCCATTACCGTCCCTTCGGAGGGCGACCCGCCTAAGCCCCTCGCTTTCGTTACTGGGTGTCAGCCAGGTCCGCCGGGTCGACCCCCTGTCGCTCCAGCGTCGCCGCCAGCAGGGACTGTGCGCGCTCGTCGGAGAGATCGTCGAACAGGCAGTCGAGGAACCCTTCGAGCAATGCCGGTCGGATGCGCAAGTCGACGTACTCGACCTGCTTTTCGGCGATAACTACGTCTACATCCCACTCGCCTTCATCGGGGTCAGTCATGCGAACGTCGACCCACGATTCCGCGGGGTCGTCTGTCTCGGTGAACACGTCGTCGTCAGCCATGGCTACAGGGAATGGTTCCTGTACTGATAAGTAAATCGCTCATAACGACGGCCAGAGCTGGCGTCCGGGGGCGGGAGACGACGTTTAGTGGTCGTGATCGTGGTCGCTGCCGCCGTCGCCGGAGAAGCCGCCGCTCCCGGCCACCAGGGCGTCGGCGTCGCCGTCCATCATGTCCATGTTCTTGAGGTTGTCCCGCTCCTCGAAGTCGATGATGGCGTCTTCGAGGTCCTGCTGGGTGAGCGTGGTCCGCTCTTCGGTCAGGGCGTTGAGGACGGCCTCACGGAGCACGAGCCGGAGGTCGCTGCCGGTCAGCCCCTCGGTTAGCTCCGCCAGCGTCTCGGGGTCGAAGTCGTCGATCTCCATCTGCTGGGTGACGATACGAAGGATGTCCGCACGCATTCCGTGGTCCGGCTTGGGGAAGTTGACGATCTCGTCGAAGCGCCGCCAGGCGGCGGCGTCGAGCTGGTCCGGGTGGTTCGTCGCGCCGATGAGCAACACTTCGTCCTGGATGAGCGAAATCTCGTCGATGCTCTTGAGCAGGGTGTTGACTGCGCGCTTGATCGCGGCGTGTTCATCGGAGGACCGGGTCTTGGCGACGAAGTCGAACTCGTCCATGAAGAGGATACACGGCGAGAGTCGCTTTGCGACCTCGAACACCTTCTCGACGTTCTTGGCCGTCTCGCCGAGGTACTGGCTGGTGATCATCGACAGCTTCACTTCGACGAACGGGAGGTCGAGGTCGTGGGCCAGCGCGCGGGCGACGCTGGTCTTGCCGGTCCCCGGCGGGCCGACGAACAGCAGTTTCCCGATCTCTCGCAGGCCGATGCGGGCGAGGTAGTCGCGGTGCTCGATAGCCTTGACGATTTTCTGGATCTCGTCTTCCTGGTCGGTCGTCAACACCAGGTCGGCCAGGGTCATCTCCACCTCCTCGGGGGCGCGCACGTCGACCAGGTCGAGCATCTCCTCGTCGTCCTCGTCGTCGGTATCGAACGCCTCCTCCAGTTTGGCGTCGATGAACGCGCGGTCGGCCCGGGACGGTCGGTTCTGCTCGCGGGCCCGCTCGTAGTCAGCGCCCTCGACCTGGTCCTCGAAGGCTTTCGCCAGGACCGGGTTGTCTTCGAGGTCCGCGGCGTCGACCCGTTCGAGGAACCACTCTTCGGCGAGGTCGCGGTCCGTCATGGAGATGCTCCCCGAGAAATCGTCGCGGTCGGTGAACATCAGCCCGGAGATGGCCGCCCAGGGCCGCTCGACGCCGGTGGCCTCGCTCGCGGTCGTGTTGGTGACCGACAGCGGCCGTTCGATCTCGCCGTCGCTCCAGAAGACGGACCGGTACGAGGCTGGCAGGTCGTCCGGCTCCAGGTCCCGCCGCTCGCTGTAGATAGTGGCCGTCAGCAGAAACTCAACGACATCCAGTTCCGGATTACTCATTCCCACTGATGTTACCACGCGACCGGTATAAGTCACTCGAAGCCCCGGTGACCGACACCAGGGTAATATACCCCCTCTGTGTACTTTCGGCGTGGCAACTGATAACGCATTAATATCGGTGTACCGGAATCGCATCGGCGAGCCGACGACCGATGACGAGGTGTACGGGTACTGGCTGTTCGTCATCGGCATCGTACTCGGTATCGTCGGCCTCCTCCTGTTTTATCTGACAGCATCGCGGAGTACACCGCGACAGTTCGGCTATCTCCTGGGGGCAATCGGCCTCATATCGCTGTTTGCCGGGCCGACGATCAGACTGCCGCTGACACGCCGCGGCCTGATACTCACTTACCTCGGTGCTGTGGTCGGACTGGTCGCGATGGTGTGGTTCACCACGTTCTACCCATCGAACTGGACCGGCCCCGAGGGGAACCCGGCGGTGACGCTGTACATCGTCGGCCTCGGACTGATGGCAGTCGGGGCGGTCGTCTCCCCGCTGCTGACCGGGCGGAAGGAAGCGTACGACGAGGCCGTGCGGACGGCGCAGGAAGCAACCGAAGTGGCCGAGCAAGCCACACAGGACGCCGACCAGGCGTCCCAGGAAGCGACACAGCAGTCCCAGGCCGCTGACCGAGCGAGCCGCGAGCGCGACACGCTGGCCGAGCAGTTGGCGACCAGCGAGGCCGCCCGCGAGGAACTGGCGACCGTCACCGAGGCAACGGAAGCGGAACTCGCCGCGGCCCACGCCACCATCGCGGCTGCGATGGACAGCAAGGCGACATTCGAACTGTACGAGGACTCGGCGGGCAAGTACCGCTGGCGGCTCCGCCATCGGAATTCGAACATCATCGCCGACAGCGCACAGGGGTACGCCTCGCGGCAGAAGGCGATGCAGGGGCTCCGTAGCGTCCAGTCCAACGCCGCCGGCGGGGCCGTCGTCTTCTTCGAGGACGCGACAGAGGACGACACCGCCGAGGACGTGCCGGTCGTGCCGGCCCCCGAAAGCGACGCGACGTTCGAACTGTTCGAGGACAACGCCGGGGAGTTCCGCTGGCGCTTGCGCCACGACAACGGCAACATTCTCGCCGACAGCGGCGAGGGGTACGCCTCGAAGTCGAACGTTCGACGGGCGCTGGAGAGCGTCCGCGCGTACGTCCCCGGTGCAGCCTATCTCAAGATCGATCCCGTGGCGTACGAGGTGTACACCGACGCCGCCGGGGAGTTCCGCTGGCGCTTGCTCCACCGCAACGGCAACATTCTCGCCGACAGCGGCGAGGGGTACAGTTCCCGGTCCAACGCCCGGCGGGCGGCCCGCCGCGTCGGCGAACTCGCGCCCGACTCCGAAGTCGACGACGGCTTCGAGGTGTACGAGGACGCTGGCGAGGAGTGGCGCTGGCGGCTGCGAGCGGCCAATGGTGAACTCGTCGCCGACAGCGGCGAAGGCTACGCGAACCGGTCGAAGGCCATGGACGCCGTCGAGCGGGTCCAGTCATACGCCGCCGACGCTGACTTGCTGGCTATCGGGAGCGCGGCCTTCGAGGTGTACGAGGACAGGGGCGAGGAGTGGCGCTGGCGACTCCGCCACCGCAACGGCGAGATCATCGCTGACTCCGGCGAGGGGTACGCCGAGCGCAACAAAGCCGTCGCCGCCATCGAGCGGATCAAGCGCCACGCGCCCGGTGCAGCACAAGAAGAGTAGCGGCGTCCGAGAAGCCCCCGGCGGGCAATTCTCCGTAGCGAAGAATAGCCGAATTAATTAAACAGGTTTCGGCCGAAGTTATACATATATGACAATAGACGCGCTCGAATCGGCCGGACTCACGCGCATGGACGACAGCAACATTGCGGCGTTTCTGTCGAACCAGCGGGTCGGCGTGCTGGGGTTGCCGACCGAGGACGGACCGTACATGATTCCCCTGTCGTTCGGGTACGATGGTGACCGCTTGCTGTATTTCACCTTCATCGGTGGGTCGGCAAGTCGCAAACAACAGTTGACCGAGGCGGCGGAGGACGCGGCCGTGCTCGTGTACAAAGTCGAATCGATGTTCCACTGGGAGAGTGTCCTGCTACAGGGCGGTATCGAGGCCGTCCCCGAGTCCGAGTGGGACGAACTCGCGGACGTGCTCGATACGGCGTGGCGGCCGGAGCTGTTCGAGGACGCTATCGAGGACGGCGACATCGCAGTCTACCGGTTCCGCATCGACGAGAGGGAAGGGCTCAGACACGCCGGCCTGCCGCCGGGGTTCGAACCGGAGTGACCCTGCTGCTCGACTGCGGCGGGAAGTGGTCGGGCCGGTCGGCTGACAACAGTTCCCCCGCTGCCCAGAGTTTGTGAGCTTTTAACACAGGCCGAGACGTTCCGTTGTCCATGCCCACACCTGTCATCGTGGATGCAGTCAGAACCCCCCAGGGAAAGGAGGACGGCGCGCTCGCCGGCGTCCGAAGCGAAGACCTCTCGGTGCCGCTGATCAACCAGTTGCTCGCGTCGACCGGCGTCGAGTCCGAGGACATCGACGACCTGCTGTGGGGGTGTGCCCAGCAGCGCGGGGAACAGGGCAACAACATGGCTCGTGTCATCGCGCTGTTGTCAGATCTCGGCGAAAGTGTTCCGGCATCGACCATCAACCGCTGGTGTGCATCCTCTGCCGAAGCGCTGATGCGGGCCGCCGACGCCATCGCGGCCGGCCAGCGCGACGTGCTCATCGCCGGCGGCGTCGAGTCGATGTCCCGCGTGCAGATGGACGAAAACACCCACAACGTCCACCCGCGGCTGGCCGAGCACTACAACATCGGCGAACTCCAGATGGGGATGACCGCCGAGAAGGTCGCCGACGAGATGGAGGTCACCCGGCAGGAACAGGACGAGTACGCGCTGCGGAGCCACCAGCGCGCCGCCGACGCGACAGAGTCGGGTCGCGTCGGCGACGAAATCGTCCCCATCGATACCGAGGCCGGGCAGCTTGCGGAAGACGAGGGTATCCGCCCGGACACCACGCTCGAGAAGCTGTCCGAGCTTCCGACAGTGTTCAAATCGGACGGGACGGTCACACCCGGCAACGCCTCGCAGGTCTCCGACGGCGCGGCGGGGCTGATGGTCACGTCACGCGAGTTCGCGGAGGACCGCGGACTCGACATCCTGGCGGAAATCGGTTCCCACGAAGTCGCCGGCGTCGACCCGACCGTGATGGGTATCGGCCCGGTCCCTGCCGTCCGGAAACTCACCGAGCGCACTGACCGTGAGACGGACGACTACGACCTCGTGGAACTCAACGAGGCCTTCGCCTCCCAGTGTCTGTACTGCCAGCGCGAACTCGGCTTCGACGACGACATCTACAACGTCAACGGCGGCGCAATCGCCATCGGCCATCCGCTCGGAGCCTCCGGCGCACGCCTCCCAGTGACGCTCGTCCACGAAATGAACCGCCGCGACGCGGAGCTGGGCCTGGCGACGGAGTGTGTCGGCTTCGGCCAAGGTGCGGCTATCGAGTTCCGGCTGCCCTGACCAGCCGCTGTCGGCGCGAGTTCAGTATGTCACCGTAGTCCCTGTCTGCGAGTGCGTTGTTTGCGAGCGTTGTGTCGCTCGCGCGGACGATATTTGAGAGAAGACAGTCGCTAATCGGCAGCCACGTCGCCGGCTGTCGCCGCCTCAGCGGGATTCGTCAGTGAGTGGATGTAGTCGTCGAGGTCAAGTGCGAAGGTGGCGTCGGTCGGGAGATCGACCCACGAGAACTCGAACTCCGCGCCGCGCTCCTCGCCCGTTCCAGTGACAGTGTGCACCCAGTGGTCCCGGGACTCGTGGACGGGGAGGTGGTAGAACGACCGCACGTACCGCTTCGGGGGCGATTCGCGGCGCGTCCAGACGTCGGTGGCGATGTGTTGCAGGCGCTCGAAGGAGGCGAGCCCGCTCTCCTCGACGGCCTCCCGCTGTACGGCCACCCGCGGTCGTTCGCCCGGCTCAACGGTCCCCTTCGGTATCTGTAGCCCGTCGTGGCCCGGCCCGTCGAACACCAGGAGTTCCGACCCGTTCCTGGTGATGTAGGCGCAGGCTTTCTTCACGTACGTCGCCCGCTGTGATTGCATGCCAACCGGTAGCGACAGCAGACATATAGTAGTACCCACATATCTGCCTAAAACCATATTAGGTCATCGGGGGGTGAGACGCTGCCAGTCGGGCGCGGCACCCGACTGGCCGGGGACGTGTCAGCGAAAACGGTCAACTAACTCTACCAAACCGGTATATAGCTCACATAGCAGCGTTTTCCAGCGGGTTTTCGCTTGAGTACACTGATGGGAACTAGAACAGCGGAGCACACTGTCGACGTAGCAGACAGGACGGGGACGTATCTCACCGCGGTCGAGGACTGCCTCGTGGTGCTGCCACAGGCGCTCGCGGTGTACGGCGACACACAGGCCTTCGCGGACGCGACCGCCGAACTCGGGCGGCAGGAGTCGGTCTGTGACGACTACCGGCGGCGGCTCTGCGGAGCCGTCGGCCGAGCACGCCCGGAGTTCACCGCGCTGTACCTCCGCGGGGCAGAGCTCACGGAACTGTTCACGATGGTTGATGCGGTCCCGGACGCCGCGGAGACGTTCGTTCGCGACCTCGATGCGATGTCGCCGACGCTGACCGAGCCGACAGTGGAGCGGTTAGAGGACATCGCCGCGCTGGCGTGTGAGGCCAACGCGCTCCTGACGGAGGCTATCGAAGCATACGTCCGGGCGCTCGTGACTGACGATTCCCCACCAGCGATTGCCGACGCCGTCGACCGAATCACGGAACTAGAGTCACAGTGTGACCAGTACCGGGACGAAATCGTCGTGCGGGCGTTCGAGGGACAGTCGACGGCCGACGCCCTCGTCGTCCGTGAACTCGTCCGGTCGCTGGACGCGGTCCCGGACGCGATCGAGGACGCCGCCGACCAGCTTGTGTTCTGTCGAGCGGACATGTAGGCCCGCCATCGAGCCACTGCGAGGGCCAGAGCGAAGGGCGACCACACCGAGCCCGTTTCCGTCCGTTGTCGGGGGCTTATCCGACTCGGTTCCGTGGGGATAGCCATGAGCCTCCAATCGATGTTCAACGACATCCCGTTTGTCAAGCAGTTAGGGATGGAGATAACCGCCGTCGAGGACGGCTACGCGGCGGGCGAACTCCAGTTAGAGGATAGCCACTCCTCGAACCCCGAATCGATGATCGCACACGGCGGCGTCACGTATTCGCTCGTCGACACCGTCGGCGGGGCGGCCGTCGTCTCACAGTCGGGCACCGTCTCGCCGACGGTCGACATGCGGATCGATTATCTCGCCCCGGCAACCACCGATTTACGGACCGAGGCAGAGGTGGTTCGGAACGGCGGGAGCGTTTCGGTCGTCGATGCCGAAGTGTACGACACCGATGGCCATCACATCGCGAGTGCTCGTGGAACGTATAAAACTGACGGCGACCGTGGCGAGTCGCCGTGGACGAAAGGCGTCGACGAGTCGGACGTCAAACAGCTTACCGGCGACGACTAGTCGCCACTGACCATTTTCATCCCGTCGCGCACGGACTCCCGACGGCCCAGCAGCGTCACCATGTCGCCCGCTGCGAGGACGTAGTCGGCCGTCGGCACTTCCGCGTTCTCGTGGCCTTCGCCGCTGACGAGCGCGACGAGACAGGCCTCGGGCAGCATCGGACCGACCTCGCTGATCGGCTTCCCGATGAGGTCCGGGTTCTTGACCTCGACCTCCTGAACGTCACCACTGCGACCGATATCGGTCATCCAGTGGGCGATGGCCGGGCGTTCGATCTGGTTGTCGATGGCCCAGGCCGTCGCCATCGCCGAGGAGATGGTCCGAACGCCGAGGTCCTCGAAGGCCTCGACGTTGTCCGGGTTGTTCGCGCGGGCGATGACCCGGTCGACGCCGAACTTCGAACTCGCTAGCTGTGACACCAGCAGGTTCGCGTCGTCGTCACCGGTCGCCGCGACGACGGTCTTGGCGTTGTCCGCACCGGCCGACCGCAACATGTCGGTGTCGGTGCCATCGCCGATCTCGACGGCGTACCCCTCGTTGCGGGCTCGTTCGACGCTCTCTTCGTCCTGCTCGATGATGACGACGTTCTCGCCCCGGTCTTCGAGGCGTGCGGCGAGCGCTCGGCCCACCTGTCCGCCGCCGACGATGATGACTCGCATTGGTATCACATCCAGTTTTTCCGCGATGTATCGCGCCAGTCCGCCCTCAAACAGGGCGGTCGCAAAGATGACTAGGAAGACGGTGCCCAGCAAGATATCCGCCTGCGTCCCCAGTAGTTCGGCCTGAGCCCCGGTGACCTCCTCGGCCGCGGCGTTCAGTTCAACGGCAAACAGCGTGGCGACAGATGCCGGAATAATACCGCGCGGGCCGACGAAGCTGACGAACAGTTTCTCGTTGGTCGTAAACCGGTCACCGACGGCCGAGACGAACACCAGCAACGGCCGGATGACCAGCGCGACGGCGAGAACGACGATAATGCCAGACAGTCCGACGTCGATGAGCGACGCGAGCTCCAACTGGGCCGCCAGCGCGATGAACACGAACGACAGCACCAGCAGCGTGATGTCGCCCTTGAACTCCTCGATGTCCTCCTCGTACGGGTGGTCGACGTTACCAAGCGCCATCCCCGCCGTCGCGGCGGCGGCGACACCGGCCTCGGTTGCTATCGTGTTCGCACCCGCGTAGGCGATGAGCGCCCCGGCGAGCACGAGCAGTCGGGAGTTCCGCGGCGCGTCACCGGGCGAGAGGTCGACGTACTGGAGGAGGTAGTACACGACCCCGGCAACGAGAAGCCCGACGAGCAGCCCCGTTCCCAGGCGGAGCGCGAACGCCCGCAACAGCCCCTCGCTCGACGCCGCGGGGTTGACCGTCTCGAAGATGACGACGGCGATGATCGCCGCGGTCACGTCGTTGACGATCCCCTCCGTCTCCAGCGCGGCCGCGACGCGGTCCCGAACCGGGACGACGTTGAGGATCGGCGTGATGACCGTTGGCCCGGTTGCGACCAGCAGCGCACCGATCAGGAACGCGAGGTTCCAGGAGACGGCCGCGGAGTTGAACGCGAACTTGACGGCGATAGCGGTGCCCACCAGTGCGATGGCCGCACCGACGGTAACGAGTCTGAACGTCGCAGCCGGGGCTTCACGCAGACGGTCGAACCGGAGGTGGTAGGCCCCCTCGAAGACGATGATTGCGACCGCTAAGCCCACGATCGCCGACAGCGCCCCGCCGAAGGTGCCGTCGCCGATGATGCCCAGTCCGGGCTGGCCGATGATGACACCCACCAGTAAATAGAAGATGATACTGGGGACACGCAGGCGTGCGGCGAGGACCTGTGCAAGGACGCCAAGTCCGATGATGCCGGCGACGAGCGGAATCAGTAACCCCGAACTACCAGCCACAGTTGGCCTCCATCTGTCCAGCCTAACGTATCGGCCTCGTATAAACGCACTCACTTGGTGGACACGCGGGTTCGGAGGCAGGTACCCGTTGATCCCGGTACCACGCCCGACCTCACCGGTTCCGGCTCACCGGGAACTTCACACGGTCGGGATGCTCGTTGAACCGTTCGAGGATGTCAGCGTACAGTGCGTTCCGCACACGGGTGCCGCGGCGCGGATGCACGAGGTACCGGAGGCGGAGTTCCACCCACGACTCCCCCTGCGTGATGTTGACCGTCGGCCGTTCGTTCACGTCGAGTTCGACCGGCGTCTCCGCGAGGCGGTCGCGGTACTCGCGGACCTGGCGGGCCATCTCGTCCCCGAGGTGGTCGGTCGCCACGTCGATCATCTCGTCCGACGCGAACTGCAGGTCGGTCTCGTAGGCGACCTGTATCGAGAGTTCGTTCCAGACGTACTGGACGCCCTCGCCGTAGAAGTTGACGACGCGCGCGGACAGCACCGTGCTGTTGGGCACAGTGACGATGCGGCCCGACGGCTGGTTCGAGGAGACGAGGTCGCCGTCGATCTCCCACACCTCCGTCACGAAGAAATCGACCGCGACGACGTCGCCGCGCATCTCCTCGATAGCGATGCGGTCGCCCACCTGATAGGGCCGCTTGGTCATGATGTACAGCCAGCCGATGAGCGAGAACAGCGGCTGCTGGAGCGCGAACGTGACCGCGAACCCGAGTACGCCGAGCGAGAACAGCACGCTCACCCACTCCCGGGTGATAACGCCAAAGACTGCGATCATCCCGAGGATGCCGAAGGTCAGTCGGAGGACGTTCCGCACGTCGTGCTGGCGGCGCTTGTTCTGGGTATGGGTGACGAGATACGTTCGGCAGACGGTGTAGCTCCCGTAGAACGCAAGCAGGAGCGACGCCAGCGTCAGGGCCAGCAGCGTGAGCGGTTCGAGTTCGACCCCGAGGACCCGCTCGTCGAAGCCGAACCGACGGACGAACCGCGACCCCGCGTACAGGACGAGCGCACAGAGCAACGAGAGGTAGCCAGTTCGGCGCATACCACGACACTGTGGCCCGGCCTTGAGAAGGTAGGGGTTCGTGATGGGAACGGAGATACGGGCCGCTGGCGGGTGAGTGTCACAAAAAACGGATCGACCGCCGCGCCGGGCCGTTACTCCGAGACGCCGCTGAGGCTAGTCATCGGCGATGCGCCGGCGACGATAGCCCCGGTCGCCAGGATAGCGGCCGAAAGTACCACGAAGTCCCCCGTCGGTGAAAACCCAGCCAGGCCGGCCCCCATCTGGACGATGAACACCGTCACGAAGAAACTGAGAATCGCGAACACCAGCATCACAATCGCCGCGATGATACTACTCACAAGTGCGCCAAACGAATCAAGGAATCCCATACAGTAGTGCCTCGTCCGGTACAGTCGCCGGAACGGTTTAATTATGTGGTGTATGGGTTTCGCTACAAGTAGCGGCTGTGTCCGGCGATATTGTGTTTCCAAAGATGATAGTGAGAGGTATCTGAGGGGGAGGAGCCGAACGCTCATTTCTCGCGGTTGTCCAGCGCAATGAGGACGCCGCGGACGTTCAGACGCATCTCCGCACGGCCCTTCCGTTCCCCCCAGGTCTCCAGGTCGGCCCGCTCGAGGAAGTAGTCGATGACCGCCTCGTCGTCAGCGAGTTCTTCACGCTTTCGCTCGACCTCGGCGACCCATTCGGGGAGTATCTCGGTGTATGTCTCCAGTTTCTCGCCGGTCGCCGCGGGACCGAAGTGGCCGAACATGAGGATGTCCGGGTCGAGGTCCTGTATCATGGCCACGTCGTCGAGCGCCTGGTCGAGCGTGAAGTTCACCGGCGGGGTCGTGACGTGCATCTCGTCGGTCGACGGATTGTAGATACCAGCGGCGTCGGCAGTGAACACGCCGTCGATGACGGGGTCGTAGAAGACGACCTGATGCGGGGCGTGGCCCGGTGCGTACAGGGTTTCGAGGGAGTGGTCGCCCAGGTCGATTACGTCGCCGTCGGTCAACGTCTCGATACGGTCGTCGGCGACCGGGATCGGTTTGCCGTAGTACTGTATCTGGTCGCCGACGGCGTGTTTCGTCCCCTCCCAGATCCGTTCGGGGTCGACGAGATGGCGCTTCCCGGCCTCGTGGATGTACACCGTCGCGTTCGGACAGTCCTCGGCGAGGTAGCCGGCCCCGCCGGCGTGGTCCAGATGGACGTGGGTCGTCGCGATGACTTCGAGGTCCTCGGGCGCGATCCCGACCGACTCCATCGCCGAGAGGATAGTCTCGTGTCGCGCGCCGGTACCGGTGTCGACCAGCGCCGGTCGCTCGGCGTCGATTATGTAGACGGGCCCGTACTCGGCTACGTCGTACATCCCGACGTCGACGTAGTGGACATCTGTGCAGTCCCCGACCGTCACCTCGTAAACGTCACCGATTCCCATACACTCTCTCGTGACCGGCGGGGGCAAAACCGTTGTGCTGCGGCCGTCGTGACAGTCTGGAATCAGAAAGGGCAAAACCATTTACCCGGACTGGGAAACACCACTGTATGTACGACGCTGTACTCGTTCCGACCGACGGCTCCGAGGGGTCCGCGACCGCGGCCGAGCACGCCATCGACCTTGCGGAGCGCCACGACGCGAGTCTGCACGCGCTGCACGTTCTCGAAACCGAGCAGGTGGTCGACCAGATTCCCGATTTCGAGGACAGCAGCATCTTCGACCGCCTCGCCGACGCCGGCCAGCAGGCCGTCGACGACGTCCGCGCACAGGCCGAAAACGCTGACATCGATACCGTGACTACAGCGGTCGAACAGGGCGTCCCCCACGAGGAAGTCGTAGACTACGTCGAGCGCCACGACATCGACGTCGTGGTGATGGCGACGGAGGGGCGGACCGGGCCGTCCCGGGAACTCATCGGCAGCGTCACCGAGTCGGTCGTTCGGGCCTCACCGGTGCCGGTGCTGGCCGTCAAGGTCGGCGGCGAGGCGTAGCGGGGGTCGACGGTCGAGGATAGACCCACCGCAGGACCGACACGCCTAATTTCTGCCGTCGAGAACCGTCGTCCATGTTATCGAGACAGTTCGTCCGGGAGAACCCCGAGACGGTCCGTGACGCTATCGAGCGGAAGGGCGTCACGGGCGTGGACCTCGACGAAATCCTCGAAATAGACGAGGAGTGGCGGGAACTGAAGGCCGAAGGCGACGGCCTCCGTCAAGAGCGCAACGAAGTGTCGAGCAAGATCGGAGAGCTCAAACAGGAAGGCAAAGACGAGGAGGCACAGGAAGCCATCGACCGCTCGCAGGAACTCAAAGACGAACTACAGGACGTCGAAGCGCGGGCCGACGAACTGGAGACCCAGCTAGAAGAGGCCCTGCTGGAACTGCCGAACATCCCCCACGAGTCGGTCCCGACCGGCGAGGACGAATCGGACAACGTCGAGCGCTACCGCGAGGGGTTCGACGACCTCCGGGACCTGCCCGAGGAAGTAGTTCCTCATTACGACCTCGGCGAGGACCTGGACCTGCTCGACTTCGAGCGCGGCGCGAAGGTTTCTGGCGGCGGCTACCAGTTCGTCAAGGGCGAGGGGGCGCGCTTAGAGCACGCGCTCATCCAGTTCATGCTGGACGTCCACCGCGAACAGGAGTACGTCGACGTGCTCCCGCCGATTCCGGTCAACTCCGATTCGATGGAAGGGACCGGCCAGCTTCCGAAGTTCGCCGAGGACGCCTACCGCGTCGGGGCCAGACAGGACGACGACTACGACAGCGACGACCTGTGGCTGCTCCCGACGGCGGAAGTGCCGGTCACCAACATGTACCGCGACGAGATTCTGCTGGACGACGACCTGCCGGTCAAACATCAGGCGTTCTCGCCGAACTTCCGCCGCGAGGCCGGCGAACACGGGACCGAGACGCGGGGGTACGTCCGCGTCCACCAGTTCCACAAGGTCGAACTCGTCAACTTCGTTCGACCGGAGAACAGCTACGACCGACTGGAGAGCCTGCTGGACGAGGCCGCCGAGGTGCTGGACCGCCTCGAACTGCCCTACCGCGTGCTCGACATGTGTACTGGCGACATGGGCTTTACACAGGCCAAGAAGTACGATATCGAGGTGTGGGCTCCCGGCGACGACATGGCAGACGGCCCCGACCGCGGCGGCCGCTGGCTCGAAGTCTCCTCGGTGTCGAACTTCGAGGACTTCCAGGCCCGCCGCGCCGGTCTGCGCTACCGCCCGGAACGGCACGAATCCGCCGACTACCTCCACACGCTGAACGGCTCCGGACTCGCTGTCCCGCGCGTCCTCGTCGCCATCATGGAGTACTACCAGAACGACGACGGGACCATCACCGTGCCCGAACCCCTCCGCCCGTACATGGGCGGCCAGGAAGTCATCGAGGGCTCCGAGAAAATCGGCGAGAGCGCCGTCGGAGCCGGCGAAAAGGAGTAGGCCGCCGCAGACCGCCGTGTTCGGCCGGCGTCCCGCTTTCCCGTATGTGGTGCGTTACATGGCATCATATTTCAATACACTATTACATTCGTCCGCCAGCACCGTCGAGGTATGCCGGACGACGCCTTCGGCCGGATGGTACTGGACTGCCATCGCGACGCCCTCGCGGAGCAGCCCGCCTACCGCCGTGACGATGACACGCTGACCGAGGCACATCTGGCGGGCTACTTCGACGCTCCATCTGCGTGGCATCCCATCGAGCAGCGCCTGCTCTCAGAAGTGACGGGCCGGGTCCTCGACGCCGGCTGTGGCGTCGGCCGACACACACTCGCCCTGCAGGAGCGCGGCCACAGCGTGCTGGCAGTCGACCGGAGCCCGGGAGCCGTCGCGGTCGCCCGCGAGCGCGGGGTCACGCACCCTGTGGTCGGCGACCTCCGGCGGCCACCCGGTGACGGGTTCGATACCGTCGTCGCCCTGGGCAAGCAACTCGGCCTCGGAACCTCGCTGAGCGACCTCCGAACGACCCTCACCAAACTGGCGACGGTGACGCGGCCCGGGGGCTGTCTCGTCGCCGACATGGATACGCTCGACCGGGTAGATCCCGAAACCGAGGCCGCCCATGCCGTCCAGCCCGGTGTCGCCTACCGGACCTTCCGCGTCGAGTACGACAGCCTGACCGGCCCGTGGACCGACCTGCTGCTGGTCACACCGTCGGGGTTCCGCGCCGCGGTCAGCGAGACGCCGTGGACCGTGGACGCGCTCGTCGGGACCGAAACGGACGGGTCGGCGTACGGCGTTCGGCTGTCGCTGCCGGGACAGTGAAACCGCGAGTCCGCAGGGAGTCGGGACTCAGTGCGTGTACGTCTCGATGCGTTCGATGGCGTCCCCGGCGAAGGTGAACACATCCACGAAGCCGACGATCCGTTCGCCATCGGCATCGAGCAGGCGGCCGCGGGCGGCGACCTCCGCCGTCTCCATATTGTCACCGTCAACCGGCTCCACCGCACTGCCTTCCTGGCGACAGTAGAGAGCGTCTACCGGGTGCGTAGTGTCTTTCTGGGGCCGTTCCTCGCGCATGAACTGCACGAACCGGCCCCGGCCCTCGATGGTCCGGTCGGGGCGGTCATGGACGAACGACGGGGCGAGCAGCGAGGCCAACTGGTCGTAGTCGTCGCCGTCGATGGCGTCGTAGTAGGCCCGTGCGCGCTGAACGAGAGCGGGTCGCGTCACGTATCGGTTTCGGGATCGTCGGATGTGTCTCTGTTGCTCTCGGCGTCGCCTTCCTCGCCATCACCGGTAGCTACCGGATCAGCCAGGTCCAGTTCGACCGAGTCGTTGGTTCCCGAGCCAGACGAGGGTTCAGCGTCCGACGGCTGGTCGGCAGTCGACTGATCGCCGTCCGGTGCGCCCTGTGCGGAGGAGTCGTCGTCCGCGCCGCTAACGGTGTCGGGAGGCGCTTCGACCATCGCAGTCGGAGCCTCGTCCAGTGACTCCGTCGACTCGTTCTCTGCCTCGCTGGCGGCCAGTTCGGCCTGTATCTCCTCGATATCGGTGTCGTTGACCTCCGAAATCTCCCCCTCTCCGTCGGGCGGCGACACCGAGTCCGGCGGCGCGTCATCGGCCGCCGATCCATCGGATTCCGTCGCTGTCGACTGGTCCGAACGAGTCGTCGCTCCGTCGGCCGATGCCGTCGGGTCTGCCGGCTGTTCGGCTGTCCCCGCTGCCGTTGTCTCGTCGGCTGATTCTGCCGTCGTCCCGTCGGTTGCGCCTTGCATCTCGTCGGCCCCGTCGGCAGCCTCGGACGACGGTGTCGAATCCAGCGCCGATCCAGCGGCCGACGACGCCGTCTCCGACAGTTCGCTGTCTGTCCGTCCGACCGCTTCGTCGATATCGACGTCGAGCGAGGTATCGACAGCCATCTCGTCCTGTGGGAGGAAGGCCGGCTGGTCGTCGTCGGCGTCCTTTTCCAGCGTCTCCAGACCCGGCGGCCACGGACCGTCGGGGTCAGGGGGTTCCTCGTAGCTGCGAGCTGTTTCCAGCGGTCGCTCGGCGTCGTCCCGGAGTTGCTGGCCCTCCGCCCCGTCCCCGCTTGAGTATGCGCGGGCGGCCTGGGTGAGCCAGTCGCTGGCCTGCCACAGCGAGTTCGCCTTGGTCTTCGCGTCCTCGTAAATCGGTTTCAGGGACTCGTCGTCGACGAACCGGACAGCGGTGTCGAAGTGGTCCTCGGCGGCTTCGAACTCCTCACGGGCCTGCTGGAAGTCACCCTGTGCGACCATCCACTCCGACTCGCGGAAGCCGTTCATCGCCGCGGTGAACGCCCGCCGGCCCTCCGTGTAGTGGGCGTGGCCGACGCGGTAGCGGGCGAACGCGGTGTCGTCGCCGCCGGTGTCCGCGATAGCGTCTTTGATCTCCTCGACGCGTGGGAGCTGCTGGAGGTCGTCGGTACTCCAGGCGTACTGCACGTCGCCGTCGTGGTCGATGACGACGACGGCGCGCTCGATGAGTTGCTGGCCGATGTCGTCCACGAAATCGAGCCCGTACTCGCGGGCGACGTCGTGGTCGGTGTCGGACAGCAGCGGGATTTTCAGGTCGTAACGGTCGGCGAAAGCCCGGTGGCTGTACACCGAATCCGGGCTGATTCCCAGGATAGTCACGTCCTTCTGCATCGTAAACAGATCGAGTTCGTCCAGATCACAGGCTGTGTCGTCACAGGCCGGGTTGAAATCCGCCGGATAGAAGGCCAGAATGACTACATCTTCGCCGAGATAGTCGGACAGCCCGATCCGCTGGCGGTCGCCGTCGACGAGCGCCGGCAGTTCGAACAGTGGTGCCGCCGTCCCCTCTGAAAGCACATCTTATACAACCAAGCCCGGCTATAACAGTGTTTGCACGCTATCACGGAGCGAGGTGCTTTTATCCGTCAGGGTGATAGCTCTCGTGTGGAACTGCACGTCCGGTACGAGGGTGACGACGACCCCGACAAATGCAGCGCGCGGAAACTGGCCCGGATGGACGAGGCCGAACTCCACCGCGCGACGCGGTCGACGCCGCCCGGTATCGTGCTCAACCCCTTCGCCGAGCAGGCGCTGTCTCCAGCGGACCGGCCGACCGCCGGCGACGGCGCTCGCCACAGCCGACTGGTCGCGCTCGATTGCTCCTGGGAGACCGCCGAACGGGAGGCGTTCGACCTCGAGGGGATTCACCGCTCGCTCCCGTTCCTCGTCGCCGGCAATCCGGTCAACTACGGGACTGCATTCCAGCTCAATACCGTCGAAGCGTTCGCCGGCGCACTGGCTATTCTCGGGGAACGTGACCACGCCGAGCGAATCCTCTCGACGTTCTCCTGGGGCCACACCTTTCTGGAACTGAACGAGGAACCGCTGGAGCGGTACGCGAACTGCGAGGATTCGAGCGACGTCATCGACGTACAGGACGACTACCTCGCCGAGGAGTAGTCACCGGGGCTCTGCTGGCTTCTCGTGGAGCGGCGCATCACAGTGCGGGCAGGCCCGCCGTGCGTGTGCCTCTAACACGTCGTCGATGCGTTCTCCGCAGGCTTGGCACCGCATACCATTAGTTAGTATTCGAACAGTATTGTAGGTTTTCCTTCACTTCTAAGGGTGCTTACGAAAAGCCCGTTCCGATGCCGCTCAGCGCCGCTGGCGGGGTCAGCGGACTCGTCGGGAGGTCCATGTCCGGTTCGGGGTCGTTGTAGCCGCCGGGCGCAACGTCGTTCGGGCCGTCAGGGTAGCACAGCGACGCCAGCGCCTGGATGTGGTCGCGACCGACGCCGAGCTCGAACTGGCCGCCGCCGTACAGGTCGATGCCGTGTTGCTTGCAGTAGTCGATGGTCGCAAGCACCGACTCGACGGTCCCGCAACGGGACGGTTTCATGTTGAGCCACGCCGGTTCGAACGGCAGCGCCTCGATGCTCTCGACGCCGGTGATAGGCACGTCCCAGGTGACGCGGGCTTCTTGGCCGTCGAAAATCGGCCGGGTCGCCTCGGTCAGGTCGGGGTCCTCGACCAGCGCGTCCGGGAGGCCGTCGACGACGCGGCGGTAGAACTCGGGGTCGGCCTCGACGTCGACGTCCGTCCCCTCGTACAGCCCTTTCAGATCCAGCACGCGAACGTCGTAGTCGGCCAGGTCATCGACGAGCGCATCGTTCCAGGACGGCGTGGGGTCGAGCTTGAACGCCAGGTCGCCGTAGCGCTCACACAGCATCGCCAGCCGGTCCGCCGTCGGCGGCGTGTCGTCGTCCGGGTCAGAGAGCCGTGTCGAGACGACGAAGTTCACCGGGTCGTACTGCCGGCCGAGTGCCGTCCCGAGGTCCGTGTCGGCTTGCTTCAGCGCCAGATCCAGCGCCGCGCTCTCGAACCCCCAGCGACGGTAGTGGCGAAAGCGCTCCTCGTCGGGCGGCTCGGGCCACAGGTCGGCCTCATCCAGCGCCGTCGAAAACCAATCGACGGTGTACTCGCCAGCCAGCGGGGAGTCCGCACCCTCCAACACATTACTGTCCTGCAGCGCGTCGTGGGCCTCAGTCGTGTACGTCACGTCCTCGCCGCTCCCGGTTTCGCCCCCACCAGAGAGGTGGATGACAGTCGTGGCCCGGTCGAACCCGCTCGAGGTCGCCCGCTCCAGCCGCTCGAACGCGCAGCTCTCGACGGTGACCGGCAGGTCCGCGACCTGGTCGTACATACTCCGGCTTCGCAGCTTCGGTATCTAAAGCCGGCGACAACAAGTACCGATGAGGCAGAACCCCCGGGCTGAGAGCGGGCAGACGCACGCCACCGAGGCCAGACCGAAACTCAAAGCTTAAACGCGCGCACCGGGAATGACCGCGCATGGCTAGCTTCGAGACAGCGTCCGACCGACTCCTCAACAAGCAGATCTGCATGCGGTGTAACGCTCGGAACCCACAGCGCGCACAGCAGTGCCGGAAGTGCGGCTACGGCAACCTGCGTCCGAAGGCGAAAGAGACCCGCAGCGCCTGATTTTCGGGACCCGTTGCCGCCGGCACCCGGTGGCAGTTCGTCGCCAGTTCGCTACTGGTCGGTGTATCCTTTGTCCGCCGGCCGGCGGTCGAGCGCCGCCATGCGGACTGACGCGTGCGAGACGATGAGTTCCAGCAGCTTTTGATCTTCTTCGCCGACAGTCGTCCCGTCCGTCGTGACTGAGATGACAACTGTCGTCGTGCCCTCGTCGCCTAGAACGACTGCCGAGACGCAGTCGGTGACGGATTCGGAGAGATCAACGGGGAAGGGCCGGTCGTGAACAGTAACTTCACCCTGTTGCTGTGTCCGGACTGTCTGTGCGAACGAGCCGACGACATCGACCGGCACGGTCCGAATGGTATTGGCCAGCGCCACCGCGTCGCCGTCGTTGAGCCGGACGACGGCCGTCTCCTCCATGCCGGTTATCGTGCCGAAGGCCTCGACGACGAAGGCGGCGACGCCGTCGACGCTGGGGGCGCTGGCGATGGCTCGCCCGTAGTTGTTCACGTCGGCCGCCTTGTCAGCGAAGGCCTCGATGCGGTCGCGCTCGGCCGCCAGTTCGTGGAGCCGACTGCGGCTCCGGGCGTCGTACAGGCCGACCAGAACGCCCGCCAGCGCGCCGACGGTGACGAGGTCCACTGTCAGATACGACGCGCGGGCGAGCGAACCGGAGGTCACGCGCTGGGTGAACAGCAGGAGCGCCGCGATGGCGGCAAACGCCACGGTCCCGCCGGCGGCCCACGCGGCCACTCGGGACGTGGCTCCCTCGAACGTCGTGTCGCGAGCGAGCCAGACGCCCGCGTACGCTATCGCCAGCCCCATTGCAGCGAACGGGAGCGCATCGACCGCGACCGCCACCGGAATCCGGGTCTGCTGGACCGCGTGGAGCACCTGAATAGCGGCCAGTACGACGCCGGAGAGCGCGAGCGCCGCACCCGTCAGTGATCGCTGGTTCATGCAGTCGAATATCGGCCCTATCAGTAGAGCGTTGCGCCCCGTAGCACACTCACTCGTCGGGATATTTTGGCTCACGGCGTTCCGCTCGCTCGAGGGCGCGCTCGACGACCTCGCGAACGTCGCCGTGGAAGACCCCGCCGTGACCCGAATACATGTGTTCGACGCCTGCTGGCATGCGGTCGAGGATGTCCTCGATGCTCTCGATGAGGCGCTCACGGGACTGGCCGGGGCGGTCGGTGCGGCCGAAGGAGCCGTCGTCGAACGCCCCGTCATCGTGGACGACCACGTCACCGGAGAACAGGGTCGTCTCGGAGACGAGCGAGACGTGGTCGTCGGCGTGGCCCGGCGTGTACACGACCTCGCACTCCTCGTCGCCGACTGTGAGCGTATCGCCGTCGTCGAGTGCGTGGTCCCGGCGCGGATGAGCGCCGTAGGCGTACAGCGGCGCGTCGAAGGCGTCGAGGACGGCGTCGAGCTGCTGGACGTGGTCGCCGTGCTGGTGAGTCAATACGACGGCATCGAGCGCGTCGGCGTGTTCGCGGATGACGTCGACGACGCCGCGCATCGCGCCGGCGTCGACCAGCGCCGTCTGCTCGCCGGTCGCGAGATAGGCGTTGCAGGTGAACGTCTCGGCCTCGGCGGTGACGTTGTGAACGTCCATACACGACCACTGTGGCGCGGCCCGCTTGAGTGTACTGTCCGCCGTCACCCCTACCGGGACGGGGTATCTCGACTCACAGGTGTCAGGGAAATATTGATTATCAAACACGATAGTGTCGCCGAGTGATTTTTTACTAAGAACGTCATAGTTGTACACGTACCATGGGGTTCGGGAGCTACGACGAATCGGAACAAGACAATCAGGAGTACGACACAGACTTCGAGGACGAGGACGGCCTCGATGCTGAAGAAAACGCCCACGAGGGCGACATCGAATACGAGTTCACCGCGTCGAACGACGAACTACTCGATAGACTGGAAGACATCAAAGACAATCAAAACACGTGAAATCCGGGGCACGGGCCCTCGGCGTCGCGGAGTCGTACCGGGCGGAAACCAGCCGGTTCGCTGGCGCCGTCGTCCGCGCCAGTAGGGTGGCTGACGGCTTTGTTTTTAGTACTGCCACAGTCGGTGGGAGCGACGCGACTGAGACGGTGTGTGAGATGGTCGACAGACTGGACCGCGAGGACGTCCGCTACTTGCTGGTGGCGGGTATCGCACCAGCGTGGTTCAACATACTTGACCTCCAACAGATTCACGACCACGCCGATCTGCCGGTCATCTCGGTCACCTTCGAATCCTCGCCGGGGCTTGAGGGCGCTATCCGTGAGGCGTTCGACGACCCCGACGCCGTGCAGGACCGGCTGGCGACCTACCGTGCCCAGCCGGAGCGCCGACCGGTGTCGGTGAACGACGAGACGGTGTACGTCCGGAGCGTTGGCCTCAACGACAGCACCGCCGCGGATGTCGTCCGCGCGTTCACGCCGGAGGGCGGCCGTCCGGAACCGCTCCGGGTTGCCCGATTGGCAGCGCGGGGACTGGTCGAGATGGAGTGAATCACGTAGCGGGAGCGCCCGCCCGGAGACAGTGTGACACTGGCCGCCGAGACAACGGGCGGATCGGAGTCACTACTTCAGCTACCGCAGCTGGGTTATTATCTATAGCTAAATTGAGGACAGAATTTCGTAACTGTCTGAGTGGTAGCAATGTCTTATTTTGTCCTGTTTTTAGCGATAGCTAAAGACAGACTGATCGTCCGAGGCTGTATACGTAGAAACACAATGGCAGAAAGCAGAACGCAGGCGAGGAACACTGTAGAGCCCGCAGAAACGAACGAACAGACGAATATCAACAGTAGTGTGACCCGGTACGAAGGTGATCAGCCGACAGAGCACAGCGTCTACGGCACGCGCCAGCAGGACAGCCAACTCATGTTCTTCGACGGGCAGGTCCCCGACGCGGAAACGGTTCGCAGCGGCGATGTCCGAGAACAGACGCTGGCCGTGCTCGATCAGATTCGTGCCATGGCCGCCGAATCCGGTCTCGAATCGCGTGACCTCATGCGGACGACCGTGTACCTCACGGAGATGGACCAGCTGGAAGGTGTCAAGCAGGCGTACGCGGCGTTCTTCGACGGGCAGCGACCGTCACGGACCGTCGTCGGTGTCGCAAGCCTACCGAACGATGCGGCGGTACAGATCGAAGCGACGGGTGTAAAGCGGTAATCACTGGCGAAGTCTGACTCCGTCGAACACGGTTTCGATCCGCGTCGGCAGGCCGACGACAGGGAAGTAGCGAAAAGAACACAGGCGCGACGGGCCACACGAGTAGCGCACGCTACTGGCTGATAAGCGAAATCGGACTCCAGGCGGCTGTTGTCGCTGTACCCAGCGGAACCGGATTCCAGGCCAGAGGCCCAGCGGCGGACCGCTGCGTTTGAGAGCCCCCGGTGCGAACGACGGGACATGGAGCAGATGGACGGTTTCGACGTCGTCGGCTGTGAGCGCTGTGACGAGCTCTGTCGCTCGCGCTCGCGGATCGTCAACGGCGTCGGCCCCGCGGACGCGGACCTGCTGTTCGTCGGGGAGGCCCCCGGCGCGAACGAGGACGAACAGGGCGAGCCGTTCGTCGGGCGGAGCGGCGACGTGCTCGACGAGGCGTTGCGCGAGGCCGGCCTCGACCGCGGCGACGTGCGCATCACCAACTGCGTGCGCTGTCGCCCGCCGGACAACCGCGACCCGCGGAAAGGCGAACTCGCGAACTGCCGCGACTATCTGGAGACGGAGATCGACCGCGTCGACCCCGAAGTCGTCATCACCCTCGGCAAAGTCCCGGCCGAGCACCTGCTGGAGCGTGACGTCGCCGTCACCGGCGAAGCGGGTGACGTGTTCGACGTAGCTATCGCCGGCCAGCCACGCCGCGTGCTCGTCTCCGTCCACCCGGCGGCGACGCTGTACGACCCCAGCCAGCGGGAGACATTCGAGTCGGCGCTGACGACCGCCGCGGAGTTCACCGACGCGCAGAGCGGACAGTCGCGGCTCGGCGAGTTTTAAAAACAATCGGGTAGTACGGCCCGGAACCGCTATTTGGCTGCGATATCCATCGCCTCTGCCTTCGTGTCGACTAGGGAGATATCAACGTCCGGAATCTCGCCGACTTGGCTCTTGAGCGCCATCTTCTTGATCCCCTCGGAGACGATGACCCAGTCCGTGATACCGAACTCCTTGCCCGCCTCCGCGGCTTCCTGTGCTCGCGTGAACACGTCGTCGTTCAGCGAAGCCTCCATCTGGAGGTTCGAGATGTGCGTATCAACCGCCGGCTGTGAGGCGAGTTCTTCGAACCGCTCATTGACTTCCGCGAACGTCTCATCCGTCATCTCCATCTCTTCGGGAAATTCAGCGATGAGAACGTTACCGTCGACATACAAGACCTCTGTAATATCAACCATCAGCGGCCGTATGCGGTAGGTGAATAAAACTGGGCTGGTTTATTTTCACAGTTGATATTCTCGTCGGAGCCAGTGTATGACTGTAATCGGTACCGCCCGCCGGACAGTGGTTGTGCCGAAGGCTTGTTCGAACAGGAAGTCACTTACCCCCTGTTCGCCTACGGGAACGTATGAGTGTCAGACAGACGACCGCGGACGTGGTCGTCGTCGATTACGGACTGGGGAACCTCCGGAGCGTCACGCGCGGGCTCGAACGCGCCGGCGCGGACGTCTCGCTGTCGGAGGACCCGGCAGAGTTCGACGCGGCCGACGGCATCGTCCTGCCCGGCGTCGGGGCCTTCTCCGAAGGGATGGACAACGCCGGGCCGTTCCGCGAGGCGCTGGTCGAACAGGCCGAGGCCGGCAAGCCCCTGTTCGGGATCTGCCTCGGGATGCAGATGCTCCTGACGACGAGCGAAGAGGCCGACCACGAAGGCCAGGGCGACGCCGAAGGGCTGGACCTCATTCCGGGGAAGAACGTCCGGTTCAGCCGCGACCAGACCGTGCCACACATGGGCTGGAACGAACTCGACGTGACGCGGGACCACCCGCTCGTCGAGGGCGTCGACGGCGAACACGCCTACTTCGTCCACTCCTACTACGCCGTTCCCGACGACGAGAACGCGACGGTGGCGACGACGGACTACGGGGCCGATTTCGCCTCGATTGTCGCCAACGACGCCGGCAACGTCTTTGGCACGCAGTTCCACCCGGAGAAGTCGGGCGAGACGGGGCTGCGCATCCTCCGGAACTACGTCGACTACTGCCTCGACCACTGAGTTCTGGACTCGGGATTCGTTCGTATGTCTACAGGAGATTCTGTCGTCCTGCTCACCGGGGCAGCGTCGGGTATCGGAGCGGCGACGGCGCGGGCGTTCGCCGACGACGGCTGGACCGTCTACGCGACGGACGTTCGGACGGCGTTTCCCGAAGATATCCACGAGCGTTGTCGCTGTCTCGAACTCGACGTGACCGACGAGGCGCAGGTCGAGGGCGTCGTCGACCACATCGTCGAAGAGGCGGGACGGCTCGATTGTCTGGTGAACAACGCCGGTTACGGCGTCGCCGGCCCGGTCGAGGACACTGGCAGCGGCGACGTTCGCAAGCAGTTCGACGTGCTGGTCCACGGCCCACACCGGCTCGTACAGGCAGTGCTACCCGAGATGCGCGAGCACGGCGGGCGCATCATTACTGTCTCTAGCGTGCTGGGCCATACCGCCTCGCCCGGGCTCGGCGCGTATTCGGCCGGCAAGGCCGCCGTCGAGTCGCTGTCCGACGCACTGCGGATAGAGGTCGCCGGAGAAGACGATATCCACGTCTCGCTCGTCGAACCGGCGTGGGTAGACACCGGCTTCGCCGATGGCGCGCTGGGGAGTCTGCGTGACGAGGGCCGGACGCCAGCCTACGACGAGACGTACGAGGCGCTGGAGGACGGCTGGGTACTCACCGGCGGACCGCTGGCGACAACCCCGGAGACAGTCGCCGCGGCGGTGCTGGCCGCGGCGACAGACACCGCGCCAAAGGCTCGCTACCCCGTCGGGGCCTTCGCCACGTTCGTCCGGTGGACCCACTGGCTTCCGGCGCGACTGCAGGACCCGATTCACCGCGGGTTCGGTCGAGCGAGTTCGTTTCTGGGGCGGTGGCTGCGGTGACGCGACTGAGCGACGGCGACAGAGTTCGGCTCTCGACCGGCCACGAAGTGACGCTCCCGCTGGTCACCGAGGCGACGGTCGCCGGCGCGGTGCTCCCGGCGCGGCACGACGTTGCGGAGTCACTGCTACCCGACGGGCTGGCGCCGGTTCAGGCGACGGCCCGCCGGGCCGCGGTCGTGCTCCTCTGTGTCGAGTACCACCGCATCGGCGACGACGCGATGGCCCCCTACGACGAGTTCGCGGTGTTAGTCGCGGCGACGCCAAACGGGCGGCGGCCGCCGTTGCTTCCACTGCTGACTCGCGACGTCGGCGGCTACGTCTGGTCGCTCCCGGTGACGACCGAGCCCGCTTGCGCCCTCGGCGACGAGATCTGGGGCTACCCGAAAACGGTCGCCGACATCACCCACCGCGACGACGCGACCCGCCGCGAAACGACGGTCGTCGAGGACGGTAGCCGCGTGGCAACGGTCGGCATAGACTGGCCCCGAGCCTGGAAGCGCCGGGAAACGGTCGAGAGCTACGCAGTTCGGGAGGGACAACTCGAACGGACGCCAATCGAGTTCCAGGGGAAACTGGGGGTCGCACCGCTGAGCAACCGCGTCGACGTGGACCTGGGCAACCACGAGCGGGCCGACACGCTCCGCTCCCTCGACCTCGGTACCCGGTCCGTCCTTCGGTTCTCGCTGGATGGTCGGATCGCGTACGGCGCTGGGCGGCCGGTGGAGCGGTAGCGGGGCGGTGCAGTAGCAGGAACGGAGCAGAGCGGTGCGGAAGCCGTGCCGCATAGCATACCGCGCGCCGACGGCGCGCGGTTTCCCCGGACTCGCCGCTCTGCGGCGAGTCCGGCCTTTTTCGCCCACGTTTTTCAAGGAGTGGTTCGAGCGCGCTCGGGGAGCGCGACTCGAACCCGACGCTGAAAAAGGTGGTCTACAGGAACTCCCGGACCTCCGAGTACCACATGTCGTGCTCGTCGACGGCGTCGATGGCCTCGGCGACGTGAACGGCGATGGCGTGCCAGCAGAGCTGGTCGGGGTCGTCGGCGTCGAGGTTGTACTCGCTGTCGGCGCAGGTACAGCCGCCGTCCTCGACGATGTACTCGTCGTCGTGGCCCACGACGACGGTGAAATCCCGGTACTGCTTGACCCGGCTCTCGCCGACAGCCTCGATGGCCTGGTGGCCGCGGTCGCCGTGGACGTCGACGATAGCCGACACTGCGTCGGGGGTCAGCTCCCCGGCAGCTTCGAGGTCGGCCACCCACTCCTCGACTCCGGTCACATCCATGCTACGGAAAGGGGTGACAAAACGGCGTCGGCTTCAATAGCCACGTCCCGGCTATCTGGCAGGCGACGGGGGAGTTATCAATGCTTGTACTGTGCCCAGAAAGATAAACACGGAGTACAGATTTGTTCCGACATGAATCTCGACCTCCCGTGGCTGGCGCTGGGCTCGTTTGCCTCGGGGATCGGGTCGCTGTATCTGCTGGCACAGCTCCGGACGCACTGGGACAAGCCCGGCGCGCGGTGGTTCGTCGCGACCATCGTCACGCAGACGGGCTGGTGTTTCAGCTACGGCGTGGCGCTGCTGGTGTTCGACCCGACACTGCGCCTTGCCCTGGAGATGGTGTCCTGGCTGGGTATCATCTGGATCGGCTTCTGTTTCCTCTCCTTTGCGCTGGGATACACCGGTCGGACGAACGTCCTCGAAAGCGGCTGGTACCGGGCCGTAGCGGTGCTGCCGCTCGCCGGAACGGCGCTCGTCGTCACGAACCCGCTCCACACCGTGGTCTGGCAAGGGTTCCGGGTCGTGCCGACCGCCGGTAGCGCGGGAGCCGACTACGCCGTCTTGCCGGTGGGGCTGCTCACGATCATCGTCGCGATGCTGTTCGTCAGTTTCGGGACCCTGCTGGTGTTCGATACGGTCGTCAGCTACGGCCCGCTGTACCGGCGCGAGGCGCTCGCGGTGGGCCTGAGTCCGATACCGCCCGGGGCCGCGGTGTTGCTGTGGGCCGGCGGCATCGGGCCGGCTCCGACGGTGAACCTGACGACGCTCCTGTTCCTGCCCCACGTCGCGCTGGACCTCTACGCGTTCGTTCGCAGCGACATGTTCGAGTTCCACCCGGCGACCCGCCGGGCCGGCGAGCGAGCGGCCATCCACGACATCGCCACGCCGGTCGCTATCGTGGACGAACAGGGACGGGTTGTGAACCTCAACCCCGCCGCCGAGCGGATGCTGGGCGTGGATAAGCGCGAAGGCCTGACAGAGCCACTGAACAGTTTTCTAACGGGTGACGACATCGCGACAGACGGCGGGAGTTCGCGGATATCCATCGAGGCCGGTGGCCGGCACCGCGAGTTCAAGGTTCGGCAGACGGCGCTCCGTGACGAGGCGGGTACACAACTGGGATACACGGTCGTCTTTCAGGACATCACAGACGAGATTCGCCGCGAGCGCCGCCTCGAAGTGCTCAACCGCTTTCTCAGACACAACGTCCGCAACGAGAGCGTCGTCATCCAGGCCCGGGCGGAGTTGCTGGCGGGAGAACTCGACGGCGAGCAGTCCGACCACGCGGCGACCATCGAGCGGTCGGTCAGTCGTTTAGTCGACTCCGGCCAGAAGGCACGGACGCTCGCCGAAGCGGGTACTGGCGACGCAGCCCTCGAATCCGTCGTGCTGGCCGACCTCGCAACCGAAATCGTAGAGTCTGCCCGCGACGAATACGGCGGCTCGGTCACAGTCGAGATACCCGAGACGCTCCAACTGACGACCCAGCCCGCCCTGCTGGAAATCCTGCTTACCAATCTCGTCGAAAACGCCCTCCAGCACGTCCCGGAGGCCGTCGTCACGGTCGGCGCGACGGGCGAGGGCGACGATGTCGTGCTGACCGTCAGCGACAACGGCCCTGGAGTCCCCGAGCATGAACTCGGTGTGCTGGAGCGGGGCCGCGAGACGGACCTGAACCACGGCAGCGGCATCGGCCTCTGGCTCGTCCGCTGGACGACCACGACGCTGGGGGGCGACCTCGCGTTCGATACGAGCGACGGGACGACGGTGACTGTTCGACTGCCAAAGGGACGGACGGCCGCCGAAGCGGCGTGAATGTTAGCCACGGAGACGGTCCGCTGACCGGACTGAATCCGATTACACAGCCGGCATGCTCCGTGTGATTACACAGCCGATACGGGTGGGACTGAAAGGGGCCGAGCGCTGCGAGGGCGAACACAGTGAGCCCTCGAATCGCGTGAACGGGGAACGAAGTGACCCGTGAACGGAGGGCGAGTCTGGCGACTGTAGCACCGCAGGAACGACCGACGGGAGTGACGAGGAGCGCACGGAGTCAGACGAGTCGTCCGCGAGGGGGCTTTCTGGCCGTTCGTGTGAGACAAGTCAGCCACAGAGACAACAAGCAGGTTCGAACGACTTAACGGCGCCCGCACGGACCGAGGAGTATGCGCGTCAGTGAGGGCCGAGTGACGGTCACGGTGCCGGAACAGCCGGAGGCGGGGAAGGGCGCGGACGTGTTCTTCAACCCCGTCCAGGAGCTGAACCGCGACATCACTGTGGCGGCGCTGCGGGCCTACCGAGAGCGAACCCCCCGCGTGTCGACGTACCTGGACGCCACCGCCGCCAGCGGCATCCGGGGCGTCCGCGCGGCGGCCAACGACTGGGAGACGACGCTGTGTGACATCGACGACGACGCGACGGCGCTGTGCGAGCAGAACCTCGAACGGAACGACCTCGCCGCCTCCGTCCGGCGGTCGGATGCGAACGTACTCATGCACTCGGAGGCGTTCGACGTGGTCGACGTCGATCCCTTCGGCACGCCGATCCCGTTCGCCGACGCGGCGGTACAGGGGACCAAACACCTCCTCTGTGTGACGGCCACCGACACCGCGCCGCTGTGTGGGGCACACTTCGAGAGCGGCGTCCGCTCCTACGGCGCGGTCCCGCGAAACACCGAGTTCCACGCCGAGATGGGGATGCGCGTCCTGCTGTCGGCGATGGTCCGAACGGCCGCCCGCTACGACATCGCCGCCAGGCCGATTCTCAGCCACGCGACCAAGCACTACGCCCGGACCTACCTGGAGTTCGACCACGGCGCGAAGGTCGCCAACGACTGCATCGACGAACTCGGCTACGTCCACCACTGCCAGCACTGTCTCTGGCGTGACCACGACTACGGCCTCATCGCCGACCCGCCCGAAGACTGCCCGGTCTGTGACAAACACCTCCAGACGGCCGGTCCCATCTGGCTGGGTCGGACCTGTGACCCCGGGTTCGTCGATGCCGTCACCGAACACGTGACCGAGGAGATGGGCACCGCGGACGAGGCGAAGGAACTACTGGCGACCCTCGGGGCCGAAATCGACACGCCGACCCACTACGACCAGCACCGCCTCTGCAAGCGCTGGGGGCGCGGCGCGGAGGCCATGGACGAGTTCATCGAGAAGCTCAGCGACGCCGGCTACGCGGCCTCCCGAACGCACTACGGCGGCACGACGTTCAAGACGGACGCCGACGTGGTGGAGATCCGCGAGTCGACGGCGGAGTAGCGGAGACGAGAATCCGATAGCTTTCGAAGCGTTCGGCACGCTACCGGGGTCAATTTGACCAGCAGGCTTTTGCGAACAGCAAGGCTATCTGTTCACATGAGTCTCACAGCGGACGACTTCAGGGATTTCATGACATCGGACCCTGAAGACGATGAGTCTGTGCCACTCGGTGACGCGCTTGCAGAGCTGGCCGTCGATGTCGAGGTCGACGCTGTCGAGGAAGTTCGAGACGTTCGTGAGCGGTTATGAAGCTGCTTCTCGACACGAACGTGCTCGTTGCAGCGGTCACACTGGATAGCGAGCGTTCCGAAACGGCAGTTGAATTACTCAACGACGCCCAGGACACATATGTCTCGATACTGAACCTGATGGAGCTTCGAAGCGTTCTGGCGAAAAAGAAACAGTTCGAACGTGACCGAATAGACCGAATCGAGGGCCGTATCACGTCGCGAACGACAGTGACGTTTCCGGATGCATCAGACATGATAGCGGCGAGTGAATCGCCTCGGGGTCAAGCCCCGAGGCTTCCCGTTTCCACGACGTGACTTGCAGACACAGACTCAAGCTGAGTCGTGTCCGTAGCGGTCACAGTCTCCACGGGCGTGTCTTCGGGCCATCCCAGCCCTAGTTCAGAAAAGCCTCTCTGCAAAACGTTCATCGCCGCGTTCGCATCTCTATCCGTTTTGAATCCACACGCCGGGCAAGAGTGTTCCCTAACCCAGATGGGTTTCGCTGTTTCCACACCACATGACGCACACTCTTTGGTGGTGCCTCGGGCTTCGACCTGCACGACGTGACAACCGTACAGGTCGGCCTTGTATTCGAGGAGCGTGATGAATTGTCCCCACGCCGCATCCTGCTTGTTGCGGGCGTTCTGCGACTGTTCGAGCATCCCCTTCACGTTAAGATCTTCCACGAATACGGCGTCGTACTCGCGGACGAGCCATGTCGTGATTTTGTGCTGGTAGTCCAGCACCTTCCGCTTGATGTGGCGCTTCACTTTCGCCACTTCCTGGCGTTGCTTCTCGTGGTTGTTCGACCCCTGCTCCTTGCGAGACAGCTTGCGTTGCTCGCGTTGGAGCCGTTCGTATTCGTCTTCGAGGTCGAACCAGTCCACATTCTTCCCGTCCGATGTGTGGATGTAGTTCTGGATGCCGAGATCAATCCCGACGCTATTGCTCGTGTCCAACGAGTCCACATCGGGTTTCTCGGGCAATTCAGCATCGTTGGTTTCCAAACCGAAGGAGACGAACCACTCGCCAGTCGTCTCTTTCTTGACTGTGACTTCTTTGATCGTGGTGTGGTCGGGAATCGGGCGGTGGTAACTGATTTTGACCCACCCAATTTTACTGAAACGGACGTATGCAAACCTGTCACGGCCCCTCTTTTCATCGAGGTCGAAGCCACTCTGGTTGTACGTCACGCTTCGGTACTCGGTAGGTGCTTGCCGTTTGAGCCGACCGACGTTGGATCCGTTCTCTTTCTTCTTGTGAAGGTTTGAGAGGTTGCGGTGGAAGCGAGCGACGGTAGCTTGCGCGGCCTTCGAGTGCAGTTCACCGAATACGGGCCACTTGCGTTTCCACTCGGGGAGTTTGTTGTTCTGGTCGTACTCACTCGGCTTGTCGTCCTCTGGGGCTTGTTCGTAGTCCCAGCGGACGTGGTTGTAGAGTTGGCGATGAACGTCGAGATGGTGTTCCAGTCGCTCCACTACCTCTTGTGTCGGGTAGGCGTGGTAGCGGTGACTGTGTTCCATCGCTTTCCCTTGATTAGCGATGTGTTCACTTAATGGTTTGTTTCGCTGCGTGTCGGCTTCATCCCCGGGGTCAAGCCCCGGGGTATTCGCCTTGACAGCCGATAAATTCCAGTCAGAGACACTTCTTTACCCGATGGATGCACTCGTCCTTTCAGCGGCGGATGCTATCGATGCAACTCTCGTCTCTTTCGACGCTGAATTAGTCGAACACGGTGCAAAACAGCCCCAAGACGTACTCTAATGTGGCTACACTACGGCGGCACGACGTTCAAGACGGACGCCGACGTGGTGGAAATCCGCGAGTCGACGGCGGACTGAGCAGGCCGGGTGCTCGGCAACCGCTCGCGAACAGCGGCGTCCCGATACCGGGAGGATGCAACATGTTGCGGTAAGCGTCACCTCGCTGTGATCGTTCTGTTTACACATGGAACGGAACGAACACCGTTCGAACAGGAGCGTCGCAAGTACGGCTTCCGTCCCGAGAGAGATGATTCTCGTGTTGTTCGTGCCGGCGCTGTTCGGGGCCGCGCATCACGTCGACCACATCGTACGGGGGAACCACGTGGGTTGGCCGCTGACCCCCGAAGTAAACGCGTTCACGCTCAGTCTCGCCGTTTACCCACTCCTGGCGGTCGGCCTCGTCCTCACGGTGACCGGGCGTGCCGGACTGCGGTACTGGCTCGGGTTTCTGACGGCAAACAGCGTGGTAATCGCGTCCGTCCACCTCGGGCCCTGGGCCATCGAACCACCGTCGGACATCATCGCACCGTACAGCGATCCGGTGCTCGGCTACGGGGCCTTCGGCGTCCTGCTCGCGCTCATCGCCGCTGTGACCATCGGGGCAGCGTACACCGCACTCCTCGCCGTTCGAGGTGGGCGATGAGCCGGACCCTGTTCCACTCGGCGCGTCCCGACCCGATGAGCGCGGTCGTCTCGGCGGTCGTGACAACGGGCACGCTGGTCGTCGCGTTCGGGCTGCTGGCACTGGACGTGGAGTCGTTCTGGCTGGCGTTCGTCGTCGGCTTCGGCGTGGTGCTCCCGGCGGCAGTGGGCCTGGTCGAATACGACTGGAGTGACGACCGCCAGTCGACCGCCGACCGGGACAGCGAGGCCGAAGCCGCGCTGGCCACGCTTCGCCAGCGGTACGCACGGGGCGAGCTCTCAGAAGTCGAGTTCGAGCGGCGGCTCGAACAGCTTCTCGAAACGGCGGCCGTGTCGGCGCGACACGCAGATCGGACAGAGCACCGGGCCGACGAGAAACGCGGTGAAGCGCCGACTGGAGTGAGCGATCAGTAGTCGTCGCTCACGGTCACCGGCGCTCCGGCGACTGCGATGACTGCGTGCCCGCCGTGGTGAGAAACCACTTGACGATTCGCGTCTGGCCGCGTCTGAGAACGCGGCTCGCGGTCGACTTATCGATATCGAGCGTCGCCGCCACGTCGGCGAGCGTGCAGTCGCGCGGCAACTCGAAGTAGCCCGCCCGGAGCGCAGCCGTGAGCACGTCCCGCTGGCGCTCGGTCAGGATTCCGGACGGCTCTGTACTGTGAACGAGCGACAGCAGTTCGTACTGCCTGCCAGCGTCCTCAATCGCCGCCCGGAAGCGGTCGAACTCCGCACGTGACCCGGTGAGGTCGAACTCGTACCAGCCGTTCTCGGCGGTGACCGGGTACTCGATTGGAAGTCCGGACTCGGCGACAAACTCGTACAGTTCCGTGTCCGTCGTCTCGTACTTCGCGAGCACCCGGTCGGCAGTGCGTTCCAGTTCCTCGTATGCGGTGACCGACGGATGCGTCGCGATAGCGTCGCCGGCGGTCGCGGGGTCGTCAGTCGTCACCTCGCCGAGCTCGATTGCCGTCGTCGCTGCGCGGGTGCCGGAGAGCAGCCTGAAGGAGGCCTGCGGGTTCGCCCGTGAGACGTCAGCGATCCAGATATCGTCGGGGAGTCGAATCCGGAGGCGGGCAGCGATCACGTCGACCGCCTCCGGCAGAATAGGTGCTGTGGCCACAGCATAGTGTCACCAGTCCTACCACACAGCCGGACCGTGTAAATCCCGGGGCGAAATCCGGCAGTCGGCCATCATCTCACCGACTGTTTACTCGCCCGGCACTCTCTCGAACCGCGGAGACGAGGTCGTAGCCCAGCAGATACACCGGGCGCAGGAAGTAGTTCGCCATCCCCGCGAGACCGAGCAGCCCGCCGATGGCCTGCATCTCGCCGGGCGTGGCCGACAGGCGGACGAGCAGCGGCAGGGCCGTGATGAGCGGCGCGAGCCACAGCGACTGGACGATGCCGTCCACGTCGACACCGGCGACGGAACCGAATCGCCCCTCGTTCGGACGGGCGGCGTACAGAACAGCCGTCAGTACCAGCAGGCCCACGACAATCGGCAGGGACGCGCCGACGCCGGCGACGCCGAAGCCGATAGCCAGCGCGGCCGCGACGAGCAACAGGACCGTCACCTGCATCGTCCCGTGCCGAATGGCCGCTTCCGTATCCATATCCGGTCGTTGCGGCGGTGCTGTATAAACCCTGTGAGGGCATCTCCCCTTTCTTAACACCTTTCGGGTTCGACCGCAAAGCGGTGGCGAACACGTGCCCGCCACGTACAATCCGGTCCGCGGCGTCCTGCTGCTCGTCGGTAGCCTGCTCGCGCGGTTCGGCCTCGTCGAGCGCGAGCGGGTCCGCCGAGCGACGGACCTGTCCTGGCCCCGGATCGTCACCGGACTGGCCCGGATGTCGAAGTCGACGGTCGACGTGGCGATGGTCGGGCTGGCGCTCGGGCCGACAGCCATCGCCGGCGTCGGCTTCGCCGCACCGTTCTGGGAGCTTGTATTCGCACTGGGTGGCGGGGTCGCCGGGGGGACAATCGGGATGGTGTCCCAGCGCTACGGGGCCGACGCCGACGAGGAACTGGCGGTCACCGTCACGACCAGCGCCGCCGTCGTTCTGGGGCTGACACTTCCGTTGATGGCGGTGTACTGGGTCATCCCCGGTCTGCTCGTCGATCTCGTCGGGACGGGGTCCGAGGCCGTCGGGTACGGGGTCGAGTACCTGCGGATCGTCGCCCTCGGTGTCCCCTTCGCCGCACTGAACCTCATCGGGAGCCGGACGCTCGTGGGGGCCGACGACGCCTGGACGCCGATGCTGTTGCGGGCCGGCGGCGCGGTCGTCAACATCGCGTTGAACGCTGTCTTCATTTTCGGGTTCGGTCTCGGCGTCGTCGGTGCGGCGCTGGGCACGGTCGTCGCGAACGTGCTGGTCACGGCCGGGTTCGCCGTCGGGCTGGCTCGCGGTGGCCTGCCGATAATCGGCGCGTTCCCGGTCCGGATTCCGGTGTCGCGGCCGTTCCTCGACCGGGGGCTGGGGCGGGACCTCGCGGAAACCGGGACGCCGCTGGTGGGGGCTAATCTCGCGCGGACCGGGGCGCAGTTCCCCCGGCTGTTCATCGTCGGTCTGTTCGGGCCCGGCGTCGTATCGGCCTACGTCGTGGCGCTCCGCGTCCGGGCACTGCTTGACACGCCGAACTGGGGGCTGAGCCTCGCGTCGAGCAGCCTCGTCGGGCAGGCACTGGGCGACGATGACGAGGCCGAGGCGACCGTCTGGGCGCAGACGGTTCTCCGGCTGAGTATCGGCGTGTACATCGTCGTCGCGGCGACGCTGCTCCCGTTCTCGCGGGGGATCGCCCGCCTGTTCGTCTCGGACCCAACAGTGCTCCCGCTGGTGACGACGTTCGTCGCCGTCGCGTGTGCCAGCGTCGCATTCCGGGGCGTCGACGGCGGCTCGACCGGACCGCTCCGGGCCAGCGGCGACACGCGCTGGCCGTTTTACTCTCAACTGGCGGGGATGTACCTGTTCGCCCTCCCGCTGGCGTATATCGGCTACGTCACGCCGCTCGGCGAGCTCGCGCTGTACGCCTCGCTCGTGGTCGAGACGGCCGTTCCCGCGGCAGTGACCTACTATCGCTTCCGGTCGGGGACGTGGCGGGTCGTGAGCCGGTCCTACCGGCCCGACGCGGCGCTCGACGATTGACGCGTGTCGGTGACCTGAAATATCGTCTGTCGTCAGCCAGTCAACAATATATTTGGGGCTCCACCCTGACATGCTCGCGTGGATCACACACGCGCTGTCTCCGTCGCACGGGATGTCGTCCGCACTGTCCAAGAGGAGGAGGTCTCCTTTCTCGCGGCCGGCATCGCCTACTACATGTTCGTCTCGCTCCTGCCGCTGTTGTTGCTGACGCTGGTCGTCGGGACGCTGGCGGGCGGGGAGGCCTTTGCCGAGCGAATCGTGACGGCGGCGGGGGACGTGCTCTCGCCGGCGGCGTCGACACTGCTCGAAGACGCGCTGACCAGCGGGGCCGGCCGCGGGGGTGCGACCGTGCTAGGTGTCGGCGTCACACTGTGGAGCGCGCTCAAGGTGTTCCGCGGGCTGGATACGGCCTTCAGCCGCGTCTACGGAACCGATGGCCCCGATTCGATTGTCGGAGAACTCGTCGACGGGCTGGCCGCGCTGGGCGGCATCAGCGTCGCACTGGTCGGGCTCGGCGTCATCGGCGCGTTCGGAACGGTGCTCGGCGTTCAGGTCGCGCTCGGCGGGCTCGCGCTCGTTCCCGTGCTGGCAGTCGCCTTCCTCCCGCTGTACTACCTGTTCCCCGATCAGGAGATGACGATACGGGCGGCCGTCCCCGGCGCGGTGTTCGCCGGGGTCGGGTGGACGCTGCTGGGGACGGGATTCAACGTCTACGCGGCACAGGCTGACACCTACCAGGTGTACGGCGTCATCGGCGGGGTCCTGCTGCTCGTGACGTGGTTCTACTTCGCCGGACAGGTGCTACTCGTGGGCGCAGCGGTCAACGCGGCGCTCGCGGACCGGCAACTACAACAGGTATCGCGCCGACGGTCCGGCAAAGCGATGAGTGAGGACGCTGACGAGACTGACACGCCCCCGCCAGCCGGACCCGGACGAGACGCCGACGCGTTGACAGACGAGGAACTCAGGGAACTCCGCGAGGAGTTCGAATCGTTCCGCGAGGAGATCGAGGGCCGGACGCTGCACCGTGACGAGGTGAAATCGGACCTCAAACAGTACGTCCGCCGCCGGATGCGCCGCGGTCACGCCCGGCAGTGGGGTCCCTACATCGTCTTGCTGTACGGCACGATAATGACCCTCGGCGCGTTCTACTACCTGAAGGGCCTCTACGCCGTCCTGGCGATGCTGGTCATCTGGCTGTCGACGCTCGGCCTCTACGCCGTGATGATTGCGGTCGGTGTGACACTTACTGCCACCGGCCTTCCCGGACGGCTCGTCGACCGCGTGCGCGACTGGCGACAGTGATACGGGCTGTCGGCGTCACCGAGGTGCTGTCGGCGCTGCCCGGCGCAGTCGTTGTACTGTTCGCGCTGATCACCCAGCTAGGTGATTTCTGGTTTACTTTCCTGGCCTGTGGCCTGCTGTACTGGCTCGGTCCGTGGACGCCGAAACTCGGTCGGGGCCTCACTCGCGACCGGACGGCGATGGTAGTCGCGCTGCTCGCCGTCGCCGTCGCACTCGTCGTCTCACTGAAGGGCGTGTTCGCGCTGCCGCGGCCGCCCGGGGCGGGCACGGCCACCCACGCCGAACTGCTTCCGGCGGCGCTGCGGGGCGTCTACGAGTCGATGGCGACTGGCGAAGGGTTCGGTTTCCCCAGCGGCCACGCTACCCTCTCCCTGCTCGTCTGGGGCGGCATCGCGTGGGCGCTCCGGGTCGGCACGCGTCGACAGCGGACCGCCGTCGCCGCGACAATCGTTGCCCTCATCGGGCTCTCTCGGCTGGTACTCGGCGTCCACTATCTCGCCGACATCCTCGCGGGCTTTGCCATCGCCGGTGCAGCACTCGGCATCGGTCTCGGCGTGCTCAAAACGCCCGAGCGGGTGTTCGGACTCGCCGCCGTCGTCGCCGTGGTTGGACTGCTCGTCACTGGCGTCTCGCGCGATTCGGCCGGCGCGCTGGGTGTCGCTGTCGCGGGCGCGGTCATCTGGTCGCTGCTGGGCGAGGGGATTCCGGAGCCGACCCGACAGGGTGTCGTTATCACGGCGCTGCTGGGTGTCGCATCGGTCAGCTTCTTTCTCGGGGTAACGTTCGGGCTGGACCCGACGCCGGTCGTCGTCACGCTACTTGCGGGACTCGGGACCGGGGCCTTGCTAACGCTGCCGCTGGCCGGCGAGCGCCTCGCGAAAAAAGTGTGAGTGGCAGCCGTTAGAACTTCTCGAGGTAGCGGTCGAGTTCCCAGTCGGAGACGTCGACCAGGTACTCCTTGTGTTCCTGGCGCTTGGCCTCGACGAAGTTCTCGAAGACGTGCTCGCCGAGGGCGTCGATGATGACCTCGTCCTGTTCGAGTTCGTCGACGGCTTCGCCGAGGTTCTCCGGCAGCGTCGTGATGCCGTATTCCTCGCGTTTGGCCTCGTCGAACTCGTAGATATTCTCGCGGACCGGGTCGTCGCATTCGAGGTCGCGCTCGACACCGTCGAGACCGGCGTGGATGAGCGCGGCGAAGGCGAGGTACGGGTTACACGACGGGTCGGGGAAGCGGGCCTCGATCCGGCTTGCGGCCGGCGTACGGGCGGCCGGCTTGCGGATGAGCGCCGAGCGGTTGCGGTCGGACCAGGCGACGTAGACGGGGGCCTCGTAGCCAGGGACCAGGCGCTTGTAGGAGTTCACGGTCGGGTTCGCCACGGCCGCGATGGCCGGCGCGTGTTCGAGGATACCGGCGGTGAAGCTCTTTGCCGTCTCGGAGAGGTTGAACTCGTCGTCCTCGTCGTGGAACGCGTTCTCGCCGTCCTCGGTGAACAGCGAGAGGTGCGTGTGCATCCCGGAGCCGTTGATCTTCGGGATCGGCTTCGGCATGAACGTCGCGTGCAGGTCGTGTTCGGCCGCGATGGCGCGGACGACGGAGCGGAAGGTCGCGACGTTGTCGGCCGTCGAGAGCGCGTCGTCGTAGGTGAAGTTGATCTCGTGCTGGCCCTGGGCGACCTCGTGGTGGGAGGCCTCGATGTCGAAGCCCATGTCTTCGAGGCCGTAGATGATGTCACGGCGCACGTCGGAGGCGAGGTCCTTCGGCGCGAGGTCGAAGTAGCCGCCAGCGTCGTTGGTCTTGGTCGTCGCACGGCCCTCTTCGTCTTCCTCGAACAGGAAGAACTCGGGCTCGGGTGCGGCGTTGACCGTATAGCCCATGTCGTTTGCGCGCTTGATCGCACGCTTCAGAACGCCGCGTGGGTCGCCGGCGAACGGCTCGCCGGTCGAGGTGTCGATGACGTCACAGATGAGGCGGGCACTGGAACCGCCTTCGACGTTTTCTCTCCACGGGAGCACAGAGAACGTCGAGGGGTCCGGGTCCAGACGCATGTCGGACTCCTGAATCCGGACGAAGCCGTTGATCGAGGAACCGTCGAAGTAGATCCCCTCTGTGAACGCTTTCTCCGCCTGGTCGGCTGTGATCGAGACGTTCTTGATTGTGCCGAGGATGTCGGTAAACTGGAGCCGGAGGAAGTCGACGTTCTTCTCTTCGATTTCGTCGAGTACCTCCTGTGCCTCCTCTGAAAGTTCGCTTGTCATCTTTGGACACCAGATAGGAACGGTGCTACTACTAAAACCCTGCTGATTTGCGCAAAGGTTTCGACGCTTTCGCTTACATTTGGACATTCGTAAAATTCTAATCCCTGGGGGACGTCCCCCAATGTAATGACGTACGAAAATCTCGACCGTGAGCTAGTGAATGCCCTTCTCGGGGATGGCCGCGCCAGCCTCCGAAGCCTGGGAGAAGACCTCGACGTGTCGGTAACGACCGTCTCAAACCACCTCTCCGATCTTGAGGACGAGGGGATCATCAACGGGTACACGCCCAAAGTCGACTACGACAAGCTCGGCTACGACGTGACGGCCATCATCCAGCTCAAGGTGGAGGGGTCGTCGCTCCCGGCAGTCACCGAGGACCTCAAAGAGCACAAGCAGATGATCTCGGTGTACGAGGTCACCGGCGACTACGACATCATCGCGGTCGGGAAGTTCACCGATACCGACGGCATGAACGCCCAGATCAAAGAACTTCTCACCGATCCCGACATCAGGGAGTCGAACACCTCCGTCGTGCTCAACGCCGCGAGCGAACACGAGCAGTTCGACCTCGACCTGAAGGAGTAGCGACCGCCCTTCTGCAGCCGTTCCGAACGCTCTCGGAGCGACAGGTCCCGACCCATTTTCGGGCGGTACCGACGAATACTTGACTGACCAGTCAGTTAGTTACACGTAATGAACGACGGCGACACGGCCGACGATATCATGGATGCAACCTACTGTGCGCTGTGTACGCACGGCTATGCGGATCTGACGATGCAGGACATCGCCGACGAGTCGGACAAGAGCAAAGCCTCCCTCCACTACCACTACGACAGCAAGCACGAGCTCCTCTGTGCGTTCCTCGAATACCTCTACGACGGGTTCGTCGACCGGACCGAAGACCCGGACGGCGAGACCCCACACGAGCGTCTGCTGGCGCTCGTCGATTCGGTGCTTGACAAGCCAGACGACGGGAGCGAGGAGTTCGGGACGGCGATTCTCGAGATCCGCGCCCACGCGCCCTACGAACCGGGCTTTCGCGAGCGACTCACGAAGTTCGACGACTACCTCGTCGACGAACTCGAAGCGATCCTCGAAGACGGCATCGCCGACGGGACGTTCAAATCCGACCTCGACGCCGAGGAAACCGCCCGGTTCATCGTCACCGTGCTGACCGGGGCTGCGACCGAGCGCGTCACGACTGGCCGCCCAGTCGAGTGTACCCGGCGGATGCTCACCGAGTACGTCGAAACGCATCTTCTGGACGGACAGCAGGAGGTCACAGCGTGAGCGTCCGGCGGAAACTGGGCCGTCTGGGTGCGCGACTCGGTGCTCTGTTCAAAGGCCAGGAGGAGCTGGACCTGACCAGCGGCGACATCGGCAAGCCGCTGCTCTTTCTCTCTTTCCCCATCGTCATCACGAACCTGCTACAGGTGGCGTACAACCTGGCCGATACGTTCTGGCTGGGGCAGTACTCCACGACGGCGCTTGCGGCGATTTCCTTTGCCTTCCCGATGATCTTCCTGCTCATCTCGCTCGGGATGGGGCTGTCGGTGGCCGGGAGCGTACTGGTCGCCCAGCACACCGGGGCCGAGGAGCACCGCGAGGCCGAGTACGCCGCCTCCCAGACCGTGACGTTCGCGCTGCTGGCCTCCGTGCTGCTCGGCGCGACCGGCTACTTCTTCGTCGAGGACTTCCTGTCACTGCTGGGTGCGTCCAGCGAGGTACTGCCGGGCGCGACGGGCTACCTGCAGGTCGTCTCGCTCGGGCTGACGGCGATGTTCGGCTTCTTCGTGTTCATCTCGCTGATGCGCGGGGCCGGTGACACAATCACGCCGATGCTGGTGATGTTCGGGACCGTCGTGCTGAACATCGTCATCGACCCGTTCCTCATCTTCGGCTGGTGGGTGTTCCCTGAGATGGGCGTCGTCGGCGCGGCCGTCGCGACCATCTTCTCCCGCGGCGTGGCGTTAGTCGTCGGTATCGGCATCCTGCTGTCGGGCAGGCGCGGCGTGCGGATTCACCTCGGCGACATGGCGCCCGACCTGGAATACCTCCGGAAACTGCTCAGATTGGGTGTTCCGGCCTCCGTCGAGGGGACCGGGCGGGCGCTGTCGGTCAACGCCATGCTGTTCATCGTCGGGACGTTCTCCGTCACCGTGGTCGCCGCATTCGGTGTCGGCATCCGCGTGTTCTCGCTGGTGTTCATGCCGGCCATCGCGATGGATCGGGGTGTCGAGACGATGACCGGCCAGAACCTCGGAGCCGAGCGGCCGGACCGCGCGGCGACGGCCAACCACTTCGCCGCGAAGGTTTCCTTCGCCATCCTCACCGTGCTGGGCGCGGTCACCATCTTCGCCGCGCCGACCGTCGTCAGCGTGTTCAGCGACGACCCCGAGGTCGTCCGCATCGGGGCCGAGTTCCTCCAGTGGGTCGCCCCGACTTTCGGGTTCATCGGCATCGTCCGGGCCTACTCCGGCGGGTTCCGGGGCGCTGGCAAGACGCTCACCGCAGCGGCGCTGGCGGTTACCATGCTGGGAATCATCCGCCTGCCGGTCGCCTGGGTCGCCTCCCGCCCGGTCGAGGTCCCGGCGTGGCTCGGACCGCGGATCGTCGACCTCTTCGCGTACTCGCTGGCCGAACAGGGCATCTGGCTGGCCTTCGCCGTCTCGAACGTCCTCGCGGCCGGCCTCGCAGCGGCCTGGTTCCTCCGGGGAACGTGGCGCGAGGCCGACCCCCGAACCGGCAGCGAACCGGCCGTCGCGGACGACTGACGGCGCTGGTTGCCGGGAGACACCCGCGAAAAACGTTCTGCCAGCGCGCGTCAGCGCCGTTCGGCCCGCTCGAAACGCTCGTCGGTGAGGTACACGTCGCCGTCCCGAATCGTGACCTCGATGCTGTCGAGGGCGTCGCCGGCGCAGGGGCCGTGCGTACAGACGCCGTCGTCGCGTTCGAACTGCGCGCCGTGCTTGTGACACACCAGTCGGTCTCCTCGAACAATCGCGCCCCGGCCGGGGTCCAGCGGGACTTCGGGCTGGTGGGGACAGGAGTTGCGCCAGGCGGCGACGGCGTCGCCCGAGCGGTGCAGGATGCAGTTGACGCCGCGCCGGCCGTCGCGCGCTTCGAACACGAGCGTGCTGTCGGAGGGCACCGAGTCGAGTTCGACGATGCGGCGCGGGTCGTCACCATCGTCGTTGCCGTCGGGCGGGTGTCCGTCGTTACCGCCGGTCGGCGTTTCGTCGTCACCGTCAGCCGCCTGGTCGTTACTCGCCCCGGAAAAGCTGAACCGGACGGTCGTGTCGCCGGCCTCGACCTCGCCGTCGTCGTCGTGGATGCGGACCGATTCCGACTCGTCGTCGGTGTCAACGGTTACGTCCACGGGGTCGCTCATAGCGTAGTGTCTTCGACTGACACACATAGCGATGTCGAAGTCGTCCGCGGCATGCCGGTTGCAAAACGGAGTTATGTCAGCCCTGCGGAACGTCAGTATGGACCGAGACGACGTTTCCGTCGAAGTGGAGGTCGAGGTAGCGGTAGACACAGCGGAACTGGAAGCGGAAGTCGAAGACATGGCGGAGTTCGAGGCGGAACTGGAAAGCAAGGGCGTCGAAATCGAACTGGAAGCCGAAGTCGAGTTCGCCGAGCACGACGACGAAGACGAGGCCGCCGAAGAAAGCATGGAGGAAGCGGACGCCGAAGAAGACACGGGCGACGCGGACGCCGAAGAAGACACGGGCGACGCGGACGCCGAAGACAGCGACGAGAGCGAAGAGTAACAGGCTCGTAGAGTCCAATTGTACGCATCCGCTGGCCGGCGTCCAGCGGTAGCTCCGGTAACGGCCGCCGCCCTGTCCGGGGTGAAATCGATTTCACAATCAGAGGGATCCCTCGGCATCGGCCGGCAGTCGCTCCAGCGCCGTGACCGACAGAGTCCCGTCGATGGTCGCCCGGAGGCGCTCGGAAGCTGTCGTCACCGTCACTGCGATCTCCCACGGGTCCCGGCTTCGCACCGTCGTCAGTGTCGGGTCGACGACGAAATCGAGCTCCCAGGCGCGGGTCGCTCGAGGGTCGACGCCGTGGTCGTACAGCCAACCGGCTACTGCGGGGTGGTAGAGCGCAACGACCGCGGCCGGCGGGTAGTTGTAGAAGCTACACTGCTGGCAGTCGATGTCGAGCATCACCGGGTGGTCGGTCGCGTAATGGGAGTCCAGTTCCGGCCCGGTCTCCGTCGTCAGCCCCGCGCTGATGACGCCCGCACAGACCGGACAGACGCCGGCGACGGCGAACCGCCAGAATAGCCGGGTTCGCCGGTCGAACGCCACCGCGACCGCTTCGTCGGTGCGGCCGCTGACGCCGCCGGGGTCGAACGGGAACGCGATGACGGTGTCGTCACAGGCCAGACAGCCGACGTGGCCGATGTACTCGTCCAGCGTGAACGTCAGCTCGGTCCCGCAGTGTCGACAGTCAGCGTCGAGTGCGACCGGATCCACGCCGCCGGACTGGTGGAGCACGCCGCTGTGGATCGCGTCGATGACGCGATGGCCCGGATACAGCAGTTCGTACGCCTCGCCGTCTTTCCCGACGAACTGCCCGACCAGCTGCGAGAGGTGATAGTTGAACTTCCCGCTGTCGCGCTCGCCGACCCGTCGCTTGAGTTCTGCATACGGCAGTGCATGCCTGTCTGCGGCCCAGAGAGCGTCCAGAATCTCGACGCGGAGGTCGTGACTGAACAGCGCGAACGCGTCGGCGGGCGTCCGCTGTGTGTCCGCGTCACCGTCGGTTTCGCCGGACATAACCACTCGTTCGACAGGTCGATACAAAACGTCTGGCCACGCGAGAACATATCAGGATGGCTACTTAATCTAATTTCTCAGAATACTTACTAATCGGCGGCGGCTACGAACAGGTACACGATGCACGACACGCCACACGTTATCGGTATCAGTGGAAGCCTCCGAGACGACAGCGGAACAAGAATCGCCGTCCAGCGCGCCGTCGACGCGGCAGCGCGGGCTGGTGCAACGGTCGAGCACATCGACCTCCGGGAGTGGGATCTCCCGTTGTTTGACCCCGACGCGGGTGAGGCTGAATCCGGTGACGGCCCGGAACTCGCCGCTCGTGTCCGCGAAGCCGACGCGATGGTCCTCGGAACCCCCATGTATCACGGCACCATCGCCTCACCGCTGAAGACGGCGCTTGACTACTGCAGCATCGACGATATCGAGGGGACGACCGTCGGCATCCTCGCAGTGGCCGGCGGCGGGTTCCCCACGCCGGCGCTACAGCACCTTCGAGCCTCCGTGCTGGAGTTGAAAGGCTGGCCACTCCCGCAAGACGTCGCCATCCCCGAGTCGTGGGCTGCCTTCGAGGAAGGTAGCATCGCCGACGAGGACATCGCAGAGCGCGTCGAGGAACTGGGCTCAGACGTCGTCGCGTACGCAGGCGTGGCGGCTCGGCCTGAAGAACTGGAACAGCCGGAACTGGCGACCGGCGACTGACTTCACTCGAACCAGTCGACGAAACTGCCGTCCAGCAGCGTCTCCTCCTGGTGGCGGATGTAGGTGGCCTGCATCCCCCAGATGGCTTCGGCCAGCGGAACGTTCTCCTCGACGCGGCGGCGGACGTAGTCGTGTTTCCAGCGCGCGGGCGTGAGCCGGCGGTCGACGCGCTCGCGTAGCGGTCGGATGTAACCGTGGGCTTCCTCCGCCGAGAGACCGCGCTGTTCGAGGCCTTCTCGCGCGTGTTCGAACAGTTCGCCGTATATCTCCTCAGTGCTGGTCGTCGTCGCCCCGTCGGCGGTTATCCACTCGATTTTCGCCCGGAGCCCGTTCCGAGCGGCGGTGTAGAAGTTCCGCTTCGCCGTCTCCCAGTCCAGCGACCGGATGGGGTGTTCAAGTTGTGGCAGGCTCTCCATCAGGCCGGCGAAAACGGCCGCGAACCCGATTGCGTCGTCGACGGTCGGCTGGGCGGCCAGCGGGCGGAACTCGATGCGGGCGTTGGCCGCCGACCGCGTCGCCCCCTCGAACACCGGCCTGACCCACCGCCAGTACGAGCCGTGCTTGTGCCGGAAGTGGACGAAGTCGTCGTCGAAACGGGTCCCCGACGGCAGGTCGACCGGAACGATAGTGTCGTCCTCGACGATGTCGTCGATAGCCGCTTCGACGGAGTCGAAGTCCGGCGGGAAGCAGACTTTCGGTGGCGTGGGATCGCCGTCGGTCGGGTTGAGCACCGATTCGAAGACGCCGATGCGGTTCTCCATGTTCGCCCCGGCGACGATTTCCGCGTCGGGCGCGTCGTCGTACAGATCCGGCGGGAAAAACGGCGAGTTGACGCCAAGCGCCAGGAGCGGCGCGGCGATACGGAGCGCGTAGGTGAAATACTCCGGCAGGTCCGGCGCGTGGGGAATCTGGTAGTGGGGCTGGATCGAGGTGATGAGCGACTCCGGCATCACCGTCTCAGCCTGCAGCGAGGCGTGTGGCGCGTCGATTTCGAACGCCGAGGGGTAGTCCGTGTTGGCCATCGTGTGGTAGCGAACGGAGTCGGACATGTTCGTCCCGATGCGGACGCCGCTGTGCTCGACACAGTCACAGAGGTACTCCCGGGCCGTCTCGCCCGCAGGGGGGACGGTCCACATGCCATCGGAGACGAGGCGGATGCCCTCGTTGCGGACCCGCTGCTGGGCCGGCCGTAGCGACGCCTTCAGTTCATTGCGCTGGGCCGCCAGCCCGTGAGTGTTCAGCGGCTGCGGGCTCGTCTGCATCTCCGCGTTGTGCAGCCCGAGTTCCTTCTCGAACCCGATGAGTTCGAGCAACTGGCGGGGGACCCGCTGGAGCGCGTCGGTCTGCTCATCGACGGCATACAGCTCCAGTTCCATTCCGACAATCGCCTCCGTGTTGTCGAAGGTCCCGCTCCGAACCGCGGATTTGAGCGCTTCGGCTTCCTCGCGGGCCCGTTCGTTGAACGACTCGCTGTCCGTCGCAAGCGCCTCGGCCACCTGGTCTGCCAGTTCCGAAGCCGACATATCTCCGGGTTTGCAGCCATGGGTGTTAAGCATGCCCCAGACAGTACGCGGGTAGCGAGAACAGGAGTGCCACAGACGCTCACAGCAGCTCGCCGATGTCGCTCACTCCCGACTTCGCCGAAAGAGTAGTTCACCCACGCTCACAGCAGCTCGCCGATGTCGCTCATCGTCTCCCCCAGCGGGTCCCGCTCCTCCGTTGTAAGCGCCCCCTCCACCGCGTCGCGGGCGGCGGGCAGCGGCTCGTGAGTCTCGACGTACACGGCCAGGGCGAACGCCCGCTCGGTGACGCCGGCGAGTTCGATGGCGTCGCTGCGGGAGAGGTCGCCGGCAAGCCAGTCTGCGACCAGTTCGCGGCCCTTCGGGCCGACCGGCGACACCTGCTCGCCGAGCAGGTGGAGCGTCTTGGCGGCGGTCACGGGTGCGACGCCGGCGGCACGGCCCGCATCGCCGACGCTCCTGCCGGCTGCGTAGGCCTCGATGACGGTCGCCGCTGTCGCCGCCGAGCACGGGAGGTCGTCGTCAACCGGAGCGAGTCGCTCCGGGAGCGGGGCGTCCGTCTCGTCGACGGCAGCGACGCCGCGGTCACGCTGGTGGGTCGTGACCTCGACACCGGCGGCGATATCCGACAGCGCCATTAAAATATCCTTCTCTGTATCGGAATTTAATACTGTCGGTGTCCCGATAGACCCGGGTGTCGATCCCGACAACTACCTACCGGTTACCGGCAGGCAGTTTCACCGAAACCCTGCCGAAAACCCGCCTCTGCATCGGCTTTTTAACCCTCCATCCAGCCGTAGGTGGAAACATGAGCACGACGGTGACGCAATGTCCGGAGTGTAACGGGTCGGTCAAACAGCAGGGCGTCGAGTCGGTGTGTAGTCACTGTGGGCTGGTCGTCGGCGAGGACGCCATCGATCCGGGACCGGAGTGGCGGTCGTTCGACGATGACGACACTGACCGGGCACGCACAGGCGCGCCATTGACACGGTCGCGTCACGACCGCGGTCTCTCGACGAAGATCGGTCGGTCGACGCGGCTGAAAGGACGCAAGCGCCGTCAGTTCGCCCGCCTCCGCCGCGAGCATAACCGCGCACAGATCAGTTCGAAACGCGAGCGAAACAAGGTGTACGCCTTCACCGAGATCCGGCGTATCATCAGTTCGATGTCGCTCTCGGACGCGATCCGGGACCGGGCCTGCGTGCTGTTCGAATCCGCACAGAACGAGGACCTGCTTCAGGGGCGAACGCTGGAAGGATTCGCGGCCGCAGCTATCTATGCCACCTGCCGGACTGAAGGGGTCGCCCGAACCGTGGATGAATTCTGTACCGTCGCCAAGGCGACCCAGTCGGAGCTTCGCGCGGCCTACGACGCCCTGAACAGGGAGCTCGGGCTGCCGACCGGACCGATTGACCCTCGGGAGTACGTCCCTCGGTTCGCGACAACGCTGGACCTGCCGACAGCGGTCCGTCAGCGTGCGGAGCGGCTCGTCGACGAGGCACAGGACCGCGGGCTGGTCAGCGGGCGTAATCCGGCCGGCGTCGCCGCGGCGTGTCTCTACACCGCGGCGCAGGAACAGGGCGTAGCGCTCACCCAGGCTGCGGCAGCAGAGACAGCAGATGTGACGCCGGTCACGCTCCGCGGGACCTACACCGAGCTACAGGAATAGACGGCGTCGGCGAGCGATTCGAGCGACCGTCGCGCTGGCGTGTCCGGCGCTGTTTCGCGAAGCGGCTGTCCATTGGCCTGTGCCGTCGCCAGCGGCTCGTTCTCCGGGATAGCGACGGCCGGCGCACCGAACCGGTCCGCGACGGCCTCGGTCGCGGGGTTCGAACCGGCACGGTTGAGGACGACCCGGCAGAGTCCGGCGTCGAGTTCACGGGCCAGGGCCCGGACCCGGAGCGCGTCAGCGAGGGCCGCGCCCTCCGGCGTCGTGACGAGCATCGCGGCGTCAGCGGCTGCGAGGGGGAGACCCACGTCGGCGCGCAGACCGGCCGGCGAGTCCACGATGACCCAGCGGTAGGTCCGCTCCAGCGCGGCGAATACGTCCGTGAGTCCCTGCAAGTCGGCGCTCCGAGCGCCGGCCAGCGTCCGCCCGCAGGGAACGAGGGTTACGGGGCCGTCCTCGCGAACAGCTTCGTGCGGGTCGGCGCGGGCGGCGAGAACGTCGTGCAGGTCGGGACCGCGACTGGACGGGAGGTCCGCCATCCCGAGGTCGCCGTCGACGACGACGCTGCCCGCGTTCGAGCGCGAGTCCCTGCTGTCAGCCCGTTCGAGCGCGTCGAGTTCCGCCGCGAGATTGTACGCGATAGTCGACTTGCCGACGCCGCCCTTGCCGCCTGTGACTGCCAGAATCATGCGAGACGAGACAGCGCCTCGGTCGGCACCGTGGCGGCCGCCCGTCGGTCGGCGAGCCGTTCGGCCCGGCGGGACAGCGCCCGGAGCATCTGCTCGTCGGTATCGCCGCGCGCCACGACTGTCCGGACGCCAGACAGACCGCCCGCCGCCCGAACCGCGTCAGTCGCTGCTGCCAGCGACTCCGCCCCGGCCAGCCGCTCAGCACGGTCGACGCGTCGAGCGACGGTTTCGAGCCACTGGGAGACAGCATCGGGGAGCTGCTGGTCCGACCGCTGGCCGGGCGCAGTCTCCGGCTCGGCTGGCGGCTGAGCGGTCGCTCGCTGCGGGTCTATCTGCTGGTTCTTGCCTACCTGTCCGTTCGTGAGTTCGACCGCGGGTGCGCCCGACTGGCGGCCCTCGATGTCACCCGCCTGCGCTGACTCGCCTGCAGGCACAGCGTCAGCAGGCGGCGACGGGTCACCGAGTTCTCGGAGAACGGCGTTTGCGGAGTCAAGTCGCTCGTCCGCTGGAGTGGTATCAGGGGCGGGCTCGGCACTCACCAGCTCCGCCGGCTGCGCAGACGGTGGGGCCGGCGTCGCGTAACCGAGCGCGTGCGTTCGCGGGTCGACAATTTCCTCGAAGCCGTCCTCAGTCCAGCCGGCCTCGGGAACGCCCTGCCGCCTCGGCGGCCAGAGAGGGCCATCGAGACGGTTCCGGACGGTGATACGAGTCGGCTCGTCGATGTCGTCGACGGTCGCCGTGACGAGTGTCACGCCGTCCAGTCGCTCGGCGCGGCAGTCGAAAGTAACCATAGCGACAGTGGTCCGGCTCTCCGATTTAAAACTCAGCAGCGGACGATGGGGGCGTCGAGACAGTCAGACGCAGCCGCTAGCGTTCTGAACCGATCCGTTTCGACGACGACCGGTGCGGGCGTCCGGGCGACCCGGAGCACGGCTAGGGCGGCCGTCACAGGATCGGCGTCGAACGGGTCGTCGGGAGCGGTTCCCGGGACGGTTTCGACGGCCCGAGCGAACGCATCGGCGCACCGGTCGACGAGCGTTGCCCGAGCGCTCCGCCGGCGGTTGGCCAGTTCGTCGGACAGCCGTCGCCGTTCCTCCAGCGCGTCCCGGTAGGCGCGTGCCCGCTCCCGGCGGAGTTCGCGAGTCTCTCTGGCGGCAGCCCGTCGGGTCTCCCGTTCGCTCAGTTCCATCGCCGCGTCCCGAAGATCAGCCTGTACCGTCCCGTCGTCCGCACCGACCGCCTCGCGAGCGGTGAGACGGCCGCGATAGGCGGCGATCGTTTCCTGCAGGCCATCGATAGTCGCGTCCGGCACCGACTCGACAGGGTCCGGGAGGTCCGGCGGCGAGCACTCAAGCTCGGTCAGTTGCTCCCGGCAGTCGGCGATAGCCTCGTCCTGCGGCGTCTCATGACCCTGTGACCGGGCGGCGGCCGCGAGTGCAGTCCGCGTCCGTAGCCCCATCGACGGGTGGACGTGTCCGGCGTAGGCGTACACAGACGGCGGGTCCGGACAGGAAACGGCTGGGAGACACTGCTGCCCGCGGATACTCGCAGCGATGGTCCTACCGTCGACATCTCGTGTCCGAAGATCTACGACAGCACCCGTGTAGGTAGTCCCAGCGACGCGGAGTTTCACAGGTCAACGCCTCGGAGGTGCTCCGGGTCCGGAATATCGCGACCCGACGCGAACCGCTTGTAGGGCGTCGCCGGTTCCTCGCGCGCCTCGTAGCGTTCGGCCGCTTCGCGGACGTGGATCGGGACGTCTGACGGCTCGAACGGCTCGACGTGCTCGATCTGGACATCGAGCCCGTGTTTCTCGTGAAATCGGAGCGCCTGGAAGGCCCCGAACTCGGTTCCGGAGAACAGCACCGCTCTCCCGAACTGTCGAACGACACAGTCTTCGTGGGCACGACAGACGTTCCGCAGATCTCTGCGTGCCGCCCGGGAGTAGGTGACGACGAGTAGCACTGGCCGGAAATTGGTATTATTACTATAAAATTTTACTGAATTGAATCGTATTCGGGGTGAATATATTTAGGTGGGATTGCGTAAAATAGCGCCGTCAGTCGAACGAGATCCAGCACTGGGTACGGATCGAACGGACGGCGACCGCAAACTGAAAAAATCCTATTCGACGGCAGTAACGGTGAATTTGCCGGCGTCCGAGACGAGGTCCCGAACCCGCTCGCGGGCCGCTGTCTCGGACGCCGCGAGGACGACGAGCCCGTCCACGGCGGCCCCGCCGCTCGCCCGATAGGCCTGCAGGTCGCCTTCGAACTCAGTCGCGTAGGTCCGGAGGGTCCCGCGAACATCCCGTTCGAGATCACTGAGCGACCGCGACCCGGCCTCGAACTCGGCCAGTGCTTCCTCGATGTTTCGGAGTGCGGAGATCCGGTCCATATCAGGTCGTTCGGAGGTGGTCCGTCCGGGGCTCATACACCTCGCCTTTCTGTTTCAGCTTGTCGATCTCGTGTTCGGCCTTGGATTCGTCGATACCGACCTCCTCGGCGCGCTCGATAACCACGTCGGCGGGTGCGCCCTCGTCGTACTCGTCCTCGATGTCCGAGATGATTCCCTTGATGTTCTGGATGCGGTCGCGCTGGGTCTTGGACTGGCCGGTCTCGACCACGTCAGCGTCGAACTCGCCGGTCTCGGGGTCGACACCGATCTCCTTCAGACAGTAGTGGGCGATGTCGACCGCGCGGTCGGCATCGGCTTCGTCGACGGTGTCGGAGAGGCGTATGCGTGCAGAGGCTTCGGCCAGTCGCACCAGCGCCTCCAGCTTTCGAGCGGTGACCGGCACCGGCGCGTCCTCGTCCTGGCCCTTGAGCCGCAGGTCGACGTAGAAGTCCTCGATGCGGGTCTTTGCCTCCTCGGTCATTGTCGGGAAGCAGTTGCGCTTGGCGTAGGCAACGTACTTCCGGAGGAGATCCGGCTCGATGGTCGGCGCGACCTCTTCGGTGACGGTACCGACCTCCTCCTCGCTGAAGTTCGAGGTCGGGTTCTCCGTCCGGTGGGTGTGGAGTTCGCCAGCGTAGTTGGTCTGGATGATGTGCTCGGCGAGGTTGCGGTCTTTCTCCTCGTCGGGCTTGTCCGTCACGGTGAAGATTAGGTCGAACCGGGAGATGAGCGCCGGTTCGAGGTCGATCTGCTCACCGATGGGTTCGTACTGGTCGAAGCGGCCGTACTTGGGGTTGGCCGCACCGAGTAGCGAACAGCGGGATTTGAGTGTCGCGTTGATTCCCGCCTTAGAGACGCTAATACGCTGTTGCTCCAGGGCTTCGTGCATCGCGGAGCGGTCTTCCGGGCTCATCTTATCCAGTTCGTCGATAGCGGCGATACCCTGGTCAGCGAGCACGAGCGCGCCCGCTTCCAGCGTCCACTGCTGGCCGTCGCCGAAGTCGTCGCGAACAGCGGCCGCAGTGAGCCCCGCGCTCGAAGACCCCTTCCCGGAGGTGTAGACGGAGCGTGGCGCGATATTCTCGATGTATGACAGCATCTGGGAGTTATGTGAGACAACTCCGTTAGTGAGGTAATTGTGCGTGCCGTCTATTTCGAGGTCGTAAACCCACTCCTCATCCGGCTCGACAGTCTCGATACGTTCGATTTTGTCCCAGGCGATGTCGCCGTCGGCAAGCGAGCGTAGTGCGTCGATATCTGCTCGAATACTGTCGAGGCCCCCGCCGTCTGTGATCCCACCTGCGGTGTTGGACGCTGATACATTCAATTCCGAAAGGTGGGCTTCGAATGCATCAATGACGGTTTCGAGACTGTTACGGGTCGGATTGCGGCTTCCACGTTCGTAATGCTGGTACGTCGAACGCGGAAGTCCACAGTCTGACTGTGTGAGTTCGAGTGACTCGCGGATGCGGCGAAGCGCATGGCCGACGTTCGGAACAACATCGAGATTCGGATTCCCGTCTGTCCCGTCGAACTTAGAACAAGCCCTCGTCTTTCGCTCTGTGACGAAACCGATACGGTCAACGTATGTGCTGAACGCCTGCCCGGAAATCCGCAATCGGTAGCTCCCGTTTTGTCGTGACTGAACCTGTGACGAAATACCGAGCGAGAGCAGCATCGTTCGAACGTCCGCGAGTAGGTGTTCGCTCATCGAAGCCACCGTAATCTCGCGCTGTGACGCAGAAACGTGCCCCTCTCCCTCGATGTAACCCTTAAGGAAAGCGGCCGTAACGTCGTCGCTTGCGCCCATCAACTCCCGTGGAACGCGTTGGTTCTCCGAGGAAGACAGCAGCGACTCCTCGAGAGTACCCAGGAAACTTACGAATTCGCCGGCGGAGCACATCAGTTCGCGGGCGTCTTTCCCGTCGTGCGGATCACGTATCGTGACGTTTAGATTGAGCGACTCCAGGATCGTAGTTGCGTCATCGAGGACCTCGTCGTCGTTGTTCGTGATTGAAACGAACCCAGTGTTGTCCGCTCGCTGCTCGACGTACCCCTCAGCGACGATGTATCCGACGAGCCGGGCGAAATCCGTCGTCCACGCCGACGGCAGTTGGAGATCGATCCGATTGTGTGCCTGTGACGTTCGGAATGCCACATCCAGTTCGTCGGTCCCCGCAGTAGGGATCGAACGCGGAACCCCGATGAACGTCTCTTCGTCGAGATTCTCGGCTCGCTTCGCGTGGAACCGGCCATCGGACTGGACGAACAGCGGATGAGACGGTGTGACTTCGAGGTCACGGCCCGTCGCGGTCCGAATCCGGTACAGAACGTCAGGAGCCTCGCGCTTCCAGACCTTCGTCGCCCGCTGGGTCGCTATCGTCCCGTCGTTCGACAGCGACGGGACCTCGAAATCGACGCTGTCCCAGACGCCGTCGTCTATCGGTTTCGGGTCGTCGAGATTCGATTCGACAAGGTCCCGAATCGGTACGTCACGGCCATCTGCGAGCGTTACGCGAGTGTCGCCGTGAACGCACTTCCCCGTCCCCGGGTCCCCTATCAGCAACATATGGAGGTCACCACGTATTCGCGATCCGTCAGGAAGCTCCTTGGTCACCCCCGAGAAGAGCTGGAGCATCATCGCGAGCTTCTCCTTCTCGTAGCCGTAGATAGAGGGCGCAATAGCGCCGACCATCTTGTCGTAGATGTCGGACTCGTTTGAGAGTTCGACGATTTCCTTCTTGTCGGCGTCGGTGATCTCCATGTCCTCGAACTGCTCGTCCTCTATCTCGACGCTGACGCCCTCCATGTAGATGTCGAACATCGGGGACTTCTCGTTGTCGTTGCCCCGCTGGTCGAGTTTGAGGATGCCGGTCACGCGGACGTGGTCGCCGGCGGTGACGTGGCCCGTGATGTCGTCCTCGATGTTGATATCGATGGACTGGGGCGTCTCCCCGCCGCGCAGTCCCTCGGGGGATTCCTGCACGCGGAGCTTCTGGGCGTCGATGAACTGGGACTGGTCGGTGTTGAGCCGGAACGGCCCCTGGCGTTCACAGCCCTGGCAGTCGTGGGGTTCCTGGAAGTCGCCGGCGGTCTGGGGGATGCGCGTGAGCGTCCCACAGCGCTGGCACTCGAAGGCCGCCTCGATGACCTTCGGGCGCACGTCGGTCGCTTTCCGGATGATGCCCCGGACGGCGACGAGGTTGCCGTGGTGTTCGTGGCGCAGGTCGCGGATGTCCTCCGACTCGGGGAGGTTCCGGACGCGGACGTGGGCCTGTCCGAGCGACACGTCCACCGGGAGGTCGTACAGCCGAAGGGCTTCCTCTGCATACTCCTGAATCTGCTCGGGCTTGGTGCGGTAGTCGTCGGCCAGGTCCGGATCGAAACGATAGAGGTCGTCCCAGTCGATGTACAGCGATTTCTGGTCGTTCGGATATTTCTGGGCGAGCTCACCGATCTCGTTGCGATAGTAGTTGCGGTAGAACTCCTCGAAGCGGTCGATGAGTTCGGTGTTCTCGGCGGTCGCCATCTGAGTGGACAGTGGTTATGCCCACTGGCCTAAGAAGGTTCGCAAACCGGGGTGGAACTGAAACGACATGCTGTCGACTCCGAAGACGGGAGTGGAACCGACCCCGAAACGAAGGGGTAGGTCAGAGTAACTGTGTGGAAAACGAATGGGATCGCCCAGATTTGAACTAGGGGCGCGGGCACCCAAGGCCCGAAGGTTACCAAGCTACCCCACGATCCCGTACCGACCTATCGACGCGACAGTGAGTAAAGGGTTTCGTTGCGAGGCGGCCGTGTCACGCGGGAGCGAGGCCCCAGAAGTACGCGATCCCGAGCGTCGTCACGACGGCGAATACGGCCTGTAGCGGCGCACCGACCTTCAGATAGTCAGTGAATCGGTACCCGCCGGGACCGTAGACGAGGAGGTTCGTCTGGTAGCCGACCGGCGTCATGAACGCCGTCGAGGCGGCGAAGGTGACCGCGAGGACGAACGCGAAGGCGTTGGCGTTCAGTTGCCGGGCGGTCTCGATGGCGACGGGGATCATCAGGACGACGGAGGCGTTGTTCGAGATGACGTTCGTCAGCAGCGCCGTGACGAGGTACATCAGCCCGAGAACCACCGCGAGGCCGCCCCCGGCGGTGAGGACGCTGCCGGCACCCACGACGAACAGTTCCGCGAGCAGGTCAGCGCCGCCAGTCTCCTGGAGCGCGATGCCGAGTGGGATGACGCCCGCAAGCAGGAAGATAACGTCCCACTGGACGGCATCGTACAGTTCCTGTGGGCGGAGACAGCGAGTAAGGACCATCGCGAGCGCGCCGCCAAGCGCCGAGACGACGATGTGAATCGGGGTCAGCGCGGCGACGCCGACGACGGCGGCGACGATGCCGACCGCGACGGGAATCTTCGACCGCCGGAAGTCCGGCCGCTGAACCTCCTGAGCGACGATGAAGTCGTTGTTGCGGTTGAGGCGGTCGATGCTGTCCGGGGTGGCCTGCACCAGGAGCGTATCGCCGATGCGGAGTTTAACGTGGTCCATCCGCTGGCGGTACAGTTCCTGGCCGTGGCGAAGCGCCAGCACGCTCGCGTCGTAGCGCTGGCGGAAGCTCGTGGAGACGAGCGTCTCACCGATGAGCGAGGAGCCGGGGGCGACGACGACCTCGACGAGGTTCGTGCGCTCGTTTGCGGTCTCCAGTTCCGCATCGTCGACCTGGACTTCGGGGATCACGTCCAACCCTTCGACGTCGAGGAGGTCTACGAGCGTGTCCCGGCCCGTCCGAATGGCGAAGACGTCGCCGGCCCGAATCGCCTTCTGACCGAACGGTTCGAGAAACGTGCGTTTTTCCCGGACCAACTGGACGATGTCCACGTCGAACTCCGAGACCCTGAGCGCCTCCTCGACAGTCTGACCGATGAGCGGCGAGTCCTCGCGGACGACCACCTCGGTGAGGTACTCACCCATCTCGAACTCCTCGGTGAGGTCTTCTTCGGCCGGGATACGCGACGGGACCAGATAGCGCCCGACGGTAAGCAGGTATATCGTCCCGACGATGGTCACGATGATGCCGAGTTGCGTGAACTCGAACATGCTGAACGGGCGGCCGATCAGTTCGGCCGAGAGCTGCGAGGCGAGGATGTTCGTCGAGGTGCCGATGAGCGTCAGCATGCCGCCGAACATCGAGGCGTAGGACAGGGGCAACAGGAGTTTCGACGGGGAGAGCTTGCCCTTGTGCGCGATGTCGGTGACCATCGGCAGGAGGATGGCGACGGCAGCGGTGTTGTTGATGAACCCGGAGATAGGCGCGACCAGACCGACGGTCGCACCGAGCTGTCGCGTTTCGCTGTCCCCGGTCAGTGAGGCGATTTTCGCGCCGAGAATCTGGACGATGCCGGTCCGCTGGACGCCGTCGGAGAGGATGAACATCGCCAGCACCGTTATGGTCGCTGTCGAGGCGAAGCCGGAGAGCCCGCGGTCTAGCGGCGAAATCCCGTCGCCGGCCTGGTGTAACACGTACACTGGCTCGGCAAGCAGCCCGGTATCGGCCGCGAGCACCGTCACCGGTTCGGCCAGCATCAGTGCGACCATGGCGCCGATGGCGGTCACGTCGACGGGCAGCGCCTCCGTCGCAAACAGCACCAGCGCGGCGACGATGACCGCGAACACGAACAACATCCCCGGCGTGACAGGTGGCAGCGACACGTCTGGCACCTGCGCCCCCAGTGACAAAAGGATGTGTCGTTTGCGAGCGGGGGCGTCCCGGATGCCCGAACCGGCGGCCGACGTTTATGTCTGTCCGGGCCGAATAGATCACAATGAGCCTTTTCAACGATCTCGGTCGGAAAGTCGAGGAACTGAAACAGGAGGTCGGGAACGCGACCGACGACGAAGCAACCCACCGGTGTATCGAGTGTGAAACGCTCCTCTACACGGACCACGACGAGTGTCCCGAATGTGGGAGCGCGTCGGTCATACCCATCTCTGACTAGCAACAGCGAGAAACCGCCTGGCCGGTGTCGCGTCGCTACCGCGTCGGCCCGTCACGTCCGAGATCTTCGAGCAGGGCGTCGTAGCTCCGGCCGAACACCGCCTGTTTTCTGAGCGACGTCATCGCGACTTCGAAGACGGGGACGGCGAACTGCCCGGCCGGTCCGCCGACAACGACGGCCGCTTCGTGGTCCGTCTCGTCGGTCCACTGGCCGTCGAGTTGCCTGACGAGTACCTCGCCGAAGTAGCCGCCGAGTTCCCGCACGACGCTGGTGAACGCGCGGTCGTCGAACGACGCGTCGCTCCCGAACGTCGTCTCGGCGAAGCGATCGTCGTCCCACTCCGCATCGACCAGGTCGTCGAGCCGCGAAAGCGAGGCCGGCGAGAAATCGAGGTCGTGTTCGCCCCAGAAGTCGGCGAACTCGACGGCGGTGTCGGCGTGGTCCGCGCGGACCGTTCCGGATTCCCAGGATCGATCCGTCGAGCCAGCGGCCGCACCCTGTGACGGTGCATTCCCAGTGGCACCAGACGCCTCGACATCCTCGGCAGGAGACGATGCGTCGGGACTGTCAGCAGACAGTTCCCCGGCGTCGGATTCCGCAACGCCTGCCGGCGCGTCATCGACCTCCGCGGCGTCGTCGGTGTCTGCAGGTGACTCGTCAACCGTGGTTTCGGGTGCCGCTTCCGCATCTGAAGCGGCGACTGACGACGCATCCGGCGGGCTATCGAGGGTCGGTTCATCGTCCATCGGTTCCCCGGCTGCTCCGTCGTCGGCTGTGTCGGTCGCTGCTTCGTCAGTAGATGTATCAATTGCCGCCCTCGCGGACGCGTCGGCAGGTCGGTCCTCGTCGCGGGAGTCGACAGCCGATTCCCCCGAAAGTGTCTCGGCCGCTGGCGCTTCGTCCGAGGGGTCCGCCGTAGCACTGTCGAGCGTCGGCTCCGCTTCGTCGATGTAAGTGGCCGCTTCGTCGGCCGTGACCGTATCAGCGGTATCATCGGCCGTCGTCTCGACGACCGACTCCCCGCCACTCGAATCGGTGGTCGATTCCTCACCAGCGGTTTCGGCGGCCGGCGGCTCGCTGCCGGCATCATCTGGCGTTGAATCGGTCGGGTCGGGAGCTGCAACCCCGTCAACAGTGTCAGCAACAGAACCGTCGGCTTCGTCGTGGTCCGATGGAGCCTCGTTCTCTGGCCCGTCAGCGACCCGACTGACGACAGGGGTTGGGTCTGTATCGTCGGACGTGCCATCGGCGTTCGGTTCTGACTCGATTCGCCGGACAACGCGGGTCGGCTCCGTCTCGATGGCTTGGGGCGAATCGGAATCAGCGGTATCGGCGGCAGTTGCCTCACCTCGCTCGTCTGTCGCCGTCGGTTCGGGAGGCGCGTCGCGCTCGTCCGCCTGGCCGTCGTCGACGCGGCGAACGATCCGCGTCGGCTCGGAGACGGCGCTGTCGGCGTCAGTGTCGTCCGTATCCGCTTCCGCACCGTCGTCGTCAGTTCCCTGTGCGGTATCGAGCGCCAGTTCGGATTCCAGACGGGTCACGACGGCCGCGAACACCGGTTCGTCGCCGAACGAGCGGGCGGCCACGTCGAACACCGCGACTGCCACCTCGTCGTCCGGGCCGGCGACGGTCACGCCCCATCGGCCGTCGGACTGGACCCACTCGCCGTCGTACGCCCGCACGAGGAGTTCGCCGAGATAGGTCCCGAACCGGACCGTGTTCTCGGTGTAGGTGGTCACGCCCGCGGCGTCGCCGACGGTCTCGCCGCCGTAGCTCTCTTCGATTGCCGTATCGAGGCGTGCGAGCGCGTCGGGGTCGAACGTCAGCGGGTCCGCGCCGTCGACGACGCGCTCGGCGTACTCGCGAAAGGTCGGCGGGTCGAGCGTCGCCGTGTCCAACAGTTCCGGCCCGTCGTCGGACGCCCGGTCGCCTCCGGCCGTCGTCTCGTCCCCGTCGGTCGACGAATCGCCGCCGACGGCGCGACGGATGGTATCGAACAGGCCCATGGACACCGGAAGAACGTGCCGCTACAAGAATGTACGCCGAAAGGATACTCGACCGACAGGTCCGGGCGGGCGCGGACCGCTCAGTGCTCGTCGCGCAGTTCCATGTCGGCGACGATTTCGTAGGGATGCTGTCCCTTGCGGATGCCGTCGAGCAACTGGAACGCCTCGTCGGGCGCGAGGAAGTGCCGGGTCACGGCCCGACCGAGCGGTGTCGGCGAGAGGCCGTCGATGAACTCGTACTCCAGGAGCTTCCCCAGCGCGTGCTTGGTCGGCACCTCGCCGACCATCCGGTCGTTGAGCCGCTTGGCCTCCTTGCCGGCGACGGTGACGTTCGCCAGCGTCTCCTCGACGGCCGCGCCCTCGTCGTAGCGGGTGATGACCGGCTCCATCTCGCCTTTCAGGAGCTTGAACGCCACCTCGTCCTCGGTCATCTCCATGCTGTTGTGGTACGTACAGTCCGGCTCGACCAGCATGTAGACGGTGCCCTTGTCGTGGTAGTCCGGGCGGCCGGCCCGGCCGAGCATCTGGCTGAACTCCTGGACGGTGAGCCACTCGATACCCATCGCCAGCGAGTCGAAGATTACCTGCGAGGCCGGGAAGTCGACCCCCGCCGCCAGTGCCGCCGTTGTCACGACCGCCGCGAGCTCCTGGTCGGCGAACTGCCGCTCGACCCGCTGGCGCTTCCGGTTGTCCAGCCCGGCGTGGTACGGCGCGGAACTGTACTCCAGTTTGCGTGAAATCTGGTGACACCGGCGTCGGGAGTTCGTGAAGATGATAGTCTGGCCGCGGTACCCCTTGCTGGATTTGTTGTCGAAGGCCCGCTTGACCAGCTTCTTCTCCGTCTCGATCTTCTCGCGGCCGTCGGCGAACGTGACGTGGCGTTCGATGGGGACCGGCCGCTCCTCGAACTCGATGAGCGTCGCCCGGAGCTGGTCGGCCAGCTGTCCGGGGTTGCCGACCGTCGCCGACAGATAGATCCACTGCGTATCGCCGCTGTCAGGTGCGCCACCTGATTCACAGTAGTACTTGAGTCGGGAAATCAGGCCGTCGAGCCGGTGGCCTCGCTCATCCTCGCCGAGTGTATGTACCTCGTCGATGACGACGGTCCCGACCGTCCCGAGGTCCTTGCCGGTCCGGAGCGCGTGGTCGATTCCCTCGTAGGTCCCGACGATGACATCGGCTTCGGGGTCGAAGCGTCCGCCCTCGTCGGCGATGCGGCTCGCGCCCACACGAAGCGACACGTCGACCATGTCGCCGTAGCGGTCCTGAAACTGCTCGTACTTCTGGTTCGCGAGCGCGACCAGCGGGACGAGAAACAGCATCGTTCCCTTGTTGTTCAGGACGCGGTCGATGCCGGCCATCTCGCCGATGAGCGTCTTCCCCGTCGCCGTCGCGCTCACGACCAGCTGGTCGCGACCCTCCGTGGCTCCGTGTTCGACGGCGAGACTCTGGACCGGGAGCAGGGTGTCGAACCGGGATTCGAGGTGTTCTTGCATGCCCGGGTGGAGGTCCAGCGAGTCGACGCGAACGGGGTCGACCTCGTCGACGGTGGCCGAGATCTCGTCGAACTTCGTCAGGTCCGGGTCCAGTTGTCCGGACAGGAGGTTCGTCACGCGGTCGAGGTCCTGTACCTCGAGCAGGAGCTCTTCGAGCCGGTCGCGGGCGTCGCCGCTGATGCTCCCTTTGAAGGCGAGTTCGCGGTCGAGTTGCTGGCGAGCGCACTCCGGACAGATGGTCTCGTCGTCGGTCTCGATAGCCGTCTCGCTGGTAATCGGCGAGTAACGCCCGTCGGAGGCACAGAGCCGACAGGTCCGGACGACCTTGGCCTCGACCTGGTACGCGTCGAGCATCTCTCGGATGCGCTCGCGTGCACGTGGAGCAGTCTGCTCGGAAATACGAATGCGGGCCGCACGGCGGGCGAGGTCGACGAACTGGTCGGGCGAGCGAAGCTCTTCGCTGGTCCCGTCCTTCACTCGGAGCCGACGCGGACGGGGGCCGGCGTCGGTCTCTTTCAGTTCGAGGATGCCGTGGAAGAGCCGCTCGCCGTCCCGGTGGGCGGCGACGCGGAACTCCTCGCCGTGTTCGTGGAGGAACAGCGTCTCTACCTGTGCGGCCTGCTGTGACACAGTCGTCTAGAGGCGACTGCGCTACTTGAGCGGTTCGGACTAGCTGTGAGCGGGACGAATCACGCGGCTACGGTTTCGAACAGCCAGAAAGCCCCGAGCCGCTGGACTACTGCGACTCGCTGCGCTCCTCGGTCGTTGCACTCCCTGCGGTGCTTACGTCGTCTCGAACGCCCAGCGGCTCGCCCCTTTCGGTCCCACCCGGCCTGGATTGGGTAGTCGGCTCTGTGTTGGGCGCTCTGGTGCTCAGTTGTTGCTACGCCCGTGGTAGATGCACATGCTAGCAGTCACTCTTGAAGTTTGATTTCGTCGTCGCCGGCGGGAACCGCACAGAGGAACGCGCCCGGTTCGTCACCGTCGTTACGGTACCAGTGGACAGCGCCGGCGGGGATGTGGAGGCTGTCGCCGGCTTCGACGTCGTGTTCCTCGCCTTCGATACCGACGGTATACCGCCCCGAAAGGACGTACTGCTCGTGTTCGATGTCGTTAGTATGTTTCGGCACGCTGCCGCCGGGGGCAAGCGTGAAGCGACGGATTGCAAGGTTGCCGCCGCCCCCCTCCTCGCCGATGAGGACGCCCTTTTCCAGCCCGTCGGCTGCGTCGACGGCCTCGTACTCGATGTCGTCAGCGCGGCGAATCAGTGGGTCGCTCATGTGCGGTCCATCGCGGGCGCGCCGCAAAGGCGTACCGGCATCGGTGACCACGGCAGTTCCGCCAAGGGGGCTTAAGACCGTCCCCCGATAAGCGACGGGTATGCGCCGGTTCCGCATCGGAAGCGCGTTCGGAATCCCCATCCAGTTGGACCTGACGTTTCTCCTCGTGCTACCGCTGTTCGCCTGGATTATCGGGACACAGATCGAACAGACGACCGAGCTGTTGAACGGGACGTTGAGCGCCGGGCTGGACGCGGCCGTCCTCACCAACGGCGCGCTCGTCTGGGTGCTCGGCATCGGTGCGGCCGTCGGTCTGTTCACCGGCGTCGTCCTCCACGAACTCGGTCACTCCCTCGTCGCCATCCGCTATGGCTTCCCCATCGACTCCATCACGCTCTGGCTGTTCGGCGGCATCGCCCAACTCAGCGAGATGCCCGAAGACTGGAAACAGGAACTGGTCATCGCCATCGCCGGCCCCATCGTCAGCATCGCCATCGGCGCTGTCTGTTACCTCGCGTTCCAGATTCTCCCGAGCGGCGCGGGGACCATCATCGAATCAGCCCGGTTCATCCTCGGCTACCTCGCGCTGATGAACATCGCACTGGCGGCGTTCAACATGCTCCCGGGCTTCCCGATGGACGGCGGCCGCGTCCTGCGCGCGCTGCTCGCCCGCCGGCGGTCGTACGCCAGAGCCACCACCATCGCCGCCGAGGTCGGGAAGGTTTTCGCCGTCTTCCTCGGCCTGTTCGGCATCTTCGTCCTCGGGAACATCTTCCTGGCCGGCCTGGCCTTTTTCATCTACATCGGCGCAGCGGGCGAGTCCCGCCAGACTTCGATGCGGGCCGCGTTCGAGGGCGTCACTGTCGCGGACGTGATGACACCGGCGGACCACGTGACGACGGTCCCCGAAGACATGTCCGTCCGGAAGCTCATCCAGACGATGTTCAAGGAGCGCCACACCGGCTATCCCGTCGAGCGCGGCGGCGAGGTCGTCGGCCTCGTGACGCTCGAAGACGCTCGCGCCGTTCAGGAGGTCGAGCGCGAGGCGTACACCGTCGGCGACGTGATGACGACGGAGATCATCACAATCAGCCCGGATACCGACGTGATGGACGCCCTGACCTCGCTCCAGCAGAACTCCGTCGGTCGCCTGCTCGTCACTGACGAGGACGACTCCTTCAAGGGATTGCTCACCCGGTCTGACATCATGACGGCGCTCTCGATTATCAAATCCAGCAGCGACTACACCGCCATCGGCGAATCGGAAACCGAGACCGTCCAGCAGGAGTCGAGAATAGAGCGGTAGCGGTCACTCATCGGTGAGGTACGACATCGCCGCCTCGTCGGAGACCTGTTCGAACTGCTCGTAATACTGGCCGACGGCGCGGAACCCCGACGGGACTCCCAGACAGACTACCTCGTCGACCATTGCTTCGAGGTCCGAAATCGCCGACGGTGAGCCAACCGGAACCGCGAGCACGAATCGCTCGGGGTCGGCCTGTCGGATCTGCTCGATGCAGGCCCGCGCCGTCGCGCCCGTCGCCACGCCGTCGTCGACGAGGCACACCCGCTTGCCCCCAAGTGACGGCGGTGATCCCGATTCACGGTAGCGCTGGGCCTTCTGCCGGGCGGCTTCGGCCATCTCCGCTCGCGTGCTTGCAACATAGTCGCGGGGAATCTCCCGTCGCTCGATGAGGTCGGTGTTGAGCCAGACCGACCCGTCGGCGGCGGCAGCACCGATGGCGTACTCGGGGTTGTTCGGTGCGCCGATTTTCTTTGCGGCCGCGATATCAAGTGGCGCGTCCAGCGCGTCAGCGACTGGCCGCCCCACCGGCAGTCCACCGCGCGGGATCGCGAGGACGACGTCGACTTCGATATCCCGCTCGCACAACGCCTCACCCAGCCGCTGCCCAGCCGCCTGCCTGTTCTCGAACATCGGGGAGCGGTTGCGTGCCATACTCGTTGGTTCGCTGTCGGGAAGCAAATAGCTCCGCATTCGGACGGCTGCGTGGAGCATGTGGCGTCGGTAACCCCGGTCGAAACGCCCTAGGTGTCCTCCAGCGCCGCGGCAATCGCCTCGAGTTCCCCCTTCCGGAAGGGCTGCTCCGCGTCCGCCGGGTCGTCGTCCTCGCGCTCGCCGATTGTCCAGAGAATCCCCGCCCGCATCTGCGGCTTCGACGGCAGTCGGTCCGTGTCAATGTCGTACCCGACAGCCTCACAGATGGCCGCCAGGGCCTCCTTGGTGAAGGCGGTCGAGACCGGGCGTTCGTACCGCCCGACAGCCTCGCGGATCTCGTTTCGCAGTTCGTCGACAGTCGGTGACATACGCGTACTGGCGGCGGGACCGATTGTGTAGATTCCGGTCCGGTTACACCGTTACGCCACCGGCTACGAGGGCGTCCGTCCGACAGATACCGGCCCGCCAGCGTAACTCCGCCCGCGAAACGTGACCGAACTCGGCTCGACGATGACACCCCGGACACAGCGAGACGACGTTGTCCAGCGTGTGCGCGTCACGGACGGCGAGCGCTGGCATCGCGGCGAACAGCCGAACCGGCACGATGTGATGTACGTCCGGGTTCCGTCCCAGTTCGTCGGCATCAGTGCCACACAGCACGCAAGCATGGTCGTCCCGCGCCAGGGCTTGCTCGCGCACCGCCCGCCATCCCGGTCCGTAGTCGCCGACGCCACCGCCGCGCCAGTTCGGATGCCCGTCACCGGTGAACGCCGCCGAAAGCCACTCCGCGTGGCAGTCACGGCTGCAGAGGACGACTTCACTCTGAATCTGACTCGGATATCGCTCAATGCGGGCGTCGCAAACGTCACAGGAGACCGATAGTTTGCCACCGGACCACGAGTGGTGTGCAGCTCCAGAAATTTGTGGCGGGTCGCGCCACGCCGCGTTCTCGACACAGTCAGAGCAGTACACCCCATCTTTCTCCGACGGGTAATACTCGAACTTCGCGCCACAGACCTCGCAATTCGTCTGCTCTGTCGCATCCGAAAAGTTCGGATTGGCTTTTCCTTCGTACGATACAGCGGCATCGTGGCAGTGCTTCGAACAGTAGGCTCGGGCGGACTCACAGTAGAAAGAATCTCCACAATGGTTGCACTCTCTATTCGGTAGCCGTTCGTCGTGGACGCGGCTATGATGCACCCCAAGACCACGTCGACTATCGAATACCCGACCACATGTCGGACAGTCAAACTCTTTCACAGGGCAGACAAGAACGTAGTAGGTAGTAAATATGAGCCGAGTAGGGTGAAAGTAAAACTAAACGTACCGATGTCCTCGGTTCAAAACATATAATAAGATTGATACAGTCCGGGTGCGGGAATTGAACCCACGTCTCAGCCACCACAAGGCTGAAGGATACCACTACCCCAACCCGGACACGCTTGTTGAGGCAATCATAGATATTCCGCTGGAACAGAAATACGTTACGAATCGGGGAACCAGTGAGTCGTGAGAGCGCGTGACAGCGGTGGCACGTCGGTTCGGAGTGGATTTCGACTATAGTAGCCATTGAAAATCAGTGCACACCTGCTCGCACGACTGCAATGCGATCAGTGTGTAAACCGTTTCAATTGTTACGACAGCTCACCGGCTGCTTCGAGACGCTTTTACACAGCCGACGCGTACAGAGGGGCACGCGTGGCCATCACGGACAAAATCTACGTCAAGAACCACCAGCAGCTCGCCTCTCAGTTAGAGACGAGTTTCCCGAAGGGGGCGTTCAAGGGTGCGACGCTGGACATCCTGTTTCAGGGCGAGGGGTTGGCAAAGCTCGACGAAGCCTCCAGAGAGCGGGTCCTGGATTTCGCTGAGGACTTCCTCGACTGTGACTGTGAGGCCAACCCCCACTGTGGTTGTGCCGAGCGGAAGTTCATCTCGTACCTGCTGGAACTGCGCGAACAGGGAATGGGGCCGGACGCAATCGTCGACGTGATGAGCGACGACTACATGCTGTATGCGTATCCGGGCGACGTGCTATCTTTCCTCGATAACTCCGTCAGAACGTTAGAAGCCGTGGAAACCCTGGCCGATGTCGATGGGCGCGACGACGTCGCCGAGGACGTACAGCAGAAACGCCAGCGGTTACTCTAGGTCGTCGAAGCTGCCGATGCGGTAGGAGGCGTCTTCCTCTTCGCCTTGGTCTAAGTCTTCGAGATGGATGACCTCATCCTGGTCCATCTCGTCAAGTTGCTGGCGGAGCTTCGTGACGTAGCGCTTGTGCTCTTCCAGTTGTTCGCGGAGGTGCTCGGCTTCGAGTTCGAGCCGCTCGTGCTCGCGGACGAAGCTCTTCGGGACTTCGACTTTCGGCGGGAAGCTCTCGGTGCTGGTCTCGGTCGCGTCGTCCTCGAACTCGTGTTCCGGGGCGACTTTCACCTGGCCGTCGTGGGAGACGAGCGTGTCGACGTAGTCCCGGAAGACTGCGGACAGCGAGATGTCGCGCTCCTCGGCGATTTCGCGGAGGGTTTCGAATTTGTCCTCGCTGACGCGAAAGGAGATGGTCTTGTTTTTGTTGCCCATAGTTATGTACTGTTTTACTAGCAACGTATTTAATCGTTTGTCAGACGCTACCGGACCGGTTCCCCGGGGCCGTGTCTGGCAACAGTCGAACCGCTGTGATTTAACAGCCGGCCGACCCCGGTACCGGACAGAGATGGCGACAGACATCGACGCAACCGCTCACCACTTCGGTATCATCGTTAGCGATCTGGACCGCGCCGTCGAGTTCTACCGCGACGTGCTCGGACTCGACGTGCTGACGCGCTTTTCCGTCGGTGACGAGGCGTTCGGCACCGCCGTCGACATCGAAGGGGCCAGCGCCGAACTGGTACACCTCGACGCCGGCGGCGCGCGTCTGGAACTGGCGAGCTACGAGCCCGAGGGCGAGGCACTGCCGGACCCGGACCTCAATCGACCGGGAGCGACCCATCCCGGGCTGGAAGTCGACGACCTCGAGGCCGTCGCCGACCGACTCCCCGACGATGTCGAGACGCTCAGCGGCCCCCAGACGACCGAGAGCGGGACGACCATCATGTTCGTCGTCGACCCCGAAGGAAACCCCATCGAGCTACTGGAGCCGTAACGCCAGTCGCAAAAAACCGCCGACAGCGTCGAGGTTAGTCGGCGCTGGCTTCCGCCTGTTCGTCCTGCAGGCTTTCGAGTGCGCCGACGACCGACTGCCGATAGTTCTCGATTGACAGTTGCTCGTACTCCTCGTCGGCCATCGCGATGTACTCGTCGGTGGCCGGGTCCTCCATATCGGCCTCCTTGTACCGCTTGACCCGATCAAGCGTCCGCTCGGCCGTCTCCACGACCCAGCGGTCCCGTGTCGCCTCGTCAACCTCGGAGATGGATTCTGGGCGAATCGAGACGTTGACTTCGCCCTCGTCGGTCTCGTAGGTGCGTGGTTTGCCGACGACGGCGACGTAGGCCGGCGGCTCCAGTTCGCGCAGCATCGACGCTGCGTCGGGCTGGTACTGCCCGGCGTACATGAAGAACGTGTCGCCGTTAGGGTCGACGACCCGGCCCTGCCAGTACTCGCTGTCCTCACCGACGTCTTCGGTTTCGGTGAGGGTCCCGACTAGGAACACGCGGTTGGCGCGCTGGCCGGTCGGCAGGAGGACGTACACCGGCGCGCGGTCGTCGTCGGATTCCTTGAACGTGTAGCTCGCGTCGTTGAACTCGCGTGCGAAGACGCGCCGTGCGACCTCGCGGGTGGGTGTACTCGCCATTTAGATCGACCTCGCTTTGATGAGAATCTCGTCTGCATCCACGGCCCCGGTCAGTCGCTCCTGCTCGTCGGCGAGCAAGTAGCGGCCGAAGGTCGGGCCCCGGACGCGGTAGTACCGGCCGAGGATCTTCTGTCGCATCTCGTCGGCGACAACGGTGGTGTCGAGCGCGTCCATCGCCATCTCTTTCGCCTCTTCGAGGGCGATGCCGGTCAGTTCCTCGGTCGCTTCCTCGTCGAAGATGACCTCGGTGACCTCCTCGCCATCATCGAGGACGCCCTTGATGCGGAGGTCGAACTCGCCTTCGACCTCGCCGTGTTCGCTACAGCGGCCGTTCTGGAGAACGCGTGTGCAGTCGTCCTCCGGACAGCGCTTGATGAGACCGGAGCCGGACTGGATGTCGACCAGCGCGCCTTCGGCCTCGACGCTGTCGTCGCCGACCTCGATTTCTTCGTCCAGTTCCTCGATAGTCGTCGTCCGGTTGAGCTTCACGGAGAAGCGGCCCTGATACTCGTCGGTGACGACGTTACGCAGGGCGTAGGACTTGCCTTCTTCGAGCGACGGGAGGTCTGACTTCGACCACTTCGTGAACTTGATTGTGCCCGTCTCGTCGCCCAGCAGACCGACCTGGGCCACGGCGTCAGCGCGCGGGTCCCAGAGTTCGACGACCGTCGCGCGAACGTCGACCCACTCCTCGGGGGCGTCGACGTCGGCGACGTTCACCTGCTCGTTGCCGCCACCGTCGCCGCCGCCCAGTTGGTCGCGGTCCATGCCGGCCTCGTCGAGGTACGTGTTGACGACGCTCCGGCGGGCCTCGCTGATGGGGACCTGGTAATCGTTGACCAGCGTATCGAGACGCTCGACGACGTCGTCGACATCGATCTCTAGCTGGTCGGAAAACTGCTCGTGTATCTCTGTCGCGTGGGTACGCAAATCTGACTCAGTCATTGGCTTTCACTGTCTCCGCCTGGTTTTCGTTGGGAGACGTTCGATGGTTGGTCGCCTTTGGTTATAAACACTCGCCCAGCGGAGTGAAAGTGAAGGTGTGCGCCGTGTCGTCGTTCCGGGCGAAGACCGCGCGAGAAGATTGATTTGTCGGCGGATACAACGGTCGGTATGGCCGACGACGACCGACTCGCACGGTTCATCCGAGATACCTTGCGGTCGGCCGAGCAGCAACTCTCCGACGCGAAGAGGGCCTACGCGAACGGCAAGCGGTCGGCGAAGGCCGGCCTGCCCAGAGACGAGGAGGGACGGGCCCGCATCGTCTGTCGCCGCCACGCCGAGTACCGGGCGGTGTCGATGGACGAACAGCGGCGGCCGGTCTGCTACGAGGCGGAGAACCCGGACTGTCAGGGCTGTGTCGAGGACATCAGAGACGGCACGATAGAGACGTGGTAAGCAGCTGCCGGCAGCGGCTCCGACCGTTTTTCAACAGGTTCGCCAGTACAACACTTTAGCACTGGCCGGGTTAACTCCGAGCATGGAGCGTCCAATCGTCGCGCTCGTCCTGGCCGGGGGAACCGGCACACGGCTGTATCCGGCGAGCCGGAGCGACCGGCCAAAGCAGTTTCTCTCGTTTGGTCGAGACCAGTCACTGCTCGCCGAGACTGTCAATCGGGTGGGGTTCGCGGACGAGACCTACGTGCTGACTCGGGAGTCATTCGCCGACGGGGTACGGGAACGGGCCCCGAGTGCGGCGGTGTTGACCGAACCGGAGCCCAAAGACACCGGCCCGGCGCTGGCGTATGCGGCACATCGCATCCGCGAACAGGTCGGCGACTGCGTCCTGCTGTGTCTGCCGAGTGACCACCGGATTTCGGGGCCGTTCGAGACAGTCGCACGTACGGCCGCACGAGTCGCAGTGGAAACGGACGGGCTCGTCACCGTCGGTATCGAGCCGGACCGGCCAGCGACCGGCTACGGCTACATCAAGCCCGGACCGTCCGAGAACGGCTTCGCGCCGGTGGAAACATTCCACGAGAAACCCGACCGGGAGACCGCGACGGAGTACGTCCGGGAGGGGTTCTACTGGAACGCCGGGCTGTTCGCCTGGACGCCGACAGCCCTCCTGTCTGCAGCCGCGTCCTCGCCGCTTGCGCCTATGGTCGAACGGCTGGGAGAGGACCCCGATGCGGCGTTCGATGCCGTCGACCCGGTGAGCATCGACTACGCCGTGCTCGAAGAAGCCGAGAACGTCTTCGTCGTCCCGGCGGCGCTCGATTGGGACGACCTGGGGTCGTGGGACGCCTTCGAGCGGGTCCTCGACAGCCAGGACGGAAACGCGGTGCTGGGCGAGGCGATTACAATCGACGCCGACGGGAACGTGCTGGCGAGCGACGGGCACGTCAGCGCCGTCGGCGTCGAAGACTTGCTGGTGGCGTCCTTCGACGACCGGACGCTCGTCGTCCCAAAGGGCGAGGCCCAGCGCGTTCGTGAAGTGGTCGGAGAACTGCGGGACGACGGACGGTTCTGATCGGGCAGGGGACCAGGACTGTTAGCTCCGCATCGATCCGCCGTCGACTGGTAGGGCGGCCCCAGTGACGTAGGAGGACCGGCCCGACGAGAGGAAGGCGACGACTTCCCCGAGTTCTTCGGGTTGGCCGACGCGCCCCAGTGGTGCGGTACACCACGACTCGAGACCCTCCTCGTACGAGTCGTACTCGCCGCGCTCGACACCCGCCTCGATGAGTTCCTCGATTCTGGGCGTCTCGTGTTCACCGGGGAGCACCGCGTTCACGCGAACCTCCGGCGCGAACTCGCGGGCCTGGGTCTTCATCAGGCCGATGACGGCGCGACGGACGGCGTTCGAGAGGACCAGGTCGTCGATGACCTCCCGGACGGAGCGGGAGGTGATGTTGACGATAGTGCCGGCCTCGGAGTCCCTGAGGTACGGGTATGCGGCCCGTGTGGTCCAGACGGCACTCATCACCAGCAGGTCGTAAGCGCTGTACCACTCGCGCTCGGTCGTCTCCATGAACGGCCCGGGGGCCGGACCGCCGGCGCTGGTGACGACGTGGTCGAGACCGCCGAAGCTGTCGACGGTCTCCTCGACGAGCGCCTCGATCTGGTCGGGGTCGGTGATATCGGCCTCGACGGCCAGTACGTCGCCGTCGCCGATTGATTCGAGATCGTCCCGCGCCGCAGCAACGTGTTCCGGCGTCCGGCCGCAGACGGCCACGTCGGCTCCGTTCGCGGCGAGCGCTTCGGCACTCGCGAGTCCGAGTCCGCTCGTCGCGGCGGTACACAGCGCTGCGTTACCGTCGAGTTCGAGGTCCATGTCCGGAAGAAGTACCGACTGTCCCAAAGAAGTCCCGCTCGCAAACTGTCCCAATGACTGTCGGCCGCGGACTGTCCTAGCTGCCCCAGAAGTTGTCCCGGCTCCCGAGACGCCGGCCGTCATCGTCAGCGTCGTCGTCCGTCTCGTCGGTATCGGTGTCGCTCTCTTCGGTTTCGGCTTCCGAAAGGTCCTCGTCCATCTCCAGTCGCTCGATTTCCTCGGCCCGGGCGTGGTTCGAGTGGACGTTCGTCACCTTGACCAGCGAGCGAGCCGGCGGGAGCACGCCGTCGACCATGATGATGAAGCCGTCCTCGGTCCGACCGACACCGGCACCGCTCTCGTGGATGTCCTCGACGTCGACAGTGACTTCCTCGCCCATCTTGACCGGCTGGCTCTTGAGTTCCGAGATGGGCTGGTTGTAGTGATTGCACCACTCGGCGCCGCCACGGTCACCGTAGTGGGTACAGCCCATCCCCTGGATTCGTTCGGTGAATTTGGGACAGTCGTCTGCGAGCGGACAGTCGGCCATATCAGGGGATAACGTGGCCGCTGGCAAAACGCTTGCGACCCCACCCTAGCCCCGCGCAGCCCGTTATTATGTTTGAGATTTTCACCGGCACGCACTTTACCGCCACTCGCTGGTTGTCGCGTAGCATTCGGCAGTACCCAGAGCTATGAGAACGCAGATGTTGGCAGGGCTAGTTTGCTTCCTTTTGATTTGTACGTCCCCGGCTGCCCTCGGTGTCGAGTCGGGTCCGCCGACACAGATCGGTACCAGTGACGTCGACAGATCGATTGATGTCCGGTACACGGTCGAGAGAGAACCGAACCGGACCGGCCGAGTACGCGTAACTGCGACGATTGAGCGACCACAGCACGTCACCGGACTGTCGGTACGGACGCCGGCGGCGACAACAGTGCGTCGGGCCGACGGGCTCCGGCCCGACGGCGACCGCTGGCGTATCAGCGATGATACCGGGACGGCACGGCTGACCTACACTGTGCCGGTCGGACTCTCGACGACGTTCGGCCAGCGGACCGCCGCCACGGACAACTGGACGCTGCTTGCCAGACAGGAAGTGTCACTGCGTGCCCGCTGGCGCTGGCACGTGGGGCCACGACCCATCTGGAACGAGTCGCTGGCACTCGCGCCCGGCCAGAACGGTGTCGCCGGGAGTACGGCCGCCTACATCGGCCCCCACGAGACAGAAACCAGAACGGTCGATGGCGACCGAATCACGCTCGTTGTCCCGGCGGCTGCGGACTTGCGACCCAACCGTACCGCCGCGCTTGACTCACTCAGCCATGCGAAGCGTGCCTCGACCGCCGGAACGGACCACGACCACATCCGCGTGTTTGTCGCGCCGAACGAACTCGCATCGGGCGGGTACACCCCGTCGAACGGTGAGTCGGACGTCATCGTCAACGCCGGCGAACCCGTCCGCTCCCCGGTCAACGTCTGGGTCCACGAGTACCGCCACACCCGACAGACGTTCGAGACGGCACCGGCGATGGACTGGCTCAGTGAGGGCAGCGCGGACTACCACACCGCGGCCCTCACCTACAGCACGGGCGGTATCGACGAAGACCGGTTCCGTGACAGGATTACGACCGAGCGCCACGAAACCGCGGACCTGACACAGCCCGATAGCTGGGACGGGCCGGGCGCACAGTATCATAAGGGAACACGTGTCGTCGCGGCCATCGATGCCCGTATCCAGCGGTCGACCGACGGCAGCCGAACGTTCGAAACCGTCCTCGACAGGCTGATGCGACAGGACGACCACGTCACGCTCGCGCTGTTCGCCGAGACGGTGTCGGCTGTCGCCGGGGCGGATCTCGATGCGTTTGTTCGCCAGGCTGTCACTGGCACCGCGCCGTCGGTCCAGACCGACGTGCTCACTGATCGCGACCTGCGGCGAAGCGGCGCGGCAGACACGACCGGCCGGCGGACAAACGCCGCACTATCAGTGGATGGCCCCGCGGCCACAGCGACCAACGCCGCCGACAGGGGCAGGCACGGCACCGCTACCGCACGGCCCGTCACCGACCGCCACGGAGAGTGGACCGTGCTCGGGACGCTCGGCATGCTGTCGGTGCTGCTGATCCGTCGCCAGCGACAGCGCGAGCGGCTGTAACGCTCCCCGAATCCCTTCGTCCGCGCCGGAGGGTGCCGTCACAGCCACGAGGTCAAGTCCGGGCTCCCTCAAGGTGTTCTGGGCCGAATATGTTTTTCCACAACTGTCATGCCGACCGCTCACTTGGCATCCGACAATGGCATCACAGTCCATCTTTGAGCGGATCGGCGGTCGCGACGCGGTCGACGCGGTGGTCTCGGACTTCTACGACCGGGTGCTCGACGACCCGGTACTCGAGCCGTACTTCGAAGAGACCGATATGGACCAACTCCGGAGCCACCAGGCTCAGTTCATCAGCGCCGTCGCCGGTGGACCGGTCGACTACGACGGCGATGACATGCAAACCGCCCACGAGGGCATGGGAATCACCGAGGAAGCGTTCGCCAACGTCGCGACCCACCTCGAAGCCGCGCTCCGGGAGAACGGCGTTCCCGACGACGATGTCGAAGCGATTCTCACTGAGGTCGCTGCCATGGAAGACGACATCGTCGAGGCGTAGGACAGCGCCGTGCGGGTCCGACCGCTGGGACATCCGTCGGGAGTACGAGCCGTTCGGTGGCCACAACAGCTTGCCTTCACCCAGTTTTTCAAAACAAAGGCTGACTGTGAATATGCTGCCGTATTATCATCTCTGACCGTCAGACCATGTGTGTGAAGGGACCATGACACTACTGCCCCCCAAGTTGGGTTACCGTGCCTCTGACAATCACGCAAACTAACTAGGTAGTGTCAGTACGGGTCTTTTCACTGTTATACTACGGCGCTATGTACTCACCAGACTATTGTTAGCGACGGGTGACTCTGAGACTAACATGCCCTCGAAAAAGTGGACACTAGAGGGCTGTCCCCGAGTTTAGACCGCGCCTGTTCGTCCGGCGTGCTTCGTGCCTACGACCAATGTTTCAACACACCACTATCGTTCAACGACTTCACGGGCACGACTCGTGTTCACTCGGCGGCTTCACGGGCACGGTGGGATTCGAACCCACGACCGTCGGATGTCTTCCCCCGATGGCACAGCCAGCGGAGATAGAAGTCCGACGCTCTATCCGGACTGAGCTACGTGCCCTCGCTGTCGTATATTTCCGGTGGTGACAAAAGAAATGCGAAACACAGTCGCCGGTCAGTCACCGTGGTCGAGGTCTTCTTCGACGTCATCGACCGTCGCAATGGCGTTTACATTACCGGTCTGAACCGCCGTCAGTCCGTCCAGCTCACAGAGAGCGTCGATTTCGTCCTGTGTCGTCGAGACCAGCAGGTCGTCGAACTGGAGGTGGCGCTCGACGGTCGCGCCGGCGGCCGCCGCGGCGGCGGCGACGCGCTCGGGGTCAGCATCCTCAGCCGTTTCGAGAAGCAACTCGACGGGCTCGCCTTCGATTGGGTCCGCACGCAGGCTCTCGACGGCACGGGAGACGTACATCACTCGGATGAGGGACCGCCGGGGCCTTGATTGTGCTGTTCGGGGTGGTCAAAGCGGGCCTCCGCGACGGCGAAGGCCAGCGTACTAACCAGGCCCAGCAGCGTCCCGCCGGTGAGCATCACCGCGAGGTACTCCAGGTCCCGAACCCCGAGGAAGAAGGCGCTGACGGCGTGTAACACGGCGGCAATCGACAGGACGTAGAAGGGAGCGTTGAGATACCGCCAGCGGAAGCTCCCGTCGAGGTATTCGTCGGTCACGCGGCCGAGACTGGAGGTGATGCCGGCGGCGGCGAACCACTGAATCGCACCCGCGACCAGCGACGCGATTACTTCGAGGGCGTCAGGATCCGTCTGGCGTTCGAGCTCTTGGACGCCGTTGACGCCACCGATAGCGAGCAGTGCGGCCGCGACGACGTAAGTGATGATCGTCACACGTCCGGCGTAGAGCCCCGACATCGTCCGCTCGACTGCCTCGTCCAGGATCTTCTCAGCGCCGAGGCCGCGCGCGAGGATATAGAGCCCAAGCAAGCCGGAGATGACGCCCAGCGCGGAACCGGGATACCCCAGCGCTTCGACAGCGATTGTCAGCGGGTAAATCAGCAGGAGGATACCCAGCGGGACCAGAATCGTGCCCCGGGTCTCCGGGTCGTCGAGCACCTGCTTGATGGTGTAGTACATCGATTCGAGGTTCTGGGCCTGGCGGACGACGACGCGGCGGACGCCGTCGATTCGGACCCGCGAGCGGATGACGGGAACGACGGATTCGTCCTGTGCGCCGTCGGTGACGAGGAGCGCCCGCACGTCCTCGCTGGCCGCCAGCGACGCGAGGACGGTATCGACCTCCTCGCCGACCGCCCGGTTGGCGGCGACGTCGCTCCCGTCGACACCGGTAACGGCCGCGACTTCGACCGGTTCGTCGGTGATGTCGTCGTAGATGTGGACGCCCTCGAAGAGGACGTTCACGTCGGAGTCCTCCGGGTCGTTCGAGGCCAGCGCCACCGCTGCATCTACGACGGCATCGCGCCCGATGACTGGCGTCTCGATGCCGGTCTTACGGCCGAGGTCGTCGTCGAGGTCGATACACAGCACCAGCAGCATCTACCGGCGCTACGCCGTCTGTGTTTAACTTCTTTCGGGACCGCCTCACCCTGATTCAGGCAGCGTCCCGCGGGTCCGCCGCTCGACGAGCAACAGCGCGGCGAGCCCCAGAATGATGAGCGTGTACGCCGCTGCGGCGGTGAGCGCGGCCTGTTCGGAGCTGTACTCACCGGTGCGGAAGATGATAGCCTTCCGGACCATCGCGATGACACCCGTGTAGATCACCAGACGGACGATGCGGCGCGTCTCGCTTTCCTGCGTGTACGCAACGACGGTCTGGTATACCTCGACGATAATAAAGAGGAGCAGGGCCGTGTCGATGAAGCCGACGACGACCAGCGGGTCGGTGATGTCGCCGCGGAGCGCGCTCTGGAATATCTGGAGGGTCAGGTCGAAGACGCCGATGGCAAAGAGGAGGACCAGCACCAGTGCTGCGACGACTTCGACGTACCGGATGAGCGACTCGCTGACCCCCAACACCCTGTCGTCGAACGACTCCGCTGCCGGCAGTGGCCCGCCCACGGGGTCGGACTCCTCGTCATCCATACACACGAAACGAACCCCAGCCCATTCAAAGCGGTCCCTATCTGGCGTGGCCCGGGTCCGCCGGCCGGGGCTCGTAAGCTTCCTGTGTCACGCCCAGTCGGGAGACTAGCCACAGGACCGGGAGCAACAGCACGCTCCCGACGACAAACGGCGACCAGTAGCCGACGGCGAAGTACAGCCCACCCATGACCGGCGGGCCGACGGTCCGGGCGAGACTGCCGGCGCCCTGCGTGATGCCGAAGGCGCTCCCCTGAACCGCGGCGCTGGCCCGCTGGGACACGAGCGCCGTCAGCGTCACCGAGAGGATGCCGTTGCCAAGCGGTAACAGCGTCAACACGAGCAAGAGGCCGAGCAGGTCGGCAGTGAGGAACGGGGCAAGTGCGGTCAAGTCGGGGAGAACCGACCCGATGGCCCGCGAAGCCGGGATCGCGCCGACACCGACGACGAGCAGCGCGGTCCCGAACAGCGAGAGCCGGACCGGGCTGTAGCGGGCCGAGAGGCGGCCGACGAGGACCCCCTGCGTGATGACCGCGACGACGCCGATATATGTCAACAGGAGCGCGCTCTGGGCGGCCGTGTAGCCGTAGATATCAGCGACGTAGGGAACGAACATCACCTGCACGCCGGAGAAGGCGAAGGAGACGAGGAAAAAGGCCAGCAGCAGCGGCCGGAGACCTGGGGTCGCCACCGCCGCGCGGAGCTGGGTAATCGACGAGATACGCTCTGTCGCAGTCGCGCCCGCGGATTCGGCGACGGTCCTGGACTCGGGGAGGAACAGCAGAGCGACGAGCACACCGGCCAGACTCGCGGCCGCGGCGGCGAAACTCGGGAGCGAGAACCGGGAGATGGGCACAGCCGCCGGCAAGAGACCGTCGACCGCGGCCACCGTGGCGTCGAAGCTCAACACCGCGCCGATGCCGGGGCCGAAGATGAACCCGAGGCCGAACGCGGCCCCGATGAACCCCAGGGCCGCAGCCCGGCGCTCCGACGGCGTCACGTCGGCGACGTAGGCCTGCGCCGTCGAGAGATTGCCACCCATCGCGCCGGCCAGCATCCGGGACAGGAACAGCAGCCACAGCGCGTCGGCCAGCCCGAACACGGTCCAGGCAACGACAGAGCCACACAGTGACACCACCAGCACCGGGCGGCGGCCGACGCGGTCCGACAGCGAACCGAGCAGCGGCGCGAAGACGAACTGCATCGCGGAGTACGAAGCCGCAAGCAGTCCGATAACGAACTCCGTCCCGCCCGGGAACGTGCGCGTGTAGTACGGGAGGATGGGGATGATGATGCCGAAGCCCAGCAGGTCCAGGAAGACGACGAAGAAGACCACAGCGAGGCCACGACGGCGGCGGGACCCGGTAATTCCGGTCCCGGAATCTGTCATACCAGCCTCTGCGTCGGGAAGCCGGATAAGGACGCTGGGGGAACGTGCGCACCGTGCGGACCCCGTCCATGCCGTCCCGTCCCACGCCAGGCCCGATGCGCACGCTTTTTCCCGCTGGGAGCGGTGGCTAGAGACAATGATTTCCGAGGGCTGCGAACAGTGCGCCAAAGGCGGCAAGATGGTGCTGTTCGTCTACGGCTACTGCGACCAGCGAGACTGCTTCTACTGTCCCCTCGGGGAGAACCGCAAGAACGTCACCCAGATGTACGCCAACGAGCGTCCTATCGAAGACGACTCGGACGTCATCGAGGAGGCCAAGCGCATGAGCGCGCTCGGTACGTCGATCACGGGTGGCGAACCCCAGGAAGTGCTCGACCGGACCTGTCACTACCTGGAACTGCTGAAAGACGAGTTCGGCGAGGACCACCACACGCACCTCTACACCGGTATCCCCGGCGGCCGCGAGAACATGCGCCGCCTCTCGGAGGCCGGCCTCGACGAGATTCGCTTCCACCCGCCTCTGGAACAGTGGGGCGACCTCCACGGGACCGAGTGGGAGGACATCCTCTACATCGCCCGCGAGGAGGGGCTGACCCCGGCCTTCGAGATTCCCGGCATCCGCGCCGAGGAGGAGTTCCTCGAGTTCCTCGACGAGGGCGCGGCCGACTTCTGTAACATCAACGAGTTCGAGATGTCCGACGGGAACTACCGCCGGATGCAGGAGGAGGGCTTCGAACTGAAAGACGACCACATGAGCGCCGTCGAGGGGTCCCACGACATCCTGGAGAAGATGGGCGACCACGAGAAGGTGTACTTCTGTACGAGCGTGTTCAAAGACGCCGCCCAGCACCGCTCGCGGCTCAAGCGGATGGCCCGCAACATCCGCCGCCCGTTCGACGACGTGACCGACGACGGGACGCTCGTCTACGGGAAGGCCTGGACCTCCGAGGCCCGACTCGAAGCCCTCGGCGTCCCCGAGGAGTACTACACAGTCAAATCCGACCACGTCGAACTCGCCTGGTGGCTGCTCGAAGAGATGGTCGAAGAAGGCGATGTCGAGAAGGGCGAGATCGTCGAGCAGTACCCGACCTACGACGGGACGGTCGTCGAGCGGACGCCGCTGTCCAACGGTGCTGACGCCGGACGGGCGACGGCTGACGATTAGAGCCTAAATACGGTTGGATCCCCGATTTCCGCGGTTCACGGGCCTGTGCTGTCCGGCCGTGGCTTTATTTATCAGCTAAGAGAAATGCCAGTGACCCTCCATGCGCCTGGCTATTGACAGTGGCAAACTCCTGTACGCACTCGGTGTTCTGTTCGCCGCGGCGGCGCTCCTGTATTTTGTCCGGGACGTCGTGTTCGATCTCTCGATAACAGTGAAAGCGGCGCTGCTGTTGCTGGGCTTTATCGCGTTCTTCGTGGCCGGCGTGACCCTCGAACGGGACGTACTGGATGTTGTAGCCTTCGCTCTCAGTGGCGTGACCTACGTCGTGTTCGTCGGCTACGTCGTCGTTCGGTATTCGCCGGGCGAAACGGGGATATTCCTGTTGCTCGCCGCGTCCGCGGGGCTGTTCGTCGGCCTCGGCTACGCGCTTCGGGCAGGGGTTCCGACGCCGTCGCGTCGCACCGCCGGGTACGCGCTCGGGGGCCTCCTCGTCGTGAGCGTCCTGCTCGTGGGGGCCGACGCGCTCAGCGGCGGGGTGACCTACGACGTGCAGACGAACGAATCGGTCACCGTGTCGGTACCGGAAACGGAGCAGGGATCGGGCGGGTTCCCGCCCGTCAGCAAGCAGATCGGAGCAGTCACCGCCTCGAACCCGTCGCCGTTCCTGCGGGCACTCGACCTCCCGTCCCTCTCTGGCTGTCTGGTTGGACCCGCGGACAACCCTCGGGAGGACATGTGGGTGAGCGTCGACAGGGACTGGGACGACGACACGATTGCCGGGTCGACCACCAGGTCATACGCGATTACGGGAGAGTTTCGGCTGGATACGAACCGGACGGAACAGGTGACCTTCGCCGTTGAGCGGGGTATCGATTGCAGCGCCGAGCGGGGCGAGCCGACGATAGCGGTTCAGGTCGGCGACAGCGACAGATTAGACTGACTACTCCAGCTCTGTGAGACACTCCTGACAGTAGGAGGCGTCTTGCATGTTCGGCGTACCGCAGGTGCCACAGGTCACGACCGACATATTGGTCTCCGACAGCGGTGACGCCTCGTCGTCGGTGAGCGCGTCGACCGGCCAGTCGGCTCCGGCCGGCGACTGGTCCCCCATCTCGGCGCGCTGGTGGGCCTGCTGGATGAGTTCGTCGTCACGCATCGCTTCGAGGCCGCGCCACAGCCCCAGAAACAGCAGCGTCGGCGCGACAATGACGAACAGGCCAGCGATGACGCGCAACGCCAGTTCCACCTGGCCGAGTGACATACGGTCACAATGGGCTGGAACGTCGAGTATCCTTCGCCGCATCCGTCGGCTTTCGGGCCGTCAGGCCGCGTCGACGCCTTCTTGTCCCGTCTCGCTGAAGACAGGCTGTGAGTGACCCTATCGTGGCAGTCGGTGGCGGGCTCGCCGTGGTCTTGCTCCTCGGGTTGAGCGCGTTCTTTTCGAGCTCGGAAATCGCGGTGTTCTCGCTACAGAAGGACTGGATAGCACAACAGGCGGCGACGGGCGACCGACAGGCCAAGGTGCTGGAGGAACTGTACGACAACCCACACCGCCTGTTGGTGACGCTGCTAGTCGGCAACAACATCGTCAACATCGCGATTTCGAGCATCATCACCGTCCTCGTCGCGAGCTATCTCTCCCCGGGGCCGGCGGTCGTTGCAACCACGGTCGTCACCAGCTTCCTCATCCTGATCTTCGGCGAGATCGTGCCGAAGGCGTTCGGCCTCGGCAACGCACAGAAATGGGCACTGACTGTCGCATCGCCGGTCCGGATCGTCGAGCGGGTGCTCTCCCCGCTTATCACCTTGTTTGACGGGATTACAAGCCGGATAAACGCCCTCATTCCCGTCGAAACCGACATCGAGAAGCCGTACCTGGACTGACCGTCAGTACTGGTACAGCGAGACGACGAACGGCAGGTTGTTGTACATCCAGATGGCCAGCGGCAGGCCGACAATTGTCACCGATAGCGCGTACGCGACGCCGGTCCAGACGCCGCTGGCCCACCAGCCGACGAAGATGAACCAGACGGCGCGGACGAGCAGTGAGTACTGCGAGCCGCCGTCGCTCTCCGTGACGAGCCGGTCGCGTCGCTTGAGCGTCAGCACGAGCGGTACCCTGTTTATCATCTTGATGCCCAGGGGAATGCCGATGATCGTGACGTTCAGGAACCACGCGACCGAGAGCCAGATGCCGGTCACCCACCAGCCGGCAAGCAGGAACCACACCGCCCGGACGAGGAGGGACCGCTGTTCACTCATACAGGAGCTACCATACCTGCCGGCATAAGTTTCCGGTTCGGTGGCGGGACGCGTCATCATAGGTATACCCACACTGTCGGGTGTCTCCCAGGTCAGTATCAGCGGTGATACCCGACGCGTAGCAGATGATATATTCACGGACAGGTATCGAAAATGGAGTAACTATATCGTCCAACAGATCGTCTGAAAATGCCGTTACCAGGTCAGTATGTTCGTATATACCTCAGTCAGTAATTCTATATATGTGGCAGCTTTTTGTATGATAATTAGAAACCGGCGGACGAATGGTGAGCCAATGCTTTCGTCCGTCCCGGTTCCAGGTTTCACGGTTCGTCCCGGATGCTATCCGGAAACGATTCGTCAGGAAGTTTCTCGCGGCCGTACTAGTGGCAGTACTGGTCGCCGGCGGCATCGGAGCGGCGTTCTACGTCGACACCACGCGAACGCTCGACCGCCGCGTCGAGTCACAGGTCGTCTCGACCGCCGAGTTACAGGCGGACGGTCTCGACAACTGGGTCGACGGTTTCCGCCGGCAGACCCGAACGCTCTCGTCGGTCAAGGAGTTCCAGAACGGACAGCCGGGCGTCATCAAGGACTATCTCCTGCTGCAGTCGAGTGACCTTACCTCCGAGTTCGTCGCCGTGCATTACGTCCAAGCGTCGGACGGGACGGTGGAGGCAAGCACCGCGAACGGGATCCGCGGGCAGACACTCGCCGAGCTGGGTGTACCGTGGGGCTCGGAAATGGCGGGAATCGACAGCGAAACCGACACGCCGGGGGCCGTCGTTGTGCCGGAAGAGCCCTACAAGTCACCGGTGACCAACGACAACGTTCTCGCGTTCGTCAGTTCGCCCCCACGAAACACCGAACACGTCGTCGTCGTCGAAGCGAACCTCTCCGCTCGGACCGAGGAGTTCCGCGGATCGATGACCGACGGTGAGACGACGATTCTCGGGCCGGACGGATCAGCAGTCGTCGGCCAGAGCGTCCCCTCGGCGACGGCCACAGCGTTTGCGAGCGGCGACGGGGACGGGTTCGAGCAGTCCTCGGGAACGGTGTACGGCTACACGAACCTCGATAGCGTCCGCTGGACTGTCGTGACCCAGGTGCCGGCGTCGAGCGCCTACGCCATGCGGAACCAAATCGGGACCAGCCTCCTCCTGACGCTCGCGTCCGCGCTGGTCGTCCTCGGGGGCGTGACCATCGGCATGGGGAAGCGGTCGGCGACGACCCTCTCGGACCTCGCCGAGACGGCCGATGAGATGAAATCGGGCGACCTCGACGTGACGCTCGACACGGCCCGCGACGACGAGATCGGCCGGCTGTTCGACGCGTTCGACGAGATGCGTCGGTCCCTGCGGGAGCAGATTGCCGACGCCGAACGGGCCAGGGAAAGCGCCGAGTCAGCGAGGAGCGAGGCGGAATCGGCCAAGCGGGAAGCCGAATCGGCTCGCGAGGACGCGCTGGAACTCAGTGAGCAACTGCAGGCCCGCGCCGCGGCCTACGGTGACGTCATGGACGCCTGCGCCGACGGCGATCTGACGGCGCGGATGGCGACAGACGCGGACAACGAGTCGATGACCCACATCGCGACGACGTACAACGCGATGCTCGACGAGTGGGAGGACACCATGCGCGAGGTCCGGGCATTCAGTGAGTCGGTCCAGGCCGCCAGCGGGACCGTCTCCGAGAACGTCGCCGCGGTCCACGACCGCAGCACCGGTGTCAAGGACTCGGCGACGGAGATGGCCGACGGCGCGGAGGCCCAGTCGGCGAAGCTCGATACCGTTCTGGCGGAACTGGAAGACCTCTCTGCCACCGTCGAAGAGGTATCGACCGCCGCCGACACTGTCAGGGACCGCGCCGACGAGGCGCTCGACCGGTCGCAGGACGGGCGCGCGGCGGCCCAGCGTGCAGCGACGGCCCTCGACGAAATCGAGACCTCAACCGGAGAGACCGTCGTTCAGGTCGAGGAACTCGGCGCGCTGATGGGTGAGGTCGAAGCCGTAACCGACCTCATCACGGACATCGCGGACCAGACGACGATGCTCGCGCTGAACGCGAACATCGAAGCCGCCCGTGCCGAGACCAGCGGTGAGGGCGACGGGTTCGCCGTTGTCGCCGACGAGGTGAAGGCTCTCGCAGACGAAACGGTCGCCGCGACCGACGACATCGAGACTGCTATCGGGGAGATGCGCGAACAGGTCGAACGCACCGTCGGCGAGATGCACGCCACTCAGTCGAAGGTCGCCACCGGGACCGAGACCGTCGGCGAGGCGCTGGCGGCGTTCGACGGCATCGTCGACGACATCGAGGACGCGACCACCGGGATGCGGGAGATTGACAGGGCGACCGACGAACAGGCGGCGTCCACGCAGGAAGTCGTCTCGATGGTCGAGGAGGTCGGCGACATCGGCGACGCGACGGCGACCGAGGCGACCGCCGTCGCCGACGCGGCGACCGAGCAAGTCGCGGCCGTCGATAGCGTCGAGACCGCCGTTACACAGCTCTCAGAGCGTGCCGACGACCTCGGGGCGGTGCTCGAAACGTTCGCCGCCGAGGAAGGCGACTCGGTCCACGGCGACACCGAGATGTTCGACACGACAGCCGACGACCGCGGAAAAGCTGAAGCGGCAGACGACGACTGAGCCCTCGCCTCAAGAGACTCAGAAAAAGGCCGACCGCTCACTCCGTTCGCGGTCGGTACTCAGCCCTCGAACCCGTCTTCGAAGACGAATGTCCCGTTTCGCTGGACGACGTCACCGTCGACCTCAATAAAGGAGTCCTCGCTCATGTCGACGATCATGTCCACGTGGACTGCCGACTCGTTCTGTTCGTTGTCCTCGCCGACAGTCTCCTCGTAGGCTCTTCCTACCGCCATATGAACGGTGTCGCCCATCTTTTCATCGAACAGCATGTTGTAGGAGAACTGGTCGATATCGCGGTTCATCCCGATGCCGAGTTCGCCGAGTCGGCTTGCGCCCTCGTCAGTCGACAGGACTTCGCTCAGGAGGTCCTCGTTCTTGCCGGCGCTGTGCTCGACGACCTCGCCGTCTTCGAACCGGAGGCTGACGTCGGTCACCTCCCGGCCCTGGTGGTACAGCGGCTTGTCGAACAGCACCTCACCTTCGACGCTGTCGGGGACCGGTGCGGTGAACACCTCGCCGCCGGGGAGGTTCTTCTCGCCGTAGTCGTTAAGCGTCTCGTTACCGGCGATAGACATCGTCACGTCGGTCGTCTCCCCGGAGACGATGCGGACTTCGTCGGCGGGGTCGAGCACCTCGACCATCTGCGCCTGGTGCTCGCGGACGGCGTCCCAGTCCTTGAGGACGGCGTCCCAGACGAAGTTCTCGTACCCCTCCGTGGAGGTCTGGGCGAGCTGGGCGTTGGCGGGCGCGGGGTACTGCGTCAGACACCAGGTCTTCGAGAGCCGTTCGTTCAGAAGCGGCTGCTGGGACTGCTGGTAGGCGGCCGTCGTCTCGGGGTCGACGTCGCTGGTCTCGGTGACGTTGTCGCTACCCTTGATCGCGATGTACGCGTCCATCTCCTCGTACAGCGCCTCGATATGGCTCGGCGTCTCGAACTCGTCCCGATTGCGGAGAAAGGCGCGGCGGAACCGCTCGCCGAGGCGGTCCTGCACGACGAGCGGGTTCGCGCCACGGTCGGCGGCGAACTCGTGCAGCGCGACGACGAGGTTCTCGGCCTGCGGGTGGGCGTCGATAACGAGGTTATCGCCTTCGCTCAGGTCGATAGAGTGGTCGACGATGACCTCCGCGTGTTCGCGAATACGTGGGTCCATACAGATAGGCACCGCCGGCGGCCCCTAACCGTTGCCCTCCCGGCTACTTCTTCTTGCTCTGCTGGAAGCCCTCTTTGAACCCCTGGAACGTCCGCCGGAGCATCAGATACATGAAAAAGAAAAACAGGAGCACGGCAGCGAGGAGCGCGTAAGTGAGCGGGTCAGCCATATTGACAATTGTCCAGCCGACAAGAAAGTCCTTTCGGGAGCCGTGCCTTCGGGCGTCTACCTAGCGATTTTGAAGGGTAAAATACGGGTTTGACCGATAGCTACAACGAGCACTGAACTTTGGCAAAGACTCATAATCCCATAGAACATACGGGCAAGCATGTCGTTGCTGCCTTCTCGGGACCCGGCGACCCCGGACGCCGAACCCCGAGTCATTGGTGTCGACAGTGATGATGCGGACGACGTGCTGTCGGCACTCTCGGCAGAGACAGCGCGTAACTTACTGTCAGAGCTGAACAAGGAGCCAGCGCCGCCGTCCGAGCTGGCCGACCGGGTGGATACCTCGCTACAAAACGCGCAGTATCATCTGAAGAAACTCGAGAACGCCGGTGCGGTCGAGGTCGTCGATACGGCGTACTCCGAGAAGGGACGCGAGATGGACGTGTTCGCGCCGGCCAACCAGCCACTCGTTATCTGTGCCGGTGACGAACAGGAGACATCGGGGCTGCGGGCGGCACTGGCGAACATTATCGGCGGTCTCGCGATTATCGGCTTCGCCAGCCTGCTGGTCCAGCAGGTGTTCGGAAGCGGGCTGGGGTCACTGTTCGGTGGCCCGACAGTGTCGTCCGGGAGTGCGGACACCGGGACCCGGGATCCGAGTTTTTACGCCGAGAACGCAACCGTGACCGACGGGGGCCTTGAGGCCACTGCGGGAGCGCTCGACACCGCCGCACAGGGCGGTGCCGAGGCCGCTGCCGCCGCGATACCGCCAGGGCTGGCGTTCTTCGCCGGCGGCGCGTTCGTCATTGCAGGCATGGCGGCGCTGTGGTACATGCGCCAGTAGCTGCCTGGGATTACATTTGTTCCAAGATACACAGAGTCGAACAGAACCGTCTCTGCGGTACACTTACCGTTCGACGATAGTAGTCGAGATCGGCGTGCCGTCCGGGGAGCGGAGACGGACGCGAACGTCGCCAGCCATGACATCCAGTTCCGCGTGGGCCGGCTGATAGCGCCGCGGGTCCGCGTAACTGCCGGGGTTGACCAGCGTCCAGCCGCCGAAGTCAGTCAGTACGGGTTTGTGTGAGTGACCGACGACGACGATGTCGGCGTTTTCCTGCCGAGCCAGCATCCCGAGGGCGGTTTCGGTGTGCTCGTGGCCGTGCACAACGACGATTGTCAGTCCCTCCCAGGAGACAGTCGCAACGTCGGGGAGCCGGGCGCGGACCGCCGGTCTGTCGTTGTTCCCGACGACCCCGGTCAGCCTCTCACACTCGGCGTCGATGGCATCGAGGACCTGTTCGGTCATGAAATCGCCCGCGTGGAGAACGTGGTCGGCCTCGCGGACGGCATCGAGTGTCCGGCCTGTCAGTCGATGGTCGTCGGTCCCATGGGTGTCTGAGATTGCAGCGAGCATACCGCTGGTAGTGGAGCCAGGTATAAATCCAGAAGCATTTTGCGTAATGGATGTGACGGAAAAATAATGGCAGGAAGCAAATCAGTCGTTATCGCCGCACTGATAGCCAACGGCGCGATTGCGATCCTGAAGTTCTTCGGCTTCCTCTTGACTGGGAGTGCCGCGATGCTGTCGGAGACGTACCACAGCATCTCTGACACCGGAAATCAGGTGTTCCTGCTCATCGGGATTCGGTTCAGTGAGCGGGAGCGCAACAGACGCCACCCCTTTGGCTACGGCAAGGCGCAGTTCTTCTACAGCTTTCTCGTCTCCGTGTTCCTGTTCGGTATCGCCGGCTGGGAGAGCGCGAAACACGGCTACAATCAGTTGACCGCGGGGGGGCATGGCGGCGGTGGACACGCCGGGGAGGCAGTCGAGTTCCTGTTTTTTTCCTTCCAGCCGCCGGCGTGGCTGGACCCGCTGTGGGTCAACTACACCGTCCTCATCGGCGCGTTCGTGTTCGAGACGTACGCGCTGATAAAGGCCCGCGCCGAAATGAAACGCCAGATCGACCGGAACGACTGGTCGGGCTACCGCGAGGCGTTCCGCAAGACCAGTGACGTGACGACGCTAACCGCGCTCACTGAGGACACCATCGCGCTCGCGGGTATCGTCATCGCGCTGGTCGGCCTGTTCCTCGAACAGCAGACCGGCAACCCGTTTTTCGACCGGATCTCAGCGCTGCTCATCGGGATTATGCTGATGGGCTTCGCCCTGGCGCTAGCCTGGGAGAACAAGCGTCTCCTGCTGGGGGAAAGCCTCCCGACGGACGAGGAACAGCGCCTCCGTGAGATCATCATGCAGAACGAGCACGTAACGGAGATTGTCGGCTTCCGAACGGTCTATTTCGGCCCGAACGAGATTATCGTCTTCGCGGACCTGCAGTTCGACCCGGCACTCGATACTGAGTCGATGGATGACGAGATAACGACCCTCGAATCGGCGATGCAGGACACCAACGGCGACATCAGAAAGGTCTACATCGAGCCGGAGCTGTAGGGGTCGCTCTCTTCGAGCCACCAGGGAATCGGGACGCGCTCGGTGTCGGTCGCGACCGTCATCGACATGTCGATATCCGGCCGGTCCGGTCGTCGCTCGGTGTGTTCGACGTATCTGATTACCCCTTGTCGGTCGACGTACAGCCGGGACCGTCCGATTTTGGATCCGTTCTCGCCAGTCTGTGTCCCGCCCGTGCCCGACACAGTCAGAACGGCGACCGGCCGCCCGTTCCGCCGGACGGAATCCAGCTTCCGGTACTCGGTATTCGACAGGAGGTGTCGAAGCAGGTCGACTCCGGCCGGCGAGGCGACCAGCGATGTGTTCGGCGTCGCGGGCGTGGTGGCGTACGGCGTGTCGGGGTCGTCCCGGACGTTGGTGTACACCGTCCCGTTGGCGAGGACCACATCGTCGGATATCGGGCCGAACCGCCGGCGGACGCGCTGGACCTCCCGCTCACGGTCTATCCAGACGTCGAGCGTGTTCTGTGGCCCCGCCTGTTCGACGTGACGGTGGAAGCTCCGGGTCGCCAGGGCCCGCTCGTGCCGGTCCAGCAGTCGATCCACGTCGACCGTCCCGTTGTTAGTCGGGACTGGCACCGTCGAGGCCGGCGAGCTAGTGGGAACTGGAGCCGGCGTCACCGGGTCGGGGTCGCTCGCCGTCGGGCCGGCCGGAAAGAGGCCGGAACAGCCCGCGAGAAGCGCAATAGCGACGGTGAGCGTGACGCGCCACATGTGTTTCAGCAGGGGCGCTCGCGGCAAGTAGCTGTGGGGGCGAACCCTTTTGCCGGTGAACGGCCAATCGGGGCACGTGGCAACAACGGACGACGGCTACATGCGGTTTTTCCCCTTCGAGGAGCCGTACGACCATCAGCAGGAGGCGATGGGAACGATCTACGACGCGCTCGAGGAGGGCCGTGACGTGCTGTTCGAAGGGGCGTGTGGGACCGGCAAGACGCTCGCGTCGCTGGTCCCCGCGCTGGAACACGCCCGCGAGACGGGCAAGACCGTCGTCATCACGACGAACGTCCATCAGCAGATGCGCCAGTTCGTCGAGGACGCCAGAGCGATTACCGACCAGGAGCGACTGCGAGCGGTCGTTTTCCGGGGAAAAGGGTCGATGTGTCACATCGACGTGGACTACGAGGAGTGCCAGGCGCTGCGGGACACGACCCGTGACCTGGTCGAAGTCGAGAGCGACATCGCCGAGCTGGAACAGCGCGAGGGGGAACTGCTCTCGGACGGCCAGGCGGGCAGCAGCGAAGCGATGGAAGCCCGCAACGCCGTCGTCGAGGAGCTCCGGAACCTGCAGGACGAGCGCGAGGAAATCGAAACCGAGCGCTCGACCTGTGACCACTACTACCGGAACCTCACCGTCGACACCAGCGAGTTCTACGCGTGGCTGTTCGACGACGTTCGGACGCCCGACGACGTGTACGAGTACGCCCACCAGCAGGGACTGTGCGGCTACGAACTGCTGAAAGAGGGGATGGACGGCGTCGACCTCGTCGTCTGTAACTACCACCACCTGCTGGACCCCACCATCCGCGAGCAGTTCTTCCACTGGATCGGCCGCGACCCCGAGGACATCATCGCCGTCTTCGACGAGGCTCACAACGTCGAGTCGGCCGCCCGTGACCACGCCCGGCGGACGCTCACCGAGAACACGCTCGACCAGGCCATAGAGGAACTCGACGGCGAGGAAGACGCCCGGACGGACGCCGCGGCCAACGTCATCGAGACGTTCCGGGACGCGCTCGTCGAGGCCTACGAGGACTCCTTCGAGTTTGGCGCACGGGCGGCCGTCGACGAGCACTGGGACGACATCACTATCGCTAACGACGACCGGAAGGACGATCTGACGCTTGCGTTCCTCCAGGGCTACACCGGCCCCGGCTTCCACGAGGAACTGGACCGGGCGCTGGAACTCGGTCGTGATCTGGACGCACGGTATCAGGAGGCGTTCAAAAAAGGGGAGCTGGACACCAGAAAGGAGTGTCAGACCTTGCAGGCTGCCGGCTTCATCGCCGACTGGCTCGACGAGTCCGACGAGACCGGCCAGTATCCCGTGGTCAGCGTCCGCCGCGACGAGTCGACCGACGAGGTGTACGGCCGCGCGGAACTGTACACCTGCATCCCCGAGGAGGTCACCCGCGACCTGTTCGAGGACCTGCACGCGGCGGTGCTGATGAGCGCCACGCTGCGGCCCTTCGACGTGACCGAAAACGTGGTCGGCGTCGAGGACCCGGTGACGATGGCCTACGGCGCACAGTTCCCGGAGGAGCGCCGCCGGACCTACGCCGTCGACGGCCCGGCGCTGTTTGCCAGCGAACGCGACGACCCACAGACCCAGCAGCGCATCGCGCGAACGCTCGAGGATATCGTTCGCTTTACTCCCGGGAACACGCTCGTGTTCTGTCCCTCCTACAGCGAGGCCGAGCGCTACCACGACATGACCGCCGTGAGCGCGACCCGGTACCTGGACGAACCGGGCACGCAGGCGCGCGACCTCCGGGAGGCCTTTACCGACGGCGACAACGGCGTCCTCTACACCTCGCTGTGGGGGACGCTGGGAGAGGGTGTGAGCTACGACGGCGACGACGCCCGGACGGTTGTGGTCGTCGGCGTCCCCTACCCCCATCTCGACGACCGCATGGACGCCGTCCAGGACGCCTACGACGTGGCCTTCGGCGATGACGGGGACGACGCGGGCTGGCGCTACGCCGTCGAGATTCCCACGGTCCGCAAGACAAGGCAGGCCCTCGGGCGCGTGGTCCGTTCACCGGACGACTTCGGCGCACGGATTCTGCTGGACAAGCGCTACACCGAAGCCGCCGAGATGGAGATGCACGACTACGCGGTCCGCGGAACCTTTCCGCCAGAAGAGCGCCGCGAGATGGTCGATATCGGCCCCGAGAAGCTCAAGTTCTCGCTGCTCAACTTCTATCAGGACATGGACGCCTACGACGGACCGCCGCCGAAACCCTGAGTACGGGTTCGAGCGTAGCGAGAACCCGCTTTTTCCCATGTTTTTGAGCAAGCGGTTGCCGAAGTGAGCCCTGCGAGCGAGGCAACTCGACGCACAAAAAGTGGATGCCGACGCCTACGACGGGCCGCTGCCGAAGCCCTGAGGGAGGTGTGACCTGCCTGCAACGAGGACCGACCCGAAACCGGATGTTTTGAAACCCTCCACACGAAACTCGCGGGCAATGCTAGTCGCCTTCGACTTCGACGGGACGCTCTCCGATTCGGAGATGACGGTCCTGCTCGGGAGCCAGAACGGGACGGCCGAGGACATGGCCGACATCACTGAGCGCGCGATGAACAACGAAATCGAGTACGCCGAGAGCCTCCGCCAGCGGTGTGCGCTCCTCGAAGGCCTCTCCGACGAGCAGGCCCAGGCAGCGTTCGACGAGGTTGCCCTGCGCCCCGGCGCGGCGCAGGTCATCGAAGCCCTGCGGGACGCCGGCGTCTACGTCGCTATCCTCACCGGCGGGTTCGAGCGCGGCGTCGAGGCTGCACTCGAAACGGAGGGGGTCGAGGTCGACGCCATCGTCGCCAACCGGCTGCTCGTTAAAGACGGGGAACTCACCGGCGAGGTCCGCGGCCCGCTCATCTCCGGAACGAAAGACGACGCGATGGAGGTCGTGACCGCTGTCACCGGCGAGGACCGGAACACGACCGTCGCCGTCGGCGACGGGGCCAACGACCTCCCGATGCTCGAAGTCGCGAACCTGGCTATCGGCTTCGACCCGAAACCGGCCGTCGCGCCGTCGTGTGACACGTCAGTCGAGACGATGGACGAACTGTACGAGCTGCTGGAAGCCGAAGATATTCTGTAGCGCAGTCATCGTTTTCGCCACTCGCTGTCCCGTAACGGTACAGACCAGTTGACAGGAGAGAAAACGAAAACAGGGAGAGGCACGCTCCCCACGGATGCGAGCGTTCGTTGTCGGACCAATGACAGAGTATGGTTGAGCGTGAACCGACGCGTGCTCGCTACCGGCGACGGTTCATTGAATACATGACCCTCTCCCGTAATAAACCTAGTGAATAGGTTAATTATTGCAGTGCTTTGGTACGTTTGTCCAGATATGTTCCGCAGAATGCTGTATCTTTGGTTAGTTGGTTGCCCGGCCGATAGCCTGGTCGAGGTCGGCTTTGATATCCTCGACGGATTCGGTGCCGACAGAGAGTCGGACCATGTCGTCAGTGACGCCGGCGGCGGCTTTCTCCTCGTCAGTGAGCTGCTGGTGGGTGGTCGAGGCGGGGTGGATGATGAGCGTCTTCGCGTCGCCGACGTTCGCGAGTAGGGACGCGATTTCCGTCGATTCGACGGTCGTTCGGGCGGCGTCGTACCCCGCTTCGAGGCCGAACGTTATCATGCCGCCGTAGCCGCCGTCGAGGTACTCGCTGGCGGTGTCGTGCGTTTCGTGGTCTTCGAGGCCGGGGTAGGTGACCCACGAGACCTCGGGGTGGTCGGCGAGGAACTCGGCGACGCCCATGGCGTTGTCGCAGTGGCGGTCCATCCGCGCGGGCAGCGTCTCCAGGCCCTGCATCGTCTGCCACGCGTCGAAGGGGGACTGCTGGCAGCCCAGGTCACGGAGGCCGCGAGCGATGGCGGCGTAGGTGAAGGCCGCATCGTCGAATCGCTCCCGGAAGTTGACGCCGTGGTACGCGGGGTTGTCGCCGGCGATTTCGGGGTACTTGTCGGCGTGGTCCTCCCACGGGAAGGAGCCACCGTCGACGAGAATCCCGCCGACAGTGGTGCCGTGACCGTGAATCCACTTCGTCGTGGAGTTCCAGACGAGGTCGGCCCCGTGCTCGATTGGGTTACAGAGATACGGCGTCGCGAAGGTGTTGTCGACGAAGAAGGGGACGCCGTGGTCGTGGGCGATCTCGGCCAGGCGCTCGAAGTCGGGCGTGACCAGCGACGGGTTACCGATGGTTTCACAGTGGACGTAGGCCGTGTTTTCGTCGATGGCGTCGGCGTAGGCGTCGTAGTCGAGCGTGTCGACGAAGCGGGTTTCGACGCCGTTGCGCGGCGCGGTGTGGGTGTAGTAGGTGTAGGTCCCGCCGTACAGTGACGACGCCGTGACGACGTTGTCGCCGACGTCCGCGAGCAGGAACGTCGCCAGGTTCAGCGACGCCATCCCGGAGGCCGTGGCGACCGCGCCGACGCCGCCCTCCAGCGCCGCCAGCCGTTCTTGTAGCATGCCGACGGTGGGGTTCATCAGCCGCGAGTAGATGTGGCCCGGCTTCTCTAATGCGAACTGCTGGGCCGCGTCTTCCGCGTCCTCGAAGACGTAGGAGGTGGTCTGGTACAGCGGCGGCGCGCGGGACCGGGTTTCGGCGTCTGGCTCTTCCTGCCCGACGTGCAAGGCGTCGGTTTCGAATCCGTGGTCTTGGTCGTCACTCATGCACTCCGCTTTCACCTGACGGGTCTTAATAACGACCACACCGGTGAGCCCCGCCACTGCTACGAGATAGCGGTGATTATTCGGGCCGTTTCCGGACGTATTCGGGCGCGGAAGGCCGTGTGGAGTCAGTATCGTGCTTCTGGAAGAACACGAAGAGACGTACTCGGGCCGGGAGCGAGTGGTGCGACGACTGTCGCACCCGAAGCGACCCGGGAAAGGGCAGGCATGCCCCAGTCACAGATAGACACGGCTGACAAGTATACCGCTCGCCTGTGGCGAGCGGTTTCACGCGAATCGCTCCGCGATTCGCGCCTTTTTCGCCCACGTTTTTGCGCCGAGCGGTGCGCGGAGCGCACCCGAGGCGGAAAAAGGTGGTTAGGTAAACTTCCGGACCGTCATCTCAAGCGTATCCAGGTCCAGAATCGGGGCGTAGCCGGCGTCGGGGTCGATGTTGACGCTCTTCTGGAACTCGGTCTGGGCCTGCCAGCACCCGGAGTTCAGCGCAACGACGTTGTGATACTCGCCCCAGCCGAGCTTGTGGACGTGGCCGGTGTGAAACACGTCCGGGACCTCCTCCATGACCAGATAGTCGCGGTCCTCGGGGGCAAGCCTGGTGTGGCCGCCGTACTGGGGCGCGACGTGGCGCTTCTTCAGGAGCTGGTACATCGCCTTGTGGGGCTCCTCGTAGCTGGCCTCCTCGTCGGGGAGCTCGGCGATGACCTCGTCCAGCGAGACGCCGTGGTACATCAGCACCGTGACGCCCTCGACAGTGACCAGGGCGGGGTTCGAGTGGACCTGAGCGTCGTGGGCGGTCATGATGTCCCGGAGTTCCTCGTCGAAGCCGGGCTGGGGCTCGGCCAGCCGAACGGCGTCGTGGTTGCCCGGAATCATCCGGATCTCCATGTCGCCCGGAACCTCCTTGAGGTACTCCGAGAACGCGCGGTACTGGTCGTAGATGTCGATGATGTCCAGCTCCTCGTCCTGTTCGGGGTAGATGCCGACGCCCTCGACCATGTCGCCGGCGATGAGCAGGTATTCGACGGTCTCGGCTTCGGAGGTGTGGAGCCAGTCGGTGAAGCGGTGCCAGGCGTCCTCCATGAACTCCTGGCTCCCGACGTGGACGTCGGAGATGAGCGCCGCCTGGACGTGGCGGTCGGCAGTCGAGGGGCTGTGGGTCCGGGGCACGTCCGGGAAGTACAGCGAGTCCACGAACAGGATGCCGGCGTCGTCGGCCAGTGTCCCCTCGACGGCGATGACCTCGTCCATGAGCAACTGCTGGACAAGGTCGGCGATGGGACGGTCTTTCATCACGAGACAGGGGAAGGTTCCGTTCGTGTCCTCCAGTTCGACCAGCCAGTGCCCGCTGGCGGTCGAACGGATGTCAGAGACCATCCCGATCAGCGCGGCGTCGCTGCCGCCGCCCATGTTCTCGATTGCGTCGGTCGGTCGGTGGTTCACTCTGCCGCGCAGTTTGCTCGCTAGTTTCTCGTAGCGGTCCCGAAACACCGCGACGAAGTCCGAGTACTCCCCGGTCCCGGTGGACTGGCCGGTCATGTCGTTCGCGACTTCGATAGCTCGGAGGGATGTGTCCACGTCCCGTGACCCCCCCGTTTCAGGTGGAACGGACGCACCCGGTTCGGTCGAGGTGGCTGCGTTCGTTCCAGTTGAAACTGAGGGGTGTGATCCGGTCGGAGAGCCGGCGGTCTCGTTTCCAGAGTTCGGCTCTGTATTCGGCGGGCTCTCGGTTGTTTCTGTCGCTTCAACCACAGATTCGACGTGGTCGGTTGTCAGCTTCAGCGCTTCATCGGGGAGGGTTTCGAGTGCGCGTTCCAGCGTCGCCGATGGATCTGAGGTGTCGGCGATCCGAGTCACCGCCTCTCGCTCCGCGTTGTAGCCGCGGCTCGCGAGTTCGCTGACGATGCGTGCCGGCGTCTCCAAAGGCACGTTCCACACTCAGTGTCTGCGGGCAAAAGGATAGCGGACCGACAGCCGTCACAAGATTGATACGCCACTGTCAGCAATCCGAGGTAGGATGAGCCGGGACGAATCAACCAACGGCACGCCTCCAGACAGCACAGACGGACCTGTGGAGGCCAGCTCTGGGTTTCGTTTCGGCCTGTACGTCCGTGACATCGGCACGAGCGTCGGGGCGGTCGTGCTCGTCGGCGCGTTCCTGTTCGCTGTCAGTGGGGTGTGGCCGCCACTGGTCGCCATCGAAAGCGGGAGCATGGAGCCACACATCGACACCGGCGATATGGTGTTCGTCATGGACGCGGAGCGCTTCTCGGGACAGGAGGCCCGTCACGGCGTTGTAACGGCAGCGGTCGGGGCAGAAACCGGGTATCGGACCTTTCAGCAGCACGGGGACGTGATCGTCTTCGAACCCAACGGTAACGAGCAGCGAACGCCGATCATCCACCGGTCAATGCTGTGGGTCGATGCCGGCGAGAACTGGTACGACCGCGCGAACCGGGAGTACGTCGGGAGCGCGGACAGTTGCGACGACCTCCGGAACTGCCCGGCACCGCATGCCGGGTTTATCACGAAGGGTGACAACAAAGTAACCAACAGTAGATACGATCAGGTCACCGGAGCAAGCACCGTTGTCCGCCCGGAGTGGGTCGTCGGAACCGGTACCTTCCGAATCCCGCGTCTCGGATACGTTCGGGTCCAGCCGTCCCAGCTATGGCGCACGTCAGCGTCGATGCCGGCCGCAGAAGCTTCAGCACCAGCGGCAGCCTGACCAAATCGGAAAATAGCGTTCGGTCCGACAACAGAAAGTTGATTGGTTGCCTCCGAGTATTCGTGGTACGAATGGCCGGGCCAGACCGTCGGTCGTCGGACGAGGACGAAACCGAGGGACCGGGTGGTATGATGTACGTGACCGATATCGTCAGTAGCGCCGGCTCAGTCCTGCTTGTCGGGGTGTTGCTGTTCGCTGTCAGTGGTGTGTGGCCCCCACTCGTCGCTATCGAAAGCCCGAGCATGGACCCCCATATCAAGGAAGGCGACCTCGTGTTCGTGATGGAAGAGGAGCGGTTCTCCGGCCCGGGAGATCACGACGGTGTCGTCACCGCAGCGAACGACGACAGCTATCGGAAGTTCCAGCGCCCGGGCGACGTTATCGTGTACGAACCCGACGGCAACGGCCGACAGACGCCGATCATCCATCGGGCGATGCTGTGGGTCGAAGAAGGCGAGAACTGGTACGACCGCGCGAACGAGAACTACATCGGGAGTGCGGACAACTGTGAGGAACTCACCTCCTGTCCGGCCGACCACGCCGGCTTCATCACCAAGGGCGACAACAACGGCCGGTACGATCAGGTCGGCTCCAGCCCAATCAGCGAACCGGTCAAACCCGGCTGGGTCGTCGGCACCGCGGAGATACGGGTTCCGTTGCTGGGGCAGGTTCGACTCCAGTGGAACCAGGCCGGAGCAACGGACCCGGTGACGAACGAGACAGAAGCGACAGCCGTGAACGCGACCGCGGCCGGATAGCTCGTATCACTCGAAAAGGGGACCGTTTCACCTGGAACAGGAGATACTGTCGAGCGCCGATACAATTCACAGCTCAATTGTCGAACCGGGCTTGGACGAACGGCTGGACGTCGTCGATATCGCCGAGCCGCGAATCCGACAAGAGCACCGCCTCCGTCTCTTCGGTCGGAACTGACAGGGAGATCTCTTTGGTCCGGCCGTACCGGCCCTTCGAGACGACGACGGCGTTGACGATGCCGAGCATGTCCAGTTCCGATATGAGGTCGGTGACGCGGCGCTGTGTCAGAATGTCAGCGTCGATCTCCTCACAGAGGTTCTTGTAGATGTTGAACACCTCGCCGGTATTGATGTTGTGGACGCCGTTCTTTTCCAAGAGGATGATGGCGAAGAGGACGATCTTCGACTGCGTGGGGAGCGTCCGGACGACCTCGACGACGCGGTCGAGTTCGATCTTCTCCTGGGCCTGTCGGACGTGGTCTTCAAGGACGTTGTCCGTCTGGTCACGCTCGGCGAGTTCGCCGGCGGTTCGGAGGAGGTCGAGCGCGCGACGGGCGTCCCCGTGTTCCTGTGCGGCGAAAGCCGCACACAGCGGGATGACGTCCTCGGTGAGTGCGTCGCTTTTGAACGCTACGTCCGAGCGCGCCTGAAGGATATCCCGGAGCTGGTTCGCGTCGTAGGGCGGGAAGACGATCTCTTCCTCGCCGAGGCTGGACTTGACACGGGGGTCGAGAAAGTCGGTGAACTTCAGGTCGTTCGAGATGCCCATAATCGAGACCCGGGAGTTCTCCAGTTCGGAGTTCATCCGGGAGAGGTTGTACAGGGTATCGTCACCGCTTTTTTCGACGAGCTTGTCGATCTCGTCGAGCATGATGACGACCACGCGCTCGTGGTAGTCGACGGCGTCGAAAAAGGAACTGTAGACCCGGTCTGTCGGCCACCCCGTCATCGGGACTTCCTCGAACTCCGCCTTGTCTGCTTCCAGCGATTCGATTTCGGCTTCGATGTCGTCGAGAGAGTCGAAGGCCGTCTCTTCGAGTGCAGCGGCGGTGTTCTCGCGTGCGCGCGACCGAATGTCTTCGAGTTCGGCGATGCGGTCGTCGATGAGCTTGACGTTCTTGTCGATGAATTTGTTCGCGAGTTGTGCCAGCACGCGGTACTGAGTATCGGTCACCTCGCAGTTGATGTACTCCACTTCACAGGGGACCTCGTACTTCTGTGAGGTCGTTTCGAGTTCCTCGCTGACGAACTTCGCGGACGCGGTTTTCCCGGTTCCCGTCTTCCCGTAAATCAGGATGTTCGACGGGGTGTCACCACGCAAGGCAGTGACGAGAATCGTCGCCATATTGTTGATCTGCTCCTCGCGATGGGGAAGTTTGTGCGGGGTATACGAGGGGCGAAGGACCTCCTTGTTCTCGAAAATAGGTTCCCCTTCGAGAAGGTCATCGAACAGACCGCGGGACGCTTCGTCAGAGGGGTCGTCGGATCCGGCATCGAGATTGTCGAGAATGACGTCATCGAGATCGGACGGCCCGGCCGATGTCCCGGTGTCCGTTTCGACGTCAAGCTGCCCGTCGGCGTCGTTCGACGTCTCTGTCGTCGACGGATCGGATTCCGGGGGCGAGTTGTCGCTTTCGTCAGTCATAGTCGAGAGGATCCCCTTCGTTTCGTGTGGAGAGAGTTGGAGACACCGGAACAGAGGGAGCGAGGAGTGCGTCAGTGCCGCCGTTAGTGAGCATCAGCGCTCTCCGGTGCGTCCAGTTGAACCACATGAACCGTACCGTGAGCAGATATTAAATATTTCGGTACACCACCCATGAAAGATACATGTCGATGTATTGATTGGTTCTGGCGAATGTGAACTGTTCTGATAAAGAGCGCTATGAGTTCAGTGCTACGGGGGCAGTGCAGGCATGATACAGGGGATGAAGGGTGGAGGGTGAGCTACGGTGCAGATCCGACAGCTGTGACACAGTTTGAAGATAGACAGGAGAGTGAAGAAGAGACGGGACCGACGGGACGAACCCACCGTAATGGGCAACCCCCCCACCCCTTCGTTTCCGGTGGAACGCGAAACAGGCCCGGGGGAGGGGGTGAGGGAGTCGATGATGTCCCCTAGTGAGAGGGAAAGATTTAATACAATAACTCATAAACCAAACCCGCACTGGATAAAACAAATAGCTAGTAGGGTTTAGAACTCGTTTTCTAGTGTCTAGGCCGCTCTATCTAGTGTAATCACGAGCCGCACCGATCTGAACAACTGGTCCGCTCCCGATTCGACCTGCAATTCTCCCACCCCTCCCCAGGGGTATGTGCCGTTCCACTTGAAACGAAGGGGTGGGGGGGGGGTAGGATATCTCATCGACGCGCTCAGTCTCGGACGGCCGGGCTCCATCCGAACAGCGCCCCTCCAACCGTACCCGTGGCAACGCCCATACGCCGATATGTGCTATGTCTTATCGTGTCAGCGATATCACTAATGTCTGACGTAGGCTTAAGTGAATTCGCCTATCTTTTACGGCCAGAGCCGCCATACCGGACGACTCCGGGCGGCGGGAGGATAGGATGGGATTGTTAACAAACCTCAAAGATAGCATCTCACGCGCGGCATCGACGCTGTTCTCCGAAGAGGATCCGAAACGCATCGGGATCTACGGCCCGCCGAACGCCGGCAAGACGACGCTGGCGAACCGTATCGCACGCGACTGGACCGGCGACGCCGTCGGTCCGGAGAGTCACGTTCCCCACGAGACTCGTCGTGCGCGCCGAAAGGAGAACGTCGAGATCGAACGCGACGGGAAGAAAGTGACAATCGACATCGTCGACACGCCGGGCGTGACGACGAAGGTCGATTACACCGAATTCCTCGAACACGACATGGAGAAAGACGACGCCGTCCGTCGCTCCCGCGAAGCGACTGAGGGCGTCGCCGAAGCGATGCACTGGCTCCGTGAGGACGTCGACGGCGTCATCTACGTGTTGGACTCAGCAACCGACCCGTTCACGCAGGTCAACACCATGCTCATCGGGATCATCGAGAGCCAGGACCTTCCGGTGTTGATTCTTGCAAACAAGATCGACCTAGAGGAGTCCTCCGTCCAGCGGATCCGAAACGCCTACCCCCAGCACGAGACGATTCCGCTGTCGGCGCTTGAGGGCGACAACATGGACGAAGTCTACGACAAAATCGCGGAGTACTTCGGGTGATATAATGGCAGAAGTCAAAGACCCAGACGACGGCGTCCAGATCGACCTCATCAGCGGCGAACGCATGGCTGGGCTGGCCTCGATGGAGAAGATCCGGATGATACTCGACGGGGTTCGTGACGGCAACATCGTCATCCTCGAAGAGGGACTCTCCCCCGACGAGGAGTCCCGCCTGATCGAAGTCACGATGACCGAAATCAGCCCGGACGAGTTCAACGGAATCGAAATCGAGACCTACCCCAAGTCCGAGGCTGCCGACGCCAGCATCCTCGACCGGCTGATGGGCAAACAGTCCACACAGAAACTGACGGTCATCGGGCCGGCGAACCAGATAGAGACGCTCCACAAGGACGAAACGCTCATCAGCGCTCTCGTCTCCCGGAAATAATGCCTCACCAGTGTACGGACTGTGGCCGTGGCTTCGACGACGGGTCGAAGGAGATGCTCTCGGGCTGTCCCAACTGCGGCGGGAACAAGTTCCAGTATCAGCCCGAGGGAGCCGATATCTCCGAGACGCCGGACGCGGAGCCACCGGAACCACCGGGACCCGACAGCACTGTCGCCCGGACCGTCGGCAAGACTGCCGCATCGGTGCGTGACTTCGTCAGTGGCTCCGCCGCGGACGGGGACCGTCCCGCCGAACAGTCGCGCCTCGACAGCAACCGGTCAGCTGACTCACAACCGAATGACCCATCTCGCACTCCCGACTCGCCGTCAACCGAACCCGACCGTACGTCGGCGACCGAGGATTCGGCCCAGGCCAGTGCCCGCGGTGATGTCGTTGAGCCAGACGAACTCCCATCCGATGTCCCGTCGGCGTCTGAATCTGAACACCAGTTCCGTCCTGTCGGTGCGGACCCCGATCCACCGGCGGAACCAGAGCAGGAGGACCGTCCCGACCTGGAGGAACTGCGTGCAGAGCTCAATGACCAGTTCGAGTCGATCAAGGTACTGGAGCCCGGCCAGTACGAACTGAATCTGATGGAACTGTACGACCGCGAGGAGTACATCATCGCGCTGCAGGAAGACGGGCACTACTCGATACAGGTCCCAGAAACCATCCGTTCCGAGTGACAGACTCCGCCGTATCCCCGCTTTCGTTCATTCGGTAGTCCCGAATTACGCTGTAGAACGGCTACACACAGCATTGAGTATCAACGCGGGCACAACCATTATATAATATGCCGTGGATTCTTCCGATAACGCCATGAGCCACCGAGAACTCTCGAAATCGAACTCACACCTCGAAGAGTGGGCGTCACTCCTCGGTGCTGATATCGACGACGACGGGCGCGACAGCGACTTGCTTGACGACCAGGACGAACCCGCGTAACGGTACGGTTCGTCAGGGAGCGCCACTCACAGTTACAGCCACGTCTATCACACCGCTAAGGAAAAAACAGCTCGGGACAGATTCCGTCCCGAAATCCGACGGTCGCGATCGATGCCGGGTTACGAGATCTTGTCGTACTGGTCAGAGAGCTTCTCGGCGGCGTCGGCCATCAGGTCCTGCTCGTAGTCGTCGAGATCCCACTCGACGATTTCCTCGACGCCGTTGCTCCCGAGACGGACCGGGACACCGAAAGCGGTGTCGTCGTGTCCGAACTCGCCTTCGAGCTTGACCGAGGCCGGCAGCACCTCGCCGGTGTCGCGGAGGATGGCTTCGACCATGTGTGCGACGCCGCGTGCCGGCCCCCACTCGGTCGCGCCCTTGCGCTCGATGACGTCCATCGCCGATTCCTGCAGGTCGCCCAGCAGCGCCTCCTTCTCGTCGTCGCTGAACTCGGGGTCGGTCCCGTCGACACGGACCTTCGAGAACACGGGGACCTGTGCGTCGCCGTGTTCCCCGAGGATCGTCCCTTCGACGTTCTGAACTGGCGCGTCGAACTCCTCGCTCAGCACGTAGCGGAACCGCGCGGAGTCCAGGCGGCCGCCGAAGCCGATGACCTGCTCGCGCGAGCGGTCGCCGGCCTCGTAGAGGTGGCGGTTGAGCAGGTCGACGGGGTTCGACGTGGTCAGCGAGACGTAGTCGTCGTTGTGCTCGTCCAGCGAGGACTGGATGTCCTCCATGATCGGTGCGTTGTCACCGGCGAGGTCGATACGGGTCTGGCCGGGCTGGCGGGGAATCCCGGCCGTGATGACCACGACGTCCGAGCCGGCGGTGTCCTCGTAGCCGCCCTGACGGACACGCGTGTTCGAATCGTAGGCGATACCGTGGTTCGTGTCAGCGGCTTGCCCGACCGTGTCGTCTTCCTTGTCCGGGATGTCCACGAAGACGACTTCGTCAGCGATGTCACGAAGCGCGATGTTGTACCCTGCGGCCGCGCCGACCGTTCCGGCTGCGCCGACTACGCTTACCTTTGTCATACCATTCGCAAAGGCTCGGGCGCGAACGTTAAACGTGTCGAAACCCCGATTCCGCCGGTCATCGTTCAGGCAGTATCGACGTCTCGTACCCGTAAACTGTTTTCAGCCCCGTGGCGTTGTGACACGTATGAGCGACTTCGATAAGGAAGCCGAACGCGAGAAACTCCGCGAGAAGTTCGAACAGGAGGAAGACAACCGGGCGGCGACCGAGCAGATGAGCGAACTCCTGTTGAAGGGCGCGACGATGACGAACGCCCACTGCAGCGAGTGTGGCGACCCCATCTTCCGCTACGACAGCCAGGAGTTCTGCCCGACCTGTCAGAAGCCGGTCGCTCGCGACACGCAGGCCAACGGCACGGATGCGTCGGACGCTGACGAACAGGAGGGCCAGGCCGACGACGGCGACCAGATCGAAGTCGCCGACCCCAGCAACGAGGCCCGCGTTCAGTTCGGCGATGCTGACGAAGCGGCAGCCCAGAGTGCGGCGGACACGACGGACGAACCCACCCAGCAGGACAGTGCACACGCTCAGGCGGGTACACCTTCACAATCACAACCCGACGCTGCGTCCGAAGCAGCATCGTCGACGAACGACCCAGCCGCTCCACCTGAAGCGAGGGGTGACCGGCCGGCCCAGCAGCCCGCCAACTCTGAGCCAGCGCCACAGACCGCTGAAACGGGCACTTCCCCGGAACCTGACTCCCAGACTGCGGACGACCAGCCGTTTGGGACAGAGACACAGAACCCCCCTGTTTCCGCTCGACAGACTGCGGCGTCCGACAGTAACACCGACGATATCGCGGCAAATATGGATGCAGCGTCGGCGTTGCTGGCCGAGACTGCCCACCGCTTTGCCGAGCGTGCGGCCGCGACCGAGAACCCACGCGAGGCTCGTGAACATCTCCAGGCAGCCCGAGAAGCGGCGGAAGCGTTGGATGCAGCGCGGTTCTGAATGGAACGCTACGGGTCGTAGTCGCTGGCGATGACTTCCCGGATCCGGTCGGCGGTCACGTCGCCGATCCCGGACACTTCCAGCAGGTCGTCTTTTTCGGCGGTCATCACCGCCTCGACGCTACCGAAGTGCTCAAGCAGCGTGCGCGCGGTCACCGGCCCGACCTCGGCGATTGAAGCGACGACGTACTCCTGTTGCTCTGACAGGGTCTTGGACTGTTTCTCGCCGTGGACGCTCACCTCGCGGTCGGCCGTCTCCTGCTCCCGTCCGGCGATGACTTCCAGCAGGTCGGCGGTTTCGTCCTCGTCGCTGGTCCGGAGGACGCTCGCGCCGAAATCGACCGCCAGCGACGCGAGCGCGCCCTGAATCGCCTTGTGATGGACGTTGCGCGCGCCGAAGAGGTCCTCGCCCTCGATGACGACGACGGGCCGACCGTAGTGGCGGGTGGCGTCGCCGACCTGCTCGAACATCGACCGGTCGCCGCCCGTCAGCGTGTCCATGAAGTCAGCGACGGTCTTGCGCTCGACGACCACGCGGTCCGAGAGGACGTAGTCCCCGACGGCCAACGTTTCGAGTCGGGTCTCGATACCGTCCCGCGTCGAGAGGTCCCGGGCGATGGTCGAATCGAGTTCCCGCTGGTCGGCGACAATTTCGACGGGATCGTCCTCGTCGTCGCGTCCGGCGGTGGCGACCGTCCCGTTACTCCCCTCCTCTCCTGCTCTCTCGTCGCTATCGGCCGCTTTCGACCGGTCTTCGGCGAAGGCGTCCAGTCCGGCCTGGCCGTCGCCGCCGTCGTTCTCATCGATTGACTTGTTAGCTGCGCTACCCCTCCCGTTTCCAGTGGAACCCGACCGCTGTGTGGCGGTTTCTCCGCTGTTGGTTCCACTCGAAGCGGTCCCTTCGGTATCGGATGCGCCCTCGCCGCCCTCTCCTTCGTACTCGTCGAGACCTGTCTGGTCGAGGCGGGCCTCCAGTTCGCCGGCGACGCTTTTGAGTTCGTTCAGCTCGCGTTTCATCCGCTTCTGGTCGTTGCGGGCCTTCCAGAAGTACGCCTCGTCGCGGGTGTCCTCGGCCAGCAGGACGACGACGCGGCCCTCGGCCTGTCGGCCGGTCCGACCCTTCCGCTGGATGGCCCGGATCGCGGTCGGCACCGGCTCGTAGAACAGCACCAGATCGACTTCCGGCACGTCCAGCCCCTCCTCGGCGACGGACGTCGAGACGAGCACCTCGAACTCGCCGTCCCGGAACCGGTCGAGCGTCTCCTGTTGCTGGCTCTGTGTCATCCCCTCGCTGCCGTCGGTGTCGCTCTGGCCGACGAACTTCTGGGTCGTGAAGTGGTCCGAGAGGAAGTCCACGAGCGTCTCGGCGGTGTCCCGCGATTCGGTGAACACGATGACGCGCTCGCCGTTCTCGATGCCCAGCGTCTCCGCGAGCAACATCCTGGTCTGGCGGAACTTCGGGTGCAGGTCGTCGTAGTCGCTGGCCTTCCGCATCGCCTCGCGGACTTTCGGCTCGCTGACGAGGCGCTGGTCGGCCTTCGACGCGCCCGAGGAGCGGGCGGCCTCCTTCAGCCGCTCGAAGTACCGCCGCAGGGACTCGACGCTCTGGGTCTCGACGTACGTGACGGCGGTCCGGAGCTTGCGGATTTCGGCGAGCAGGCTCATCCCCTGGTACCCCTCGCTCTGGTCGTTGTTCATCAGGTCCCGAAGCTGGCCCTGAATCTGCTGGATCTCGCGCTCGGAGATGTCCGCCGAGGACTTGTTCGTGACGCCCAGTTCCTTCAGCTGCGACAGGCGGTCTTTGATGACCTCGTTGATGGCGTCGCGGATTTCCACGACGACCTCGGGCAACTCGATGCGGTTCCAATCGACGCTGGTGTCGTGGGTGAACTCCGCCACGTCGGCGTCGTCTTCGGTCATCACCGCGACCTCGCTAAGCCCGAGGTTCTCACACACTTCGAGTATCGCCTCCTCGTCGTCGCCGGGGGAGGCGCTCATCCCCGTCACCAGCGGGTTCTCGGCGTCAGCGTGGTAGCGGTCGGCGATGTAGTTGTAGGCGTAGTCGCCGGTCGCCCGGTGGCACTCGTCGAAGGTACAGTGGGTCACGTCGGCGAGGGAGATGCGGTTGCCGACGAGGTCGTTCTCGACGACCTGCGGCGTCGCGATGACGATGCGGGCGTCCTCCCAGAGGGCGGCCCGGTCGTCGGGTCGGACCTCACCGGTGAACACGACCACATCTTCGTCGTCCAGTTCCAGCGCTTCGCGGTAGAACTCGGCGTGTTGCTGGACCAGCGGCTTCGTCGGGGCCAGCATGAGCGCTTTCCCGCCGACGGCGTCGAGTCGCTCGGCGGTCACCAGCAGCGAAACAGTCGTCTTGCCCAGGCCGGTCGGAAGACAGACGAGCGTGTGGCCGGCGCTCGCCGTCTCCGCCAGTTCAGTCTGGTAGCGGCGGTTCTCCAGGAACTCCGGCGTCACCAGCGGGCGTTCGACGTGCTCGCCACCGGCGTCGGTGGTCGCCATTACCCACGCGTTCGGCCCCGCGGTGGTTAAGGGTTCAGATACCGCGGTGAAAGTGAACGGACGGCCTTAGAGGCTGAGCCCGGGTAGGTACTGGACGCCGACCCACATCGCCAGTGCGCCAAGCACCGGAATCGAGAAGTTGTCGTCGACGACGTAGCCCGCGATGCGCGGCTTGACCCCGTCGGCGAAGGTGGCCGCGATGCCGCCAAGCACTGCGGCGGCAGGCGGAACGAATGGGGCCGCAAGGAGCGTGCAGACGCCGAACATCACGAGCAGCACCCAGGCCTGTTTGACGTTGCTGGCATCAGTCGAGCCCAGCAGGCCGCTGATGGGGTCGCCGATGGCAAGCATCAACATCGCTGGGACGGCGACCGTTTCGGTCATACTCGGGAGTTCGACGGCGAAGGCGACGATGGCAATCCCGACGATGTACAGCGCGTAGCCGGCGGGGTTGTCCTGTTCGTACTCGCGTGTGAGCCGGTCGTACACCACCCAGTCCAGCCCGGTCGTCAGCCGCACCGCTTCGAGAATCAGGACGACGACCAGCGCCACGGCCAGGAACCCCTGGACGACGCGCCACGTGATCAGGTCCGGCCAAAGCAGATGCGCGAGCGGCACTGTCGCGCCGGTGACGTGGACGAGCCGCCGGGATACCTCGTCGGCCATCTACAGGTCGCCGAAGGTGAGGTCACCGCTTGCGAGCTGTTCGAGCCGGTCGGCGAGCCCGTCGATAGGCAGCCGTTTCTGCTCGGTCGTGTCGCGCTCGCGCACCGTGACTTCGTCGTCCTCTAAACTTTCGTAATCCACCGTCACGCAGTAGGGCGTCCCCACCTCGTCCTGCCGGCGGTAGCGCCGCCCGATGGCCCCGGAGTCGTCGTAGGTGACCGAGAGGCCGGCGGCCCGGAGGTCGTCGGCGATATCGGTGGCGAGGTCGGCCATCCCGTCCTTGTCCATCAGGGGGAAGACGCCGACCGTGGTCGGAGCCTGCTCCGGCGGGAGGTCGAGGTAGGTCCGTTCTTCGCCGTCGACCTCGTCGGTCTCGTAGGCGTGTGCGAGAACGGTGTAGATGATGCGGCCCACGCCGAAGGAGGGTTCGATGACATGTGGGCGGATGTGTTCGCCGTTCTCGGTGACTTCGTTGACGCTGAAGTTCGTCTCCTCGACGGGGACGGTGTGGGACTCGCCGTCGACCTCCACGGTAACCTCGTCACCGTCGAACGCGTCCGGATTCCGCTCGGCCAGCGCTTTGAGCCCGTCGGCGACCGCGCCGGCGTCACCGCCGAACTCCGGCCCGAGATAGCTCATGTCGGGGTCGACGGTCGCACGCTCGACGGTGATCGGCTCGTCGTACTGCTTGAACACCGTGTAATCCTCGCCGGAATGCTCGGCGTGTTTCGAGAGGTCGTAGTCGCCCCGATAGGCGAAGCCTGTGATCTCGATCCAGTCGCCGTCGACCTCGCTCTCGGCGTCCCAGCAGTCGGAGGCGTAGTGTGCGCGCTCGCCGGCCAGGTGCTGGCGGTACCGGAAGCGGTCCATGTCGACGCCGATGCGCTCGTACCACTCCTTGGAGACGCCCAGATAGTAGGCGACCCACTCGCTCTCGACGACGCCCTCGTCGACGGCCTCGCGGACCGTGAGTTCGCGCTGGCCGCCGTCCTCGGATTGCTGTGCCGCGGCGGAGTACAGCGGGAGCGTCACGTCCGCTACCTCGGCCAGCGGCGGCTCGTCTTCCTCGGGGTCGATGAAGTGTTCGAGTTCGGCCTGGGTGAACTCCCGGACGCGGACGAGGGATTTCCGGGGCGAAATCTCGTTCCGGTAGGCCTTCCCGATCTGGGCGACGCCGAAGGGAAGCTGGTTCCGGGCGTACTCGGAGAGCTGCGGGAATTCCACGAAAATGCCCTGTGCGGTCTCCGGACGGAGATAGCCCGGCGACGACGACCCCGGACCGATGTTGGTCTCGAACATCAGGTTGAAGTTGTCGACCGGCTGGTCGGCCAGGGAGGTGTGACAGGAGGGACATTCGATGCCGTGCTCGGCGATGAGGTCCATCACCTCCTCGTTGGGGAGCGATTCGGCCTCCTCGATGTCCGTGTTGTCCTCGACGAGGTGGTCCGCGCGGTGGGTCGCACCGCACTCGCCACATTCGACGATCATGTCGTCGAAGCCGTCGAGGTGGCCCGACGCCTCGAAGACGGGCTCGGGCATCACGTCGGGGGCGGAGATCTCTTGGTGGCCTTCCTTGACGACGTAGCGGTCCCGCCAGGCGTCCTCGATGTTCGATTTCAGGGCAGCGCCCTGTGGCCCGTAGGTCCAGAAGCCCGCCGCGCCGCCGTAGGCGCTCGACGAGGGGAAGTAGAAGCCGCGACGCTTGGCCAGCTCGGTGAGACGTTCGCCTTCGCTCATAGGCCTCGCAGCAGGTCGATGTCCCGCACGATGCCGGTGAGTTCGTCACCCGACAGCAGCGGGATCTGTTCGATGTCGTGCTCGATCATCAGCTGTGCCGCCTCCTCGGCGGTGCGGCGCTTGTTCACCGTCACGACGTCGGCGGTCATGAACTCGCGGACGGGTTCGACGGGGAGCTCGACGTTGCGGGTGGGCATGTACCGGCCACCGACCGCCTTGATGCCTTCCCAGGCCCAGTCGTCGTCCTGGTTGGCGATGGAGTCGCCGGTGTCGTCCTCGCCCTCGACGACGCGGGCGACCGCGATGATGTCGACCTCGGTGAGCATCCCCGACATGTCGCCGTCGTCGCCGAGCACGACGCCGTAGGGGACGTTCGCGTGGGAGAGCTCCCGTTCGGCGACGGTCAGCGGCGTGCCTTCGTACACGCAGTTGATGTCTCGGTTGGCGAGGTCGCCGACGATCTGGTCGCCGTCGACGTCGCCGTTGGCGATGGACCGAATCACGTCGGTCACCGTGATGATTCCTTTGAGCTGGCCGTCGACGATTGGCAGGCGGCGCTCGCTGTCCTCGACCATCACCTGTGCGGCAGCCTCGATAGACGTGTCCCCGCTGATCGCCGGGACTTCCTCGACGAGCAGCGCAAGTTGGTCCTCGTCCGGACTCTCGATGAGCGCATCGCGTGAAATAATACCTCTGAACTCCTCGCCCTCGTCGGTCTCCTTGATGACCGGGACCGACGAGAAGGCCTGCTCCTGGAGGTACTCCAGTGCGTCATCACGGGTACCGGGAATGGTGACCGTGACGACCTCCGAGCGTGGCGTCATAGCGTCTGCGACGTTCATACTGCCAGAACTTCCTTCCCGCATCTACTAAGTCCTTAACATCCGTTCGTTTTCGGCACCCGGGTAGCATGCTGGACGGCTATCGACCGTCACCGGAGACCGGGCTGGCGCTGTCTCAGAAACCGAGTGACAGTGCCGTCTCGAAAACAAATACGTCTGCTGCCATATTAATTCACGATATTCGGACCTGAGCGAAATCATCGCTTCGAAGTCTGATGGTTGAGATATAAGGCTTTAACCATGCTAGCCTTCGAACCAGTCTATGGCTATCCTGACAGGAATAGAACTATTGTCAGACTGTTGGCCGAGGCCTGTAGTCTTCCCCTCTACGGGTTTCGCTAAATTTTTATAGGGTTGTTACATATTATCATGCATGGAGTCGGATACTGTCGCTCCGGTTGAGATGGCCGCGGACGGAGACATCATGGCGTCCGTCGAAGAGGGTCCAACGGACCAGTTCATCGTCGCTGACGTGACCCGAGACGACGCCTATCTCACAACGCCGCTCTCGGACGCTGCCTCACTGCCGGCCTGGCGATAGGTCGCTGTCTGTCGGTTCGTTTTTGCCGAACGGTTCCATCCAGCGGGATACCCTATCAGCGGCGCGGCTGTTCCGTATCGAGTGATCGTGTGCACTCGCTCGGGCGGAGAAAACAAGCGTTATGCCGCCCCAGTAAGTTCGACTCGATATGAAGGTACTCGTTACGGATCCTATCGCTGACGCCGGTCTCACCCGACTCCGTGAGGCGGGCCACGATGTCGAAACAGCCTACGAGGTCGAGGGCGACGCGCTCCTCGATGCGGTGGCCGACGCGAACGCGCTCATCGTCCGCTCGGGCACCGAAGTCACCGAGGAGGTGTTTGCGGCTGCGCCGGACCTCATCATCGTCGGCCGGGCCGGTATCGGCGTGGACAACATCGACATCGACGCCGCGACCGACCACGGCGTCATCGTCGCCAACGCCCCCGAGGGCAACGTCCGCGCCGCCGCGGAACACTCTGTCGCGATGGCGTTTGCGACCGCACGCTCCATCCCGCAAGCCCACGACCGCCTGAAGAACGGCGAATGGGCCAAAGGCGAGTTCCTGGGTACGGAAGTCAACAACAAGACGCTGGGCGTCGTCGGATTCGGCCGCGTCGGCCAGCAGGTCGCCAAGCGGCTTGGTAGCCTAGGCATGGACATCGTCACCTTCGACCCCTATATCAGCCAGGAGCGCGCCGACCAGTTCGGCGCGGAGTTGGTCGACGACCTCGACGACTGTCTCGCGAAGTCCGATTTCATCACGATCCACACGCCGCTGACTCCCGAGACGGAGAATATGATCGGCGAGGAAGAGCTCGCTGAACTCGAAGGCGGCTACGTTGTCAACTGCGCCCGCGGCGGCATCATCGACGAACCGGCCCTGGCCGAGGCCGTCGAGGACGGCGTCCTGAAGGGCGCAGCGCTCGACGTATTCGGCGAGGAACCCCTGCCCGATGACAGCCCGCTGCTCGACGTCGAGGACATCATCGTCACGCCCCACCTGGGCGCGTCGACGGAGGCGGCACAGGAGAACGTCGCCACCTCCACGGCCGACCAGATCATCGCCGCGGCCAACGGCCAGCCCGTCGCCAACGCGCTGAACGCGCCGTCGCTGGACGAAGCGACGTTCAAACAGGTCGGGCCGTACCTCGACCTCGCCGACACCGCCGGCCGCATCGCTGTCCAGTTGTTCGGCGGCCACATGTCCGAAGTCCAGGTCACCTACGCGGGCGACATCGCCGAGGAGGACGTGGAGTACGTCACCGCCAGCGCGCTGAAGGGCGTGTTCGCGCCCTCGGATCTCCAGGTCAACGCCGTCAACGCCCCGCAGATCGCTCAAGACCGGGGCATCGACGTGACCGAGTCCAAGACCCGAACTTCCGAGGACTACCAGAGCCTCATCACCGTCACCGTCTCCGACGGTGAGGAGTCCGTTTCCGTCTGTGGGACCCAGTTCGGCGGCGAGGAGCCCCGCATCGTCCGCATCGACGACCACCGTATCGAAGCGGTCCCCCACGGCCACATGCTGGTCGTCCGCAACCGCGACGAGCCGGGCACCATCGGGTTCATCGGCACGGTGCTCGGCGAGGCCGACATCAACATCGCCGGGATGTTCAACGGCCGCGAGACCATCGGCGGCGAGGCCCTGTCCGTCTACAACCTCGACGAGCAGCCGCCACAGGACATCATCGAGCGGCTCAACGCCGACAGCCGCATCATCGAGACGACCTACGTCGAACTCGGCGACGAGTAACACGTAGCGGCATTTTCCGACAGCCAGTTGCGGTTTATTTGCCGTCGATAAGGCGCTCGTACCGGTCGACGACGGCCTGGCGGTGTTCGCGCTCCTGTTCGAGCGCGGTTTCCAGTGTTGCCACCTGCGAGCGCAGTAGCGCGATCTGAATCTGATAGATCGTGCTGGGCGTCTGTCGGGGCGATGGTAACGGGGTCCCCGACCGGTCCCCGGAGTCGATGAACGGCGCTGAATCGCGGGACGAGGCCATACCCGTGACAGGACCGCCACAGGCAAAAACACCCGTCGGACGGCTGTCACGCGCCCGTCAGTCGCCCTGAGAGATCCGGCTCCGGTCGTCTCCGGCGACAGTGGCTTCCGCGGCGAGTGGCACCCGAAGCGTGAGCGTCGTTCGCCCGTCGCGCCTGTTATAGGAGAGTTCCCCGCCGTGACAGTCTAGTATCCACTTCGTCAGCCACAGCCCCAGACCGGTGCTGTGTCTGAGTTGCGTTATCGGTTCGTCGCCGAACAGCACCGCCCACTCGTTCTCCGGCAGCCCCGGGCCATCGTCGCTGATCTCGACTACCGCTTCCGCCTGCTCGCGCCGAACCGTAACCGACAGCTCCCCGTCCGTGTGTTTGACTCCGTTCTCGATGAGCTGTGCCAGCGCGATTTCCAGCCGGTCGTCGGCGGCGACCACCGCCTCGGACGCCTCGACGGAAAGGGAATCTATCGCGGTGTCGTCGTACTCCTCGAGGACAGACCGTACGCTCTCGATGATGTCCGTCCGTGATTCCGTCGTCGCGGCCGAGTCCATCACGTACTCCATCTTGCCGGCCATCTCGCTCAGTTCGGCCAGTTCCCTCGCCGCCCTTGCCATCAGGGACGCCTGCCGGCCGAGGTCGCCCGAGAGTTCCGTCGACAGCGTCTCCGTTCCGTCAAGCAGGGGAACGAGCTTGTTTCTGAGATTGTGACGCAGTACACGGTGAAGCACCTGGTGGTGTTGCTCCCGCTGCTGTCTTTCGGTCAGATCGGTGTACATCGCCAGCGCTCGGCCCGCCGTCGTCGGGACGACCCGACAGTACAACTGCCCGGTACCTGCGGCTGTCTGCCCCGTGACTGACCCCTGCTGCAGTCGGGTATCGGCCGGTCTGTCCTCGCGCTCCGTCCCGGCATCCCGGTGTTCGATTGCCGAGACATACTCGGTCAGTGGCTCCCCGCGTATCTGTTCGCTGTCGACACCGAACAGCTCGACGAACGCCGGATTCACCGCCCGGAGTATCGGCTCCCCGTCGACGAACTCCACCTCGGCGACAGCGTCGTCGGTGTGTTCAAACAGCGCCTCGAAGCGCGTGCCCTCTGTTTCACTCATCCCTGTACTGGTTGGCAGCGACGAACTCGAATCTGGCACCACCCGTTTCGCTCTCTGTGACAGACACGGCCCAGTTGTGTGCGTGCGCGATCTCTTCGACGATTGTCAGGCCAAGCCCCGTGCCGTCCTCACTTGTCGTGTAGCCGTTATCGAAGATTCCGTCGCGGTCCTCCGGGGGGATACCGACCCCATCATCGGCGACGTAGAACCCGTTGTCGAGCGCCCCGACACGGACGGTCGACGCCTGTCCGTGCGTGACGGCGTTCCGGAACAGGTTCTCGAAGAGGTGTTTGAGACGGGTGTCATCCCCCGAGACGATGACACTGTCAGCCTCGACGACCAGTTCGGTCTCACAGGAGCTAACGTGGGTCCAGCAGGCACGCGCGACCGCACTGAGGTCGACCGGTGCTGGGTCTTCGACCCGATTCCCCTGCCGGGTCAGGGTCAACACGCCTTCGATGACTTCTTCCATCCGCTCGTGGGCCTGGCGCATCCGGTCGATTCCGGGGGGACACTCATCGAGCTGGCTCAGCGTCCCCTTGGCGACCTGTAGCGGGTTCCGGAGGTCGTGTGAGACGGTGCTTGCGAACTGTTCGAGCCGTTCGTTCTCCCGCTGTAGCTCCCGCTCCTTTTGCAACCGCTGCAAGGCGATTTCCGCGTTGCTCGCAATGATCTGGACGAGGTTCAGGTCGGTCTCATCGAACGCGTCCGGGTTCGTCTGTCCCACGCTGATGATGCCGTAATCGCTGATTGGGACGTACAGCCACGAGACGACCGGTTCAAGCGCTGTGCCGCCGTCGTGGTCACGGATATCCGTGTAGATTCTCGCCCGTTGTTCTTCGAAGACCTTGCCGGGGAACCCCTCGCCGACGTCGTATGTCGGCCGCTCCGCTAGCAACTCCTCGGCCTTGTCGTTGACGTGAACCGGCTGGAGTTCCCCGTCTCGAAGGACCCGGATCACGTTGATACGGAACTCCAGAATCGATTCGATGGCCGCGCCGACTTCGGCGGCAACCGCCGACGGGCTGTCAGCGCTGAGCAGGTCCCGTGTCGCCTCGTGTAGCGCCTCTATTTTCTCCTCACGCCGCCGCTTTTCGGTGATATCCGTGTTGATAGCGACGTAGCCGCGCGGCTTGCCGCCGCGTGGAAGCGGCGCAATCGTCTGTTCGATGACGTAGCGCTCACCGTCGGGACGCTCGTTGACCAGTTCGCCCCGCCAGACATCGCCGGCACCGATGGTGTCCCACAGGCTCTCGTAGAAGGCGTCGTCGTGTTCACCCGACTTGAGGACCCGCGGCGTGTGGCCGATGACGTCGGACGCGGCGTACCCGGTCAACTCCTCGAACGCCGGATTGACGTACTCGATGACGCCGTCACGGTCCGTGAACACCACGGCATGGCCTGCGCTCTCGACCGCCTCCCGGAACTTCCATGGACTGATATCTTCGTTCTCCAGACGGGTGCCGCCGGTCTTTCCGCCGTCGGCCCGCGGCGCCTGCCGCTCGTCAGTGGCTCCCCGTATCAGGTCGAGGTGAGCGGAGAGGACATCGGCGTCAATCCGCTCAATCTCACACAGGACCTCCGGCCTCGCGAGTTCGCGGAGCCGCCGACGCGCGTCGTGGACCGCCCGGCTCTGCTCGAGTTCGCTACCCGACTGGGCCGAATCAAGCGCGTGTACTTTTCGCGTTAGCGACATCGCCTCTCGGAGGTCACCGTTCGGGAGCGCCATCGCCCGGTCGACTGCCTGCCCGACCGTCGCCCCGTCGACCGGCTTCCGAAGGTAATCGTCACACGGGAGCGGCAGGAGCTCCGGCGTCGGCTCCGCCCCGGTCACGACAATCACGTAATGCGATGCGTCAGTGTTCTGTACCGTCTCTTTCAGTTCTTGAAACGCTATCCCCGCCCGTCCATGGTCGTAGACAACGATGTCCGACCGAGCAAACGAGGACGCGATTTCGTCTGCTGTCTCGGCCAGCGTGTAGCTGTATCCCGGGCTGAGGCCTCTCTCGTACACCTGGCGGTCGACTGAATCGTCGATGACCAGCACGTCTCGGTCCATCCCTTGCCTCGCCTTCTATCAGTATTCATAATATACTTCGCTTGGATTGCAAGGAACTGAGAACACGAACCACTTTTAAATGCAGACGCGAACACGTACCCTTCCGCCCGCGCGACCGTCCTACATGAAGTCAGCAATGCCTGACTGTTTGTTGTGGTCGTTCTCGAACACCGACTCGATTTTCCGTTCGAGAATCTTGAGCCGCTGTTTCGTGTAGTCGCGGGCACCGAACTCGTCGGCGACGCGGATGGCCGTGTCGATGTACTTGTTGACCGACCCCTCGTGGACGGTGAGGTTGACCCGGCCGCCACACTCCCGGCAGTCGCCGGTCAGCGGCGCGCGCCGGAACGACTCCCCGCAGTCCAGACAGCGGACCTCCTGTCTGGAGAAGGCCCGGAGGTTGCCGATGAGGTCCGGCAGGAAGTGGTACTCGATGATGCGCTCGGCCACGTCGCTCTCGACGACGGCCCGGAGCTTGCGGGAAATCTCAAGCTGGGCGTCCATCTTGTCCTCCATCGATCCGAGGGTCTTGTACGCCGAGAGGTCCGGCCCGGCGGCGATGTTCGCCGTGTCGTGGGTGTGGCGGAACTCGGTGTACTCGCGGTCGGTCCCCAGCGTCTCCTCGGCGATCTTCATGATGCCCTCGACCTCGGTCGGGTCTTTCATCTCGCGGGTGGCCTCGTAGAACTCCCGCGGGTAGGTCTCCATGATGTCCATGTTGTGGGCCTCGTCGTCGATTTCGCTGGGGTCGATCCGCGAAGACATCACCAGCGGCGCGTCCATCTGCCCGCCGCGCTGGTTCGGGAGATACGACTTCGAGAAGTTCAGGAGGCCGTCCATCAGGAGCATTACGCAGTCTTCGTCGCCGTCGCAGTTCCGCCGTTTAGCGGCGTGGAAGTACGGATGCGCGTAGCCGACAGCGGCGGAGGTGAAGCCGACCACGCGCCCGACCGTCGCCGCGCTGGTGTGGGGGGCCATCCCGAACACGAGTTCGCCGACGAGGTCCTCGCGGTCGTCGAACTCGTAGAACCGCTCCAGGCCGTAGTACTGTTCCAAGAGGTCGTCCACGAAGCGAGCGGTCTGGAGCATGTGCTCGGCCGCGCCGTCCGAGAGGACGATGTCCTGGACCTTCAGCTCGACGAGCTGGTCGTCGTGGGTCAGCGGGTCGCCGTGGATGTCCTCCGTGTAGCCCAGCCCCCGGAGTCGCTCGGCGGAGACGTCCAGCTCCGAGGCCCGCACTGCGGTCACCGGCAGGTCCGTCATGTCGTAGCGGACCGTCCCGTCCTTGAACGCAGACACGTCGTGTTTCGCCCGGAGGATGCCCTTCTCCATCGGCTCCGGCACTTTCTCCTCGGAGGTGAGGCCCTTGACGGCTTTCAGCTGTTCGAAGGCTGTCTCGCGTTCCCCGACGTTCTGCAGGGCGTCCCGATACGCTTCCTGCAGGTCGAGCACCTTGTACTGGGTCGGCGAGGCGAGCGTCTCACACCGCGTACACTCCGCGCGGCCGGACTCGTCGCGTTCGACCTCGGCCTCGCAGTCGGGGCAGACGTACACCGGCTCGGTGGTCCCGCTGCACTCGGGACAGTCCGCCTGATGGGTCTCGGTCCCGCAGTCGGGACAGCGCCGGCGGGCGACTTCCACCTCGACGTGGCCGGGCGTGTCGCTCATCCCGTCGGCGTGTTTCGTCGCCTTGGCAACGTCCCGCTGTGCGCCGCCGGCCTCGCCGATGGGACTGAGCGTGTGGACGGCCGGCGAGAGGTCCCGCCGCTCGGATTTTTCGGGGCGACCCATTCGGTTGCCGATGCGGGTCGGGGCGCGCTCCCGAACCTCGAACGGCGCGATCTCGTTGACCGCTTTGATCGCGTTCTGGCCGTCCTCGCGCTCGGCGTCCTCGGCAACCCCGATTGCGTCGAGTGACTCGCTGTCGCCGTAGGTCCGGGCGTGCTCGGAGAGGTCCTCGCGCGTCCAGTCGCGCTCCAGCGACCGGGAGAACCCCAGCGTCCGCACCAGCGGCACCCAGTCGGTGACCGTAATCGTGTCCTCGTCCTGGGTGTGCTCGACGAGCAGGTGTTCCAGCGTCTCCTGAACGGCGTCGGTACGGGGCAGGACGAGTGCGCCGTCGTCGCTGTACGTCTCGCCCGCTGTGCCGTCGACCTCCGGGTCGGCGTACGCGCCGTCGGTCTGTGCGACCCGTGCGTCCTCGACGGCGTCGGCGAGCGCGCACACCTGGTCGACGCTCACGTCGTGCCAGAGGTAGGTGTATTTCGGGTGCAACGGCGCGTCGTAGTCGGTCGCCCACTCGATGGCTTCCTCGGCGCTCGGGTCGGCAAGATCGATGTGGGGCGAGTCCCGCATCGCCTGCACGTCCGCGCCCGCGGCGTCGAGGTCCTGTTCCCACCACTCGACGGTGTAGGAGGCCGGCGCGAGCGGGTGGTTGTTCTCGACGAACTCCCCGTAGTTGACGAGGTACTCGCCGAGGTCGAGTATCTTCTCGACGCCGTTGCGGACTTCCAGTGCCTCCTCGGCGTCGTCGATGCGGCGCACGTCGCCGTTGGCCAGGCGCACCGTCGGTCCTTCGATGGTGTCGACCGGTACGACGCCGGCGGCTTTCCCCGGCCGCTCGGTCTTGATCTGCGTGCCGGTCGCGAGGAAATCGTCGACCAGATGCATCGTCGCCGGGTGGACGCCTGCCGTGGCGAAGCCGTGGTTGCGCGACCGCCCGTAGCGAAGCCGAAACCCGCCCGCCTTCGACGGGTGGGAGAACACCGGGCGACCGGCGATGAGGTCCCGGAGATACTTGTCGGCGGGTTCGACGCGCGGCGGTCCAGCCTGCTCGTCACCCTCGTCTCCGGCGTCGTCGTCGGCCCCTTCGCTCGCGTCGTCGCTGCCTGCGTCGTCCTCTTCGTCGGCGGCCTCGTCCTTGCCGATGGTCCCGTCGATGAGGTCCTGCAGCCACGGCCAGTCGACCTCGTCCAAGTTCCGGGTGTAGCGCTGGATCTTCGGCGCTTTCAGGGCAATCCCCTCGGCCAGCACGAGACACATCCCGCCGCGAGGGGAGTTCGAGTCGACGCGTTCGAGGTCCCGATAGCCCGAGACTTCCTCGTCGCCGGTCGCTTCGCCGTCGAGCATGATGGGCATGTGCTCGGCGATGAACTTCGTCTCCTTCTCCTTGGGCGAGTACTGCAGGCCGGTGTCCTTGTCGTAGAGGTCGATCTCCTCGGCGTAGCGGCCGATCTCCTCCTTGCGGGCCTTGTACTGGTCGATGCCAAGCAGCGCGCGGGCGTAGTCGGCGACCAGCACCGACAGCGCCTGCGCCGTCCCGCCGGCGGAGCGAATCGGGCCGGCGTAGTAGACGTTGATGAACTCCGTCCCGTCGTCGTTTTCCAGCAGTTCGACCCGGTCGATGCCTTCGATTGGGGCGGCGACAACACCCTCGGTCAGCAGGGCGACGGCGGTCCGGACCGCCCCCTCGACCTTCCCTTCGCGGCTGTCGTAGTCGCCGACGGTCCCCTCGACGAAGTCCTCGACCAGTTCCAGCGCGGCCTCCTCGCGGGACATCTCGCCCTCTAGCTCTCGGACCCGCTCGGCGACGCCGTCGATGCCGAGGATGTTCTCGACCCGGTCGGCCATGTCGCGCGCGGTCGGGATCTCGACTTCCGGCTTCGGATCGCCGCCGCGCTCTTTGGCCCGCTCGGCGACGTCGAAGGCGGACTCAAGCTGGGTTTCGAGCGTTTCGAAGTACTGTTCGTCGGCCTCCCGCATCTTAGATGTTCCAGAGGTCCAGGTCGGTCGGCTCGTCGTGTTCTCGCTGGAGCTCCGTGTCGAACCCGCGGACGTACAGCTCGCCCGCCCAGACGGTGCCGGCGTTCAGGTGGCCGGCGACCGCTTCGCCGTCGGGCCGCGAGAGAACGGCGTGGGTGTGGGCGAACCGCTCCCCGTCGAGATGCGAGATGTTGCCCATGCAGGCGGCGACTTCCAGCGGTTCGTCGAAGGTTAGCGAGTCGTATTCGGTTCGGTCCTGGTCGTAGAACATGAGTTCCGCGTCCTGGACCGCCCCGAGCCCGTAGAAGAAGCCGGCGTCGATGCCCTGTTCGTCTGCGAAGGCCTCGATCTGGGCGCGCCAGTCCGCACCGTGCTCCAGTCGGCAGACGAACTCGGACGTACTGTCGACTTCGCGGTAATCCATATCTGTAGTGGATGACAGGCCGCTCCAAAAGCGTTGCTTTCGGTCCAACCGTTTATATCCGAAGCTGGGCCCACCGCCGCTGTGACGTAGCCACGACCCGGCGCGCTTCGCGGTTGCGCGGCACACCGCGCCGGGACCGACGCGTGCCGCCTGTTCGCTATTGCGCCGGGCCAGACGACCGACCAGCGCTACGCCGGTAGCGACACCCGACTGACCGGCTGGCTCCGGTCGGCGTCGTAGAACGAGAGTTCGTCGACCGTCCACCGGATCGGTTCGATATCCTGCTCGACCAGCCGCGCGGCTGCGGCGCGGTCTCCGCCGCGGGCGACGGTTACGTGCGGGACGTACGCGTTGCCCTCCATCTCGTCGACGGGGTCGAACCGCTCGCAGAGTCGCTCGTGCAGGGCGACCAGTCCGGGGCTCTCGACGGCGAGATACACCACCGGCGATGGACCGGTCACGGCCGTCTCGAACTGCTCGACGCCCGAAACCTTTGCCTCGAATGCCGGCTGGCCGCGAAGCGCCTCACGACCCTGCGCTTCCAGCCGCGCGTAGGCCGCGTGGTCGCCGTCACCCAGTCGCTTGGCGACCAGCGTGTGCTCGCCCCGTCCCCGACGCTGTGCGAGCGGCAGGTCGGCCGCGAGGTCGGCCGCCAGCGACGTGACTGCCGACGGGAGCGGGACGTTGATGCTGTACACAGTGGGCGCTCGCCCGCTGCGGGCAAAAAGAGCGCGGTCCTACAGCCGGTCGAGCAGCCACAGGACGATGAGGACGACCAGGATCACGCCGAGGAACGGCTGTAGTATGCCGAGCAGGCCAGTCAACAGCCCGAGTGCTGTATCGAGTACTTCGAGCACCAGCCAGATCACGATGAGGACGAGGACAATCTTCAGCAGGGTGTCAACGTCGAGTTTGGCTCTATCCATGCCCGACAGGACTCCCTCGCGGGGCAAACCCCTTGTGGCCATGGGGCTGGCGATTCAGCCCCGACCACCGAACGGCATGGGATGTAAGGCCGCTGAGTATCAGGTCACACAATCGGCAATAAACGATATACCTACCGAGGGGATAGCCGCAGTAGGATGGGCCGGAGCGCTGGAACGCTGGTAGTCGTAATCGTCGCAACAGCACTGCTTGTACCGACAGCGACCGGGGTCGGTCTCGGCGGGTTCGAACAGCAGTCTGTCGACGCTGACGTGGTCGTGATGACCGCTGACGTGGGACCGGATGGGGGCGCTGACTGGACGGTCGCCTACCGGATTCGGCTGGACGACGACAACGCCACGCAGGCCTTCGAGGACCTGCGGGCGGACATTCAGGCCAACCCGTCGGCGTACACGGACCGCTTCGGGAACCGGATGCAACGCACGGCCGGAGCCGCGGAGAATGCGACCGGCCGCGAGATGGCCGTCGAGAACGTCACCGTGAGCGCACGTGAGGAGACGTTCGGCCAGACCTACGGCGTCATCACCTACCGATTCCAGTGGACGAACTTCGCCGCCGTCTCCGACGACCGCATCGAGATCGGCGACGCGCTCTCGGGGCTGTTCCTCGATAGCGAGACCTCGCTAACCGTGCGCTGGCCGGCGGACTACCAGGCTGACTCCGTCGCGCCACAGGCCGACGAACGGGGCAACGCCTCCGTCACCTGGCGCGGTCAAGAGGAGTTCGGGGACAACGAGCCACGAGTGGTCGTCAGTCCAGAGGACACCACTGGCGGGGAAGACGAATCGAACGCGCTCCTCGTCGGCGGAGTCCTCGCGCTGGTCGGCATCGCCGCCGCAGCGTATGCCCTTCGACGGTACGGCGTCCTCGGCGGCGGTGAGCCGGCTGAACCGCCGGCGTCGATGGTCGGGTCGGACGACTCCGAAGCGGAGCCCGCCGCCGGGACGGACGCCGACGCCGGCACACCGCCGGCTGAACTCCTGAGCAACGAGGAGCAGGTCCTGCAACTGCTCGAATCGAACAGCGGGCGGCTCAAACAGCAGCAGGTGGCCGGCGAACTCGACTGGACCGACGCCAAGACGAGCCAGGTCATCGGCGGCTTGCGAGACGAAGACAAGGTCGAGACGTTCCGTATCGGCCGTGAGAACGTGGTGACGCTGCCGGACACTGACGTGACTGGTGGAGACGGTGACGGGGGCGGCGGAACCGACAGCGGCGGCGAAACACGATAATAAAGGTACCGACCGTTCACCGCAACCTACGACTTGATACGACCGCAGTATTGCGGTTTTAATTCGGCTTAATCGGCGCTAACCCGGCACCACGGACTCCTATTTATAGGGTGTTCGGTGGTCAACTAATGAATATAATGAGACGAGCCACTCCGGTATTGCTGGCAACGCTGCTCGTGGTGAGCACGCTCGCCGCGGTGCCTGCCGCAACGATGGCACAGGAGACTGAAACGGTGACTGAACAGGCCGATGAGAACGCGACGCCCCCCGGCGCACAGCTGGCGGGCGTCGTCAGCGTGCAGGAAGCTGAACTGGACGGTGAGGTCCAGTCCCGGACGTTCGGCATCCGCGTCGCACAGGCGAACACCGACGATGCGAAGGCCGCTGTCGTCGCCGACCAGCTGAACGACTCCGAAGAACGGCTCTCGGAGCTCCAACAGCGCAAGCAGGCGCTGGAGCAAGCCCGCCAGAACGGTTCGATGAGCGAGGGCGAGTACCGAGCGAAGGCCGCACAGCTCCACGCCGAGACGAAGAACGTCCAGCGACTGGCGAACGAGACGAACGAGACCGCCAGCCAGCTCCCCGCCGAAGCGCTGGAGAAGAGGGGTATCAACGCGGCGGCGATCCAGACCCTCTCACAGCGCGCGAGCGAACTAAGCGGGCCGGAAGTCGCCGCTATCGCACAGGGTATCGCCGGTCCGAACGTCGGACAGCAGGCTCGACCCGGCGTTGCCGGCGACCGCGGTGGCGACGCGGCGAACCGATCCGAGACGGACGACCGTCCCGGAGCCGAGCGGGAGCGGACCCCGATGAACGAGCGGCCCGTCGACAGTGAGGCTACCCCGACCAACGAGGCGGCCACTGACGGCGGGGAAACCGAGCCACCGACCGGCAGCAGCGGGTCCGACACCGCCGACGCCGGCCGATAGCCCGAGACAGCGAATACACAGTTTAAAGCTCGATACACGCCGGTCTGTGTGCCGCTACGGCGACGCGATGGCTGCTGAGCCCATGTGCCTGTGAACCGTGCACACGCTACTGCTAACACGGAAACTATTAGTACTCGAATCACACAGCAGAAAGTACATGACGCGGACCCCTCTCTCCACGACGCTCGCTGCGGGCAGCGAGGGGTCTCTCCGTTTCTCCCCACGCCGGCGACGACGACCGGGCCGTTTCTAGGCCCACTACTACTTACTCTTCACTCGACAGGTTCGTTTCGTCGCTAGACGCCGTCGTCGTCGGTTCGACGGGATCCTCGGTCTGTTGCGCCTGACCGGAAACCGACAGGCACACCACGGAACCAATCCAGAACACATCCATGCCAGAAGGAAACGGAACCGTCGCGCTCGCCTTCTCGGGCGGGCTCGACACGACAGTCTGCGTATCGCTGCTGAAAGAGGAGTACGGCTACGACGAGGTCATCGGCGTCACCGTCGACGTCGGCCAGCCCGACTACGAGTTCGAGGAGGCCGAGGAGACCGCCGAGGCGCTGGGCGTCGAACAACACGTCGTCGACGCGACCGAGGAGTTCGCGGACCTCTGTATGGAGGCCGTCAAGGCCAACGCCGACTACCAGGGCTACCCGCTCGGGACCGCCCTCGCGCGCCCGGTCATCGCCAAGGCCATCCTCTCGGTCGCCGAGGAGCAGGGCTGTTCGGCCGTCGCCCACGGCTGTACTGGCAAGGGCAACGACCAACTCCGCTTCGAGGCCGTCTGGCGCGACTCCGACCTCGACGTCATCGCACCGGTCCGCGAACTCGGGCTGACCCGCGAGTGGGAAAACGAGTACGCCGCGGAGAAGGGCCTGCCCGTCGAGGGCGGCGACGGTGGTCGCTACTCCATCGACACGAACCTCTGGAGCCGCTCCATCGAGGGCTCCGAACTCGAAGACCCGAGCACTATCCCGTCGGACGACATCTACAAGTGGACCGACAATCCCTCCGACAAGGACGCCGAACTGGTCGAAGTCGAGTTCGAGGACGGCGTTCCGGTTGCCATCGACGGCGACGAACTCGGCGGGGTCGAACTCATCGAGCAACTCAACGAGCAAGCGGGTGCCCACGGCATCGGCCGCACGGACATGATGGAAGACCGCATGCTCGGGCTGAAGGTCCGCGAGAACTACGAGCACCCCGCGGCCACCGTCCTGCTGACGGCCCACGAGGCGCTGGAGGGCCTCGTCCTCACGCAGGAGGAGCGCCAGTTCAAGGCACAGGTCGACCAGGAGTGGTCCCAGAAGGCCTACCAGGGTCTCGTCGACGCACCGCTGACGGGCGCGCTCGAAGCGTTCATCGACGACACCAACGAGCGCGTCACCGGGACCGTCACGGTGAAACTCGAAGGCGGCCACTGCCGCCCAGTCTCGCGCGAGTCCGACTACGCCGTTTACAGCGAGTCGGCGGCCTCCTTCGACGAGGAGGACGTGTCCGGCGGCATCACGCAGCAGGACGCGACAGGCGTCGCAAAGTACCACGGCTTCCAGTCCCGCCTCGCGAACAAGATTCTCGAGGACGCGAAGAAAGGGGCCGCCGTAACGGACGGCAGCGGCGACGCCGCAAGCGAGGACACGGGGGAGTAACGACATGAGCGACGGCGAGGACCACGAGACGGCAAACGCCGACGACCACGACGAGACGGTCGTCCGCCGTGACCGCTTCGCGGGCGGGCCGGCCCGGTCGTTCCTCTCCTCGCTGTCGGACGACGAGCGCATCTTCGCGGCCGACCTGGCCGTCGACCGTGCCCACGTCGTGATGTTGGCCGAACAGGAGATCATCGACCGCGAGACGGCCGGCGAGGTACTGGCCGCGCTCGCGGACGTGGAAGACGCGGGCCACGGTGCGCTGCCCGACGGCGAGGACGTACACGAGGCGATAGAGAGCGCCGTCATCGAGCGCGTCGGCCCGGACGGCGGAAAGATGCACACGGCTCGCTCGCGCAACGACGAGGTGGCGGCCTGCATCCGCTACCGCCTGCGTGAGGATGTTCTGAACCTCATCGAAACCGTCGTCGGTGCCCGCGAGCAACTCATCGATGTGGCTCGCGCCGAACAGGAGACGGTGATGCCCGGCTACACGCATCTCCAGCCCGCCCAGCCGACCACGGTCGCTCACTGGGTGCTGTCCTACGAGCAGGCGCTCCAGCGCGACACCGCGCGCCTGCTGGACGCCTACGAGCGCGTCAACCAGAACCCGCTCGGGTCGGCCGCATTCGCCGGGACGCCCTTCGACGTGGACCGCGAGCGCACGGCGGAACTGCTCGGGTTCGAGGGCGTCGCCGAGAATTCGATGGATGCCTCGGCGACGCGGGATTTCCTCGTCGAGACAACCAGCGCCGTCGCCACGCTGGCGACGAACCTGTCGGGGCTGTCCGAGGACGTGGTCGTGATGGCGAGCAAGGGCCACGTCACCCTTGACGACGACTACGCCTCGACCTCCTCGATCATGCCCCAGAAGAAGAACCCCGACACGCTGGAGTTGGTCCGCGGTCGGACGGGTGACGCCGTCGCCGGGCTGAACGGCCTGCTGACCAATCTGAAGGGCCAGCCCCGGGCGTACAACCGCGACCTGCAGCGCGCGGGTCGCCACGCATGGGACGCCATCGACAGCGTCACCGAGAGCGTGGCCGTGGCTGCTGGCGCGGTCGCGACCGCCGACTGGCCCGCGGAAACCTTGGCGGATGCGGCCACGGACGGGTTCGCGACGGCGACCGGCGTGGCCGACCTGCTGGCGATGGCCGGCGTGCCGTTCCGGACGGCCCACGAGGTCGTCGCCGAGGCCGCCGCCGGTCTGGGGCCCGAGGAAGACGCGCCCGATTACGAGGCGCTGTCGGCCGTCGCCGAGGACGTGTTGGGCGAGCCCCTGTCGGCGTACGTCGACCGCGAGGCGCTATCGGCCGCGCTTGACCCGACCGAAAGTGTCGCAATGCGGGACTCTCGCGGTGGCCCGGCCCCCGATGCCGTCGCCGAGCAGGTGTCGGTGGCCGAGGACGTGCTTGCGGCAGACAGCGAGGCACTGACTGACCGCCGGCAAGCGGTTTCACAGGCGGCTGACCGCCGCCAGACGGAGGTGGGCCGATATGTCTGAGCGACCACCGTCCCCTCGTGGGACAATTATACCATAATTCTGATATACAATTCAGTAACGTAGCGGATTTAGGCTTTTCATACCATTAGAGTACAGTCTGTGTAGTAAATTTATTCTGATATGTTCGAAGGCTTTAAGTGCATCCCTGTCACAGGATGAACTACAATGGCAGAATGCATCGAGTGTGGGGCGGACGTGTCCCTGCACGACAACCTCGAAGTCGGAGAGATCGTTGACTGTGCCACCTGCGGTGCCGAACTGGAAGTCGTCGGCGCCGACCCCGTCGAGCTCGACAGCGCACCCGAGCTCGAAGAGGACTGGGGTGAGTGAGGTGTTCGCGGTGGCGCGGCGCTCGACGCCGTACGTGACGCCCGTGGCGTTTGACGCCGCGAGCCGCGAACCCACGGAGGACTCAGTATGAAAGTCGGGCTCCTCTACTCGCGCATCCGCCGGGACGAGAAGCTCCTGTTGTCGGAACTGCGCGAGCGCGACCACGAGATCGAGAAGATAGACGTTCGCAAACAGCAGTTCAACATCCACGAGGCCCCCGAAGCCTTCGAGGACCTGGACATCGTCGTCGACCGCTGTCTGGCGACCAGCCGCAGCGTGTACGCGACGAAGTTCGCGAAAGCCTATGGTGTCCCCGTAGTCAACGGCCCCGAGGTCGCCGACACCTGCGCGGACAAGGTCAACAACAGCCTCGCGCTGGAGGCCGCGGGCGTGCCGACGCCGAACACCGACGTGGCGTTCACGAAGGACGCGGCGCTGGAATCCATCGAGAAGTTCGGCTACCCCTGCGTCCTCAAGCCGGTCGTTGGCTCCTGGGGTCGCCTGATGGCGAAGATCGACTCCCGCTCGGCCGCCGAGGCCATCCTCGAACACAAGGAGACGCTCGGCCACTACGAGCACAAGATCTTCTACGTTCAGGAGTTCGTCGACAAGCCCGGCCGCGACATGCGCGTGCTGGCCGTCGACGGCGAGCCCATCGCGGCGATGGTCCGCTCCTCGGACCACTGGCTCACCAACGCCGCCAAAGGCGCTGAAACCGACGAGTTCGAACTGGACGACCGCGCGCTGGAACTGGTCGAGAAGGCCTCCGACGCGGTCGGCGGCGGCCTGCTCGGTATCGACCTCATGGAAGTCGGCATCGACGAAGAAAGTGGTGAGTTCGAGGACTACACGGTCCACGAGGTCAACCACACCGTCGAGTTCAAGGCGCTGAACGAGGTCACCGACGTCGACGTGCCCGCGAAGGTCGTCGACTGGCTCGAACAGAAGGCGGCAACGGAAGCCGATGCCGAGGTGACAGCATGACGTATACGGCGAGCGTCGTCGGCGGCTCCGGGTTCACCGGCGGGGAACTGCTTCGCATCCTCGACGGCCACCCCGAGTTCGACCTGGCGCAGGCGACCAGCCGCTCGAAGGAGAACAAGACCATCGGCCACTCCCATCCGAACCTTCGCCACTCGGACCTGCGCTTCTCCTCGCCGGCGGACCTGGAATCGGTCGACGTGCTGTTCGCCGCGACGCCCCACGGCGTCTCGATGGAACAGATCGACGCGTTCCAGGAGGCCGCCGGCACGGTCGTCGACCTCTCGGCGGACTTCCGGCTCGATTCGGAAGCGCAGTACGACGAGTGGTACGACGGGCACTCGCGGCCTGAACTCCTCGAAGAGAGCGAGTACGCGCTGCCGGAGCTCAACCGCGACAACCTCGAAGGGGCCGACCTCATCGCCTCAGGCGGCTGCAACGCCACGGCGACCATCCTGGGCCTGCTCCCGCTGTTCGAGGCCGACATCCTCTCCGGCGACGAGCAGGTCGTCGTCGACGTGAAGGTCGGCTCCAGCGAGGGCGGGGCCGGCGGCGGCGAGGCATCCTCGCATCCGGAGCGCTCGGGCGTCGTCCGCCCGTACGCGCCCACGGGCCACCGCCACGAGGCCGAGATCCAACAGTTCCTCGGCATCGACGTGTCCTTCACCGTCCACGCGGTGGACATGATCCGTGGCGCGAGCGCGACCTGTCACGTCTTTCCTGAACAGCGCGTCTCGAAAGGCGACCTCTGGGGAGCCTACCGCGGCGAGTACGAGGACGAACCGTTCGTCGAACTCGTCGCGGGCGGCGGTGGCGTCTACCGCTACCCAGAGCCAAAGTCAGTCGCGGGGACGAACCGCGCCGAAGTCGGCTTCGAGCTCGACCCCGGCAACAAGCGACTGGTCGTGTTCTCGGCCATCGACAACATGATGAAAGGGTCGGCGGGCCAGGCGGTCCACGCGGCCAACGTCGCCCTCGGCATCGAAGAGACGGCGGGCCTGGAGTTCCAGGGGCTCCACCCCGTCGGCGCACCGTAACCCCTGGAGTGATTTTCTATGACAGTCGTTATCAAAGTCGGTGGCGCTCGCGCGGTCGATCCCGCGGGGGCGCTTGCGGACGTGGCATCGTTAGTGGCCGATGGTGAGCGGGTCGTCGTGGTTCACGGCGGCTCCACCAAAGTCGACGAGACGCTCGAACGACTCGGCGTCGAGCCCGAATACGTCGAGACGCCGTCGGGCGTCGTCGGCCGGTTCACCGACGAGACCACCATGGAGGTGTTCGAGATGGCCTTCGGGCATCTGAACACCCAACTCGTCGCCGGTCTCCAGAGCGAGGGCGTCGACGCGGTCGGGCTCAACGGCGTCGACGGCAAACTGCTCTACGGACCGCGGAAGTCCGCGGTGCGGGTCGTCGAGGACGGCAAGAAGAAGATCCGCCGCGGCGACCACTCCGGGACCATCAAGCAGGTCAACGGTGACCTGCTGGAGACGCTGCTCGACGACGGGTACACGCCCGTCGCGGCACCGCCGATGGCGGGTAGCGAGGCACGAAGCGCCTCGGAAGATTCGAGCGGCGACGAGCCGCGAGAACAGATCATTCCCGTCAACACGGATGCCGACCGCTCGGCGGCGGCAATCGCCGCCGAACTCGACGCTCAGTTGGTGCTGTTGACCGACGTCGAGGGCGTCTACGCGGACCCCGACGACCCGTCGACGCTCATCGAATCGGTCGAGACGGCCGCCGACTGGGACGCCCTCGAAGCCGCCGCGGAAGGCTTCATGGGCCGGAAAACCATGGCCGCCGAGGAGGCGCTCGACGGCGGCGCACCCGAGGTCGTGGTGGCCGACGCCAACGCCGACGAGCCGATACTCTCGGCGCTCGACGGCGGCGGGACCCACGTGCATGCGAGCGCACTCGAACAGGACACAGACCAGACAGCGACGGAGGAACAATGAGCGGATTCGTCTTCAACGAGAAACCCATCCAGATCGAACGTGGCGACGGTGCCTACGTCTACGACGACGGCGGCACAGAGTACTTAGACATGGGCGCGTCCTACGCCTGTGTCCCGCTGGGACACGGCCACCCGGCGGTCCAGAGCGCCGTCACCGAGCAGCTGGAGAAGATCACGTACGTCCAGGCGTCGTACCCGAACGCCGAACGGACAGCGCTGTACGACCTGCTCGCCGACACCGCACCGGACCCCATCGACAAGACCTGGCTCTGTAACTCCGGGACCGAGGCCAACGAGGCCGCGCTGAAGTTCGCCCGGTCGGCGACGGGGGACTCCAAGATCGTCGCGACGATGCAGGGCTTCCACGGCCGGACGATGGGCGCGCTGGCGACCACGTGGAAGAACAAGTACAAGAAGCCCTACGAGCCGCTCATCGGCGACGTGGAGTTCGTCCCCTACGACGACAGGGAGGCGCTCGACGAGGCCGTCGACGAGGACACCGCCGCGTTCATCGTCGAACCGGTCCAGGGCGAGGGCGGTATCAACCCGGCCTCGGACGGCTACCTCGAAGCCGCTCGGGAGATCACCGAGGACGCCAGCGCGGCGCTCATCTTCGACGAAGTCCAGACCGGGATGGGCCGGACCGGTGCGCTGTGGAACTCCCAGCGGGCCGCCGTCGCACCCGATATGATAACCGCGGCGAAAGGGCTCGGCAACGGTCTCCCCGTTGGGGCGACACTGTGCCGGGACTGGATCGCCGAGGACTACGGCTCCCACGCCTCGACGTTCTCTGGCGGGCCGGTCATCTCGGCGGCCGCCGGCGCGACGGTGTCGACTATCATCGAGGACTCGGTGCCAGGGAACGCCGCCGTGATGGGCGACTACCTCCTGACCGAACTGGAAGCGGCCATCGGCGACGAGGTCCGGGACATCCGCGGCGAGGGCCTGATGATCGGCGTCGAGGTCGGCCGCGGCGCGAACGCGGCACTGAAGGAACTCGCCCTGAACCACCAGGTGCTCGCGCTGCCGGCCGGGCGCACGGTCGTGCGTCTGCTCCCGCCGCTGACCATCGACGAGGCCCACGCCGACGCCGTCGTCGACGCGATGGCGGAGGTGGTGGGATGAGCGAAGCCGCGAGCCGCGAGGCCGACACCGAGGCCCGCGACCTGCTCGAAGCAATCGTCCGCACGCCGTCGGTCTCCCGCGACGAGGAAGCGGCGGCCGAACGGCTGGTCGAGTTCTTCGAGGCCCACGGCCGCGAGGCGTGGCTCGACGAGGTCGGCAACGTCCGCGCGCCCGCGGACGACGGCGTCTTGCTCACCTCCCACATCGACACTGTCCCGGGCGATATCCCGGTCCGCGTCGAGGAGACCGACGAGGGCGACGTGCTGTGGGGTCGCGGCAGCGTCGACGCGAAGGGGCCGCTGTGTGCGATGGCCGCCGCGGCCGTCCGCACCGGGGCCTCCTTCGTCGGCGTCGTCGGCGAAGAGATCGACTCGAAGGGGGCCCGCTATCTGGTCGAGGACCGCGAGACCGCACCCGGCGCCGTCATCAACGGTGAACCCTCCGGCTGGGAGGGCATCACGCTGGGCTACCGCGGGCTACTGGCCGGAACCTACGTCGCGACCAGCGAGTCCGGCCACTCCTCGCGCCCGGAGAACAACGCGATTCAGGACGCTATCGACTGGTGGTCGGCGGTCGACGACGAGTTCGCCACGGACGAGTGGCACCCCGTCTTCGAGCGTGTCACCTGCAAGCCCGTCGAGTTCGAGGGCGGCACGTCGAGCGACGGGCTGAGCGTCGAAGCGACGATGGACGTCCAACTGCGGGTCCCGCCGGAGTACAGCACCGACGAGATCCGCGAACTCGCCGACGGGTACCTGGAGAACGGCACGGTCAACTGGGACGACAAGGTCGAACCGGTGATGCAGAGCCCCCGGACCCCGGCCGCACGAGCGTTCCGAGCCGCCATCCGCAAGCACGAGGGCGACCCCACGCTGCTTCGCAAGACCGGCACCAGCGACATGAACGTCTACGCGAAGGCGTGGGACTGTCCGATGGTGACCTACGGGCCCGGCGACTCCGACCTCGACCACGCACCGAACGAGCACCTCCCGCTCGATGAATACGACCGCTCGGTCGCGGTGCTCGAGACCGCGACCGAACGCCTGCTGGAGGACTGACATGGATATACTCGACGTCGACGACCTCACGACCGACGAACTGGCGACCGTCCTCGACCGCGCCGCGGCCATCAAGGCCGATCACGGCCAGGGGAGTCCGAGCGACCTGCTGGACCAGCAGACGCTCGGCATGATATTCGAGAAGCCGTCGACCCGGACCCGAGTCTCCTTCGAGACGGGGATGACGCAACTGGGCGGCCACGCCGTGTTCCTCGGTCCCGATGACATCCACCTGGGCCACGGTGAACCGGTCAAGGACACCGCCCGCGCGCTCGGGCGCTACGTCGATTTCATCATGGCCCGCGTGTTCGACCACGCGGACGCCGAGGAGCTGGCCGAATACGCCGAGGTTCCGGTCATCAACGGGCTGACCGACGACGCCCACCCCTGTCAGACGCTCGCCGACCTGCTGACCATCCGCGAGCGGTTCGGCGACTTCGAGGACGTCTCCGTCGCGTGGGTCGGCGACGGCAACAACGTCTGCCAGTCCTTCGTCATCGGCGCGGCGATGGTCGGACTGGACCTCACGGTCGCCACCCCCGAGGGCTACGGCATCTCCGAGGACGTGGCCGACCGCGCCGCCGCCTTCGGCAACGCGCCCGAGACCACCCACGACCCCGAGGCCGCCGTCGCCGACGCCGACGTGGTGTACTCCGACGTGTGGGTCAGCATGGGCCAGGAAGACAAGCGCGGCCAGAAGCTCGAAGACTTCGAGGGGTTCCAGATTACCACGGACCTGCTCGAAGACCGGCCGTTCATGCACTGCCTGCCCGCCCACCGCGGCGAGGAGGTCACCGACGACGCCATCGAGTCGGACAACGCCGTCGTCTGGGACCAGGCGGAGAACCGCCTGCACGCCCAGAAGGGGCTGCTGGTGTGGCTGGCTGAGCAAGAGTAGGGCTGTCTAGCGATAGGTGTGCGGCGTGTTCGCGGCCTTCGGCCGCGGTTCCCGGAATCGCCGCGTCGCGGCGATTCCGCCTTTTTCGCCCACGTTTTTGTGCGGGGGTTGAGCGCTCGTCGGCGGCGAGCGCGAGGCCCCTGTAGAAAAAGGTAGTTGTCTAGAAGTGCCCGAACTTGTCCCGCCGGAACACGTCGATGCTGTTGATTGTCGTCGGAGGCTCCTGTCGCATGGCGAAAGCGATGGCATCAGCCACCTCCTCGGGTTCGGTCACCTCGCCCGGTTCGAACCGCTCGTTGAACGGGGTCCCTTCCTCGGAGCCGAACTCCGACCGGACCTCGGAGGGATTGACGACGGTGACGCCGATGTCGTCGTCGCCGACCTGACCGGCGAGGCTGTGAGCGAAGCCGCGGAGCCACCACTTCGTGGCGGCGTAGACGGGATTGAACGGCCGTGGGTACTGGCCGGCGAAGCTGCCGACGAACACGAGCGAGCCGGTGACCTCCCGGAGGTGGGGCAGTGACTCGCGGGCGGTGTAGAACGCGCCGTCGACGTTGACGCCCATCATCGTCCGGTACTGCTCGTCGGACAGCGTCTCCACGTCGGAGCCGCGGCCGACGCCGGCGTTGACGACGACGCCGTCGAGTGAGCCGAGGGTGTCGACAGTCGACTCGACAGCAGCTGTGACCTGCGCTTGGTCGCTGACGTCGGCCGGTACGACGTGGGTGTCGACGCCGTGGTTGGCGGCGATTTCGTCGGCCAGTTCAGTGAGGCGGTCCTCCCGGCGGGCAACCAACGCCACGTCCGCTCCGTCGTTTGCCAGTTTTCGGGCGGTCGCCGCGCCGATGCCAGCGCTCGCGCCGGTGACGAGTGCGGTCGTCTCTGCCAGCGGTGCCGAGGTCATGGTCGGACCCACGGGTGTCTCGGAGTTAGCGTTTGGGCTGAGCGCGTCCCGCTGTGGTGGGCGACCCCCGCGAGTCAGAAAAAGACTGACGAGGCCCGCTTGACGAAGTCGACGGGGTCGGACCGGAACTGTTCGACGTATCTGAGGGGGTCGGACTTGACGGCCTCGATGGACATCCGGCCGTTTCTGGCGACGCGGTTCAGATACCCCTGCTGGAGCATCCGGTTTTGCTCTTTGCTGTAGACGGGCTTACTCGTCTGCATGGCTATCGTCCGCGCTTGGGAGTGTGAGCTCTCGATGAACAACTTCGCCTCCGAGGACTGGTACACCTCGGCCTTGTACTCGCCGTGGTTGCCCGCGGCGACCCGCGTGGCCTTGTCCGGGTACTGCATCATGACCAGTTCGTTGTACTTGATCCCGTGCTTGTCGAGCCAGGCGGCGGTCTCGCTACGGTACTTCTCCAGCCGGCAGGTGACGATCTTCCCTATTTCCACCGAGGGAACACAGATCGGGTCGACAGTCGCGATGAACTCCCGGTATTTCGCCCCGTCGTCGTTCTCCTCGGGCGTCGGGTCGCGACAGAGGATGCCGTCCAGGTCGACGCAGGACTTCGCGAGGAAATCGTGGTGCATCATGTTCCACTCGAACACCCTCGGGAACTCCAGGGTTTGTGCGTACGTATCGACGAACCGCTCGGAGCCGCTATCCACGTACACGGCTCCGTAGTACACGTCGGCGGACAGGCGAAAGCCGCCAACTGTCGACCGTGCGTCAGTCATTGCGTTCCCGGTGTAGACGGTGTCGTCGACGACCAGTATCTTCGAGAACTCCGAGATGTCGAACTCACCGTCGTACCGCTCCCCCGTCTGGAGGAGTCTCCCATCCCGGAGACCGTCGATATCCGTCATCGGGAGATTGAGATGCAGCGAGAGTAAGTTTGACACTAACATCCCGCTTCTGGGTATTCCGACGATCAGATCCAGGTCGTCTGGCAGATCAGCGATCCACTCCTGCGTGTCGGCACTGAGATGGGCGAAACTCCTGTAATTCATTGGTTTCTAGGATCGGGAAGTATTAGCATCCTCACCGTAGCTCGGACGCCACGAAGAGAGATCCGATTACTTCTTTTTAAGTGACATATCTCGGCGAGTGTTAATGCTTTTGATTTGTAACTCGCTACGACATTTAGATGAGGGAGAACGTAATTTGTACCAACTCTAATTCCCCATCTGGTAATTCTCCACCCGAAACAGCGCCCTTTTCGAGGCGTTTGTCAATATGGCTCACAGTACTAGTTGCTGCTGGAGTCCTGATAGCTGGTGGTCCCTCCTTATAAATATGAGATACTTGATATATTTGGAAACCGTTTCCACGATAGGCTTTCTGAGCCGCCGGCGACGGTTCGGAGCCAGATGGACGCGGGACAGCAATGGTTTCGCCGCGGTGAGGTTGAGGTAACGACCCAGTTTATCCGGGTCGGAATAATACAGAGGGGTATGTCTGTCAACCCGTCTCCGGATCAGTTTCACGACCTGATGGTCGACGACGAACCGGCGCTCTCGGACGTGATGGCCTGTGTTTTCGGTGTTCAAGAACACGAGGTACGGACGTATCAGACATTGCTTGAGACACCAGCAAGCACTGTCGAGGAACTCGCTGACGAACTCGGCCGGGACCGCTCGAACGTCAACCGGTCGCTGTCGACGCTCCGCGAGAAGGGGCTCGCGACGCGGAAACGACGGTTGCTCGACGGCGGCGGCCACGTATACCAGTACACCGCGACACCCCTGTCTGAGGCCCGCGAGTTGATGCACGAGACCCTCGACGAGTGGACTGCCGCGGTCCATCACCGTATCGACGAGTTCGACGCCAGCCCCAGCGAGTGATATCCTCCGCGCCGTGAGCGACGGCGGTACGGCCGACAACCGTCCGACTTTTGCCCACTGGGAGCATGGTCCCGACAATGGCTGACCTGCAACTCACCGACGACGTGCCGCCGGTTGCCGACGACGGCGTCTGGCTGGCCTGTATCGAGTGTGGTGAGACGTTCGCTCCCTTCGACGCGATTCGCTACACCTGCGACGACTGCGACGGCCTGCTCGAGGTCCGCTACGCCGACCTGCCGACCTTCGACGAGTTCGATGGCTCGGGGGTCTGGCGGTACAACGCTGCCCTGCCCTTCGAAGAGGGTGTCACGCTCCCCGAGGGTGACACGCCGCTGCACGAGATGCCGCGCCTGAAAGACGACATCGGCGTGGACGCCCTCCGCGTGAAACACGAGGGGATGAACCCCACCGGCTCGTTCAAGGACCGCGGCATGACCGTCGGTGTCCGGGTCGCTCAGGAGGTCGGCGTCGACCGACTGGCCTGTGCCTCGACGGGGAATACCTCCGCCGCACTGGCGGCCTACGGCGCTCGCGGCGGCATGGAGACGCTCGTGCTCCTGCCCGCAGGGAAGGTCGCGGCTGGCAAGATCGCGCAGGCGAGCCTCCACCGCGCGCGCATCCTCGAAGTCGACGGTAACTTCGACCAGTGTCTCGACATCGTGCAGGACCTCGCGTCCCGCGGCGAGGCCTACCTGCTGAACTCGCTGAACCCCTTCCGCCTGGAGGGTCAGAAGACCATCGGGCTGGAGATCATGGAGGAGTTCTACGCCGACCACGGCGAGTACCCGGACCGCATCGTCCTGCCGGTCGGCAACGCCGGCAACACCGCGGCGCTGTACAAGTGCTTCCGCGAACTCGTCAAGGCCGGCGCAATAACCGAGGACCAGGTGCCCAAGCTCACCGGCGTTCAGGCCGAGGGAGCCGCCCCGATGGTCGAGGCCATCGAGGAAGGGTACGAGGACACCCGCCGCTGGGAGGACGTCGAGACCCGTGCGACCGCCATCCGCATCGGCAATCCGGTCAACGCGCCGAAGGCACTGCCGGGCATCCGAGAGACCGGCGGGACCGCAGTGGCTGTCTCCGACGAGGAAATCACCGAAGCCCAGCGCGACATCGCCGGGGAAGGTGTCGGCGTCGAACCGGCGTCGGCCGCCTCCGTCGCCGGCCTCCGGAAACTCCGCGACGAGGGCGTCGTCAGCGGGGACGAATCGGTCGTCTGCCTGACGACGGGGCACCTGCTCAAAGACCCCGATGCAGCCGCCGAAGCCGGCAACGAACCCGAGCCGGTCGCCAACAGCACCGAGGCCGTGCTGGAACTCATCGAGGACGAGTCGTCAGTCACCGAGACGGTTCGGCGACAGGCGTCGAAGGCCGCCGACGCGCCGCTGGTCCCGGCGCTGGTCGCCGGCGGCCTCGGCGTCGCGTATCTCTACCGCAAACTCCGCTCGAAAAAGTAAGTCGGCGCACGAGGCCGATAGCGACGAGTAGGCGGTCTGTCTGACTGCGTTCGTTCCTCAGTGGTATTCTCCCACTGCTACCCAGCAGACATATCTATCTGGCTCGGGAACAGCGAGCCAATGGATGTACCGCGGATCACAGTCCAATCGCTGCGGCCGGACACTGTCATCGAATGGCCGCCGGCGCTGGCGACAACAGTCGGCCGGGGTGAACTGTGACGGGCGTCTACGAGCGGGCGCTGGGCGAGGCCGCGGCCGACCTCCATCCGAAGGTCCGCGACCGCTACAGTCTCACCCCCAATGACGGGACGGTCTGTGTCGGCCGCGGCGAGATGGACATCACCCGTGGGACGCTGGTTCTTCCGGCGTTGTACGCAATGACGACGCAGAACATGCTGTTTCCCGAAGCCGGCGAGGACGTGCCGTTCTCGGTGACGACGGTGGCCTACACGACCGAGGGCGGCCACGAGGCCATGACGACCCGCCGCGCCTTCGACTTCGGAGACACCACTCGCCTGTTTGACTCGCTGACCGTCTGGGACGCTGAGGCCGAGCGGCTGCTTGATTTCCTGGGGACACACGGCCGGATCGCCAGCGAACTCCATCCGCGGGTCGAGGACGGGGCGCTCGTGGTCGCCGGCGGCCGGCAGTGGGCCCGCCTGGGCAACCGCTACGTTCCCCTGCCGGGACCGCTTGCCGCCGATGTTGAGGTCCGTGATCGCTACGACGAGGACGACGACCGGTACCACGTCACCGCGACCGTCGAGAACGACCTTGTGGGCCACATGCTCGGCTACCGCGGGACGTTCACGCAGGACCAGACTGCTGGCGACGGGACGCCCGACGAGCTACGCATCGTCCGCGGGCTCGACCGGCTCCCGCCGCGATGAGCGACCGCGTCGTTAGGTCCCGAAAACCGGAAGTCGATAGCGTCGCCCAGCCGGCCATCGGGGACGTCGCCGTGGCGGACCTGAGCGCGGTGCTTGGGACGGCGGTCTGGCTGGTGCTGACGGCTACCGGTGAACTGGACGCTATCGAGCGGGCGCTTGCACTCGCGCCGCTCGTGCTGGTCCCGCTCGCGCTCCGAACGGCGGTGATCGGGGCGTTTCAGGTGCCTGCGAATCGGTTCACGACCACAGCCATCTGGCTCCAGCCGGTCGGCGCACTCCTGTTCGCGGTATCACTGGTCGTCCCGTCATCAACACCGTTGGCCGCCGCGCTCGCAACGCCGTGGCTGGTCGTCACCGGCCTCCTCGGACTTGCCGCGCTCGCACGGACTCTTCGGGGCGGCCTGACGCTCCCGGAGACAGCTATCGACGCCGGCTTCGCCTACGTCTCAGTTGGTGCAATCGCGCTTCTGCTGGCCCATCTCGACCTGACGTTCTGGTTCGATCGCGTCATCATTCGATTGACCGCGGTCCATTTCCACTACGCTGGGTTCGTCCTCCCGGTCGCAGCAGGACTGACCGGCCGACACCTCGGTGACCACTCGCGAGGATTCCGTACCGCCGTCGGTGTCATCCTCGTCGGGCCGGCGCTCATCGCGGTCGGTATCGCCTTCTCGCCGCTGGTGGAGGTCGTCGCAGTGAGTGTCTTCACCGTCGCCGTCGCGGCCTTCGGCGTTGTCGTCTTGAGCCGTGTCATCCCCACCTGTCCCCAACTGCAGGGGCTCTTGCTCGGCATCGCGGCCGTGGCGCTCCCGATTTCGATGGCGCTCGCGCTCGGCTACGGGGTGTCGACGTTCACCGGCCGCTCGCTGGGTCTGACAATTTCGACGATGGTCGCGCTCCACGGCTCGCTCAACGCCTTCGGGTTCGGACTGTGTGCGACGCTCGGGTGGCGGCTCTCGGTCCAGTGACGCCAGTCAGTGCTCCGCTCGCTCCGGCTCTAACCGGTATCGCGTCGTCTCCTGCCCGTCGAACCGGGGACCGTTTCCAGTGGAGGTGAATCCGACCGCCTCGACAGCGGCCCGGACTTCTGATTCGTCTTCCGGGAGAAGCAACTCGACTGACATATGTTCCCGGCGAGCGAACTCGATGGGGTCGGAAAGCAGTTCCTCGCAGGCGTCGCTCGACCCGGCCAGTTGCGTCACGTGGACGGTCCCACGCTCGGCGTCAAAGCTCACGAAGCCCACAATCTCGTCGTCGGCCTCGGCCACGCGGACGGTGCGGTCGTGGACGAGGTTCCGCATTACGTCCGGCGGCCCGTCGGCGAGGGCGGCCAGTCGCTCGGCGTCGTCCTCGACAGCGTCGCGGATATCCATGTATGTGTGTGGGAACCCCATGCAAATAAACGGTGTGTCGCCGGCAGTTGGACGCTCCGAGTGACGCTCGCCTCCGCGGCAGCAGGTCTTCACACGACGGAATCTGCCGGGCCCTGCCGGCAGTGCGGTGCGGAAACAGATGAACACAGTTATCCCGAGCGACGGATAACGCGAGGGCAATGACTCACGTACACATGGACGCGGTGGTAGCATGCGCGTAGTCGCCAAGTTCGGTGGGACGAGCCTCGGCAGCGGCGACCGCATCAACCGGGCCGCGGACTCGATTGCCGCGGCCGTCCAGCAGGGCCACGAGGTCGCGGTCGTCGCCTCGGCGATGGGCAACACGACCGACGAACTGCTCGACGAGATCAACTACGACGCCGACTCCGCCGACCGCGCGGAGATCGTCTCGATGGGGGAGCGGACCTCTGTCCGGATGCTCAAGGGGGCACTCGCTGCCCGCGGTATCGAGGCTGTCTTCCTCGAACCCGGCAGCGAAGACTGGCCGATCATCACCGACGAGTACGGCGAGGTCGACGTCGAGGAGACACAGAAGCGCGCCCACGCGCTGGCCGGCCAACTCAAGGACGTTGTCCCGGTCATCACCGGCTTCCTCGCCGAGGACCACCAGGGCAACGTGACGACGCTCGGCCGTGGCGGCTCCGACACGAGTGCCGTCATGATGGGCGATTACATGGACGCCGACGAAGTCGTCATCGTCACCGACGTCGAGGGTGTCATGACCGGGGACCCGCGCGTCGTCGAAGGCGCTCGGAACGTCGGCAAAATCTCCGTCGACGAGCTCCGTTCGCTGTCGTTCCGCGGGGCCGAGGTGGTCGCGCCGTCGGCGCTGTCGTACAAGACCGAAGACCTGGGGGTCCGCGTCGTCCACTACCAGCACGGCGACCTGCTCTCCGGTGGGACGTCCATCGAGGGCGAGTTCCAGAACCTCATCGACCTGCAGGAACAGCCCATCGCCTGCGTGACCGTCGCCGGCCGCGCCATCCGGAACAGCCCGGGCATCCTCGCGGACCTGGCCAGTGCTATCGCGGACGAGGAGATCAACATCGAGGCCAACTCCTCGGGGATGGATTCGCTGACGTTCTACGTCGACGAAAACGACGCCGAGGAGGCCGAGGCGCTGCTGCACGCCCGCATCGTCGACGACGAGACGCTCTCGTCGGTCACCGTCGAAGACGAGATCGCTGTCATCCGCGTCACCGGCGGCGACCCCAGCCAGTCGGCGCTGGCCCACCAGGTCGTCGAACCGCTAGCTGACGCCCACATCCACCTCTACGACGTCATTACGTCCGCAACGTCAGTCTCCGTGTTCGTCCCGTGGGAGGACCGCGAACAGGCCCTCTCGCTCGTACAGGACGTGTTCTGATACTGTCGGCTGTAACTATTGCAAGATATTCCAGGCGGCGAAATTCTACGGACTTACAGCCGACAGTACGAGCTTTTAATCGGTTGAGGAGGCCTGCTCGAACCGGCTCGCGGGTAGCAGGAGTTCGCTGACCTCGGGGAGGTGTTTCAGGTTGTAGACGATCTTTGCGTCGTCAGAAACCGGTGCAGCGATACACGACAGTCGAATCCCTTTCTCGGTGAGTTCGGGCGGGAGGATGTGGCTCGCCGGCGACGGCATCTCGCCCTCGACGACCGCCACCGCGCAGTTCGTACACGCGCCGCCGCGGCAAGCAAAGGGCCACGCGAAGCCGTTCTTCTCAGCCGCTTCCAGCAGCGTGTCGTTCGGGTCGACGTAGAACCGGCCGAAGTCGGCCGAGCGCAGACCCGCCTCGGCGGCCTTCTCGAACAGGTCCTCGTCTTCGAGCGCCCAGCCGTGGTCCTCCAGCACCTCGAAGTTGAGAAACTCCACCATCGGGTCGTCCGGCTCCGGCGGGCTCTCGGGTTCGGGCTCCGGCGTCTCGTCCGGAAGCGGGTCCCCGGGCTCGTAGCCGTTCTGCAGTCGCTCGTAGGCCGTTTTCACCGCCTGGAACTCGGCCGCCGATCCGCCCTGGTCGGGGTGTGCCTCCTTCACCCGCTCGCGGTAGGCGTCGACGATCTCCCCGTCGTCGGCGTCCGGGGTGATTCCGAGGACCTCGAATGGGGACTCCACACCACACAGTAGCGGTCACGGACATAAATCCCCTCCTCCCGCTGCAGTATCTGCAGGCTGCCGGCGACGGACGACCCGTGCCCTGTCTGACTACCGACCCTGCGTCAACCGGAAGCCGATTTCCCGCGGAAGGTCGGCGTCCTCGACCGCGTCGATGACCGCGCTCGTGTCGTATTCCACGCGGTGCTCTTCGACAGCCAGGTCAGCGAGGTCGAGCACGGCGTAGGCGGCCCGGTGGTCCCTGTCGCGGGGTTGGCCCACGCTGCCGGGGTTCATGACTATCCCGTCGTCGTACACCTCGTGGTGTTGCTGGTGTGTGTGGCCCATCACGAGCACGTCCTCGTCGCCCAGCAGGTTCGGGCCGAACTCCTTGGGGAACGTGTAGTGGTCCGGGTCGTCCGGGTGGCCGTGGACGACCTTCACCCGGTCGTCACAGACCCGTCGCTCGTCCGGCAGCGCCGCCAACCACGCCATCTGTTCGTCGGATAACTGTTCCGTGGCGTGTTCGACGCCGGCCTGGGCCATCCCGTTGAACGCGAACGGCGTCTCGACGGCGACTGCTCGGTCGTGATTGCCCATCACCGTCGGGACCGCTTCGGTCGGCCAGGGAACGCCGTCCGGGAGCGCGTCGGTGTGCCCGCGCATCGCGTCCACACAGTCGGCGTGCCAGGGGTTGTAGCCGACCACGTCGCCCGCACAGACCAGCCCATCTACCGCCGGCATGTCCGCAAGCACTGCCGCTAGCGCCACCCGATTGCCGTGGATATCAGAGAGTATACCCAGTTTCATTGCTAGTGTCTACCCCCTGTGGGGTCTTGAGTGTCGGTCCTGGCTCAGTATTTGTGTCCGCTGTGCGTTCGCGGCTATCCGCTCACTCCCCGTTGTACACTGCCACGTCGAACCCGCCCGCCGACCCCCCGACGCCGGCCGAACAGACGGCGTGTTCGTACTCGTGGTCGTACACCTCGCGGGCCACCTCGCTGGCGTCGGTCGCGGCCAGATCGAACGCCGTCGGGCTGTCCTCCTCGTAGGTCGCCACCAGCGTCGGCTCGGTGACTTCCTTGACGAGCAGGGCGTCCCGGCGGACGGTCCCGATGACCGCACCCGGGCCGTCGGCGTCCGTCGTCGGGTCCGCCGCGTCGACGCCGACGATGCCGGCGACCCGCGGCGTGTCGTAGTCGTCTTTCTCGAAGTCCAGCGATAGGAGCGGCTCCGCGATGGCGTCCCGCGCCGGATAGCCCAGTTCGAGCTTTTCCGCGATGGGGTCGACGTGGGAGCCGTTGCCGACGACCGCGCCACGTTCGGTGACGCGCACGCCGTTGTAGGAGATGTAGGGGTTGTCTGTCTCCGGGGCCTCCGGCGTCGGCTCGACGGTTACCGTACCGTCGCGCTGTACTGCCTGGCGGTTGGGGAACGAGCGCGAGGAGACGCGGTACGCGCCGACCTCGGGACTGACGACGACGAATCGTCCGACGTACATACGCGACTGTGCACGACAACTGGAAAAAGCGCTGTCGATGTTCTGCTGCGCCGAGACGTTCGACCGGTAGCGTATTTGAGAGCTGGTGGCATACGCCATGCGGCGATGAATCGCGCAACGCTTACAAAGGGGCACCCGATACTATAGAGTGCGCACAGTCCATTGGGGTAGAGGCCAATCCTGAAGCCTTCTGGGGGCTTCGACCCTGGTTCGAATCCAGGATGGACTATTTTTCTGACGCAAGAAGGTGAGCGACAGCGGTCCGTCCACTCGTCCGAACGCCGACAGACCAGCACAGTGAGTTAGTCGCCGCTTCGGGACGGGGCCTCGCCACTGGCTACTTATAGCTCCCTTCCAGAGAGAACATATGGCACCGACGCACGTCCTCGTCCCGCTGGATGGCTCACCGCTGGCCGACGAGGCGCTGACCTACGCGCTGGAGACGTTCGACTGCCGGATTACGGTGTTGAACGTCGTCGCTCCAATCGATACGGGGATGAGCGAAGGCGGCTTGCTCGAACCGGACGCGGACCGCCAAGAGGCCGCCGACGAGCGGGCCGCGAATCTCGTCGACCGGGCGTCACAGCAGGCCAACGAGGTCGGCCGGCAGGTCGAGACAACTGTCGAGACCGGTGACCCCGCTGAGACGATTCTGAGCTACGTCGAGGAGGCCGACGTGGACCAGGTGGTGATGGGCGGCCACGGCGGGACGCGAAACGAGATCGCCCGGCGGTTGCTGGGGACCGTCGCGACGGCGGTCGTCAGCGAAGCGCCGGTGACGGTGACGGTCGTCCGGTAGTCGTCGACCCGGACAGCACGCGGGAGCTTTTCACGCTTGGCTGCCGAGGGCCGCTTCCAGAACCTGATACACGCCGTAGCCGAGCACGACGCTGGTGACGAGTGTGATGAGCCAGAACCCGACAGTCACGCCGATCTTCCGGCGAGAGACGCCAGCGGAGCCACCGGCCAGGCCGCCGCCGATGACCCCGGAGATGATGATGTTGTTGAACGAGATGGGGATGCCCAGCGCGATGGCGGCCTGGGCGATGATGAAGCCGGGGACCAGTGCGGCGATTGAGCGCCGGACGCCCAGTTGGGCGTACTCGCGGGAGGTCGCCTGTAGCAGGCGGGGAGCGCCCATCCACGCACCGCCGAGGATACCTACTGCACCGAGCGCGAGCAACAACAGCCCGGGCAGGCCGAGTTCGACGCGGTAGAGGTTCTCCAGCGGTCCGGTCGCGAGGCCGACCTGACTCCCGCCGCTAGAGAAGGCGACGACGCTGCCGAGAACGACCAGGAAGGTCTTGATACCCTTGTCGACGGAGGCCTGGGTTTGCAGGCGGATGTAGTAGAAGCTCCCGGCGGCGACCAGCAGCGTCGCGGCGGCGGCGGCGACATCCGTACCGGCGACCATCGCGGCAAAGCCGGCCAGCGAGCCCTGGTCGGTGCCGGCCGGTGACGGGATGATGCTCAACTGGACGTTAGCGACGATACCACCGACGACGCCGGCGAGTAATGGGACCCCGACCGTCTCGGGGATGTCGTCCCGGCGCAACACTGTCGCGGTGAGATAGGCCAGACTCCCCGAGACAGGCGGGACGAGCAGCCAGAAGGTGGCGATGCGGCGGTAGGTATCGAAGACCGGCTCGCCGCCGAGCGAGAGGCCGACGCCGACCATCGCGCCCGTCGTTGCGAACGCCGCCGGAACGGGGTAGCCCGAGTAGATCCCGAACGCCATGAATCCCGTCGCGGTCAGTAGCCCGGCGACGGCTGCGAGCGATGTGATGGCGACACCGTCGATGAGGCCAGCGCCGACCGTCTCCGAGATGCTCCCGCCCTGGGTCAGTGCGCCCAGCGCGGCGAGAATGCCGATCAGGAAGGCGGCGCGCATCGTCGAGATGGCGTTCGCGCCGATAGCCGGTGCGAAGGGCGGCGAGTTGCTGTTCGCACCGAGTGTCCAGGCCGTCACTAGGCCGGTGATCGTCGCGAGGGCGACCAGCGCCCAGAAGACGACGGTGGTCACCGCGTGTTGGGCCCCTTTGGAGCCTGCCAGTTGCTGCTGTGTGAACGCGAACAGACTGTCATTGGCAGCCGTTCACACCCAGTACATAAAATGCCCGCGGCGTCGGCGGCAGAATCCGACGGACTCCGCCTTGCCATGGTTTGTCACCGATGTGGCTAATGTGTGACACCGAAGTCTTTAACGCCTATCCACACCGCTGGTGGGACATGTCACAACGGAGACGCACGTTCATCAGTAGTGTGGGAACCGCAACTGCAATCGGGCTAGCCGGGTGCCTCGGTGGCGATGGCGGTGACGGCAGCGGTGGCGACGGTGGCGACGGTGGCGACACCGACAGCGATGGGAGCGATGGCGGCGACGGCGATAGCGGGCCGGCCGCTCGAATCGGAATGGTGTACGCGACTGGCGGGCTCGGCGACGGGTCGTTCAACGACCAGGCCCAGACCGGTATTATCAGGGCAGCGGACGAGCTGAGCATCGAATACGACGAATCACAGCCGGAAGCGGTACAGGACTTCGGCAGCCTCCAGCAGCAGTACGCACAGTCCTCGAACCCGGACTACGACCTTGTCTGTTGTATCGGCTTCCTGCAGGCGGACGCCCTCACGGAGAACGCCGAGCAGTACCCGGACCAGAACTTCATGATCGTCGACTCCGTCGTCGAGGCGGACAACGTCGGCTCGTACGTGTTCGGCGAGCACCAGGGCTCGTTCCTCGTTGGTCTGATGGCCGCTCGGCTGTCCAGCCAGGACTTTTCGGCCGGAGCCGGCTCCACGCAGGGAGACTCCACGAACGTCGGCTTCGTCGGCGGCGTCGAGGGCGACCTCATCGGCCGCTTCGAAGCCGGCTACAAGGCCGGCGTCAAGCACGCGAACGAGGACATCGACATCCAGACGGCCTACGTCGGGGACTTCAACGACCCCTCCGGCGGCCAGGAGGCGGCCCTCTCGATGTACAACTCCGGCGCGGACATCGTCTACCACGCGGCCGGCAACACCGGGACCGGCGTGTTCCGGGCGGCTCAGGAGGCGGGCCGGTTCGCTATCGGCGTCGACCGCGACCAGTCGGTCACGAAAGACAACTTCAGCGACGTCATCCTCGCGAGCATGGTCAAGCGCGTCGACAACGCGGTATACACGTCGGTCGAATCGGTCGTCAACGACAACTTCGAGGGTGGCGCGGTGAACACGCTCGGCCTCGAACAGAACGGTGTCGAAGCGGTGTACGGCCAGCAGCTCGGCTCGGAGATCCCGCAGGGCGTCAAAGACGAGGTGTCCGAGGTCCGCCAGAGCATCATCGACGGCGACATCAGCGTGCCGACTGACCCCGGCAACGTCTGAACCGGCCCACTAACCACACGCAGGTACCGCATATTTTTGCCAGACCTGTGGAACCGTGAAGTTAAAACTACGGGCGGATAACCGCTCTGAGTATGGAACAGGCCGTCCACCTCGACGGTATCACGAAGCGGTTCCCGGGGGTCGTCGCGAACGACGATGTCGATCTGGCGGTCGAGAAGGGGACGGTCCACGCACTGCTCGGCGAGAACGGTGCGGGCAAGACCACCCTGATGAACGTCCTCTACGGGCTCTACCAGCCCACCGAGGGGACGGTCAACGTCCACGGCGAGACACAGCAGTTCGACTCGCCGCGCGACGCCATCGACGAAGGCGTCGGCATGATCCACCAGCACTTCATGCTGGTCGATCCGATGACCGTCACCGAGAACATCACGCTCGGCAACGAGCCCCGCAAGTGGCTCGGACTCACCGTTGACCGCGAGCAGTCCCGCCAAGAGGTCAGTGAACTGTCCGAACGGTACGGCTTCGACGTTGACCCGGACGCCCGCATCGAGGATGTCGGCGTCGGGGTCCAGCAGCGCGTCGAGATCCTCAAAGCGCTCTACCGCGGCGCGGACGTCCTGATTCTTGACGAACCGACGGCAGTTCTCACACCACAGGAAGTCGAGGACCTCTTTCGCGTCCTCGAAGAGCTGACGGACCAGGGGAAGACGATCATTTTCATCACCCACAAGCTCGGCGAGGCGATGGAAGCCGCCGACGAGATCACCGTCCTGCGCGAAGGGAAAAACGTCGGGACGGTGCCGGCCGACGACATCACCCGCGAGGAACTGGCCGAGATGATGGTCGGCCGCGAGGTGCTGCTGGACTTAGACCGCGACCCCGCAACGCCGGGCCAATCGATCCTCGACGTCGAGGACCTCGTCGTAGAGGACGACCGGGGCGTCCGCGCGGTCGACGGGATTTCGCTCAACGTCCGGGCCGGTGAGGTGCTCGGGATCGCCGGCGTCGACGGGAACGGGCAGTCGGAACTGGTCGAGGCGATCACCGGGCTCCAGTTGCCCGACGAGGGAACGATCACGTACGACGGCGTCGACCGAACCACCGACAGCCGCCGGGAGCGCATCGAGGCCGGGATGGCCTACATCCCGGAAGACCGCCAGGAGCGGGGGCTCGTGATGGACTTCGACCTCGTCGAGAACGGTCTGCTGGGGAGCCAGCACGCGGCCGACTACACATCGAACGGACGCATCAACTGGGACCACACGCGCGACCACGCGGAGGACATAATCGAGGAGTACGACGTTCGGCCGCCGGACGCCGACGCCCACGCGAAGTCCCTCTCCGGGGGGAACCAGCAGAAGTTCGTCGTCGGCCGGGAGTTCGCCCGGGACCCCCGCCTCGTCGTCGCCTCCCACCCCACCCGCGGCGTCGACGTGGGATCGATGGAGTTCATCCACGACCGGCTCAACGCACTCCGCGAAGCGGGCCGGGCCGTGTTGCTCATCTCCTCGAACCTCGATGAGGTCCAGTCGCTCTCGGACCGCCTCGCCGTCATCTACGAGGGCGAGATCATCGATATCGTCGACCCCGAGCGCGTGACCGAGGAACAGCTCGGCCTGTTGATGGCCGGCCAGCAACCCGACGCCGTCCCGACCATCGCGGCGGACGGGGAGGGCCGCCAATGAGCGACGATGGCCCGTCGCAAAACGGCGACGACCCGCCGACGCCGGACTCGGACGACCGGTGGTCACAGTACCGACAGCGACTCATCAGGCTGGGCCAGACCTCTGTCGGCGAGCGGGTTCTCATCGCCCTCTCGGCGCTGGTGCTCTCTATCGTCGTCGGGACGGTCATCGTTACCGTCGCGGGACTGATGGCGACCTGTCGATCCCCGGTGCTCACGTTCGGCTCCACGACGCTGTGTTACGACCCGTTCTACGTGTTCAACCGGCTGTTCCTCGGTGCGCTGGGCGACCCCTTCGTCGGGGGGTGGTCGCCGCTGAACGCGCAGTTCGCGGCGACGCTCCGGGAGACGACGATACTGGTGTTCACTGGCCTCTCGGTGGCCTTAGCGTTCCGGGCGGGCATCTTCAACATCGGGACGCAGGGCCAGCTCATCGTCGGCGCGCTGGCGGCCGCACTGACGGTGCTGTGGGCCGGCTCGCTGGTCTCCGGGGCGCTCGCGCTCGTCCTGTTGATCCCGCTCGGGCTGCTCGCCGGCGCGGTCGGGGGCGGCTTCTACGGCGCGATTCCCGGCGCGCTGAAGGCCTACGCCGACGCGAACGAGGTCATTACGACGATCATGCTCAACTTCGTCGCCGTTCGGGTGACGCTGTATCTCGTCCGGAACCACTTCGCCGACCCGACGAGCCAGGCGACACAGACCCGGACGCTACCCGTCGAGGGGCAGTTCCCCTCGATCCTGTTCGACCCGCGGACGGATTTCTCGCTGCTCGCGCTCCTGATTGCGCTCGTGTTCGTCGGCGGCGTCTACTACCTGCTCGAACACACGGCCTTCGGCTACGACCTGCGGACTGCCGGCATTCAGCCCGCGGCTGCGGAGTACGGCGGCGTCGACTCCGCCCGGACCATTCTGACCTCGCTGACGCTGTCCGGTGCGCTCGGCGGCATCGGCGGGGCCGTGTTCGTGATGATGACCCTCGGCAAGTTCCAGACCGGCATTCCGAGCTACGGCTTCGACGGCATCACCGTCTCCATCCTCGCCGGCAACAACCCCATCGGGGCCGTCTTCGCCGCGCTCCTCTTCGGCGTCCTCAAGTCCGGTTCGAACGTGGTGGCCTTCGCGACCAACGTGCCGCCACAGCTCGTCGGTGTCCTGCGTGGGCTCATCATCCTGTTCGTCGCGATGCCGGAGTTCTTCCGTATCATCGGCCGCCGGCTCTCGACGCGCGAGCCCGACAGCCAGGCCACCGCGACCGCGGGAGGTGGGGCCGATGACTAACGACAGCGCCATGGACCGCCTCCACTCGGCTTCGGGCCGGCTGTTTATCGCCGCCGCGGCGTTCCTCACACTGGTCGTGCTTGCCGGGTTCGGACTCCTCGCGCCGGCGTCGACACCCGGCCAGATATTCTGGGTCCTGGCCTCGAAGTCGACGCTATCCTCGACGCTGCGACTCTCGGTCCCGATCGTGCTGGCCGCGCTCGGTGGCATCTTCGCCGAGAAGAGCGGTATCATCAATATCGGGCTCGAAGGCCTGCTCATCATCTCGGCCTTCGCGGCCATCTTCGGGGCCGACGTGACCGGCTCGCTGTGGCTCGGCTTCCTCGTCGGCATCGTCGCGTCGACGCTGCTCGCGGGGGTGTTCGCCGCCGTCTGTATCGAGTTCCGCGCCGACCAGATCATCGCCGGCCTGGCCGTCTGGCTTATCGCGCTCGGCCTCGCGCCGTTCGCCTCGCAGGTGTTCTATGGCGGCCCCAACACCCGGAGCGTCGGCACCTTCGATACGATAACGGTCCCGACGCTGGCCGACATCCCGTTCTTCGGCGCGCTGTTCGACGCCTCGCCCGCGGTGTACATCATGTTCGCCGCCGTGGCGGCCTCGTGGTACGTGCTGAACCGCACCACCTTCGGCCGCTGGGTCCGGGCCGCCGGCGAGAACCCGAAGGCGCTGGACACCGCCGGCGTCGACGTGTCCCGCGTCCGCTACGCCGCCGTACTCCTCTCCGGCGTTCTCTCGGGAATGGGCGGGGGTGCGCTGGCGATCAACATCGGACAGTTCACCGGCAACGGCCCGACGATGGTCAACGGCAAGGGGTTCATCGCCATCGTCGCGTACCTCTTTGGCAATTACAACCCCGTCGGCGCGCTGCTGTCGACCACGCTGTTTGCCGGCCTCGACGCCGTCCAGTTGCGCCTCCAGACGGCCGATGTCATCGCCGTCCCCGACTCGCTGGTCCAGACGATTCCGTTCGTCGCCGTCATCGTCGTCCTCGCCCTGGTGGGCAAGACCCGTCTGCCCGAAGCCGCCGGCGACCACTACGAGTCCGGCGAGGAGTGAGATGAGAACAACCTTCTCTGGACTTGTTTCTGCCCGCAGCAGTTGATAGAATGCGAACAGCCAGAAAGCCCCTGCCGTCTCGGCTCCCGCGACTCGCTGTCGTCCGAAAATCGGAGATTTTCGTGATCACGAGAGAGCTTCGCTCTCTCGAACGACGCCCCGGTAGGTGCTTTCGTCGTCGGGGTTCGCCGAGACGGCAGCCCCTTTCAGTCCCACCCTGGCTGGATTGTCAAGCAAACTATGCGTGGGGCCTTTCTGGGTGTACACAACCACTGTCTCACTACGATTCGCCACCTTTCCTAGCCGAACACTGATGAGGGCGGCAAGCACAGAAAAACGTAGCAAATGTCGCGCCGATATGACCACGCGCGGGTCCAGGAGTACTGGCAGCAGGTCTGGGAGCGAGACGGGGTCTTCGAATGCCCGACTGACGCCGAGGACCCGACGTACGTGCTGGGGATGTTCCCGTACACCTCCGGTTCGTTGCACATGGGACACATCCGGAACTACGCCATCACCGACGCGTACGCCCGGTACCGACGGATGGCCGGGGATGACGTGCTCCACCCGATGGGATGGGACGCCTTCGGCCTCCCGGCGGAGAACGCGGCCTACGAACGAGACACGGACCCCGAGTCCTGGACCCGCACGTGTATCGACCAGATGAAAGACGACCTCCGGGAGATGGGCTTTGGCTACGACTGGTCCCGGGAGATCACCACCTGTGACCCCGAATACTACCAGTGGAATCAGTGGCTGTTTACCCAGTTCTACGACGAGGGACTGGTCGACTACGGCGCGGCGACGGTGAACTGGTGTCCGGACTGCGAGACGGTGCTGGCCGACGCGCAGGTCGAGACGCCCCCGGAAACCGACGGGGGCGAGACGATCACCGACGCCAATCACAGCCACACCCACGGCGGCGGCGTCTGCTGGCGCTGTGGGACCGGCGTCGAGCAGCGCGACCTCGACCAGTGGTTCTTCGCCATCACCGACTACGCCGAGGAGCTGTATCGCGGGCTGGACGACCTCGAAGGGTGGCCCGACGGCGTGCGGGACAGCCAGCGCAACTGGATCGGCCGCCAGGAGGGCGCGCGCGTCGCGTTCTCCGTCGGACACGACGACTACGATACCGTCGAGGCGTTCACGACGCGACTCGACACGGTGTACGGCGCGACGTATCTGGCGCTCTCGCCGGGCCACGACCTCGCACGAGCGCTGGCCGACGAGGACGACGCCGTCGCCGACTACGTGGAATCAGTGGCGAGCACGGACGACGCCGGCATGAGCGGCGTCGAGACGGACCTCACCGCAACCCACCCCTACACCGGCGGGGAACTGCCGGTGTACGTCGCGGCGTACGTGCTGGACGACGTGGGCACGGGCGCGGTCATGGGCGTGCCGGCCCACAACGAGCAGGACCACGCCTTCGCCGACGAGCACGATCTGCCCGTCGAACAGGCCGTCGAACCGGTCGACGGCAGCGGGACGGACCTGCCGCACGCGCCCTACACCGGCGACGGGATGCTCACGGACAGCGGCGAGTACGACGGGCTCGCCAGCTCCGCCGCCCGCGAGCGCCTGCGCGAGCACGAGGCCGCCGAGGAAGCGGTGACCTACCGCCTGCGGGACTGGCTCATCTCCCGGCAGCGCTACTGGGGGACGCCGATTCCCATCGTTCACTGCGACGACTGCGGCCACGTCCCGGTTCCGGAAGACGACCTGCCGGTGGAACTGCCCGACTACGTCCAGACGACCGGCAATCCCCTCGATGCGGCCGAGGAGTGGAAGCAGACGACGTGTCCCGACTGCGGGGCCGACGCGGTGCGAGAGACGGACACGATGGACACGTTCGTCGACTCCTCGTGGTACTTCCTGCGATACTTGTCGCCGCATTTCGAAGATGCCCCCTTCGACCAGGAAACCGCCGACGAGTGGCTCCCGATCGACGTGTACGTCGGCGGCGAGGAACACGCGGTGCTCCACCTGCTGTACATCCGCTTCTTCACTCGTGCCCTGTCGGACATCGGCCTGCTGGACCGGGAGGAACCGGTCGAGCGGCTCATCAACCAGGGGACGGTGCTCCACAGCGGCGAGAAGATGTCCAAGTCGAAGGGCAACGACATCGCGCCCCACGAGTACGGGGCCGAGACGACGCGGTTGTTCGTCCTCTCGGCGGCCCACCCCTCCCAGGACTTCGAGTGGACCGTCAAGGACGTCTCGACGGCCTACGACTTCCAGCAGACGCTGTACCGACTCGTCACGGAGTACACTGACAGAACCGAGACACGGACCGAAAGCACCGACCACGATGCGTACCTGGAGCGGGAAATCGACCGGACTATCGCGGCCGTCACCGAAGAGTACGACCGCTTCCGGTTCCACCGCGTCATCGGCGAGCTACAGCGGTTCGCCCGGCTGCTGGGGCGCTACGCGGGCTACGACCGGCCCTACCAGTTCGCCTACGGCCGCGGCCTGCGGGTGCTCGCTGGCTTAGTCGCACCTATCGCACCGTTCCTCGCCGAGGAGATGTGGCAACTGCTCGATGAGGAGGGGCTCGTCGCCGAGAGCCGGTGGCCGGAACCGCTCCGGGACGTGGAGGACTATCGCATCGAGCGCCAGGTCGTCCGGCGGACCCTCGACGACGTGCGCGAGATCACGGAGGTTGTCGACATCGACGAACCGAACGAGATCGAACTCGTCGTCGCCGCCGACTGGAAGTACCGGGCCTACGAGATCGCCCGCGAGTCGGACCCCGACGACGCCATCGTCGGCGAAATCATGGCCGACGAAGACATCAAACAGCACGGTGACGCGGCCGCCGAGTTCGCCGACCGCCTGGCCGACCGCGGCGCGGGACTGGAACCGATCATCGACGGCGAACGCGAACTCAACACGCTCCAGCAGGCCGCGTGGCTGTTCGAAGACGAGTTCGGCTGTGACGTTGTCGTCCGGCGGGCCGCACCCGACGACGACCTCGCGGCCAAGGCGCGACCGAACAAGCCCGCGATCCACATCTCCTGACTACTCGGTCGCGGCCGCCGCCTCATCCCGCGCGGCTTCGTGGGCGTCGGTCACCGCATCGACCAGCCGCTCCCGCTGTTCGTGGTGTATCAGGTGCGAGCGGCAGTCACAGTCCGAGCAGCCGAAGGCGTCGACGCGGTCGAATCCGTCCGCCGTCGGCCCGTCGACCCGCCTTGCGACGGCGCATTCGACGTCGGCTTCAGTCGTGACGACCCGGTCGACAGTCGTCGCCGCGTCGCCGAGCAGGTAGTCGATGTGCCAGTGCCGGGTGTCGTTGTCGCCGGCCGCGACCGCGCGGTGGCGGTCGATGCGGCCGAAGCCGCCGCTACCCAGCGCGCTCCCGGTGTAGGCGTACCAGCCCGCCGGGAACTCGATCTCGCCCAGCGCGCCGACCGAGATCGGCCCGCTGGCGTCCCGTTCGAGAATCAGCGTATAGGTACCGCCAGGCATGCGCCCGCTCAGGTCCCGATGTCGGGGTCAGCGGCAAGTTCGCCGAACCCGTCGATGCGGAACGCCCGGGAGTCGGTGCAGTCTTCGTTCTCGGCGGCGAGTTCGCCGACGACCCAGTTGAACCGGCGGCCGAACCCGTCGTAGGGCGCGTCCGCGAGCAGGTCGGTGACGCGGTCGCTCGTCAGCTCCTCGTCGTACTCCTCGGCGAAGTCGGCGATGTTCTCGGCGGCTGTCTGTGCGATTTCGTCGTCGGTCTCGTCGGCGAACGCCGCGGCGAGCGTCTCGCTCAGATCGGACATACACGAACGAACGCGATGATGCCACGTATGCGTTCTGAAACAGCGGTGGGTGTCCGAGCGTTTCTTGTATCGCGGGCGACAATATCGGCCCAATGAAGTCGCTGCGTGAAAGCCCGACTGTGGTCACGCTGGTCGTCATCGTCGGCGTGTTCCTCGCCCAGCAGGCCGTCGGCGTGGTGACCGCCCCCCGGAGCCTGTTCGCCCTCTCGCCCCCACTGTTCAGCCGTCCCTGGACGCTCGTCACCAGCGTGTACGCCCACGCTGGCCTCTCGCATCTCCTCGCAAACGCCGTCGGGCTGGCTCTCGCTGGTGTCGTCCTCGAACGCCGGACGTCGCCGCACCGGTTTCACGCCTTCTTCGTCTCGACCGGCGCACTCGCCGGCGTCTCACAGGTCTCGATTACCAGCCTCATCGGGCCGCTTGTTCCCGGGATGGTCAGCCACGTCTCCGTGCTCGGGGCCAGCGGCGCGGTGTTTGCCCTCTTCGGCTATCTGCTCGCCGCCAATCGCCTGACCGACACCGTCATCGGGGGGTTCGAACTCGCGCCGCGCGTCCAGTTGGCGCTGGCCGGCGTCGTCGCCGCCGCGATCACGCTCGCGACCGCAAACCCCGGCGTCGCGCTCATCGCACACTTCACCGGCCTTTTGCTAGGGTTCCTTGCCGGGCGCGTCCACCTGCTGCGGCCGACAGACTCGCCGCAGACGTCCGATGCCGTGAACTACTGAACGGCGTGCCGTCGTTCTGGGATAGCTACGACACGCCCTGTCCAGTGGCACGTAGTTGGCAAGTGCTACCAAATAACTCTACCACGTAGACAGACGCAATGGTACGGAGTCGCGGGGGTGAGTCTCTAGTCGTCGCGGTACTACTGGTGCTTGCCGGCTGTGGCGGGTTCGTGGCAAACGGCGTGGACGGCGGTGCGGACCTGTCGACCGCCACGGAGACGGCGACCCCGCCGACTGCAACGCCGGACGCCGGTTCCCCGGGCGCAGCGAACGGGACGTTAGAGGTCCACTTCATCAACGTCGGCCAGTCGGTGGCGACCCTGCTGGTCAGCCCAGACAACGAGACGATGCTCATCGACTCCGGGGACTTCACCGACGACGGCGAGTACGTCCTCCAGTACCTCGACCGACACGGCATCGACCGCATAGACCACTTCGTCGTCTCGCACAACGACGCCGACCACATCGGCGGCAACGCGGCCGTCATCAGGCTCTACGAGACCGAGAAAAACGGCGTCGGTGCGGTGTACGACCCCGGTATCGCCGCGAGCACGCAGACCTACGAGCGGTACCTCGACGCCGTCGAAGCCCACGACGTGACGCTGTACGAGACGCGCGAGGGCGACCGGATTCCGTTTGCCGGCGTCAAGACGACCGTTCTCGGCCCGCCGGAACCGTATCTCGAAAACGCGGCGCGAAACGAGAACAGCATCGTCCTCCGAATCGAGCACGGTGAGACGAGCTTTCTCTTTACCGGCGACGCGGAGGACGATCAGGAGGCGTATCTCGTCGACACCTACGGCGCGGCGCTCGGGTCCACCGTGTTGAAAGCCGGCCACCACGGCAGCGCGTCCAGCACGAGCGGGCCGTTGCTCGACGCTGCCGACCCCCGGACCGTCGTCGTGTCGAGCGCCTACGACTCGCGGTACGGCCATCCCAGCAACGAGACGCTCCGGCGGCTCGCGGGGCGGTCCGTTCCGACGTACTGGACCGCCACCCACGGCGACACAGTCCTGACCAGCAACGGGACCGCCGTGACCGTCAGCACGCAGCGGGCAGCGCCGACCGACCCGCTGTCACTGCGCTCCGGTGACCCGGTCACGCCGGGCACGACCGACCCGGTCCAGCCGCGAGCGACCTACCTCGCCCGCTCGTCCCCGCGGACCGACACGCCGGTCGCGACCGACGGCGGAACGCCCGCCGAGAACACGAGCGGCGACCTGGTCATCGACCGGGTTCGTGCCGACGCGGCGGGCGACGACCGCGACAACCTCAACGACGAGTTCGTCGTGTTCCGGAACGCGGGCGCGGAACCGCTGGAGATCGGCGGCTGGACGGTCGCCGATGAAGCCGACCACACCTACACCGTCCCCGACGGATTCACTCTCGACCCGGGTACAACCGTGACCCTCCACACCGGCAGCGGTACCGACACTGACACCGATCTTTACTGGGGATCGGGGCGACCGATATGGAACAACGGCGGCGACACTGTGACTGTGACCGACGCCGACAACGAGACCGTACTGGAACGGAGTTACTAATGCTACCAGATGGAACCTACACCGCCGTTGTCGACCGGATCGAAGACGGGATCGCCACGCTGGAAGTGGACACCGAGGACGGGCTGTCCGCCCTCGAAACCGAGGTGGCCGAACTGCCGGCGGAGGCGCAGGCGGCCGACGCGGTCCTGGAAGTAACTATCGAGGATTCGGGGCTCGCGGATATGACGCACGAACCCGACGAAACCGCCGACCGGGCAAGCGAAGCGCAGCGTCGGTTCGACCGGTTATCGAAGCGGCCGCCGCGGGACGGCGACGACACGTAAGGCCCCGCACATCGCGTAGGAGCATGGTAACAATATGCATGGGACGCGTAGCTCAGCATATGTGGGACAGTGACATAGAAACGACCGACCCACCGCTGGGGAGATGTCCGGCCTGTGACGTGACGATTCCAGCGGCGAATCTCGTCATCGCGTACGACACGGCCGGCGACTGGCCGCGGATGCTCGCTACGTGCCCGGATTGTGGGGACGCCGTGAATCCAGTGTGATTCCTGTCGGAACAGACATGACAGAAATCGTGGGAGTGAATACACATAGACACGCCGGCGCAGTCGCCTATATGTGTAGCAACCACCGATTAGGTGCGGTATACTGTTGTTTCGACCAATGATACCGAGGCCAGACAGGGTGAGTGACGGTGGGGTCATCGAGCAGCGATAACCCCCCGTTACCCCATCAGGGCGATACCGATAGACTGCGATCGACGGACGCCGGTCGATACCTTGACACGCTCGTGTTTGCGGTTCGCGGGGTCTGGACTGTGACACTCTTCGGTGTCCGGCCGTTCGCGTTCTGGGGAGCCGTACTACTGCCGCTGTTGTATCTCCCCTCACTCTACGGCGTCGGCACTGGCCAGGATACGGCGCTGTTCCTCGAACTCGTCGCCTGGCACGTCGCTTCTATCGTCCTCGGCCACGGACATACGCCATTCTGGAGTCGATAGCCTGGTAATAGTCTCACTACAGTCTACGGACATCAGCCACTGTCTCCGTTCCACCTGAAACGATGGGGGTGTGGTGACGGTTCTCGCCCTCGGTCTCAGGCGACGAAAACCTGCTCGTCAAGCCGCTCGGTGGCGGTCTCGGCCAGCGTCTTGAGGTTCACCGTGTCCTCGCGGTTGTACGACACCAGCGTTTCGAGTGCACCGTCGCGGCCCTGCTCGTGCTCCCGCCAGAGCCGCACCGCGTCCCGCCCCGAGATGTCCGGTCGGTCCCGTTCGATGCCGATGTCCTGCTCGACCTGTTTGAGCCCGCCGGAGAGCCCGATTTTCTTGCAGGTGTACATCAGGTCCAGATGCGGCCGGTCGAGGTCGACGTCGAAGTTCGCTTCGAGGAAGGGCACGTCGAAGCGCTTGCCGTTGAACGTCACAAGCAGGTCCGCGCCGTCGAAGGCGGCCCGGAGGTTCTCGGCGGTCAGGTCGTCGCCGGCGATGAGCGTCCGCGTGTCGCCGTCCTGGTGGAGGCTCACCGTCGTCACCTGATTGCGGTCCTGGTCGAGTCCGGTCGTTTCGATATCGAAGAAACAGGCCCGCTCGCGGAAGGTCTCGTACAGCCGCCAGCGCTCGCTGTTCGGGAACGCGTGGTCGAAGTAGGTCACGTCGGTCTCGGCGACCCGGTCCCGCCCCTCGTCGATGAACTGCTGGATTCGGTCGCCGCGCTTTCCGCCGACGACGGACGGTTCGAACTCGTCCCAGTGGGTGATTCCCTGCTCCCAGATGGACCGCTCGGTCTTCTCCCCGACGCCGTCGGTACCGATGAAACTGTTCTCGACGCGCACGCTCTCGGGTACAGGTTGGGCTGTATGTAAGCCCGTCGGTGCGGGCGGTGCGTGAGCGACTAGTGACCACCGGACCGACGGTCTGTTTCGAACCCGCTACTTCTCACACATCTGGAGGATGCTGTCGTACACTGATTGGTCTTCCAGCGGAACGACGACTGTACTGTCGCAGTTGAGACATACAGACCGTGGCTGGTCGAACGTCCGCTCACAGAACGGACAGACGAACTCTGCGGCACCAGTGGGCGCTACTTTGCTCATAGTTTCCAGAAAACGTCCGGTAATAAGGGCGTATTTGCTATGCCTATACGCCGGCCGTGCCCAGTCGCTATACGGATAGTGACGACCGCCGTGTCACGGTCGGGGACGAGCGAAAGCACGAAGCCGAGCGACGCCACACAGTAGCCCATGACGACGTTTCTACTCGCGACTGGCTCTGTGCACGTCACCGCGGCCGCCGCTGACTACCTCGAGAACCGACTCGACCCGGCAGGTGACGACGACATCGTCGTGGTCGCCGTCCGCGACCCCGATGCTCCGTCACGGGACGCGGGTGACGCCGTCAACGTCGCCCGCTCGCGGCTCGCGCCGTTCATGCCCACAACGGAAACCAGGGAGGGCGATCCCGTGACGGAGATCCTGGCGGCTATCGACGAGCACGACCCGGACGAACTCCTAATCGGCCCGCACCGTGGGACCGACGACAGCGACGGCGTCGGCTCGACGGTCCGGGAAATCCTGGCTCGGGTCAACCGCCCAGTCATCGTCCTCCCGCTTCCCTAGCGGGAGAACAGCCCGTCGTCCTCGAAGGTCAGACCGAGGTCGACATCGAGCAGCTCCTCGGCCATCGCGGCGACGGTCGGTGCGACATCGGAATCGGGGTCCGTCGCAAGTGGTCTGGGCGTGCCCGGTCCGATGTGCGGAACCGTGTGTGCGGCGTCTTCGACAGATTCGCCGTTATCGCCGTCATCGCCGTCGACACGCGTTGCAACGACGGCCGAGGCCGGTGCCCCGATGTCCCGCAGTCGCCCCTGCTGTCTCGGAAGCAGGTCGCTGCCGCGCCGGCTGGCCGGCACCACGAGCGCCCGCCGCTGTGCGGTCGTGGCAGCGGCGACGGCTTGATTCGACGCAATCGGCGGCACGTCGAGCAGGACGTGGTCGTAGCGACCGGCCACCTCTTCGATAGCCCGTTCGAGCGTCTGTGCGCTCTCGGCTGACTTCGCCTGCGCGAGGCGCTCGAACGGCGCGTGGGCCGGACAGAGCGCAACCCGCCCGTCGGCGTCGATATCCCACTCGAACAGCGCGCTGTCGACCGGCACGTCGCCGACAGCCACCGCAGTCACGTCGGCGTCGAGTCGCCCTTCGACGTACGTTGCCAGCCCCTGTGTGCCGAAGGCCGCGTCGATGACGGCGACGGACCGCCCACCCCGGGCCAGCGTCGCCGCCGTCTCGACTGTCAGCCTGGTCGTTCCAGCCCCACCGGTACACCCTACGAACGCGAGCGTCGGAACCCCCATGCGTCGCTGTTGGACTATCTTTCGATAAAAAGATACGGAATTTTACGCCTGTTCGGCCACGATATCGTCCTCGATGGCGTCCAGTTCGTCATCAGAGAGGTCGGGGCGGTCGTTGACCAGCACGTGGATCGGCCGGCCGCCGTCGTCCTCGAACCGCGGGATGATGTGGCCGTGGACGTGCGGGACTTCCTGGCCGGCGACCTCGCCGTTGTTGAACGCGACCGTGCTGGCGGGGGCGTCGACCGCTGCTTCGACGGCGGGGACGAGTTCGTGCAGGGTCGACAGGACCTCGCCGGCCACGTCGGCGGGCGTGTCGTTCAGGCGCTCGTGGTGGGCCTTCGGGATGACCAGCGTGTGGCCCGGCGACAGCGGATTAGCGTCCAGAAACGCCAGCACGGTGTCGTCTTCGTAGACGGTTCGACCGGGGATGTCGCCGGCGACGATGCCACAGAAGATGCAGTCTTCGCTCATAGTCGTCCCTGCGTCCGGCGGTCACAAGAAGGTTCTAGGTGTCGCCGACGCCGGCCACCGTCTCGGCGATGGCCGCCGTGTACTCGGCGTAACTGTATCCCAGCCGCGAGAGCCAGACTTCCTGATACGACGGGTGGAGCAGCGGAACCACGGGCACGCTCAGCGCCTCGCTCTGCAGCGGGTCGAGCACGCTGTCGAGGAAGCCGTCGAGGCCGTCGTCGTCTAGCGCCAGCACGGTCTTCGTTGCGTGTTTGCCGGTAGGTAGCACTGCCGCCGGTTCGATTGTCTCGACCTCCTCGACGAGGTAAGGGCGACAGTTCGCCAACTCCGCGTCGGTCGGGTCGCGGTTCCCTGGCGGGTGGCACTTCACGGCGTTGGTGTAGTAGCAGTCGTCGTGGCCGAACCCGGCGTCGGCGAACACTTGCCGGATTTTTCGGCCGGAGCGCCGCGAGGTGTAGGCCATCCCCGTCAGATTGCCGCCCCGCCACCGTTCGGCCTCGGGGTCGCCCTCGGCCGGGGCTTCCCCGACGACCACGAGGGCGGCGTCGGGCGGGCCGTTACCCCACGAGATGCAGGTCCGGCTCTCGGCGAGTTCGGGACAGCGTCGGCAGTCCTCTGTGAGGGCGTTTTGCTGCTCGTCGGTCGGGAACGCTGGCACATGCGATGGCACGGCCGTCGGCGGCAAAGCCGTGGCGGTCGCCACCACAAGAGGTTTGCCGCTGGTCGCCGCTACAGCGCGTGTATGCCCTCCTACGAGTACAAGACGCTCGACGTCGACACTGGGATGTTCGGTAGCAGCAGCGTTCCCACCGACGAACTGAATGACCTCGGCGCGGACGGCTGGGAAGTCGTCGCACCGATCACGGAAAACAGCGGGCAGACTGCCGGCCTGCTCCTCCAGCGTGAGCGCTGACCACCGCCACGGCGTTGCCGGCCGTACCGTCTGAACGGCACGCACACAATCGATTGTCCTTTATTGCCGGCGGCGGATGGAACGGGTATGGAACGTTTCGCCGCTGTCGACGACCAGTACGACCCCGACGCCGTCGAGGACGGCGTCTTCGAGTACTGGGACGACGTCGACGCCTACGAGCAGACGAAGGCCCACCGGGCCGACGGCGAGGACTACTTCTTCGTCGACGGGCCGCCCTACACCTCCGGCGCGGCCCACATGGGGACGACCTGGAACAAGACCCTGAAGGACTGTTACATCCGCTACCTGCGGATGCAGGGGTACGACGTCACCGACCGGCCGGGCTATGACATGCACGGCCTCCCCATCGAGACGAAGGTCGAGGAGCGACTCGACTTCGAGAACAAGAAGGACATCGAGCGCTTCGGCGAGGAGAACTTCATCGAGGAGTGCAAGGACTTCGCCGAAGAACAACTCGAAGGCCTCCAGAGCGACTTTCAGGACTTCGGCGTCTGGATGGACTGGGACGACCCGTATAAAACAGTGAACCCCGAGTACATGGAGGCCGCCTGGTGGGGCTTCCAGCAGGCCCACGAACGCGGGCTGGTCGAGCAGGGCCAGCGCTCCATCAATCAGTGTCCGCGGTGTGAGACCGGGATCGCCAACAACGAGGTCGAGTACCACGACGTGGGCAAGCCCTCGATCTATGTGAAATTCCCCTTGGCGGAGCAAGAGGGCAGCCTGGTCATCTGGACGACGACCCCCTGGACCATCGTCGCCAACACCTTCGTCGCCGTCGACGGCGACCTCGACTACGTGGGCGTCGACGCGGAGACAGACGGCGAGACGGAGCGCCTCTACGTCGCCGAGGCTTGCGTCGAGGATGTACTGAAGGCCGGCCGCTACGACGACTACGAAGTGGTCGAAGAGTTGTCCGGCGAGGAGATGGTCGGCTGGGCGTACGACCACCCGCTGGCCGAGGAAGTGCCGGACCACGCCCAGGGCGAGGGCTCCGGGCAGGTGTACACCGCCGACTACGTCGAGGCCGACCGCACCGGGCTGGTCCACTCCGCGCCCGGCCACGGTGAGGAGGACTTCGAGCGCGGGCAGGAACTCGGCCTCGAAATCTTCTGCCCGGTCGGCAGCGACGGCGTCTACACCGACGACGCGGGCAAATACGCGGGCACGTTCGTCCGCGACGCCAACGACGCGGTCATCGACGACCTCGACGACAGCGACTTCCTGCTCTCCAGTGAGGAGGGCCACACCGTCCGCGAGGGGCAGTGCTGGCGCTGTGACACCGACATCGTCCGCATCGTCACCGACCAGTGGTTCATCACGGTCACCGACATCAAGGACGAACTGCTGGCCAACATCGAGGACAGCGAGTGGTACCCGCAGTGGGCGCGGGACAACCGCTTCCGGGACTTCGTCGAGGACGCGCCGGACTGGAACGTCTCGCGGCAGCGCTACTGGGGCATCCCGATCCCCATCTGGTTACCTGACGACTGGAACGGTTCGATGGACGACGCCATCGTGGTCGGCGACCGCGAGGAACTCGCCGAGCGGGTCGACCAGGACATCGACCCCAAAGCCGTTGACCTGCACAAGGGGACTGTCGACGACCTCACCATCACCGAGGACGGCACGACCTACACCCGCGTCGGCGACGTGTTCGACGTGTGGCTCGACTCCTCCGTGGCGACGTGGGGGACCGTCGACTACCCCGAACAGACGGAGGACTTCGAGGAGCTGTGGCCTGCCGACCTCATCATGGAGGCCCACGACCAGACCCGCGGCTGGTTCTGGTCGCAATTGGGCATGAGCACCGCCGCCACCGGCGAGATTCCGTACAAGCAGGTGCTGATGCACGGCTATGCGAACATGCCCGACGGCCGCGGCATGTCCAAGTCCAAGGGCGTCCTCATCGATCCCCACGAGGTCATCGAGAAGCACGGCCGCGACCCGATGCGGCTGTTCCTGCTGTCGGTGACCGCTCAGGGCGAGGACATGAACTTCTCCTGGGAGGAGACCGCCGAGATGCAACGGCGGCTCAACATCCTCTGGAACGTCGCGCGCTTCCCGCTGCCGTACATGCGTGCGGATGATTTCAATCCAGAGGAGACCACAGTCGAGGATGTCCGGGATGACCTCGAACTCGTCGACGAGTGGGTCCTCTCCAGGCTCCAGACCGTGACCGAGTCGATGACCGACTCGATGGACGACTTCGAGAACGACAAAGCGGTCGAGGAACTGCTCGACTTCGTCGTCGAGGACGTCTCCCGGTTCTACATCCAGGTCGTCCGCGAGCGGATGTGGGAAGAAGAGGACAGCGCCTCGAAGCAGGCCGCCTACGCCACCCTCTATCGCGTGCTGGAATCGGTGGCCGCGCTGTTCGCCCCGTTTACGCCCTTCGTCGCCGAGCAGGTGTACGGTGCGCTCACCGGTGATTCGGGGCACCCGACGGTCCACATGTGCGACTGGCCCGAAGTCGACGCCGACCTGCACGACCCTGCACTCGAACGCGAGATCGAGGTCGTCCGCGAGGTTGAGGAAGCCGGCTCGAACGCCCGCCAGCAGGCCGAGCGCAAGCTCCGGTGGCCAGTCACCCGCGTCGTCGTCGACGTGGACAGCGACGACGTGGCCGACGCGGTCCGTGCCCAGGAGGCCATCATCGCCGACCGACTCAACGCCCGCGCTGTCGAGGTCGTCGGCGCTGACGATGAGTGGGGCGAACTCCAGTACTCCGCCGAGGCCGACATGAGCGAACTCGGCCCGGCCTTCGGCGACGACGCCGGCCGCGTCATGAACGCGCTCAACGAGGCCCGCGTCGCCGAGCAGTCGCTTGATACCCTCGAAGGCACAGTGATCGATGCGCTGGACGAGGACGTCGACCTCACCGAGGAGATGGTCGAGTTCCGCCGCGAGACGCCCGAGGGCGTCACCGGGACGGAGTTCGCTGCGCTCGATGGCGGCGGCGTCGTCTACGTCGACACCGCGCTCACCGAGGACATCGAGAGCGAGGGGTACGCCCGCGAGGTCATCCGCCGCGTGCAAGAGATGCGAAAGGACCTCGAACTCGATATCGAGGAGCGCATCGTCGTGGACCTGGCAATCGACGACGAGCGCGTGGATTCGCTGGTCAGAGAGCATGAAGACCTCATCAAAGAGGAAGTCCGCGCCGACGAGTTAGACGGCGTCGAGGAGGGCCATCGCAAGACCTGGGAAGTAGAGGGTGTAGAGATGGAGATCGCGATTGCACCGGTCGCCGCGGCTGAGGCGTCGGATTAAGCGGCACGCAGTCGCGTTACAACGAGCGGGGTTTTTGCGCCTCGTGTTTCAGCACCGGTGTCTACAGCTCTTCGGCGACGACCGGCGCGGCGCTGACCTCGCTGACGGCGCGCTCGAGCGTGTCCGTGCCGTAAACGGCTTCGACGCCGGCGCTGTTGAGCTTCGTCAGGGCGTTGCTGGCGAGCATCGGGTGGACGCAGGTGACGAAGATCCGCTGGGCGTCACGGTCGTCGAGGACGCCGACGGACTCGCTCATCGTCGAGCCGGTAGCGATGATATCGTCGACCAGCACGACGTCCCGGCCCTCGACCGGCGCGTCGCTGGGGCTGATCTCGATGTCGCCGGTGTCGTAGTCGCGGTCCTTCTCGAAGAAGTCCGTCTCACCCTCGCCGTATGCGTCCCGGACCGTCGTCGCGAGGGCGATTGCGCCTTCGTCGGGCGAGAGAAAGAGCGGGTCCTGCAGGTCCGCAGGCAGCGGGTCGGCGAGAACACTCGCCGCGTCGACGTTGGTGGCTGGCGCGTCGAAGAAATCACAGACGGCCGGTTCGTGGGGATTTACGGTCAGTACGCGGTCGGTCCCCGTCGAAATGGCGCGGGCCATCGCCCGCGAAGACACCGGTTCACCGGGCTTGAACGCCTCGTCCTGGCGGGCGTAGCCCATGTACGGGATGACGGTGACGACCTCGCTCGCGCCGCTTTCGCGGGCCGCGTCCTGCAACTGGAGCAACTGCAGGTGCGCGTCGCTGTCGACGGTCGAAGCGACGACGACGGCACGTTCACCGGAGACGGCTTCGGGCACCCGGACGACGTGCTCACCGTCGGGGAACCGTTCGTACTCGACCCGTCCCAGCCGCTCGCCCGTCGCCTCGGCGAGGGTCGCCGCGAACGCCTGCGTGTCTGCCCCGGGGATAATCATGTGCGGTGGGTGGCTGTCCGGGCTAAACCTCTTTTCGATTCCCCGACATCGTGGCTGATTCCGCCCTCTAGTAATCATATATTTATTTGACGCCCGCAGATACGACGCTCACAGGCCCTGTGTACCCATGCCTCTATTACGACACAATGGGAATATTCCATAATATTCCTTATACCTAGCTGAGATATTTATCCCCGCTCGACTCCAACGTTCGAGTTGAACGGCCCCTCCAAAATATGATTGAAGTGTTACATTTAGACGATGAGCCTGATTTTTCGGATTTGGCCGCCCAGTTCCTCGATCAGGAAGACGAGCGGTTCGAAGTTCGAACGGCGACGAACGGAACCGATGGCCTCGCGATTCTTCGGGCGGAGGACATCGATTGTATCGTCTCCGATTACGAAATGCCAGTGATGGACGGGCTGGAATTCCTGGCGGCCGTCCGCGAAGAGTATCCTGGTCTGCCGTTCATCCTGTATACCGGCAAAGGGAGTGAAGAGATCGCGAGCGAGGCTATCACTGCGGGCGTGACTGAGTATATCCAGAAGGAGTACGGAACCGCCCAGTACGCGATTCTGGCCAATCGAATCGCGAACCTCGTCGAGCGATACCGTGCTGTCCGGACAATCGACCGCAGCTTCAGGGCAATGAAGACTGCCAGCGAGGGCATTAGCCTCATCAACCAGGACGGAACGTTTTCGTACGTGAACCCCGCCTTTGCGGAGCTGTTTGGATACGACCAGGATGAGCTGAACGGCAAACACTGGAAAACTCTCTATCACGACAGTGAAGCGGATCGGCTGGAGAACGACATCCTCCCGGCTGTCAAGGAGAACGAAGACTGGTCGGGCGAGACAGTTCGATTGACGAAAGACGGTGATCGGCTCGTTACGGACCATCGACTCGCCTACGCTGACGACGGGGTACTCGTCTGTACGGCGCGGGAAATCACAGCTGAACGGATGCAGTTGTCCGATCAAACAACCGAATTCGACGTTCTCATCGACGCCATGGAGGACTACGCCTTCCTCACCCTCGACCACGAGGGCTACATCACTCGCTGGAGCGACGGCGCACGACGGTTCACGGGCTACGGAGTGGCGGAGGTTCTCGGCGAGCACATCTCGACGTTTTTCCCAGAGCCGGAGCTAACGGACGATCAGTCGGAGCAACTCCTCGAAACCGCGAAAGCAGCCGGCTCAGCTTCCCACGAGGGCTGGCAGACTCGAAAAGACGGGACACGCCGCTTTACGGTGATGACGCTCTCTGCCAGTTTTGACGAGTCCGGAACCCTTCGGGGCTACGGGATTATCTCGAAAGAAGCCGACGAACCGAAGATACCGCAGTGAGCGGCGCTATTGTGCCATTGCTGCGTTTGAGAAGTCCGGACGGAACTGGGTCTCCGCGTTTCGACAGGGCCGGCCAACTCAGGCGACGGCAACGCCGACGACGTCGGGGACGCCCAGCGAACGCTGCCGCCAGCCCCCCTGTCCGTCGGCGGTCGCCTCGGCCGCGGTCGCAACGAGGAAGGTCCCGTTCTCGGTGATAGCGTAGGTGTCGTCGCCGTAGGTCACGTCGACGACGCGCTCGGTCGCCGGCAACGCACAGGGCTCCCACGCGCCGGCTGTCAGTTCGTACAGCCCGTCCGCCGCGGCGGCGTGGACCTGCTCGCCGTCGCTTGCAACAGCCATGTGTCGGCCCGACCGGACCTCGGTCCACTCGCCGTCGCTGTCGGTGCTCTCGCTTTCGTAGCGGTACAGTCCGCTCTCGGTCGCGGCGTAGTCGCCAGCCACGTCGGTCACGTCCACGAGACCGAGTCGGTCGAGCGACGGCAGGGCGTACACGCCCTCGGCCGCGGCGAGGCGGTCGCCGTCGATGGCGCGGACGTCCGCGACCTCGCCTATATCTCGCCACTCCCCGGTGTACCGAGCGACGCGGCCGTCGCCGGCTGCAAGCAGGCCGTCGCCGTCGTAGCCGACGGCGGTGGCTGGCCCGAACCCGGTCGGGACGAAGCCGTCGTCGGTCAACACGAGCACGTCCTCGTCGGTGGCGACCGCGACTTCGCCGCTCGCGCCGGCCACGTCACGGGCGTTGCACCGCTCGCTCAGGCTGAACCGCCCGATCTGGCCGCCGGCCGTCTCGACGCGGGTGATGCCCAGTCCCGACGCGACGTACGCGTGGGTCTCCGGGCGTTTCGCCCCGTACATCCGCTTCTCGGAGAGTGCGATGTCGTCGTCGCTCACCTCATATCGCCTCTTTGTATGCTTCGAGTGCATTCTCTATGTCTTCACCTGTGTGGGCATCACAGATGAACTGTGACTCGAACTGGTTCGCTGTGAGGAACACGCCCCGGTCTTTCATCGCGGGCCAGAACAGCCGCTCCCACCGCTCGGTCTCGGCCTGTGTCACGTCGTGGCCGGTCTTCGGACAGTAATCGAAGCGCGGACAGGACTCCCGCTGCTGGCAGCCAGCCTCGCAATGTCCGTCGAAGGAATCAGGCCCGTCGCGGGTGAAGATGACCTTGAACATCGAGTCCCGGCCGACGACGGTGTACTCGGGGGCCTGGTCTTCGAGGATGTCCTGCAGTCCCGCTCGGAGCCGGTCGCCGAGCTCGTTGACGTGGTCGTATACGTCGTGTTCAGCCGCATACCGCAACGTCTCCAGGCCGGCAGCCATCGTCACGGGGTGGCCCGAGAACGTCCCGGACTGGAACACGTCGCCGGCAGGGGTGAACTGCTCGATGATCTCGCTCTTGCCGCCGATTGCCCCGACCGGGAAGCCGCCGCCGACGATCTTCCCGAACGTGGTGATGTCGGGGTCGATGCCGAACGCGCCCTGGGCACACTGGAGGCCGCCGACGCGGAAGCCGGTGATGACCTCGTCGAAAATGAGCAGGGAGCCGTGGTCGTCACACAGTTCCCGGAGCGTGTCGTGGTAGCCTTCGACCGGGTGGACGATGCCGTAGTTCCCGAGAATCGGTTCGGTGAGGACAGCCGCGATATCGTCGCCGTGTTCCTCGAACACCTCGTGGGCGGCCGCCTCGTCGTTGAACGGCACGGTCAGCGTGTGCTCGGCGAAGCTCTCGGGGATGCCGGGGCTGGACGGGGCCGTGTGGTCCCCCTCGCCCTCGACCAGCGTGGACTCCTGTGCGCCGTGGTAGCCGCTCTGCATCACGACGATCTTGTCCCGTCCGGTGTAGCCACGAGCCAGTCGGACCGCCGAGACCGTCGCTTCGGTCCCGCTGTTGACGAACCGGAGCATCTCGACGCTTGGGACGTGCCGGGTGACGAACTCGGCCAGTTCGACCTCGACTTCGGTGGGCGCGCCGTACATCGGCCCTTCGGCGGCGTGTTGCTGGATGGCCGACTGCACCTGTTCGGGCAGGCTGTGGCCCAGCAGGAGCGGGCCATAGCCCATGACGAAGTCGATGTATCGGTTCCCGTCGGCGTCGATGACGTGCCCGCCGTCCCCCTTCTCGACGAAGAACGGATAGGGCCGTGTCGCTCGCACGGAGGAGTTGACGCCGCCCGACAGCACCGACAGGGCGCGGTCGTACAGCGCTCGTGACTGCTCGTGGTTCATACGTCGGCGTTTGGCCGCTGTCAGAAAGAAACTGTTGTTACCCGGCCGCGCTATAACCTAGTAGACGGATGTAACACTCTGACGAGAAAAATAAGTATTTCGTAAAGAGTCACTGTTATACGGTGGGTGTTCATCTATATACTCACGATAATGGCATCCGAACGTACTGGAATATCATGCCAAATTGGACAATTGGGCGTCGGAACGGCGCGTGGGTGGCTGTGAGCGACTGGGTACCGACGACATGCATGCGGTGTGCAGTGGGCTGTGGCCACATGCATCAGGGCGCTGACGAGGGGTACGGTATCGACGCTGCCCGCGGTGACGCCGCCCATCCGGTCAGCCAGGGACTCGCCTGTGCCCGTGGCCTCAGGGAGAGCAAGGCCCCCGACGGGGAGTGGCTCACCCGGCCGATGGTCCGCAGCGGTGGCGAGCTCCGTCAGACCCAGTGGGACGTGGCGCTGGCCCGCGCGGTCGAGGGGCTTCAGGCCGTCTACCAGCGGGACCCCGATTCGGTCGCCGTCCTCGGAAGCGGCCAGCAGACCAACGAGGCCGCTTACGCCTTGGGGAAAGTCGCCCGCGGCGGCTTCGGGACGCGCAACTACGACGCCAACACGACGCTGTGTATGGCCAGCGCCGTCACCGCCTACTACCAGGCCTTCGGCAGCGACGCGCCGCCGTGTACGTACGCCGACATCAGCGACGCCGACCGCCACGTCGTCTGGGGAGCGAACCCGGCGGTCGCCCACCCCGTGATGTTCCGCTGGATTCAGCAGTCCGCCGACGAGGACGGCGTCGAAATCATCGTCGTCGACCCCGTCCGCTCCGAGACCGCAGAGAACTCCGAGCACCACGTCGCACCTGACCCGGGGAAAGACCTCGCGCTGGCCCGGGCTGTCCTCGCCCGCATCGTCGAGACCGGCCGGGTCGACCGCGAGTTCGTCGACGAGGCCACGGAGGGATTCGAGGACCTGCTCGCGACGCTGCCCGACGCCGCTGACGCGGCCGCCGAGGCCGGCGTTGAAATGGCCGAGGTGGACCTGCTGGCCGACGCGATGGACCAGCAAGCCCTCATCTACTGGGGCATGGGCATCAATCAGCACGTCCAGGGGACCGAGACCGCCCGGGCGCTCATCGACCTGACGCTGGTGACGGGGAACCTCCGGCCCGGCGGCGGCCCGTTCTCCTTGACCGGCCAGGCCAACTCGATGGGGACCCGCATCTGCTCCTCGAAGGGGTCCTGGCCCGGCCAGCGGGCCTTCGAGGACCCGGACCACCGCCGTCTCGTCGCCGATCACTGGGACGTGCCGGTCGACCGCCTCCCCGACGACACCGGCCCCGGCCCGGTCGGGATGCTCCAAGCCGAGCCGGATGCCGTCTGGGCCGTCGCCACCAATCCCGTCGCCGGGATGCCCGAGGCCGACTCTGTGCGCGAGACGCTCGAAGACGCCTTCGTCGTCGTGCAGGACGCCTTCCACACCGAAACGACGGAGATCGCCGACGTGGTCCTGCCCGCCGCGACGTGGGGCGAGAGCGACGGGACGACGACGAACATGGAGCGGACCATCTCCCGGGTCCGGTCGGCGACCGACGTGCCAAGCGGCGTCCGGTCGGACCTGGACATCATCGCCACCATCGGCTCGCGGCTGTTCCCCGGCCTGTTCGAGAGCACGTCACCGGACCCCTCGGACGTCTTCGACGAGTTCACCGCCCTCACCGAGGGGACAGTCGCCGACTGCTCGGGCATCACCTACGAACGCCTCGACGACAGCCACGCCGTCAGGTGGCCCGCGCCCGACGACGACAGCGCCGGCGGCTACCGCTACTACGACGACGAGTCGTGGTCGTTCCCCACCGCCTCCGGCCGCGCACAGTTCTCGACGGGCCGCCAGGAGTCGCTCCCGGAGCCGACCGACGACGACTACCCGCTGACGCTGACCACGGCCCGCGAGGCCGACGGGTATAACACCGGCGTCCGGTCCCGCGGCGGCGAGGCCGGCACGCTGGTGGCCCGCATCCACCCCGAGACCGTCGAGGAACACAGCGGCCTCGTCACCGACGACCGGCTGACCGTCGAGACCCGCCGTGGCTCCGCGACGGTCGCCATCGACCGCGACGAGGGCGTCCCCGAGGGGATGGTGTGGCTCCCCATTCACCACCCGGCAACGAACCGGCTGACGCTTTCGGACCGGGACCCCCAGTCCGACGAACCGAACTTCAAACAGTGTGCCGCCCGCCTCGTCGCCGCAGAGGCCGAACTGCCGCCCGCCACGGCCGACTGAGCCGATATCGGGCGCGGCCCCGACGGCTCGTCGACACGCGCTTCTCCATCGCCGTCCGAAGTAATCTAAATATGTCCAATTATTCCCCCGTCCGCTGGGCGTTCAATGTCCTTAAACAGGGGATATCTGATGATATATTTGCGGTCTATCCACTCAGGCTGGGTAGAATAGCCGTTCTGTAAACGGTTACTGTTATTAAATGGTGGGACTTTCGGACTTCATGTACTGATGTGGGCACACATCCAAAATAAAGGCGGATTGGTGGACAAAGTCTCGTTATCGATCGTGAACAATACCGCGTCCGTAACCGAGGTGTCGGCATGGGACTGATCAAGATGACGAAGTACCGGACGCTGTTGCTGGCGACTATCGGGTTCAATTTCTCGTTTCTCATCTGGTTCTCGTTCGCGCCGTTTACCGGCCCGATGGCAGAGGAGTTCGGGCTCTCGACCGCGGAGATCGGCATCCTCGCCAGCTCGGCCATCTGGATGGCACCGTTCGGACGGATGCTCACCGGCTGGCTCTCCGACAAGTTCGGCGCGCCGGCCATCTTCGCCATCGTGTTGGCCTACGTCGGCGTGTTCTCGATAGGGAGCGCCTTCGCACAGGACTACTCCGTGTTCTTCGTGTTGCGACTCATCGTGGCGACGGCCGGCATCACGTTCGTCATCGGCATCCAGCACGTCGCCGAGTGGTTCGAAGAGGAGAACCTCGGCCTGGCGGAGGGCATCTACGCCGGCGTCGGGAACGCCGGTGCCGCCGGTGGGGCGCTCGTCCTCCCCCGGGTGTTCGGGAGTGGCTGGAACGGGCCGCTGTTCTCGACTAACTGGCGGGCCGCCTTCTTCTACACCGGCATCGTCTCCATCCTCCTCGCAATCGCCTACTACACGCTGGGCGAGGCCGCGAAAAGCGAGGCGAAACGCCAGGCGACCAAGGAGGGCACCAACTTCAAGGGCTGGCTACACACGGCCACGCGCTACGGCACCGTCGTCCTCGCCGCCGCGTACATCATGTCCTTCGGCCTCGAACTGTCGATGAACGGGTGGCTCGCCACCTACTACCGCGAAGCGTTCAACCAGGACAACCTCGTCATCGCGAGCACCTTCGCGGCGACGTTCTCGATTGCCGCAGGGCTGCTCCGGCCCTTTGGCGGCTACGGCAGCGACCTGCTGGCCCGCAAGGAGAAGAACCTCCTGCCGTTCTTCAAGGGCCAGTACCGTGAGCAGTGGACGTTCCTCGGGCTCTGTTTCATCGTGGTGATGATGTTCGCCATGACGCTGGCCGGACTCTCCGGAGTCCTGCTGAACGCCGTCGTCATCGGCTTTCTCGTGGGCACGGGCTGTGCCTGGGCCGAGGGCGCTATCTTCGCGCAGGTGCCCGCGATGTTCCCGAACGACTCGGGCTCGGTCGCGGGCGTCGTCGGCGGCGTTGGCACCGTCGGCGGCATCGTCTACCCGCTGTTTTACTCCGCGCCGTGGCTGGCGAACCTCCACCTGGGGTACTCCGTGGCCGCCGTTACCATGATTCCGATTGTGTTGCTGTCTGCATGGGTGTTCCAGCCGGAAATCGCGAAAGTCGCTAACACGGCTGGGTTCGTCGGAAGCACGCAGGAAGGCACCACCGTCGCCTCCGGCGACGACTGACGCTCATCGCTCTCGAACGAGCCGTTCTTTCTCTTTTCCGCACGCGTGACGCACTGAACAGGCCGGTGTGTCGCGTCCCTCGTCGGTTCGGCTCGCGCGCGACCGACACCTCAGTTCTACGGGGTCGCGCCCCGGTCGGGCGAATCACGCCCGCGGAGCGTCCCCGACGCACAGTCCCGAACTCGACCGGATAACCGATTGCCGTCCTGCGGTTTCACCTCTGTCGCCGGGGAAGTGTATAACCTCTTTAAACACCTCTCAGACGGTATAATTCTGGACGGCCGTTTTCTAACGATCTCTTACTCTTTATTTCTTTAACGAATAGCGTTATAAGGAGTCAACCTCAGTACTTAGACGTGAATTAGCGGACATTCAGATAAATATGAGAGATAAAAAACTACATCCATTAAGAACAGGGGAGCGCGAAGATGGCACATAAAAAGGAGGAGTACAAGGCGGAGCTGTACGGCGACGAGGTACGGGAGAAGTTAGAGGAGTTCGCCGAGAAAGGCTGGGAGTCGATTCCCGAGGACGAACGCGAGAAGTGGTTCTCGCGGTTCAAGTTCTGGGGGGTGTTCCACCACCGCGGCGGCCAGGAGTCGTATTTCATGATGCGGCTGACCAACTGCGGCGGCGTCCTGGAGCCCGACCAGCTTCGGGCCATCGGCGAGGTCGCTCGGGACTACGCGAAGGGACCGGCCGAGAACCCCGAGTTCGGGAACGGCTGGATCGACCTCACGACGCGACAGTCCATCCAGTTGCACTGGCTCAAGCTCGAAGACATCCCGGAGATCTGGGAGAAACTCGAAGCCGTCGGCGTCTCCTCGCGTTCGGCGGGCGGGGATACGATGCGGAACATCTCCGGCTGCCCGGTCGCCGGCAAGGCCGAGGAGTACGTCGAGTCCCGCCCGATTCTGGACGAGATTCAGGAGACCATCCGCGACGATAACGACCTGGCCAACATGCCCCGGAAGTTCAATATCTCGGTGACGGGGTGCAAGCAGGGGTGTGCCCAGGACAGCATCAACGACATCGGGCTGGAGCCGGCGCACAAAATCATTGATGGCGAGGAAGTCGAGGGGTTCAACGTCCGCGTCGGCGGCGGCCTCGGCGGCCGCGAACCGCGCGAAGCCCGTCCGCTCGACCTGTTCATCCGGCCCGAACACGCCGTCGAGACGGTCCGTGCCTTCGTCGAGTTCTACCACGAGGCGGGCAACCGGACGAACCGCTCGAAGAACCGCGCGCGCTTTTTCGTCGACGAACACGGTACCGACGCCATCCGGGAGGAACTCGACGAACGGCTTGATTTCGAGTTCGAAACCGCCGGGACCGACTTCCGCGGGGAGTACACGTACAACGCCGGCAAGCACACGGAGTACGGTGCCCACGACCACGTCGGCGTCTACGACCAGAAAGACGACAAGAACTACGTCGGCCTCTCGGTGCCGGTCGGCCGACTCTCCGCCGAGGACGCCATCGAACTCGCGGATCTCGCCGACGCCTACGGCTCCGGCGAGGTGCGACTGACCCGCCGGCAGAACCCGCTCATCATGGACGTACCCGACGGGAACCTCTCGAACCTCCTCAACGAGCCGCTGCTGGAGAAGCACTCGCCCGAGCCGAACCCGTTCGTTCAGGGCGCGATGGCCTGTACCGGCACGGAGTTCTGCTCGCTCGCGCTCACGGAGACGAAGGCGCGGATGGCCCGCCTGCTCCGCTGGCTCGGTGATAACGTCGACGTACCCGATGACGTGGACCGAATCAAGATGCACTTCTCGGGCTGTACGGCCGACTGCGGCCAGGCGATGACGGCCGACATCGGCTTACAGGGGATGCGCGCCCGCAAGGACGGCCAGATGGTCGAAGCCGTCGACGTGGGCGTCGGCGGCGGCATCGGCGAGGAGCCGTCGTTCATCGAGTGGGTCCGCCAGCGCGTACCCGCCGACGAGGCACCGGGGATGATCGCAAACATCGTCGAAGCCTACGCCGCCCTCCGCTCCGAGGGCCAGACGTTCCGGGAGTGGGTCGACGCCACCGGCCACGAGACAATCGTCGAACTGGCCGAACCGGAGGAAGTCGAAGGGTACACTGACCCGTGCCTGGCCGACGGCAAGCAGTCGTGGTATCCCTTCGACGACGGCGACAGTCCGGCCCCGACCGACGCCGAGGGCCAGCCGATCTCGGCGGACGACTGACCATGACGGACAGTTCAACCGACCAGGACGGGGCGTCCGACCCGTCGGAATCCGCGGTCAAGGGGGTGGCATACGACGCGGCACCGGAACTATTGGAGTAACGCGGCCCCGGCTCCGCATAGCCGGCCCCAGCGACGTGACGTGCCCCGCCTCGGGGCGTGTCCGTCTGCCTCTGACAGGCGGGGACTGCTCGTGTCCATGTCCCCATTCGGTTCTCCTGCCGTATTTTTCCGGAACTCAGCAATCGTCGAATCGCGGCCGTATACTGTCGGCTGTACGCCTGTAACGAGTTTCGCCACCGCGAATATCTTACAGTAGTTACAGCCAACAGTTTTACTCGCCGTAGTCTCCGAGCTCGCACTCTGCGGCCGGGCCGCCGTCACAGTCGTATCCGACCGCCTTCGTGACGCTGAGCAGGTCGTAGAACCGGCCAAGGGACTGCTCGGACTCGGAGAGCCCTTCGACCACCGGCACGCCACGCTGGGCCTGATGGTCACAGCTCCGCATCTTCTGGCTACCCAGCCCGACGGAGTATTCGTGGTCTTCCAGTTCCCGGATAACCGCCGGCGGGTAGAAGGTGCCGGCCCGCTCGACGGCCGCGGCGTACTGGAGCGTCTGTGCGTAAGCCAGATGGGCCACGCCGGAGGGGCGCTGTGTGTTCCCGTACTCGGCGGTGAAGGCGTTCTTGAACTCGTTCGAGAGGTCTGACGAGACGCTGGTGTCCCACGCGACCGTCCCGACGACGCCGTCGAGCGCCTTCGAGGCGTTCTGTGCCACGATGCGGTTGTACAGCGGCACCACAATCCCCACCTCGTCCGGGAGAATTTCCTGGGCCTTTGTCAGCGAGTTCGCGGCGTCAAGTCCGTAGTGGTCGAGGAAGACGACCTCTGCACCGGCGTCCCGGGCCTGCTTGAGCGGCTCCTCGTAGTCCGTCGTCCCGAGACGCGTCGCGATGCTCGTGAGTTCGATCCAGCCGCTCGACGTGAAGAAATCACGGATGGACGACTCCATGGTCTCGCCCCAATTGTAGTCCGCGTAGATCTGGACGTACTGGACATCCTGACCGAACCGCTCCTTGAGTACCGGGAGCAGCGCCTGTGCGGTCATGTACGCGTTGAACATCTCCCGGAAGCTGTAGCGGACACAGTCCGTGCCCGTCGTGTCGTTCGAGTGGGTCAGACAGCACATGTACGGGACCTTGTCCGCCTGTGCGACCTCCTGTTGGGCGATGGCGACGGAACTGGACGAGCCGCCGGAGAACATGATGACGTCGTCCTGATCGATCATCTCCTCGGCGTTGACCGTCGCGACATCCGGTTTCGTCTCCGTGTCTGCAGTGACGTACTCGACGGTCTTCCCGAGCACGCCGTCGCCGCTGAGCACGTCAAAGGAGCTTTGTCCGACCCAGCCGCCGCCCTCGTTGAGATGCGTGACCGCGAGTTTATACCCCCGCAGTTCGTCGCGCCCTTCGGCGGCGTAGGTCCCCGACTGCGGGACGTTGAAGCCGAGCGTGACCGTTTCGCCTTCGACCGGATAGTTCCCGAGCGGTGGATGCTCCGGTGTGTTTTCCGTTGTCGAACCCCCGTCCTGGCACCCCGCCAGCCCGGCGAGCCCTGCGGTGCCGACCCCACCGGCGACCTGTAACAGGGACCGTCTGTCAACTGTCTCGCCCCCTCTTTCCAATCGCATAACATCTGTTTTGATGATAAATATATATAATACTTATTTCAATAGAAATGAGGGAACAATTAGCATATCTGGTGCTGGTATCGGCTCGAGATGGACCTGTGACTCTCCCGTCGGCGATCCAACACACTTCGTCCGCGTGGTGAACAGATGTAGGCAGGGGCAGTGTGCCGATATCAGTCGAGAATGTCGCTGGCTTCGGTGTCGACCGCCACGTCGGTGTCGAGGTCGATGTCCTGAATGAGCGCCACGAGGTCCTCCAGCTCGGGAAACGTGTACACAGTCATCCCGAGGTCGCCGTCGTCGAGGGTGATACGCGAGTCGACGACGAACACCAGGTCGGAGTCCGGCCAGCCGCCCATCTTGTCGACGATGCCGTCGGCCGGCCCGAACACGAAGTTCGGCGTCCCCATGTCGATGGTCGTCTCCAGCACGTTGGCCCACCCGTCGATGAAAGCGGAGGTCATGATGTTGCCGATTTCCTGCATCGCTGACCGTTCCATATCGGAGAACCCCTCGCCCTCGCTCGGGTCGGCCATCCCGCCCATCATCGCGCCGGCCATCTGCTTGCTGTCGGCCGGGTCCAGCAGGAACAGGACGTAGCCGTAGGGCGGTTCGTTCAGTTCGACGTAGATGCCGACGCCCTTGTCGTCGCCGATGTGCGTTTTGACGTCCTCGATGTCGAGAAAATTGATCTGTGAGGTCCGAACTGTCGCGTCGAGCCCGGTCAACTGACCGAGGTTTTCCGCGACTGTCCCCGACCCCTCCTTTGCCATCTGATTGAAAAGGTCCAGCTTCCGCACGTCCACTTTCAAGCCCATACCTACCGGAACGGCGCAAGCGGCTTAACGCCACCGCTGGGGGCCGCATGTGTGTCTCACCGCCTCGGACCGTCAGCAAAACAGAACTGCAGGCGTCTTCAGGCGTCAGTTCCATCGACCGGGAACTGCTCGTGCTCACACACCGTATTCAGCACGACTGACGTCGAGGCAGATCGGATGTCCTCGTCGGTCAGCAGTGTCTTTATCCGCTCGTTCATCGACTGCGTGTCGGTGAACTTCCCGACGGCCACGATGTCGTGGTCGCCGGTCACTTCGTAGACCGCGATCATTTCGCGTCGATCCCGTAACTGGTCCACCACCCGTCCGAGCCCGTCGCCCTCGACGGAGAGCTGGAACACGGCGGTCACGTCGTAGCCCAGCGCCCCGTAATCGATGTCGACGGTGTATTCGTCGATCACACCGGTCGCCTCCAGGTCGTCCATCCGGCGCGACACCGTGGTCGCCGCGATACCGGTCGCGGCGGCGACGTCACGGGCGCTCGCCCGGCCGTCCTGGAGCAGTGCGTTCACTACCTGTCTGTCGGTATCATCGACCATTTCGTCCGCTCAGACTGCCTCTGGGCCTTCTTTACCGGTTCGGACCTGATAGGCGTTGTCCACGGGGAGGACGAATATCTTGCCGTCACCTTTCTCGCCGGTGTGGGCACCGTCGGCGATGGCGTCGACGACATCCTCTGCGGGGATGTCCGCGACCACTGTCTCGACTTTGACCTTCTGGTGCAGGTCGACGACGTACTCCTCGCCGCGCCACTGCCCCTTCTTCGCGGGCTGTGAGCCGCGGCCGGAGACGTTCGTCACTGTCAGCGACGGGGCACCGACCTCCGCGAGCGCCTTCTTTACGTCGCCGAGTTTGTCCGGTCGAACCATTGCGACTACCATCTTGATTTCGGAGTCGTCGGTTTCGTCAGTCATCTTTGGAACCTCCGTCAGTGCGCATGTCCGTACTCATTTTGCCACCGTCGGCGACAACGCTTTCGCCGCCGCCGAACTCGGGGTAGGTTTCGACGCCGTGCTCGCTGACGTCCAGCCCCTCCTGCTCGTGTTCGGGCATGACCCGCGCCTGGCCGACCATCTTCAGCGCGTACCACACGACCCCGGTTGCGAGGATCGTCCAGCCCGCGATGGCGACGACGCCGATCAGCTGTGCGATGAAGGCGTTGACGACTGACCCGACCGTGCCGGACGTGGCGACGAACGGGAACAGCAGCGTGCCGAGCACGCCGGCGCTACCGTGGACCGGGAAGACGGCGCAGACGTCGTCGATCTTCATCCGGTTCTCCATGAAGCTGAACACGACCGGCAGCTGACCGCCGGCAAGCGCGCCGACGATGATTGCGCCCCACCACGTCGTGGTGTCGGGGATCGCCGTGATGCCGACCAGCCCGGCGAGCAGCCCGTTCGCCACGTACAGGGTGTCGACCTTTCCGGTTTTCAGCCACGCGACCAGCCCGGCACCCATCGCACCACAGGCCATCGCGATGGTCGTCGTCATCGCGACACGGCCGACCGTCGCGAACGCGCCGAGGGCGAGCGAGCCGTCCTCGACGACGAAGACGGTCGCCGCCGTCCCGACGTTGAACCCGTACCAGCCGAACGCCAGGATGAGCGTCCCCAGAACGGCGAAGGTCAGGGAGTGGCCCGGAATGACGTTCGCGGAGCCGTCCTCGTTGTACCGACCCATCCGCGGGCCGAGGACGTACGCCGCCGTGAGGCCCGCGATGCCGCCCATACCGTGGACGATCATCCCGCCGGCGAAGTCGTGGAACGCTTCGCCACCGAAGCTGATGTACGCGCCGGCCCACGTGATCCCGGTGACAACGGGGTAGATGACCGCTGCCAGCAGGAACGTGTACGTGATGTACGCGCGGAGCTTGGCCCGGCCGGCGACCGCGCCGGAGACGATGGTCGCCGCCGTCATCGCGAAGACGGCACCGAACAGCCAGCCGACGTAGTCATTTGCGGCCCCGGCACCGAAGGCGGGCGAGAACCCGCTCCCGCCGACCAGGGCACTAATCCCTGACCCGATCAGGAAGAACACCGTCACGCCGACCGACCAGGTCAGGAGGTTCTTCGTTAGCTGGTTCGCGACGTTCTTCGAGCGCACCTGCCCCGCCTCAAGCATGGCGAAGCCCGCGTGCATGAAGAAGATCAGGAACGATACCACCAGTACCCACAGCAGGTTAACCCCCTCTGCGAGTACGCTCGGATCAACTTGTAGTGCAGTGTAGCTCATTTCTATCTCACCTGTTTCGTTTTTGTATCAGCAGCCCTCTGGATGTCCAACTTTGCCCCACTTTGGCTCAACTTCTTCAACTCTTTCACGAGAAACCCTCTGGTAACACCACTACATAAGGTTTACCTTTATGAATACGGAAATTGGAGGAGATGTGGTAGACGACCGTCCAGATTATGGTATGATATTATGGATATAAGGTTGTTCTCCGTCAAGAAAGTCCGTATATGCACACTGGAATTTTGGACGTTTGTTGACCCCAGTTCCGGCCGGAGGGGGCCAAATAGGCCGTTTTTGCTTGCGCGCGCTGTCGTCTGGCGGGTGTTGCCAGCGACAACAGGGTTATATCTCGCGACCACAGATCCGGATATAGTATAAATGTCCGGAAAACAGTGGAGAGACGTGGTACAAAGTACCGACAAACTGTACAAATTGATTATAAGTCGGAGTGGATCTATCTGATTATGGCTTCGGACCACTACCCCTCCGTTCCGGACCAGTCGACGGCCGTGACAGAGGAACGGGCAGTCGCGAACGCACAGGGCGCACTGGACGTCGTCCAGGCGGCGTCAGCGACCGTCGGCGAGCAGCTCGCGGCGATTGACGACCGCGCAACGGCACAGGCGACCGACGCACAGTGGATCGCTGACGAAGTCTCGTCGCTTTCGGCCACAATCGAGGAGATCGCTGCGACCGCGACCGAGGTCAGCGAGCAGAGCCAGCGGGCAACGGACGCGGCAAATGACGGGCGGGAGGCCGCATCCGACGCCATCGAGTCGATGGACGAGGTCCGCGAACTGGGCCAGGCAGTCGCCACGGAGGTGGCCGCCCTGCAGGACCGGGTCGACCGTATCGCCGATGCACTAGCCGGCATCGACCGTATCGCCGACCAGACCAACATGCTCGCCCTGAACGCCTCTATCGAGGCGGCGCGGGCGGGGGACACCACCGATACAGACGGGTTCGCCGTCGTTGCAGACGAAATCAAGGGGCTCGCCGAGGAGTCCCAGCAGCAGGCCGAGGAAATCGAAACGACGCTGGCTGCGGTTCGGGACGCCACAGACGACACCGTTGACCAACTCGACGAAGCGATCGACGGAATCGACGCCGGGGCCGAGCAGGTCACCACAGCGATGGCGCGGCTCGACGACGTGGCCGACACCGTCGCTGAGACGGCCGACGGTATCGCGTCCGTCTCGGCGGCGACCGACGAGCAGGCGACGACGAGCGAAGCCGTCGCCCAGCGGTGTGAGACGGTCTCGGACCGCGCCGCCGCCATCGAAGACGACCTCTCGGAGATACGCGCCGCCCGCTCCGAGCAGACCGCGATGCTGGACGAGATTGACGACGTACTCGCCGCTGCAGAGGCTGACCGGCAGGACCGTCTGGCGGACGCACCGACAGTCTCGACCGGTATCGACGGCCTCGACGACCTCTGTGGCGGCGGGCTCGTCATGGGCGGCCAGGCCGTCCTTCGGTACGCCGACGGGACGCAGGTCGCCGGTGCCATCGCTCAGTTGTGCGCGACGGCCGTCGCCGCCGGCCGGGCGGTCTCGCTGACGCCGCCACCGTCCCTGGACCGGTCGACGCTGGCCGCCGCGTTCGCGGCGACCGACCGTTCGCTCGAGGATGCCCTCGACGACGACGCCCTGTTCATCCTCGATACCTTCGGGAACTGGGACGCCCGGTACAACGTGTTCGACCTCGAACGGACCTCGCTGGCTGCCGCCAACGAGACGACGGCCACCAGACGGGACGCCCCGCTGGTCATTGTCGGAAACATCCAGGGCGAGATACGGATGATGGGCGAACAGGCGGCCAGAGAAGCCCGGTACGAGAACGACGACGGCGTCTTCGAACCCCACGACACAGTAGTCAACGTCATTAACGAGGACGCGGTCCCGGCCACGCTCGGGGCGTTCTACTCCGGCGCTGCCGACCAGGAACTCACGCTGACACGGACTGACGGCCGCGAGTACCTGACGCTCACGGCCTCGCCGCGTGGCACCGTGGGGAGGAAACAGCCGGTATCACAGCTGTCGAGCCCACCCTTCCTCCGAGTCCGAGACGACTGATGTTCGGCATCGACGACACTGGTCGGTTCACCTTCGCGACGGACGAGTTCGCCGCACTGCTCGGTCGGACGCCTGCCGAACTTGTCGGAACACCTGTCGAAGCGGTCGTCGCACCAGAGGACCGCGAGACACTGACCACAGCGACACAGGCCGTCAGCAGCGCGCCGGACCGGCTGACCAGAACCTGCCAGGTCACGCTCCCGCAAAGCGATCTCCCCGGCCCGGTTACGGTCGAACTCACGACGGCAGCCGACGGGTCCGTCGTCGGCTCGCTCTGCCGAGCGACCGAGACGGCCGACCCGTTCCAGTACCTGTTCGATCTCATCCAGGATGCGGTCGTCGGCTTCGAAATCGCCAATTTCGTCCCGATTGTGCGAACGGTCAACCCCGCGTTCGTCGAAACCTTCGGGTACGACCGGGACGAGATCGTCGGCGAACCGCTCAACGACTACATCGTCCCCGGCGACCGCGTCGAGGAGGCAGTCAACTACGACCAGCGGACGGCCTCCGGCGAAATCAACTACGCTATCGTCTCCCGGAAGACGGCCGACGGCTGCCGCGAGTTCATCTACCGCGGAGTCCCGTACGACACGGCCGACGGCCGTCGCTGCGGGTTCGCGATGTACACGGATGTGACAGACAGCAGGCGGCAAAAGCGGCGACTCCGCGTGCTTCACCGCGTCCTGCGGCACAATCTCCGTAACGAACTCTCTGTCGTGTTCGGGATGTCCGAATACGTCCGTGCCCACGCAGTCGACTCGTCCGTCTCGCTGGCCGCGTCTCGCGCCCTCGACGCGGCTGACCGTCTCGCCGCCGTCAGCGAAAAGGCCCGTAGCGTCGAGACCGCGCTCGACGGGGAATCCGGCCAGTCGGTCGACGTCGCGGCGCTGGCCCGGTCCGTCGCTGACAGCTACCGACCCGACACACCGGTCGAAACGGCGCTGCCCGAGGCGCTCCCCGTCACCGGTGGGACGGCGGTATACGACGCGCTCGACAACCTCGCCGAGAACGCGGTCAGACACACACCCGAGGGCACAGCCGTTCGAATCACGGCCGAGCAGGCCGGTGGAGACGCGTTCGTCCGCGTTCGCGACGACGGCCCCGGCATCCCCGCCGTTGAGCGGGCCGTCGTGTTCGAGGACGAGGACATCACTAATCTCCAGCACGGGAGCGGCCTCGGTATCTGGCTCGCTCGGTGGGTCGCCGAGGCGGCCGGCGGCGGCATCGAGTACGAACGGGCCGACGGGTGGACCACCGTCTCGCTCAGGCTCCCGCTCTCAGATGCTGACGACGTACTTATGCTGGCTGATACCCCAGAATCCGAGGCTGAACCGACGCCGAAGTGACATCCGTCCCTGTGCGCTACCGCCTGAGTGCCGCGGTCAGTGCGATTGCGCCCAGTACGACACTTGCCAGCGCCAGCGGCGACAGCGGCGGCACGTCGAGCTGAAACAGCAGCGTCGTCACCACGACGGCTCCCCCGACCAGCCCTGTCGTTCCCGCGACGTGCGTGAGTTCGACGGGCGTTCCGGGCGCTGTCCCGAGGTCCGCATAGAGGTCGACAGCCGCGTGGGCGAACGTCCAGGCCAGCACCGTCGCACCGCCGGCGACTAGCACCGTGGTCGTCGTTGCTCCCTGGAGGGCGGCCACCAGCAGCGCCAGGAACAGCGACGCGCTGGCACCGTCGATGAGCCGGCCGGACTGAATCAGTTGGCCGCCGGCGAGCAGCACCACGCCGACGAGGGCGGCGGCGGTCGAGACCGCGCTGATACCGGCGACGAACAGCGTCACGACACCCGCCGCCAGCGCCGCACCGCCGCAGACGGCTCCGGTTCGCGGTATCATTGGCCCCCTCGCCAGGCCCGTTCAGTGACCTGTTCCAGCGGCTCCGTTGCGGGCCAGTCGTGGACGGCGATACCGGCGGCTCGTAACCGACGGAGCCGTTCGCGGCGTTCGAGCCGCGCCAGCCGGTGTCCCGCCGTGTCCGTCGCGGTCGGGTCGGGGCTCAGGACCGTCACCGGGTGGCCGCTGGCGGCGAGTCGGCGGACCAGCGCCTCGCTGTCGTCGTCACACAGCGGGCCGAGGAAGACGACGTTCGCCGCCGTCGGCAGTTGTGCGATGAGCTTGGTCGTGTCCGGCGTTCGGGTGACCGACGTCGCGGCGAAGGCGCGGTCGGTCCTGAGCAGGTCCCGGGCCTGTTGCTGATGGGCGGCGCTCGTGCCGGGCGCGAGCCACGCTCCGTGTGGCGAGTACGCCGCGACGCCGACCTCGTGGCCGTCCTCCGGAAGCCCCTCGACGAGGGCGACGGCGGCCATCGTCGACCGCTCGATTGCCGTCTCGGCGTCCGGCCGCGGAGCCAAGGCCGCGGCCGACCTGGCGTCGACGACGACCACGACCGTCGCGGACTGCTCGCGGCGGAACTCGACGGTTCGCAGGTCGCCGGTCCGGGCGTACTGGTTCCAGTCGACGCGCGAAAGGGGGTCGTTCGAGCGGTGCTCTCTGACCGCGTAGAAGGAGACCCCCTCGCCGCCCTCGTCGACGGGGACCGTCCCGGGCCGGCGGGCCACTGCCGGGACCAGCGGCAACAGCGCCGAACTGGCCGGCTGCTCCCAGGTGACGGTGTCGGGTTCGGCCGTGACGCGAGTCCGTCGGGCGACGACGCCGACCACGTCCCTGACGACGACCGTCGCCGGGTCGAACACGCAGCGGTCGGTCCCGCCGGTGATCTCGTAGGTAATCGTCGTCGACGCGCCGGGTCGCAGCGCCGTCCCCAGCGACGCTGACCCCTCGACCACCCGAACGGAGTCGGGCACGCCGTCGGCGAGTCGGAGGTCCGGAATCGTCCGTGATCCGTCGTTGCGGACAGTCAGCGCGACGGTCACCCGCTCGCCGAGCGCCGGATCAGTCGGCGTGATTGACCGCTGTATCGACACGTTCGCCGCCGGCGGGACAGCGACGCGGTCGTACGCGCTCAGCGTGACCCCGAGCCCGCCGAGCAACACGAGCGATGGGACCTGGCCCACCAGCCCGACGCCGACGGCGATCAGCGCGGCCCCGGCCAGCCCGAACCAGCGCCCAGTGCGGTGGGTCTCGCTCATCGCTCCTCGTCGCGCCGCCGGAGTTCAGCCGTCGCGTGGGCGACACGCCGCTGGAACGGGTGGACGCCCGAGAGCCACCCGGACAGCCGCGCCCGGAGCGATATCGGCGTCCCGTCGAACAGTTTCCGAGCCGGCTCCCTGTCCGTCCACGCGCCGGACCGGAGCGCGTCCGTTGCTTCGTCGGGAGAGAGCCCGTCACGCCGGAGGACGGTGACAGCGATCCCCTCGACGCGCCGCCGGATGGCTTCCTGTCCGGCTCCAGCAGCAAGCGCCTCGTCGATATCGTCGCCGGGGACCGTGACGTACTGGCTATCGGTGTCGGGCAGCGCCACGCCGCGTTCGCTGTCGAGGGAACGAACGAGGAGTGCGAGGAGCGCGACGCCGCCAGCGAAGACGGCCACGGCGAGGACCGGGAGGTCCGAGACAGCGCCCGAGGGCAACAGCGGCGCGCCGAGGGCAGCGAGTCCGACGCCGATGGCTGTCGCGACGAGGCCGAGCGCCAGCGGGACCCGACGGAGCGTCACGCGTCGGTCTCCCCCGCGGACTCGTCGGCGTCTTTGTCCTCAGAAGCCACGTCGTCGGGACCCGCCGCGATATCGTCCGCGTTGTCGGCGGCCCGTTCCAGCGCCTCGCGGGCCTGGGACTCCAGGGCGGCGTCCGGCCGCTCCCGGCCGTAGCGAACCCGCTCGAACACCGACCTGAGCGAGGCGACGGCGTCGGGGTCGGCACCGGCCGCCGCTGCGTCCGCTTCGACCTCACCCGGCGTCGACGCGCCGTCGCCTGCCGTCACCGCGTCTTCGAGGGCGGCCCACGCGCGGTACACGTCGTTGGTGAGCGGAACGTCGATTTCAGCCGCGCTGTGCGAGGGGTTTCTTGCGGAATCCGTCGTTGCGACGGCCGGCGTCTCGCCACCCGCCTCGTCGATTGTCCGGCTCTGGCCGGCCAGCCGCCAGAGGACGACAAGCCCGACCGCGAGGCCGACAGCGAGCGCACCGACTGCCGGGGCGGGGACGCTCGGCAGCAGCGCGCGGGCACCGTTCTCGCTTTCGGGCGGGTCGATGCTACCTGGCGGGTCGCTGAGACCCTGTCCGTCGGGGTTGTCGATCTCGCTGTCGTCCCGGCTCATCTCCGCCCGGTCGGACCCGGTGGCAGCGTCGAGACTCGCGGCGCCGACGCTGAACGACAGCAGCGCAATCGCGGCGACAACCGCCACGAGGAGGGACTGTCGCTGCATACAGCCATTCCGCTCCTGGCACATGAATAGGTTAGGGACCTGTCGCTTACCGTGAGTCCCTGCTGGGGCGATTCGAACAGCCAGAAAGCCCCTCGCGGATTACTTCGGTGCCCGCTCACGCGATGCGAGGGCGAACACAGTGAACCCCCGCAGCGCTCGGCCCCTTTCAGTCCCGTGGTCAGTCGGCTTCGGGCGGGACTGAAAGGGGATTGCTGGCTGTTCGGCGTACTAATTCGAAAATATCCGAATTAGAGTTCGTCTGCGAGGTCTTCGGCGAAGTAGGTCAGAATGAGGTCCGCGCCGGCGCGTTTGATGGACAGCAACGACTCGTAGGCGACCGCTTCGAGGTCGAGCCAGCCCTTCTCGGCGGCGGCGTGTAACATCGCGTACTCGCCGGAGACGTTGTAGGCGGCGACGGGATGGTCGTAAGACTCCCGGATTTCCTTGACGATGTCCAGATACGGCAATGCAGGCTTGACCATCAGCACGTCCGCGCCCTCCTCGACGTCGAGGTCGACCTCGCGGCGGGCCTCGCGTGCGTTCGCGGGGTCCATCTGGTAGTGTCGCCGGTCGCCGAAGGCCGGCGCGCCGTCCGCGGCGTCACGGAACGGGCCGTAGAAGGCCGACTCGTACTTCGCGGCGTAGCTCATGATGGGCACGTCGGTATTCCCCTGGGCGTCCAGCGCCTCCCGAATCGCGCCCACCATGCCGTCGATCATGCCCGACGGCGCGACCATGTCGGCCCCGGCCGCGGCGTGGCTCGTAGCGATTTTCCCAAGCAGGTCAAGCGTCTCGTCGTTGCGAACCGTCAGCCGCGGGTCCGCGGCGGCGTCGTCTTCGAGGACGCCGCAGTGGCCGTGGTCGGTGTACTCACAGAGACAGACGTCCGTGATGACGTAGGCGTCTGTCGCGCTGGTAATCCGTCGCGTCGCCTCTTGGACGACGCCGTCCTCGGCCCAGGCGCGGCTCCCGCGCTCGTCTTTCGATTCGGGGACGCCGAACAGCATCACCGCTTCGACACCGGTTTCGAGAATCTCCTCGACGCGGTCGACCGCTTCGTCGACGGGGACCCGTTCGTGGCCCGGCATCGTCTCGATGGGGACGCGCTCCTCGGTCGTCGCGTCCACGAACACCGGCGCGATGAGGTCCGAGGCGGAGAGGTCTGTCTCGCGTACCAGCGGTCGCACGCCGTCGGTTCGCAGGCGGCGCGGGCGCTGTGTCAGGTTCATACTGCCTTTTCAGTCCGTGGCCGGCATCAACCCACCGCTTACTTACTCCGTCTCGATTCGCTCGCGGAGCCAGGCAGCCGCGTCGGCAACGGTTGCCGGGTCGTCGCCGGTGATCTTCACCCGCCCCGGCGTGTCGTCCTTGCGCGGATAGCTCCCGACGGCTACCTCGAACTGTTCGCGGGCCGCCGTGATGTGGGTGACGAGCGCGCCCTCTGGCGCGGGCGTGTGAATCGTTTTCGTCGTCCGGTCGCCGTCGAACTCGTCGGCGATGGTTTCGTACATCGCCTTCAGTTCCTCGGGGATACCCGGCAGGACGTACACGCGGTCGATGACACAGCCGGCGGCGAAGCTCTCGTCGGTCAGCAGCGCCTGCCCGCCCTCGGGAATCGACGCCCACGCGTCGAGGTCCAGATCCATGTCGTAGCGGTCCACCAGTTCGGGGTTGTCGTCGGCGAACTGCTCGGCCTTCGCTTCGAGATGTGCCCGAACGTCGTCGGGAACGACGAGTTCGCGGCCGAACGCCCGTGCCACGGCGGCCTTTGTTATGTCGTCTGGCGTCCCGCCGATGCCGCCGGTGACGATAACCGCGTCGAAGGCATCGTGATATCGCGCCACAGCGTCGGCGATGACCGCCTCGTCGTCGGGCACGGTCAGGACGCGAGTAACGCTCGCGCCGGCCGCCGTGAGTTGGCGGCCCAGCCACGACGCGTTCGTGTTCTCCGTGTCGCCAGCGAGCAGTTCGTCACCGACGGTGAGCAGTGCGACCTCCATCATTCCGCTGTGAGAGTCTGCCAGCGTTAAGGGTTTGGCTGGCGCGGCCGTGGAGACACGCTCCGACGCTACCTCCTCTCGATGACCCGAATATGCCAATGGTGTATAATGACATTAAATCTAGTCTAGCCATATTCCGGTAACATACATATACTGGGTTCGGTAAAGCAGACGTATGGTACTTGTCAGCAATTGTGTCGACTGCGTCAAACGCGTCTACCCTGAGCGGAGCCGGACACCGAACACAGACCGTGACAGCACCGCACCGGCCGACGAAACAACCACAACACCCGCTGGGACACTGACAGACTGACGCCAGCGGCGGTAAACTGCGTCGGCCTGACGTCGAAACCAGAGCCAACCGCGGTGTCGCGTCGTAACGGCAGATATCAGTAGACAGCTACAGCAATGGAACGCAGCGTTCGCAGCACAGGCAGGGACCGGTCGCTGCTCCGTCGGCTTTCCAGACCGGTTCTCGCGTTCGTTGGACTCGTCGCCGCCGGTGTGATTGGATTCGTCGCGCTGGGCGGCGTCGGTGCCATCAACGCCCTGTTCTGGCTGCTCGACCCCACCAGCATCGAACTCCATTTTCAGACCCACGACGGCCCCGCGACGCTGGTCAAGGGCTACGCTATCGTGGTGTTGACCGGCCTCGTCGTCGCCGGACTGTGGACCGGTGAAACAGTGCTATCGGCCGCCTTCGGCGGCCAGATTCAGGCGGAACTCACACGCATGCAAATCGCCCAACGACTCGAAGAACTGGACGACCACGTCGTCGTCTGTGGCTACGGGACGTTCGGACAGACCGTCGCGGAGCAGATCAGCGACACGGACACCCAGGTAGTGGTCATCGAACAGCAGACAGAACAGTACGAACGGGCGCTTGACGACGGCCATCTCGCGCTGGAGGCCGATGCGAGCCGCGAGGATGCGCTGACGGACGCGGGTATCAAACGCGCCGACACAGTCATCGGCGCGATTGACGATACGAACGCGAACATCCAGATTGCGGTACTGGCCAGCCAGCTTGCACCTACCGTCCGGCTCATCGTTCGGGCCGGCGACCAGCAGGACGAGACAGTGGCCCGCCGCGTGGGCGCGGACGAAGTGATAATCCCCGAAGTCGTCAGCGGGAAGCAGGTCTGTGAGCGTCTGTAAGCCGGACCCCTGTGCCTGTCGGTCAGGGTCTCGCCCCGACCGCCTCGGCCAGCAACTCGGTGACCCCGACGATTTCCAGATCGTCCTCGTAGCCGCCGGTCTTGCGGCCGTCCTCGTACATCGTCATGCACATCGGACAGGCGACGACGAACTTCTCGACGGCCGCGCCCGCCTCGGTGTCTTCGAGGGCCTCGCGCAGGCGTTCCTCGCTGGGTTTCGTCTCCTCTTCGAGGTCCATCCAGAGGCCGCCGCCGCCACCGCCACAGCAGAAGGAGTCGTCGCGGTTCCGTGGCATCTCGTGGAGGTCTGCGCCGGTGGCCCGGATGAGGTCCCGCGGGGCTTCGAACTCGCCGTTGTACCGCCCGAGGTGACAGGGGTCGTGGTAGGTCACAGTGTAGTCAAGCTCCGACCCGGAGAGGCCCAGCGAATCCGAGCTGGCGAGGTCGGCGACGACCTGCGTGTAGTGGAACACGTCGTCTTCGTCCCACTCACAGGCCTCGAACGCGGGGTACTCGTTCATGAACGTGTTGTAGGCGTGGGGGTCCGTCGTGACGATCGAATCGAACTCACAGTCCAGCATCGCCGCGGCGTTGTCCTCGACGAGCATCTCGTAGAGTCCCTCCTCGCCGACGCGGCGCACGTCGTTGCCATCGGTCTGCTCGGCCTCGTAGAGGATGCCGTAGTCCACGTCGGCGGCCTCGAAGACGCGAGCCAGCGCCCGCGCGATCTTCTGGTTGCGCTCGTCGTAGCTGGGGTAGTCGCCGACGTACCAGAGGTATTCGACCGGTTCGTCGCGGGCGTCCGGGACCTCGAAGTCGAGGTCTTCGGTCCAGTCCGGACGGGCGCGTTCGGGGTCGCCGAAGGTGTTGCCGTGCTGGAACACGTTCATCATCGCGTCCTGGACGTGTTCGTCCATTTCACCGGCCTCGGTCAGCCGGCGGTTCATCTCGGTGAACTGCGTGACGTGTTCGATGTCGACCGGGCAGGCGTCCATGCAGGCCATACAGGACATGCAGGACTCCATCGTGTGAGCATCGATGACTGAAGTCCCGCCGTCGGCGATGATCGGCACGTCCTCGCCGCCGGCGTCGCGCTCCTCGCGGTAGCGTTTCAGGTCCAGAATGACGTTCCGCGGATCAAGCGGCCGCCCGGACGCCTTCGCCGGACAGACCGAGGAACAGCGGCCGCACTTGGTGCAGGCGTCGTGGTCGAGCAACTGCTTCCAGGAGAAGTCGTCGATGTCGCTGGGGCCGATGTCCTCGGGGCTGGCGTCGCTCGGCACGCCCGGAAGTCGCACGCCGGCTTTCTCGTCGCGAGCGACGAGGTTGGCAAACGACGAGAGCATGTGGAACGGCTTCGCGTACGGAATCCAGGCGACGAACCACAGCGCGACCAGCGAGTGGCTCCACCAGACGAACGGGTACGCGCCCGCTGCCATCTCTGGCGTCATCCCAGCCATGACGAGCACTTCTTTGACCGACCAGCCGACGAAGCTCACCGTCTCGAAGGAGACGTCCCGAACCGTCGAGGTGCCGAGAATCCGGATGCCTTCGGTGATGTAGCCGCCGACGCCCAGCACGAACAGCGCGCCCAGAAACAGGTCGTCCTCGCGGGAGGTGTGGCGGTCGTGGAGGCGGTCAAGCTTGCGGCCGTAGCGCCGCCACAGCGCGACACCGACGCCGACGACGAACAGCAGCCCCATCGCGTCCATCACGAACGAATAGGAGAGGTAGAACCGGCCGACAAAGAAGGATTCACCGGTCAGCGGCCGATAGAGGTCCATGTCGATACCCAGAATCGTCGTCCCGATGAGCAGCGTCAGAAAGCCCCAGACGATGAACGCGTGCATCACGCCGGCGACGGTGTCGCGGTCCAGTTGCTTCCGGTTCGACAGGGCCAACTGCGCCGCCGCGACCGTCCGCTGTGGCAGGTCGTCCAGCCGCTCGAAGGGGTCCTCGCTGCCCCGGGCGTAGCGGGCGACGCGGTCGTACACGCCGTACAGAAAGACGATGACGGCGAGCGCTGCGAGATAGTAGAACAGCGCTTTCCCCACGTCGCCGATGCGCCAGAACGTCGGGCGCGTAGTCGTCTGGAGTATAGATGACATACGGTAACACGTGTTTCGTGTCCGCTTAAATCTTGCCACGCCCCTCCGCCGTCCTGCGAGAATTAGATGACTGTTGAAAGTTTCTTCTCGTTACGTTGTCCATCCGACAGATATATGACCCTCGAGACGTAGTTTGATGTTCGATGGACGAGAAGACCGAAGAACTCCGTGACATCTTCATGGACGTCTCCGACGAGGGGGCTGTGACGGAGTCTCAGGAAGCGTCGAGAGGGTCCCTGGCCGATACTGACGAGACCGGTGTCGCGGACCGACTCGGTGATGTCATCGCGCGGATGCGCGAGCGGTACGAGTTCCGAACCGAACTCGCCGACGAGGCCCTGGTGACAGTGGTCCGACTGTTCTACGAGGGGAGCGACGACGCGACCATCGCAGCCGAGACCGGCGCGGACGAGTCCGATGTGGTCGAGGCGCGACTGGACCTGCATCTCCTCCGCGACGAGGACACAGAGGCACCGTTCGACCTGGCCGAGTTCCGCCGCCGCGTCGCCGACGACGACCCGTCCGTCGCCGACCTCGCCGACGAGTTCGACATCGACGAGTCCTGGGCCGCCCACTACCGTCGCGTCGTCGCCGCACAGGACGCCGCGCGCCGGGTCTCCCACCGATTCCAGAGCGAGTTCGAGGACGTGCTCACCGACGCCGGGCTGTCGACACAGCACGCCGCCGCCCTCCGCGAAGACGGCCTCGACGAGGCCACCGAGGACATAGACTCGCTTGATTCCGGCGCTGACGTGTCGATGTGACTCTGGGTGTTTTTTATATTGGCTGTCAGTTCTACGGGTAGCGTTTAGTTAGTGAATAGAAGTCACGAACAGCCAGCCGGGGCTTTCTGGCTCTCTCCGGTCCTGATTGCGAAACTAAACACTACCGTTCTACCCGCCGAACCTTCTTGTAGGAGAACACGACCACGCAGGGCCATGCCGACCCACACGTTCAGAGAACTGGAAACGGCCGCCTACTGCCCGCGGAAGCTCTACTACCGTCGCCGCGACGGGGCGAGCGAGATCCCCGACGAGATTGAGTCGGTTCGCCGGCTCGCGCGTGATTACGAGCGGCTGCTGACCGACGACGCCGCCCTGCTGGCAGCCCCCATCGAAGTGGGTCCGGACGAGTATCGCGACCGCCTCAGAGGGCTTCGAGAGCGCCTGGCTGACTGGGACGCGCTGGTCGCCCCGGCGGCGACCGACGCGTATCTCGAAGGGAAGGACGCCCGCGGTATCGCACACAAGGTCGTCGCCGGGCGGGACGGTCCGGTCCCGTCGCTCGTCTTCGCCGGTCGGCCGCCCGAGGACGGTGTCTGGGAGCCCCAGACCGTGCGGTTGGTCGCCGCCGCGAAGGCGCTCTCCTGGGAGCGCGAGCGTGATATCGACATCGTCTACGCGGAGTATCCGGCGTACGGCGTAATCCGACGTATCGACGTGAACGCACGGCGGGCCGGCGTCTACCGTCGCGCGGTCAGAACCGCCGACAGTATCGACGGGCCGCCGGGCCGGGTCCGAAACGACGCCAAATGCGAGCCCTGTGAGTTCAGCGACGATTGCGGGGTGCAAACGCGGTCGCTACGGTCGATGCTACGCTAAGGCGGACAACTGCCCGGACAGCGGCGAGTGTCAGCCCCGGTCTTCGAGCCACGACTCGACGGCGTCGGCGTGTGCGCCGCGGCGGTGAATCGTCCCGCTGTCGACGTTCACGACCGTCGAACCGGTCCCGCCGTCGGTTTCGCCGGCGTCGAGCACGACGGCGGCGCGCTCCCGGATGGCGTCGAGGTCTGCGACGGACCGGGCACTGGGATTCCCGGAGATGTTGGCGCTGGTGGCGGTTAGCGGACCGGTCTCGGCGAGCAGTTCGAGCGCGAGGTCGTGGTCGGGGACCCGGACCCCGACGCGGTCCCGGCCGGCGACCAGCACGTCCGGGACCACGTCGCGGCGCTCGACGACGACGGTGACCGGGCCGGGGAGGAACTCTCGCATGAACGCCAGTTCGCGGTCGCTCAGACGCGTGTACTCGCGTGCGGCCTCGACATCGGGAACGGCCATCGACACCGGTTTGTCGTGCTCGCGGCCCTTCGCCTCGAACACGCGCTCGACGGCAGCAGCGTCGAGCGCGTCCGCGCCGAGCCCGTACACCGTCTCCGTGGGATAGACGACTAGGTCTCCGTTGCGGACCGCTGCCGCGGCGTCGTCGACTGTCGCCATCGTCAGAGCTGGGCTTCGACTTCGTCGTAGTCGGGGAAGTCGGGCCACTCCTGGGCCACCCACGCGTACTCGACGGTCCGGTCGCTATCGAGGACGAACACGGACGGCCGCGGTTCCTCGATTCCGGCCATCCCGTCGAGGTCCATGTCGATGCCGTACTGCTGTGCGACGCCGTTGGCGGGGTCCGAGAACAGCCGGTAGTCCCCCTCGATCTCCCGCTCTTCGAGCAACTGCTTGTGCTCGTATGGCGTCGAGATGGAGACGCCGACGACGGTGGCCTGCTCGTGCCACGCGCGGTCGCGGATCTCGTTCCAGATGTACGTCGCCGGGAACGCGCCGTCCATCGCGTGGAACACGAGGACGACCCGGTCGCTGTCGGCACACAGCGACGCGAGCGACTCGTCCTCCCAGAACTCCTCGTTGACCAGCGGGCGCGTGAAATCCGGCGCGGTGTCGCCTTCCTCGGGGTGGTCGACCGGATCGAGGTCGACGACGTCGAAGTCGAGCTCCATCAGGCCACACCCCCAGTTGTCCCCTCGCCCTCGCCGTACGTCCGCTCCAGATACGCGACGATGTTCGCACTCTCGGACATCGTGACGCCGGTGTTCTCGTCGACGATGGCCGGGACGGTCCGCTTGCCGGACAGTCGCTTGACCACGTCACGGTCGGCGTGCATCGGCTCGACGAACCGCGACTGGTAGTCGAGGTCGTAGGCCTCCAGCTTCCGGACGACGCGCTCACAGAACGGACACGCCTGCAGCCGGTACAGCGTGATGTCGGACTCGCTCATACTCTGGGCGGCGATACGCGCGAAAGCCGGGTAAGGGCTTCGCCGGCGTCCCCTTCATGACAAGTCTTAATCCCCGCCCATTACAACTTCGACCGTTGATGGCCCTGGACCCACCTGTGCCGTTTGAGCTGTCTACAGCGACGCTGCAGGCTATCGAATACGCTGGCGTCACGATACCCAAAAGCGTGGTGCTGGTCGGTGGTACCGCCACTATCGCCTTCCTCATCGTGCTCTCGGCGTTCTTCTCGTCCTCGGAGATCGCGATGTTCTCGCTGCCCGCACACCGGACAGAGGCCCTCGTCGAGGACGGCGTTCCGGGCGCGAGAACGCTCAAGCAGCTGAAAGCGGACCCCCATCGCCTGCTCGTGACGATTCTCGTCGGGAACAACCTCGTCAATATCGCGATGTCCTCCATCGCGACCGGGCTGCTGGCCCTCTATCTCTCCCAGGGACAAGCCGTCGCCGTCGCGACGTTCGGTATCACCGCTATCGTGTTGCTGTTCGGCGAGAGCGCGCCCAAGAGCTACGCCGTCGAAAACACCGAGTCGTGGGCGCTGCGCATCTCCAAGCCGCTCAAGGCCGCCGAGAAGGTCCTGCTCCCGCTAATTCTGCTGTTCGACTACCTCACCCGCGTCGTCAACAAGATCACCGGCGGCCGCTCCGCCATCGAAACCTCGTATGTCACCCGCGAGGAGATACAGGACATCATCGAGACGGGCGAGCGCGAGGGCGTCCTCGACGAGGACGAACGCGAGATGCTCCAGCGTACCCTCCGATTTAACGACACCATCGCCAAGGAAGTGATGACCCCGCGGCTGGACATGACTGCTGTCGCCAAGAACGCTTCTGTCGAGGAAGCGCTGGAGACGTGTATCCAGAGCGGCCACGCCCGCATCCCCGTCTACGAGGGGAGCCTGGACAACGTCATCGGCGTCATCCACATCCGCGACCTCGTTCGGGACCTCAACTACGGCGAGGCGCTGGCCCGCGACATGGACCTCGAAGACCTCATCGAGCCGACCCTGCACGTCCCCGAGTCGAAGAACGTCGACGACCTGTTGACCGAGATGCGGGCCGAGCGCCTCCACATGGTCATCGTCATCGACGAGTTCGGGACCACCGAGGGGCTGGTGACGATGGAGGACCTGACCGAGGAAATCGTCGGCGAGATACTCGAAGGCGAGGAGGAAGAGCCCATCGAGTACGTCGACGACGACACGGTCACGGTCAAAGGCGAGGTCAACATCGAGGAGGTCAACGAGGCGCTGGACCTGGACCTGCCGGAAGGCGAGGAGTTCGAGACTATCGCCGGCTTCATATTCAACCGGGCGGGCCGACTGGTCGAGGAGGGCGAGACCATCACCTACGACGGGGTCGAGATCCGCGTCGAACAGGTCGAAAACACGCGTATCATGAAGGCTCGCGTCGTCCGCCTCGAAACTGACGAAACGGAGTCGGTCGACGCCGAAGAGGTCACGGACTGAGGACGCTCGATAGCAGTCGTTTTACATCGGCTGCCGCCGACAGCGATGGCATGGGCTATCACCACCTCGCAGTCGACGATATCGAACCGACACCGGACCGACCGAGCATCCAGCGCTCCATCAGCGATGCGGTCGGCCTTGAAAACGCAGCCGTGAACGTCTACGAGGTCGCTCCCGGTGAGGACATCCCGCTCGCGTATCACTACCACGACGACCAGGAAGAACTGTTTTACGTCCTCTCGGGCACGCTGGCCGTCGAGACGCCGGAGAAGACCTACGAGGTCAGCGAAGACGAGGTGTTCGTCGTCGAACCGGACAGCCCCCAGCGGGCGCACAACCCCGAATCGGCGACCGAGTCGGTTACGACGCTCGTCGTCGGCGCGCCCGCGGTAGACGACGTCCACCCGTACGACCCAGAGTAAGCCGAGCGTCGCGGTCGTTCCGTTGGACCGCTACTGGAGCGTGATGGCGTAGGTCAGCGCGAACAGCAGTATCGCGCCGGTCGCGACGTTGATCGCCGTGAGTTCCGCCGCGCCGATGACGCTCAGCCCCCAGACGATAGTGGCCGCAAACACCGTCGAGAGTACGACGTTCATCGCGATGAGTACCCGCGGATCACCCTGAGACCCGCTCGCCCCCTCCTCGAACCCGTTCGCGTCGCTCATGCCCACGAACACGGGCGGGACGCCCCTTAGCTCTTTGGCAGTACACACCGCCGGTCCCTGGCAAATGTGGCGGAATCGCGAAACTAAACGTCGCTGCAGTCTAACACTGGTGTATGGACGTTCGGAACCGCGACGGTGACCCGGTCGATCCGGTCCCCTTCCTCGTCTGCACTGGGATGGCGGTGCTGCTGCTGTTCTCCGTCGGACCGCTGTACGGCCTCGCGTACGGGCTTCCGGTGTGGGCCGGCCTGACCGTTGCGACAGCCGGCACCGTCGCTGTCGCCGCCGTCGCGTACCACCGACTTGTCTGGACTGCCCCGCCGCCCTGGGTACAGATAGCCCCGGAGCTTCGCTTTCAGCGCCTCATCTACATCGGCGTCGGGTTTGCCGTTCTGCTCGTTGCCGTCTCCGCCCCGCTGGCCCTGTGATTTACTACCCCGGTGTGTCTGTGGACTGGTATGCGCGAGGTCGAACGCTCTCGGTTCGTGATGGCGCGGCCGCCGGCTGTCCACCGCACGCTCTCGCCGGAGGCGGTCGTCGCGGCGGAGGGGACGTTTACCGTAACGGCCGTCGAAGAGACAGACACGGGCACGCTCGTCACCGCGGCCGGGCCGGGGATGTCGGTGCCGCTACGCTTCGAGTCCCGGGAGGACGGCCTCCGGTACACTGCCGAGGGCGAGGTCGGCCCGTTCGAACATCTGGAGACCCAAGTCATCGTTACACCGGAGGAAAACGGGTCCCGCCTCACGATGCGGTCGACCGTCTCGCTGAACCTGCCGCTGCCCTTCGCCGACCGCATCGCCGCCTGGAAGCGCGGCAACGAGCTGGAGCGGGCCATCGAAGACCTGGCGGCGGACGTGCCCGGGGCGTAAGCCGGCGGGTCAACGTGCTGGGTGTCGGTACGTGGCACTGAGCGACGTGACTACCGCTGGTCGTGAGACGACTGCACACAACCACGGTACGTTTAGTAGCCGTAATTTCAATATACGATCATGAGCATCCTCGACAGCGTCAAGGAGGCACTCACGTCAGAGTCGGACGCGAAGTCCCGCCCCGACGACGGGTCCAAGGGGGCGTACTGGTGTGACGACTGCAGCGTTCGCATCAGGGACGTCGAACTGGAGGGCGAGCCGGTCTGTCCGGACTGCGGCGAGGAGATGCGCTTCGAGCGCGCCTCGGGTCGTGACTGCGCCTGTTAGGGGCTCCGAATCACCGTCTCCTCGCCCTGTTCCGCCGGGAACGGACCCGTGAGTGACTCGCTGTCCGTCCATTCCTCGTCCGTGACGAGCGCGTCATCGAGCGCCGTCCGAAGGGTGTCTTCGTCGTAGTCCGTCCCGATGAACACCAGTTCCGTCCGTCGGTCGCCGTGCTCGTCGTGCCAGTCGAGTTCCGGCCGGTTCGAGCGGTACATGTCCCGCTCGACTTCGGGGAGGCTCGCAATCCAGGGTCCCTGTGCCTCGGCCCGTATCGAAGGGCCGGCCTGTCCGATGACGACGCGGCGCTCGTTGCCCGCCAGCCAGACGGTGCCCTTCGAGCGGACGACACCCGACGGGAGGTCCCGCAACGCGTCGGCGAGTCGGTCGGGGTGGAACGGCCGGCGGCGGCGGTAGGTGAAGGAGGTGACGCCGTACACCTCCTCGGGGTGCTTGTGGTCGGCGTGTCCGTGGCCGGCGTCGTCCGCATCGCCCTCGGCACCGTGGTCGTGGCCGTCTCCGCCGTGGCTGTGCCCGGCCTCGGCCAGCGCCCGCTTCCAGCCCGGCAGGTCGTTGATTTCGTGCTGGTCGAACAGCCCGCGGTCGAACAGCCGGTCGGGGTCGACCTGTGAGAAGGTCGTTCGGATAGTCTCGGCGTCTGGCTGGAGCGCCCGCACCAATTCTTCGGCCTCGTCGAGCTCCGCGTCCGTACAGAGGTCCGTCTTGTTCATCACAACGAGGTTCGACAGTTCGACCTGTTCGACCATGAGGTCAGAGAGGGGGCGGTCGGCGTCGTCGGCCGCTGCGCCGTCGCCATCTCCGTCGGCGTTCGCTTCCACAGTACCGCGACGCTCCGGCGTCTCGCCGGCGAATGCGTCGAGGAACAGTCGGGTATCCAGCACGGTCACGAGCGTGTCGACGCGGTACAGCGCGGCCACGCGCGATTCGGTAGTGAACAGCCGCGCGACGGGGGCCGGCTCGGAGATGCCAGAGGACTCGACGACCAGCGCGTCGAAGTCCCGATTGTTCGCCAACCGGACGACTGCCGTTTCGAGATCGTCCTGCAGTTCACAGCAGATACAGCCGTTCGAAAGCTCCGCGACGCCGTCGTCGACGTCCAGTTCCGACCCCTCGGCGATGAGTTCCGCGTCGACGTTGACGGTTCCCATGTCGTTGACGAGGACGGCGATGTCGCGGTCGCCGGCCTCGGTCAGCAGGTGGTTCAGCAGTGTCGTCTTCCCGGCCCCGAGGCTTCCGGAGAGAATCGTGACGGGAATGGTGTCGCGCATACCTCCCGTTGTGCGTCGCCTGCCTTCAAATCGCGCCTCGTTTCCGGTAGCTGAACACGACCGCCGTCCCGCCACGGCGCGTGGGCGCTGTCGACGGGTAACTGCGACAGCTTTTACTCTGTGCCTCTCGCACACACGACCCACGATGGAACTGGCCGACCGAATCGAGCGCTTTCGCCGGACGTTACGGGAGTGGGCCCGCGGACTGTACCACGGCATGATAACGCATCCGGCCTACGAGAAAATCGAGAAGGAGGCCGAGGACATCGAGGACGCGTTCATGCTGGCCTGTTTCCCCGACGCCTTCGGTATCCCGTCGCCGGTGTCGTACTACACCGCCGAACTGCTGCCCTATCTCGAAGACACCTTCGAGGCCTGGGAGCGGCGGCTGTGGGACCGGGGATCGTACATCGAACGCAAGGGCCAGCAGTACCACTTCTGATGGAACCGTTCGTCTTCTTCGGCGGCAAGGGCGGGGTCGGCAAGACCACCGTCTCCTGTGCCTACGGCGTCAAGTCCGCGCGGGCGGGTCTGGAGACGCTCGTCGTCTCGACGGACCCGGCCCACTCCGTCACGGACGTGTTCGACCAGTCGTTCAGCGACGACCCCGAATCCGTCGAGGGTATCGACGGTCTCGACGCGATGGAGATCGACCCCGAGACCGAGGCCCAGCGCCACCTCGACGGCATCCGTAACGACCTCTCCGAGCAGGTGTCGGCGGCGATGGTCAACGAGATCAACCAACAGCTAGAGATGGCCCACCAGACGCCGGGGGCCTACGAGTCGGCGCTGTTCGACCGCTTCGTCGACGTGATGCGCAACGCCGACCCGTACGACCGGGTCGTCTTCGACACCTCGCCGACCGGCAGCACGCTCCGGCTGCTCGGCCTGCCGGAGTTCCTCGAAGGGTGGATCGACCGGCTGATGCACAAACGCGAGAAGAGCATCGACCTCTTCGAGAAGGCCGCCATCGGGAACAACGAGCCCCGGCGCGTGATGGACGGCGACCCGGTGCTGGCCCGCCTGCAGGACCGCAAGGAGTTCTTCGAGTTCGCCGGCGGTGCGTTACAGTCCGACGCCGCCTTCTTCCTCGTACTCAATCCGGACCAGCTCTCGGTCAACGAGACGCGGCGCGCGATTTCCGAGATGCGAGAGCGCGACCTCTCGGTTCGCGGCCTCGTCGCGAACAAACTCACGCCCGAACCGGAGCCCGACGAGGAGGGTCGCGGGGCTCGGTATCTCCGTGACCGCGTCGCGACTGAAAACGAGCGACTGCAGGAGGTCCGCGAGACGCTCGACCCGCCGCTGGTCGCGGAAATCACGACCCGCACAGCGGAGGTGAAAGGTGACCTGCTCGACGATGTCGCCGCCGAACTCGATGTCGAGACGAACGCCGAGGCACCGACGTTCGTCTGATACGGATTGTGGGAGCGATGTACCGGTATGTATCGGCTCCGGGGTCGGCACTATCCGGAAATAATCTACAACAGCCCGCGTGAACCACCGGGTCGCCGCTCATGTACGCCGTGCGCACGACCGATAAGTAATCAGATATTGGATTTTTATTTGACAGTCGACACCGCGTGTCCGAGTCGGTTTTCACGGGCTCCGCAAGTATAAGAAATATATAATAACTATTAATAGGCTAATCTCAGTTAATATTCATGCACATCCATGACTCAAGTAATCTGGATCGTACTGGCTGTACTGGTGACGTTCAGCGTGGGGTATCTGGGGTATTCGAAATACCTCGCGCGGTTCCTCGAACTCGACGATGAAAACGAGACACCGGCACACAAGTACGAAGACGGGCAGGAGTACGTACCGTCGAAGAAACCGGTGTTGTTGGGTCACCACTACTCCAGTATCGCGGGTGGGGCACCGATTGTCGGACCGATCACCGCGGGGGCGGTGTGGGGCTGGGTTCCCGCTCTGTTGTGGATCGCTATCGGCAACCCGCTGATGGGAAGCGTCCACGACTTCGTCTCGCTGTCTGGCTCGCTCAGACACGAGGGGAAGTCCATCGGTTACATCATTGGTGAGTACATCGGGGAGGGGGGCAAGAACATGCTGCTGTGGTTCGCCTTCCTGACGATTATCCTCGTCGTCGCGGTGTTCGCGCTGGTGGTCGCCATCGTCTTCGACGCGTTCCCACAGGTGACGACCGCGAGTTTCGTCTACATCGCACTGGCCCTGCTGTTGGGGGTGTACCTCTACCAGCTTAACGGGCCGTTCCTTCCGGGGACCGTCGTGTTCGTCACGCTGGTGTTCGCTGGCGTGTACGCGGGCATCCAGTACCCGTTCGCGCTGTTCCCGGCCGTCGGCGACGCGAGCTACCCCGCAGGCACGCTCGTTCTCGCGGACGTCCTGAACCTGGGCAGCGGGCAGTGGATCCCCGGTTCCTCCGCGACGGCGATGAACCCCAACCGCGCGGCGTGGGTCCCGATCATCATGGTGTACGCGGGTATCGCGAGCGCGCTTCCGGTGTGGGTGCTGCTCCAGCCGCGTGACTACCTGTCGTCGTTCCTGCTGTACGCCGGCGTCGGCGGCGCGCTGCTGGCCGTCATTGTCGGCACGATATTCGGCACGGCTGCCACCGAGAGCGGCTCGCTGGTCATCGCGGACTCGATGGGGGCGTTCAACGGCTTCTGGGGTGTCGAAGGCGCGGGCCTCGCGCCGCTGTTCCCGCTGCTGTTCATTACCATCGCCTGTGGGACGATCAGCGGCTTCCACTCGCTGGTGTCCTCCGGGACGACGGCCAAGCAGTTGAACAAGGAGACCGACGCCCGCCTCATCGGGTACGGCGGGATGCTCGGCGAGGGGCTGCTGGCCGCCGTCGCGCTGTCGACGCTCGCCGTGGCCGGCTTCGCCGACCCCGCCGGTGGTATCGGCGCTGCGCTCCCGAACTTCGCGACGGGTGGCGGCATCATCTTCACCAGTCTCGGTATCCCTCAAAACTTCGGCGCGCCGTTCATGGCGCTCGTGCTGGTGAGCTTCCTGCTGACCTCGACGGACACGGCCGTCCGACTCGGCCGCTACATGATGGAGGAAATCGTCGGCCTCCGGGCGGGCGAGACGGCCTCCGGCTTCAACGTCGGCGGCGGCCTCCGCTCGACGCTCGGCGAGATCGGGCGCGGCCGCTACACGAACCCGCTCGTCCAGGCCATCCCGGCCTACCTGATGGTCATTTCCGGCGAGTGGCTCACGCTGTGGGCCCTGTTCGGCGGCGCGAACCAGCTGCTCGCGGCGCTGGCGCTGCTGACCGCGACCGTCTGGCTCGCCAACTGGGACGACAGCAAGCAGCTATACTCCACGGGCGTGCCGATGGCGATCATGACGACGATCACCATCCTGGGCCTGGCCTGGCTGGCGTTCTACAGCAACCTCTACCAGAACCTCATCCAGGGCGGTGCCGAGGGCACTGCGGCGATCGCCTCCTCGGCCGTCCAGATGGTGCTGGCGCTCGTGCTCATCGGCCTTGCGCTGGCGCTGGTCAAGAAAGGCTACGACAACATCAGTACGGTCCGTGACCGCGGTCGCGCCGGTGCGGTCGAGCCGGGCGACGACTGATCGCGACGACTTCTCCGTTTTTTCACCGTCGACAGCGACAGTTACGCGTTCCGCGTGACCGCGCCGAACGGGGGCGCGGCGTCGTCCGGGGCAGTCGCTATCGCCGTCACCGAGTCCTCGCCGGCACGGACGCGAACCCGGGCGAGGTCCCGGTCGCTATCGTCGAGCGTCGCCGTCGCTGTCATCCGTGTCGTTTCGGTCCCGAGAAGCGTCGCCGAGCCGCTTTCGCGCCACTCCGAGACGGAGTCGACTTCGGTGTCGGTCGCGAGCCCGACGACGCGGGCGTCGTCGACCGCCGTCAGCGGGTCGCGGACGACCTTTGGCTGGTCGACGACCTGCACGGCCGGGGCGGTCAGGAGGCCGAATAGCGCCCCGCTCGCCGACTCGTACACACGCTGGAAAACCGTCGCGATAACGTCCTGGCGCGACGTTAGCTCCACGTCTCCGGAGAAGTCGACAGTCACCGTCGTCTCGATGGTGGGCGCGTCCTCGGCAACGAGCGAGTAGTCGCTGGAGCCGGGGAGCACCGCCGGCGCGGTCGCGCTTGCCTCGATGGGCTCGCTCTCCTCCGGCAAGACGCTACAGCCGGCCAGCGTGGCCGTACAGGCGACGACGAAACCGCGCCGGGTGGGCGGCGTCATTTCCAGAACCGCTTGGCGAACCGCGACAGCACCCCTTCCTCGGGCTGGGTCACGTCCTCCCAGAGGACGAACGCCTCGACTACGTCGGCGGCCTCGCCGGCGACGGCTTCCTGCTCGTCCGGAACGACGACGCCAAGATTGACCTCGTAATGGCCGTAGTAGCCGTACTTCAACAGCGTGCGCTCGCGCTGGTCCTCGACGAACGACCGGACTTCCTCCGGCAATTCGTCGGCGACGAGGACGAACGTGAAGTCGGTTCGGTAGTGCTCCTCGTTGGCTGTCACGCGCTCGTCGGCCAGGTCGTGGCCCAGTTCGACCAGCCGCTTCAGTTCACCGACCGTCGGCCGGTCGACGCGGCGGGCGTAGAGGTACTCTTCGGACTCGTGGTCGCCGTAGGACAGCGCCGGATGGAAGAACTGCTTCTGGTTCAGGACTCGCATCTCGCCGTAGAGATCCCAGCGCTCCCCCCGGAGCCGGTGGTCCCGCTCCAGCGTGTAATTGTACATCAGGCGGTCGCTCACCCGGTCGAAGTACGGGTCCTCTGTCCAGTGTGGGACCTCCTCGACGATTTCATCGGGCAGTTCCGATTTCGGGACCGCACCGGTGACCGGGTCTTCCCAGCCGTCCGCACCGTAGTCCGTCGGGTCCTCGCCCGACCTGGACTCGGATTCCTCGCTCATCGTGTCGAGTCACGTGGGCGTTCAGTTCGGACCGGTCCCCTGCCGCGGTAGCTCATACCATGGCGATGCCGTGTCGGACGCTTAAGCCCGTCGGTCAGGGGTTGGTCGTTCACGGGCCGTACACGACCGCCTCGGCAGGTTTTTGATGCTGGCCTTTCAATTGTTCACTGACAATCATGGCGAAAGACACCGAGGCCTGTGGCCGCTGCTCGATGAGTGTCGTCGTCGACGCAGTCGACGAGAACGAGGGCGAACAACCCCACGACCCCTTCGGCGACGACCGCATCGAAGTCGACCAGCGTGACATCGAGCGCGTCTCGCCCGAGGCCTGGATGGGCCGGCTCTCGACCCGCGTCAACGAGGCCGTGAGTCGCTACGTCTGGGGTCGCTGAGAGTCATATCGCCGCGTCGATAATCCAGAAGAGGCCGTAGCTCAGCCCGAACGCCAGCGCGAGCGACCCGATCCAGGCCAGCACCGTCTTGCCCATCTTCTCCCGACTGACCTCGCCGCCGCCGGCGGCCGCGCCGGAGCCGACGATAGCGGAGACGATGATCTCGTTGAACGACACCGGAATGCCGAAGAAGACGGCCGCCTGCGCGATGATGAAACTCGGAATCAACGCGCCGATGGAGCGTCGCGGGCCGAGCGAGGAGTAGTCCTGTGCCAGCGCTTTTATCATCCGCGGCGCGCCCGTCCACGACCCGATGAGGAGGCCGAGTCCGCCGAACAGCAGGACCCCGGTGATGGGGATGGCCGCCGTCGGCCCCTCACCGAGCAGGGGAACTAGCGGCCCCAGCGCAAGGCCAACCTGGCTCCCACCGGCGGAGAAGGCCACAAGCCCGCCCATCACCAGCAGGAAGTGCCGTTGTCCGGCGGCTACATCCGCTCTGATGTCCAGATACAGCAGTCCCGCAGCAAGCGCCCCAGCAAGTAACGTCACGACGATCATCGATGGGAGTATCGGCGTCCCGGCCGCTCGCGCGACGGCGCGGGCCACCGATGCCTGCTCGCTGCCCGGTGCCAGGAGCACGAACTCGATGTTCGCCAGAATTATACCGACCAGCCCGCCCAGCAGCGGCACGAGCCGTTCCTCGGTCGTGGCCTCGTGCCGGAGCGACCACGCCGTCCCGAAGGCGATGCCCCCGCCGACGAAGGGTGTCAGGACCCACAGCGAGACGATTTCGATGTACTTGGCCGTCGCCGGCTGGCCGCCCATCGCCAGCCCGACGCCGACGACTGCACCGGTGACGGTAAACGCCGTCGCGATTGGGTAGCCGGTGAAGATACCGACGGCGACCAGGACCGCTGCCGTCAGCAGCGCGACGATAGCGGCGATAGCAGAGAGGCCACCACCGCTCGGGAACAGGACGAGTTCGCTGCCGACGGCCTCCGTGACGTTGGCGCCCTGCAGGACCGCGCCGGCCAGCCCGAGGATACCGACGAAGAACCCGGCCCGCATCACCGAGATCGCGTTCGCACCGACGGCCGGCGCGAACGGAGTGGACCCGGACGACCCGGCACCGATTGCCCAGGCCATAAACAGACTCGCGGCTGACGCGACAACAAGCGTCGCAATCGTACTCGTCGCGACCATCTGTCACGGCGTTTGCCCTGCCCTGCAATGAGCCTACCGTTCGCGCGCCCATCACGAGCGACTGCCGACACTGACGCGGGCGTCACGGGCAAACGTTCAGGTGGCAGCGCGTGGTTCGGTCCCGTATGTCCGCCTCTGAAGAGACTGTCCGCGTCTGGCTGGTCGAACGAACGTACTCCGACGACGAACAGAACCTCATCATCCTCACGTACGCGACGCCCGACGGCGAGCAGTACTTCCGCAAGGAGCGAGCGCTGACCTCGTTTTCAGACGTGCGGGAGACGACGGCTGCCGTTGACGCCGACCCGGACAACCTCGGCAATGTCGACGACCCGGACCTGCAGGCCCAGTACGCGGCCGAAGCGACGCGGATGGCCGAACAGCACGACCCCGACGACGCTATCTGACCGTCTGCAGAGCCGCGCTCGCGCTTCATTCGTCGTCGCCTCTCGGACGCCCCGACGCCGGCGGCAGGGACGCCGCCTTAGTTCGTCTTCGCGTCCGTCTCCTCGCCCGGCTCTGTCGCATCCACTCCCTCAGCGGCCTCGACAGCCTCGGTGACTTTCTCGGTGTCGACGTGCCAGCGGTCGACAGCCTGCTCGAAGTCGGCGAGCTTGTTCGAGACGCGCATCTTCAGGTCGTCGTCGTTGACGTTGACCTCGAAGACGTACTCGGGGCGGTCGTCGCCGACGCGGCGGAGGTTCGCGCTGATGAGATCGTTGTCGAAGTAGTAGGGTGCGATCTGTGTCATCACGTTCCGGTAGACGGTGTCCTCGACCTTCCGCAGGGCCTTCCGGCTGGCGGAGTCGGCCGCGCGGGCCACGTAGTCGACGGACTCGCTCCAGCGCTCCATCGCCTCGTCCGGTTCGTCGAGGTTCTCGTAGGACTCGCTGAGTTTCTCGCCGGCGGTCTGGAGGTCCTCGTCAGGCCCTTTACCGGCCTGCTCCCCCTTGCCCTCGGCGACACTCGCCTGGTCCGCGGTTTTCTCGTTGACGTCCTCGTCCAGTCGCTCGTGGCTTTTCGGTCGCCACTCGTCGAACTCACTGAGGGCGTCGTTGTCGACATCCTCGTCCGAAGCGATGTCTTTCAGCGCCTGCGTGATGCGCTCGCCGTGCTCGACGATGTCGACCCAGCCGCCTTTCGTCTTGAATCCTGAAACGCTCTCTTCGATGTCTGCCATGGTATAATAGTTCGGTCTACGACAGCCGCGGGACCTGCTGCAGTGGGCTGTCCATCTGTACACAGCGGATTGCTGCTCAGTGGGGTTAAACGTTTCCGCTGGACTGATCCCTTCGAGATTCTACGACGAAAGCACCACGATCCCACTATATCGACACGCTAGACGCCGTGGTGCCACCGTGTAGCGGCCTGCCCGCTCGTGTCCCTGCTTCGCTCAACACCGAACGGCCGTTTATAAGGATTGCACGCGAACAGTCTCACGATGTCATCCGCACTATTCGTCGTAAGCGAGCACGGCTACTGGGGCGAAGAATGTATCGAGCCGCTGACCACTCTCTCAGACGCCGGCCTGGATATCACGGTGGCGACACCGACCGGCGAGCCGCCGGTGCTTGACGAGCGCTCTGTCGACCCCGAAGAGGTCGGCGAAGACCTCTCGGAGCACGTTCGGGAGGTCCACGAGAACGACGAGCGACTGAACGACCCGATTCCGCTGGCACAGGCCGACGCCGAGGACTACGACACCGTTGTGTTCCCCGGCGGCCACGGGGCGGAGTGGGACATCACGCAGGACACCCACGCCCGCGAACTGCTGCGCGAGAGCGTCGCCGGCGGCGACGGCAAGGCCCTCGTCGTCTGTCACACGGTCGGGATCCTGGCGTTCACCAGGGACGCCGACGGCGAGTTCCTCGTCGACGGGCGCTCGGTCACCGGCTTCCCGAACGCCTGGGAGGAGGGCATCGTCGACGAGAACGACCTGCTTCCTGACGGCCGCAAGCTCCCGTATTGGGTCGAAGATGAGGTGAAGGCCGCCGGCGCAGATTGGGACGCCGAACTCGACGCCGACACCAGCGTCACGGTCGACGGCGACCTCATTACGGCTCGTGGCCCGCCGTCGTCGGGCGAGGCTGCTCGGACGCTCCTCGATGAGCTCGGTATCGAGACGCCCGCGTAACAGGCACCGTCACGGCGGCCGTCCGCTGAGATATAACTTGACCTGAATTTCCCGAAAAGTAGTACGTTCCCCTCGTGCCTCTTTCCCCATCCGTGTCCCGTCCAGTGAAATACCCTGTCACACGCTATCGCACAATATAGTCAAATAACGACTGTATACTAGCTAACATTCTTGAAGACCCCGGTCAACGTAGACATACGTATGACTAACAACTCTACGCGTAGACGGTTCCTCAAGACAGCAGGCGTTGCAGGTGTCGCGGCGCTCGCCGGTTGTGGCGGCGGTGACGGCGGTGACGGTGAGGCGACTGAAGGCGATGGCGAGATGACTGAAGGCGACGGCGGGATGACCGAGGACGATGGAATGACCGAGACGGAAGGCGACGGCGGCGACACGGAAACCCGCCTCTCGTGGCACGCCGGCGGCACCGGTGGGACCTACTTCCCGCTCTCGAACGAGTTCAAGACGGTCGTAGAGGACAACACGGACTTCACGCTGAACGTCCAGTCGACCGGTGCGAGCGTCGAGAACGTCGGCAACCTCGCAAGCGGCGACGCCGACTTCGCGCTCATCCAGAACGACATCGCCTCGTTCGCGAAGAACGGGACCGGCATCGACGCGTTCCAGGACAACGCCATCGAGAACCTGCGCGGCGTCGCGACGCTGTACCCCGAGACCATCACGGTCGTCACGCTCGCGGACACCGGTATCACCCAGCTCTCGGACCTCTCCGGTGCGACAATCAACACCGGCGACCTCGGCAGCGGGACCCAGGTCAACGCCCTCCAGATTCTCGAAGCGGTCGGTATCTCTGACTTCACCGAGCAGAACGCCTCGTTCTCCCAGGCCGCCGACCAGCTCCGGAACGGCGATATCGACGCCGCGTTCGTCGTCGGCGGCTGGCCGGTCGGCGCTATCGAGGATCTCGCGAACACCAACGACCTCGTCATCGTCCCCATCGAGGGTGACAACCGCCAGGCCGTCAAAGACGCCGCGTCCTGGTTCGCTGACGACACAATCCCGGCCGGCACGTACACGGGCATCGATGAGGCCGTCGAAACAGTCGCCGTCCAGGCGATGATTGCGACGAACGCCGAACAGCCCGAATCGACGGTCGAAGCCGTCACCGCGGCTATCTTCGACAACGTGGACGACCTCTCGATCAAGACGGACTTCATCAGCAGGGAGTCCGCACAGGACGGGATGTCCATCGAACTCCATCCCGGCGCAGCGGCCTACTTCGACGCGTAACGCCGCCGACTGACGCCATCCGTATCACTCACTAACCGTTTTCTATCACCCAGAACTGGAATGAGACGACGATACGTCGCCATCGCGGTGCTCGTTTCCCTCCTCCTTCTTGGGAGCGTAGCGGCGGTACCCGGCGGACGTGCACTGGTCGTTGCGGACGCCGAGACCGGCGAACAGTATATGACGGTCCCGGTCGAGGACGGAACTACAGTCGCTCTGGAATACATGCACAGCGTCGAAAAAACTCGCGTCTACGACGAGTACACGGTCCGGGGTGACCACCTCGAGATGACCCGCATGGAGTTCGAATCGTTCGGCTGGGGGCTCCCGAGCGGGGCTAACGTCACCCGGGAGGACGGGGTGTACGTGTTCGACCCGCCGGGCAACTACACGCGTGTGACAGTCTCTCCCGGTGATATCGCAGGACATAAACTTCACGTCGGAGCCGAAACCTACGACCTGGTAGCCCGCACCAACGGCCGCTCGGTCCACCTCTACGTGACCCGACGCTCGGCGTTCGGTGCTGCGACAGACCAGTTCAACACATGACTGACGACACACGACCTGACGATGGCGAGGAGGCCGTATCGGACGAGGAAGTCGACGAAGTACTCCAGGAGATAGAGCGTAAGCGCTCGCTCTCCGGGTGGGCCGCCGTCGTCGTCGCGCTCATCGGCATCTCGTTTTCGGTGTTTCAGATGTGGCTCGCGGCGAAAGGGTTCGTTCTCTCGCTATCGGTCCCGGGCGTGGGCGACGTCGTGTTCGCGTCGCTGCAACTGCTCCAGATCAACGCTGTCCACGTCTCCTTCGGCCTCATTCTGACCTTCCTGCTGTATCCCGGCAGCACCGGCGACGGCCCGCTCTCCCGGCGCTGTATCGCGCTCGGGTCGCTGGTCGACGAGAAGCTCGGCGGGGACCATCCGGTGTCTCGTGTCGTTCACGCTATCGGGGACGCCCTCGCATGGGCGATTCTGGACCGCGACATGAACCGCGTGGCCCCGTCGGATTTCGTTTTCATCGTCCTGTCGGTGCTGTCGGCCGCGTACTTCATCACCGACTTCAACGAGATCCAGCGTATGCGCGCGCTGGGGCTCGAACGTGGGCGGCCGATTCAGGAGGTATTCACCTTCTTAGAGCCGATAGCGGGGCTGCTCGGGCCGCTCGCTGATACCTCCTACGCATTCGTACTGGGCGTGCTGGGCGTCCTGCTCGTCCTCGAAGCGACCCGCCGGGCCATCAGCCTCTGGCTGATGGTTATCGTCGCGGCGTTCGTCGTTTACGCCCGCTTCGGCGTCCTCATCCCACAGGACGCAGCCTACGTCGGCGTGCTCTCCATCCCGGAACTGTCCTGGGCCTCTATCATCCAGAACCTCTGGTACAACACGGAAAACGGGGTGTTCGGGATTCCGGTCACCGTCTCCGTGCAGTTCATCTACATCTTCATTCTCTTCGGCGCGTTCCTCGAGATGTCCGGCGCGGGGCAGTGGTTCATCGACCTCGCGTACGGCGCGACGGGGACGCGGAAGGGTGGCCCGGCGAAGGCGTCCATCCTCGCCAGCGGATTCATGGGGACCATCTCCGGGTCTTCGATTGCGAACACGGTGACGACCGGCGCGTTCACGATTCCGCTGATGAAGCGGTCGGGCTACTCGCCGGAGTTCTCCGGGGGCGTCGAGGCGTCCGCCTCCTCGGGCGGCCAGATTCTCCCCCCAGTGATGGGGGCCGCCGCGTTCCTCATCGTCCAGTACACGGCGACACCGTTCGCAGACGTCATCGTTGTCGCGACGATTCCCGCCATCGTCTTCTTCTTCGGGGTCTGGGTGATGGTCCACTTCGAGGCAGTCAAGGAGGACATCGGTGGCCTCGACCCCTCCGAACTGGTGAACATCCGGAGCCACCTCCGGAGCGGGTGGTTCTACCTCGTCCCGATTGTGCTCCTGCTGTACTATCTCATCATCGAGCGGCTGTCGGTCGCTCGCTCGGCGTGGTTCACGCTCATCGCCATCGGCGCGCTCATCACGCTCGTCGCGGCTTACAGCGACGAGACGCGCGCCCGCCTCGGCGCGATTTTCGGGGTGCTGTTCGGCGTCTCCTTCCTCTCACAGTTCCTGGCCGGTGCCGGTGTTCTGGCGGCGCTGGCCGGCGGCGGGACGGGGTCCCAACCGATTATGGCCGCGTTCTCGGCCACCGTTGGCGACCTCGGCACGCTGATAATCCTCGCCGGCGTCCTCACACTGATTACCCGGCCCAGACTCGACTCGCCGCTACTGTCGTTCGACAGTGCCGTCGACGACGCTTCCGAGACGACTGCCGACGCCATCGGTCGCCCGGACCTGGCCTCGAACGGGCTGTACAACCTCGGCGTCTTCCTCGGGAAATCAATGGAAAGCGGAGCCAGAACCGCGGTCCCGGTCGTCATTGCCGTCGCCGCCGCCGGTATCATCCCGGGCGTCATCAGCGTCTCCGGCCTCGGGCCGAACCTCGTCTCGCTCATCACGGCCGTCGCCGGCGGGTCGCTGGTCTTGCTGTTGCTCGTCACCGCGTTTTCCTCGATCATCCTCGGGATGGGGATGCCGACGACGGTGACCTACATCATCCTCGTCTCCCTGCTCGCGCCGGCGCTGACCGAGTTCGGCGTCCCGCTGCTCGCGGCGCACCTGTTCATCCTCTATTTCGGCGTCATCGCCGACATCACCCCACCGGTCGCGGTGGCCGCCTACGCCGCCTCCGGCGTCGCGAAGTCCGACGCGTTCCAGACCGGCATCGAGGCGTTCTCGCTGTCGCTCAACAAGGCAATCGTCCCGTTCGCGTTCATCGTCACGCCGGGCATCATCCTGATCCGGCGTGCCCCGACGGACTCCGGATACCGAATCGTCGGGACCGCCGACCTGCTGGACCTCGGCTACTCCATCCCCGAGATACTGATACCCGTTATCGGCGTCTTCCTCGGCGTCGTCGCGTTGGCCGCGACGGTCATCGGGTTCGCGTACGCGACTGTCTCCCGGGGCGAGCGGGCGGCGTTCGCGTTCAGTTCGCTCCTTCTGATGGCTCCCGGCCTCGCAGTGTCCGGGGTGTACGACCTCCTCGGACTGGTCGGCATCGGCGGCGGCGAGATGACGGTCCTGCTCGACGTTGTGCTTCGCGGCGTCGGCCTCGCCCTGTTCCTCTTCCTCATGGCCAAGAACCGCCAGCGCGGCGGCGACCCTGCGGGACGGTCAGGCACGGCTGAGCCGGCGTAAGTGAGAACCGTTTAACCCATCCGGGGTCAACGGGCACGATATGCCAATCGAACAGCGCGGCGACGCCTCTGTCGTCACGCACGCGCTGGCGCGAGACGAACTGACACGGATACGAAACGTCGAGACCGAACAGGTCGCCTTCCGCAAGGGACTGGTCCGTCTCGGCCGTATCTGTGGCTACGAGATCATCGACGGTCGGATGGAAACAGAGTACACGGAGGTCCAGACGCCGCTGACCACGATGATGGGCGAGCGGGTCAAAGGGCTTGATGACGTGGTTATCGTCAACGTCCTCCGTGCAGCGACACCGTTCGTCGAGGGACTGCTCAAAGCGTTCCCGCGCGCCAGGCAGGGTGTTATCTCTGCCAGCCGCGACGAGGAAGCCGGGATGAACGACGACGGCGAGTTCCCCATCTCCGTCGACTATGTCAAACTGCCCGAGATCACCGAGGACGACACGGTCATCATCGCGGACCCGATGCTTGCGACCGGATCGACGATGACGACGGTGCTCGACTACATCACCTCGGAGAAGACCGAACCGGAGAACCTCCTCGTCCTGGCCGCGGTTTCCGCGCCCGAGGGTATCGTCCGCGTTTCGGAAGCCCAGCCGGACGCAGACATCATCAGCGTCGCTATCGACGACGAACTCGACGAGGACGGGTTCATCGTTCCGGGACTCGGCGACGCCGGTGACCGGGCCTTCCGGACGACGTGATCCCCGGTTCCCTGGACCTGTCGTCTGAGGGACGAAACGTTTTTATCTGAGGCCCGAATCAGCCGATGATGTCGCGATTTTCCGTCTGCTCCCAGCCGCTGTACCCCCTAGTTTCACCTGGAAACCGACAGACGGTGGCATGATTCCGGTGCAGTTGAAACGCTAACGACGGCTGTGGACCGCTCCGCGGCGACCGGACGTGATTCCCGGCGGACAGTCGTGGACCGGGAGGCTTTCGTACTGACGGGCCGGCAACCCGGTATGGCTCGACGCCGATACCGGGTCGCGGATACCGCCCAGCAACTCGTCGGGGGGTTCCTGCTCGCGGGACCGTTCGTCGTGACCGAGGAGGTGTGGGTACTGGCCGAGAACATGTCCTGGTATCACGCGGTGCTCGTCGTCGGTATCGTGTTCGCTATCGGCTACGGGGCGCTGTACAAGGCTGACGCCGGCCGGGACATCGACACCGAAGCGGAGGTGGCCGGCATTCCGGTCCGGTTCGTCTCGCTGATGATTGTGGCGTTCGGTTCGGTCGCCATCCTCGCGACGGCGCTGACCGCTCCGGCCACGTTTCTCGTCAACGGCGGGATTCTGCCGGACCCGACGCCGATGACCGTCGCCCTGACGACGCTGAAAGCGATCATCGTCGGTGCGATTTTCAGCGTGGTCGGTGCTGCGACGGCGGACAGCGTGTTCTGACCGGGACCCGCACACTTAATTGGGTTCCACTCTCGTTGATGTGCATATGGAGTATACGCTGGCTATCGACAACGCGCCGGAGACCGTTCCGGGTGGCACGGGGGTACTGCTCCTGCATCCGAGTACCGGCGAGACGGACCGACTGGACACGGATTTCCTCGCGACCGACACGGATTCGATGCTCGTCATCTCGACCCGGACCACCGCCCGGGAGGTCAAGCAGAAACTTGAGTACTACGAGGTCGACGAGTCGAAGGCGACCATCCTCGACACGCTGTCGGTCGAACGTGGCTACACCCGTCGCCGCTCCGAGGGCGTTCGGTACGTCTCCGCGCCAGATGACCTGTCCGGTATCGTCTCGGAGACCGAGACGTTCCTGCAGGAACACGACGGGAAACTCCGCGTAACGTTCGACTCGCTGACGGAACTCATCTATTATGCCGACGAGGACGGCGCGCTGTCGGCCGTCGAAGATATCCTTGACCTGCTAGACGAGTACGACGCCGTCGGGATGTTCCACCTCGCCGACGAGGTCCACGACGAGGCGACGGTCGCGGCGTTCCGTGAACTCTTCGACGGTGTCATCGAGCTGTCCGAGGACGGAACCATTACGAGTACCTTCGAGGAGTAATCGGACGCCCCATCCCGAATCCGCCGCTCCTCCGATGGAGTTGTGACACCTCCTCGACACTCCTCCACCCATCCACCCCTCCGGCGGCGCTTCTCCCTCTCGAACGAAACGGTGTTTTCCCCCGGCAGCGACGCCAACACCCTGTATGCGAACTCTTACCAGACCAACAACAATTAAGAGGGTATAACCCACATACAGGGTTGTATGCCGGAATGCCAGAACTGCGGTAATTTTGTAACGGCTGACTACGCGCGTGTGTTCACGCCGAACGGGGTCGAAAAGCCCAGAGTCTGTCCGCAGTGCGAGGACAAGATTCGCGACGGGGCAGACGTCCGCGAGGCACGGTCCACACGCCGCGGATAGAACCGGTCAGGAACTGCCGCCCTGTGACCTGACGGTTGCGGGGACGTTTTCCTCGCCGGTCGACATCGCTCGGAACCGCTGTTTTACCGCGACCCACCTTCGTCTCTATGATTGCGCGTCAGTCAGGCGTGTCCGTGCCTCCTCGAACACCGCGTCAGCACGGTCTGCGTCACGGGCTTCGGCGGTGATCCGAACGAGCGGCTGGGTCCCGCTGGCCCGCAGGAGGAACCACGCATCGCCGAGGTCGACGCGGACGCCGTCGAGCGTCGTCACGTCGTCGTAGGCGTCGGTCACCGTCTCCCGAACGCGGTCCATCACCGTTTCCTTCTGGTCAGTTTCGACGCTGTCCCGGCGGATGGGATACTCCGGCACGTCGGCGGCGCGGTCGTCCAGCGGGCGCTCGCTGTCCAGCGCCGCAGCGGTACAGGCCGCCAGCGGACCGTCCGGGCACAGCGTTCGGTCGGGCCAGATCCACGCACCGCTTGGCTCCCCGCCGAAGGCGACATCCCCGGCGCTGGCGGCCTCGGCGACGTACACGTCCCCAACCGGAGTGTACTCGACGGAGACGCCGATATCACTGAGGTAGTCCTCGACGGCGAGGCTCGTATCGACCGGGACGGCGACCCGCTCGCCCGGTGACGCTGCGGCGCGGGCGAACACGGCCAGTAGCACGTCGCCCGAGATGAAGGTCCCGTCGGCCGCAACCGCCCGCATCCGGTCGGCGTCGCCGTCGTGTGCGACCCCGAGGTCGGCGTCTGATTCGGCCACCAGCGTCGCCAGCGATTCGCAGTTCTCGGCTTTCGGCTCCGAGGGGCGGCCGGGGAACGCGCCGTCGGGCTGGCCGTTAAGCGTCTCGACGGAACAGCCCAGTTCGGTGAGGGCGTCGACGCTGACCCGGCCCTCGCCGTTGCCGAGGTCGACGACGACGTGGCTGTCGAGGTCGCTTTCGCCGACTTCTTCGAGCAGTGCGTCGACGTGACGTGAGCTGGCGTCCCAGCACTCGCTGTCGCCGCTTTCATCCCACGACGCTGGCTCGAACGCGCCTTCGTCCAGTCGCCGTTCAATCGTCGCCCGCAGATCCGCGTCGAAGGCCTGCCCGCTTGGCTGCCAGAGCTTGATGCCGTTGTCTTCCGGCGGGTTGTGACTGGCCGTTATCGCGACCCCGGCGTCGGCGTCCTGCCACGCCACCGCCCGTCCGATAGTCGGCGTCGCCGCACCGCCGAGGTCGATCACGTCCACGCCGCTCTCCCGGAGGCCGGCCACCAGCGCCGCCTGCAGGTACTCGCCGCTCGCTCGCGGGTCCCGGCCCACGACCACCCGCCCGCAGTCGATGCCAAGCGCGCGTCCCACCGAGAGCGCCAACTCGGCCGTGACCGTCTCGCCGACGGGACCCCGAATCCCGCTCGTTCCGAACTGTGTCATTACTGGCCCCTGCGTCGGGCCGCCCTAAAATCCACCCGGCATCGGACAGGTGCTGTGGGCCGATGGTGCTGACGCTCGCTCCGTCACTGCGCTGGCGACCACTCGCAGGCCGCGCCGGTCGTCAGGTCTGCCTCGTCGATGTGAGCCGAGAGGCAGCCGTAGTTACAGAACTGGGCCGTCGGCTTCCCGTCGGGCGTCTCGCTGACGTAGACGGGGTCGTGGTCCTCGACCGGAGAGCCACAGTACGTGCACTCAGTCATACGTACGCTTGCGGCCGGGAGAACAAACGTTTTGTCCGCGTCTGTCGACCCACCGCACATGAAACAGGGCGGCTCCGACGCGGCGAAACGGGAAGCGGGGAAATCAGCGGCCGAGGCAGTCGAGGACGGCATGGTCGTCGGCCTCGGCACGGGGTCGACGGCGGCCCACGCTATCCGCGCCATCGGACGGGCGGTCGACGCGGGACTCGATGTCGTCGGCGTCCCCACGTCGTTTCAGTCCCGCCAGCTGGCCCGGGACTGCGGCATCCCGCTGGCCGACCTCGACGACGTGTCGGTCGACCTCGCTATCGACGGAGCCGACGAGGTGGCCGACGGCCACCTGATCAAGGGCGGCGGCGCCGCTCACGCCCGGGAGAAGATCGTCGACGCGAGCGCCGACCGCTTCCTCGTCGTCGCCGACCCGACGAAGGAGGCCGAGCGGCTCTCGGTGCCGGTGCCCGTCGAAGTGCTCCCGATGGCCCGTTCGACGGTCGCCGCGGCGGTCAAGGACCTCGGCGGCGACCCCCAGCTCCGTCGCGCGGAGCGCAAGGACGGCCCGGTCGTCACCGACAACGGGAACATCGTGCTCGACTGCGACTTCGGCCCTATCGACGACCCTGCCGCGCTCGCCAGCGACCTCGCCGCGCTCCCCGGTGTCGTCGAACACGGTCTGTTCGTCGATCTGGCCGACGAAATCCACGTCGGCACTACTGACGGCGTCACCGTCCGAGCGCTATCGGAATAGCTGTCGCTGGTCGGCTTGCGTCGAAAAAATACACTGCTTGAAACGACCTTACAGGTCGCGCGGCTGGACCGTCTTGCGGTCGTTCTCGTCGGCGCGGCGGGCTGCGTCCTGAAGCAGCTCTTCGACTTCCTCGTCGAGTGCGTCGTAGAAGTCGGACGCTACGTTCATGTCGTTGAGCTCTTCCTTAACGGCGGCTTTGACGATTAGGTCTGCCATACAGACGAGGTATCGACGGGGGTTACTTATATACTTTCTCCAATTAGTTCGCTCTCGCCGCTATTACCGGCAGTTTGAGGCGTTATTGGGCAGATAACCCCTTATAAATCCGCCATTGTGACCTTACAGATACACCAAAATCCGCTGTTCCCGCTCTCTCAGACGGCTATTATCGTGTTAATCCGGTCGAGCGCCACTCACGCGCGCTCGCACAGGTGCCGACCCTGATGGGAGCGATCCACCGACTCTGGACCGACGGATAGGAGTGGCCGTATCACTGAATGGGTCCTATGCGCGATATACTCGATTCGGTTGCGGCGGGTGACCTCTCCCCGGTAGAGGCCGAGGCGGCGCTTGCGGGCTACGCGACCAGCGGGGCAGGTCGGTTCGACGCCGCTCGGGAGGACCGCGCCGGCGTTCCTGAAGCCGTCCTCGCGGACGGGAAAACACCGGCGGAGGTGGCAGATCTGGCGGCAACAGCTATCGAAACGACGGACCGGGCTATTGTGACGCGACTCGACACGGCAACTGCGACGACCGTTCGGGAGCGGTTGGACGAAACCGCCCCGGACGCGACAGTTCGATGGGACGACCGCTCGAACTGGCTGGTAGCGACGACGCCCGCCTTCGAGCGCCCGTCGCTGGACGCGTCAGTAGGCATCGTCACGGCCGGGACCTCCGATGCCGTTCCGGCCGGTGAGGCTGCCCTCATCGCCGAGGAGATGGGGGCCACCGTGACCCGTATCGACGATGTCGGCGTCGCGAGCCTCGCCCGGACGATAGACGCGGTCGACGGCTTCCGGGACCAGGACGTGCTCATCGTCGCCGCCGGCCGCGAGGGCGCGCTCCCGACAGTCATCGCCGGTCTCGTGGACGTGCCGGTCATCGGCCTGCCCGTCTCGACCGGCTACGGCCACGGCGGTGAGGGTGAGGCGGCCCTTTCGGGGCTGCTCCAGTCCTGTACCGCCCTCTCCGTCGTGAACATCGACGCCGGCTTCACCGCCGGGACGCAGGCCGGCCTAATCGCAAGACAGCTCGACGATGCGCGGACATAGACGCCCTCGCGAACCGCAGGCATACCCAAGTATTTGGGTAAAGAGCTATGAGAACAACGCGCGTACGCGTATACGTCGGCGGTGGTGTCGCCGACGAACACGATGCCTGAATGTGATCATTGCGGCGCGCACGTCTCAGACCAGTTCGCCCGAGTGTTCGCGGATGAACGCGGACACATCCGGGCGTGTCCGAACTGCTCGGCGAACGCTGGCATTGCCGAGGTATCGAGAGAGCGCGCCCAACAAGTGTGAGGCCCGCTGGGCCACCAGCATCGTGCGATGACTACCGCGCGGAGCCCTTACCACGTGTACGTCCTCCGTTGTAGCGACAACACCTTTTACACCGGCTATACGACCGATGTGGAGCGTCGCGTCCGCGAGCACGACGCCGGCGACGGCGCGAAGTACACGCGCGGCCGAACCCCGGTCGAACTGATCCACGTCGAATCGTTTGACTCGCAGTCCGAAGCGATGAGTCGTGAGTACGAGATCAAGCAGTACACCAGAGCGGAGAAGGAACGGCTCGTCGAGTCCAGCGACGCCGAAGTGGACTTCGATACCTGAGCCGCTATCGGTACGACCGACAAATCGGCAGCGGTGCTGTCTCAGCTGCCGAGGCTCACCCCCTTCCCGTCGGTAACCGGGAAGTGACAGTTCGACGATGGGGCGTGATTTTTTGTCTGGGGGCTGAGAACCGCGGGATATGGACAACGACGCGGATGTCGACGCAGGTGCAATCGCCTTCGGGACGGACGGCTGGCGGGCGACGCTGGACGTGTTCACAAAGCCGCGGGTCCGGATGGTGGGACAGGCCGTCGCCACGACGCTCGCCGAGCGCGGGGAGACCGGGACCGTCGCCATCGGATACGACGCCCGCGAGAGTTCGCCCGGGTTCGCCGACGAACTCGCGCACGTCCTGCGCGCGAATGGCTTCGACGTACTCTTGCCGGACCGGGACACGCCGACGCCGATCGTCGCCTGGACGGTGAAAGACCGCGACCTCGCGGGGGCGCTCCAGATCACGGCCAGCCACAACCCGCCGGAGTACAACGGCGTAAAGTTCATTCCCGGCGACGGGTCGCCAGCGCTGCCCGACTGGACGGCCGCCTTCGAGGAGAACCTCGCCGTCCTCGACCCGCTCCCCGAGGACGAGTGGGGCGAGCGAGCGGAGGAAGACCTCATCAGTCCGTTCCACGACCACGCACTGGAGTACGTCGACACCGACCTCGATGGCCTGTCGGTCGCCTACGACGCGCTGTACGGCAGCGGCCGCGGTGTCACCGACGCCCTGCTCGAAGCGGCTGGGGCCGACGTGACCCGGCTCAACTGCGTACAGGACCCCGACTTTGGCGGCGGGTCGCCCGAACCGTCGGCGGAGAACGCCGAGGGACTCGTCGGCGAAGTCAGCGAGGGCGACGCCGCGCTGGGAATCATCAACGACGGCGACGCCGACCGCATCGGCATCGTCACGCCCGAGCGGGGCTATCTGGACCCCAACCTGTTTTTCGCCGCGATGTACGACTTCCTGCTCGAAGACGGGACGGGCGACGTGGTTCGGACGGTCTCGACGTCCAGCATCGTCGACCGCGTCGCCGAGGCCCACGGCCAGAACGTCCACGAGGTCGCCGTCGGCTTCAAGTGGGTCGCCGAGGCGATGGCCGAGCACGACGCGCTGTTCGGCGGCGAGGAGTCCGGCGGTTTCGGCCTGCCGGACCATCTGCGGAACAAGGACGGCGTGCTGGTGGCGCTAGTCGCCGCCGCCGCCGAGCACGAGGAACCGCTGGACGCCCGCGTCGACCGTCTGTTGGACGAACACGGCGAAATTCACCAGAACCGAATCAGCGTCGACTGCCCGGACGACCGCAAGGAACCAGTCCTCGAAGACCTCGAAGTCGCGCTGCCCGAGACGCTGGCGGGAGTCGCTGTCGACGGCATTAACACCGTCGACGGGTTCAAAATCCGGCTCGAAGACGGGACGTGGGTGCTGGTCCGCCCGTCCGGAACAGAGCCGAAACTCCGCGTCTACGCCGAGGCGTCGAGTGCGGAGCGCGTTGAGGACCTGTTAGAGGCGGGCCGGGACCTGGTCGAACCGCTGGTCTGACCTCACTCGTTTGTGCTGACGACGTACGTGCCGGCCACGCGGTCGCCGAGGCGCTGTGCGTCGTCGCTCACGAACATGACGGCCGCTTCGACGAGGAGCCAGCCGAGCATGAGAACGAGCGCGAAGACGAACCCGAATCCGCCGAAAATACCACCGAGCAGGAGCATAATCGGGAACGGAGCGAGCAGCACCGCCGTTCGGATCAGGCGGTCCCGCTGGCTCGGCGGCGACCCGGTCTCGTCGACGACCGCGACGTTCTGTGACCGCTTCCCCACCGTCTCGTTGCTCTCGGCGTAGTAGCCGAAGTAGTAGACGAGTACCGCGCCGATGGCGAGCCACAGGGCGAAGTTGATGACGATGCCCAGAAGCCCCGCAGCCAGCATCGATCCGCCGCCCATCGCGCCCGGACCCTCGGGCGAGGTGGCGGCCATCGCCCCCACTGAGAGAACCGTGTTGAGAACGAACGTGACGAGCCACAACCCGAACGCGACGGCGCTCAGGATGGCGAAATCGATGAGGTATGCGACGACCCGGTCGCTCCTTGCCTCGACTGCGCTTTCAGAGACAGTTGCTGCCATTGTCTTAAAATCGTTCTCGAAACCATATGAAAAATGTTACGACGCTGTGGGAACAGTTGCGACCTCTCTCTGCGGGATTGCCGCGCCTACGCACGCTCGCCCCGGAAACGGTCGGGTTCGTCCAGTGCCTCGATTGTGAACCCCAGCGCCTCGTAGAACGGCCGAACATCCGCGTCAAACTCGGCGGTGATCCGGTCACGCCGGTCGAGCGCGGCCTCGACGAGTGCCGTCCCGATGCCCTGGCCGCGGCGACGCCGACGGACGGCGACGGCCTCGACGTGAGTGCCATCGAGTACGAGTGCGCCGAGAACGCGCTCAGCCCCCGGGTCACCGTCGGACACCGCGACGAGCGTGTCGCCATCCGCAGCACCCGCCCGAACGGTTTCCACGGCTATCGAGAGGACCGCCCCGTCGAGGACGTTCATTACGGCGGGCACTTCGTCGGCCGTCGCTGTACGGACGTGCATGGCTGTGTTAGAGGGCGCTGCTCGGCGGTTCAGCCGCCTTTGATGAGCCTGACGACCCGAACGTGGTCGTGCTCGACGGGCTGGTCTGTCGGCACGTGCTCGCCGTCGACGAGGACCGAGACCTCGTGGGGGCTCAGATCGACCGGCGAAAGCAGGTCGCCGTAGGTCGCGTCCGTGTCTACCTCCAACTCGTGGGAGTCCTCGCCGGCGATCTCGACGGTAACGTGCATACTCCGACTACTCCGCCGACGCACCTGAGACTGTCGACTCTCGCGGGGTGTGAACGACTCCTGCCTATTTCGTTTGCTTAACGACTCGCTTCGTTGAGGCAGGGGCTTCCAAGTCGGCTCGCAAGCGTACCGTGGCAGAGGCTTGGTCAGCACCGCTCGGTTCGAGCGCAGGCTCACAAACTGCGCCGAGACTAGATAGTGGGCTCGCGATGTCCTTACCTAGCCCTTTCTTTGCGATGTTTGTCGCACCGTTCTTATCTGCGTTGTCGTCTAATCCACACTCGTCACACAGGTGTTGGCCCTGTCCCCTACGAGTCGTCGCTTCCTGCTCACCACACCGCCAACAGGTCTGACTCGTCATATATTCGCTCACGGACTTCACCGCGATACCAGCGAAGGCCGCCTTATACTCGATATAGTTCTTTAACCTTTGGTGTGGCATCGAGTGGAGTCGGCGATTCATCTCCGCTCCAAGGTCTTGATTCTGGATACCTTCGAGATTGCCGACCACGATAAGCGCACGGCGCTCTTTCGCTTCCTCCACGATAGCGCGAGAAATCTTGTGGAGGCGGTCGTTCACTCGGCGGGACTCCTTCACCCTGACCGATTGGAGCGTGTCGTAGGCCCCTTTCTCTTGCAGACGAGTGCGTAGGTCGTGGTGATGACGGCGGATACGACGAATCTCTCTGCCGTAGAACTCGGTGTTCCGGGATGGCAACGCCACCGACGTTGCTACCCACCTGATTCCGAAGTCTACGCCGATAACGCCGTCGTACTCCTCGCTCACTTCCACCTCTTGCCGAACCGTGAGGTGGGCGTAATAGCTGCCATCCTCATGAATGATTTTCGAGTCCTTCACGTCGGCCTCGTCTGGAATCTCGTCGTGCGGTTGAATCGGGACGTTCACGCCACCCCAGACCTGCGAGACGGGGATTTTTAACCACCAGTCTGTCAGGTCGGTATCGTGCTGTTCTACGTCAACACCAACGTTGAACACGTCGTTGAGGATGAACCACGGGTAGTCGTGGTCGTCGCGTAGGTTGTCAGTATCCACATAGGCGTCAGCGCATTGTTTCGTGGCCGAGTACAGGTCTGCGTCCTCATCACCACGAATGTATCGCTGGAACGCTTCGTACTCGTGGTTGATAGCGTCAAGTTTTGACTGCGTGAGCTCGTCAGTGAGGATTTTCGCCACGACCGTCTTCTCGGCAGTCTGTTCCATCCGTCCTTACGCTCCTTGCGTCACCGTCCGAAAATCTAAGATTTTCGGGATCACGACGACCTCCGATTCTCGAACAACTCTTTGAAGCTGGGACTTAGTTTGTAAGAGTTAAGACCGGCCCACGCCTCCCATCGTCCATGAGTGAGGCCGAGTCCGAGTCGCGGGCGGGACGCGAGGAGGTCTGGATCGAGAAGTACCGCCCGCAGACGCTCGACGACGTGATGGGCCACGAGAACATCGTCGGGCGGCTCAAGAGCTACGTCTCGCGCAACGACCTGAGCCACATGCTGTTTTCCGGCCCCGCGGGGACGGGGAAGACGACGTGTGCGACGGCTATCGCCCGCGAACTGTACGGCGAGGACTGGCGCGAGCACTTCCTCGAACTGAACGCCTCCGACGAGCGCGGTATCGACGTGGTCCGGGACCGCATCAAGAACTTCGCCCGGACGAGCTTCGGCGGTGTCGAGTACCGCATCATCTTTCTCGACGAGGCCGACGCCCTGACCAGCGACGCCCAGTCGGCGCTGCGCCGGACGATGGAGCAGTTCTCGAACAACGTCCGATTTATTCTCTCGTGTAACTACTCCAGCCAGATCATCGACCCGATCCAATCGCGCTGTGCGGTCTTCCGGTTCTCGCCGCTGGCAGACGACGCCGTCGCCGAGGAAATCCGAAACATCGCCGCCGAAGAGGACATCGAACTGACTGAGGACGGACTGGACGCGCTCGTCTACGCCGCCGACGGCGACATGCGGAAAGCGATCAACGGCCTGCAGGCCGCGTCGGTCAGCGGCGACACGGTCGACGAGTCGGCGGTGTACGCGATCACCTCGACAGCCCGCCCGGAAGAGATCCGGACGATGGTCCAGTCGGCGCTGGACGGCGACTTCACCGCCTCGCGGGCGACACTCGATAGACTGCTGACCGAGGAGGGTATCGCCGGCGGCGACATCATCGATCAACTGCACCGCTCCATCTGGGAGTTCGATATCGATGACGAGGCGGCCGTCCGGGTGCTGGAACGCATCGGCGAAACCGATTATCGGATTACCCGCGGTGCGAACGAGCGCGTGCAGCTCGAAGCGATGCTGGCCTCGCTCGCCCAGGACGAGTAACGGCGTATTCCCGCTGCAAACCGATTTTTCACACCTGATAACTGGCGGGTGAGGTTTATGATGAAAGGAGTATAAGAGTATCAACAACTGAAATGCAACGTTTACGACCATCTACGGAGGGGTCTGGGGAAGACCGCGGACAGGTCGGAATCGGGACGCTCATCGTGTTCATCGCGATGGTGCTGGTCGCGGCAATCGCGGCAGGCGTACTCATCAACACTGCAGGGTTCCTCCAGAGTTCCGCCCAGGCAACGGGCCAGGAGTCCAGCGATTCGACGACCAACCGCATCCAGGTCGTCGGAATGACCGGTGACCACTTCACCAGCAACAGCGAGATCGGCGTGGTGAACATCACCGTCAAACGCGCACCGGGTGCGGGGAACGTGGACCTCGACAAGACGACCGTTCAGTGGATCGGTCCGAGCGGGTCGTACTACCAGCTTGCGTCCGGTGGCGCGAAGGGTGATCCGGATGGCACATTCGCTGTCTCGACCGTCCAGGACAACGACGGCTCCCAGCCAGTGCTGAACGACGTCGAAGACCGTTTCAAGATCACGCTCGATCTCGGAGACTCGGACGGGATCGGTGTCGACACGTTCGGCGAGCCACTGCCCGAAGGCGAGACTGCGACGCTGCGAATCTCCTCGCCCGCGGGCGGGATGACGACGGAGGAGGTCGTCGTCCCGAAGACGCTCTCGGGGGAATCCTCAGTCAGGCTGTGACGGCTGGTCGGGGATACCGCCGGCCCCTTCGGAACAGTTTTAGGCGAACGTGGGCCAACTGAACACCAATGAGCGACCTCGACGAGGCCTACCAACTCGACTACTTCGAAGAGGAAGGCTTCCACCGCCAGGAGTGTTCCTCCTGTGGCGACATGTTCTGGTCCCGTGTCGAGCGCGAGACCTGCGGCGAGCCGCCGTGTGCGGAGTACGACTTCATCGACAACCCCGGCTTCGACGAATCCCACTCGCTGACGGAGATGCGCGAGGCGTTCCTCTCGTTTTTCGAGGAGCGCGACCACGAGCGAATCGAACCGTACCCCGTCGCCGCTAACCGCTGGCGCGACGACGTGTTGTTGACCCAGGCATCGATCTACGACTTCCAGCCGCTCGTGACCTCGGGAACGACGCCGCCGCCGGCGAACCCGCTGTGTATCAGCCAGCCCTGCATCCGGATGCAGGACATCGACAACGTCGGGAAGACCGGGCGGCACACGATGGCCTTCGAGATGATGGCCCACCACGCGTTCAACGCGCGCGAGGACATCGAAGACCCCGAGCAGTACGCCTACGAGGGCGAAGTGTATTGGAAGGACGAGACGGTCCGGTACTGCGACGAACTGTTCGAGGAGATGGGGGCGAACCTGGACGAAATCGTCTACATCGAGGACCCGTGGGTCGGCGGCGGCAACGCCGGCCCGGCCATCGAGGTGATCTACCGCGGGGCCGAACTCGCGACGCTCGTCTTCATGTCGATGGAGCAGGACCCCGAGGGCGAGTACGAGATGAAAGACGGCAACCGGTACTCGCCGATGGACACCTACATCGTCGACACCGGCTACGGGCTCGAACGCTGGACCTGGATGAGCCAGGGGACACCGACGGTGTACGAGGCCGTCTACCCCGACATGATCGCCTTCCTCAAAGATAACGCCGGCATCGAACTCACCGACGAGGAGGAGCGAATCGTCCACGAGGCCGCGAAGCTCGCGGGCCGGATGGACATCGACGAGGCCGAGGACATCGAAGCCGAGCGCGATACCATCGCCGCCGAGGTCGGCGTCGAGGTCGCGGAGATGCGGGACCTGATGGCACCGCTCGAGGACATCTACGCCATCGCCGACCACTGCCGAACGCTCGCGTACATGCTCGGCGACGGCATCGTCCCCTCGAACGTCGGAACGGGCTACCTGGCGCGGATGGTGCTTCGCCGGACGAAGCGACTGGTCGACGGCGTCGGCGTCGACGCGCCGCTGGACGAACTCGTCGACATGCAGGCCGAGCGCCTCGACTACGAGAACCGCGACACTATCCGTGACATCGTTCGCACCGAAGTCGAGAAGTACCGCGAGACGCTGGACCGGGGCGGCCGGCGCGTCCGCCAGCTGGCCGAGGAGTACGCCGAAAAGGGCGAGCCGATCCCGACCGAGGAACTGGTCGAACTGTACGACTCCCACGGCATTCAGCCGGATATGGTCGAGGAAATCGCCGCCGCGAAAGGCGTCGCGGTCGACGTGCCCGACGACTTCTACGCGGTCGTCGCCCAGCGACACGGCGGCGGCGACACCGCCACCGAGGAATCACGGACGCCCTACGAGGACCGGCTCCAAGAACTGCCCGAGACCGACCGGCTCTACTACGAGGACCAGCAGCGGACTGAGTTCGAGGCCGTCGTGCTGGAGGTGTTTGACCGCGACGACGACACCTACGACGTGGTGCTCGACCAGACGATGTTCTACCCCGAAGGCGGCGGCCAGCCGCCGGACGAGGGGACGCTGTCGACCGACGACGTCTCCGCCGAGGTGACCGACGTCCAGCAGTACGGCGACGTCATCGTCCACACCTGCGACGACGACCCCGGGAAGGGCGAGTTCGTCCGCGGGCAGGTCGACGCCACCCGCCGGCAGCGCCTGATGCAACACCACACGGCGACCCACATCGTCATCCACAGCGCCCGGCAGGTGCTGGGCGAGCACGTCCGACAGGCCGGGGCCCAGAAGGGGACCGATTCCGCCCGCATCGACATCCGCCACTACGAGTCGGTGAGCCGCGAGGAGGTAAAGGAGATTGAACGCCTCGCCAACGATATCGTCCAGGACAACATCGCCGTCACCCAGGAGTGGCCCGACCGCAACGAGGCCGAGGAGCGCCACGGTTTCGACCTCTACCAGGGCGGCATCCCGGCCGGCGAACAGATCCGGCTCATCACCGTCGGCGACGACGTGCAGGCCTGCGGTGGCACCCACGTCGCCCGAACCGGCGACATCGGGGCTGTCAAGCTCCTGAACACCGAGCGGATTCAGGACGGCGTCATCCGCCTGACCTTCGCCGCGGGCAACGCGGCCATCGAGGCCACCCAGCGCACCGAGGACGCGCTCACCGAGGCCGCAGATATCCTCGATGTCGCACCCGAAGCGGTGCCGGAGACCGCCGAGCGGTTCTTCGACGAGTGGAAGGCCCGCGGCAAGGAGATCGAACAGCTCAAAGAGCAACTCGCCGAGGCCCGCGCCAGCGGCGGCGGCGACAGCGAGGAAGTCGACGTCGGCGAGGCGACTGCCGTCGTCCAGCGCATCGACGCCGACATGGACGAGCTCCGCGCCCAGGCGAACGCGGTCGTCGAACAGGGCAACATCGCGGTGCTCGGGTCGGCGCTCGACGGCGCGCAGTTCGTCGTCTCCGTGCCGGACGGCGTCGACGTCGACGCCGGCGAGGTCGTCGGTGAACTCGCCGGTCGCGTCGGCGGCGGCGGCGGCGGCCCGCCGGACTTCGCACAGGGCGGCGGCCCGGACGCGGACGCACTGGACGACGCGCTGGACGACGCGCCGGAGATTCTGCGAACTGTGGCGAACGTCTGAGGCGGACTGCCGTCCCTGTTTCTCGCGACAACTCTGCTGCGGTCGATGCGCAAATGGCGCACAGTAGCACAGGTGAGCCGTCCTCGTTCCTTCTCGCCGTTGGTTCCGCTCTACGTTCCGTTACTCCGGACAGTTGTCCGATTGCTAACCGATATTCTGCCCGAACGATCCGAATACACTCAAGAGATACAATTACAGTTACTTGTGTTAGGGATCTCTGGATAAGTTTCCAAAAGTGTTTTTACTAACTGCCCATCTATAGCAGATATGAGCGGAAAACGTGACATCGCACACATTCAGTCCCACACCGAATACGTTCGGTCACAACGGACGTGTCGGCGTTGCGGGACCGGTATTCCCGCTGCTAGCGGCCGTGCTACCGATGAACTGTGTGAAAACTGCAGTGCTACCCACGCTCCCTGACTCATGAGTACGACCACGACGCCCCCGTCGGACACCGACCTGGATGAAACGCCGGAGTTCGAACTGGACTGCCTGTACGACGATCCCGACGACCCGTCCGAGTTGACGATCTTCCCCTCGGACCTCCAGCAATCCGTGACCGAGTGGGTCACCGCGGACCGGTCGGCGGCCGTCTCCCTCGACGAACTGCGCTGAGCGGCGCGTCCCGCTCGCCTATCCGCCCTGACACAACCTTCTGGCGTCCCGCATCGCCTCGTTGGTCTCACAGACGAGCGTCAGGTGATCGCCGCTTGCAAGGCGGAAATCGCTGTCGGGGACTCTGTCGGTTCCGTTGCGGCTTACCATTGCGACCAGACAGCCGTCCGGGAGCTTCTTCGCAGTCTCCTCTACCGTCCGGTCGACCAGCGAGTCGTTGCTGAGTTCGACCTCCAGTACGTCCCCCGTTCGTCCGGAGTCAGACAGCCAGTGGGCGAGGGCCGGTCGCTCGACCGCGTCGTCGATGGCATCGGCGACGGCGAAGCCGGCGGAGATCGTTTCGACGTCGAGGTCCTCGAAGGCCTCGACGTTGTTCGGCTGGTTCGCTCTGGCGACCACAGTGTCGACATCGAACCGGGTCGTCGCCAACTGTGCGACGAGCAGGTTCACGTCGTCGTCTGCGGTCGCGGCGACGACAACGGACGCCCGGTCCGCGCCTGCTTCTTCGAGGACGTTCGCGTTCGTCGCGTCACCGTGGACGACGCGGTGGCCGTCAGCCCGGACCCGCTCGACCGTGTCCACGGCCTTGTCGATGAGGACGACCTCCTCGCCGCGTGATTCATAGCGCGTCGCCAGCTCCCGGCCGACGCGACCCGCACCGACGATGAGTGTTTGCATTGGCAGGATGTCAAGCGCTTGCGCGAAATGACGGGCCAGCCCGCCTTGAAACATGACGGTCGCGAAGATGACGAGAAAGACGGTCCCGACGAGGACCGTCGCGGCTTCGGGGTTATCGGGCCGCAGTTCGATGGCGAACAGCGTGGCGACGCTGGCCGGGACGATGCCACGCGGCCCCATCGCGCCGACGAACATCCGCTCTCGAACGGTCAGTCGCCCACCCAGCGTCGAGAGGAACACGCCCAGCGGGCGGACGAGCGCGACGACGACAATGACCACGACGAGCCCGCCGATCCCGAGCGCACGCAGGTCACCGAGCGATAGCTGGGCGGCCAGCACGATAAACACGAACGAGAGGACGAACAGCGTGATACCGCCCTTGAACTCGGCGATCTCCTCTTCGTGGGGGAGGTCGGCGTTCCCCAGCACGATACCGGCGACGGCGGCGGCCGCGATGCCGGCCTCCGAGAGCCACATGCTTCCCAGCGCGTACGCCAGCAGCGCCGCGGTCAGGACCACGACCCGGGCGTTTTGCGTGGCGTTGTCCGCCGAGAGATTCTGGCGCTGGAGCAGGAGTGCGATGCCGCCGCCGACGGCGACACCGACGATGTGGCCCACGACCAACCGGGCGACGAACGCCTCGACGACGACCACCGGGGAGGACTGGCTTGCGATGACGAACTCGAACGTCGCCACCGCGAGGATAGCGGCGGTCACGTCGTTGATGATGCCCTCTGTCTCCAGGGCGGCGGCGACCCGCTCCCGCACCGGGACCACCTGCATGATCGGCGTGATGACCGTCGGCCCGGTGGCGATCAGCAGGCTCCCGACGAGAACGGCGACCGGCCACGTCGTCCCGAACACGACTTTGACGGCGACTGCGGTTCCGACAAGCGAGACGAACGCACCGATCGTCACCAGTCCCAGCGCCTCTCTGGACGCTTCACGGATTCGCTCGACGGTGAGGTGGAACGCTCCCTCGAAGACGATGATACCGACGCTGAGGCCGACGATGGCCTGCAGCCCGGTTTGTCCGAATATCGCGGGGTCGACGAGACCGAACGCTTGCGGGCCGACAAAGACACCGGCGACCAGCAGGAACGCGACGCTCGGGATCTGGAGCCAGTCGGCAACCAGCTGCGCGGCGACCCCCAGACTCACGACCAACACGACGACGCCGATAAGTGATGCTGCTCCGGACACGGGATTGGCGGCCCTTCGACAGCCAGCGCTAAAGGCCTACTCACCGAAAGAAACACACCGCCTGCGCGGGAATCGACAGACGATGCCGACCGCACGCAACCGCGACGTGTCTCTCTACTACGAAGCCGACGGCGACGGCCCCACCGTCGTGTTCATCAACGACGTGGGGTACGGCGCGTGGCTCTGGGGCTGGCACTACGACGCCGTCGCCGGTCCATACGAGACGGTGGTGTGGGACCTCCGCGGAACCGGCCGGTCGGACGTGCCGGGGGGACCGTACGACGTGGGAACGCTGGCTGCTGACCTCGAAGCCGTGCTGGCCGATCACGGCGTCGGGAGCGCCCACCTCGTCGGGGCCGGGCTCGGCGGCATGGTCGCGCTCGAATACGCTCACCAGTACAGCCGTGCCCGCTCGCTGACGCTGTACTGTACGGCCGGATCCGGCGATGCGGTGGAGCGGGAGGAACTCGATTCGCTCGCGCTGGACGCCCCATCACCGCTTGAAGGAGCGTTTTCGCCGGCGTTCCACGAGCATGACCCGGACCTCATGGAACAGATCGCAGGCTGGCGAGCTGACGAGGACGCCACTGGCGAAGCGCGTGCGGCCCAGGTCGCGGCGATGACGACTTTCGACTCGCCGCCGCTGTACGAGATTACCCAGCCCGCCGAGGTGTACTACGGTCTGGACGACCCCGTCGTGTCGCCGGACGCCGCCCAGTCGCTGGCGGCCGATCTCCCCCGCGGGACCGGGGAGGCCGTCGAGGGTCGCCACTGCTGTTTCATCGAGCACGCGCCGGCGGTGACCGACCGATTGCTGGCGCTGCTTGACGAGCAGGCCGACTGACCGGACGCAATCCACAAATATACGGCCTGATACGTGATAGGTATGACCGACCGGACGGCGGCCGTCACGCGGACCACGGCCGAGACGGACATCGAGGTCACGCTCGACGTCGACGGCGACGGCGACAGCACCATCGATACCGGCATCGGCTTCTTCGACCACATGCTCGACTCGTTCTCCACCCACGGGCTGTTCGACCTGACCGTGCAGTGCGACGGCGACCTGGACATCGACGACCACCACACCGTCGAAGACGTCGCCATCACCCTCGGTGAGGCGTTCACCGAGGCGCTGGACGACAAACGCGGTATCCGTCGGTTCGCCGACCGCAAGGTCCCGCTGGACGAGGCCGTCGCGAGCGTCGTCGTCGACATCTCCGGCCGGCCGTACTTCGAGTTCAACGGTGAGTTTTCGCAGGGTTCGGTCGGCGGGATGACCAGCCACATGGCCCAACACTTCTGTCGCTCGCTTTCGATGAACGCCGGGCTGACGCTGCACTGTGGCGTCGAGGGCGAGAACGCCCACCACGAGATCGAGGCGCTGTTCAAAGGGCTGGCCCGGGCGCTTGACGACGCGACCCGTATCGACGAGCGACGGTCCGACGTGGCGAGCACGAAGGGCGAACTGTAGCCGATTGCGACCCTCCGTTTCGGCCGCTGTCGGCATCGATTAGTGGCCCCATACCCATCCTTCCGTATGTTCGACGAGAACACGTAGAAGTTATCACATATTCATCATGTGAATGCTGGACCCGGCAGATTTTGGGTCACAGGATATCACATGTTGGCGCTCTTGTCGGCTTATTGGTGCAGATTTTAATCATGTCTATGAGTACTTCAATGTACCCCATAATTTGACACGAAATCAAATAATATATAATTTCGAGCTCGGAAGGGCACGGCTATTTCACTTTCACTGAGGAGGGTGGGTGGCATTCTGACTATTATCAACTCCCACCTACATTTGATCGTAGAGATGGACTACGCAAGCCTACCCAAACAAACTCGCGAGGCAGTCTTGATGCGTGATCGGAACCAATGTATGAACTGCGGAAAAAATGACGAACAGACTAAACTGGATGTTCACCATATTGTACCTCGAGGCCAAGGTGGGTCTGACCGAATTAGTAACTTAGTACTGCTGTGCCGACAGTGCCACGATGCAGCGCATGAAGAAACTATGGCACCAACCGTTGATTTCAGCAGCACTGGAAAAATGAAACACTCGGAATTTGAGATATTTCGAGAATTTTTCGAACAACTACCTTCTGCTCGATTTGATACAAGCTCGAAAAAATGGCGGGTTCCAATCCAAGATATGCAGGAACTTGTAGATTCAATCGATAAACTACCTATTGCGGAAACATGAATGTCAGCAGCAGGTTGACATTGATCGACCAGAATGAATCATATAGTCAGTACCTTGATCCATGACCGAAGACACTGATGACGAACTGTTCGACTGGGGAGGATCCATATTTCGCGATGAGCATGTCTTTGAAATCGATTTCCTACCAGAAACATTTGAACACCGTGACACACAAATGCAAACGCTCAAATATGCATTTCGGCCTGCTATCCGCGGAAACAGGCCTCTCAATACAATTGTTCGCGGACCACCTGGTACGGGAAAGACAACAGCAATCAAGTTACTGTTCGATGAGATTGATGCGCAAACGGATATCGATGTTGCTTGTGTAAACTGCCAACTCAATTCATCTCGATTCAAGATTTTCTCAAAAATATACGAGAAGCTGGTAGATCACGCGACTCCTCCAGAAGGTATTCAGTTCAAACAATTGTTTACCAAGATCACTAACCAACTTGTTAGCAATAAAGGAATCCTATTATTAGCTCTGGATGATGTGAATTACCTCTTTTATGAGAACGAAGCTACCGATACATTATATTCGTTATTAAGAGCTCATGAAGAACAGGAAGGTGTTAAAATCGGTGTCGTAGTAATATCTTCAGACCTCAACCTGGATATTATCAATTCTTTGGATGATCGAGTAAAAAGTGTGTTTCGCCCTGAAGAGATCTACTTTAACCGATATGATACAGAAGAGATCTTCGATATTCTACAAGCCAGATGCAAACGAGGGTTACGAGACGGCGTAATCAACGAGACTGTGCTTAGCCAAGTTGCTGACTTGACTTTCAAACATGGCGGAGATTTGAGAATGGGAATTGATCTACTCCGTCGCGGAGGGCTTACCGCTGAACAGCAGGGTCATGGTCAAATAAGCGAATCTGATATTGAAAGCGCGTACGAAGATACAAAAAGACCTCATCTAAGTCGACAGATGAAGCAGATCTCTGATGCAGAAAAGAAGCTACTCCGAATTCTTGCGCAAAATGCTACTGATGATGCTACCGAACTGTATGAGCAACTTCAATCACAAACCGAGATTGGATATACACGCTATTCTAATATTATTGACAACGTGGCTAAACTGGGGATTATTTCTGAGATCAGCTCAGATTCACAAACTGATGGAACATCTCAACAATCGATTACATTGAATTATGACAAAGATATAATATTGAATACGCTGGACAGCGTTTAATTTTGGAACCTATTCTTCGCATTATAGAACTGGGTGACTACTGATACGCAATCTGTAGACCGTGTACTTTTAAATTCCTACAAGTAACCAGACTAATGTTTGATACAAAAACTGTGTTATATACCATCAACAGCGTCTGATATGCCGTTTTATTTGCGTATGTGGGTGAAAGAATAAAATTTTGTTTGAATAAATATAATCTTGCTTATAACTTTTATTATTAACGAGAATTTAACTGCATACGGACCGCCATGCCATACCTTGACTATCTTACTGATGACGAACCAACTTACGATTACGCTACATACGCACTGGAATGTCAGTACAATATAGATCGGCCAGGGATTGATACGAAATTCATCAAATCCATTTCATCAGACACGCTTGAACGCCTGGATCGAATCCCCAAGCGATTCTTGATCCCACCTGAGGGAAACCAGCAAACTGGGGTTGATAAATATGAGGTCGTCAATGAGGATCAAACTGAATCATATCCACTATACCAGGAGATTGCTGCAGAAGCGAACACCGTTTATTATGTCGGCTCTACAACAAAGAAACTGCGAGACAGAATAAAACAGCATCTGCAATCGTCACGAAAGACTGTTTTTCTCGAAGATGTTGATAAGGTCCATCTTGAAGAAGTCAGGTGGTATCATGTCAACGTTGATACAACAGCGTTAATTGAGGCACTGGACGCTGAGCTTCATACTGAGATATGTGCTTCACCAGACCATGGTGATAAAATCCAAGCAGAATATGAAGAGGAGTCAGTACGAATCCAGAATTTAGAGAATATAACTAATCGCACTTTGACCAACAAAAAGATTGAATCGAGTGAAAAGTTACCAAGTGCATTAAGTTACGCCGCACTAAACGGCTACTCTAATCAGGTTGAAAAAAGCAGGACAGACCATGAGAGAGGGCTGGCCATTGATAAAACGGATTTCAAAGAGGGTCCGAACGGCACTGTCCATCCAAGTGATATAAGGGCATACGCATATTGGAACTGATCCTACCGATTTCTATTTGATTCTTATCGAACTCAGCGAAACAGTTCGTAAATACTAATTGTCATATCTGTTCGTCCTACACGCAGGGCGCGTATCGGCTACTCAACTTCGGCGTTACATACAAATATGCTATTTGATCATAAATCTCCATAATTTTCCAATCCTTCCGAAGCTGGACTCGTTGACCTCCACGTCCCAGTCCTCTTCCTCAAATAACATGGGCAAGCGGGCAAGGTGCATATCACCGCACGAAACCACGACTGTCTGATATCCGTTTTCTGTAGCAATCTTAGTTACTGAACGTGTCATGTCCGAATCTCGACTACCCATATAGCGCTCTTCAAGAAAAATCAGAATGCCAGAGAATAGGATCAGTGAGCCCACGACTAAGAGCAGTTTCCCAATTATAGTGTAGAGAGAGGTAAGAATAGACGGGGTAGAAACGAACGGAATAGTCATTTCTGGGGTGAAGATTCCATATAGAAAGACCAAACCTGCAAACAAACCAGCCGATGCAGTCCAAGAAAGTGGAAGTCGAGAATATAGTTCGGGAAGAGGTGTATCAATTTCATCAAAAACTGGCACATCCACCTCATCCTCAATTTGAGGGGCACTGCCGAGAAACGCCTGAAGCCAATAGAACGTTAACGCACTGACGAGGAACGACAAATATCCAAAGCTCCAGTCATCGGGACTTACCGCATCTTCCCGGTTTTCAACGAACAGAGCGTCCACATCCTCATCTATTTGATCAAACAGAGATTCTCTATCTGAACTGGATATATGACACTCCCCCTGAAATATCGCTTTCATACGCTATGCTGTTGATCCGTTGGCTTACTATTTTCTTACGATGTGGGAGGGTGTCGGTAGTTGACTCCGCAAGAACGCTGTCACAGTTTGCTAAGTTCAGCCTCTATATCTTTCATGGTAGCCAGTAGCAATATCACTCTCTTGATGGGGATTTCATTGAGATTGGTAAGAGCCTGTATTTTTAAAATTTGGGGGGGGGGGAACCCAACTGTTAAACAACGGGGAAGAAGATCGAGAAAAAATCCACTCTGATTCCACGAGATTTCAATTCTAAGTCTTCTATCTTTTATAAGAACCGTGTTGACTACTGATGAAGTGGGAAGGACGAAGATCCCCTCTAATGAGGTCTCTTCACTTTGTCGCGAATGTCTGATCGGAATCGATCTGGGGCAGTCTATCTTCCCCAGAATGTCCAAATGCTGGTAGAACAGGTACACGAAGCACACTACGATGTTCCAGATTCAGTCCCGCTCTACTTGACGATTAAACGAGCGATGGACAATATGAAAAATAATGAATAAGTAAAATTCAGCTTGGAATGTATCTCGTCAGAATTTAAGATTCACCTCATTCTCTTCTGATGGAGCGTTGACGGTCGGAACTGTCCATTGCATAGGTTAGTGTCGCCATCTCACATACAACTTCATGCAGCACCGGAATTATTCGCGAATTCGGCTCAATAGGCTGAATTTTATTCAACGTCGCATGCAAAGATTCAGGAATAGCAGTGGTTACGCAGTATTGGTTGTTGACCCAAAACAAGACACAATGATTTACGAACACCAAGTCGTGGCTCTCCAAGACTTCCAACTGGAGGAGGTGTTCTCAGATAATAAGGAAGTACATCATATGGTTGACCATGGAAAAGAGGGGGTTGCAAAAGTAGATATCCCTGGCAACCTTCTGCCAATTAGTCCATCAAGTCATCGTGAATTACACGGAAGTAAAGGGTACGCTGGCGCCCCAGTAGAAGAAATTCTCCGACAAAATGACGGCTGAATCGAAAATGGACTTATTATTTCAGAGATTGTTCGTAGAGGCTCACGTCGGGTCTGAAAATGCTCTTTATCGTCCCGGCCACGCCTGCGAACTTATGACCTCTCAGCGTTTGCAGGTAGAAGCCCATGACAATAAGTGACATTGGCTTCGATCCAGCTAATGATCCCGATAATGCAGGTTCCGAGGGGGCTGCAATCGGTTCTACTTTAGCTGAAAACTCAGACGTTGTCGGGCCTGTAGAACTTCGGGGCATATCCCTTTCAGATGCTGAAAATAAATACGTAGGAAACAGACGAGCAGAGGCAATCAATTCAGACTTTAGTTCGGGAACGAAGAATCAACGTGCCAATAAAATATATAATCAACTGTTGAATCTTGACCGAATAACTCGGATTGCTTTTGAAGAACCGGCGGTAGGGATGCAGACTCTCGTGACTGATCCAAAAAAAGCTGGGATTGCTCTTGATAAAAATGTATTGGGACCAATAGAACAGGCACAACTAATGGTTGATGGAGTTAAGTCTGGCATCCGACGGACACGGGAACGCCTCGCGAGTTCTGGAAATAGTTTCGTATACTTTGGAGTCCGTGACATGGATTCTGAGGGGCTGAGTCACTGGCACATTTACTGGTGCTTGGATAGAGCCCAAGTTGATGGTGACTCACTGGATCTGTTTGCCGGCGTAGAGTCCTACATTTCTCACGCTCCAGGAGCCACAGAACAGGATCATCCTGCTACGGAGGCAGTTCTTTGGGATCAGTATCCAGAGCAAACTGTCGAAACCTATGGTAAAGACCAATCACAAGGTGGTGCAGTGCATCCATCGGCTCGTTATGTGGCGAGTTCTTTGCCACACCTCGGAACTCTCGGTGAGATGGATTCAACGGGAATAAGACATGGTACAGTCGAATGGGCGATACGTTCCAAGTCATTTAAAAGAAGAAATCAATGTTCTTTACCGGCCGATATCAAGCAGTTGAGAACCGATGACCTGTCCTATTGACACAGGTATTCTATTCTATTAACACAGGTATTCCAGGTATTCTAACTCCCGATTCATTGTAATGGAGGCGTAATGTAGAGGATGTGTCGTGCAGTTCTCTGTACGAAGTTGTTCTCAAACAGTAGAGGATATTTTAGATGACCAGTTGATTTGTACACTGTCCGGTGTATCATCTGTATTGAAAGCGCCAACATGCAATTAATTGATAAAGCGTGTTATAGAAAGCTTCTCATGCTCTGCCTATCTAAGCTTTGTCAATCGCGTGTAAGATACGGGGCGCGTATCGGTCGCCACGTTCCTAATGTTCAGAGAGTCAAAGAGATATTTACACAAGCCATTGTGAGGAATTTGAAATGGGCGAACTATAGTAGACAGCCACATCATCGAATTCCTCATCAATCGATTCAATGATAGCATCCCCGATTTTTCGATTAAGATCATAATTGTCACGACTGATTTGATGTCTGCTACCTCGATACAAACAATCATAATTTGACATCCATACAAAGGCAGTATTGAGTCCAGCATACTCCCCGCCAAGGCAATCGGATTTTGTGAGGTCCTTATAGATTCCGTTGAACGACAATTCAACGTTATCGGCTATCTCTGATACAGAGGCACTTGTTGGATCAACGTTTGAAATTTTCTGTCGAAAATCAGTCCTTGATCGAAGAATTTTCAGTTCGATGGCACCACTCATACCCTCTACACTGGCCTTCTGCTTACCTTCTTCCCAGAATATCGGTCGAAACACAGAACTCAAATCATCAGTGGACAAGATAGCTATATCCATTCGATTATCGGACTCAAGCCCGAATTGTTCATTTGCGTAGACCTCAGTATGTACACGGGTTAGGTGATGATCTGTGTTTGATTTTGCTTTGCCTTTCACTTTATGTTCAATATATTCATTGGATGCACAAGTTTTCATTCTCTCGTCAAGGAATACCATCGGCTCTCCACCCATCACTTGACCACCAGGGTACGTTACAATGAGCTCGTCACGTTTATTCAGTTCATCGCGAAGGTATTCAGCAAGACGAGATTGTAAATCCGACTCAGCAAAAAAATCCAACGGACGCTCCTCAAATTCATAACCGAGTCGTTCAATTGCATCTTGCATCGCGTCTGAATTGAGTCTTCGACTCATGTGCGAACCCATCCCTATGAGTTACAAATATATTACTGAAGAACTGAGCGATTCATTATTCTGTATTGAATATAATCTCTCTATTTTTACTTCCTTCTGTAATCACACTTACTCCAGTATGTTTCTCCGCCCGTTTGCATCGCAAAACCGGCTGTGAACGTTTCTATGACACGCTACGATATCCACTCGTGCGGTTGATCTGATGACAATAATAAAGACGAGAGCGGATGCATGGATTTTATTTCCCCGCTTACTGACATCTGCTTATGCCCTGTCCTGAGTGCGATTCTCCCTACTTAGTTTCCCAAAAATACGAAAACTTACGATGCCCAAAATGCCTGAATATTGGTATTGTCTCCCCTGAGCGCGTTAAGACCGAAGTAGAAGATGCCAGAGATTTCATGGGAGAAAATCAAGTTCTTGACTACCTGAAAGATTATGATAAAACTCAATTAATTCTCGCCCTCCTCCGTATGGGAAACAAGGCTGTTCACGAAGTATGGAATAATCGCGCTATCCCAATACGCGACTTCGCGTTCACACCATTATTTATTAAACTTCTTCTACCAGAGACCGGATTCGGAAACAAGACATTAGATGTACAAGATTGGCCACCAGAGACGCTTGAGACGATTATCAAACACCGGTTTCTGGTTCTTCGCGAGCTCAACCATCTTGAAGAGCAGTTCACATATGCCTATCCGAAAGTGGCTACTGGGAGTCTTAATACGATTTTTGACCGGTATGATTTGTATCAGTCTGAATTTAGTTACTGCTTTGACCGATGTTTGAAAAGTCTGTTAGGGGGTGAACTGGAACACAGGGAACAGTTTGATACCGCTGACGAAGAACTCCGAAAGTTTGAGACACCCGACGGCGACAACATCCAATCTGTCCGTGACTTCGCGGATGCCTTCTATGACTTTATCATTGGGATGGGATTCTTACTCTCATCGGATGAATCATTGAACGAGGTCTTTTATAACGAGTTCCCGGAATCAGTGACTATTTTAGATATTCGCGACTTTATGGACGCACTAAATAACCAATTTTTACCAGGAAATATTAACGCGATAACCGGTGAAGAAGAATTAGCAGTGGTTGACTGGGCAGAAATTCAACAAATCGGATTTGAGATTTTTGATGATGATTGGACAGAGGTCCGCGATGAAATCGTGATGACGCCTTCTAATACAGACGCTCATCCTTTTTTATTCTCAATGCCAGTAGAAGAAAAAACGATTGAATCTCGATTGAACCGTCCGTCTCAATTGGCTTTGCCCCGCGTGTTCTACGCACAAGAATATGCACAGTTCATCCGTTTCCAGATGTTCCCAATGTTGCACGATGAGTCTGGACGTGTTGGCCATGAAGTTCTGACAGAAGTGACCGAGGATCGGAGCGAAGTCTACGAACGAAATATTCACACATATCTGCAAAACGAAGGGTATGAGAGCTATCACAGCCTGAAACATTATAAATCAGATGAGCATGAATTGGATGTTCTTACCATCGCATCTGACCGAAATGAGCTGTGGTTCATCGAGTGTAAGTATCTGCTTCCAAAACTTCGGATGGACACTGCTGAGGGGATTCGAACATTCAATGAGAAGATGACAGAGGCGGTGTTTGAAGACGGAGAACCGTTTGATGAAAAAGTAGACTGGTGGCTGGAAAACAAATCAGGAGAGAACTTCACAAATCAGACTGGACCAAATCCCGACGAAGATAGAACTGCTGCGCGTTTTAAGCAGTCATGGACAGACCTGACCGTACGCCGGTTCGTCGTATCGAATTTGGTTCCTTCTTACACGCTGAAACGCGGAGTAGTGTTTCTAACGGATATGGAATTCCTTGAATTTCTGGAGACAGGGACACTTCCATTTCTGCCAAAATAGGGAATTAAAATATCAACCACAACTAAAAGGTTACCAGAGTCAATAACAGTTTAGCACCTGACCTATACCGGCATCAACTGCGAATCCCCTGTGATCAATAAGGGTCCAATCACAAAATTCGCAGGTACAATAGTACTGAATTCGCTTGGGCAGTAGAAACGATTTTAGAAGTTATTGAGACTCATTCAGTTAGTCTGGTCATTAATCTGTAAGCCAGTCGCCAGCAACGCGATTCATCCGCCTATACTCATCAGCTCGATCATACACGTTCCGGAGCGTATCAGGTGATGTCCCAACAACATGAGCTACGGTCGAGTGATCGTTATCATCCAGTAAGGATGTAATTGATCCGTGACGGACCTGATGTGGACTGGACGTATTATTGCAGTGTTTATTCACTTTTGATGGATATGGCTGACATCCATTTTCTGAGCGGAATGATTGACAACCATCACATTGGCAGTCGTTTACACTATACGTAGTTGGACATGTGAGCCAGTGAGTTCTTTCTCGGATTGTCCGTTTACTCAGTCGAGCGTTGTGCTCCCCTGTTAGTAGCCCGAATAAGCCATATCTATCGGGTTCTTGATGCTCTCGACGGTCACTGATTGCACCTGTGTTAGTGCCGTTATTAATATAATGGCGAAAGATGTCCACGTGCTCTGACTGCAACTGGACCCGTCGACCAGCTAACTCTTCCCGCTTATTTTTTAGCGGTAGCCCAGGGTCATTATCTGGACCAAGCTCTGGACGATCCTTGAGACGGAGATGCGGGTTGAAATTACGCTCATTTGGCCAGTTATCAGGCTCCACCAGAACTACATCATCGTAGTCAAGTGCCTGAATCGCCGACACACGGAATCCATATCGGAATAAGAGAAGCCATATTATATGGGACCGACTCGCAAACTTGTTATTACGGAGCCATTTCATAATCCGCTCTCCTTTTTCAGGTGGTAGCGGATCTGAGCGGATCTTTTCGCTGTTAGTAACATCTGGTTTCACTTCGTCCCACGTCTCATCATCTGGTATACGGTTCGGATGAATCCACCCTCTGGACATAGCATGTTGGACTATGGTTCGTATTCTTGAGAGATGCTGGCTCCGGCTCAGCTTCGTTTTATTATACTCATCATGTGCAACGATCCAGTCATCGTGACGCCCTGGGAAGTTTGAGGAGAGGTCAGAAACATACGAGTACCCTTGTTCAGCCATCCACTCACTGAATTGTTTCCAAGCACTTCGATACGGTTGAGTACTTGACTCTGCTTTATTATCAGCTCTCCAGTGATCAATGAACTGGCGGAACACCCAATCTGGGCGTTTATTCTGGACATCACCGTTTCTGCCCCTGTCGGCTACCTGGTTCTCGATTCGGTTCAGCCGTTCCCACACGTCTTTCGTCGAAACTGAGCTGAACTGGTCGCTGTCTGTCTTCTCGCCTGCTGTTTTTTTATCTGTACTACATTCGTCGTTATTTTGAAACGACATGCGACTTTTCTCCGCACCGGCCAGCCGACGGAGCGAAGAGGCGAGCCTTCAGGGGATTGATTCCCCTTCAGACGTCACACCTCTGTTTCGGCGATTGTCTGACTTTTATATTTCGGTGGTCATCCCAATTCATTACACAGTATCTCTGAACTGCGGGAGTGATTTACCCTTGGGGGCAAGAGACTTCCACATGTTCGACGAGATCATGCAGAAGTTCGAGGACTCTCCTGGCCAGCAGGACGTCATCCGTCTGCTGCTGGAACGGGGGTTCTCCGTCAACGAGGACGGCCGCGTCGTCTCGGGCGGCATCGAGATCCCGAACACGGGCATCGCCCGCGAGGCCGGCGTCGACCGGCGCGTGGTCAACGCCACGACGGACGCGATTCTCGACGACGACGACCTGCGGCGCATCTTCCGCAACATCTCCTCCGTGCCGAGCTTGCTCGACCTCGCGCCGGTGCTCGACTTGCACGCGGTGACCGTCACCGTTCGGGCCGCCGACGAGTCCGGCATCGTCTCGACGGTCACGTCGGCTATCGCCGACCGCGACATCTCCATCCGGCAGGTCCTGAGCGAGGACCCCGAGTTCACCGACGAGCCGAAGCTGTACGTCATCACCGACGAGGAACTGCCCGGCGACCTCATCAACGAAATTCGTCGCCTGGCGTTCGTCCGGACCATCGAACTGGCGTAATGCCAGCAACGCTCACCGTCGAGACGCCCGCGGGCGAGACTCACGAACTCACCGCCGAGCCCGGTACCGTCCTCCGGGACGTACTCCTCGACGCCGGCCTCTCGCCACACGGCCGCTACGCGGAGCGGGTCAACTGCGGCGGCCGCGGCATCTGTGCCACCTGCGGCGTCCGCCTCGCCGACGCGCCCGACCCCGACCACTGGCACGACGACCTCGCCGACCGCTTTGGCTACCCCCGGCTTTCCTGTCAGCTCCGGATCCGGGACGGAATGGCGGTCAAACTGCTTGACAAGCGAGTTTGGGGTGCGCGCCAGCCCGGCGACGGGACGGACTGACCCGCCGCCCAACGGCAAACGCTATTCCGCCACCGGGCCTACGCCGGGCCGTGACGGACAGCTACCTGACCGTTCCGGGCCGCGGCGAGGCGCGCTTCGAGGTGCGGGGCTCGGAGTTCATCGGTCACGTCGCGCCGGCGGCGACCGTCGAAGACGCCGAGGGGTTCGTCGACGCCGTCGGAGATGAGTACGCCGACGCGACACACAACGTCCCCGCCTACCGCGTCCGAGCGGACCCTTTTCGGGAGTATTCCAGCGACGACGGTGAACCGAGCGGCAGCGCCGGCGACCCCGCGCTGAACGTTCTCCAGCAACGCGACATCGAGAACGTGGTCGCCGTCGTCACGCGCTACTACGGCGGGACTAACCTCGGCGTCGGCGGTTTAGCCAGCGCCTACTCCAGAGCAGTGAAGGAAGGTGTGGATGACGCCGGGGTTGTCGAGGAGGTGCCCCACGAACAGTTCACCGTAACCGTCACCTACGACGACTCCGGCAGCGTTCGGAGCCTGCTTGAGTCAGCAGGTGTCGAATTTGAGGCCGGTTACGAGGCCGAAGTGGTCTTCGAGGTCCGCGTGCCCACCGCCGACGGGAGCGCCCTGCGGGATCGGATTCGGAGCGCGACCAGCGGGCGGGCGGCTATCGAGATGGAGTGACACCGGTTACTCGTAGGTCGGCAGCCGTGCCGACTGTGCCGACCCGTCGATGAAGGGCAGGTCGACCTGCTGTGCGCCGACCGGGTCGCCGTCGACGCGGACGGTCAGCGATGCCTCGGGGCGCTCCCAGCTGAGGTTCGCCAGTGCGATGGGAGCCTCCCGCATCGGACTCTGCGCGGCGCGGGTCACGTCGCCGACGTGCTCGTCGCCGGCGAACACCGCGGCACCGGGTTCGGGGCACTCCTCGACGGCGAGGCCGACCAATCGCTGGGTCGGATGGCCCCGGTTCTTGATGCGGGAGACGACTTCCTGGCCGACGTAACAGCCTTTCTCGAAGTCCAGAGCATTGCGCAGGCCGAGGTCGTTCGGAAGCGCGCCCTCGATTTCGCTGTCGAACAGCGGCGTCCCGGCCTCAAGCGTCAGCGTCTCCCAGGTCTGGTAGCCGAAGGGGACGGCGTTGAGCCCGCGGTTGACCAGCGTGTCGAAGACGGCCTCGGCGTCGTCGGCGCTACAGACCACGTCGTAGCTCTCCTCGCCAGCGAGGTTGTCCGTCCGGATGACGGAGACCCCGGCGTCGCCGAGTTCGCCCCGCTCGAAGGTCAGCGGCGCTGGCGGGGTTCCGGTCTGGTGGAGGACGCTGGCGATCTTCTCGGTCGCTTTCGGCCCGTGGACGCCGAAGACGGCGAAGTCGTCGGTCGCCACCTCGAACTCGACATCCTGAATGAAGGTCTTATCCGCCCACTCCGCGGCAAGTTCCTCTGCCTTCTGGGGCGGTGTGAACACGAGCAGGCGCTCGCCGGCGTTGTACACGTACATGTCCGTGTCGACCTGGCCGTCAGGGTCGAGCAAGAGCGCGTAACAGCCCGCGCCGTCCTCGTCCGGGACGTGGTTCGAGACGGCGTTGTCGACGTAGTCGACGCGGTCCTCGCCGGTGACGACGATCACGCCGTAGCCATACTCCATCGCCCCGACGACGTTCCGAACCGCGCGGTGGGTCCGCTCCGGTCGCCCGTAGTTGTCGACGACGCGCCGACCACCGACCTCCCTGAACGTCGCTCCGTGGGCCTCGTGAACGGACTCGAGAACAGTCATTGTACGGGTATGCGGCCCTCGTGGGGAAAAACGTCCCGTTAGCGTCGTCGGCGTGCGAGGACAGCCACTGCGAGCAGTGCGGCCATCGTCAGGGCGACCGTGAAGCCCGGACCGCTGCCGTCAGTCGTTTCTGTCGCCGTCTGTTCCGGCGTAGTGGCCGCCCCGTTCGTCGTCTCCCCATCCGGCCTGAACGCGGTGACGTTCGTCGTCGTGGTGAGGTCGCCGGATGTCGCAGTAAACGTGACGTTTCCGGCCGTCGGGACCGTCGCGGTTATCTCGCCGTCCGCGTCGGTCTGTCCGACCTCGGTCCCGTTCCGGGTCACGGTCGCGTTCGCCACCGGTTCGTCGTATTCGTCGGTGACCGTGAGGCGGACGTTCGCGTCAACGACGACCTGTCTGTTATCGGGGGAGAGCGTGATCTCCGGGGTACGCTGGATTTCCACGTCTATCGATTTTTCGTCTTCGGCGACGCTGACGCGTCTCTCGACCGTCTCGTAGCCCTCTTTGGTAACTGTGACGTCGTAGCGGTCGTTGACCGGCACGCTGACCGATGCTGTCCCGTCAGAGAGCGTCGGCACGGTCCCGTCGAACCCGTTGTCCGATTCGACCTGAAGGTTCGCACCTCGGATCGGTCTCGGGTCGTCGAAGTGATCGTCGACGACCGTGGCCTGCAGCAGAACCGACCCTTCACGAATCCGGACCGTCGTCGTTGTCTCGCCGGAGACGGGAACGGTGGTCAGGTTGCGGTAGAACCCCGGCTTGGTGACGATGACGCTGTACTCGCCTTCTTCGACGGGCCGTGTCGTGATGGTCCCGTCGCTGCCTGCGTTCATGTCGACCACGTAGTTCCCGTCTCGATACAGCCGGATTCGGGCGTTCTCGGCCGGCTGGCCGTCCCCGTTCACAGCGTTGACTGTGGCCGTCGCTGACTCCGAGACCGCCACATCGATGGACTCTGTCTCGGCGTCCTCAACGACGTACGGAACGTTTCGGACGTACTCGTCATCGTGTATCTGAAGGGTGACGTTGGCTCCTTCCGGGACGTCGATGAGTGCCTGCCCGTTTGCCCGCGTCGTCTCATTGGACGGCCCGCCTGCGCCGTCGTTCCACGTCGCCGATATATCGATACCGCTGAGCGGGTCGCCGTCCTGGTCGACCACGGTGACGGTGAGTGTCACCTGTGACTGTGCAGCAGCCGTTCCCGCCACCACCCCAGCCCCCACCAGAAGTGTCAGCAGTCCGATTGTCAACGCGCTACGATGGTCGAACATACCTGATCAATAAAAGAGTGGACGTAAATCAGTACTGGCGGTAGGCACCTCCTACGGCCGTTTAGATTGCTGCTCGCTGACAAGACGCTCGACCTCGGATGGTTCGAGCGGTGTCAATGGCCCTGACATCGTCCGAGAGAGCGCCGCTGCCGCGACACCGTGGACCAGTGCCTCGTCCGTGTCGGCACCAGCGGCCAGTCGCTGGAGCGTCGCGCCGATGAAGGCCCCGTGTTGCCCAGATTCGTCGACGGCGGTCGTCTCGATGGCGTCCTGCTCGTGAACGACACCGTCGTGGTAGGCCACTGCGCCGTACTCGCTCCGTGTGAGAATCATGCGGGTGAGGTCGTACTCCGTTGCGAGCGTGTGGACGATATCCCGTGGCTCCCCTGTCGTGTCAAACACCGTGGAAACCTGGTCTTCGGCGGCAAAGAGAGTATCGACGGCCGGCAGCAGGTCTGCAAGTGCGTCGCGGGCGTCCTCGGCGTCCCACAGCCCAGGGTGGAAATCAAGGTCGAACGCCCGCATGCCTGCGGCCGCTCTGAGTAACGCCCCCGTCGTGTCGGCGGCCGTGTCTGAGAGGGAGAGGGTTGCGCCCGAGGTGAACACTACGTCCGCGTTCTGTATCTCGCCCATCGGAAGTTCGCCGGGCGTCAGCGTCGCCATCGCGGTGTTATCGCGGTCCTGTAGCAGCCGCTCGGCACGGGGTGGGTCGGCGTCCTCGTGGAACGTGAGCCCCTGCCGGCCGGTATCCGGATCTGACCAGACAACCTCTGTCTCCAGACCGAACTCGCGGAGCTCCGCGACGACGCGCCGGCCGAGCGGCGTGTCCGGAACCTTCGACAGCCACCGTGCGTCGGCCCCGAGTCGGCCGGCCGTCGCCGCGACACTGCTCGCGGTCCCGTCGACGCGAATCGACGCCTCACGGGCCGTCTCGAACCGCTGTCCGTCGGGGGGTGCAAATCTGAGAGCGGTCTCGCCGAACGTTACGAGTGACATACCGCGTGCATCGGGAGACGTAGGTTTAGTTTAATCGGCTGTATCGATTGCTGTGTCGGAGAACGACTGCCCCTCCCCTTATCGCCGCCGACCGCCGTGTCCGGGGTAATCCCGCTCGAACCGGTCTTCGAGTTCCTGCCGGTCGATGTGGATGACCGTCGGCCGCCCGTGGGGACACGCGTAGGGGTTCGCACAGTCGTCCAGCGCAGCGAGTAGTTCCCGGACGGAGCCCTCAGTCAGCGACGTGTTCCCGGTCACGGAGGGGTAACACGCCAGGTCGCCGAGCAGTTCGTCGGCCGCCGCCTCGACCGTCGCCGCCGCCTCGTCGTCGCCGGCGACGAACGCGCCGAGCAAGTCTCTGACAATGTCCGGGCCGGCCGCATCGGCGATGACGCCCGGGAGGGTTCGGACCTCGACGCTTCGCTCACCCGTGCGCGCCGTGTGGAACCCCAGACTCGCCAGCGCGTCGCTGCGCCGGTCGAACACCTCGGCTTCGCGCGCGGTCAGTTCCAGTTCGACCGGGTCGGCGAGCGCCTGCGTCGTCGTTTCGCCTTCGAACTTGGCTTTGAGGCGCTCGTAGTTGACCCGCTCGTCCGCCGCGTGCTGGTCGACCAGTACGAGGCCGTCGTCCGTCTCTGCGACGACGTAGGTGTCGGCTAACTGTCCGAGAATCCGCATCGATGGCAGCGACTCGTGGGTCGCGTCCGGTTCGTCGCCGAGGCGTACCTGCTCCTGGCCGCCGGTGAACTTACGTTCCTCGCGCTCTGTCTCTGTCCGGCCCGCTGCGGATGTCTCGCTTTGCTCACTCTCGCTATCTCCACTCGAAACGATACCCTTTCCCTGGCCCGTCTCGGATTCACCCGACGCGTCGTCCGTCGGACCCGTCGCAGGGGTCCGTTTCGTGTCGGCTGATTGAATAGACTGGGCTGTATCGGACGACTGGCGACTCGCTGTCTCCGTCTGGGTGCTGTCCGGTCGGGCCGTGGACTCAGTACTTGGCTCCTGTGCTGTCGCATCAGCACTGGTCTCTGTTGCGGTGGTGTCCGTCTGTCCCGGCGTTGCTGCTTCGTCTACGGCGTCCCGGCCGTCCGGGCTCGACCGCTCGCGTCCGCTGTCGGTCGCTCCGTCCGCCTCCGGCGTTATCTCCGTCTGCTCGGGTGCTGACCGGCCGCGTGGCGCTGTCGAGCGCAGTAGTCCTTCTCGTAACAGCGCATCCTCGACGGCGGTCCGGACCTGCTCGCGAACGCCTTCGTCGTCGGCGAAGCGGACCTCCATTTTCCGGGGGTGAACGTTCACGTCCACGTCGCCCGCGGGCACGTCCAGAAAGAGGACGGCGAAGGGGTAGCGGTCCGGCGCGATCTGGGTGCCGTAGGCGTCGATGACGGCGTCGCGAACGGTGCCAGCCCGGACGTAGCGGCCGTTGACGTACGTCGAGAGATACTCGCGGCCGGCGCGGTTCGTCTCTGGGTGGGACACGAGGCCGTGGACGCCGTCGAGCGGCCCGTCGGGGAAGCTCCCAGCCTCGTCTCCCTCCGCTTTCGCTTCCGAACCCGCACCGACCGAGATCATCGACTCGGCGACTTCCCGGCCGTAGACGGACATCACTGTCTCGCGCAGTTCGCCCTGTCCGGTTGTCGAGAACGTCTCGCGGTCGCCGTGGGTCAGCGAGACTGCAACGTCCGGGTTAGCCAGCGCGTAACTGGCGACGACGGTGTTGACGTGGGCGAACTCCGTCGACTCCTGTTTGAGGTACTTCCGGCGGGCCGGGACGTTGTAGAAGAGGTCATCGACCGCTATCGTGGTCCCCTCTGGACAGCCAGCGGGGCCGACTGACGTGACGTCGCCGCCTTCGAAAACGAGTTCCGTCCCCACGTCGCCGCCGCGAGGTCTAGTCCGGATCGTCAGCCGTGAGACCGCTCCGATTGCGTGCAGGGCCTCGCCGCGGAACCCGAGCGTTCCCACGCCGCCCTCCAGATCCGCGATGTCGCGGATCTTCGACGTTGTGTGTTTCTCGACGGCCGTCTCGACGGCCTCGCGATCCATCCCGACCCCGTCGTCCGTGACGCGAATTCCGTCGGTTCCACCGGCCTCGACGACGACATCGACCCGGTTCGCGTCGGCGTCGATGGCGTTCTCGACCAGTTCCTTGACGACGGAGGCCGGCCGCTCGACCACCTCGCCGGCCGCGATGCGTTCGACGGTCCGGTCGTCGAGTCGCTGGATGTCGGTCATACGTGCCTCCGCATGTGGTACTACCGGCTAACGGGCGAAGCGACTTGATACTGTCTGCCCTCGCTCGAGCGTATCAGTCTAATCATGGAAATAGTTAACACAAAACAGTCCTGACCCCCGCATGGTGACGATCCGTGTGCCACCACAGAGAACGCTCCTGGACAGAAGCGACGGCGGACGACGAGGCAACTGACGAGGACGAGGAGGAGCTGCCATCCTTCCTCAACGAGGAGGCGACCGAAACCGAGGTGCTGACCGACGGCGGCGACGAGGCGTAGCAGCGGCGCACCCTCGGCAGCGGTGTTGGCAAACCAGCCGTTTTTTGCTGCGAGTACCGCAAACCCGATAGCTAAAGTGCGCTCGCCGTCAGTCGCCACTATCCTGTGGACCTCGACATGGAACAATACGACCAACTCTACCGTCTGTATAAGAGCGTAGACACGACGACGCTGCGCGGATATCAGGAGTTCGTCGACCTGTTTCCCCCGCTTAGCTCTGCCGTCGCGCTGGAACAGTGGGAAACCGCCAGTGACCGCCTCGACGACCTCAAAGCCGACATCACTGACGAGTTTCTCGGGACCGGCGAGACCTATGCGGAAATCGCGGCTCGACTGACCCGCGACGAGGCCTTTACCGCGCTCGACCTCTACTCGAAGTACGGCCGGTCGGTGAACGTGCTCGTGCTGGACGTCGACGAGACGCTCCGGTCGGCCGGCGACACCGACAACGAAATCCCCCGCGACACGCTGTATCTCCTGACACAGTTCCACGAAGCGGGCGTCCCTATCGTTGTCTGTACCGGCCAGACGCTGGAGAACGTCAAGGGGTTCATGATACAGGGGCTTGGCAACGATCTCGTCTCCTCCGGCCAGATGAGCATCGTCTACGAGTCCGGTAACGGCGTGTTCACGCCCAAACACGGCGAGGACACCAAGCGACTGCTCTACGAACGCCTCGACGATGCGGTCGTGGACGTGTTCGAGACCGTCCGTCGCCGGGTCCTCTCGGAAGCTCCGGACGCCGTCGGCAAGCGCTGCCATCTCCAGGGTAACGAGTTCAACGTCACGCTGAAACCTAACGCCGAGGTCGGCAGCGACAACGCCGTCGAAATCATCGACGAGTCGCTGCGGTACCTCTGTGGGCTGGTCGGCGACGCCATCGCCACGCAAGTCGACGCCACGGTCGACGACCCCGCAGGCTACGCCCGGGCCTACTTCAGCCGGGACCCGGAGATTCTGGACGTATTAGAGGCGGGTGGCCTCTCGACCGACGCCGACATCGACGACGCGCCCGAGGCGTTCCGCGACATCCTCGAACGCGTCGACCTGGGCTACTACGAGGGCGACGCGGCCGAACTCGTGAGCCTCGAACTGGACAAGTCCGCCGGCGTCGAGGAGGCTTTCGACGTGCTGGGCATCGACGACCCGTTCGCGCTCGTGATGGGCGACAGCAAGAGCGACCTGCGGGTGATGCGCTGGACCGACGAGAACGACGCCGGTATCGCCGCCGCCCCCGCGCATTCCTCGCCCGACGTGCTCGACCACGTCAGTTCGAGGGACGACCTGGTGTACGAGGCCGGCGACGCCAGCACGGTTCTGCGGACTATCTACGGTATCAGTCTGATTGAGCAATTGGACGAGCAGGGCGAGTGAGCCGACGACGCCCTACGTGTTGACCGCGGCTTCGCTGCTGCGGTGACGCTCGGGCCACTCGCCAGCAGCGGGGGACTGCGGGTCGACATCCGCGACGAACCGCATCGTCGTGATATTGAGTACGAGCCCCAGAAGTCCGCCGCCCACGATTCCGATGGGAAGGCCGACCGCAGGAACGTTGACGACGACAGCGGTCGCCACCGCTGAGACGAGCAAAACGAGCCCCGCGTAGCCGACTGTGTAGGCGAGGTACGCTCCACCGTCGACAGCCAGTTTGTACGAGCCCCGAGCCGCCGCCAGCAGGCCGGTTTCGCGCAACACGATCAGATACGGCGTGGCCCAGAACAGATACCCGGCGGCCAGCAGCAGCGGCACGAGGACGACGAATACCCCGAGAACCGCGCCACCGCCACCGACCCCGCCGGCACCGACTGCGCCCAGCGCGAAGGGTGCGATGAACAGATACGGCAACACCGTTACCGCGAGAAACGGGACGAAATGGGTCCGGGCGTTCGCGGCGAAGTCGTCGTCGCGGCCGACGAGACGCGCGGCGATAGCGCCGAAGTAGCCTGCACTCAGGCCGGCCCGCAAGAGGATCACCAGGGGGACGACCACAACGGCGAACGGAAGCGATAGCGGGAGGCCGGCGTTCACTGACACGCCGGTACTGGGCGGGTCAACGAACTGCCAGATAGTCACGACGGACGCGGGGACGCCGAACTTGATGCCGACGTGCACCCCGTCGTAGGTGAGCACTTGCCGGATACTATCCGTCTGCATAACCGCCAGCAGTATCGGGACCAAGATGAGCGACATGTGATCGCCCGCTCTCTGCCAGCCATCGGCCAGTCGGACGGTGAACGTCGGCATCAGTCGCGGTCCCTCACCGAGTCTGGGTGCTCGTTTGGTACCGGCCGTGGCACACGCAATGCTCCCGGTTCGATGCGTCGCTGTGCAGCGATTGTGCGATTGGTGGAGGGCATCGGCTCAAATATCCGCACACGATTTGATATGTGTTCTGGTGGGGCCACGCTGGTATCTCGCGCCACCCAACAGTTAGGCGTCCGCCGACCGAACTGCTACCATGAGTCTCGATAACGTGTTCGGACAGGTTCCGGACCCGCAGTCGTACTCCTTCCCGGACTACTCGCTCCCGCAGGGCGACCCCGTCAAACCCATCGCGCTGACCGACGACGAACTGGCGGCGTTGCTTGACCTGTACGACGCGTTCAGCGCTGTGGACCCGACGGGCATGGACTCGAACCCCTTCCTGCGGGCGACGAGCGAGTTCCTCCAGCAGACGCTCGGTGCGCCGCTCACCCGGCCTGACGAGCAACTGAACGACGATATCGCCGGTCTGCTCAACGACTTTTCGGACGACCTGGGCGGGCAGTCGATGGGTGTCGTCGACGCGACGCCGGCCCACCACCGGACGCTGTACTTCTTCTTGACAAGTTGCAAAGCGTACCACATGGCTCCGCACCTGCAGTTCGACCCCGACCCGGCCGCCGTCGAGACGCTGTATGCCGTGTACGAACGCGTCACCGAGCAAGCGTTCTACCTCAAGCGGCCGAAAAGCGTTCTCGAGTGACTGCCAGCGTACGCCCGGCGGACGCTCCGGTCCGTTTATCGGGGAGCGAAGTAAACTGCCGCCAATGACAACCGATCAGCCCGAGATTCCGGTCGTATGCGAGGAGTGCGGGACGCGGACATCGGTCGCGTTCGAGGACGTCGAGGACGCCGTCGCGCGCCACAACGAGCAGCTCCACGACGGTGAGCCAGTCGCCGAAGTCGACCCCGACGTACTGGAGGAACTCGCCGACCGACTCGCGAAGGACATCGGCCTGCTGGAGTAGTCAGTCGTCCGGCGTCACTCGTCCAGCGGCAGCCGCTCGTAGGCCTCACGGTCAGCGCCGGCGGCGAGCGCCCGCGGCCGCAGCCGGCAGACGTTCTTGACGGTTCGTGGGCCGAGCACGCGGGGCGAGACGAACCGCGGTCGCCCCGGCTCAGTTCCGGGGCCGTCGCCCAGCGCGAGCACCGCGCCGTTGAGGTCGGCGAGCGGGACACACGCCAGGTCGCCGTTCGCCGATTCGAACTGGACGTGGGTCGTGTCGCCGGGCATCGCCGCCGCCTCTAACAGTTCGAACACGGCGATGCCGGTGTACTCGCGTTCGATCCGGTCGCCGGAGGCACACTCGAATCCGACCGGCCCGCGGACGACTTCGAAGGGGAGCATTTCGGGTGCAACGTCCCAGGGGAGCAATACCGGGTCAGCCCCGTCGATGCGGACCGTCGGCCGTCCCCCCGCAGTTTGCGCCATACGTATCCTTTCCGCCTGAGACCCTTCAGCGGTTCGGGACGGCCGTGATTCGCCACACACATCCGACTCTCACTCCCGGGAGTGGAGCGAGTACGCGATAAAGAGGACGCCGACGAACTGGAAGGCACGAGTGACGAGCGTCAGCGGTTGCTGGAACTGACTGGAGAGCAGGCCCTGGCGAAGGAGGACCGACCCGGTGAACGCGACGACGAAGGCCACCGCCGTGAGGCAGAACAGCCCGACCGAGAGATACTGCATCGCGCGGCTGTTGTGTCGGCGATACCCACGGTAGGCCTGGTAGCCGACGTACCCGCCCAGTACAGTCGAGCCAAAGGCCAGGGCGGTGATGAGCCAGTTCATGAGCGTCTCGATGGCGACCATTTCAGAGGTTCTCCCACATTTTTGTGAATCGGTCCGCGGTGTCCTGTTCGCCCTGTCCGGGGAACGCCGGCGGTTCGGTCCGCTCGATATCGGTCTCGAAGTCGCCGTCGGCAAGCGCCAGCGAGAACTCCGAGAGCGTGGCAGCGAACACGCTGTAGTCGTTGCCGCCCGTCTCTATCTGGGTCTGCTCCTCGATGAGGCCGTACTCCTGGAGCCACTCGACCCGTCTGTACACGGTCGGTTGTGACATCTCACACTGGTCGGCGAGCTGTTTCGCGGACATGGGTTTGACACTCGTTGCTGCGAGGATGTCCCGGGCGTACTCGTCACTGAGCAGGTCGAGGATGTCGCCCACGGCCGGGTCCTCACTCACGTACTGGACCAACGTCCCGTCCCTGAATAAAAGGTCCCGTCAGTTTCCGAGTCAGAAGTCAGCCGCGTCATAGAGGGGCGCAGTGTCAGCGGAGACCAGCGCGGTCAGGGCGCGTCCTCGGGCAAGGGCGGACGGAGCAGGAGACCACTTCGCGGGCGGCGTGGCCCACATCACCCCCAGGGTGGCAGCCCCGGGAAACCCCGGGGCAGTGTGGTGGACAGACAGCGGCCGTAGCCGGAGGGCGCTAGCGGCACGGTGTTTTCAGGGCCGCTGCACTCGTATCGAGGGGTGGTTGCATCATATAAGGTGCAGTCGAACTTCTGACCCAGAAAACGGCGGCCTGATACGCCAGTGTGGGGTTCACTCGGCGGCGGGACAGCCGATTGACTGGCCGACCGTGATGAGTCGGTCCGCGGACACGCCCTCGCCGCGGATCGTGTACCGGTAGCTTTCACAGCTCCAGGACAACGACGACGTCGGCCCGCGGGTGAGCTGTGCCTGCCGGCCGTCGATTGTCACCTGACCGTCGCCATCCGAGGGCGAATACGTGTAGTTGTACTTGGCGACGGTGAGCAGACTGGTTCGGTTCGCGTATCGGAGGCCGACGCCGCGGATCTGTCCCCGAGTCTGCGTTGCGTAGGTCAGTTCGTACCCCGGCGGGATGTCGGGCTCCGGGACCTGCATTTCCGCCTCGGCTTCGAGTGCACCGACCGACTCGTAGGTCCGCGTATCCGGCGTCTCCGGGACAGTGACGGTCGTGTCGTCAGGGAAGTCGGGGGTGAACACGTCCTCGGACACGCCCGTATCGTAGCTGACGTTCGTGTACGTCGTCGTCACGACTGTGTGCTCACCGTCTGTCGTCCAGGCAGTGCGCTTTTTCACCGGGAAGAACCGGTCTATATCCACCCAGATCGTCTGCTCGTAGGCCGCCGTGTCGTTTTCCGGTGCCACGCGGATGACGTACGCCTCGCGGCCGTCAACGGATTCAGTGCCACGGTAACTGACGGCCATCGATCCGGTAGATTCGGTCGGCTGCCCCTCGCCATGGGGAACGACGGGCAACGGCTCAACCGACTGGGAGTCGGTCGTCTCGGCTGCCGCTGACATATTGAGCTTCGTAAGCAGGCGCTGCAGTCGCTCGCCCCGGTCCGCCCTGGTCCCGCTGAGCGAGATACGCGTCGCGTTCGCGCGGCGCTGGTCGTACAGCCACAGTGCCGACCCGTTCGACACCCGCAGATCGTACCGCCGTGCGGTGCTGTTGACGACTGCCAGCCGTTTCTTTTGGGTCCCCGGCTGGAGCACGGCGTCGTAGGTCGTCCGACTCGCCACTGTCCCGTCCCTGGTGATTGTCGTCGTCTGGGTTGCGTTGACGCCGTCTATCGCTTCGTAGCGTTGCTGCACGTCCGCGTCGATCCGGGGCTGATCGGCGGTCCCGGTACTCGCAAATACGAGCGACCATGTCGCAACAGCCAGCACACCAACGACGACCACCGCCGCGATGGTGAGCACCAGTCGTTCCGATGTGAGGTGTCGAGTGACCATATCTGGGGGTACAGGGCGGGAGATTGCCCGACGCTGTGCGCTCTATCTGAGCGACAGTGTTATTTATTACATAACCGGCACCACAAGTAAAACCTCCTGTCCGTTGCGGTCAGTAGTCGCCGAGCACGCCGAGGCGTCTGGCCCGCCGGGTCGTGTACTGGAACACGACGTATCCGAACAGGACGTAGCCGGCCGGGACACCGACGAGGAGGCCCAGGTCGACGGCAGAGAACTGCCAGAGGCGGGTCCCGTCGACCATCGCCCGCTGCAGGAGCGCGCTTCCGTGGGCCAGCGGCAACATTCGCGTCCAGCCGAGTTCGAACACGGGCGCGGAGATGAGGACGATGAACCCGAACTGGAGCAGATTGAGCCAGTTCCCGATGCGCTTGTACAGCACCGCGACGCCACCCGCCGCGAATCCCAGGCCCAGTACCGACGCGATGGTCAGCGACGCGACCACCACGACAGTGAGGACGTTCAACTGGAGCGACGTCCCGGTGATCGCCAGCATCACCGCCAGCACCACTGTGGAGGTGATGAACGTCCGGACGACTTTCGCGACGCCCTTGCAGAACGCGACCGGCGCGAAGCCAAACGGCGTCATGACGTGCCGTTCGAGGGTGCCCCACTGGGCTTCGCTGCCGATGTCGCTCGAAATCGACTGATAGGCCCCGACCGAAAGCGACCACAGGAAGTAGCCGACGATGATCCCCTCGATGGAGTCGGTTATCGCCCGCCCGGCGAGCATCCGCCCGCCGTAGAACAGCAGACCGAAAAAGAACACCGAAATAACGATGCCGCCGACGGCGTTGGCCGGATAGCGGACGAAGATGAGGTACTCGCGGTACAGCACCGCCCGCGCGAGGTCGAGATACCCCGCCCGCATGGCGCCGTCAGCGACCGTACCGGCGCTCGTAGTCAACGCTCCGTCCCCTTTCGTCATCGTTCCTGGCCCGTGATTTCGACGAACACGTCCTCCAGATCCGGTTCGACCGTGCCGACGCCGGTGAGTGTCACGTCGTGGTCGCGACACAGGGCCAGCAGGCGGTAGAACCCGTCGCTGTCGGTCGCCACCTCGACGCGCCGGCCCCGCTCGCCGCTCGTCACGTCGACCACTTCGAAGCGGTCCCGGATGGTCGTGAGCAGGTCGTCGGTGATGTCGGGGCTGGTGACGGCGAACGCGCTTGCGGTGAACTGGTCGAGCACGGCCGGGACGCTGTCGTCTGCGATGATCTCCCCTTCGTTCATGATGATGACCCGGTCGCAGACGTCCTCGATGACGTCCATGTCGTGGCTGCTGACGACGGCCGTGAGGTCGCGCTCGTCGACGATGCGGCGCAGTTCCCGCCGCAGCGTCAGCGAACTCTCCACGTCGAGTCCCAGCGTCGGCTCGTCGAGAAACACGAGGTCCGACTCGCTGGCCAGCACGCTCGCCAGCGACACCTTCTGTTTCATCCCGCGGGAGAGGTCCCGAACGGGTTCGTCGGCCTTCTCTAGGAGATCGAGTTTCGCCAGCAGCCGCTCGTGGCGGTCGGCGACGGCGTCGGGCTTGATGCCCTTGATTGTCGAGAAATAGCGGAGGTTCTCCCGGACAGTCAGCCGCCAGTAGTCGTTCCGCGCGCCTTCGAGCATCCCGTCGACGTGACGGTAGGCCGCCCGGGGGTGCTCGTTCATGTCGATGCCTTGAACGCGGATGCGGCCGGAATCGGGCAACACGAGCCCGAGAATCGACTTTATCGTCGTCGTCTTGCCCGCACCGTTGGGGCCCAGCAGGCCGACGACCGTCCCCTGCTCGATGCGAAACGACACGTCGTCGACGGCCGTCACCGCGTCCGCACCGCTGCCGAACTGCTTTGACAACCCCTCGACGGCGAGTGCGGGCGTCGCTCCGTCCCTCGGCGCAGTCGACTGCTCGGCAGTCCGCGATCCCCGCCGGGGCGGGCGCTGGGATGACATTACCGACATTGAGGGCTTCAGAACCAAAAGGCCAGTCACGTCCTGCGGTGGTTCTGCTACCGGCGTTGCTGCCCCGCTCCCGGTGCCGTCCCTGGCTGTTCAGCAGCAGCGGGCTGCCGTGGATGGCTTCGTCCCGAACCCACTACTCAGGCGGTTCGAGACCTGTCACCTCGAACCGCGCGCCGCCGGCTTCGCTCTCGGTGGCTGTGACCGTCCAGCCGTGGACCTCGGCGATCCGCTGAACGATTTTGAGCCCGAACCCGGTCCCGTCCTCGCCGGTCGAGTAGCCCCCTTCGAACACCTGTTCGCGGTCGTCCGCTGGAATGCCCGTCCCGTCGTCTGCGACGTAGAAGCCGTGTCGATCCGTGTCTTCGACTGTACCGACTCTCACAGTTATGTTCTCCCCGCCGTGTTCCGCGGCGTCGTCGGACGGCGTCTGAGCGTCCGCGGACCCGTGTTCCGCACTGTTCCGCAGGAGGTTCGCCAGCAGCCGTCGGAGTTTCGCCGTATCAGCCCGAATCTGACGGTCGGTCTCGACGACGAGCGTGTTCCGGGTCCCCTCGACGGTCTGCCAGCACTCCTCGACGATGTCCGCGAGCGCGACGGATTCGAGGTCGGTCGCCGTCTCGCCGGCGCGTGCGAACGTCAGGAGGTCGTCGATCAGCACTCGCATTCGCTCGTGAGCCTGCGATACCTTGTCGAGAGAATCGCTGTCACACTCGGCCCGGGCCAGTTCTAGATGCCCTTCGGCGACATTCAGCGGATTCCGGATGTCATGGCTGACGATGCTGGTAAACTCGTCGAGGCGCTCGTTCTGGCGCTCCAGCCGCTGTTCGTACTCTCTGCGCTGGGAGATGTCCCGCCCGATACCGACGACGCCGGCTACTTCTCCGTCGGTGTCGGTCAATCGGGTGCCAGTGAACTCGTACGGGATGCGCTCACCGTCAGCAGTCCAGAGTTCGGCTTCGACAGTCGTTCGCCCGTGTTCTACTGCCTGATTCACCGCTTCGCGGATCGTCTCGCGCTCGTCAGCGGGGAAGAAATCATGGACGGCCATATCATCGATTTCGGCATCGCTATAGCCCGTCACTTCGGGAAAGCGTGCGTTCCACTGCCGGAGATTACCGGCCGATCCGACAACGTAGAACAGGTCATCGAGCGTATCGAGCGCCTGGTCGATGAACTCGCGCTCCTCGCGGAGCTGGCGCTCACGGTCGAGGCGGTCAAGCGCCGCCTTCGCGTGGACCGAGAGCGTCTGCGCGAGCGTGACGTCCGTGTCGTCGAACGCACTGGCCTCGCACGACCCGATGAGGAGGACGCCGTGGTCCCCGAGCGGAAGGATGACCTCGCTACGGATGTCCGTCTCCGGATTGTACCGATCCGGGTTCGACGTGATATCGTCGTGGACCCGCGTCTCGCCGGTTTCGAAGGCCTGCCACGCGAGCCCGTCCCCGCGCTCGAACACCGGCGGCATGCCGATGAGTTCCTCGACCTGTTCGGTCCAGGCGACCGGATACAGACTGTCGCCGTCGGCGAAGTGGACCGCGTTGGCCGGCATATTGAGGATAGTCCGGGCCGCGTCCACTGTGACTTGGGCGATCGCGTCTTCGGTCGTGGCTCGCATGAACGCCCTGGCAGTAGTGTGTAATTCTTCGATAGCGCGCTCGCGCCGTGTGTTGTGCTCGCGCCCGATCCCGTCGGCAGTCCGCTCGACGGCGTCGACAACGCTGTGTGCGAGCCGCGCGTACGGCTCGGCGCCGCCGTCGGCCCGGAGATACTCGGTGACACCGGCGGAAATCGCGTCGCTGGCGGCTGCTTCGGTCCCCTCGCTGGTGAACAGGATGAACGGAAGGTCCGGCTCTCGCTTGCGGACCGCATCAAGGAACTCGACGCCAGTCTGCTCCGGCAGGTCGTAGCCGGCGATGATACAGTCGAACGTACTCCTGTCGAGTCGATCAAGTCCATCAGCGACGGTCGTCTCCGTCTCAACCGTGACACCGCAGTGCTCCTGTTCGAGAGCGCTCGTGGCTGCATCGACGACAGCCGGATCGCTGTCGACGTGGAGAACGCGGATCCGGTCGGTCATTGCCTCTCACCAGTGACAACTCGCGTATATCTCTTCGGGCGTGAGTATCGCTGTTGAAAATCGGGCGATGCACGCTACTCGTCGTCCAGTTCGGCCTGCCACTCCTGTACTTTCGCCATCAGCTCGACCGGCGGCGTCTCGGTGACATCCAGTTCCGTCAGCTCCGAGAGGACAGCCTCGGTTTCCGGGTCGAGCGACGCTGCTGCCTCGTCGCTATTGGGGACTTCAGCTGCGGACTCCCCGGGCGCGTGTTCGGGGTCACCGTCCGTCGCCACTGGCGCAGCAGGCGAGCCGGCCGACGTGCCCTCCGACTGGGCCGCGCCGTCCCTGAACTGTCCCGAATCCAGGTCGAAGACAGCCTGTGTCGTCCCGCCGTCGTTCGGTTCGCTGCCTCGAATCTCGATGGCTTTGTCGTCGCGCAGTCGGTCGAGAACCTCCTGTGAGCGGTCGACGACCGGTTCGGGGACGCCGGCGAGGTCGGCGACGTGGACGCCGTAGGAGCGGTCTGTCGGTCCGTCCCGGACCGTTCGGAGGAACGTCACGTCGCCGTCGCCCTCCGCGGACCGCGGCTCGCCGTCGACCGCGACGTGGACGTTCTCGACGGTCGGCAGTTCCTCGCCCAGTGCGGTCAGTTCGTGGTAGTGGGTCGCAAACAGCGTCTTCGACTGGATGGAGTTGACGATGTACTCGGTCGCCGCCCAGGCGATGGAGATGCCGTCGAAGGTAGCTGTCCCGCGGCCCACCTCGTCGAGGATGACCAGCGACTCATCGGTGGCCGAGTGGAGAATGTTCGAGAGCTCCTGCATCTCGACCATGAACGTCGAGCGGCCCTGCGCCAGTTCGTCCAGCGCGCCGACGCGGGTGAAGATGCCGTCCACGAGGCCGACCGTCGCCGACCGCGCCGGGACAAAGCTGCCCACCTGGGCAAGCAGCGTGATGAGCGCGGCCTGGCGCATGTACGTCGACTTCCCGCTCATGTTCGGCCCGGTGACGATGAGGAACTGCCGTTCGTCGTCCATGTAGAGGTCGTTCGGGACGAACTCGGTGGTCTGTTCGACGACCGGATGACGGCCGGCCTCGATGGACAGTTCGTTGCCGTCGACGACCGTCGGACGGGTCCAGTCGTTCTCAACGGCGTGGACTGCGAGCGACGCGAACGCGTCCAGTTCCGCCAGCGTCCGGCCCACGTCCTGCAGCAGCGTGGCGCGCTCGGCCACGCGCTCGCGGAGGCCCTGGAAGCGCTCGTACTCCATGTCGTGGCGGCGCTCCTCAAGACGCAACACGTCCCGCTCCTTCTCGTCGAGTTCGGGCGTCGTGTAGCGTTTGGAGTTCTTGAGCGTCTTGATGTGCTGGTAGTCGTCGGGAACGGCGCCGGTCTCGCTCTTACCGACCTGGATGTAGTAGCCGTCCGTCTTGTTCCGGTCGACCGAGAGGTGGGTGATGCCGGTCCGCTCCTTCTCGCGGTCCGGCAGGGTCTCTAGCCACTCCAGGGCGGCCTCGTGTTCGTCGATGATCTCGTCGAGGTCGTCGTCGTACCCCCGCTCGAACAGCCCGCCCTGTCGCACTGTTCCCGGCGGGTCCTCAACGAGCGCGCTGTCGAGGTCCGCGGCCAGCGCGTCGGCAGCCTCGCGGTCAGCGCCGTCGAGGGCGTCGGCAAGCGGCGACTCGGCCAGCCGCTCGGTCTCGGTGACGGCGTCGGCGACCTGTCCGAGCAGCGCTAGCGTCTCCTGAACCGCTCGCAGGTCCCGCGCGTCCGCACTGCCCGACGTAGCCCGGGCGGCCAACCGTTCGAGGTCGTAGGCGTCCGACAGCGTCTCCCGGATCCGTTCGCGGGCCATCGCCGCCTCCGACAGCGCCGCCACGCAGGACTGCCGCCGGCGGAGTTCGGCCCGGTTTCGCCGGGGCCGCTGGAGCCACTGCTGGAGCAGTCGCCCGCCGGCAGCCGTGACGGTGTGGTCGATAGTGTCGAACAGCGACCCCGAACTGTCGCCCTGCATCGTCTCGGTGAGTTCGAGGTTCCGCTGGGTCGTCGCGTCGAGGTCGACGTGGTCGCGCTCGCCGTAGGCCTGCAGCCGCGTGACGGCCGCCAGCGTGCCGACCCCGGTGTCCTCGACGTAGGACAGCACCGCGCCGGCGGCCTGGACCGCCACGTCTTGGTCGCCGATACCGACGCTATCGACCGTCTCGCTCCCGAACTGCTCCCGTACTGTGTGACTCGCCCGACCCGGCTCGAACGACGCCGAGTCGTGCAGCGTCAGCGCCGCGCCCGTCCGCTCGCGCAAGCGGTCCAGAAACTCGTCGTCGTTCCGCAGTTCCGGGCCGGGAAGAATCTCCGCAGGTGCGAACGTGTACAGTTCTGTCAGCGCCTCGCCCGCGTCGGCGTCGTCCAGTTGCGTGACCTGGAACTGGCCCGTGGTCACGTCCGTCGCGGCGACGCCGTAGGTGTCACCGCCGTCCCGGCTGGCCTCTCGGACGACCGCGGCGAGGTACTGCGCCGACTCGTCGCCGGTTTCCAGATGCGTCCCGGGTGTGACGACCCGCGTTATCTCGCGGGCGTGGCCGTTCTCGGTCTCGTGCTGGTCGGCGATGGCGACCCGGTAGCCCCGCTCGACCAGCGCGGAGACGTACGGCGTCAGGTCGTCGACCGGAACCCCTGCCATCGGATACGACGAGCCATGTGAGGACTTCTGGCTCACCTTCAGGTCGAGTTCGTCGGCGACGATCTCGGCGTCCTCGTCGAAAAACTCGTAGAAGTCGCCACACTGCATCGCCAGCAGGTCCGCGTCGGTCCCCTCCTTGAGCGTGAGGAACTCCCCGACGATTCCCGTCGCCTCTGTCATACACGTCCGTGTGGCCGTCCCGGGCGTAAGGATTTCGGGTCCGGTGTGAGAAGCAGTAATTAAATCCGGACCAGTGTCTCGAACAGTCGGAGCATCGGGTGTATCAGTGAAGTGTCTGGCTACTGTACGGACGCGCATGAACGCAAGCGAGACTATCGAGGCCTACTACGCGGCGCTCCGTGCCGGTGAGCCGCTCAGCCCCTTCTTTGCTGACGACGCGGACCGCTCGGTGGTCAAGTTCGGCATCTCCGAACAATTGGTCGGGACCGACGCCATCAGGGCAGGCCTGCAGGAGCAGACCGAGACGACGGTGGACTGGACCGTCGAGAGCCGCGCGCTCCGGGTGACAGAACGAGAGGGATACGCGTGGTTCAGTGACGACGTGGCACTGCGCTGGACCGACACTGAGGGCAAGGTCCGCCACGAGTACGACACGCGCTGGAGCGGGACCCTCGAGGCCACCGCCGGGGCGCGCGAGTGGCAGTTCGTCGGCATGCACGTCAGCACGGCCGACGATTTGGCACAGTAGGCGGTCGCTAATCGTCGGCGAGCGTAGCGAAGACGAACTCGCTATCGCTCCCGAGGGGGTCCGTCGCGGTGACCGTCTCCGTCTCGGTGAAACCAGCGTCGGCTAACTGGTCCAGGGTCGCCCGCCGACCCGGTGCCGAGAAGAACATCGACCCGCCCATCCAGCCGCGCCGGACGGTCTCGAACTGGCCGCTCGGCAGCGTCATCAGCACGGTGCCGCCCGGCCGGAGCACGCGAGCGAACTCACGGTAGACCGTCGGGTGCTGGTCCCGCGGGACGTGGAAGACGGCGTGGTAGGCCGTGACTGCGTCAACGCTGTCAGTTGCGACCGGGAGCGCCGTCATGTCGCCCTGGACGAGACGGCTGTCCGGTACTGTCTCTGCTGCGAGATCCAGTCCCGAACGGGAGAAGTCGAGCCCGACACTGCCAGAGGGGAGGTTCGCGAGCGTTCGCGCGCCGTCGCCACAGCCCACGTCGAGGACGGTCGGCGCTTCGGGGAGCCGTTCGAGCAGGTCGTCGAGCAGGGCTGCGTCCGACCCGGTCGGGTCGCGCCGTTCGGCGTAGGTCTCGGAGACGCTATCCCACGCACGACGGACCTCGTTTCGGTCCATACGTGTTGTGAGGGCGCCACACGGTTATGCGTTCAGCCGGCCCGGCTACTCCGATGATTCGGCGAGCGCGGCAATTGCTGCGTCGAGGGTGAACTGCCCTTCGTAGAGTGCGCTGCCGACGACAACCGCAGCAGCCCCGGCCGACCGCAGCGCCAGCACGTCGTCGATTGTCGCCACGCCGCCGCTGGCGATGACGGGGATGTCGACGCTGTCGACCAGTCGCCGAACCGGGTCGGTCCGGACCCCCTCCAGTTGCCCCTCCACGTCAACGTCGGTGAAGAGGATGCCGCCGGCCCCGAGGTCGGCGTACCGCTCGGCGGCTTCCGCGGGGTCCAGACCGGTGCCTTCGGTCCACCCGGAGACGACCACCTCGCCGTCCTTCGCGTCGAGGCTCACGAGCACACTACCGGGGTGCTCGTCGCTGATTTCGCGGACGATCTCCGGCGTTTCGACGGCCGCCGTGCCGAGGATGACGCGGTCCAGACCGCGGTCAAGCAGCGAAACGGCGTCTTCGGCGGTTCGGATGCCGCCGCCCAACTGCACGTCCACGTCGGCTCCCACCGCGTCGAGGACGGCGTCGATGGCCGCCGCGTTCTGTCGCTCGCCCTCGAACGCGCCGTCGAGGTCGACGAGATGGAGCGTCCGCGCACCGGCGTCGACCCACCGCTGTGCGGCCTTGACCGGGTCGCCGTAGGTCTTCTCCGTGCCGCGTTCGCCGCCGACTAACTGGACCACCTGTCCGTCCTGCATGTCGACCGCGGGGACGACCTCGAACTCGGGGAACATGGCCGGTGGTCCGGCGGCGGCCGTCGAAAGCGTGTCGGTCCGATGCGTGCGGACGGCTGTCTGTGCCAGCACACCCCCATGCTTTTACGGCGTGATGGGAAAGGTCCGCCATGGTTACTGCTACACTCGTCCTCACACCGCTCGCCCGTCGGCTCGAAGCAATCATGTTCGGGCCGTACGAGCGCGAGTACCGGTTATTCGAACAGGCCGTGCTGGTCGTCGCCGTCGGCCTGGCGCTGGCCTGGGGACTGGTCGCGTTCGATGTTCTGCCGCTCGGTGCCGGCGCGGCATCGCTGCTTGCGACCGCTGCGAGCGTCGCCATCTCGGCGTTCGTCGTCGTCGGTCTCCTGCAGTTCCTCGTCCTCGCGAACGTCCTCGAACGGACCAACGAGGATGTCGCTACCAAAGCCGCTGAACTCGAAGAGGCCGCCGAGCAACTGGAGACGACCGCCGAGGAGCTGGAGACGACCGCCGACGAGGTCGAAAACGCCGCCGAGACGGTCGACGAGGCCGCCGAGGACGTCGAACAGACGGCCGACGAGGTCGAGCAGACGGCCGGCGAGGTCGAGCAGACAGCCGACGAAGTGGAGGAAACCGTCGACGAGGTCGAGCAGACAGCCGACGAAGTCGAGCGGACGGCCGACGAAGTCGAACAGACTGCGACCGAGACCGGTGACGAGGACGCCGCCGAGAAGGTGACCGAAGTCAAGGACAAGACGACCGAAGTCAAGGACAAGACGACCGAAGTGAAAGACAAGACGACCCAGGTCAAGGACAAGGCGACGGAAGCGAAAGACAGGACGACCGAAGTCAAAGACAAGACGACGGAGGTCAAAGACAAGACCAGCGAAGCGAAGCAAACCGCCGAATCGGTCACCGACGAGGTCGAAGCGGCCAAAGAGACAGCCGCGGAGGTCGAGGAGACGGCCGTGGAGGTAGAGGAGACGATGCCGGCCGACGACGAGCATCTCGCTGACGAGGGTGGCGAGTCCGACACCGACGACGGTGGCTCGGCCGAGCAGTCGCCGTAGCGGCTGCCGCCGCCGCTCGGCCGAGTACCTGTTCGGTACGTTTTAACCCAGTGAGGGACTGGCATCTGTATGGTCGAAGTTCTCTTTGCCCTCGGTGTTCTGGTGGCTATCTTCGTCGGCTTCAATATCGGGGGGTCTTCCACGGGTGTCGCGTTCGGGCCTGCAGTCGGATCGAACACGCTTTCGAAGCTCTCCGCTGCGGCCCTGATGACGATATTCGCGATGGCCGGCGGCCTCATCGTCGGGCCGGCGGTCGTCGAGAGCCTTGGCAGCGACCTCGTCGCGACCGCCTTCTCGCCGCTCATCAGCATCGTCGTCCTGTTTTTCATCGGCGTCGCGCTGTTTCTCTCGAACGTGGTCGGGGTCCCCGCGTCGACGTCGATGACTGCCGTCGGCGCTATCGCCGGTCTCGGCCTCGCTCGCGGGACGTTGAACGCCGCGCTGATGCTCGAAATCGTCTCCTGGTGGCTCGTCTCGCCGATCATCGCCTTCTGGGTCAGCGGCGTCATCGGGCGGTACTTCTACCCCCGACTCGTCGAGTGGTTCGCCGTCTCCCAGAGCGAGGGCGCGCTGCTCGATTTCGACCGGTCCGGTGCGATTCCGCGCCCGAGCCTCGGTGACAACACGACGCCGCGGGAGTTCGTTGGCACCGTCGTCGTCATCGGTATCGGCTGTTACATGGGTTTCTCGGCGGGTGCGTCGAACGTCGCCAACGCCGTCGCCCCCCTCGTGGGCAACGGCTCGCTGGAGCTGTACCCGGCTATCCTGCTCGGCGGCGGCGCTATCGGCCTCGGTGCGTTCACCATCGCCCGTCGGACGATGGACACGGTCGGAAACGACTTGACCGACCTCCCGCTGGTCGCCGCCATCGTGGTCGCGGCGGTCGCCTCCACTATCGTCACGTTCCTCTCGGCGCTGGGTATCCCAGCGAGTTTCGTCATCATCGCCACGATGAGCATCGTCGGCCTCGGTTGGGGCCGTGCGACGCGAACGACGAGCCTCTCCGACACCGTACAGGGTGAGACGCCCGTGGCCTCCGTCGGTGCGCTGACCACCGACGCGGAGGCCGCGGACGCACCGACCGTCGGCGGGAAAAAGGGGACGCCGAAGCCGGCCGAGACCGAACCCATCGGCGAGGAATCGCGGGAAGACATCCCGTCGGCGTCAGACCTGTTCGAACCCGGGACCACTGCCAGAGTGATTTTCCTCCAGAACGTCGTCCCGTCAATTGCGACCCTCGCAGCCTACTTGGTGTTCCGGTTCCTGCCGATTGTCTGAGCGGTGAACATTTCTGAACCGATGACACCGATTCACCAACGAATCGCCGCGTTGTCCCTCATTATTTTGCACGATGGAACTCCGAAGGGCAAAGTCTAACAGGGCGGGGTTCGAACCAGTCAGGTGATGCCCACGGTAGAGTACCTTAACTACGAAGTAGTGGACGATAACGGCTGGGACATGTACGACGACGACGTCTTCGGAGAGGCGTCAGATATGGACCTCGACGACGAGGACTACGGGTCCCTCGAGGTTAACGAAGGCGAGTACATCCTGGAAGCCGCCGAGGCACAGGGCTATGACTGGCCCTTCTCGTGCCGCGCCGGCGCCTGTGCGAACTGTGCCGCTATCGTTCTCGAAGGCGACATCGACATGGACATGCAGCAGATCCTCAGCGACGAGGAAGTCGAAGACAAGAACGTTCGCCTGACCTGCATCGGCAGCCCGGACGCCGACGAGGTCAAGATCGTCTACAACGCCAAGCACCTCGACTACCTGCAGAACCGCGTCATATAACGCGGCTCCTGCAGCGCACTACCCTTTCTTTTCCCGGTAGCAACTGCTCTTGACAGTCGTCGTATCGGAACCATTAGGGGCACCGCTGTGTTGCATGTAGCCGTGCTTGGGTCGATACCGGACCTGCTTCGGCTGGTCGCCGTCCCGGTGTTCGGGTGGGCGGCCTACCGCGACGTGAAGACCCGCCGGGTGCCGAACCGGACCTGGACCCCGCTTGCCGTGCTGGCGGTCGTGCTCCTGCTGTGGGACACATACACCGTGTGGACTGGCCCGACCGCGGTCGGCCGGCGGCTGTTCCTCATCAGGGTCGCGATCAGTCTCGGCTTCGTCATTCCGCTGTCGTACGGCTTCTGGCTCGTCGGTGGGTTCGGCGGGGCCGACGCGAAGGCGTTCATGCTCATCGCCGTCCTCTTTCCCGTCTATCCGGTGTACTACCTGTCGACTGTCGCCCTCCCGCTCCAGGCGACCGCTATCGGCGTCTTCTCGTTGACGGTGCTCTCGAACACCGTCCTCGCCGGCGTCGTCTATCCGCTGGCCGTCGCCGCCGGCAACCTCGCCCGGGGCCGCTTTTCGCTGGCGATGTTCATCGGGCGACCCGTCGCCGCCGCCAACGTCACTGAAGAGTACGGCCGACTGCTCGAATCGCCCGACGGGTTCGACCGTAGCGGTCTCGACCTCGATGCCCTCCGGATGTACCTCCGCTGGCGCGGCTGCTCGCTCGCCGATATCCGGGCCGACCCGGACCAGCACCGGCGTCCGACTTCCCTCCCGGCGGTCCCGAACGACCCCGGCGACGGCTCCCTGGCAACCGACGGCGGCGACCCGGTGGCCGACGACGGAGATGGACCGGCAGACCACGACGCCGGGGCCGATGAGACCGACCGTCCCGACCACATCGTCGACCCGTGGGGTGCCGAGCGGTTTCTGGACGACATCGACCACTCGGCCTACGGCACGTCGCCGGCCCAGCTTCGCGACGGGCTGGACGTGCTCGTCGAACAAGACGAGGTGTGGATCTCGCCCGGGATTCCGTTTCTCGTCCCGATGTTCGCCGGGCTGGTCGTCTCGCTCACCTACGGCGACGTGCTGTTCTCGCTGTTGCAGGCCGTCGGGCTGGCCTGAGGCGTTCGGTTGGCGTGAACGCTTCTCTCAACCGAGGCTTTTTATATGAAAATAGACTGTAGTATTTCGTAACCAACATGGACGGGGTTCCGGGGGCACTCACTTGTTACGGCCGAGAGTCACGGGTGAACGCGCGAGGTGTTGCTACTGGATGAGTGGCAACGAGACACGGCGCGAATCCAGTGGCGTCGGCACGGCGACCGGTCCGCGTCCGCCCTGTCGGCCGCCGCTCGAACTCATCGAACTCGACGGTGAGTGGACGGTCCGCGAGTACCGGCGCGACCAGCGCGATGCGACGGTCTTTTCGACCCACGACCGCCGAATCGACGCGATGCGAGCGGCCCAGGACCGGATGGACGCGGATCGCCATCCGTGCCTGTTGCGCTGGGATGCCCCGGATATCGTCGGGGATATCTACTGGAACGAACTGTTCGAGTGTCTCCGGGTGCAACGCAGCGGGATGCTCGACGCATGGGTGGTCGTTCCCGAGGGTGACGCTGTCGTCTTTCACGTGGCCGACGACCTCGAATCCGCCTGCGACGATGCGAAAGCGATTCAGCGCGCGTTCGATTTCAAGCGGCTCGAACTCCGCGACACCGACGGTCGGACGGAGCAGTCGGTCGACCACCGCTTCATCCGCCACGGCATCGCGGAGTCCGGCGTTCGGTTCAAGCGGGACCGACTGTCCGCACCCGTCGATGAACCGGACCCGGACGACGACGCCGACGTGACGGACCCGTCCGAGATCGGCCCAATGACCACGGCGAGTACGCTCATGGCCGCGATTCCCGACCTCACAGAACTCGAAACCATCGACACCTCCGGTTACGTCCATCGGTATTGCGGAACGTGGACGGACGGCGAGGTGGCACACATCGCGTTACTCGACCCGGACCGCGGCGAGGAGGGCAGCGCGGTCAAGCGGTTCATGTCCGCCGCCGAGAACTGGCAGGCCGTCGCCGACCGACCGACGGTATCGACTATCTACGAAGTCGGCGTCAGCCCGAGCGCCTGGATCGCCTACCGTGCCGGGGAGGGTGCTGCCGAAGACTACTGCGCGTCGCTCTCGGTCGATGCCCGACGGCAGGTGCTCGATGACGTCGCCGCGGCGGTAACCGCTGCGGCGCACAACGACGTGTACGCGACGACCGTCTCGCCAGACTCCATACGGATTCTCTCGCGTGACGAGCCCGTTCGGGCGGCGCTCGCCGGGTGGGGCATCGAACGCGCGGTGTCTGGCGCGTTCGACGACGACAGGGTCACGCCCTACACCGCGCCGGAACAGTTGGCTGGGGCCATCGAACGGACGACGCCGGTGTACCAACTCGGTGCCGTCGCGTACCGACTGCTCTGTGACCGCGAGCCGTTCCGCGGGGCGAGCGACCTCCACCGTGCAATCCGCGACGGCTCGCTCCGGAAACCCAGTTCCGGGACCAGCCTCCCCGGGGACGTCGATACGGTCATTCGGCGCGCGATGGCCCCCGACCCGGGACAGCGCTACAACAGCGCAACAACGTTCTCGACGCGGCTTTCGGAGGCCCTGTCCTGAGGGAATCCGGTCGCCTGAGCAGAAGACCTATTTTTCGGACACGCCTCCGCCCGAGTATGACCGACGTCGACCTCGCGTTCGACGAGCAGGAGTACATCCCCGCTGTCGCCCAGGACGCCGACACCGGCGAGGTGCTCATGCTCGCCTACGTCACCGAGGAAGCGCTCCGGAAGACCCGCGAGACGGGGGAGGCTCACTACTACTCGCGGAGCCGGGACGAGCTCTGGCACAAGGGCGGGACGAGCGGCCACACGCAGGCCGTCGAAGAGGTGCGGGTCGACTGTGACGGGGACGCGCTGCTGTACATCGTTGACCAGGCCGGCGGGGCCTGCCACACCGGCTACGAGTCCTGCTTCCACCGGACCGTCGACGGCGAGACGGTCGGTGAGCAAGTGTTCGACCCCGACGACGTGTACTGATGGCTCGATCCGATACTGAGATCGGAAGCAGCTCGGGACCCCCCGACGCCGTGGAGCGCCTCGAACAGGCCGCCGAGGCGTACGACCGAGCACAGGCGCGCGTCGAGGAAATCGGTGCGGACGCGCTACGTGACTGCCGTGACGTCTACAGCGAACTGTGGAACCTGCTGGACAGCTACGACGGCCGGGCGACCGGCGGCGGCGACTTCGAGGCGTTCATGGAGTTCCAGGGCCGGGTCGGGACGCTGACTGACGACCTCCCCGAGGACCTGCCCGAGCGCGATACCTTCGAAGAAATCGACGACTTCCTCCAGCAGCGGCGGCTCACGGAGAGCGACTTCGAGCAGGCCCGCGAGATGCTGTCGCCCGTCGGCGACCTCGTCGGCCGACTCGACGAACTCGACGACGCACGCGAGCAGTACAAGAAAGCCCGGACCGAGGCGAACCGTCGACGTAACGAACTGCGCGACCGCATCGCCGACCTGGAACGCCTCCAGCGGCTCGGCGACGCCGATCTCGATGCCCCGGTCGAGCGTCTCCATGGCCCCATCGAGCGCTACAACGACGCCGTCACCGAGGCGTTCACCGAGTTTCGGCGCAACACATCGGCCAGGGACGCACTGGCGGTCATCGAGCGGGCCGACGCGTACCCGCTGGTCGAGTTCCGGTCCCCACCCGCGGAACTGCTGACCTACGTCCGCGAGCACGACGCCGGCCGGGAGCCGATTCCGAAACTACTGGAGTACGCCGACTACTCCGCCTCGAAGCTGGACCACTACGTCGACGACGCCGCGGCGCTACGGAGCGCCGTCGCCACCCGGCAGACGTATCTCCGGCGGCTCGACGCCGAGCCGGTGCGGATCGACTGGCCGCCGCCGTCGGCCGATGCCCTGCCGTGGTATTGCCGAGAGTACCGCTCGGTCGTCGCCCGATTCGCCGACGAGTCAGTCGTCGCGGCGCTACGGGAGGTGCGTGGGCTCGCGGAGCGGGACGACTACGAGCGGCTTCGCGAGAGCGCCGTCGCTCGGGCAGAACTCACAGAATCCGAGCGCGAACGGCTGGCCAGCGGTGCTGTCGAGGAGGAACTGGCGACCGCCCGCGAGGCCCGGGCGGCCATCGAGGACGCGCTGGAAACTCACTCGCCGCTGTAGGTGTCTATCCGCTGGGTCGCCCGGTTGACCATCGTCTCGGCGAGTTCCTCGGCCCGGTCGAGCGTTCGTGCCTCGGCGTAGACACGGACGACGGGCTCGGTGCCGGACGGTCGGGCCAGCACCCAGCCGTCGCCGTAGTCGAGGCGGTAGCCGTCCGTCGTGTCGAGGTCGGCCGTCGCGTCGTTCGCGTGTGCTTCGATGCCTTCGAGCATCGCCTCGCGCTCGTCTTCGGTCTCGTATTCGAGGTTCCGCCGGACGTTGTAGTAGTCGTCGTAGTCCGCGGCCACCTCGCTCGCGGGCCGCTCGGCGACGAGTTCGAGGAACTTCGCGGCGGTGAACGCGCCGTCCCGGGCGATCCGGTAGTCGGGGAAGAGGATGCCGCCGTTGCCTTCGCCGGCAATCGCGACGTGCATGCCGTCGTCCTGCAGCTTGCGGATGCGGCTGACGATGTACGTCGAGCCGATGGGAGTAAGCGAGAGGGACGCGTCGGCGTCCTCGACGACATCGACCAGCCGCTGGGAGGCGTTGACGGCCGAGACGACGCCGTCGCCGGCCTCGATTTTCGCCGCCGCGAGCGCGGCCAGCGCGGCGTCGCCTTCGATGTGGGTTCCGGTCTCGTCGACGAACATCCCGCGGTCGGCGTCGCCGTCGTGGGCGAACCCGAGGTCGGCGTCGGTCGCGCGGACGAATGCCCGCAGATCTTCGAGGTTCTCGGCGACGGGTTCGGGGTCGCGGCCGGGGAAGTGGCCGTCGGGCTGGGTGTTGACGGTGTGGACCTCACAGCCGAGTTCGCGGAACAGGTCGGGGCTCGTGAGGGAGCCAGCGCCGTGCCCGGGGTCGACGACGACAGTGAGGTCGGCGTCGGCGATGCGGTCGCGGTCGACGGCGGAAAGGACCTGCTCGCGGTAGCGGCGGCGAGCGCTGTCGATGGCGGTGTCGGACCCGACTGTCTCCCAGTCCGCGTAGGTCGGGGTGTCGTCCCGGAGGGACTGCTCGACGCGGTCGAGCGTGTCTCGCGTCAGTTCGACGCCGTCCGCGCCGATGAGTTTCACGCCGTTGTACGCGGCTGGATTGTGGCTCGCGGTAATCATCACGCCCGGGACCCCTTCACGCTCGCAGTACGCCTGCAGCCCCGGCGTCGGGACGACGCCGAGCCGGTCGACGTCGAACCCGACAGTCGTCAGGCCGCTGGTCGCGGCGTTGATGAACGTCCGCCCGGTCGTCCGCGTGTCCCGGGCGATTGCCACGCGGTCGTGGCCGTCACGCCAGACGTCCCCGGCGGCCTGTGCAACCCGAAGGACGTACCGCGGTGTCAGCTCTTCGCCCGCGACACCCCGGACGCCGCTCGACCCGAACACTTGCATTCGAGCGACTGTCTGAGTGCGAGGGGCTTAGGAATGTCGCTGTCTGAATCCAACAGTCATTAGCCCCGTGACTGTCCAGTGAGCGTATGGCAAACGACGACCTCATCGCGGCGCTGCGGGACGCCGACGCCGTCAAGTTCGGGGAGTTCGAGCTCTCCCACGGCGGCACGTCGAACTACTACGTCGACAAGTACGTCTTCGAGACCAACCCCGCCTGTCTGGACCTCATCGCCGGGGCCTTCGCCGAACGGATCGCCGAGTGGGACACGGACGCCACGCTGGCCGGCGTCGCCCTTGGTGCGGTCCCGCTTGTTGCGGTCACGAGCGTCGAGACGGACATCCCCTACGTCATTGCCCGCAAGCAGGCCAAGGAGTACGGGACGGGCAACCGAATCGAGGGCGACCTGCCCGAAGGTGCGGAGGTCGTCATCCTCGAAGACATCGCGACAACCGGCCAGAGCGCGGTCGACGCTGCGGAGGCGCTCCGCGAGGCCGGTGCTGTCGTCAACCGTGTGCTCGTCGTCGTCGACCGCGAGGAGGGGGCTAGCGAGAACCTCGCCGAACACGACCTCGAACTCTCATCGCTCGTGACTGCGTCGGACCTGCTCGCCGACGCCCCCGACGATATCGACGTTTAGCGCCGGCCAAGCCGCTGTCGGCACTGCGCGGCCGGGACACATCACCGATGTGTTCTTGACGGTGGAATCGCTAGAATCCGTCGTAATGGCCAATCTCGAACTCTACGAACTCGAAGGCTGTCCGTACTGCGCGAAGGTTATCAAGAAACTTGACGAGCTCGGCCTCGACTACGAGTCACACATGGTCCCGCGGTCCCACGGCGAGCGGACCGAAGTGAAGGAGATCTCGGGCCAGACTGGCGTCCCCGTCCTCGTCGACAAGGACAACGGCGTCGACGCGATGCCCGAATCCGACGATATCGTCGAGTATCTCGAAGAGACGTACGGGCAGTAAGACATCTCTACCGCGGTCGCGCGTAGCGCGACCGTTTTTCGCCCACGTTTTTGGAGGACCCCTCCCGCAGCGAGTGGCACGAGCGAGGAGGGGTGACGACGAAAAAGGTGGATTGTCAAGTATCTCGAAGAGACGTACGGGCAGTAGACTCAGCGCTTGCGGTGTTTCTCGTTTTTAACTGACAGCGAAGACGGGAAGCAGCCGCTCAGGCCACTTCTTCGCGGTCCTCGCCGCGCTCCATAATCAAGTCTCGCAGGTCGTCGGCGTCCTGGATGTCGTCCATCTCGTCTTTCTCGATGAGTGCGGTCCCGTCAACGGACTCGCGCCGGAGTTCGTCGACGACGTATACCGACCGGGTCCGTGTCACCTCGCCGACTGAGGACATGATCCGGGCTCGCTTCTCGGCCGTCTCGGTGAACGCCGAGTGGCCGGCGAGTACCTGCTCGCGCTGGTCGTCGCTCTCGTTGACGCTCTTGAACGGGGCGCGGTCCGTCGGGTGGACCTCGAAGCCGATACGGGTGAACACCGTCACGATTGGCTCGTCCTCCGGTGCGACATCGGGGTCGTCCGGTGTCGGCTCGTCGTCCCGGACCTCCTCTGCGCCGTCGAGAACGCTCACTGGCGAGGTCAGCGGCGCGTCGAACAGGTCTTCGAGTTCGGCGGCCACCTCGACGGAAGCGTCCATCCCGTCCTCGTATTTGGAGACCGTCCGCCGAGAGACGCCAAGTTCCTTTGCCAGTCGGCCGAGCGACCAGTCGCGGTTCTCGCGCACGTCGGCGAGAATTTCGGAGTCGATATTGACATAGAGCCCGCCCGGGGCGGCGTAGATGAGCGGCGGGACCTCCTCGACGAACAGGTCCATCGCGGTGTCGGGTGACAGCACCGGGACGCCGTGGCGGAAGTAGACGACGCCGGGTTTCAGCTCCTCGTCGCGCGTTCGGAGGCCGATGACAATCGGCGTGGCGTTCAGGTACGTGCCAAGTCGCCGCATCTCGCCCCCGGTCTGTGCGTCGAAGGCGTCGATGTTGCCCAGTATCTTCAGGAGCAACACGTCCTCACCGCGACGGGCAGCGATGTCGAAACTCTTCGGGCGAATCGCACAGCGGTCGCTGACGAGGAAGCCAGCGTCTTCGAGCATCGCCATGACGTTTTCCACCAGCGCCGACCGTGACATAGTACTCTGTACCTCTACTGAGTCTAGCCCGCTCACCCATTATATGTATTGCGCCGTTCGTTGATCTCTCAGGCCGAATTGAGGGCCCGGCGTGACGAAAGGCGTTTGACCACTTCTGGGCTACAGAGTAACGTGACTGTCGTCGGCCTCGATGATACGGACTCGCGCGAGCGGGGGATGTGTACGACCTACGCCGCCGCCACCCTCGCCGAGTCGATACGGAACGCCGGGGGGACCGTCAAGCGACTGCTCCTCGTCCGGCTGAACCCCGCCGTCGAGCACAAGACCCGCGGGAACGCGGCGCTGGCGGTGCATACTGACCTCGGCGCTGACACGGCGCTTGAACTGGCCGGGGACGTGCTCGACATGGCCGAAACCGACGACCCTCGGACCAACCCAGGGGCCGTCGTCGCCGACTGCGACCCCGAAGACGTCCCGCCGCAGATCGCAACGTTCGCCCGCGAGACGATCCAGTCGATACAGGACCCGATGACCGCGACGACGCTGGCCGATGTGGTCGGGTTCGCCCGCTGTCAGCGGGGCAACGGCCGCGGGTTGATCGGTGCGCTCGCGGCGGTCGGGGCCTGGGCCGCGCTGTCGGACTGGACCTACGAACACATCGCCTACCGGGAACAGGAACGGTGGGGTACGGAACGGCTGGTCGACGCTGAGAGCGTCCGCGTCGTGGCGGACGAGCACTACCCGGCCGTGTGGGACACCGTCGACAGCGAATCGGGCTACCCGGTCTGCGTGCCGCGGACGCCGTGTCCGATTCTCTACGGGGTCCGCGGCGACGACCCCGACGCCTGCCGCGCCGTCGCCGACGCAATCGACAGTGAACCAATCGCCCGACGAGCGACGTTCGTGACGAACCAGGGGACTGACGTGCATCTACAGGACGCGACGCTCGACGCGGTCATGGACGACAGCGCCTACCGCGTCACCGGCACCGTGATCGAGGCTCCCGAAACCCGGGAGGGTGGGCACGTGTTCATTACACTCAAGGACGGCGGAACGACCCTCAACTGTGCTGCCTTCGAGCCGACGAAGAGCTTTCGCGACCGGGTCCGCTCGCTCAGGGTGGGTGACCGGGTCACCGCCTGTGGCGAGGTGAGCGACGGCACACTCAAACTGGAGAAGTTCGCGGTCCGGGAACTCGTCCGGACGGAATCCGTCACCCCGGACTGCCCGGACTGTGGTCGGTCGATGAAATCCGCCGGTCGGAACCAGGGCTACCGGTGCCGGGACTGCGGGACCAGCGCCGACAGCAAGGTCGAGCAGCCCATTGAGCGGGGACTGGAACCCGGGTGGTACGAGGTGCCGCCGGTCGCGCGCCGCCACATCGCAAAGCCGCTGGTCCGCGGCGGGTTCGACGCGCCCACCCATCCTTCTCGTTGAGGCGGATTGGTGTCGCGATGTACCGGTATGTCTCGCCCTCGTTACTCCCCGTCAAGGTGACGTCCTGGCTGCGTTCGCTATTCAAATCGATTACCGACCGGTAAGCACCACGAACATTCCGGTAATATCGGGATATACGTCGATTTAGACTACGGATAACAATATTGATCTACCGTTATTTGCGGGCATGAGCAGTGAGGGGTCAGACGCTCAGCGGCAGAATACGACGGACGGCAGGGTCACCGAGAAATTACTGACTGTCGAACACGAGCCGGCTGCGGGTGGCTGCCAGCGTTCGATCTTCCATCCGCCCGGTCTCGCGAGTCCAGAACTGGAGACGAAGTGGCTGGCCGTTTCGTCGGACCAACTCGTTTCTCTCGACGACGTTCAGTAGTCCTTACGCCCGATAACCGACTGGTAACAATAATAACACCTATCGTGAGTCGAGACATGGACTCCGATACCCGGTCGACGAGCGAGGTGACGGCGGCGACAGACGCTGACGAGGGGACGCTGCCTGCCGTGGTGCGCTCCCGCCCCGACGGCAGTGAGCGACTCATCTGCTACGCCCCAGATGTCGAAACGACAGACGTCGAGGATCAGTGGCTCTCCGTCGACGCCGACTTTCCGGTCTCGACACTGTTGATGCGGTAGACTAGCTGTTCCGACCGGTCAACGCAACAACCACGTCGTCACCGCCCTGGAGTTCTCCCCGCTCTCTGAACTGGGTTAGCGCCGCCGTTGCGGTCGCACATGTGGGCTCGACGTGGAACCCTGCTTCGCTGAGGCGGTTGCGTTCCCGCTCGGTTGCCGCTGCAGAAATGGCGACGGCGTCGCCAGCGGTTTCGTCGATGGCGTGTCGTATCTGATGGCTGCGCGGCGGGTTCCGGATGTGAATCCCGTCAGCGAGGTCGTTGGCGTCGCCCGGCGAACTGCTGTCCCCGTCGGCGATGGGGCTGTACCCGGTCGCCTGCGCACCGAGTATGCGTGGGACAGCGTCCGTCCATCCGGCTTGCTCCAGTGCCCGAAACCCGCGATAGAGGCCGAGAAACATCGTCCCGTGACCAAGCGGTGTGACGACGGCATCCGGGACGGTCCAGTTTCGCTGGGCGGCAATCTCGTAGGCGGCTGTCGCCGTCCCGGAGAAAAAGGCGGGATTCCAGGCGTGGCTGGCGTACCAGCCCGCCCCACTCTCGACGGCATCGATACAGGCCGCGGTTACGGACTCTCTACTCCCTTCGACCGGGACCACGTCGGCTCCGGTCCGTTCGATACGGCGAACCTTCGTTTCCTTCGCATCCGCGGGAACGTATATCTCGGCGTCCAGACCCGCCCGTGCCGCGTAGGATGCGACTGCCAGCCCGGCGTTGCCCGAGGAGTCTTCGAGCACGCGGTCGGCCCCGACTTCGAGCGCTTCGGCGACGACCGTCGCCGCGCCACGGTCCTTGAAACTCCCCGTTGGGTGGAGATACTCCAGTTTGAAGGTGGCGTCCCACCCGGGCGCGTCGACCAGCGGCGTCCAGCCCTCGCCGAGGCTGACTCGCTCGCTCATGGGGAGAAAGTCAGCGAAGTCCCAGACACCGCTGGCCCGCGAGAACTGTTCCGGTCGGCTGTCGGGCAGCGCCTGCGTGGCGTAGTCGAGCGGTGCCCCACAGGAACACCGCCAGGGGCCCTTGCGGGGGTACTCCCGGTCGCAGACACTACAGCTGTGCATGGGCCTACTCGGATGCCGACGGTCCAAAAGCTGGCGGCGGCCTTCGTGAGAGCGACAGTCGGTGCCTGCGGCCGCGGTAGCGGAGCTTGAGTGGGTAGAGTCCACAGCGCGGTGGCCGGGCGGCCGCTCCGTCGGCCGCCCCGGGGAAAGGCAGGCCAGCAAGCGAGCATACGCGGCGCTTCGCGCCGCGTTTCACAGGACCGAACGAAGCGAGGTCCCGCGTCTTTCCCCACGTTTTTGCGAGGGGGTGCCCACAGGCCGCATCGGGGCCGAGGACACCCTCCGAAGTACAAAGTGGCTAGTACGTATCGACGTTCGTCCCGACCGAGCAGACGTACTCGCCGGTCGCGACCTGCGGGAGCCGGCGGGCGCGCCAGAACACGCCACTGGAGTCAGCGGTGATTTCGGCCTTCGGTTCGCCGAACACGTCGGTCACCTCGAACAGCGTCTCGCCGCGGGAGACGCGGTCGCCGAGGTCGGGCTTGAGGTCGATGAGGCCGCCGACTGGGGAGCCGTACTGCTCGAACCCGGAGGCGCGGGTCTGGGGGCGGGTGCTGTGGTGCCCGTCGAGGAAGCCGTAGTAGTTCAACACGTTGAACACCCCGTCGACGCCCCGCTGGATCGAGCCTTCGTCCCACCCGACACAGCCGCCGAGTTCGGGGTCGATTGTCGGAACCCCCTCGTCGGGAGCGGCGCGGGCCAACTGCCCGTCGGGGCCTTTCTGGTCGAGAATGTAGCCACAGCCGAACACCTTCGCGAGTTCGAGACACTCCTCGTGGAGGCGATGCCGGGTGCCACACCGGACCCGGACCTCGTCGATCATCCGCGAGGTCGACCCCTGATGCAGGTCGAGCACGTAGTCGGCGCTGATGGCGGCATCGAAGGTCGCGGCGGCGATGCGCTCGCTTGACGTCCCCGTTTTGTCGCCCGGATACGCCCGGTTCATCTTCGTGTCGTCGATCGGGTTGCGGTGCTCGGCGACCTGGAACGCGTGGTAGTTGACGACGCCACAGACCAGAACCGTCCCGGACAGCTCTGCCGGGTCGAGCTGCGGGAGCGTCCGCTGGATAACGCCGACGCCGTTCAGTTCGTCGCCGTCGCTGGCCGCCTGTATGTAGAGGGTCCGCCCGTCGTCGACACCGTTGACGACGGCGACCGGTAGCCCGAACGTCGACCCGTCACGGGTCTCACCGACCTCCAGCCGCCCCGTGTCTCTCTCACCGGGAGCGGCGGTCGCCGTACCGAAAGTAACCATTGTTCTCACGTTTGCCTTGGGAGCCTTTACTGGTTCGGATTTCGCCAACAGTTGCGCCGGACCGACGGCATCTTGGGGCCGCCGACCCTATCACCTGGTGTGTCCCAGTCCGAGCCACAGAGCGGCAAAGCGGCGATGGTCGCGGCGCTGAACGTACCACGCAACGCGAAAATCGGCTTCGTGCTCGCCGGCCTGTTCACGGCGGGACTGTTCGCCCTGTTCGTCCTGCCGGGGACCCAGCGCCCGACGGGCTTCTACGTGGCGCTGGCGTTCGTCCTCGCGACGTCGCTGGGCGGTCTGCTGACGGCGCTGTTCACGGCCGTGTCGGCTGTGCGACTCGCCCGACGCTGATACCGACCGGGAGCCTATCCTTCTGCCAGTTCTGTAAGCCGACCGCCGCCGGTTCGAGTCCCCTTTGCGATAAGCACGTCGCCAGTCTGAATCTGCGTTTCCGGGCCCGGCGAGACGACCCAGTCGCCGCCCTCGCGCCCGGTTCGCTCGCTCTCCCCGGCCCCGCGCCGTATCGCGATGATGCGCATGCCCGTCGCCGTCTTGACCGCCGCGTCGCCGATGGTCGTCCCCGCGAGGTCGCTGTCGGGGTACACCGTCGTCCGGACGATAACCTCGTCGGACTCCTGGACGGCCTCGGCGACGACCGGATGGGTCGACAGTCCCCGCAGAACCCCCTCGCTCATCTCCAGCGCGGCGTCGGAGATAACCTCCGTCGAACGGGCCAGGTGGACGAGGCCTCGCAGCGACACGGGGTCGTCGATGTCGGCGGCGGCCCGGAGCGTCCAGGCCTCGAAGCGGGACTGCAGCGCGTCGACCTCGGCTTCGAGTTCGACGACTTCCTCGGCGACTTCCGTACTGTCGAACAACACCGCGCCGTAGGCCAGATCGACGGCTAGCTCGCCCATGTCTTTCATCAGGACGATAGAGTCGACGGCGCGTTCGAGGTCCCGGACGCCCCCTTCCGGCGGTTCCGGCGGTTCGTACACGTCGCCGGTCGCGTCCTGATACACCTCGGCGATGCCGGCCTCTGGCCCCCGGAACAGCACCACGTCGTCCGCTTCGAGGCGCGTCTCCCGGTCGGGGTTGAGCAACCAGTTCCCCTGCCGGCGAATCGCCAGCGCGCGGACGCCCGTCTCGGTTTCGAGGTTCAGGCCGCCCAGTGTATCGCCGGTCAATCGGGAGTCCGAACTGATTGTTGCCCGCACGAGCGTCTCGACGGCTTCGGGCAGGGCCGCCCGCATCGTATCAGGCAGGCCGATATCCTCCAGTACGACTTTGGCAATGTCGCCGGCAGCGTCGCTGATCTTCTCGGCGGCTCCGACCATCCCCAGGACGGGGGCCAGCGACTCCGCGTCCGCTGTCGACCGGCAGGCCATCAGGAGGCTCATACGTGCCCGCAACTGGAGCACGTCCATTTTCTCCTCTAACTCTAACACCTCTGCGGCCACGTCGTCACTCCCCAGCAGGACAGCCGAGTACGAGAGGTCAATGAGCAACTCGGCGGTGTCTTTCATCTCGGCCAGCACCTGCTTGACGCTGACCGGTTCGTACTCAACCGTCCCTGTCGGGTCCATAGCCGCCGGTTCGACGGCCCCGAGCAAAAACGTTCCTCACTATTTGGGTCGGTACCCGCTCGGTATCGAGCCGAGCACGAGCGAATGAACGACGAGTTCCTCGGCATCGATGTAATAGACAGACGAACTTATCCGGAAAATAGTAAACGAACGGGCAGTCTCAACTCCTGACAGTGTGACACACAGGCCCAGAAAGAAAATGTTTTTCCCGGAAGGTAGGGAAGAGATTGCGTATGTCCGACGACCTCAAGAAGGGACTCGAGGGTGTCATCGTCGCCGAGTCCGAACTCAGCGTTATCGACGGCGACGCTGGCAAACTCGTGTATCGGGGGTACACCATCGAGGACCTCGCCAAGGGTGCCAGCTACGAAGAGGTGCTGTACCTGCTCTGGCACGGCCATCTGCCGAACCGGGACGAACTCTCCGAGTTCAAGCAGGCGATGGTGGACGCACGCGGCGTGGACGACGACGTCATCTCGACCGTGCGACAACTCGCCGAAGCGGACGAGAACCCGATGGCAGCGCTCCGGACCGCGGTATCGATGCTCTCGGCGTTCGACCCCGCGCCCGAGGACGCCGAACCGACTGACGAGACGGTCAACCTCGAAACGGGCCGGCGGATCACGGCCAAGATTCCGACCATCATCGCGGCGTTCACTCGTATCCGCGACGGCAAGGAACCCGTCGCACCCCGCAACGACCTCGACCACGCGGCGAACTTCCTCTACATGCTCAACGGCGAGGAGCCCGACGACGTGCTTGCCGACGTGTTCGACCAGGCGCTCGTGCTCCACGCCGACCACGGCCTCAACGCCTCGACGTTCTCAGCCATCACGACGGCGTCGACGCTATCGGACGTTCACAGCGCGGTCACTTCCGCCATCGGGACGCTGAAGGGGCCGCTCCACGGCGGGGCCAATCAGGACGTTATGGAGATGCTAAAGGAGGTCGACGACGCCGAATCCGACCCGCTCGACTGGGTCAAAAACGCCCTCGACGAGGGCCGCCGCGTCTCCGGCTTCGGCCACCGTGTCTACAACGTCAAGGACCCGCGAGCGAAGATTCTCGGCGAGCGTTCGAAGGAACTCGGCGAAGCCGCCGGGACGCTCAAGTGGTACGAGATGTCCACCACTATCGAGGACTACCTCATGGAAGAGAAGGGACTGGCCCCGAACGTCGACTTCTACTCGGCGTCGACGTACTACCAGATGGGTATTCCTATCGACATTTACACCCCAATCTTCGCGATGTCACGCGTCGGCGGCTGGGTCGCCCACGTCTTCGAGTACATCGAGGACAACCGTCTCATCCGCCCGCGCGCCCGCTACGTCGGCAAGAACCCTGACGAGACCACGTTTGTGCCGCTGGACGAGCGATAGGCCCGCACCGCTACTTTTCGTCTGAAGAGTGGATTACTGACGGCCATGAGCGCGTTTCATCGCGCGAACCGGGGAAGGGCAGGGCGGCCAGCATCCGGCGGCGACGCCGCCGGTTCCCCGGAAGCGCCGCTCCGCGGCGCTTCCGGCCTTTTTCGCCCACGTTCACAAGAGCGAAGCTCTTGTGCAGCCCATCAGAAGTCTCCGACTTCTGAGGACGTTTTTGTACGGGGGTCGAGCGCTCGGCAGCGGCGAGCGCGAGGCCCCAGTCGAAAAAGGTGGTTAGCCAAACACCGATTTGAACCGCGTCACGCCGTCGTCGGTGCCGGCGATGACGAGCTTGTCAGTCGGTTCGATAGTCACGTCAGGGCCGAGGTCGGTGATGACTGCGCCGTCGCGTTCGATGGCGACGACCGTACAGCCCGTCCGGGAGCGAACATCAGCCTCGCCGAGCGTCGTATTACCGAGGCCGTCGGCAGCGACGCGGATGACCTCGACCTGCTGGTCCATCGAGATGACGTCTTCGTCTTCGAGAATCGTCGAGGCGAGCATCCGGCCGCTGACCGTCGACAGCGCGAGGACGTAGTCCGCGCCCGCCCGGTACATCTTCTGGACGTTCTCGCTTTCCTCGGCACGGGCGATGATTTCGACGTCCGGGTTGAGGTCACGGATGACCAGCGTCGCGAACTCGGTGTCGGTATCCTCCGACAGAGCGAGAATAACCGTTCTGGCTGCACCGACGCCGGCATGTCGCAGGTCCTCGGGCTCGGTGGCATCGCCGACGACATCGACGCCCTGCTCGTCGGTCCGGTCGAGCACGGTATGCGGCACCCCGGCGTTCGTGAGCGCCGACGTGATAGTCTGTCCGACTTCGCCGGCACCGATGATGACTGTCTCCCCGCGGCGGAAGCCACGCACGCTGGAGAGGGTCATCTCCTTGAGCCGCTCCAGTTGGCGCTCGGTCCCCGAGACCAGCAGGACCGTGCTGCCGTCGAGTTCGGCGTCGGGGTCGGGCGGACTCACGAACTGGCCGCGGAACCACGCACCGATGACGTTGACGCCGGTCTCCTCGCGGATACCGCTGTCGGCCAGCGTCGTTCCGACGAGATCGCTCCCGCGGTGGATCGGCAGTTCGGCGATGTCGAAGTCCTCGCCGATCTCTATTGAGTCCCCGAGCGTCGTCGAGATGCCGGTCGTCACCTTGCTCGCGAGGCTCTCGCCGAGCAGTCCGCGCGGCGACAGGACGGCGTCGGCGCCGGCGAGGTCGTGATACTTCGCGCGGTCGGGCTCCTTGACGACACTGACAGTCTGGACGGATTCGTCGACTTCGCGGGCGGTGAGGATGATACTGGTGTTCACCTGGTCGGACGCGTCGGCGACGAGCGCACGGGCGGACGACAGATTGGCCCGTTCGAGCCCGTCGACGGACTGGGGATCGGCATGGATGACGTAGTACCCCTCTTCGTAGAGGTCGTTGGCTCGGTCCCGGTCCGGTTCGACGATGACGTAGTCGACGTCCCAGGTATCGAGTTCGGTGACGAGCGTCTCACCGCGGGGAGAGAACTGACAGATGACGACGTGGTCGCTGAGGCCGTTCTCGACCGTGTTCGGGGCCGTCGTCTCCATCGCCTCCTCGAACAGCGGAAACAGCAACACCGGCAACGCGAGGAAGATGAGCACGACGCCGGTGATGTCCATTACAATGACGAGCAGGCGCATGCCCGTACTCTCCCAGGGCGCGTCTGACCCGTACCCGGTCGTGGTGAACGTCTCGACGACGACCTGTAACGAGTGGAGGAACTCACGCGGTTCGGTCTCGAACGCCGACATCCCGTAGTCGTAGGCCAGCGCGTAGCCGAGGATGATGCCAACGAGGGCGAGAACGTACAGCCCGGTCCGCCGCTGCCAGGTATCCATCTACTACGTGCTTGCACAGCGGGAGTAAAACAGTTCTGTCCGATCAGTTGGTGACCACTTCTCGGTACGGTTGGCAGAGTGGGAAACACCACCCGAACGCCGTCGTGCACTTTCACTTTCACCGCGCTACGGCGGGATTTAAGTTAATCGCGTTCGTCGTCTCGCGTGCAGTCACACGCTCCCCCCTTTCCGTTTCAGTACAGTGCCCGAGCAGTCGCCACTGTAGCAACCGACGATACCGCGTGGTCGGCCGACAGTATAACATGGTCCGGTGAATAGCCACTTCCATGCTCTCATTTGAGGATGTCCTCGCGGCACAGGACACTGTCTCTGAAACGGCCAGACACACACCGCTCGATTACTCGCATACGTTCTCCGCGATGACAGGCGCGGATATCCATCTCAAGCTCGAACTGTTCCAGCGCACGGGGTCGTTCAAGATACGGGGTGCGACCAACCGCATCGCCTCACTCTCAGACGCTGAACGGGAGGCCGGCGTCGTCACAGCGAGCGCCGGCAACCACGCTCAGGGGGTGGCGCTGGCTGCCACGCGAATCGGCGTCGATTCGAAAATCGTGATGCCGGAACGGGCACCAGTCTCGAAAGTGAAAGCGACCCGGAGTTACGGCGGTAACGTGGTCCTGCACGGTCGGGACTACGACGCGGCCGCCGAACACGCACACGAACTCGAGCGCGAGGAGGACCGGACCTACGTCCACGCCTTCGACGACGAGAAAGTGATGGCGGGCCAGGGAACCATCGGACTGGAGATCTACGAGGACCTCCCCGGCGTGGACACGGTCGTCGTCCCTATCGGCGGCGGCGGACTCATCAGCGGCATCGCCACGGCGCTCAAAGGCAAGGACGAAAGCATCCGCGTCGTCGGTGTCCAGGCTGAGGGGGCGTCGAGCGTGGCCGAATCCCTGGAGAAGGGCCACCGCATCGAACGTGACAGCGTCGAGACCATCGCCGACGGCATCGCCACTCGCACCGTCGGCGAGAAGACGTTCGAGGTCATCAGCGAACGCGTCGACGAGGTCGTGACGGTGTCGGACTCCGAGATCGCTGTCGCCCTGACGACGCTACTCGAGCGCTCGAAAACGCTCGCCGAAGGCGCGGGTGCCGTCGCGCTGGCCGCCGTCATGGAAGCGAAGTTCGACTTCGAGGACGACGAGACGATTGTCCCCGCGCTGTGTGGCGGGAACATCGACCTGAACACCCTGACCAACGTCATCATGCGCGGCCTCGTCGAGACCGGCCGCTATCTCAAAATCCGGACCGTCCTCCAGGACCGGCCCGGCGCACTGGAGGAACTCGTCGAGGTCCTCTCGCGCGAGCAGGTCAACATCTACGGCATCGAGCACGATCGGACCAGTCGCGACGTGGCGATGAGTTCGGCCGAGGTCGAACTGGATCTGGAGACCCGCGGCCCCGATCACGTCGATGCACTCATCGACGCGCTCACCGACGAGGGGTACGAGGTCGACGTGCTCGTCTGACTCGAAGCGTCCGCCTCGCGAAATCCCTCGTCGCCTTCTTGCCGGTACTGGCGCTCGCCAGAGTTCTGCGCTGATTCCGGCGGGGTTTTAGCCGCGGCGACCACCGCTTCGTGTATGCGACGGCCTGCACGTATCGCACCAGCCGATACAACAGCACGGAGTGGAGTGCGCTGATGGACCCGCGAACGAAGGCCAGCCTCCTGTGGGGCGTCGTCGGGAGCCTCGCGTTTCTGGTTCTGATCCAGGGCTACGAACTGCTGGCCGGGACGCCGGTGTCGCTACCGGCTAAAGCTGGCGTCGCCGTAGCCGTCGGTGTCGGGGCGACGCTGGCCTCATACCGCATACAGCCTCGGCTGTTCGGAAACGAAAGCCCTTAATCGCCCGCCCTCGCACTCTCGAGATACGTGCCAGGATGGCCGAACGGTAAGGCGCACGCCTGGAAAGCGTGTTCCCTTTCGGGATTCTGGGTTCAAATCCCAGTCCTGGCGTAGAGAGGTTCGAACGAAGTGAGAACCTCCGGAAACGCGAACGGCGTACGGAATGAGCCGTGAGCGGACGTTTTCTGTGACTGACTGCGAGTGCGGAGCTGCCACTTTGGCACATAGATTGGTCTCCCACCACTGTATCCACCGCACCGTTTTCCCGCCCCCAGCCCTGATGACTGATCGATGGTCGAACAGCGCGATGGCGACGAAATAGACCTGCTGGACTCCTCGATTCGGACGACCAGCGGGGCGTTGCTGTCAACGACGCTGTTCGTTCTCAGCGGTATCGTCTACGCGTTCGTCACGTCGCCCGGGGCGACCGGCACGTATTTCTTCATCAGCATCTCGGTCTCGCTCGTCCTCCGTCCGATTCGGGGCATCAGCCAGACGCTGCAGAAGGTCGGCAGCGAACGGGGCGAAGCCGTCGGCCCGTATTTCGGACTGGCGATGCTGTTCGCCCTCGGCTATCTCCTCGTCGCCGGTGTGGCCGTGGCCGCGCTGGCCGGTGTCATCGTCCGCAATACTGTGGTCTCACCGGGCTTGCTCGTCCCTGTCGGTCTGTACGCCCTCGCTGTCGCGCTGTCGATGATCGTGACGAGCCTGGTCGGTGCTATCGGCTACCCGAGCGCGGAGACGTGGCTCACCGGAACGCAAAGCGCTATCCAACTCAGCATCCTGCTGGCGCTGGCCCCGTCACTGACGACCGCCGGTGACTTGCTGCTCATCGTCGCCGGGGTTCGACTGGCGGTGCTCGTCCCCGTTACTGTCGCGCTGGGTGTCCTCCCGACGCTGCCGGACCGACACGCCGTCGAGCGCGCCTGGGACTTCGCCAAGTGGAGCGTCCCGGATCAGGTTCTGGACCGCCTGTCGTACAACATGCCGGTGTACGTGCTGGGCGTCGTCGCGACCCCGGCGGCCGTCGGCATCTACGAGGCCGCAGACCGGTTCGCCGACTTCGGTGCGACGATTTCCTGGCGGCTCTCCTCCCCGCTGCTCACGAAAGTCAGCGGGGACTCCTCCGCCGGCGACACGCAGCTCGCCTACCTCGACGGGGCGGTCACCGGCGGGACGGGCGTCACCTTCGTCGTTTTCGGCTACTTGCTGGCCGCACACGACGTGGTTGCGCGAATCGCCTTCGCCGGCTCCGAGAGCGTCTTCTCGGCGACGGTCCTGCTCGTCGGAGGCGTGAACATCCTTCGCGGCTTCTGGACGCTCACGTCACACGCCATGGAGGGCGTCGGGAAACCGAGCGTGAGCTTTCGCACGAAACTCTACGGACTGGCGTTCAGCGTTCCAGTGCCCGTGATCTTCGGGGCGGAGTTCGGGGCGGTCGCCGGGGCCGCCGGATACGGTGTGATGAACCTTGTCATCTTCGGGTACGTCCTCTACTACGCTCGGGGCGTCTTCGGGCGGATTCCGCTGGATTCCAGGGTTGCGGCGTATCTCGCTGTCGGCCTCGGCGTCTCTTTTGCACTTACGACGGGTGCAGTCGCCGGCCTCGCGCGCGCTGGCCTCTCCCCGATTGTCGTTGCCAGCGTGGCCGCCGTGACGTGTCTCGTCGGCTTCGGCGGTTTCCTCGTCGCCGTGTCCGAACCGGCTCGACTCGTCGCCACCCGGACGGCAGCGCTGTGGCGCGGTCGGGTTCGTTCCCTGTTCGGGTGAGCGCTGCTCGTCTATTGCGGACGCCGCTGCTCAGAGCCAGCGGTAGAACTCTAGCGTGTACCCTTCGGGATCCTCGACGAAGGCGGCAAAGGCGTCGGCGGCGTCGATCTCTGTCGGTTCGAGCACCGGCGCAGCGCCGGCGTCGATGGCCGTCTCGAAGGTTTCCTCGACATCAGCGACGGTGAACGCGATGTGGTCCACGTCGGCGCGGTTCGGCGCGACCGGTGTGGTCCGGTCGGGGTCGTAGCGCAGTTGCAGGTCGCCGTCGCCGTCCCGACCGAGATAGACGTTCTCGACGCCGTCGAGCGTGAAGCGGTTTGTCTCTTCGAAGCCCAGCGCGTCGTAGAACTCCATTGCGCGGTCGAGGTCCGAGACGCAGATCGCGGTGTGTGCGAGATCCATAGCCCGCCGTTGTGTACGGGACGAAATCAGTGTGCCGGTACCGGGGCTGTCGCAGTCGCTTACAGCAGGTCGCCGCGGGCGACGGGGACGACGCTGCCGCCGACCCGGACGCTGATGTCCTCGCCGCTGCCGGCCGTCGAGAGATGCAACAGCGACGGGCGTCCCATTTCGTAGCCCTGCTCGACACGACCCTCGACGGCAGGGCTCCCGAGCATCTCGTGGCGAGCGAGATACGCGGCCAGGCAGCCGTTCGAGGAGCCAGTCGCGGGGTCCTCCGGCACGTTGTAGAACGGCGCGAACACGCGGACTGCGAGGTCGTTGTCCTCGCTTCGCGGCTCTCGACAGACCGCCAGGACGTTTTTGGCGTCGCGGTCGCCGGTCACCGCGTCGTAGGCGTCTCGGTCCAGGTCGATGGCTTCCAGCGCGTCGCGGTCGGCCACCGGCACGACGATTGTTGCCAGTCCCGTCGAGACGATTTCCACCGGCCAATCGTGGTCCAGTCGGTCAGCCGGCAGGCCGAGCACGGCGGCGAGGTCCTCGTGGGCCAACTGCTCGCCGAACTCGGGCGACTGCTGTGTCATCCACAGGGTTTCGCGGCCGTCGCGCTCTCGCACTTCCACCGGGACTTCGCCGACGGGCAGGTCAAGCGTCACCGTTTCGGGGTTCCCGTCAGCCAGGTGGTCCCGGATGACCTGTACCGTTCCGAGCGTCGGATGGCCGGCGAAGGGCACCTCGGCCGCGGGGGTGAAGATGCGGACCGGCCACGCGCCGTCGCTCGGCTCCCCGGTGACGAACGTCGTCTCGGAGTAGTCCATCTCGGCGGCGATGGCCTGCATCTCGTCCTCGTGCAGGTCGCCGGCGTCCGTCACGACGGCGAGCTGGTTCCCGGTGTATCGCTCCTGTGCGAATACATCGACAATGTGGAAGGGATGGGGCATACTCGTTCGCTCGGCGGCGTCGGCAAAGAGCGCTCCGGAGAAGTGTCGGACGGTACCTATCCGCACGCAACCACTGGGCTATTTGCCGCTGTCAGCCGTGTCCTGGGCATGGACACTGTCGCAATCGCCTGCTTCGACGGGTTCGACGAACTGGACGCCATCGGCCCCTACGAGGTGTTCGAGAATGCAGCGCGCTTTGGCGCGGCCTGGGACGTGACCCTCCGTTCAGTCCGGGGGAGCGATACTATCACCGCGAGCCACGGGCTCCGGGTCGAGCCCGACGGCCCGCTCGCTGCCGTGACTCCGGACCTGCTCGTCGTGGCTGGCGGCGGGTGGAACGACCGAAGCGAGGCCGGCGTCTGGACGGAGGCCGAACGCGGGGAGCTACCCGAGGCCGTCGCGGCGGCACACGACCGCGGCGCGACTGTCGCCGGCGTCTGTACCGGCGGGATGGTGCTGTCACGTGCCGGCCTGCTCGACGGCCGGCCCGCGGTGACACACGGCGGGGCAATCGAGGACCTGCGAGCGACCGACGCGACGGTGGTGGATGTCCGGGTCGTCGACGACGGCGACGTCCTGACCTGTGGCGGCGTCACGTCCGGGCTGGACCTCGCCGTCCACCTCGTCGAACGTGAGTGGGGCGCGGACGTGGCCGCCGCTGTCTGTGAGGAGATGGAGTACGAGCCCCGCGGCGACGTGTTCCGCGACGAATCGGTCTAAGAGCGACCGGTTGACGGGCGTCTCAGGCGTTCGCGCGGGCGTCGTCAAGTAGCGCCTGCACGTCGACGGCCTCGCCGGTCTCGCTGCTCTCGATGGCGGCGAAGACGATGGCCATCGACTGGAGGACGCTGTCGACGTTCGTCGGCATCGGGTCACCGCCGTCGATCCAGTCACAGAACTGCTCGATGAGCCAGGCGTTTTTCCAGTGGGGGCGCTCGGCCAGCGGCACCGTCTCGCCGTCGCCCTTGCCGATGCTCTCGAAGTTCCCGGTGTCGTATGCATCGGCGTGAAACCGCTCGACGTCGCGGCGGTCGAGGAGGACTGTCTGGTCCGAACACTCGGCGCGGAACTGCTCGTGTCCCCAGCCGTTCAGCGTCGTCGCGTTGGCGTAACTGCCCTCGTACTGGGCGCGGGTCCCGTCGGCGAAGTGCAGCGTCACGAGGCCGGTGCAGTCACCGTCGTAGTCGGCCTCTTCGGGCGTCCACGTCTCCGCGTACACCCGCTCGCAAGGCGAATCGGCCAGGGACGCGAGGATGTCGAGGTGGTGGATTGCCCCGTCGAGCAGGAGCATGTTCTCCATCTCGTAGACGTAGTCGGCGTAGAAGCCACGCTCGCGGACGTTGCCCGTGTACCGAGCCGTCAGATAATCGATATCGCCGGCCTCCTCGACAGCGCGCCGGAACGTCGTCTTGTCACGGTCGAACCGGTGGCTCATCGTGACCCCCATCTTCTTGCCGGCCTTGTTGACCTTCTCGGCGACCCGAACCGACGCTTCTAGCGTGTCGGCAATCGGTTTCTCCGAGATGATATGCAGATCGTGGGCGAGCGCCGTCTCCACGACGGCCTCGTGGGTCGACGGCGGCGTCACGATAGAACAGATATCCGCCGGGTGCTCCGAGAGCGCGGTTTCGAGGTCGGTGTAGCACTCCTCGGGCGTCAGCCCGAGTTCCCGTTCGGCCAGTTCGTGCCGTTCCGGGTCGGTGTCGACCGCGGCGACGACCTCGATTCGGTCGTCGTGAACGTTCGGCGGAATCGCGTCTGTCGCCCAGGTGGACCCCTGGCCGCCCAGACCGACGTGGACTAATCGGTGCGTCATGGCAGCGCTATCGCTTCGAGCAATAAATGCTGCACTATTTCATCGGTACTCGTCGGCGTCCGGGAACTCGACGCGCCGCTCCATCCCGTCCTCCGCGAGCACGACCTCGCCGTCGAACGCGTCGCGGGCCTCATCGACTAGCTGGTCGGCGCTGGCGGCGTAGCGCGTCGAGATGTGTGTCAGCGCCAGCGTCGACGCCCCGGCCTGTCGCGCCACGTCGGCAGCTTCCCGGGCAGTGGAGTGAGCCGTCGCCTTCGCTCGTTCCTTCCGGTCCTCCGCGAAGGTGGCGTCGTGGACGAGCAGGTCCGCGCCCTCGCTGGCTTCGATAACGCTCTCTGTCGGGAGCGTGTCGCCGGTGTAGACGAACCGCCGGCCGGGACGGGGCGGACCGACGACGGCCTCCGGCTGGATGGTCTCGCCCTCGTGTTCGACGGCCTCACCGCGGTGGAGCTTGGAGTACTTCGGGCCCGGTGGGATGCCGTACTCCTCTTCGGCTTTCTCCCGGTCGAACTTCCCCTTCCGGTCGTCCTCGTCGAGGACGTAGCCGACGCTGGCACAGCGATGTGCGGTCTCGATGGCGCGGACCTCGTATTCTGATCGGTCGAGGACTACGTCGCCGGCCGATACCTCGTTGATGCGGACGGGAAACGAGGGGGTCGACCCGTTTGCCCGGATGAGTTGTTCGATGTTCCCGCGCGTGCCCGCTGGCGTATGGATAGCGATGGGACGTTCGCGGTCGTTGAAATCCCACGTCTGGAGTAGCCCCGGAATCCCGAGCACGTGGTCGCCGTGGAGATGCGTGACGAACAGGTGGTCGATAGCGAAGCCGGTGCCATAGCGCATCATCTGCCGCTGTGTTCCCTCGCCGCAGTCGAAGAGGAGGTAATCGCCGTCGCGATTGACGAAGACGCTGCTCGTGTTGCGCTGGGTCGTCGGCACGGCCCCACTCGTCCCGAGAAACGTCACGCGCATATTCATCGAATCCTCAACTGTGGACGGGTAAACCGGTGTCGAAAGGGCGCCGTCACGGATGCGGCAGCCCTCCATATGGTTCGGTTGCATCGCTGTGACGGCCGTTTGTGTGTCAGATGGTATCATGGCTATCTGTACTGAGCAACAATAGCGGCTTATTTCCGGCATCTCGCGGCGGCTCGCTCTCCCATCTGTCGAGAGCTTAATCACCAGCAAAACAATTTACCACCGGGTAAGTGTCGCTCAATATTGCTTTCCCGATCCGGCGCTAACAGGGAACGGCTTAGCAGGTTATTATGTTCTGTTGAACTGTCTCGCCGGTTTATGTGTCGTTCATCCGTTGCATTGTCCGCATTGCCTTCCGATCACTGCAGAATCAAAACATGATACGCACTCGCACACTCGCCGTTTTCGCTGCGCTACTCGTCGTCGGCGGCCTCACCGCACAGGTCGGGGCTGTACCGGGCGTGACAGCGCAACAGGAATCGCCGTCAGAACAAGCCGCGGCAACAGGGGTCACCGTCGACTCCCTGGCCGCACCACAGAGCGTCGCACCGAACTCGACCGCTGACGTGGCCGCGACGGTCACGAACAACGAGAACACCACGGTGACTGAATCCGTGGAGTTCCGGTTCGGCGGGGCTGTCGTCGACCGGACGCTCGTCACGCTTGAGCCCAACGAGACCACCACCGTCCAGTTCTCCGCGGACACGACCGGCGTCGAACTCGGTGACTACCGCCACGGTGTCTTCACCAGCGACGACGGGCAGATCGCTCCCGTTACGGTCTCCGAGTCCTTCACACTGGAGACCCTCGACGCACCGACGAACGCCACCGCCGGTGACAACCTCACCGTCGACGCGACCGTCGCCAACCCGAACGACTTCAACACGACCCAGACTGTCGAGTTCCGACTGGGTGGCCAGCCGCTGGCCTCCGAGTCTGTGACCCTCGACGCGAACGAATCCGCTGACGTCACGTTCACCGTCGACACGACCGGTGTTGAGCCGGATACATACACCCACAGTGTCTTCACGCGTGACGACGGTGCGTTCGCCGAGATCACTATCGAGCCGGCCGTCGACGTGCCTGAAGAGCCGCCCGCGAACGAGACTGAAGAACCGGCTGAGAACGAAACCGAAGAGCCGCCCGCGAACGAGACTGAAGAACCGGCTGAGAACGAAACCGAAGAGCCGCCTGCGAACGAAACTGAGGAACCGACCGAAGGCGAAACCGAAGAGCCGCCCGCGAACGAAACTGAAGAGCCGGCTGAGAACGAAACCGACGAACCACCAGCGGACGAGACTGAGGAACCGACCGAAGGCGAAACCGAAGAGCCGCCCACGAACGAGACTGAAGAACCGGCTGAGAACGAGACCGAAGAGCCGCCCGCAAACGAAACCGAAGAACCACCAGCGGACGAGACTGAGGAACCGACCGAAGGCGAAACCGAAGAGTCGACCGAAGACGAAACCGAGGAAACTGACGAAGGTACCGAGACTGACGAAACGGACAACACGACCGAAGAAGCCGCGACGACAGAAGGCTAACTCGCGTCACCCTGTCACCCGTTCACATTTTTAATGGTGGCCGTCGTACCGTAGTCCATGAAGTTCGTTATCGTTGGCTATGGCCGCGTCGGCATCCGGACCGCACGGATTCTGCAGAGCGAGGGTCACGAGGTTGTTATCGTCGACAACGACCCTGTGAAGGTCGAACGGGCCACGGAGACCGGGTTCGAGACTATCCAGGGTGACGGCAACGAGGAGAGCGTCCTCATCGATGCCGGCATCGAAACCGCAGACGCTATCGGCGGCCTCACGGGCGACCTGAACACGAACTTCACCGCCTGTATGATCGGCAAGGAGTTCGGCTGTCGGACCGTCCTGCGGATTGACGCCGACTACCGCGAGGAGATCTACGAGAAGTACGCCGCTGACGTGGACGAGATCATCTACCCCGAGCGGCTGGGCGCGGCCGGCGCGAAGACGGCGCTGCTGGGCGGTGACTTCAACGTCCTCGCAGACCTGACCGAACAGCTCTCGGTCGCGAGCATCCGTATTCCCGACGACTCACCGTTCGTCGGGAAAAGGGTCGTCGAGGTGGACCTCCCCGGCGACGCTCACATCTACGCACACGGGAAGGACCACGAACCGATGACGATTCCGCTCCCACAGACGGAAATCGAACCCGGCGACAGTGTCGCGATCATGGCCGACCCCAGTGGACTGGACGATATTCGGGCGACGCTCCGGGGCGACGCGTCAGCCTGAGATTCCGGACCCCATCCCGCTTTGTCGTATCTTTTCAGGTCAATAGTGATCGCCGTCTTCGGCGAAAGCCGGGGGGAGTAGAATATGAAAGGGAGGATCGCGGTGTCCGGGCGCGCCTGGGGAGGATAGGATGGCACACAGTGGCACCGACATCCACTGGAGCCGTGGAAGCGCGCCCGTACCGGGTGGAATGCTACCGGTAGACATAAATGCCCGTCAGACAGGCGGCCGACGGACGACAGACGGCACGGCTTTTTGCCCGTTCAGCCACTGACTCCCCCTATGACCTGGGCGACGCTGTTCGAACGTGCGGCGGACCACCAGACCACGGTCGAGGCTGTCTGTTCGGCCCTCGACGAGTACCGGGCGGAGGACGACGGCGATGCGTGAGCCGTCGCCGGCGCGTGTCGTCGCCGATGCCGATGTCCTCGCCGCCGATCTGCTGTGTGGACCAGACAGCGATGCCCGTGCCGCTATCGACCATATCCGTCGGCACTCGTGGGTCACGCTCGTCGCGAGTGACCACCTGCTAGACGATGCCGCTGCCGTTATCGCCGACCTCGCTGACGACGACCTGGCGGCCGATTGGCGGGCGCGGATCGAACCCGACTGTGACATCGTCGAGCACCCGGCCGGCGATCACCCCGCGCTGGCCTCGGCCTACCGAGGCGGCGCACAGCACCTGCTCTCCTACGCGGACGACCTGCGGAGCGCCCGGACCGGCGCGTCGCTCAACCGTCATATGTCCCTGAGTGTCAGACCACCGGACGCCTTCGCTCGCCTGTTCGACCCGGCGTCACTGTACCGCGTCGTCGAAGACGGCGAGTATCCCGGTCCAGACCGGGACCCACGCGCGTAGCGGTGGCCCTGCTTAGTCGTCAGCCGTCGTTACGGCCGTCGTGGAGGCTGTCCCCGATGGCCCGGCCGCGTCCTCGGCAACGTCAAACGCTGCGAGCACCTCACGCAGGTCGTCAGTCTGGGCTGCCATCTCCTGTACTTCGTTGGTCACTTCGGTAATCGTCGCGGTCTGTTCCTCGGCCGCGGCGGCGACGGCCTCGGACTCCTCGTTGGTTTGTTCGCTCACTTCCGCGACTTCGTCGACCATATCGACGACCTCCTGCGTGGTCTCTGCCTGTTCGGCAGTGGCTCCCGATATCTCCTGAATCGAGGCGTTGACCTCGCCGAGCACGTCGACGATATCCTCGAAGTCCCGAAGCGCAGACTCGATGGTCGCGGCGCTGTCGGTCACCTGCTGGTTCGTCGCCTCTACGTCGCTGACGGTCTCGCTGGCCTCGTGCTGGACCGCTTCGATGCGGTCCGACACGTCCGTCGCCGCGTCGCGGGTCTCCTCGGCGAGCGTCTTCACCTCGTCGGCGACGACGGCGAACCCGTCACCGCTCACGTCCGCGCGGGCCGCCTCGATGGAGGCGTTCAGCGCGAGCATGTTCGTCTGCTCGGCGATGTCTGTGATGACCTCGACGATGTCGTCGATCTCGCTGATCTGGTCGACGAGGCTCTCGACCGCGACGGCGATATCGTCGATACGAGCCTCCATTTCGTCGAGTTCATCGATAGCTTGCTCGGCGTCTGCGCGCCCCTCCCGGCCTCGCTGCGTCGCCTTCTCGGCGGTCTCGGCGGCGTTTTCAGCGGTCGCGGCGATCTCCTCGACGGTGGCAGACAGCGTGTTCATTTCGGAGGCGACATCGTCGTGGCGCGACGCCTGTTGGCTGGCCCCGGCCGAAATCTCCTGAATCGACCGGGAAATCTCGTCGCTCGCATCGTCGATCTCTTGGACGCTCCGGGTGACGTGATCGCTCGTCTCGTCGACGTCCTCGGCGAACGTGGTGACGGTGGCGACCGTCTCCCCCAGCGTCGTCACGAGGTCGTTGTAGTTCTCGACGACGGCGTCGAACTGCTCGTCGTCGGCATCGAAGTCCTCGTCGATAGTGGCCGTCAGGTCCCCGTCTTTCGCGCGTTCGGCGGCGTCACCGAAGGCGACGACGAGGTCGTTGAGCGCCTGGGACCGCCGTTCGAGGTCGCTGGTCATCGTCTGTAGTTCGGTCGTGTAATCGTCCATGCTGGCGGCCATCTTCTCCAGCGACTGTCCGAAGGTCCCGGGTACGTCCTCGTCGAGGATGTCGGCGTCGAACTCCTGTCGGGAGAGCGCGTCGGCCTGCTCGGACACCGTCAGCAGGTAGGCCTGCATCGACCGGAACGACGAGAGCAGTTCCGCGACCTCGTCGTCACGCTCGCTCTCGGGCAGTTCCACGTCGAGTTCGCCGGAAGCGATGTGGTCCGCACCCGCGGCCATCGCCGTGACGGGTTCGACGAAGTCCTCGCGGGTGATGAACACCGTGTTGGCGAACGCGACAATAGCGCCAGCGAGCAACACGCCCGTGACGACAAACCGGATAGTCCCGCTGGCGACCAGGGAGACAACTGCCAGCGCGACCGAGGCGGCGAACTGCAGACCGACGGCTGCGAGCACTTTCCGCTCGACGGAGCCGGCGACGCCGAAGACCTCAAGTGATTCACGTATCACCGCTTTGTACTGTCCGACCGGGTCTGTGAGCATACCCGTCTTTTTCCTACAGTGTTTAATAAGGTTCCAGTCTAATTCTCGGATATTGAAAAAGAAAGGGTAGACGAAAGTCCGACAAGGGACGATATGAGAACGGGTATCGATGGCAGTCTCGTAGTTGATTCTCTACCTGCCCTTATTGACCAGCGCTGCGACGCGCCGGACGATCCAGCGCGGCGTCACCCTGACCAGTCGGTCGATAAGCCGCATCGACCGCCGCGGAATCACGACTGTCTCGCCAGCGGCGGCCCCTTCGTAGGCCGCCGTTGCGACTGCTTCGGGCGTATTTGTGGTGACCGACCCGACTGTCGAGTCCGACATGCCCGCACGCTCTTGGAACTCCGTATCGACCGGGCCGGGACAGACCACTGTCACGTCTACGGGTGTCTCCCGCAACTCCTCGGCGAGTGCCTCGCTGAAACTGTTGATGTACGCTTTGCTCGCGTAGTAGCCGGCGAGGTTCGGCCCCGGCTGGAACCCGGCGACTGAACCAATGTTGATAACCGCGCCGCCATCGTCGAACTCGTCCAAGAACAGCCGGGTCAGTTCGACCGGGAGCATGACGTTCAGCCGCAACTGCGTCCGCTCCGCGTCGAGGTCGCTTTCGGCGAACGGGCCGTAGGTCCCCACCCCGACGTTGTTGACGAGCACGTCGATGTCCAGACCGCAGTCCTGCACCTCCTCATACAGGTTTTCGGCGGCTGCCGCGTGGTCGAGATCGATTACAATTGGTGTCGCCGTGACTCCGCTCGTTTCGAGGTCCTCGGCCAGCCGCTCCAGCTTTTCTTCGCTTCGGGCGGCCAGTACCACGTCGTGCCCGCGTGCGGCGAACGCCTGTGCCAACGCTTTGCCGATGCCCGCTGACGCACCGGTTATCAGAGCGGTTCCGCCAGTGCCGACGACCGGTATATCGCTACCGCTCACCGTACCACTCCGCGACCGTTGTCGCTCCGGGTTCCAGCGCCGTCGGTCCCTCGTCGCTGGAACTTCCGAGGGATGGGCCCCATCCCTCGACGGACGGTTCGCTACCGCTCACCGTACCACTCCGCGAACTTGGCCAACGCCCGGCCGCGGTGGGAGATCGCGTTCTTCTGCTCGGTGCTCATCTCCGCGAACGTCGTTCCGTCGTGCTCGAAGATGGGGTCGAAGCCGAACCCGCCCTCGCCACGCGGGGCGACGATCTCGCCCGGCACGCGCCCCTCGAACAGCTTCACCGGCACTGTCTCGCTGTCCCTTCCGCCAGCCCCGGCATCGACCTGCTCGTCCGTCGTCGCCACGCCGCGGTCGTCGGCCGCCAGGTCCTGTCCGCGCCGGTCCTCGCGGTCGACACCGCCCGGGTCCGGCGTCGCCTCGAAGCCATCGCCGTCGCAGTAGGCGATGACCGTCTTGAACGCCGCGCCGCGGTCGTCCTCCGGCTCGGTCATGCGCCAGACGCGCTCCACTCCGACGGTGTCCTCGACGTACGAGGAGTACGGCCCGGGGAACCCGTCGAAGGCGTCGATGAACAGCCCCGCGTCGTCGACGATGACCGGCCCGTCAGCAGCTCGGTAGGCCGCCCGCGCTCCCTCGGCCGCGACCGTTTTCAGGTCGTCGGCCTGGACTTCCGGGTAGTCGAAGTCGAACTGGGTGACCTCGTCGTCGAGATACTCGGTCGCTTCTCGGACCTTCCCGGGGTTGGTCGTGACAAAATTGAGCATACCGGCACACAGCGACCGGCGATAAAAGAGCCGTCGAAACGCCGCAATCGCCTCAGTCGACGACGACTTCGACCGGTTCGTCCTCGCTCTCGGATTCGAACTCCTCGCTGCTGCCGCCGCGTTCGAGATACAGCATCACGCCGGCGACTGCCAGCACGACCCACGAGCGCCAGTTCGCCAGGTTCAGGGTGTAGCCGATGCCGAACGGCTTCTCCACCAGCATGTCATCGCCCGGCTTCCAATAGGCCGACACCAACCGCTTGAGGCTCGGTCGTTCGAAGTTGTACGGCACGCCGAACAACGTTCCCGACTGGGGTTTTTCTGCCATACTGCGTTCTATTCGTGCCGAGGTTAAACCATTTGTCCACCACCTTTTTCGACGGGGGCATCGCGCTCGCCACCGGCGAGCGCTCAACCCCCGTCTAAAAACGTCCTCAGAAGTCGGAGACTTCTGATGGGCTGCACAAGAGCTTCGCTCTTGTGAACGTGGGCGAAAAAGGCGCGAATCGCGGAGCGATTCGCGTGAAATCGCGGCTGAAGGCCGCGGTATGCTTGCTCCGCCGACCGCAACTCAGCACCGCCCTTGGTTCCTATCCTACTGATACCGGCCCCGCCCCTCGATGTCGTCGAGGCTGGCGAACACCGAATCGGCGTGGTCACTCTCAGTCCGGTAGGCATCCTCGGCGGCCGACAGCAGCGTCTCGGGATCGTCCGCGGTCCCGGCGAGCGACTGGGCGAGGACGTGGAGGTCCATCGCGTGGTCCTCTGCCTCCTGCGTGTAGTAGCCGAGGCCGAAATCGATGAGGAAGGTCTGGTCTCCCTGTCGGTCCCAGCTGCCGACCCGGACGTTTCGCGTCGTCGGGTCGCCGTGGACGAAGCCAGCATTGTGGATGCGAGCGAGCCAGCGGCCCACGTCCGTAACGCGTGACTCGGACAGGCCCTCGCGGAGGTCCGCGTCGCCCACCCGCTGGAAGACGATGCGGGCCTCCTGTGGGTCCACGTCCCGGACCAGCGGCGTTGGAACGCCGTTCCGTCTGGCCTCGCTGGTGAGTCGAGCCTCCTGTCTGGTGCGTTCGATCCGCAGGCGCTCGTCGAGCGTCGGGTGGCGGTAGCTCCGCGGCACGCGCTCCTTGACGACGCGATCCCCGTCGAAGCGGACGGTCGCCTCCGCGCCCTGGACTTCGTCGTCCGCCGCCCGATAGCTGTCCACCGACTCTTCGGTCCCGCGCCAGGTGACGGCCACCTCGTCGGGCCGGAAGTTCGAGTCGATACGGGAGTCCTCGATAGCGATGGTGTCGCCGGCCGCGTACATCTTCGCCCCCAGCATCGCGATCATCCCGGCGTTGTCCCGCAGGAAGCGGTTTTCGGGGGCGTAGAACTTCGCGCCGCGTTGCTCGCACATCTCGCCGAGCATCCGCTGGAGACGGTCGTTCTGGCCGACGCCGCCGCCGAGCACCAGTTCGTCAGCGCCGGTCAGCGACAGCGCCCGCTCGGAGACTTCGGTCAGCATCGCGAAGATGGTCTCCTCCATGCCACGGCAGACGTCGTCTACCGGGACGCCGTCGTCGACGGCCTGCTTGGCGGCGCTCATGATGCCCGAAAAGGAGAAGTCCATCCCCTTGACGACGTAGGGCAGTTCGTGGTACTCGCCGTGGCGGGCGTGCTGTTCGACCTTCGGCCCGCCCGGATGTGACCAGCCGATGTGGCGGGTGAACTTGTCGATGGCGTTGCCGACGCCGGTGTCCATCGTCTCGCCCAGCACGCGGTACCGGCCGTTGCGGTAGCCCAGGATGTGGGCGTTCGCGCCGGAGGCGTTCAGACACACCGGCGAATCGAAGCCCGAGCGATGGCGGCCCACTTCGAGGTGAGCGACCATGTGGTTCACGCCGACCAGCGGCACGTCGAACCGCTGGGCGACCGCCCGGGCGGCTGTGGCGACGATGCGAAGACAGGGTCCCAGACCTGGGCCGCGAGCGAACGCGACGGCGTCGATTGGGGGGTCACTTCCGCCAGCATCGCTTGCACCGCCAGCGGCCGCGCGCTCGTGTGCGTACTCGATGGCCGTCTCGACGACGGTCGGGATGGCCTCGCCCATGTGCTCGGCGGCCTCGCGCGGGTGGATGCCGCCGCTGTCTGGAGCGTACGCGTCAGTTTCGATGAAAACGTGATCGTCGTCGGTTACCCGGGCCGGGTCCGGCGTCTCGAACACCGAAGCACTGGCTGCCCAGGCGGTACCTTCGATACCCAGAATACGCATCGGGCGGCCTTACTTCCACTCGGTGTAGCCGCACTTCCCGCAGTGCTGGCGGTCCTCGTGCTCGGCGAGGACGGTGTCTCCACACCGGGGGCAGGTCTCGCGGTCGAGTTCGCCGTCGTCGCTGTAGTACTCGTTGTGTGGCATCTATGCTTCCTCCGCTTCCTCTTCGCCGTCGGCGACGATCTTGTTGCGTTCGAGCATGTGGTCCTGCTCGACATCGCGGGCGTACTCGGGGTTGTCGTAGACCTTCGCGTAGCCGACCGTCTTCCGCATGCCGAACTTGGTGTCGAGCTTGTGGATGACGACTTCCTCGGCGTCCTTGTTCAGCGTGGCCGCAAGAGAGTCGCGGACAGAGAGACGGGAGGGGGTGGCTTCGTCGTGGACGACCTCGAACCGGACGTCCGTTCGGTGCAACATGGGATTCTCGTCTTCCTCGATGATGTCGATATCCATGGTTCGTTGTCCGTATCTACCCGCCGAAGCGCGTAAAAGGATTTCGAAGCGGTTGACGCCGCCTCGCCGGCTGAGCGTCCGCGATTCCGTGTCACCGCGCCGTACCGTGATTCGGCGAGGAGCGGGAACGCGCTGTAGCGGCACGCTCCGGCCGCTACAGTCCTCATAGAGCGATAGCGCCCGAAAGCCGTCCCCTACCGCTCGCCCAGTTGTGCGAGGAGGTGTGAGAGGTGGATTCGCTCGTTCGCCGCGTCGACGAGCGCCATATCCGTCTCGCCGGCCATCTCGTGAACCTCGGCCAGTCGGTCCCCGGAGTAGCGCGACCGGGCCACGTCCAGCATGTCGTCCAGGATATCTGACGCGCCGTACCCCTCGTCGACGAGCAGGTCGTCAAGCGTCGACCGCGCGTCGGTAAAGCGCCCGTCTTCGGCGGCTTCGATCATCTGCTCGACCTGGTCGTCGGCTTCGACGGCGTTCAGCGTCTCGAACGCGGCGTCCATCGTCACCTCGCCCTCGGCTTCGGCGGTCGTCTGGGCGGCCAGCACTGCTGTCCGGAGGTCCCCTTCCGCGTAGCCGGCGACGTACTCGATGCCGTCGTCGTCGTGGTCGACGCCTTCCGCGGTGACGATCTCCTCCAGCACGGATGCCGTTTCCTCGTGGGTCGGCTCACGCATCACGACCGGGAAACACCGCGAGCGGATCGGCGGGATAACGGCCGAGGGCTGGCGCGTCGCGATGACGAACTGCGTCGCCTCGTAGTACTGCTCCATCACCCGCCGCAGCGCCTGCTGGAAGTCCTCGCGCATCCCCTCAGCGTTGTCGAGCAGGATGGTCTTGTAGCTGCCAGACACCGGCGAGTAGCTGGCGGACTCCTTGAGGACGTGGTTGATGAGGTCGGCCTTCGAGGATTCGCGGCGGCGTTTACTATCGATGAACGACGCGAACCGCGGGTCGTTCGAGACCTCCTTTTTCGTCATGTCGAACACGTCCGCCATGTTGAGTTCCGTGAAGTCCGCGTCGGGGTTCTCGTGGACCTCCCGGGCAAAGGCTCGGACAGCGGCCGTCTTCCCGCTCCCTTTCGGCCCGTGGACCAGGAGGTTCATCGGCTCCTCGATGGCTCCTTGCAGGTGTTCGCGGGCCTTCGGCTGGCGGATATCCGACAACTCCGGGGCGTGTGTCTCCGTCCACAGCGGCGCGTCCATCTGTTGACACTGGGTATGCCCGGCCCCGACAAGTATCTCGCGGTCCGCAGGCTCACACTACCGCTGGTACCAATAGTGCAGTAACGGCGCGCTCGGTGCCTCTTCCCTCGGCCGAAATACAACAGTGACTGGGCCAATAGCACCGGTCGCCCCCGATCTGGCTTACGAGAGCAGACTGTCCGCAGTTGGCTGCCAACCGCATTCCACGCACTCGAACTCCTCGTCGGCTGTTTTGATTACCGGCTCATGGCATTTCTTACATTCCAGTAGGGGATTGTGGGGCCGGGTGGCTGGTCGAGGCATACGTTAACGTATTACATATTCTTCTCATATAACCGTTCATTCTACGCACCTAGAATCGTGTCGCTACTACCTGCGGAGTTCGAACCGCACGCTGTTTGCGAGGCTCGATCTCCGACTGTGGTTGGAGTTCATGGATTGCTCGCAGCAAAACCCGCCGGCCGGGAGTGAGCGAACGCGAAGCGTTCGCGAACATCGGGCGGCAAACGACCGCAGGGAGTGCGCCGGCCGGGAATTGAACCCGGGCTATTGCCTTGGGAAGGCAATGTCCTACCACTGGACCACCGGCGCTCGTTGCACTCGCACCGAGGCTCGCGATTCCTGCGGAATCGCTCACCACCGGCGCATCATTCTCGTTGCAGATTCATCGAACCTGCACGCAGCACGCGCTTCGTACAAAACCGTCAACAGCGACCGCACTTGAACGTAGCGCTTCGACTGGACGGTCGTCCGAAAATATCGCACCGATGGATGGGTATTAGTTCCGCCCGGCCAACCAGTAGATATGGCAACAGCGGACTCCGTCGTACGGGCCAACGACCCGATCGACCTGACGTTCTCCGAGGCTGAACTGGACGCCCACCGCGACCATATTACGTCGTTCATCGAGGACCAGGTCGACGCTGCCGGTGTCGACACTGTGGTGCTGGGGCTCTCTGGCGGCATCGACAGCACACTCGTCTCACACCTGGCTGTCGAAGCGCTCGGCCGCGACGCTGTCCACGGCCTCGTGATGCCCAGCGAGGTCAACCGTGCGGACAACATGAGTGACGCCGAGCGGGTGGCCAACGACCTGCTCGGGATCGAGTACGACGTTATCGAAATCAACCCGCTGGTCGACGCGTTCCTCGACGCCTATCCCGACGCCGAGGGCGACCAGCTCGCCGTCGGCAATCTCCGGGTTCGCTGTCGGGCGGTGCTGAACTATCTCGTCGGTAACCACGAGCAGGCGCTGGTCCTAGGCACCGGGAACCGGAGCGAAGCACTGGTCGGCTACTACACGAAGTACGGCGACGGCGCAGTCGACTGCCATCCCATCGCGGCGCTGTACAAACAGCAGGTCCGACAGCTGGCGAAACACGTCGGCGTCCCCGACGACCTCGCGGAAAAAACCGCCAGCGCCGAGATGTGGGCCGGTCAGACCGACGCCGACGAGATGGGGATGGACTACGACACGCTCGACTCTATCCTCGCCCTGCATATCGACGGCGGTGTCCCGGCGGCTGCGACAGCCGACCGGCTCGGTGTCCCGCTCGATGTCGTCGAGACTGTCCGCGAGATGTACGAATCGAGTGCCCACAAGCGGGCGATGCCGCCGGGTCCGGACCCGCTGTACTGAACTGCGGTTCCGTTACTCCGTCTCAATCATCAGCGGACCGGGTTCTCCGGGCCGCGACCCAGATACTCCGAGAGGAACGCGTGGACGGTCTCGGCGTCGTAGCTGTCCATCGTTAGCTCGTGCTGCCACGCCGTCACGACGTATGGGGCCCGGGGATCGTCGTTGGGGTTCGGAACGGCGACGACGCTCCGCCAAGTGCCGGTATGGACGCTGGAGAACTCTCGAAGGCTCTGCCTGGCCTCGGGCGAAATCTCGTCGGGGTCGTAGTAGACGACGACCGCGCCGTGTTCGAGCGTGTGAACGAGCGAGCCGAGCAGCGGCGTCGCTTCGTAGAAGCCTGCACTCACCGTTGACGCATAGTGTGTCCCGGAAAGCGGCGGGACCCGCTGGTAGTCGATGGCACTGCCCTGTTCGACGTGGTTGTTCCCTCGGTCCGGGAACTGCTCGACGCCGGCCAGTCGGTCGCTGTCGCCGGTGTCGTCCAGCGACGACGCTTCGACCCCAGAGGCCTCGACTGTCGAAAGCGGCTGTGCGCCCGCCGTCCCGACGAGGTCTGCGTCATTTCCGCCGTCGCCGCCACTCAGCTGGGTCACATACACTGTGAGCCCGATAGCGAACACCACGACGATGCCGATAACGATTGGTCCGACCGGGAGGGCGTTGCTGTCCTCGCCACCGGTATGTTTCTCGACGCGCCGACGGTCAATTGCGCCCAGTTCTCCCTCGTGGGCGTCGGCGAGGTGGTCGAGATAGGCGTCGTCGCCGTCGAACGATTCCCCGCAGTACTCACAGTCGACCATTGGCAGCCCGTATGCGAGGCGTCGTCTTGTACCCTTTCCTACTCGGTCTTCGCGTTGAGGTCGGCGAAGGCCTGCTGTTCGCGGCGCTCCTGGGTCTCCCTGTCGGCGTCGTCCCGCATCCGTGCTTTCAGCACTCGAAGCGCATCCGAGTCGACGGCCGCTAACTCTTCGACGACGGCCCGAGGCTCCGTAGTGATCCGCGAAACCAGCCCCATCCGCAGTGCCGTATCGGCGTCGAGCGTACGGCCGGACAGCGCGATGTCGAGCGCGTCGCCGGTCCCGACGATATCGGGGAGCCGCGCGGTCCCGCCCCACGCGCCGAACAGGCCGAGTTTGACCCCGGTTTCGGCCAGCGTCGCGTCGGGCGTCGCGACTCGGACATCGCAGGCCAGCGCCAGTTCGACGCCGCCGCCCCGCGCCGCGCCGTCGATGCCGGCGACGACGGCTCCGTCGTATGATTCGAGCGTCCGGGCGACGCGCTGGCCCAGCGCCGCGAACGCCTCGGCGCTCTCCGAATCGAGGGCTTTGACCTCGTCCAGATCCGCGCCGGCGCAGAACGCCTCGCCAGCGCCGTGGAGGTACAGCACTGGCTCGGTCGCGGACTCGACTGCTGCTTCGAGGTCACGTAGCGCCGTGCTGGTGAGCGCGTTGCGCTGGTCGGGCCGGTCGAGCGTCAGGGTCCGGATACCATCGCCGCTCGTGGTCTGTACCATGGCTGCTGTGACTCTGCGGTTTCCAAAGGTCTTTGCCCTTCCCGTCGCTAGACCCTCATAATGGAGGAAGTGGCGGCAGTTCGCCGAGCAGCGTTGGCGGCAGTCGACGATGTCGAGCCTGACCGGCTTCACGGGCGGATCGACGCTCGCCTGGACGACGCGTCGCTGGCGCCCGGCGTCCTGACGCTCGTCAGCGCAGACGCGACCAGCGACCCGCCGATTGACCTCGCCGACGGCGTCGCTGACCGAGCCGCCGGCGTCCAACTCATCTACGAGGGGCTCTCGCTCACCCGCCAACTGGCCCACGACGACCCCTGGGTCACCGGCGACCGCGACACGGCCGACCTGGATATCCTCATCGCGGACATCCTCGTCTCGCGTGGCTTCTACCTGCTCGCCAGGACCGAAGCCGCCGACGCCGCTGTCTCCGTCGTCCGTTCGTTCGGTCACGACCAGACAGTCCGCCGGACGACCGACGACGAGAGCCTCGACACCGCGCTCGAAACTGACATCCTGGAACTCGCCGTGGTCGCCGGTGTCACTGCCGCCGGCATCCGACCCACACCGACGCTCCGCGAGTACGCAACTGAACTGGCCGTCGACGGCCTCCCGCCCAACGCCGAGTTGCTCGGTGAGGAGGTCGCCGACGCGCTCCGGGCCCGCGCGGGGGCCGAACAGCCATCCGGCGACGGGACCGAGGCCGCCGCCGATCACTGATACTAATCGACACACCGGCCCCGAATCGAAACGACTTTAGACAATTGCCGGATACACACTGATGCGTGCCTGGGTAGCTTAGCGGTAAAGCGCGTCCTTGGTAAGGACGAGAGCCCGGGTTCAAATCCCGGCCTAGGCTTCACGGGCTTCAGGCCCTCTCTCCCCATTTTACGCTCTTCTTAGGAGAGAACAAATGGAACTCAAGAACGTTACGTTCTACTACACGCCCGCCCCGACGCCGTCTTGCGATTCGCATTGTTGTCAGGACACCATAAGGTCAGACGCCGCGCCGTCCTGTGATTCGGGGGTGAGCGTAGCCAATGAATCGAACTGACCCGCTGGACAATCTCGGAAGTGGGGCTGGTGTATCAGCAGAGATACCGCCCGCGCCCGAAGACTATGAGTTTGAATACCCCTTGGTCAGTGAACGCTCGAAGAGTGACCTACGCGAGTTCGGCATGAACATGGTAGACGACTACCACGATTTCAAGCACGAACTCTTGTCGTGGCTGGCTAACTACGGAAAGAACCCCGAGAAGCGTGAGGGACTTGCTCGTTCCACGCTCGAATCCACCCACTACAAACTCGAAACGGCGTTCCGCTGGCTGTGGCGATATGAAGACCAGTATACGACGAAACTCACGCCAGACCACGCGGACAAGTTCATTCGAGTCCTTGACCAGTCAGACGGAATGATTGATTCGACCGTCCTACACCACGGCAAGGACATTAAGCGGTACTTCCGCTTCAGCAATCACGTCCGGGGAACGGACTACGAATGGGAAATCGACGTAGAACTCTCACAGTCCAACGGTGACGAGCGTGACTACCTTCGACGTAGTACGTTCGAGCCGTTATATCAGGCCGCACTCGAACACTCGTCGGTGAAGAGTTACCACTCTGTCTCGCCCGAAGAGCGTAGCCAACTGAAAGCATTCGTCGCTCAACGGCTTGGTATCCCGAAGGAGAAGGTCGGCCCAGAAGAGTTCAAAGAAGCAAACTCGTGGAAGTACCCCTCAATGATAGCGGTCACGCTGGATACCGGTCTACGTCCTATTGAGGTTGGGCGAGCGAAGGTGTCGTGGGTGAATCTCGAAGACAACGAATTGACTATCCCAAAAGACGAGTCTACGAAAAACGAAGCGCATTGGAACTGTGCGATTAAGAAACGGACGGCGAAGGCTCTGAAACGGTGGCTTGACGAGCGGGGGTCAATGGACAAGTATGAAGACCGAGACGAGTTGTGGCTCACCCAGAAATCGGCTTCGTACAGTTCCAAGTCATGCAACGCGCTCCTTCACCGGGTAATCGAGAGTGGAAACGTTCCTATCCCCGAGCATAAGGAAATCTCATGGTACTCAATCCGGCATGGGGTGGCGACGTATTGGGCGAACCATGTCGGGCCGCACCATGCAAAGGAACAACTTCGACACAAGAGCCTGAACACGACAATGAAGTACCTTCACTCGGACGCCGAGACGCGGAATAATGCGATAGAACAGATATGGTAGTCAGTTCCATGCGAAACCAGGGTCTTGGCTAGTTCGAGTCAGCATTTTGGTTGTCTTCCTTCTATTCCGTTAACCAACACAATGCGGTTTGTTGGTTAATTATATCTCAGGATTCATGCCAACGAATACGACCCGGTCGAGAGTATACTACCGGACTACTTATTCGTCCTCTATACGGCCATGAAAAGGGTTGTTAGAAGCGCTACGTTCCATTTCAGGGTTCCATTCATACCAGACACCGCCAAGGGCGTTGTGAGTACACTGTGAGGGCTCTTGATTATCGAGCGAGCGTGATTGGACACCGATTCTCTCGTCGTCTGTAAGCCGCCCAGTGGCTTCGAGAACGGTCGCGTCTCAGGGGCTATCCTAACATAGACCGGACTATCTGTCCCGTCCCGACTGTCACTCTCACAGTATCCCTATCAGAAAGGGTTTGGCTACTGTTTCGCACCCAATACCCCTATCATTCCAAACGTCGGAATGACGGCCTTAGAAGGGCTTTTACGACAGTATCGGCTAGGTATAAACAACGATACCTGGCTCTCGCTAACGAGGGGAATCCGGTAGGAATGAATTGAAAGGGAACTGTGGATTCCCTTCTCGGTGGACGCCGGGTGTCGGTGGACGACCCGAACAATGCTAAGTAAGAACCGGCCCGGTAAGAGACTACCGCCACAGCCGAATACCCAGACGTATCGTTCCTGGTTTCGACAGGATGTACTTGACTCAATTCAGGCACAGAGGAACACGCTATTCAACGTTCCTACAGCCCTTGGAAAGACGTACACAGTAGCGACAATCCCGTGGGGCCAGTATCCTTGCCTAACGAATGACCGTCCCGTCGTACACTTCCATAAGACGCGAGACGCTCGTGACGAGGCCGCTGAAGAGAGTCGCAAAGCGAATCTGACTGTAGAAGTGCTACAGGGCCGAGAAGAACTCTCATTACCCGCCTCTGGCGCTTTTGACGAATATACGATTCGTGGCATACCGCTTAGTGAATGGATTCACCAGCAGTGCGAACGTAACGGGCTAAGTTACTGGCAAGCCCTTCGATTGGCTCAATCTCATCTGAATGGTACGCCCCTCTGGACAGACGAAGAGCCATTGACCGGCGTTCAGTGGAATGACCTTCTACCCCTTGCTGGCTCCGAGGTAGACATTATCCATGCCACACACCAATTCGCGTTTGCTCCCCCACTACGGAACGCGACGGTCACCGTCTTTGACGAGCAACCAGATTTCACTCAGACACTCAAGGATTCACAAGACGAACTAAGTCGCGAGAGAATCCGTCGGGCTGTCGTCGCTTACCTAGACGAATCTAACGCACCAATCCATACATTTGAGGAACTTCTGAGACAGTCCCAGTCTGGCGTATCCTCATTGTCCCAGGGTAAGTTACAAAATGCGCTCACACACCAACCGGACGAGTCGTGGTATGTGTCCAAGAACGACGCCCACCCGCTTGCACCGGCACTTGTGAGGGCAATATACCGAGCGCAACCACGGTCGAATGGTCGGTGCGTCGGGACTGCTACTTACACTCCCCAGTCTCTAGCGAGATTTGAACAGGTAAATCGTCTGAACGCCGAACAACAAATAACGGTCGTCATTGACAGCGAGAACACGATTCAGACAGTCCGAGTTCATCCAGACATGAGCCGAGCCCATGTTGTTCTCGGCTTAGACGCCTTCCCAACTGAATCGCTCTGGGAACTGAATACTGGTGTCTCGCTTGAAACGAATTATCTACTAAAGGCACTCGAACGGCTTGCCTGGCGACGGGACGAGAAGCAATTGAACGTCGTCCAGGTGGGTTCAAATGCGAATTATTACACTCGGGGGATCGAGAACCCACAGAAGGTCGGGGCGATTGTCAAGGAACTCCGTGACCGATACGACAGTGCGTTTTCGACCGCGATTACCTCGAAAGCGGCGTCGGACACGTTAGAGCAAATTATGGAAAAAGAGGGGGTTCACGACCCGACCGTTCTCACATACGGCGAGCAAAATAGTCGGAACGTCCTCGGAGACGAAGACGTTGGTCTGGTTGTCGGGTGTATCGACATGGGGGACGAGTCTGTCCTAAACCGGCTAGCGGAACTCGGGCTTGAGGCGAAACCCGAACGAACGAATGACGACCATCCAGACTGTTCAGGCTCTGGGTGTCGAGGGTGTAATCACACTGGGAAGCGTCGAGCGCCCGGACGAGGATTCGTCGGGCCTGACGCCGACGTTGCGAAGCAAATCTGTGATAGCGTGCGGTGCGACGAAGTGAAACAGGCCATTTCGCGGTATGGGCGAAACCCCGAAGACCCGACAGATTCAGCGACCGTATTCGTCACGACGAACGTAATTCGTCCATCCTTATTGCTTGACGAGGAAGGCGACGGCGTCGATATACTGGCCGAAAAGCAGGGCGATATTGTAGCGTTCACACGGTCGCAAACCACTACGACAGCCCGAGAGGTATCCGACAACATCCGCGTGTCTCGAAAGCACGCTTCGGACGTACTGAAGGGGCTGGTCGAACGAGGATATGCGAGTGTTGACCGAGAGGCTGGCTCCTACAACCGAGACGTGTTCACAGTAGCGTCGGATACGCCGACCGACCGTTTCGTGGACTTGGGCTGAACCTTGGAACTCTCCCCTTTTGTAGAATAAAGAGAGTAGTTCCAACGTTTGTAATCTGTCACTTTGAAAACCCCGAACCCCGAAATTGGTTTGACACTCTCTCTGGGTATCCTTCGCTCTGAACCCACCCCCCGAACAGGGGAAAACCGATTCGTCACGACCGTCGCTGATGGTCAGACACGTTCGTCAGCACAATCTCTGTGGTGAGTACCGTACCCGGCAGGGGGACAGGTCGCCTCGTCCGGTGGCCGGTGGCAGGCGTCGTCTCACTGTACCTCTGTGACCACTGACGGCGTCGTGAGACAGGGGCGGGGGACACCTGTAGGGTCGTGTGGATGGGCCAGCAGGGTAACCCGTCAGGGGGATTGGTGGGGGCCGCCGGGGGCCACCGGGGATACTGGGGAATCAGTAGTCTCCGATAGTCCGGTCGCCGCCGAGGATACATACAGTGGCCAACGAGAGCTTGTACCGGATAGGCTGGTATCGAATAAATGACCCACTATGACTTGCCTGTAGAGACCTAACTTGACTTTTTAGCTCGGACGCTATAGCCACTCATTAACTCATTGAAATTTTCAATCGTTAGCCCCGCATTTGTGACCATCTCTCGAACGTCTTCTTCGGTGTATCGATATGCATACTCAGGGTGATACCAGTCAAAGTTTGTTGCTGTGCTTATTTTTTCATTTTCTGTTTCCCAATCGAAGTAGCACTTGAGAAAGTGTCTGTACACAAATTCGTGTATCGAATATTCACCGCCGTCAATGTCCAGCGTTGGAACATCTGGAACTTCAATAGTTTCATCGAGTTCATGTAGAGACTTCCCTAATTTGGTCATTTGTTGTGAGAATTCCATACACTCTTCAATACTCATTTCAGTTGTTTGTTTTCGGATAGTCGTATCAGCCATTTCACGAAGCAGAGGTTTCTTTTTGTAAATATACATCGTGTATGTCCCCCCCGTTTTGAGTTTCGTAACCAGATGTTTCAACGTCTCTTCTGGTTTAGGGGTGTGGTGAATAACTTCTTCACAGGCAATGTAATCAAACGTTTCATCTGGGAAAGGCAAATCCGCAATATCTCCGACAATCAAATGTCCATTCCCGATTTCAAGACCCTTCCTAATCGCCTTTTCAGCAATATCAACACCGTAGACTTCTCCTTCGGGATTACGCTCTGACAGGAAGTTGGTGTACCATCCCATCCCACAACCAGCATCAAGCACACGCTTTCCCAGTACCCAATCTTCAAATTCTTCGACATTCCATCCATTTCGTTCTATGCGGTCGTTTCCTTTTGCAAGAGCCGGACGTTCATCACCAACGATAGGAAAGTTTTCCCACTTAAATCCGAATGTATCTTGTGTTTGTTCTTGCATTGGGGCTAACACCGATTGAGAGGGTTGTAAAAATGTTGGTTATTCTTGAGTCTATCTTACAGAACAACTCGGCCAAACCCGCGAACCCCCCTCACCCCTCTCGGCCTCTCTCTGAATATCCGATTATCGGCGTTGAAATGGCACGTAGAAGAGGCACCGTGTATTTATAATTTAAGTAGGGTGGCCCGAGACGCTACCTGCTACAAGTCACCGATAAGCCGGGCCTGTGTGACAGCCAAGTTCGCCTCTTCCTCGGTTATTTCACGACCGCGCTCGTCTTCCAACTGGTCGATAAGGTCTTGCTCGTCTTCGGGGAGAGAAACGTCCGGGTTCTTGTCACACATAGTTGGATGATACACTTCGGCGTGGCGTATCCCTTTCGCTGGTACGAGGCAACGAGCGCCGTCGATACAGCCGGGATTAGTGAAACGGATTGGTCTTAGTTCGGCATACACCTCTCCCAACCCACGTTTTATAAAAGCGTAGTTACTATAATATCATAAGAAGAGCCGAATTGGGGTACTACCCAGCAATAATTACCGGTAATTCGCCTGGGTAGCTTAGCGGTAAAGCGCGTCCTTGGTAAGGACGAGACCCCGGATTCAAATTCCGGCCTAGGCTTACGCGGTATTACAGGCTCTCTCGGCTGATTTCGCCCTTCTCAAGAGAGCCAAACGATGTCCAATAACGTACGAAAACGCTACAACCCGACAGCCGCGCCGTCTTGCGATTCGAGAAAGTGTCATGGCACACAAACAACCGGAGGTGCGCGCGGGTGACCAACCAGCCCGATCCGCTGGACAACCTCCCCGCCGGTGATGGCACCCCTCAGGACGGCCTTCCATCGGCTCCGGAACCAGTGGAACTCGATTTCCCGCTCGTCAGTGAACGGTCACGCGAAGACCTTGAAGCGTACGGGCTCAACATGGTCGACGATTACCGCGACTTCAAACAGGAGCTCCTCTCGTGGCTCGGCTCGTATGGGAAACACCCAGAGAAGGGCCAGGGCCTCGCACAGAGTACCCTTCAGTCGACGCACTACAAGCTCGAAATCGTATTCAGGTGGCTCTGGGAAGACGAAGATGCCTACACGACAGAGTTTACTCCCGACCACGCTGACCGCTTTATCCGCCTCCTCAACCGCTCAGATGGGATGGCTGATTCAAGCGTACTTCACTACGGGAAGGCTGTCCAGCGGCTATTCAAGTACCAGAACCACATCCACGGAACGGATTACGACTGGGAACCGAAGCCGGAACTGAGTCAAGCAACCGGGGATGAACGCGACTATCTTCGCCGAACCGCGTTCAAACCACTCTATCAGGCGGCGCTGGAATACAACTCGATCAAGAGCTACCATAGCGATATGTCCTCTGAGGAGCGTGACCGGCTGAAGACGTTCGTATCTCAGCGACTCGGTGTACCCAAGTCAGAGGTCGGCCCTGAGCAATTCAAACAGGCCAACTCTTGGAAAGAACCGTCGATCATCGCTGTGACGTTGGACACTGGCCTTCGTCCCATCGAGGTGGGCCGAGCTACTACGGAGTGGGTCAACCTTGAGAACAACGAGCTCAACATTCCCAAAGACGAGTCCACGAAGAACGAAGCTCACTGGAACTGTTCAATCAAGGGGCGCACAGCAAGGGTGCTTGAACGCTGGTTGGAGGAGCGAGCCACGTACGACAAGTACAGTGGTCGGGACGAACTCTGGCTCACGAAGCAAGGGACGACGTACAGCTCTAAATCATGTAACTATCTACTGAGCCGGGTCATCGACGACGGTGATCTTCCTATCCCAGATCACAAGGACATAACGTGGTACGCGATTCGCCACGGGGTTGCGACGTACTGGGCGAATCATATCGGCCCGCATCACGCGAAGGAGCAACTTCGTCATAAGAGCGTCACGACGACGATGAAGTACCTTCACTCGGACGCGGAGACGCGGAACGACGCCGCTGAACAAATCTGGTAACGCTCACTTCGAAAGGGTGAGTAACGGGCTACCACAACCCGGCCAGATTTTCTGATCTCTCCATCGAAGAGCCAATATCGACTATCGGAGGGATGATGCGACCCGCTATTGGTATAACGATCACCGAAGACGGGAGTAAAGTTCCTACCCAACAAGTGTGAATCAGCGGGGTGGGAGATGTGACTCCTCGTTCTGGCTGATTTCTATCATACTTTCAACGAGGCGGTCTGATTCCGCTCCGTTCGCCTCTCGCTCGTACACAATGGCTAACGCTTGAAGAAGGAGACGTTCATCAGCGGTGATTTCATCAACCGACTTTTCCGAATATCGTTGCTTTATTTTGACAGCAAATTCACGCCGATCGGTCTGTTTTCCGACGTCAATAAATCGGTCTAACTCTTGAAGCGTTTGCTGAACGACCGTTGCTGAATCAGTGTTCGAACACATATACTCTCAATGAGTGGAAAATATCCACATAATTGTTTGTATTACCCGTATACTACGGGTCATACGGCCCATAGATCTGGTACTACGGCTAATCATATAATTCGCTACTACAATCCTCATATCCACTTTTGATGTCTACACTCGTCCACTGTATCTTCCTCAACCAAGACCATCCTTCGACTACTCAGGATGAGTTAGTATCAAAAGCATTACATAATCTAACCGTCTATATTTAAATGAGTCCAATTATTGGGCTCACAGAAATTGTCTTGGGGTTCTAACCCTCCTGACAGGGTTCCCAGAAAGATTGCTGACCAGCGGAGCGTGAACCGGCTGTGGGGGCCGGTGCTCCGCGTTCTTCCGTACACCAATACTCGCCTTGAGCGGGTGATGGCATGTTCTCACGTCGTTTAGGAATCGTCAAGATCAGGAAAGTGAGTTACGAGCCACTGTGGCCCGGCCGGAGCCTCTGATCTCTCCCTCAAACGGCCGGTCCTGACCATCGTGATAGACAGCCCGACTCCACCAGCCCGTTGCTGGCTCCCCTGATGTGGGGCGGCAATCCCACCAAAGAGGTCGACATACCCATCCAGACGCCCAGCCAACCACCCCGACCGTTGCTTCGGGCCGTCGTCACCCACCTCATTAGCTACCGTCCGTCGTCTGTGAAAACCTCATGCCCGGTCTTGACGAGACTCACAAACTCGTTGGCCACTTCCTCCAAGAACGTATCGTCACTCAGTAAATCCGTGGAGTCTGTTTCCCAGTTAGTCCGAACAATTCGATCCCGTGTGCGGTCCTGACTGATTTGGAAGCCCCGCTCCTGGAATAGCTCCGCGTTCCGCCGAAGCGTGTCCAATGTTTCATAATCCTCTCCCCAGTAATCCATAGCAACGATCACGTACCCCCACTCCACGGGACGGAGATACAGCGTGTAAACTAAATCATCGGGATGGTCAGGGTGCTTCGACCGAAGGTGGGGTCTGTGGCTTTCTATGTCTTGAAACGCTGTCTCGGGGTTGTCTACCCTGACGACGGACTGGAGTTCCGGGAATACTCTTTCAACAAGGTCTCGAACAACATCTGGGTAGATCGGGTTTAGCTTCCGATCTGGACGCACACGCGAGAGGTGATGATCCACAACAGTATTGGTCGCAAGAACAGCGTGGTCGGTTATCTCGGAATTGAACCGCTGAATCTCAATACACTGGATGTTGAGTCCCTGGTCCAAGAGATACCGCGCATTACGTTGAGTCCGGGAAGTGATTTGTTCAGCGACGATGACCATCCGCTGGTCGGGGTTGAACTCGTCTGGCTCCAGTGATTCACCGAATACGGCTTCAAACGCTGACTGGAGGTTGTCAGCGGGCACAGCGGCGTCACTGATCGCCCACCGCCCATTCTGGATGTCTTTCCGGTAATCCTGATAGATGTCGTCCAGACGGTCGTACGTGTACGACTCAAGTGACTGAGCGTAGTTCTGTGGCTGGCTCAGAATTGTCTCCTCGCTTGCACTCCCTGAGCCACTTTGCCCGACTTTCAGTTCGATAATGAGGAGATTCCCGTACTGGTCGAGAGCGAGAAGATCGAGAATACCGGTATCGACCGCTGGCTGTCGGCCGAAGATAAACACCGGCTCATCCAGGATGGTCTGAGGATTCGCGTGTAGGAGCGATTCAAGCACGGACTCGTTTCGAATATCGGACCTCGCCAACTCGTCAGCGGCAAACTCTGAGTTGCTCTGAGCGAGGTCAAAAGCTCGCATGCAATCTCTGTCTCCAACCACCCAGATATTTCTAATGCATCTGATTTACTGACCGGTTAGAATTTCTTTTATATACCTTACCGAAAACCGGACAGGATTTTCTTGGAGATGAGTCTGATAGGCGAGACGAAGCACAACATTCTTCGAGAACTCAAGAACGGCCCCGCTCACGGCTATGCAATCGCTGAGGAGATCGGAGTTTCATCGGGGGGCATCTACACACATCTGAATGAACTGGAGGAGGAAGGGATGATCGCTGTCACCGAGCAACGAGAAGAAGGTCGAAAACAGAAATACTACGAGTTAACTGAAAATGGTAAACTTCTTTTAGAGGCGTTGGGAGTGGACTGAGCCGCCGACATACAGGGATGCCGGGCCGCCGTTAGTGACAGAATCAGTACCTTTACAATAGTTTCAAACTAATTATTATTCGAGGTAAACTACTGTGAGTGACAACGCTACCGATCAACTGAAATTCAGTTCTGACGGGGAACTTGAACAGTCGACCGATGAGGAACAGCCAACAGACAACCTGAAGGACGACGGTGATCCCATGGGTAGGTTCCAGAGCAAAGCGGGATACTCGATATTTAATCTCGCGAGCTACCTCCAAAAGTGCGTCCGACGCTCAGATCAGGAGGGAGCCGCGTTCGCCGCCTTCGAGCTAACTCGATCTGGATACTCGAAGATGTATTGGTCGAGAATCTTGTGCATCAGCGTTGAGGATGTCAGCTTCGAAGAAAACGTTACCTCACAAGTCAAGTCGCTGTACCGGCTTGCTACCGGACGAGTAGAAGCTGTCGACGATTGGGGAGCCAATAACGAGAGAGGGAGAGTGTGCGCGATCAGGGCGGCCCTCACGTGCGCCCAAGCTGAATCCTCCCGGCTCCCCGATTATATGCACAACACCTTCGAGAGAATCGCTGATGAGCGTGTCACGGCCGCTGAGGAAGGGCGCGCTCCCAAATATGAGTTCCCCGCCGGCGACCTCAACCCTGGCGGTGACCATGACGCAATCTTCGATATGCATACGTCAGCTGGCTCAAGCAAGAACCGGGGCTACGAACACTTCCTCGTCCACAGTTCCCGGACAGACTCGATGGCCGATATGGAGGCGCGGTTCAAGCGAATCAATATGGAGCTGGTCGCCGACGCCGACGACACCACCGCGGAGTTCACCGGTACTGAGTTCGATCACGCGCTGAGCACAGTCGACCCAGACGACCCGTGGGAGGAGCCGAACCTCGAACAAGAGACACTCGACCCCGAGTGAACCAACCCCAAATTTCGACGCCCCCTAAACACCCCGATGAAGGTCTTTGGCACCCCCCAGGGCCAATTTTTACAGACGGCCCTGATCTCACCGAAAGATGGTGTGGCATCTCTGAAATCCTCGTGCCACAGATGGGATTGTTCGTGGGCGAGTGGTCTATTGAGTGAACCGAGACTCACCCCCCAGATTTCCTAAGTCTTCGGTACGGTGGTTGAATACCTCCATGTTACTCGCAACCACGGGTGATGGCATGTCAGCTCGGTCTGATGACTGATTGCTGGTGACGCCCTGACGATCTCACACAATCATCCACCCTAATGTGCTGGGAATTGAATCGTTTGTCTGACATACGTAGCCGCATGCCGTCTGTTATATTATAAGAGATATGCATCTCAAAATCGTTAGTCTACCCCCTTGATATTCGACGAAATATAGATTTTCGTATATACACAAGACAAGTCATTTTGTACCTACAAATCTTTATGCATCAGAACTGTCTTGTATCAAATACGCGATATAGATACAAATCAGGAAAGTTCTGAACGGAAGAACGGCTCAGCGCGCTTGAGACGCGCTGAACTAACTGGACTCGATGATGGGCAACCTAAGTCCATATACTACTTGACAGTAGTATGACTTAGTTCTTTTCTCTTTCGTCGTTTCCAGTGCGGAAACGACAATAATGACAAATCATAGTAAACGATCAAACTCACAAGGCGGTCAAAAAGAAAGGTACCGTTCGCAAAGCCAAAGCCTCAGGCAACATTCTCGGGGGAGGTAGTGTGGGGGACGAGTTCTCTGTCAGTGGATGTGCTAATGGTTGTATCATCAACGTCACCCCCACCACCACGGAATACATCAAAATCACCGCCGAGTATGAAGGTGAGACGACCGAAACCACTTCTATTCCGAAAAACCGCTGGGTTGGTAACTCAGAGCTGAAGGAGTACGCGACTGACATCTCTGATCAGCTCAATATCGACTACTACACTGTTCACGAAGCCCTCAACGATGCCCGTGTCGAGGCGTTGGTCGCGTGGAACTGGAAGACGTTCACACAAACTGGTGTGGCAACAGCACCGAGTTTCGACCACCTCGAGTCCCTCACCGTTCCCGACGATCAGACTGACTACTACCCGAAAACTCCGGAAGTCCGTGACACCCTCGGTGATTCCGTCGAGAACGCGATGAGGAAGCGCCTCTACCAGGCGTTCGCCTCCCCGACTGGCATCGGGAAGTCGTTCAAAATGGCGGCAACCTCGTGGCTCACAATCCCAGAAGTAACCGGGGGGCGACAGGTGATTCATCTGTCCCCGACGACGAACGCCCGCTCCGACGCCGTCGACGACTCCGAGGACAACGGGTGTTCCAACTACGTTCTCAAAGGCCGAGACGAAGTTTGTCCGATTTGTCGTGGTGACCACGACCCTGACGGCGACGAGAAGACCATAACCGTCGACAATGAGCCTGTGAGTGAATGGATCGCCAGGATGTGTAACCACAAGGGGCTCTCCCTCCACGACGCCAAGGCAAACCTCCTCGACGTTGCCGACCAGGACATCGATCACATCCCGTGCGGTGGCGAGGACGCCAAGTGTCCCGTCAGCCAACAGTGGGAGGACATCGGCGACTCCATCGACGGTGAACCTGAGTTTGACGTAATCCACGGCACCCACAAGTTCTCGTTCGTTCCGACCCTCCGTCACAATAACAACGTGGCCTTCGACGAGCAACCCTCGTTCGCCGAGATCGGCCCAGGCGACCCGAGCGGTGGCCTCAAGGACGACGATGGGCTCGACACTAACCGAGTCAAGAACGCCGTCAATGCGTTCCTGGACGACGCTGACTCTGACGTTGAGACCGCCGGGGAACTGATGGCGGTCGCAAAGCGAGATGCCGTCGATGTGGACATCAGTGAGCTCCGAGACGAGTTCCCGGACATCTACGAAATATTCACCCACTACCCGGACAAGGAGTGGTACTACAAGCACCCCGACGCGCACACGGAAGCCCGAGCCTTCACCGAGTTGCTGTGGGACGCGGCCCGGAAACCGACTGATGACAACGGTCGTCGGTACGCTGAGATAATTCACAAGACCCCGTCGTTGACGAAGACTTCGAACGACGAGGATGTCGTTGACCGCCACCGTGTCTCACTCGTCATCGACGAGGACAACAAGATCACAACGCTCCGGATTGCCCCCGACATGAGTGATTCCCGGTCAGTCATCGGGTTCGACGCCCACCCTGTCGAGGAGCTGTGGGAGCTCAACGTTGGTGATGCGATGACCACCGAGAAGCTGATGTCCGACAAAGAACGTCGTCTCTGGCGGCGATACGAACGTCGCCTCCTCGTAATTCAGGTGGGTAGTGGAGCCTACTCGTACACCTCCGACGAACGCTTCGACGTCGAGAAGAACAAGGTGCTGATCGAAACACTTCGAGAACAATACGGTGAGCACTTCCGAACCGCCATCGCTCCCGGCGCTGTCGAGGACAAAGTCGAACGTGCTCTCTCGAACGCTGGCGTCGAAGCCCCCGAGACGATGCACCACGGGGACGTACAGAGTCGAAATGACTTCCAGGGCGAGCGCATCGGCGCTCAACTCGGTTGCATCGACCCCGGCGACGACTACGTACTCGACCTCCTTGCCGAGCTCGGCTTGGAAGCGACCGTGGAACGACAGGACACGGTCTGTGACACCTGTACCGGTGGCGGGTGCGACCAGTGCAACCAGACCGGCTACGAACGAGCATTCGGTCGCGGATTCACCGGACGAGACGCCGATGTTGCCAGGGACCTCCTGGCAAGCGTCCGGGAGAACGAAGTGGCTCAGGCAACCGGTCGGTACGCTCGGAAGGCCGACGACCCGGAAGACTGGGCCGCCGTATTCGTCCGAACCACCGCTATCGACGACAACATGGTGGACTTCGACGGGCCGTGGGTTTGGAAATACGAGGACAAACAGAGAGCTATTGTCGAGTACCTTCGGGAGAGCACCACCGGGACGGCGAAGCTGATCTCGGAGTGGATCACCGAGGAATCCGACAACATAGACTCATGCACGAAACGGTGGGTCCGGGAGACCATTGGCCGCCTCGTCGAAGCCGGTAACGTCGAGAAGCATGAGGGTCAGGGGTACAACGGAGCAACCGTCTATGAGTGGACGGCCACAGACTCGGTGTCCTCCCACGGTGAGCTCAAGTTCGAAATCGCCGAAATGAACCACAACACAAGCAAGGAGACGGTCGAACCGACCCCCGAAGTTGATGTCCCCACGTTCAACTGACGTTCTCCTTTTTTACTTGGTAGACTGTTCCCCGTTGACATGGCGGGTCAATCCGGAACTATCTCTCTTTATACTCTATAGAGGGATACTTCCGGGTTGATCGACCCCGATAACACACCACATGACCGTCAAAACCGTTGCTGACATGCCATCAATCAAGAAGGTACGAGAAAAACCGACTACAGTATTCCACCCTATAAAGATAAGTAAGTAAACACTTATTACCTTTCCACTCTAATTCTTAATTAAGGGAAATCCCAGAGCTACAGCTCCAAACAACTGGTTTCGGAAAACCCGGTGTCAGAGCACCGGATTCTGTGGGTATCCCGTGGAGACGAGAATCCCAATGTCAGATAGCGACAGCTACGAAATAAACGCATCGGCACCAAACCATCCTGACGCGAAACACGTCGACGCTCACCTCGTGATCGACCGCCGCGAGTGGGTACCCGGAAAGCATCCTGACCCGCAACAGCGCCACGAGGGCCAGACGGAATATCTGGAGCGATATATCCAATGCCTACGGTGTGGTCGAGAGGCCCTGAACGAGCGCGACCTTCCCGTTGAGTGCGACGGTGATCGGCGATGAACATTCTCGACGCCCAGGTCGACTGGCGTGAAGATGTCGGGAATGACCCTCGGCTGGAAGTCCTCGTCGACGAAACTCCAGACCGGTCCGAGCTTCGGTTTGAACACGAAGATGGGCTTTGGACAGCCATCGACAACGGGTATGTCGAGTACTTCGCCTGGAGCGGCGACGGGAATGATGGCGGCTTCTCCGGTCGTTCATTCGAGATTACGACTGTCGACGGCGAACAGGTCACACTCGAAGGGCCATGGAGTTCTCGCGCTGGATGCGTGAACAAGCGACGGTTCGGGCCGGTCGTCGACGTGCGACTTGCGACTGACCCCAGCGTACTCGAAAAAGGCTACACGTTCCAAACGGGAACCCTGACGTTGGCGGCGGCGAAGCAAGCTATCGATCTCACCGACGACAGGGCACACCTGGAGCGTGTCGTCAAATTCGACTCAGACGAGCCCTACTGGATTCCGGTGCGAGAGAACGTGGGTGACGCCTAATGTCCTCGGAATCAGTCCAGCCAGACATCGGCCCACGGACTCTCCGAGCCGCCACGGAACACATGACCGTCATCGAGGAGGCCCAATCACTGTTCTCTGTCACAACTCAGAGCGGCTCCGAGTACACTGTCGATCTTCGGGAACCCGCGTGTACGTGCCCGGACTTTGAGTACCGTGAGTCTGTCTCCGAGTGCAAGCATATCCGCCGTGTCAGAATCGAAGTCGGTCAGGTCGATGTCGAGACGCTTGAGACAGAACTCATCGAGACGGCGGACAATCTCGAATCGAACGCCGCCGATCTCGAAGCTCAGGCACAGGAGCTCACGAACACCGCTGGCGAGCTTCGGGATGCACTAAATCGGTTAGAGGAGGTGGCCCAATGAGCTCCGATAACCAGGGGTTGAGCCGGGAGAACACCCCTTCGGCGGCTTCATCTGGGCTGTCAGCCGAGGGTACGCTGAGCGACCACGACAGTCAACCGATGTATCGAGGCCAGCGAGACAAGACCGCGCCAGTTGGTGAGATATGTTCGGTCACTGTCGATGGCGAGCCGTTGGACTGTCGGTACGACTTACTGTCGGCGAGCCCGGCTGGTTTCGAGTGGAACTACGGGGGGAGCGGTCCCGCACAACTCGCTATTGCCCTTCTCGCTCACGCTTTCAACGATCACTTCGCGGTTACTCACTATCAGCGGTTCAAACGCAACGTTGTCGCGGAATTCCCAGAGAACGGCTGGACACTGAGTAAGAGCGAGATTGAACGATTCGCTGAAGGCGCGGAGGTGTTGGATTGATGGACGCCATCTCGGAGATACTGGGCAATCTGGGCGTTCCATCGATAACGGAGATGAACGTCAACGAGAACTACACGATCACGGTGGACGGATTCGAAAACCTGACCATCGAGAAGATCGGCGACGGTCGTCTCAGTGTTGGGCACTACTACACGCAACGTGGCGACCTGATGAGCGATCCCGAAGTCGTGTTCGTAGTCAACGACGGCGAGTGGCGACCAGTGAGATTCACACAGCATCCGCTGGCTCACGAGCACGACGAATCAGGTTTGGACCTGAGTGATTTCCTCTCGACGTGGGACAAGAACCTCAGAAAACAGGGGTTCGTTGATGCCGCTGGACGGAGGAAAAACGATGTCTGAAGACTGTGCGTTGGAGCGGACGCGTCGGCGGTTCCTCGCGGCAACAGGATCGACGGTTATGCTTGCGGGATGTATTTCAGAGACAGAGGAGACATCTCCGACAGGGGTCGTCAACTCGTGGTTGGACGAACATGGGGAGACCGAACAGGAGGCGGTGGATCAGTACGCGTCGGGCAACGACGCCCTTGAGGCGAGCAACTATTCGCGGGCAATGATGCACTTCGAGCGAGCCACGAACAGTTACGAGTCGCTTGAGAAAGCTCTTGAACGCGAGCTCGAAAGCTATGAAAACGGCAACGAGACCTGGGAATTGTTCAGCACACTCAGACAGTACTATAGCTTCATTCGAAGGGCCTCGACATGGCGATACAGTGCGGCCTACGAGCGGTCTGTCAACGACGACCTTGTTGCATCGGATGAGGCGTTGGCAACGAGTGACGACCGGTTCGAGCGAGCCGAGGAACTGAAGCAAGAATTTCGAGAGATGATGGATAACTAATCGCGCCTGAGTGCCATCAAACAGGGCTGAACGCTGGAATAGGCGATTCATAGAACATGATAGAATTCTGGGACTGTCACTGGCTCAACCGAGAATCATCCATGGAATATCCAGGGCTTGGAACAGAACATAGGGCGCGTCATCGCTACAGGGGCCACATTAGTCTTGAAAAAGCCCGGAGAGTAGTCTTTTCACATTATCTACTCTTGACAGAATATCTGTGGCTGACTCAGCTAGATCGTCATCAAATTGGATGATACTATCCTCGGTGGTGATCATCTCGACTACCTCCTCTGTTGTCAGCTCTCCCCGCTCATAAGCACTTAATATTGAATATAGTTGAATTGTTGTCAGTAATTTATATCCTCTTTCTTCAAGCTCATCAACGAAGTTTTCAGTATTTAGAGTACGATTCTCTGGATCATTCTTGCGATCATGATTGACTATCAGAAGTCCAGTTCGATTTGTCCCGTAGCCTTCGCTCTCGGCGTCACTAAGATGACGATCAAGTTGTGAAATTTTCCCATGACTGACCCCTCCATCTGTTCCTGTTATCTCAAGAATATACGTTTCACCATCAATCTGTATTCCACCATCTCGGTGGCCAGGTTTCTCTGAGTCAACACTTATATCCATATATCGAAGTGCCTCTCTTACTGTATCTTCGAGTGAATTCCCCGTGTCAAATAACATCGTGCGAAATTCTCTTGCTTTTCTTATTGTAGATTCAAGCGAATCGATTTGGTTCTCAATATCGTTAATATCTTGTTCTACCTTCTTTTGATTCGGGAGTTCATAATTATCAACCCAACCTGGAACAGAGTCAAAATCAAATTCAAATAGATGGGTTAAGCTCTGTCTGATGAAATCATCAAGATCTTGGCTTTCTTTTTCTGGAATAAGATATACCGCGCCGGGCGATACTCTATCCTCACTCTCATCTATTAGGCGGACTTCTGTGGCAATAGCACGGTCAACATTGTCCACGGCGATTGGCCAAAAATCAAAGTGTGGACCATATTCTCCCTTAGTTGGACTTCTCAGTGCTTTTGACCCCCCTTTTTTCGGTCGAGGATCAAGATACGGATCCCAAGTGAATGTGTGTAGCTGTCCAATATCCTTGAGAACAATTGACCAGTTGAATTGTTCAGCGAAATACCAATCCCACTCCTCATTGACAAGCTCAATCAAGTCACCATTTTCATCATCACTCGCATCTATTCCAAACGGGAGCCATGAGAGTAGATTTGCTTGATACTTCTCATCATTCCCGTCATGATCTTCACCGCTGAAATAAGGTGAGAGCTCCTCAGGTAGTCTAATCACGACATTGTTACCAGCACCAATAAATTGAACAATATCCCGCCGGTCTGGGAAATTCACCGATTCTTCCCATCCGAAATATGGGTGAGCGAATTCGTGAGCGTGTAACTGAAGATCAATTAAATCAATAAATGCATGTGTGTGGTCTTTGATATTGCCCGAGTCATCCCAGTCGACATGTGTGTCAGCAACGGAGCAATCGGGGCCCTTAACGAAAATTCGTCTCATTGTCCTAAATCTATCTCGTGAATTTTTTAAGTAGTTTGGTCACCATCGCCACTGACATAACATCAACAGAAGTATCTAATCTTACATAAACTGTCCTCCGCTAAGGAACCGTCCCGTCGCTTGCCAGCTATTCACCACCAAAATATATGCCCCGTGGACTCACCGGTGTAAGCATGTCTTCAGGTTTCCTCCAGTCTCGTAATGGTCGTCCGTGGTCTTACGATAAGACGGACGCCGAATTTGAGTTCTATCAGGGTGAAGGGTCCAGTGCGTTAGAGATCGTTGTCGTTGACCACGGTGAACAGCCGAACAAGGATTTCCTCCAGCGAACCTACACCGACCGACGTGGCGGACGAGTCAATCCGATTCTCGTCGTCGCTCTCTACGGTGACAAGGTCGGCCTTTGTGGCCCCAGCGGCGAAGACCCGCCCGTGTTCCGTGATGTCGACCGTGGGCAAGCCGAGCGTGTCTGTGACGCCGCTCTGAAAAAACCGGACAGACACATTGCTCAGTCGTTCCTCACGAACACGCTCCCGCAACTCGACGAGGAACTGGCCGGGCTACGGAATCAAGGGCTTCTCTCCACACACGAGCTCAGAGTCGGTGTTCCCGCCCGTGACGACTGGAAGGATGCCACTCAACGCGCTCAACAGGCGCTCACAGACGATCCCCGAGACCTGGTGGAAGGACTAAACTACGAGATCGACCGGCTCACAGACCAAAGCTACGTCCTCAAGGACACCAGTGACGGCCACGAGCGGGCGGTCGCTATGTTCCTCCAGGAGGACGAGTCGTTCGACCACAAACAAGACCGGTTCGTCAACAAGTCACCTGTCGCGTACGCGCTCAACGAGGCCGACAAGCGGAATCTGGACTACGTTATCGGGCATAGCGGTGACACACTCCGCCTCTACACGACGAACCCCGAGGCCGGATTCGGATCGCGCGGGCGCACCGACACGTACGTCGAAATCAACACGAATCTCCTCGCCGACGAGAAAGCGGCGTATCTCTGGCTTCTGTTCTCCGCGAACGCTCTCAGGGACGACGGTTCCCTCCACGAGATTATGGAGGACTCGAAGGAGTACGCCGCCGACCTCGGTGGTCGTCTCCGGAACCGTATCTACGACGACGTCATTCCCGACCTCGCGGAGGCCATTGCCGAAGCACGCGACATCGACGACCCGACGAAGGAGGAACTTGACCAGACCTACGAGATGGCGCTCTTTCTCCTCTACCGGCTCCTGTTCATCGCCTACGCTGAAGACGAGGAGTTCCTCCCGCGCCGGCGGAACGGTCGCTACGACCAGCACTCACTGAAACAGAAGGCCCACGATCTCCACGAACTTGTTCAAGAGGGCGGTGAGTTCGACGATTCCTTTTATGATCACTGGGACGACGTGATGCGCCTTTCGCGTGCTATCCACCACGGTCACGAGGAACTCGGTCTCCCCGCTTATGAGGGGCGGATTCTCTCGGAAAATGAGGATGTCTCCGAGGCTGGTGCGAGACTATCGGACATCCGACTGAACAACGCTGAGTTCGGACCAGTACTGTTCCGTTTGCTCGTTGACGAAACGGAAGACGGGTATCAGGGTCCGGTCGACTTCCGAAATATCGGTGTCCGCGAGTTCGGAGTCATCTACGAAGGACTCTTAGAATCGGAACTTTCGGTCGCTGAACAGCCGTTGACCACCGACGAAGACGGGCACTACGAACCTGTTGACAGTGGTGGTCAGCAAACGCTCGGTGATGACAACGAGGATGTTGTCGTGGAGAAGGGTGAGGTCTATCTCCACGGTCAGTCAGGTGAGCGGAAGGCCACCGGTACCTACTACACCAAGACGCGGTTTGTTGAGCATCTGTTAGACAACTCGCTCGAGCCCGCCCTGGACGATCATATCGACCGGATCGATACACTCCGTGAGGAGGAAGGAGAGAACGCCGCCGCTGAGGTCTTCTTCGACATTCGCGTTTCGGACATTGCTATGGGTTCGGGCCACTTTCTCGTCGGCGCGGTTGATCGGATTGAGACGAGGCTCCGGTCATACCTGACCGAGAATAGCCTCACTCCTGTTGAGGAGGAACTTGACAACTTGCGAGATGCCGCGGAAGGCGCATTTGAGGACGAGGAGTACACACCCAATATCGAACAAGGCCAACTCCTCCGTCGCCAGGTTGCCCGGCGCTGTATCTACGGCGTAGACCTTAACCCACTGGCAACAGAACTTGCCCGTCTTTCTATCTGGGTTCACACGTTTGTTCCAGGGCTCCCATTGACGTTTCTCGACTACAATCTCGTATCGGGCGATTCACTGGCGGGAATTGGAACACTTGATGAGGTGACTGACATCCTTGATGTAGAACAGTCCTCGTTGGGGATGTTCGCCGGGGGACAGAGTGTAATGGGAGAGATTCGGGATGACATCTCGCGTCTGGGAGACTTCGCCGATGCCAGTGCTGAGCAAGTACAAGAAGCCCGTGACACGCGGGCCGAGATTGAGGAAAAATTAGAGGAAGTAAGAGCTCGGTTCGATGTGCTTGCCGCTTCCCGAATTGATGAAGATATTGATACAGACCCGGTCTCAGACACCAGCATTGACATAACTAACGAGGGGTGCTACGAGAGGGCGCAAGAAGTGTTAGAGGGTACCTCCCCCTTCCACTTCCCAGCTTCATTCCCAGAGGTGTTTGATGGGGAAAATTCTGGATTCGACGTGGTTTTCGGCAATCCACCATGGCAAGAAGCAACTATGGAGGAAAAGGAATTTTGGAGCCGATATGTCCCCGGACTACAGGGGATGGACCAAACAGAGTTTGAGTCTAAAAAGCAAGAGTTACGCGAATCTCGACCTGACCTTGTTCAACAGTATAATGAAGAATTACAAGAACAACAAAAACGAAGCCAATTCATTAAGAAGGGACCATATCCTGGTGCCGCGGCGGGAGGTTCCGCCCCAGACACGTACAAAGCTTTCTCCTGGCGGTTCCGCCAATTGCTCTCTAATGGTGGATATGCTGGACTTGTTCTTCCTCGTAGTGCTCTCTCAGGTGCGGGATCGGAAGACTTCCGACGTGAATTACTGAATAAGAGTGTTGTAAGTGATCTCACTTTCCTGAAAAATAAACGGGGGTGGGTTTTTGATAATATGGAGCATCGATATACAATTGCGCTACTTTGTTATCAAAAACGAAGTCCTTCAGAAAACGCAAAATTACCACTCAGAGGTCCATTCCCCGATCTGAAAAGTTACGAGGCGGGTTTGGATCAGGGGCCATTCGAATTCGATATTACTGAGGCCAAGAGCTGGACGGGTTCAGCATCATTTCCCCTACTCCCATCCAACCCAAAATCAGTAGAGGTCTTTCAGAATATGTCGACTAAACGTCCAATATATTCCAAAGATAGTGACTGGTTTGCTCGCCCATGCGCGGAGCTGAACTCTGGAACCGACAAGACCGCTGATGACGGTACGAAAATAATGCATTTCACTGACGACCCTCCTGAGGAATATTGGCCTGTTTTCAAAGGCGCATCTATCAATCTATGGAACCCAGATACGGGAATTAGATATGCTTGGGCGAATCCAGAGGTTCTAACTGAGTATCTTCAAGAGAAGCGGGAAAATTCGTATCAGTACGCTGGGAGTCGTTCATCATTTGCTGATTTTGATGAGGACTGGATACAAGACCATAAAACGCATCCATGCCATCACCCTCGCATAGCATTTCGTGATGTTGCTCGGAGGACAGACACAAGAACTATGATTACTTCTTTAGTTCCTCCACAAACCGCTCTTACTGGTAAAGCGCCGTATTTGCTCTGGCCTGAGGGAGATAGATCTGATGAAGCATATTTACTCGGTGTTCTATCATCAATACCCCTCGATTGGTACGCCCGGCGGTTTGTAGAAACAGGTCTCGATTATCATATCTTGGCACTGTAGTTTCGCTAGCCGCGACAGCTACGACTGCGTTATCTCGGTAGAAAGCGAAGAGACAGATTGGTTTGACATCCGAAATCCGTCTCTTCACC